>WLWD01000055.1_pt1 | contig 508952 bp, 333 predicted proteins | sample 6712731 | NCBI WGS metagenome assembly WLWD01 (sample SAMN12718690, study PRJNA576275) | sponge metagenome | isolation source: marine sponge | host: Mycale hentscheli | place: New Zealand: South Island, Marlborough, Capsize Point | collected 2014-11-01 | reverse complement strand
TTACTAGTAACTATTATTTCGATTGAATCGGAGGCATTTCGGCCTTGAAAGTCAATAGCCGAGCAGACGTAGACATCTGTGTCCGCTGGGCTAGCTGGAGAGATGGAGAGGAGTCGGACATTGCTGGTAGCAGCTACTCCAGTGACCACTCGACCAGACGCAGTGGTCCAGCTCAAGGAGGAAATGGAAATGTTAGAGGTGGCAGCACAGCGCAAAGTGATTCCGTCCCCATCTGATATCTCCAGTGGATTGGCCTCATTTGGTGTAATTGTGACTTCAAGCGGTGTTAAAGCTTCACGTATAATAATGTAGCAATGAGTAAAGTAAATTCTTTCTTTTAAAACAAATACTTGGTGCGACATGAAAAATCAGATTTACATATAAAATAAGGCTGATAATCTAAGTATATCTTTTTTTTAAAACATAATACCTATACAAGGTGATACTCAGATTTCCATATAAAATGAGGCTGACAATCTATTACATAAAAATCTAAAACGAGGCAGATAGTGTAACACATAACTGAGGGAGACCATGTTTAACATTCCTAGCTACAGTATCAGTGATCTTACCTGCAATAACAAGACGGGCTGTGGTTGTATTAGAGCCAAAAACATTGGTAGCAACACAGGTATAAAACCCCACGTCACTTTGCTGCACGTTGCTAATGATGAGAATATTGTTTGAGATGTCTATGCGAGGTCCCGGAGTCAGAAGTTGCCGAGTGGTCCCAACTTCTGCAAACCAAGTCACGGTAGCGAGAGGGTTGCTCACTACGTTGCAAATAAAGACAGCCTCGCCATTTTCCTGGACGCTCATTCCAGAAAGTGTGGGTTGAAATGTTGGAGGACCTAAACCACAGACAGAAGGTCGGAATGTATTAATTTAAGTGAAATAAAAAAATAAAAAACGTATTGGGATTCATATATGAGGCTACAGTCTTTGTGGGAAATATATGGAATGATAAGAAAGAGCTGGGGTAAATATAGGGAAGATATACAGTATATTATATGCTCTGCCTGGAAAACTGTAGTTAATTTCTTTAAGCACAAATTAAACAAAAGGTAAAGTTTTTAATTACGTATTATTGACCAGAGTAAAACTGCTATTATCAAACAAATGCTTATCAATATTTGCTTTACCTTGCACTGATAGTACAGCAGGTTGACTGGTAGCAACTACATTGTTACTAGAACCCAAGGCAATGCAAGTGTAGTTTCCGGCATCTGAATAAGCTATAGATGTGAAGGATAGAAGGCTTCTTCCACTGTTCGAATCGAAGGTAGATCTCTCTCTGTTCACCCCAGCACCATTAAACTGCCAAACAATGGTCTGAGGGTAAGGGAGGTTAGTGGAGCAGCTGAGTGTTGTGGGGAAGTTCAGCAGTACAGTGCTGCTAGCAGGGTGGTCCCTGAAACTGGTGGACTGGCCTCGAGTCGAACCTACTCGGACCAAAAGGAGGGCGGGGCTCATGGTATGAGTTGAACTCGTTAGCTCTACAATAAATGTTAAACTGTTTGTAAGTTCTTACCTGACAGCAGGAGAAAAACAGACGCCGTAAAGAAGACTAGCCGGGTCTTCATCGCTCGCCCTAAAGTATATAGAGATAAGAAACTTTGGACAACTTTTTTAAGCTAGTGGGCGGGGCTCTTCAGATGCGCTAACATCCTAATGAATATTATCGGATCTCTCTACTCGCAGCCTAAATAATTTTATTGTAGCATAAAACGTGGCATAAAAATGAGACTGAGTATGATGTATAAAGATAAATACTTAGAGATATATGAAAAACGTTTGTTACTCTTTCTTGTTGTCCTCCTTCAATAAAATGTTAAAATACTGTTTTCTAGTAATCATCTCCTTCATCTTCTCCTTCTGCATCAACGGAATCCACTCCCACTTCCTCATAATCCTTCTCCAGAGCAGCCAGATCCTCACGAGCTTCAGAGAACTCTCCTTCTTCCATGCCCTCTCCGACATACCAGTGGACAAAGGCACGCTTAGCGTACATCAGATCAAACTTGTGATCCAGACGAGCCCAGGCCTCTGCAATGGCAGTGGTATTGGACAACATGCACACGGCACGCTGCACTTTGGCCAGATCTCCTCCGGGAACCACAGTGGGAGGCTGGTAGTTGATGCCCACCTTGAAGCCAGTGGGGCACCAGTCCACAAACTGGATGGTCCTCTTGGTCTTGATGGTGGCAATGGCAGCATTCACGTCCTTGGGCACCACGTCTCCACGATACAGCATGCAGCAGGCCATGTACTTGCCGTGACGAGGATCACACTTCACCATCTGGTTGGCTGGCTCAAAACAAGAATTGGTGATTTCAGAAACAGTGAGCTGCTCGTGGTAGGCCTTTTCAGCGGAAATCACTGGAGCGTATGTTGCAAGTGGAAAATGGATACGAGGATATGGCACTAAGTTGGTCTGGAACTCAGTAAGATCCACATTCAAAGCACCATCAAATCGGAGAGATGCAGTGATGGAAGAAACTATTTGACCAATGAGACGATTGAGATTGGTGTATGTAGGCCGCTCTATGTCCAAATTCCTCCGACAGATATCATAGATGGCCTCGTTGTCCACCATAAAGGCACAGTCAGAATGCTCCAAAGTGGTATGAGTGGTGAGGATGGAGTTGTAAGGCTCAACAACTGCCGTAGAAATCTGAGGAGCAGGATATACGGAAAACTCTAATTTAGACTTCTTTCCGTAATCCACACTTAGCCGCTCCATAAGGAGAGAGGCAAAACCAGAACCCGTGCCTCCACCGAAGGAGTGGAAGAGAAGAAAACCTTGCAAGCCAGTACACTGGTCAGCCAGCTTGCGGATCCTGTCCAACACTAGATCAACTATTTCTTTGCCGATTGTATAGTGTCCTCTTGCATAGTTGTTGGCAGCATCTTCTTTCCCGGTGATGAGCTGTTCAGGATGGAACAGTTGACGGTAGGTCCCAGTTCTGACTTCATCTGTACAGTGACCACACAACGTCAACAAGTACATATTACAACAAGAAGTAGATATATAAATGAACATAATAATTTTATTTTTTTGAACTTATCGTAGTATTGATGACGTTTAATTTTAACAAGACATTTCGGCTTCTCAAAGCCTTCATCAGTTGTGAGATGGTACAATCGATTGTACCATCTTACAATTGATGAAGGCTTCTCAAAGCCGAAATGTCTTTCACCTGTTCCAATGAGAACACTGACAAAAAAGAAACAAAAACTACACTCTGTGATATTGATGTTAAATACTGTGACATGTAAGAAAACTGCCAAAGGTAGTTTACTGCCACCTGAGCTGTCTGGGCTTCACGTTGTATAGTGATCAACTATGCAGGTATTTTATCTGCTGGACTAAACAAGGAATTACCATGCCTTCCGCAATTCACTCTTCCCTTCCTTCCGCTTGGCGTGATAGTCAACCTCTGTGTATTCAAATTTCTATTTCACATGCATAACACATCTAGCTGTTATATTATAATATATGGCCAGCATGTTATATTTTTTGCAGTGCTAAAAAATATTATAGAACTTCTAATCTTTGACTATTGAGAGAGCACTTTCATAATAAACTTCTAAAGGATTATAAAAATAGGTATTAGAAAGGGTAATAATGGAATTACAAATCAAGTCAATTAAGTAAGTGGAACAAAGAAACTACTCAAAATAGATTGTTAACCCTCAGCGCGCATGCGTGAGAAGGTTATAGTAGTCATCCTGTCTGTTTGTCTGTCACACTCTGATTTTGGAGATTACTGACAATTAACTGTTGATTTAGGTACCAACTTACTCAGGACGAAGATTTAGGACCTTTAATTGTGGTACTTTTTTAAATTTGGGCTAATTGTTGAGAAAACGCAAAGCTTTCAGCTCCGTGGAGGTACAAGCTTTTATGAGTAATGCCCCCTAGCGTCATGTCATAATCATGTGAGCAAATAATTTGTTGCAGCCAGCGGTATAGTTTGCTTTATGCTCAGGGAAGTTAACGAAATTGAAAGGAGTGAAGTTTCGCGTTGAAAATGTATACTGGTAAATGTTTCTGGCTAGTTTAGCTTCTTCTCTTATGAAGACAGCGTTTCCATGTACCATTTTCATTGCTCGAGCTATATTGATGCCTCATTGAAATAGCTAACAGATTGCTTGTTCTTTTGGAAGGAGATCATATTGTCATAGCTAGGTAGTGTTTAATAGCGCTGAGGGTTCGCACCTTTGGTGCTTCATTACTTTGGTATTCATCACAAGTACTACCAACCTTCCTATATTATTTTGTGTCCCCAATGCAGGAGATTGGCTATCTATGGCTTATTAGCTACCAAGTAATATTGTTAAAGAAAAACAACATATCAAGCAAATTTTCACAATGTTGGTATCTGTTGAGCCAATGAGCCAAACTGAAATGCTGTACACACATATAAAAGCTGAAAATTTTGCTACCAATGGTTCTGCTTTTAATGACATTATTTCATAACATACATAATTCAGAAATTATTTACATACAAATATTCACATTATTTCATGTATCATTTAAATGTAGGTACTGTACAGTAATGCCTTACCTACAACTGTTGGCTCCAAATCCACCATTACTGCTCTGGGGACATGCTTTCCTGCACCAGTTTCACTGAAGAATGTGTTAAAAGAGTCATCCCCTCCTCCTAAGGTTTTATCTGAAGGCATCTGTCCATCTGGTTGTATGCCATGCTCCAAACAGTAAAGTTCCCAGCACGCATTGCCTATTTGTACCCCAGCTTGACCGACGTGGATAGAAATGCACTCACGCTGCAGCAATAGTCGAATTGTCACACTATTTAGCTAACATTCTCTGAACAAAAATTACGCGTTAAGACCTAAACGTGGGTTAAATTATCTTACCATAATTAAGAAACCTTGACTCTTCTAAAAAAGACTAAAGCAACGACGTCTCCTTCGTTATCCAATACTTACTCGCGACGAGGAATAAAATCGACCAGCTGCTTTTCAACCGCGTGCGCGCTCGACTAGTTGCGCATGCGCTGAACTTTCGCCGTGCCCGTCTTTCAACGCAGCTGTATTATGCACAGAGGTACTGTACTAATGCCAAAAAGGACATGTTTTATAACAATGACATAAGCAATGACATAAGCGATATATGGTAACAGTTAGCTCAAGTTTCTAGAGAAGATTTAATACTCGTCTCCACCCTCTTCTTCTCCCTCAGCATCAATGGTGTCCACTCCCACTTCCTCATAATCCTTCTCCAGAGCAGCCAGATCCTCACGAGCTTCAGAGAACTCTCCTTCTTCCATGCCCTCTCCGACATACCAGTGGACAAAGGCACGCTTGGCGTACATCAGATCAAACTTGTGATCCAGACGAGCCCAGGCCTCTGCAATGGCAGTGGTATTGGACAACATGCACACGGCACGCTGCACTTTGGCCAGATCTCCTCCGGGAACCACAGTGGGAGGCTGGTAGTTGATGCCCACCTTGAAGCCAGTGGGGCACCAGTCCACAAACTGGATGGTCCTCTTGGTCTTGATGGTGGCAATGGCAGCATTCACGTCCTTGGGCACCACGTCTCCACGATACAGCATGCAGCAGGCCATGTACTTGCCGTGACGAGGATCACACTTCACCATCTGGTTGGCTGGCTCAAAACAGGCGTTGGTGATTTCAGCCACGCTCAGTTGCTCATGGTAGGCCTTTTCAGCAGAGATGACAGGAGCATAGGTCACCAGAGGAAAATGGATACGAGGATATGGCACCAAGTTGGTCTGGAACTCAGTAAGATCCACATTCAGTGCACCATCGAATCGGAGAGATGCAGTGATGGAAGAAACGATCTGGCCAATGAGACGGTTGAGATTGGTGTAGGTAGGCCGCTCAATATCCAGATTCCTGCGGCAAATGTCATAGATGGCCTCGTTGTCCACCATAAAGGCGCAGTCAGAGTGCTCCAGAGTGGTATGAGTGGTGAGGATGGAGTTGTAAGGCTCAACGACAGCAGTGGAAACCTGAGGGGCAGGATAGATGGCAAACTCAAGCTTTGATTTCTTTCCGTAGTCAACTGAGAGACGTTCCATGAGAAGTGAAGCAAAACCAGAACCAGTGCCACCACCGAAGGAGTGGAAGATGAGGAAGCCCTGCAGACCAGTACATTGGTCAGCCAGTTTGCGGATCCTGTCCAAAACGAGGTCAACGAGTTCTTTTCCAACAGTGTAGTGTCCTCTTGCGTAGTTGTTGGCAGCATCTTCTTTCCCAGTGATGAGCTGCTCAGGGTGGAAGAGTTGGCGGTAAGTGCCAGTCCTGACTTCATCTAAAGAAAAACAAAATATCAACACCTTTTAGCAACTCATCAAGTGATAAACAAAACTTGACTCCTTCAGCACAATTTTACCACCTAAATTTTTGACACTAAAAGTTTTGAAGCTCCAATATTGAGACAAAAAAAGATAGTTGCATTCAAAATGATCTAAAAATTATACCAAAAACTTTGAAAAAACTTATTAGTAAATAAAGTGAAGATGTTAAATTAAAGACTGTCTTACCTACAACAGTTGGTTCCAAGTCCACAAACACTGCACGAGGCACGTGTTTCCCTGCACCAGTTTCGCTGAAAAAGGTGTTGAAAGAATCGTCACCACCTCCAATGGTCTTGTCTGAGGGCATTTGCCCGTCAGGCTGGATGCCGTGCTCGAGGCAATACAATTCCCAGCAGGCATTTCCGATCTGGACACCGGCTTGTCCGACGTGGATGGAGATACACTCACGCTGTATTAAGAGAAAAATACAAACATTAAATGCGACTCATCATACGCAATTGTTAATCTCACCATTGCTAAGGAGTAGAAGATATGCTGAAGAAAATAAGCGTTGAAATGAAGCCTGAAGAAGGCGGTAGGAAAGAAAAAAAAGTGACGGTCTTTTTCCTCCCAAAAGCCAAATAAAATGGGGCGGCGTTGCAGCACCCTCAAGTTTTATTTGCAGCGCTGTTGCTAAGGGGGCGTATTTGATAACTAGTGACCCAATCGAATTGCTTTATTCTACCGCGCAACTGCTCCCCCGTAGCAATGAGCTACCACGCCCCCTACTGGGTGTGTACCCTGGAGGGGGGGTGTGTACCCTGGAGGGGGCGTGTGCTGCTCCGAGATTCTCGCTGACAACGTAGCAATGTTGGTGTTGATCCTTCTTGCTTGTTGGCTAATAACTTCAGGGGAGGGTCAGATCTGTAAGTGATTTAGCTAGTTATGAAAATAAGGTGCTAGTAGTAGATGCAATTGTTCTTTTTGCTTTTAGTATTGCACTTAAAAGTGAAAATTTTGAGAGGTAGTTATGATTGTATACCAAATCACAGCTGTGACATAATGCATTTAAATGAAGAAATATCCTTGTTGTAATATTATATATTGGATAATAATTAACTCTAATAATTTTTTGGCCAGAATGACATAGATAGGAGAATGTAGTTTTGATCATTTAATAGTTACAGGTTGTTTTGGAAGATACCAGTATACTTACCACCATACGAGTACACATCACTCCCTTCTCCTCTCATATGATGCTATCTTCATGTGTGTGTGTGTGTGTTTGTGTGTAGCATTTGTCTCTCCACCACAAGACACAGTGGTAGCAAGGGGTGGCCCCGCACTTTTCAACTGCAGCATCACTTCCAGTGTGTCTGCTTCCATCGGGTGGCGTAAAGATGGGGCAGTTCTCATACCAACTTCAAGAATAACTTTCCTTCCTAATAATAGCTTGCTCATTGACCCGACAGAGGCAGGGGATGAAGGTGTATATTCCTGCGTGGTCACCAGTACGACATCTTCACTTTCATCAAGTCAAAATGCTTCATTGACATTTGCATGTAAGAGAGAGAGAGAGAGAGTAAATGAAAATGAGCTTGGTGGCAATGTTAGTGTATCATAGGTTCCAAGTTTGAGAAATGGAAATCAGTGACAAACCACACCCATTAATTAAATCAACTCAATTGACCACATCCTTCATGTAATTAATGTTATGAATATAATTAATGACAATGACTATTGTTATATTGATTCATTTTGGAGAATGATTGTAGCTTTTTTGCATTTTGTAATCAATTCATCTGATAATTATAGTGTCAAAGCAGCAATCACTATTGTTCATCATAACTCTCAGCAAGCTAATAATAGTAGAGTGGCTAAGACTGGCCCTCTGTCAGTATGGACTTTCCTCAGCACTGAGAAGCCCCTTTCTGCCTCTGCATTTGAGCAAGGAATATTCAAAAGTCCAGACATCAACTATAAGTTCTATCCACTTATTATCAAAAATGAGTTAGCCTTGTCTTTCCTTTTTTTTTTTGCTTTCTTAGGAGCAGGTGGTTGGGAAACACTCTGCCATTGCCAGTACTACCAAGAAAGAAGTATTCAAGATCAGAAATCAAAATTTGATATGTATAAGTGTTGTGTGGAATTGCATCATGAGGGCCTACATGGATACGCTGCATGGTTTTGCTGATAGAGAGTATGGTTTTGCTGATAGAGAGTATGGTTTTGCTGATAGAGTATGGTTTTCTATTAAAGCTAGGTATTAAGTAAACTGTGGTTTCTGATAGGGGGATTTCCGTGGCAGACAATAGGCAATCAGAACTTCCGTGCGTGGCAGATTGATAGAGTAAAATTCCGTGACTGCCACGGAGCTTTCGTGGCACTTGGAACCTATGGTGTATGGCCCTGTTGCCTTAAAGATTCTCGTTCAAAGTGTAGGCAATATAAGGGTTTATTCAGCTTTTTTCCCTCCTAATTTAATTTTCTGGCACTTGAACATAACAAGTTTTCCTCATGATGAAACTAACTTGAGTTACACTTAGTTTTCTGGTTGTAGTTCTTTGTATTTGCATGTTTTCATTTATATAATTGCAAAAAAATACCATTTTCCAGTATATATTTCAACATCTCTAACCAATTAGATGTAGCAGACAAGGCAACAAAGCAAACACATTAAAGGTGTGTGATTTGGGAAAAGAAATGTTCAGATAAGAATCTGCCAAGTTAAAAGCTAAGCTTCAAACTGTACAAGAGTATTATATCAGTCAATGAAACAACCTTTCTTCTTCTTCTTTTTTTTTTTTTTTACTTTTGTGACCAAGTTGTGGATAGTTTGAATTTTTAAAAAGTTGTAACACTGCAGAGCAGTAATTATACATATGTATATTTAGACCAGTACATTCTTTTTTGCTCGTCAATTGAAACGGGTTATAAAAATCATTTACAATATGTATGGCAATGGGCGTAGCTATAGTCAAAATAACAAAAAGGATAGTTATAAAAAGAACTGGAATTGAGTGGCATATAAAGTAATCGAAAATACTCATTATTTTTCAACATAGTTGAGAATAATTTAGAAGCAAGCAGAATTACTGTGCTTTTTATATCATATCTTCCAGTCATTCAGAGCACCTTCTTGGTGGAGCCAGAAAGTCAAACAGTTGATGATGGAGCTGTGGTACACTTCTTCTGTATCCATGGAGGCAGCATTCCCCCAGCTACCATCACATGGACACTGAATGGAACGGCCATCCTTCCTTCCTCAAGGATCAACATTGCCTCCTCAGTGTTGCAGCAGACAAACCCTCCGCAGGTGACTAGCACGCTGACTATCATTGCTGTGCAGAGGTCCAGTGATGTGGGTGTGGTGAGATGTGTGGCCACCAATCCATTGCTGCCCAGTGGGCCTGTCAGCAGCGCACCTGCCACTCTGATGATTACAGGTGGGTGTGTTGCTATAGCTATAGAAATTCTGACAATAGCTTTCAATTTCCCACTATTTTTTAACATATTGCCAGCAAAGTTACGGAAGCAATGATGATCTTTTTTTTTTTTTTTTAATATTACTTGATTGACTGATACTAATAGTCTTCTGCACTCTTAGCAGTATTGTTGATTAAAAAGTAGCTAAGTATACCCTTACATTTAGCATGGCATTTCCAGTTAGTCCATACTTTGTGATTGTGATAGAATTCAAAGTACTCAGGTTAGTGCAAGGTTCAAATTGGCACATTAAATAAAGAAAATATACCTAAAACTTCTCATGGCAACACTGGGATTAAAGTTGTTCAAATTATCAAGTTTCATAATGTACATGGTTCTATTAATAAATAGAACAAATGCTTTATTTATCTTAAACATTGTATCATACTACCACTTTTAATCGAAGCACTGTTAAATTGCTTGATTTATTTTCTTTTCCAATCAGCTCAACCCACTATCCCAACAATCACGTCAAATCCCACGGACTTGATAGTAATGAATGGAGCTCCAGCTTCTCTATCCTGTTCAGCCAATGGAGAGCCACCTCCCACCATTGGTTGGTTGGTGAATGGCAGTACTGTCTCCGTCTCTGGAGGTGTCACTGTTGACAGAAGGGATGCCACCTCTGTTTTATCTATATCAAGCACCACAAGTGCAAATATTGGCAGCTATAGCTGCAGGGCATCCAACTCACAGGGCACTGCAACTAGCACTATAGCACAGCTGCAAATAGCAAGTAAGGATGAGTTTGTTTGTTTTACTTGTATAGCTATGTGTTTATAATAGAGAGCAATAATTCATGATATTTATGCTCTTCTAATAGGTCTTGAGAATACATTTGAGTTAGAGCCAGTGGATACTGGAGCTTTCCAAGGAGAAGTTGGCGTGCTTGACTGCAGAGGTCCTCCTAGTATTCCGCCTGCTACAATATCGTGGTCCATGAATTCAGTCCCAATAAACGACACCAGACACAGAGTTCTGCAGAATGGCAGTCTCTCAATCACTGATGTAGAATTGGTAGATGCTGGCATGTACAGCTGCACTGCCACAAACAGCTTCATAGGTTCTTCTACAACAAGCCAAGAAGTGGCTCTTTCTGTCCTAGGTGAGGAGATTGGGACTGGAATGATAAGTCCTGAAACACTTCTTGTATTATATAAAAAGAAACTTAGTGAAATTTTTTGACTCAATTATTGTAACCATGAAATCAGATACAGATCCTTCAAACATTTTTATGTGATCAAATTTTCCTTTTTTTTCTTTTTAATATAGGTGTGCCCTCTATAACTCCATCAACAATCAGTATCACAGCGGGTCAGTCAGCTATGTTCACATGCAATGCAGTAGGATCACAATCTCCCAGCATCGAATGGCTAAAAGGGAGCAATTTGATCATTCCGGGGGTTGACCCACGGATCACAATTGGAGGGAATTCACTCAGTATTAGTGATATTGTAGTACAGGACAGGGAGTATTATACTTGCAGAACCAATCTTTCATCTCTTTCAACAACTGCTCAAGCTATCTTGAACACTCAAGATAGCTTGAGCAGTTGTTGAAAGAGATGAAAGATTGGTTCTGCAAGTATAATACTCCCTGTCCTGTACTACAATATCACTAATACTGAGTGAATTCCCTCCAATTGTGATCCGTGGGTCAACCCCCGGAATGATCAAATTGCTCCCTTTTAGCCATTCGATGCTGGGAGATTGTGATCCTACTGCATTGCATGTGAACATAGCTGACTGACCCGCTGTGATACTGATTGTTGGTGGAGTTATAGAGGGTACACCTATATTAAAAAGAAAAAAAGGAAAATTTGATCACATAAAAATGTTTGAAGGATCTGTATCTGATTTCATGGTTACAATAATTGAGTCAAAAAATTTCACTAAGTTTTCTTTTTATATAATCCAAGAATTTTCCAGGACTTTCATTCCAGTCCCAAGCTCCTCACCTAGGGACAGAAAGAGCCACTCTTGCTTGTTGTAGAAGAACCTATGAAGTCTGTTTTGTGGCCGTGCCCTGTACATGCCAGCATCTACCAATTCTACATCAGTGATTGAGAGAACTGCCATTCTGCAGAACTCTGTGTCTTGTGTCGTTTATTGGGACTGAATTCATGGACCACGTATATTGTACAGGCGGAATCTAGAGACTCTGCAGTCAAGCACGCCAACTTCTCCTTGGAAAGCTCTCAGTATCCACAGGCTCTAACTCAAATGTATTCTCAAGACTATTAGAAGATCAAAATATCATGAATTAGTGCTCTCGATTATAAACACTAGCTTACAAGTAAAACAAACAACTCAGCCTTACTTGCTATTTGGCAGGCTGTGCTATTAGTGCTAAGTTGCAGTGCCCTGTGAGTTGGTTGCCCTGCACTATAGCTGCCAATTTTGCACTTGTGGTGCTTGTAATATAGATAAAACAGAGGTGGCATCCCTTCTGTCAACAGTGACACCTCCAGAGACGGAGACAGTACTGCCATTCACCAACCAACCAATGGTGGGAGGTGGCTCTCCATTGGCTGAACAGGATAGAGAAGCTGGAGCTCCATTCATTACTATCAAGTCCGTGGGATTTGACGTGATTGTTGGGATAGTGGGTTGAGCTGATTGGAAAAGAAAAAAATCAAGCAATTTAACAGTGCTTCGATTAAAAGTAGTAGTATGATACAATGTTTAAGATAAATAAAAACATTTGTTCTATTTATTAATAGAATCATGTACATTTTGAAACTTGATAATTTGAACAACTTTAATCCCAGTGTTGCCATGAGAAGTTTTAGGTATATTTTCTTTATTTAATGTGCCAATTTGAACCTTGCACTAACCTGAGTACTTTGAATTCTATCACAATCACAAAGTATGGACTACCTGGAAATGCCATGCTAAATGTAAGGGTATACTTAGCTACTTTTTAATCAACAATACTGCTAAGAGTGCAGAAGACTATTAGTATCAGTCAATCAAGTAATATTTAAAAAAAAATAAGATCATCATTGCTTCCATAACTTTGCTGGCAATATGTTAAAAAATAGTGGGAAATTGAAAGCTATTGTCAGAATTTCTATAGCTATAGCAACACACCCACCTGTAATCATCAGAGTGGCAGGTGCGCTGCTGACAGGCCCACTGGGCAGCAATGGATTGGTGGCCACACATCTCACCACACCCACATCACTGGACCTCTGCACAGCAATGATAGTCAGCGTGCTGGTCACCTGCGGAGGGTTTGTCTGCTGCAACACTGAGGAGGCAATGTTGATCCTTGAGGAAGGAAGGATGGCCGTTCCATTCAGTGTCCATGTGATGGTAGCTGGGGGAATGCTGCCTCCATGGATACAGAAGAAGTGTACCACAGCTCCATCATCAACTGTTTGACTTTCTGGCTCCACCAAGAAGGTGCTCTGAATGACTGGAAGATATGATATAAAAAGCACAGTAATTCTGCTTGCTTCTAAATTATTCTCAACTATGTTGAAAAATAATGAGTATTTTCGATTACTTTATATGCCACTCAATTCCAGTTCTTTTTCTAACTATCCTTTTTGTTATTTTGACTATAGCTATGCCCATTGCCATACATATTGTAAATGATTTTTATAACCCGTTTCAATTGACGAGCAAAAAAGAATGTACTGGTCTAAATATACATATGTATAATTACTGCTCTGCAGTGTTACAACTTTTAAAAATTCAAACTATCCACAACTTGGTCACAAAAGTAAAAAAAAAAAAAAAGAAGAAGAAGAAAGGTTGTTTCATTGACTGATATAATACTCTTGTACAGTTTGAAGCTTAGCTTTTAACTTGGCAGATTCTTATCTGAACATTTCTTTTCCCAAATCACACCCTTTAATGTGTTTGCTTTGTTGCCTTGTCTGCTACATCTAATTGGTTAGAGATGTTGAAATATATACTGGAAAATGGTATTTTTTTGCAATTATATAAATGAAAACATGCAAATACAAAGAACTACAACCAGAAAACTAAGTGTAACTCAAGCTAGTTCCATCATGAGGAAAACTTGTTATGTTCAAGTGCCAGAAAATTAAATTAGGAGGGAAAAAAGCTGAATAAACCCTTAGATTGCCTACACTTCGAATGAGAAACTTTAAGGCAACAGGGCCATACACTAACATTGCCACCAAGCTCATTTTCATTACTCTCTCTCTCTCTCTTACATGCAAATGTCAATGAAGCATTTTGACTTGATGAAAGTGAAGATGTCGTACTGGTGACCACGCAGGAATATACACCTTCATCCCCTGCCTCTGTCGGGTCAATGAGCAAGCTATTATTAGGAAGGAAAGTTATTCTTGAAGTTGGTATGAGAACTGCCACATCTTTACGCCATCCGATGGAAGCAGACACACTGGAAGTGATGCTGCAGTTAAAAAGTGCGGGGCTACCCCTTGCTACCACTGTGTCTTGTGGTGGAGAGACAAATGCTACACACAAACACACACACACACATGAAGATAGCATCATATGAGAGGAGAAGGGAGTGATGTGTACTCGTACGGTGGTAAGTATTCTGGTATCTTCCAAAACAACCTGTAACTATTAAATGATCAAAACTACATTCTCCTATCTATATCATTCTGGCCAAAAAATTATTAGAGTTAATTATTATCCAATATATATTACAACAAGGATATTTCTTTATTTAAATGCATTATGTCACAGCTGTGATTTGGTATACAATCATAACTACCTCTCAAAATTTTCACTTTTAAGTGCAATACTAAAAGCAAAAAGAACAATTGAATCTACTACTAGCACCTTATTTTCATAACTAGCTAAATCACTTACAGATCTGACCCTCCCCTGAAGTTATTAGCCAACAAGCAAGAAGGATCAACGCCAACATTGCTACGTTGTCAGCGAGAATCTCGGAGCAGCACACGCCCCCTCCAGGGTACACACCCAGTAGGGGGCGTGGTAGCTCATTGCTACGGGGGAGCAGTTGCGCGGTAGAATAAAGCAATTCGATTGGGTCACTAGTTATCGGATACGCCCCCTTAGCAACAGCGCTGCAAATAAAACTTGAGGGCGCTGCAGCGCCGCCCCATTTTATTTGGCTTTTGGGAGGAAAAAGACCGTCACTTTTTTTTCTTTCCTACCGCCTTCTTCAGGCCTAATTTCAACGCTTATTTTCTTCAGCATATCTTCTACTCCTTAGCAATGGTGAGATTAACAATTGCGTATGATGAGTCGCATTTAATGTTTGTATTTTTCTCTTAATACAGCGTGAGTGTATCTCCATCCACGTCGGACAAGCCGGTGTCCAGATCGGAAATGCCTGCTGGGAATTGTATTGCCTCGAGCACGGCATCCAGCCTGACGGGCAAATGCCCTCAGACAAGACCATTGGAGGTGGTGACGATTCTTTCAACACCTTTTTCAGCGAAACTGGTGCAGGGAAACACGTGCCTCGTGCAGTGTTTGTGGACTTGGAACCAACTGTTGTAGGTAAGACAGTCTTTAATTTAACATCTTCACTTTATTTACTAATAAGTTTTTTCAAAGTTTTTGGTATAATTTTTAGATCATTTTGAATGCAACTATCTTTTTTTGTCTCAATATTGGAGCTTCAAAACTTTTAGTGTCAAAAATTTAGGTGGTAAAATTGTGCTGAAGGAGTCAAGTTTTGTTTATCACTTGATGAGTTGCTAAAAGGTGTTGATATTTTGTTTTTCTTTAGATGAAGTCAGGACTGGCACTTACCGCCAACTCTTCCACCCTGAGCAGCTCATCACTGGGAAAGAAGATGCTGCCAACAACTACGCAAGAGGACACTACACTGTTGGAAAAGAACTCGTTGACCTCGTTTTGGACAGGATCCGCAAACTGGCTGACCAATGTACTGGTCTGCAGGGCTTCCTCATCTTCCACTCCTTCGGTGGTGGCACTGGTTCTGGTTTTGCTTCACTTCTCATGGAACGTCTCTCAGTTGACTACGGAAAGAAATCAAAGCTTGAGTTTGCCATCTATCCTGCCCCTCAGGTTTCCACTGCTGTCGTTGAGCCTTACAACTCCATCCTCACCACTCATACCACTCTGGAGCACTCTGACTGCGCCTTTATGGTGGACAACGAGGCCATCTATGACATTTGCCGCAGGAATCTGGATATTGAGCGGCCTACCTACACCAATCTCAACCGTCTCATTGGCCAGATCGTTTCTTCCATCACTGCATCTCTCCGATTCGATGGTGCACTGAATGTGGATCTTACTGAGTTCCAGACCAACTTGGTGCCATATCCTCGTATCCATTTTCCTCTGGTGACCTATGCTCCTGTCATCTCTGCTGAAAAGGCCTACCATGAGCAACTGAGCGTGGCTGAAATCACCAACGCCTGTTTTGAGCCAGCCAACCAGATGGTGAAGTGTGATCCTCGTCACGGCAAGTACATGGCCTGCTGCATGCTGTATCGTGGAGACGTGGTGCCCAAGGACGTGAATGCTGCCATTGCCACCATCAAGACCAAGAGGACCATCCAGTTTGTGGACTGGTGCCCCACTGGCTTCAAGGTGGGCATCAACTACCAGCCTCCCACTGTGGTTCCCGGAGGAGATCTGGCCAAAGTGCAGCGTGCCGTGTGCATGTTGTCCAATACCACTGCCATTGCAGAGGCCTGGGCTCGTCTGGATCACAAGTTTGATCTGATGTACGCCAAGCGTGCCTTTGTCCACTGGTATGTCGGAGAGGGCATGGAAGAAGGAGAGTTCTCTGAAGCTCGTGAGGATCTGGCTGCTCTGGAGAAGGATTATGAGGAAGTGGGAGTGGACACCATTGATGCTGAGGGAGAAGAAGAGGGTGGAGACGAGTATTAAATCTTCTCTAGAAACTTGAGCTAACTGTTACCATATATCGCTTATGTCATTGCTTATGTCATTGTTATAAAACATGTCCTTTTTGGCATTAGTACAGTACCTCTGTGCATAATACAGCTGCGTTGAAAGACGGGCACGGCGAAAGTTCAGCGCATGCGCAACTAGTCGAGCGCGCACGCGGTTGAAAAGCAGCTGGTCGATTTTATTCCTCGTCGCGAGTAAGTATTGGATAACGAAGGAGACGTCGTTGCTTTAGTCTTTTTTAGAAGAGTCAAGGTTTCTTAATTATGGTAAGATAATTTAACCCACGTTTAGGTCTTAACGCGTAATTTTTGTTCAGAGAATGTTAGCTAAATAGTGTGACAATTCGACTATTGCTGCAGCGTGAGTGCATTTCTATCCACGTCGGTCAAGCTGGGGTACAAATAGGCAATGCGTGCTGGGAACTTTACTGTTTGGAGCATGGCATACAACCAGATGGACAGATGCCTTCAGATAAAACCTTAGGAGGAGGGGATGACTCTTTTAACACATTCTTCAGTGAAACTGGTGCAGGAAAGCATGTCCCCAGAGCAGTAATGGTGGATTTGGAGCCAACAGTTGTAGGTAAGGCATTACTGTACAGTACCTACATTTAAATGATACATGAAATAATGTGAATATTTGTATGTAAATAATTTCTGAATTATGTATGTTATGAAATAATGTCATTAAAAGCAGAACCATTGGTAGCAAAATTTTCAGCTTTTATATGTGTGTACAGCATTTCAGTTTGGCTCATTGGCTCAACAGATACCAACATTGTGAAAATTTGCTTGATATGTTGTTTTTCTTTAACAATATTACTTGGTAGCTAATAAGCCATAGATAGCCAATCTCCTGCATTGGGGACACAAAATAATATAGGAAGGTTGGTAGTACTTGTGATGAATACCAAAGTAATGAAGCACCAAAGGTGCGAACCCTCAGCGCTATTAAACACTACCTAGCTATGACAATATGATCTCCTTCCAAAAGAACAAGCAATCTGTTAGCTATTTCAATGAGGCATCAATATAGCTCGAGCAATGAAAATGGTACATGGAAACGCTGTCTTCATAAGAGAAGAAGCTAAACTAGCCAGAAACATTTACCAGTATACATTTTCAACGCGAAACTTCACTCCTTTCAATTTCGTTAACTTCCCTGAGCATAAAGCAAACTATACCGCTGGCTGCAACAAATTATTTGCTCACATGATTATGACATGACGCTAGGGGGCATTACTCATAAAAGCTTGTACCTCCACGGAGCTGAAAGCTTTGCGTTTTCTCAACAATTAGCCCAAATTTAAAAAAGTACCACAATTAAAGGTCCTAAATCTTCGTCCTGAGTAAGTTGGTACCTAAATCAACAGTTAATTGTCAGTAATCTCCAAAATCAGAGTGTGACAGACAAACAGACAGGATGACTACTATAACCTTCTCACGCATGCGCGCTGAGGGTTAACAATCTATTTTGAGTAGTTTCTTTGTTCCACTTACTTAATTGACTTGATTTGTAATTCCATTATTACCCTTTCTAATACCTATTTTTATAATCCTTTAGAAGTTTATTATGAAAGTGCTCTCTCAATAGTCAAAGATTAGAAGTTCTATAATATTTTTTAGCACTGCAAAAAATATAACATGCTGGCCATATATTATAATATAACAGCTAGATGTGTTATGCATGTGAAATAGAAATTTGAATACACAGAGGTTGACTATCACGCCAAGCGGAAGGAAGGGAAGAGTGAATTGCGGAAGGCATGGTAATTCCTTGTTTAGTCCAGCAGATAAAATACCTGCATAGTTGATCACTATACAACGTGAAGCCCAGACAGCTCAGGTGGCAGTAAACTACCTTTGGCAGTTTTCTTACATGTCACAGTATTTAACATCAATATCACAGAGTGTAGTTTTTGTTTCTTTTTTGTCAGTGTTCTCATTGGAACAGGTGAAAGACATTTCGGCTTTGAGAAGCCTTCATCAATTGTAAGATGGTACAATCGATTGTACCATCTCACAACTGATGAAGGCTTTGAGAAGCCGAAATGTCTTGTTAAAATTAAACGTCATCAATACTACGATAAGTTCAAAAAAATAAAATTATTATGTTCATTTATATATCTACTTCTTGTTGTAATATGTACTTGTTGACGTTGTGTGGTCACTGTACAGATGAAGTCAGAACTGGGACCTACCGTCAACTGTTCCATCCTGAACAGCTCATCACCGGGAAAGAAGATGCTGCCAACAACTATGCAAGAGGACACTATACAATCGGCAAAGAAATAGTTGATCTAGTGTTGGACAGGATCCGCAAGCTGGCTGACCAGTGTACTGGCTTGCAAGGTTTTCTTCTCTTCCACTCCTTCGGTGGAGGCACGGGTTCTGGTTTTGCCTCTCTCCTTATGGAGCGGCTAAGTGTGGATTACGGAAAGAAGTCTAAATTAGAGTTTTCCGTATATCCTGCTCCTCAGATTTCTACGGCAGTTGTTGAGCCTTACAACTCCATCCTCACCACTCATACCACTTTGGAGCATTCTGACTGTGCCTTTATGGTGGACAACGAGGCCATCTATGATATCTGTCGGAGGAATTTGGACATAGAGCGGCCTACATACACCAATCTCAATCGTCTCATTGGTCAAATAGTTTCTTCCATCACTGCATCTCTCCGATTTGATGGTGCTTTGAATGTGGATCTTACTGAGTTCCAGACCAACTTAGTGCCATATCCTCGTATCCATTTTCCACTTGCAACATACGCTCCAGTGATTTCCGCTGAAAAGGCCTACCATGAGCAGCTCACTGTTTCTGAAATCACCAATTCTTGTTTTGAGCCAGCCAACCAGATGGTGAAGTGTGATCCTCGTCACGGCAAGTACATGGCCTGCTGCATGCTGTATCGTGGAGACGTGGTGCCCAAGGACGTGAATGCTGCCATTGCCACCATCAAGACCAAGAGGACCATCCAGTTTGTGGACTGGTGCCCCACTGGCTTCAAGGTGGGCATCAACTACCAGCCTCCCACTGTGGTTCCCGGAGGAGATCTGGCCAAAGTGCAGCGTGCCGTGTGCATGTTGTCCAATACCACTGCCATTGCAGAGGCCTGGGCTCGTCTGGATCACAAGTTTGATCTGATGTACGCTAAGCGTGCCTTTGTCCACTGGTATGTCGGAGAGGGCATGGAAGAAGGAGAGTTCTCTGAAGCTCGTGAGGATCTGGCTGCTCTGGAGAAGGATTATGAGGAAGTGGGAGTGGATTCCGTTGATGCAGAAGGAGAAGATGAAGGAGATGATTACTAGAAAACAGTATTTTAACATTTTATTGAAGGAGGACAACAAGAAAGAGTAACAAACGTTTTTCATATATCTCTAAGTATTTATCTTTATACATCATACTCAGTCTCATTTTTATGCCACGTTTTATGCTACAATAAAATTATTTAGGCTGCGAGTAGAGAGATCCGATAATATTCATTAGGATGTTAGCGCATCTGAAGAGCCCCGCCCACTAGCTTAAAAAAGTTGTCCAAAGTTTCTTATCTCTATATACTTTAGGGCGAGCGATGAAGACCCGGCTAGTCTTCTTTACGGCGTCTGTTTTTCTCCTGCTGTCAGGTAAGAACTTACAAACAGTTTAACATTTATTGTAGAGCTAACGAGTTCAACTCATACCATGAGCCCCGCCCTCCTTTTGGTCCGAGTAGGTTCGACTCGAGGCCAGTCCACCAGTTTCAGGGACCACCCTGCTAGCAGCACTGTACTGCTGAACTTCCCCACAACACTCAGCTGCTCCACTAACCTCCCTTACCCTCAGACCATTGTTTGGCAGTTTAATGGTGCTGGGGTGAACAGAGAGAGATCTACCTTCGATTCGAACAGTGGAAGAAGCCTTCTATCCTTCACATCTATAGCTTATTCAGATGCCGGAAACTACACTTGCATTGCCTTGGGTTCTAGTAACAATGTAGTTGCTACCAGTCAACCTGCTGTACTATCAGTGCAAGGTAAAGCAAATATTGATAAGCATTTGTTTGATAATAGCAGTTTTACTCTGGTCAATAATACGTAATTAAAAACTTTACCTTTTGTTTAATTTGTGCTTAAAGAAATTAACTACAGTTTTCCAGGCAGAGCATATAATATACTGTATATCTTCCCTATATTTACCCCAGCTCTTTCTTATCATTCCATATATTTCCCACAAAGACTGTAGCCTCATATATGAATCCCAATACGTTTTTTATTTTTTTATTTCACTTAAATTAATACATTCCGACCTTCTGTCTGTGGTTTAGGTCCTCCAACATTTCAACCCACACTTTCTGGAATGAGCGTCCAGGAAAATGGCGAGGCTGTCTTTATTTGCAACGTAGTGAGCAACCCTCTCGCTACCGTGACTTGGTTTGCAGAAGTTGGGACCACTCGGCAACTTCTGACTCCGGGACCTCGCATAGACATCTCAAACAATATTCTCATCATTAGCAACGTGCAGCAAAGTGACGTGGGGTTTTATACCTGTGTTGCTACCAATGTTTTTGGCTCTAATACAACCACAGCCCGTCTTGTTATTGCAGGTAAGATCACTGATACTGTAGCTAGGAATGTTAAACATGGTCTCCCTCAGTTATGTGTTACACTATCTGCCTCGTTTTAGATTTTTATGTAATAGATTGTCAGCCTCATTTTATATGGAAATCTGAGTATCACCTTGTATAGGTATTATGTTTTAAAAAAAAGATATACTTAGATTATCAGCCTTATTTTATATGTAAATCTGATTTTTCATGTCGCACCAAGTATTTGTTTTAAAAGAAAGAATTTACTTTACTCATTGCTACATTATTATACGTGAAGCTTTAACACCGCTTGAAGTCACAATTACACCAAATGAGGCCAATCCACTGGAGATATCAGATGGGGACGGAATCACTTTGCGCTGTGCTGCCACCTCTAACATTTCCATTTCCTCCTTGAGCTGGACCACTGCGTCTGGTCGAGTGGTCACTGGAGTAGCTGCTACCAGCAATGTCCGACTCCTCTCCATCTCTCCAGCTAGCCCAGCGGACACAGATGTCTACGTCTGCTCGGCTATTGACTTTCAAGGCCGAAATGCCTCCGATTCAATCGAAATAATAGTTACTAGTAAGTAGTGCACAGAAAATATCTTCAGTAAAACGTATCACCTGTTGTATGAATATCTGTATTTGATTTACTACTTTAATAGCTAAGAGAAAAAAAAAAGCAACAAAAATTAACCAGCTGGCTATGATGGTTACAATGTGCCATCAAAAGGTTACGCACGTTAGAATTATTTCCGTTTTGTGATAATTAAAAAGAAGGTATACTTCAACAAAAAAAATTAAGTTTCTCAATTTATTAACTATCACCACTATGGTCATGTTTGTTTGTTTGTTTGTTTTTGTACGTATTTGTGATTTCTGCAGGAGTCCCCACATTCTCGACAGAACCAGAAGATATCACGGGAACACTCGGGCAATCGCTAAACGCCAAGCTAGAGTGTGCCGCTGCCGGATTCCCATCTCCCACCATCACTTGGCTGGATCCAAACATGGTCGTCATCCCGGTGGACACGAGCACACAGATACCTCTCATCGCTGGAGGCGGAGCTCTGTCAAGGTCGGACTCTGGAGTCTACACGTGTGTGGCCACCAATACTGCTGGAGAGATCCGGTCCCAGTTTATGCTGACTGTACAAGGTCTGTAGAAATAGATTTAGTTAAGATAGATTTTTAATTGTTAATCAAAAGGTTACGTACGTTAGAATTATTTCCGTTTTATGTTAATTAATGAAGGTATACTTCAACAAAAAAATTAGATTTCGCAATTATATTAACTAAATACTTCTGCTTGTTAGAATTTCCTTTTGTTTGTGACTGAATTTAAAACAAAAAAAAAGAAAGAAGAAGCTTAGCTAAATGTAGTTAATGTGCACCAGCTGTTTGGAGTGGACAAGAAATTTAATTTTATATAATACCTCATCCTCATATTTCGATGCAGCATCACCGGTGTTTGAAAGCAGTCTTCAAAATATTGTCACGCCTCCTGATCGCGACATTACCCTCAGCTGTGCAGCCCAGGGCAGTCCGATGCCGACCTACTCATGGAGCAGGTTAAATGGAGCGATACCGTCAGACGCTCTTTCCTCTGCTACGTCTGGAGATCTTCGTCTGTTTACAGTTACCTCAGATTCTGCAGGGATGTACGTGTGTACAGCTACAAATAGCTTCGGGTCGGCTACCTCAATGACTACACTGGATGTTCTAGGTACGATAGTGTTATGTTGATAATTTTAAAAATTAAGTCTAAATTAAGTGACGTGCATTTGACTTTGTGACACTCAGGCCAGCCAATGGATCTAGCGGTTGATCAATTCAGAAGCAGTCTTAAATAAATATTTCTTTCTTGAAAAATTACAGTAAATTGATTTCAGTTATCCAAACTTTAATTTATTGAACATTTCAGTAATCAGAACACCCAAATCTAATAGTAGCATGTGCAGACACGAAGAATTTGTTGACCACGCCCTTCCTTCATTATAATACATTTTCTATAGTGTTCAGTTATCTGAACAGATCTGAACACCTCTTGGTCCCAACGTGTTCAGATAACTGACATTCTATTATAATAATATGAGCTGCTGCATTTAACTTGTTTCCTGAGACTAATCAATTGGTTACATTTGAATGTTCGGTGGCTAAAAACTATGTAATGGTAGATTGAAAACACCTCACTAATACATTTCTATTATCACCACTGCTATGATACAGCTAACTAGCTATAACTGGTAAGTTAGCTATTTTACTGTCAGTCTGTCGTAATTTTTAAGCTGAGCTCTTGTGTTTCATTAATTACATAACACTCAAGATGTTCAAACTCACCGACCACCTCTGTGGATTTGTTAAAATTGTAGCTCGTCCTGCAATTCTTCAAGCAACAGCTTCTCCATTGGTGACCCCAGCTGGAGCTACTTTCTCTCTGAACTGCGTCAGCTCTGGTCCGGCTGAAGCCGAGCTGCAATGGTACCTCAGTGGAACTCTTCTCAACCCGTCGCTGGATGGCAGACTTGACCTGGCACCGACTGGGAGGCTAACCGTGTCCATGGCAACCACATCGTACTCCGGTGTCTACACTTGCAACGTCAGCACGAGCTTCGCCTTCGTCACTGCTCAGATTCACGTCATAGTAGGAGGTAATATTTCAATGTAAACGTCTAGTGTTAGGGAAGGGCGTGTTCCGAGATAATATGCAGTTTGAAAGTCTCATTTATACAAAATTCTTTCCATACTGGACTACAATATGACCAATCCTTTCAGTGAAGGATTGATTTCTAATGTCTAATACTTCTATCCACACTCAAATAGATATTTAATTGAAAACAAGTCGTGTGTTTTTGTTATATCCTAATCCTTGCTTTTTTTTTTTCTTCTTTCTTTTTTTATACCCCTTGATTGTGAGTTATTTCTTGATATTTCATTTGCTAGTTTTGCTCACACAAATGCTCCTCATATTTAAAATTCTATTTTCTATTCCCTTAGTTCAACCTTCCATCTTGATTGCACCATTGGACTTGGACCTCATTCCTGGTTCCACAGCCTTCTTGAACTGCACAGCCATTGGCAGCCCCACCCCTCAATCAAGTTGGACCAGAACAAGCCTGATCACTGGTCTAACAGAGAGCCTGGATGTGATTGGCCCCTCCTACTTCCAGCTCAGCAATGGCTTGCAGCTATCCAATGTGGGGAGGAATGACAGTGCCCTGTATGACTGCCACTCAGAGAACGCCCTGGGAAGGATCTCCAATAGAGCTACTGTCAGGGTCGAAGGTGAGATCAAGGACTTGGCAATGAAGCATGCTCTAATTTGGTCTGAGAGTGAATATGTCTAAGATATCGGTTTAAATTTTTTATGTAGTTTTTCCAATCCAATATTATATTGCTTTCATTTTTTCCTGACTAATGTTTTCAACAAAGAAAGAGATGTAAGAGGTAATGGATGTTATTTTGCAGGAATATCCCTCAGTCATTTCATTAGAGTTATTGATCTCCTTCAAATTGAGCTGCTTAATAAACAATTATAGATGTTGGGCAGATCATATTCAGTTAACATTGGGAGCATGGACAACACTTTATCACAATCCCCAGGTTTTCCCGGTTTTAACCATTTTATTAGGAGCCAGTTGAGCAAAAAACAAAAAAAAACTTGCACACCACCACACGAAATCACAGGTTCTTCATGTGACTATGACCGTCTCGTCTTATATTTTTGCAGCTGCTCCTATTGTGAGCTCCATCTCTCCCACCAGCCTGGTCATTGGAACCAACACAACTCTCACGTGCACGACCAGCTTAAACTATCCTGCAGGAAATGTCACGTGGTCTCGCACTGAAAGAGGAGACCCTTTAATAAATGACAGATTCACTGTCAACGGTGACGGGACGCTGCTAGTTTCTATGGCGATGATGGAAGATGCAGGACCTCTGACATGTAGCGTGACCAACCAATATGGGAGGAGCTTCCTCACTGCACAGATTAGCGTGCAATGTATGTTACTATAGTGCAGTCGACTTACACATTACACACACACACACACACACACTGATTGAAGTAGATTGAGGTAGTGTTGGACCAAAGATTGGGCTAGAGCTGGGATTAGGGATACAGAGAGTGGGAACTGGGCCAGCAAGGCTGGGACATGGCTTGAGGATAGAGGTGGAGTTAGGAATCTTTCACTGGGAGCTAAGTTATAAGTGAGGCCGGTATCACTGGACTAATGCTGAGGGTAAAAACAAAAAAGTTGACGCTGAAATTTTAAGGCTAATGATGGAACACGTAACAATTAAAATTTCATTGTGTGTGTGTGTGTGTGCATGTGTATGTGTGTGTGCGTGTGTGTGTGTGTGTATGTGTGTGTACACAGTTGCTCCTGTGGTCAACATCACTGGTTCAGTCACACAAGGTATCCTAGGAGATTCCCTAACTTTATCATGTGACGTGCAAGGCGAGCCACGCCCCACTGTAGAGTGGGTTTTTCCAAGTGGAGGCAGTACCATAGATGGACGAGGTAAAGGGCAGTTCAACAGAGAAACAGGAACGCTGATAGTCGGACCTTTTCTGAGTGAAGACGTGGGAGTATACAGATGCATGGCCAGTAATCAGTTTGGCGTAATATCTGAATCTACGATGGTGTCTATCGCAGGTAAGTGGCCGAGATAGGTTATTGATAGATCAATAATTCCCATTGGAAGTTGAGCTAGTAATATTTCCACCACACAATTCAGTTATGCTAATATTTGGTATGTTCAACAATTCAATTACAATATTCTTTTTTCAACTATTATTTATTTGATATACTAACTCGTATAGAAAAGTGCAGTGTGAACCAGGGCTGCTAAGATCACTCACTTGTAGCTAATTATGTGGGATTACAGGGGTTATCAGCTGACAGTTGGCTAACGATTACTTCCTGTATCATACTCATTTCCTGTTCTTTCTATTTCCTGTTGTGAATGTATATAAAAAAGACATTGATTTTTTTATAGAACTATGAACTCTCACATCAACAGCTTTCACTCTATTTGTTTGTATTGTGTGTGTATGTGTGTGTGTGTGTGTGTGTGTATGTGTGTGTGTGTGACCAGGCCCACCAGTGCAGCTATCAGTGACTGATGGGAGTATCACAGCAAATAGCTTTGCAGTGACTTGGCTTGACTTCTCGTTCTTTGCCCAGAACTCCCTGGACCGGTACCAACTGGTGACCACTACCCACTCCCGCACTGTCAATACGATAGTCGGCCAGGAACCTTTCCAGTTCTTTGAGCGTGGTGGTACCATTTCCGAATTGTCTGCTGGCACAGTTTACAATGTCTCCATGCGAGCCCTCTTCTTTAACGGCATCGTTGGCCTCAATTCCTCCATTCTGGTCGCTACTCAGGAGACAGGTGAGCCATGGAATGTTTAATGTGACAATGAAAAGGAACTTTTAAGGAAAAGTGTGCACAATTTGTTAAACAACAACAACAGCAACACAAATGACAACAGCAACAACTGAAATGTGATTTTTTTGAGAGTAATACATTCCATTCCACCCCCCTCCCCCCACCCCTCCCCTCATTTTCTCACATTTGTTGTAATTGATGAGAATTGATGAGATTTGACTACTTCTATGCATTTTTCTTTTCTTTTCTTAGTTCCAACTGGACCTCCTCTGAATTTAACCATCACTATTGTTGATGAAGGAGCCATTTTAAATTGGATGGTAAATTAATTATAGCAACTATTGAATAATATGACTGTGTGTGTGTGTGTGTGTGTTTTACATGGTCACATTTTCACGTGCTAAAAGCAAGTGGAGAGCTTTATACAAGGAGTAGCTTATTATTTGTATAAGTACAACTAAAATACTTTATTTAATTATATTTACCTATTGGTGCTTTAAATTAATTTTTGCTTATCATTTTATATTGTACTATAAATAGGATGTTTTAAGTCATTCAAAGCAATTAAGAACTTAGTAAATGATCATTAATACTTGCATTCTGCCATTATTCCTTTTGTTAAATATCCTTTTTGTTTGCTTTTGTATTGCCTATACTCACCCATGCAGCTGCCAGATGAATCCCAGCGAAATGGCAATATTACCATCTACTCCATAGAGTACAGATTGGTGGGTGAGAGCAGCTTCACAACAGTGCTGTATGTCCCTGACAACCACCTGGATACATCCCACCTGTACTCTCTGTCTGGACTCAGTGGTGGGAGGATGTATGAGGTCAGAGTGGCCGCCATGACGTCAGTCGGTTTGGGACCCTTTACCAATACCACACAGTTCGTTCCTGCGCCAAGTGAGAGAATTTTAGACCACTAGAAATCCAGTAATCTTGAATTACTAGAATGTCCACTGATATAACTGCAGTGAAGAACGTTTCGCTTGACCTCTCCAATAGAAAATGCTTGCTTGCCACCTCTTAAAGAAAACAATCTCTGATTTCTGAACTGAAAGTCTGGTCCCAAATTGTTCTCAGTTTCTACTGTACTAGAAAGGCCAATTGATCTGTAGATCACTTAATATAATATCCAGATTCTTATAGTATGTTAGATAAAATCGTAACTATGAGACAGTTTAGGAATAACTATTATTTGATGAAATTCACATGCAGTAAATGGCGAACTTTACAATATTTTATTGTTTCCAATTAGCGTCACACATTTATAATTTTTAATTTTTCTTCCATCTACGCGTATTTTGTATTTAGAGTTCCAACCACTAAGTGGCCGAGCACTGGACATAGGCATTGGAGTGGGTGTTGCCATATTGGGCGTGCTCTTCATCTCGGCCGTAGCACTGATAGTTGGGTTTCTAGCATGCTTCATATACAAGAAGAGGACGAAAGAAGGCAAACACAAACCCTTCGTAGACCCAGAGAAGGGAAGTACCAAGACCAGGAAGAAAGAGTGAGTGTGAAAACAGTGTATGTAATTCTTACCACTCATTGTATGTTTATGGAATAAAAAAAAATGGTTGTAGTAGTAGTAGTAGTAATAATAGTAGTAGTAGTAGTAGTAGTAATAATAGTAGTAGTAGTAGTAGCAGTAGTAGTAGTAGTAGCAGTAGTAGTAGTAGTAGTAGTAGTCAATAATGATAATTGTAATAATAATAATAAAATAATAATATTAATAGCAACAACAATAATAATAATAATAATAAATATAATAATAATAATAATAATAAATATAATAATGATGATGATTTTGATGATTTATAATTAACTCTCTGTATTTTCTAGTTGGTTGATTGCCATGGTAGTTGTATTTACCAGTGATGTAATCCTCCTGTGCAGTTGAGTTGTGAATTGCTTGCTATGTCATTGGGAGGTGCCAGCCTCAAGCTAACTCAATGATAGTCATATGCTTGTTTTGACTTCTGTAATCATATTCATTAGAACCTAATGCATTGGATGGCAATAAATATATATTGTCTTATGGCTTCTTGGGTGTGTGTTTGTGTGCCTGTGTGTGTGTGTGTGTGCATGTGTGTGTGTGTGCGTGTGCTGCAGTATTAGCGGACCAGTGCCCGGAATCACTCCCAAGGTAGACAGCTCCGTGCAAGGCAAGTTCACTATCCAGGGAGAGAGTGGGAATGCTATCCAGTTGAAACCCAAAGTGATCACTGAGAAAGATGTTGCTCCAAGACCCAAGAAGGGAGACAGCGTGAAGAAGATTAAGAGAGAAGACACCATTTTGGCTCATTCCAATGATGAAACAGATGAAGGAAGGTGAGGAGAGTTAGTTAGAGCAGTCATTGATTGATGGCTGAGCAAGCAAAGCTAACACATCACTCACATACATACATATATACATCTCTCAATACATACATACATTTCTCCATACATACATACATACATACGTACATCTCTCCATACATACATACATACATACATACATACATACATATATACATCTCTCCATAGATACATACATACATACCTTTCTCCATACATACATACATACATACATACATCTCTCCATACATACATACATACATGCATACATACATCTCTCCATACATACATACATACATACATGGATAAATACATACATCTCTCCATACATACATACATACACACATACATACATCTCTCCATACATACATACATACATACATCTCTCCATACATACATACATACATACACACATACATACATACATCTCTCCATACATACATACATACATACATACATCTCTCCATACATACATACATACATACATACATACATACAAGTATAAATGGGTTTATGTGTGTCACTGATTGGACAGTTTTTATAGTGATTGGTTCCAAATAGCTTGAAAAATATTTAATAATGATTGTCTGTGCAAAAAGAAAAGTATGAGAAAGCATGCTGAGCAGCAAATAGAGGAGTTATTCTAATTAACCCAGGATCTTGTAATAGCAAATAGAGGAGTTATTCTAATTAACCCAGGATCTTGTAATAGCAAATAGAGGAGTTATTCTAATTAACCCAGGATCTTGTAATAGCAACAGTTTAGAATTAGCTCACCATCACTGTGTTCTTCAGTCTGCTGAATCAGCACAAACATAGCAACACTGGAATAGTGGAGGTAGCTTCTGCAACTTCATTATTTGAAATAATTATAGAATCCAATTTCATATTCATATGATTGGGTCTAATGTTTGCTCTTTTTTTTTTTTCTTTTTTTTTTTTAATGAGGCTAATTATGGGAGCCATTTATACAAAGAATCACTAAAGGAAATATAGCCCATTATGAAAGTCGTTGTTATTGTTGATTTTGTCAGGATTGACCCTTACCACATGCCGACAGACTCTCTAAAGTCATCTCGGCCTATGATCAGTCGGCCATCTCCAGGTTATGACAGGGTCTTACTCCGACCTGACTCGGAAATATACTCAGAAGTCAGTGACAACCCCCAGACCCCACCCAATGTTTACATAGAAACCACCACCATGCCCCCGCCTTATGAGGAAGTAAACTATGACAATGAAGCCACAGAGGTAAGAAACTAGGACATTTAAAATGTTGCAATACCAACAAGATTTGTTGTTGTTTATTTTTGGTAAAAGAGTTAATATAAATGTTGTATTTTCTTCTTCCCCTTTACCTCTATGGTTTAGTCTGTTGAAGATGACACTTGGGAAAGAACTGCAGCTCAAGAGAGTGATGAAGGAAGTCAGGTCTTCCTGACACCCAAACGTTCTAGTAAAGAGAAGGAGGAGACTTTCGAGGAGAGGGATGAGCTAGAGACACCAGAGCCCCCGGAAGCACCGGACATCGGCAGAGACGACTCACATCTACTCTATGCCACTGTCTCCAAGGATCATGTAGAAAGGAAGAGGTAAAATGGATTTACAATTATAGTTATGCTAATGTAATACAACAATAAACTACTAAGAGGGAATGTACAGGATACCCGTTTGTCTATCTCTCTGCCTCTCTCTCTGTCTGTCCATCTTTCTCTCTCTCTCTGCCTGTCTGTCTCTCTCTCTCTCTCTGCCTGTCTCTCTCTCTCTATCTGCCTGTCTCTCTCTCTGCCCGTCTCTCTCTCTCTGCCTGTCTGTCTGTCTCTCTCTCTCTCTGCCTGTCTGTCTCTCTCTCTCTCTGCCCATCTCTCTCTCTCTCCCCGTCTCTCTCTTCCTGCCTGTCTGTCTCTCTCTCTCTGCCCGTCTCTCTCTCTCTGCCTGTCTGTCTGTCTCTCTCTCTCTGCCCGGCTCTCTCTCTCTGCCTGTCTGTCTGTCTCTCTCTCTCTGCCTGTCTGTCTGTCTCTCTCTCTCTGCCTGTCTGTCTGTCTCTCTCTCTCTGCCTGTCTGTCTGTCTCTCTCTCTCTGCCTGTCTCTGTCTGTCTATTCCTGTCTGTCTCGATCTCTCTCTCTATGCCTGTCTGTTTGTCTCTCTGTCTGTCTGATACAATTCAGTTTGGGTATATTCAGTATTATTTTTAGCTAGCTGCTTGAATGCATGCTCAAGCTCAACATATTTCATTGCTTTATCTGTTATTAGGGAAAGGAAGCAAATAGAACAAAAGGAAATCAGTGAAAAGCAAACCAAGGAAAACAAGAAGGCAGAGGAAAAGAGAGAGAAAGAAAGGCGAAAAATGGAGGAAAAACTGGAACGAGAAAATCGTAAGAGGGAAGAAAAGGAACAGAAGATAAAAGCAAAGGAAGAGGCCAAAGAAAGGAAGCAAATGGAGGAAGAAAAGAAAAGGAGAGCTAGGGAGCAGCAGCAGAGAGAGAGCATGGGACTAAGTAACATAGTGTATCAAGAGACAGACTTCACTAAGGGCCGGTCAGCAGCACAAGCTCACTTCATAGACAATGCCACAGCTGCCTTGTTCTAGCTATCATCATACACATACACACACTTACACAGAGAGAGAACAATTGTACACATTACATGGTCATGCATCATAAAAAAATTCTTTAAACTTTTAGTTCAGCGGTTACAGAGGTCTCGGCGAACTCCTTAAACGCACTGTGCGAGGAAGAAGCGTGAAGAGCAGCAGCGCAAAGCTCGGGCCCATACGATTTGGAAGCAGGCAAGAGAGATGTCGTCAGTCCCGAAACTCTTTAAGAAATTGGTTGCCACGTCTCTCTCCCACAACTTTAGAGCTGCCGTCCAGGTTCAGACCTGTACCGTACCCAGTCCAGGCCGTGGAGAGTTGCTAGTCAAGAACAAATACGCTGGAGTTAACGCCTCGGACGTAAACTGGACTGCGGGTCGTTACATACCAGGTGTTCAACCTCCCTTTGATACTGGCTTTGAAGGAATCGGGAGAGTGGTGCAGATAGGCGACGGATGTGAGCCCTACAAGCCTGGTGATGTTGTTGGGTACATGCATGGTGGAACTTTTGCAGAATACTGTTTGGTCCCTACTAAACGAGCTTTCCCAGTGCCCGAACTCAAGGCAGAGTATGTTCCTTTAATTCTTAGTGGTATGACTGCTTCTATAAGTCTCGAGAGAGTTGGGCAGATGGAAAAGGGATCTACTGTGCTAGTCACTGCAGCTGCAGGTGGCACGGGCCAGTTTGCAGTTCAACTAGCCAAACTTGCAGACTGCCACGTCATCGGAACTTGCTCTAGTGATGAAAAGGCAGACTTCCTACGAAGCATTGGCTGTGATAGGCCCATCAATTACAAGAAGGAGGACTTCAAGGAAGTGTTGAAGAAAGAGTACCCTAACGGAGTTGACATAGTTTACGAAAGTGTTGGGGGCGAGATGTTTAACACTTGTGTGAAGAACTTGGCAGTCGGTGGACGGCTGATTGTTATTGGCTTTATATCAAGTTATACAGATGGAAACTTCTCAGCAAGGCTCAGTATTCCCCTCTGCCAGATACTGCTTACTAAGTCTGCTAGTGTCCGGGGTTTCTTCTTGAATCACTATTTGCAGGACGTTCCTTCACACTACGCGAAGCTATCGTCTTTGTTGGCAGCCGGAAAGTTGGTGTCTCAGGTTGACTTACGAGGAGGAAGTTTGGGAGGTATTGACGGCGTTTGTGATGCAGTAGATTACTTGTACTCTGGAAAGAGTGCAGGAAAAATTGTTGTGGACATGCATTCTTCTGATCAAACTAACCCTCACAGTAACTTATAGCTTGGAATGACTTTTTGATGAAATTTGTATTTTTTGTATCATACAGTAGTTGCTAGTGTGTTCATTGTTTGGGATCTGGAAATATTGTTTGGTAAAGTATCATCTCACAAGCTGGAAAGATGTTTGGTAAAGTGTCGTTCAGCATGAAGTGAAGTGAGAATGCCCTATACCTACCTCATTCTTGGAGATGGCAATTTTTCATTCTCTCTGTCACTTTTGAAGATACTATCTAGTAATTTCAAGTTGGTAGCAACTTCTTTAGAAGCTCAATCAAATGTTTTGAGAAGAAAACAAGCTGGAGACAACCTATCCAAATTAATCCAGTTTGAAAATGCCCATGTGCTACATGAAGTGGACTGTACCAAACTTAGCAATTATGAGGTCCTTAAAGAGATTAGTCCCACCTACGACAGAGTGATATTCAATTTCCCCCACATTGGGGGGAAAAGCAAGATACAATGTAATAGAATACTTTTGAAAGACTTCTTTGTGTCCTTGGTAGAATCTCAGTTGCTGTCAGATGCTGGTGAAGTACATCTCACTTTATGTCACGGTCAGGGAGGTACCCCAGGAGAAGACAGTCAGAGAGGGTATGAGAACTCCTGGAAGGCCGTTGAAATGGCTGCAGAAGGAGGGTTTGTCTTAGACCGTATTGAACCTTTTAATACCACTGATTATCCTGAATACACTCAGACTGGCTATAGGGGCCATTCTGACAAAGGTTTTAGTGTGGAACGCTCACTTTGCCATGTGTTCCGGAAACCTAGGCCCAACGTGCCTTCTCTGCATCCTACATGCTATGCACATGACATCAGTTTCTGGAGCAACAGTGGAATTGATGGTGACAGATTCAGGAATCTGGTGCACAAAGTCATTGGTGCATGCTTAAAGCAGACCGTGAATGAATTTTGTGTTAAGAATATAGAATTAATTGAAGAATATAGACCTCCTAATGCAGCAATTGATTCTAACAGCGAGGAGAGTGAAGGAAACAGTAAAATTGAAAAGTTAGGTGTTCCCATGACGGAGCAAAGCGAGGCATGTATTGGAAGTGGTATTGAAACCGGCACCAGATTGGAGGGTGTGACTTGTAGTGAGGCAAGCGGTGGTTGTGTGGCTACTAAGGTGAGCTACTGCTTCAGAATATGGTACCAGTGCCGGTGGGCGTCGCTCTCCAGGACATTGGCAGGTCACCTACAGCAATTGGTTCGCACGGAGGTATCCAGACAGCAGGATTGGGAGTTGAGGTGACTTCAGACCACCTGGTTATGGAAAAGAGCTGGTTACAATGTTGGGAAAATACTAAGTAGAAGTATTGAGTGTTTCAGAGTTATCTTCGGGATACTGGATAGTGCAACCAAACAAGGGTGAAGAAAGGTTATATATATTTAAAAAATCACTTTCTCTTCCTAGTAATGAAGAAGAATGTTTTTATAAACGTGTCTTTCTAAATTCAAACATTCTGTCATATGAATTGCAAAGTTGAGCGATTTTGAACAGTTCAAACAACAACAAGAGTATTCCAAAATCTCAGATATGAGCTAAAGTTATAAAACATCAACTATCAACCAAGATCAGTGTGTAAATAATGTCTTATTTTGTGCTCAGTAATGTACTATGTCAAAATTATATTTTTAAAAAAATCAGTGGTTTATAATAATCACCAAACATTTGATCAATCCATGTCACACATACACAAATGATGTGATTTAAAATATGTACATGACGCAAAAAGTCACTTGTAATGGTATAGAAAGAGAACAAACAGAAATGAAATAATCAAAAAAAAAAAAAGGGCTGGAAAGTCGATCATTGTTTGAATGGTAGCTAGCTGATAAAAAAAAAAAAGTTGACAAGAATTAGTATTCCTGCACACTGTGGTATAGTGCCGGTATCAGTCAAACTAGCCAACAAAAAAATGTGGCCAAGATGAAGAAAGTTATAAATAATGATGACAGGAAAATTGGTCAATAATTAATGGTTAAAATTACCTGCAACTCCTGGGCAGAAATGTGGGGAAAGGAAATCTTATTTAACAAGATATGGTGGAAGTCCTGATGGATGTGTGAAATGTTCATCTGCTCAGTATCTGAATTGGGTAAAGGATAGTCAAGTCTATGATGAGAGCACTGGAGGGGCTACAAAGTGCTTTGGAACTCCAGAACCTTCGCACTTGGCATCGCCGCCTCCAATCCTGTTTTTCTTCTTGTCTGCAATGTTTACCATTGCGTACTCCGGGACAACAGCAGCTCTTCCCTGGCCTGGAGGGGTTGAAGCTGATCCTTTACCCTCAGTGGTTCCTGGCCCCCCAACCACCGGAGACGCATCAGAGCTAATCCCGGAGTCATCAGTGTTATCACCACCAGCCTTCACTTCTTCCTTTGACTTGCCCTTCCTGCTGGTCATGCGGAACATTCTTTGGCGCTCAGGATCAAACTCCACCACCTCCTTGGCCATCCTCCTGGTGTTGCTATTGGCAGCCGCTGCCTTGGCATTCTCAATGCTGTCTTTCCTGGCTTGATTCTCTGGAATTGGACCTGCATTCACATACCCATGACGCGGGGAAAGGTCCGACATAGCTCTCTTCTCTCTCAAGTCACCTCGACCTTCTGCCTGCTGATGTGGACTGAACACGGGCGTGTATGCCTGGCCTGTTGCAGTCGTATTCAACACGTTCTTCTGCTGTGCGTCAGAAAGGAGTGGCTTTAACATGGAAGGAGGTGCTCCCGACTTTCCTTCCTTTAACGACTGCTGAATGGTGTCCACTGGTTGCTGAAGGGCGTCCACCGGCTGGCCATATTCATTGTTGTCGTTGACTACAATCTGCCTCTCCCTGTTCTCTGGCAATTCTATGACATCGTAATTGTACAAGTCGGGCTTTTCTGATGTAGGAGCAGGTTTGGGACGCGAAGCAGCAGCAGGGTTTTCAGCAAGGTTCCCATCAAGTTTCTCAGGAGTTTTCCCCACAGCATCACCGGTTCCTCTATTGGCCCTCATCCCTTCGCACAACTGAAGCTGTTTGTCTTCATACTCCTGCCTTTCCTTCCTGAATTTTTCCAAGAGGTGCTCCTGATCGCTTGTAGTCGGGATGGTCTCTCCTTCAAGGTTCTCTACTGTCCTGGCGGAGTCAGGCAGCAAGCTGAGCGCATTGACAGAGGCATAGCCAGCTCTCGGAAAATCGTCAGAAATGATGGGTCTCGGCTTGCTAACAGGAGAGGTGGGGCGGGCATCCAGCGGTGCCAGCGGAATTAAACTGCAAAAGGTAAAAGAGAAGCAATTAATAGGTGTTTAAATTAAAGCCATTCAAAACTCATGACAGTTAAAAATACAATATTGCACGACATGACCTGGTAACCCTCCATGTGGCCCGAGCGGGGAAAAAAAAAAAAAAAAAAAAAAAAATATATATATATATATTATATATAATATATATATATTCCTGGCATAGTTGTCTTCTAGCAGTCCCATTAAATATTAATCTCATGCTCTATCCTAACATTGTCACCACACAGCCTATTGTATATGCCAGGTAAACAGACCACGGCACACCGCCTACGCAATTTTTTTTTTGTTGATGGTTGCTACGCACGATTACTACTATTGTATACTTACAGGGGCTTCTCCACTACAACACAAGGACAAAGTACCTGCCAAAGGCGCCGCTCACTAATTTTAGAGCGAATCTGGAAGAAATATCGGGCCCTGTTATAAAACTTTGTAGCACTTTTTTGGAGCGGTGCGGTAAGTTGGAGCTCCGCAATTTGGTGCACTACTAGCCAAGCCGATACTCTACTGCAAGACAATGAGTTCTTTTCCATTTCAATATTACTTTATGATTTATTCGTAATTTTTTCTTTTTATAAGATTTTGAAAAATTCACGTTGTGGTGCAGTTCATTTTTTTTAAAGGTTTACCTGCAGTGCTTCCAGCTTAAAGAGTGGATTTTTTAACTTTTTGGTTAAGGTTGCTAATTCTGCTATAATTTCTCAAGTATGTGTAATAGAAAGCTAAAAATTTGTATTATTATACATTAATGTCATATTAACATACAGACAAAACAATTTTGTGGGTTTGTGGTTATTGTTATGGTTATAGGTGATGGAACTGGGAGCTTCAAGACAGTGAATTTGGAAGTGTTTAAGCTGAAAAAAGAGAAATTATTTTTCCTTATCTCTATAACTTGGTATACTGATACTTTAATACCAGAAGTTTCATATGAGCCAGATTTTGTGGGCACAAGAAAGTTGAATCTCGAAATATTTTAAATTTTAAGAAAAAAAGTGTTTAAGCCAGGATTTTTGAATTTATTGAGTTATATCTCTAAAAATTTGACACATGATGTAAAATTGCCTTAAAATTATTATGTATAACTTTGGTAGCTATACCTTGAAAATTAAGTGAGTTGTGGCTGTTTTTCACCAAAAAAAAATTACGCATGGTAAGGGTCATCAAATGATGACGTTTACAGCGGGTTGTGGGCCTTTATACACGTAAACGCGACGTCACAAAACAGCGCATGCGTATTTGTGCAAGGGCGCCAGTTTACCGCTAATTGTTACACGGTATGGCTGATTTAGCTACAGTTGTATCTCAGGCCCTAGCAGGTATCAAGTTTTACGGCGTTACTGCCTATCACGGCCAGCGTTTTAGCTTCCGTCTAGAGCTGCACAACCCGTAGGACTCCAACTGCATCGCCCTGATGTTGTCAGAATACCGAATGCTGGGAGCCTTGGGAGTATTAAACTCCTTCAGCTTTTCTTCAGCTCTTGAAAAGATGACCACTTGGATAGGCTTGGCTCCACGTTAGTAATATACCAGCCAACAATTCTGACTGATTTCGACTTTGTTTACTGCTGCTAGTAGAACGATGAGAATCCATACAGCCGATTGCAGTTAGGGAAAGTCCCGTCTTACCGCTCGGGGAAATAACCGTTCGATCTTAGCTCGTTAACTAGTTACGTTTAATGACGAACTACCGCAAAATCTTGACGTCAAAAAAAATGGCGTAAAATGTATTAGAGTGAATGAGAAAAGTGCTGTTCTCCGTTTTCCATTCTCTAAACAGGCAGTTTTACTATTGTAAACATTGTTGGGATGATGAAGAAAAGGTATGTGTATGTTAAATGACTGTAGTGAGGGTCTATACAGTAGTTTAAAAAAATCCACTCTTTAAGTTGGAAGCACTGTATAATATATAATATAAATCATATATATTTGTATAATACATACATAAACAATGAAAATGAAAACAGCCGCAACATTAATTTATACTAATATTGAAATAGAATCTTGGACCAATTTGGAAGGCTCTCTGCTTTTTAAAAATGGGAGTGGACATGCCTGAAAATGGAGTCTCTTCCATATTAAAGGAACAACAAGAGTGGGTCAAGAAGTGCTCCAAAAGGTCTAGCAAAGAATACCTCCACAAACGGTGAGCATATTATGATTTACTAGTGGCTAGTTCCCAGCTGTGCATGAAAAACTATCTTTTGTAAAATAATATTGGCATAATAACAGAAACTTACAGAAAAAGGCAAAGAAAGCTTGGTTTGAGCTCGAGAAAACGTTTGTGGAGAGGCTACGTGGAGCAGGATGCAATGTTGGGGAGTATATATAAATGTTATATATACTCCACACATATATATATATATACTTATATATATATCTAATACCACGCATGGCCACAACCAAAAGTAACAAGGCAGCAGTTGAAAATTATAGTGTGGAGAAGGTAGAGATGAAGGATGCTTCGGCATTGGTGACAGTATCAGAGGTGAGGACGAGGAATCAGCAAGTGTTGGAAGGTAGCGCTGTTGGTTCTTCGGTATCAGATGAGGAATGGGATGGTAACTTGGGAGCTCCGGCTGTGGTGAATGGTAACAGGAGGGAGGAATTTGTGAGTGAATTGAAGAGTGATCAGACGTTAAATAGTGAGAGTCTTGGCTGATACTTGTAAGATGGGTTATCAGTGGGAGAATGGCCTTATTTTTCACTTGAGCGCGGATGCTGTGGATGGCCCTAAGAAAAAGTTAGTTGTACCCAAGAGCAGGAGAACATAATTAGTTTTCCCATGATAGAGCGGGGCATGTGGGTAGTAAGAAAACCCGAGAACTCCTTAACAGCCGATTTACATGGCCGGGTTTGGGGAGAAATGTTCAGCTGTATACGCAATCATGCGATCTTTGCCTCAGGTTCAACAAGTGTGGTAGTCCTGGTGCAAAGATGGTTGAGAGGCCAGTTATCTCGGAGCCATTCGAGAGTGTGGCCATTGATTTGGTCATCCCCTTGCCGAAAGGCAAGCGGGGCTGTCGCTTCATTCTATCTTACATTTGTTTGGCCACCAAATGGCCTGAAGCGATGCTCCTTAGATCCGGGTCAGCAGTGGAAGTAGTAGAAGCCTTGACTGAGATTTTCCTTAAGAGGTGGGATTCCCAATGCGTGTGTTATCAGATAGAGGGAAAGTTTTCTTGTCCAAGACGGTGCGACAGTTTATGAAAAGTTTGGGATTGACAGCGTCTCGACGTCGCCATACCGACCACAATCAAATGGCGTCGTCGAAAGATTCCATGGGACGTTAAAGCCCATGTTAGCCAAAGCTGTTGAGGGAGGCATGGGCTGGGTCCAATACCTGCCTATGGCCTTGAGCGCCATAAGAATGGTCCCGAATCGAGAAACTGGGATATCGCCATATGAGATGGTGTACGGCAGAAAATACCATGGACCATTAGATGTGCTTTATGCAGGGTGGATTGAGGAGTGTTATGCCACCACTGACATTAGTTCATGGGTGAATTCGTTGGCTGAAAGATTAAAAACCTTGTCAGAAACAGCAGTGGCGAAAAACATCTTGGCTAGTAAGGATAGGAAACAGACATTCGATCATGGAAAATGTGATAGGAAACTGTGTGTGGGAGAACTTGTTCTGATGAGGGTTCCGGGCTTGCATGGCGCCCTAGAGTCCAGCTGGGAAGGCACTTATAGGGTTGTGAGAGTTGTGAGTAGGGTGACTTACTTCGTTAAGAGGGATGGAGGAGGTCACGAGAGGTTGGTGCACATCAATAATCTCAAGGTGTACCGACCAAGGCCCGCTTCAGTCGCCTCGGTGTGTGTAGTAGCTGAGGATACTGGCGCGATGGAGGCCGCATTACATAAAGAGAATGTTCTTGGTGAAGAGTTGTGTAGGATTTAGTCAGTGTGAATTGGATGAGTTGTTGAAAGTGTGTGATGATGTGTTTAGTGAACAGCCTTGGAAGGTGAATGCAAGATTGAATTGAAACCTGGTAGCGAGACTGTATTGCTTCCACCTTACCAGATTCCGAGGAGTTTAGTTGATAAAGTGAAATTGGAGGTTACGAGAATGATTGAGAATGAGGGTGATATGTGAGAGTGAAAGTGAATGGTGCTCCCCCGTGCTGTGAAAGAGAGAGAATACATCTAATGAGCATAATTCTCGACATGACTTGCTGACTCTTGAGCCTGACTGACAGCTCTCCCAGTATTTTCAACTTTCTTTTTTACATTTTGGAAATACAATAACATAGTGGCCAACACTAACCCAGCTTCTTTAATCAAGCAATGAAGAAGACCTACCTTATAATCACATTTCTACACATGTTTATGTCCTTTGTTGTAAAAGAACGAGAGGGGAAAAAAGCACCATTGATTTTCTTTTATAATTAAGGATTACATGGACTGATTATTCTCATTTTCCCTTTATTATTCTCCTAAATACCTTATTATTCTATAATTATTACACTATGCTATTACATGTCTATTATTCCAGAAAAAATGCTAGCATAATCTGGCAGGGCCTAATCACAATTCCATGGAAAGGGGAAAAAATCAGTATCATGGGATGCATGGAAGTCTTATCCCTGTATAACAGCTTCTTTTGCACAGATTTTCAGCAACCCTTTTAAACTTATAACTGCCCAGTCTGAAGTATTTAAAGCCTTAGAAATATATTCCTGCATCATTTATGACAAAACTACAGAACATAGCAGTCTCAATAGCTTGCGACAGGAATTGTTTTCAAGACATTCCAAATTAATAGAAAACATTCCTCCTACTCAGGTTAAAAAATTATCGCTATAATATTCTTGTGTTACTTAACCCTATCGTTCCTGAATTGTTTGGACGCGCGCGGAAAAATCTAATCGTCGACCGCGGAATAGAGTATTACCGTTTTATTTTTTAACTCAATGCTGGTTGGGAAAACCCCATAGCAACCATATATCACTAAACAGACCAAGAGTTTGGGATTCCCCTCATTTTTTGATTGAGAAAATTGAATAATATTTAGGCCATCTACTAATACTTCAAAAAAAAAATTTTTTTCCCCCAAAAAATCCACTTTTCCCATCAATAAAAAAATAAAATAAAATAGAAATAATATTGTTTGATGCATTATATACCAATATTATATTAGTTCAACAATAAAATATGTTGTTTGTTGTGTGTGGTGCTGATTGTGATCATGTAGGAGACATCTATGAGTTTCCACAAGGAACGTATGCCATCGGACGTCGAGCTCCACTACAAAACAATTTCATATACACAAAACACAAACAACAAAGATATTTGTAATACAAACAACAAATTATTCATGATCCTATATAATTGCAACTTTATGATGTGTTGTATGCGGTTTTATACAGGATTTTTGTTTGGGGTGGGGCTCCGAGTGTACTCCGCCACACCCATTTTTTTGAACCTACACTACTTTGATGCACATCTTTGCATACGAGTCTATACTTCACACTGATGATCAGTGTTCGGTCCTATGCACTAAATGGCTCAGTTATGATAGGAACATAATGGGATACAATATCAGACTAAAAATAAATGCTTCCTAAATGTTCATTTCTATTCAACTCCCAAAATTCTAGGGGGGAACCCAGCCATGCCTCCCACTGTATGAACCCTGGTATGTATACTCTACACTGTACATGAGAGAAACATGTATTGAGAAAGTGTACTTTGAAAATGAAAAGCAGTACAAGCACACACGTGGAATTCAACTTACCCGGCATGGATGGTGTCACAGACTGAACGATCCCTCCCATAGGATCCGGAACCTCCACACAATACCAAAAAAAACACAATACAACAATGACATTTGTAACATAACTGCTGGCCTCGCTGAATTGAGCCCCCCCCCTCCCCCGTCATTACTTTTCACTGACATTCTTGTACCATAACCCTCCCCCCCCAGCCCTAGCTGGACACCCAAATATCAGTAAGTTGAAAAAATGAAATTCAACTTACCCGGCGTGGATGATGTCACAGACCGAAAAAGACCACCGAGTTCGTTCTCTCTCAGGTTGGATCCGGAAACGCCACATACTGTTTGTTCATGGTTGCTCTCTCTCTCTTTCCACAAATGCACGCACACACATACACACACACACACACACACACACAAGAAAAAAGAAGCTACAGGTGAATACAGATCATAAAAATAAATGTATAATTTATTATACATAAATTGACTGGTGTACACACACACACACACATGGAATTCAACTTACATGGGCATAGTAGTCACGATCCAAAAAGATCCAGAGTTCCCTCCCAGGTTGTATACGGAAGTGCCACATACTGTTTGTCCACGGTTGCTCTCTCTCATTCCACAAATGCACACACACACATACACACACACACACACACTAGAAAAAAGAAGATACAGGTGAATACAGATCATAAAAATAAATGTATAATATAAATTGACTGGTGTACACACACACATACATGAAATTCAACTTACATGGGCATAGTAGCCCCGATTGGAAAAGACCCCCCCCCCCCGAGTTCGTTTCCTCCCCGGTTAGATCTGGAAGCGCCAGAATAACATTTCAACTCCACGCACACACATATACATAGAGTGTGAAGCTCCACTACAACACCACAAACACACAGACAACGACAATAACAATACATATTACAACTTTTGGGATGTTCAGGGGGGGGGGGGGAGCAGTCACAAATATCAAAGTCTGTGGTCCTTCACACAAAAGATTATGGAATATCAATGGGTGTGTTGTCATCTTTCTTCCACTCTCCCCCTACCTCATCCACCCGACTCTTGTTCATCGATTCCCGCCTTCTCTGACCGCGAGGACGTCCAGAACTCGGAGCAGGAGGAGCCACTTCCTCTTCTTCATCACTGGAACCTGCTGCCTATTCGTGTTTCATCATTGGAAGACTCAGGTCCGGTATCCTCTCCTTCATCACTGGAAGACTCTGCTCCTGTCCCTTCATCTGCGTAATCGGGGTCGGTGACTGCATTCACATCTGGTCCTAGTAGTATATGTGGTAAAAAAATTTTTTAATTTTTTTGAAAATTTGAAATTGTTCAAAAAACCACAAGCCACTTTCAAATCTCAAAACTCAATAATATATATAATAATATATATATTATAGCTAAACAGCTTACTCTATCTCAATATAGCTATAAATGAGTCCTTTCCACAACAGAAGCTTGCTATTTTTCAAGAGAAAGACAAGAGAAAGACAAGCTTACCTCGATCATCTTCTTGACTCCCATTTTCAGTATCAGAGTTGACGGGTCTGGTCCACCAACCCTGATACAGGGCTTCCTATAGCCCTAGATGTCGTCTCCCTTCTCTCCGCTTGATCCTGAGTCGCTAGAGTCAGCATCAAGCAAGTCTAAAACTTGCACCGCATTGTAATTTCTAGACGCCATCTTCCAAAAAATGACTTTGAAAAAATTTTTTTTTTGCATAGTTACCGGGGTCACACGACACGCTCACTTTTATCCTATGATGTAATAAGCATTACCTAAGACTGTACGTAATAGGGAGGTCACCAGTTGAACTGGCGATTTTATAAAAAATGGAGAAGACAGTAAGTCAAACCGCAAAGTCTTGGTCGGCAAAGAAGCGGTTGTTTCAATGTGTTATGGAAGGCTACTGAGCTCAAGCAATTTTTCGCTGCTTCTACAAAGCTCTGGAGATAACTGGATCCATAAATGAAGCTGCTGTGAAGAAGGTAACTTTTTTTTAAATTCGACGGAGAACCGATGTTGTTGTTTTTTACCGAGGAAGAAATAAACGGAACTGCTGTGAGGTACTGTCAAAGCAGTTCTGGCTGAAAGCTATTTTAGATGCTTCTCCAATGCATTGGGCACCTGTGTATGTAATCTGAAGGTTCTAGCTATAAAGTAATAATTTTTTAAAATTCGGAGAAGCCAACCGGTCTCACCCCGCTTTAAAGCGGGATCCGGAACGAAAGGGTTAATATCTCAATATATTTTATAGGCAGCATTACTTCAGCATTGTAAGCGAGCACTTTATCAATGTGGAATTTGGAGTCGAAGTTTACAGTGCCAGCAACAAGTACCTTCATCCGATGGTTTTGGCTGGAAGAATGAGCAAAGCTTATGGTGGCCAATAAGGACACATTTACCTGAAGCAGAAAAAACAAGCAGGGAATTGCTGAAGTGTGGCTGTAAAACAGAACCCTTGTGTTTAAGAAAGTGTCGCTGTGAAGCTGCTGGTTCGCCATTCACTGGACTAGGTCATTGTGCTGGAAATTGCTAGTTTTTATTTCTTTTCTTTATTTTTCCTTTTGATGCAAGATACTCCCTTATATTTTATTTCTGTTGTGTTAAATGAGCTTGTATGAAGACATAATCTATTAACTTAAATAAAAAAATTCGCGTTTTTAATTTTCGCGTATAAACTTGTATTGATCGCGAATATTAAAATGTTCGCGCATAACGTTAATTTTCTAAAACTATTTCCCAACACTTCATGAGTGTAGATCTCAGCCCAGGGAGCTATATTTCTGTGGCTACCACCCTGAACTCATTAATTTGTTGCTGTAGATTGTGTCTACAAAGTATTGTGCTTTTAACCACCCTGTAACAAAAAAATGACTTAGGCACTGGACTAGGTCTGGTGTATTGTCAACTGTCGACTTAACTAGTGGTTTCCACCAAACTTCCACAACACTACAACACTCCACAGCACTTCCACAACACTCCGTATGTTCGCTTTCAGATTTATACACATGTGTGTGTGTTTGCTTTTAAATGTATACATATCGTGGGTATTTGCTTTTAATTGATGCACATCATGTGTGTGTGTTCGCTTTTACATTTATGCACGTCATGTGCGTGTGTTCGCTTTTAAATTTATGCACGTCATGTGTGTGTGTTCGCTTTTAAATTATGCACGCCATGTGTGTGTGTTCGCTTTTAGATTTATGCACGCCATGTGTGTGTGTGTGTTCATTTTTAGATGTATGTACACATGTGTGCTCGCTTTTAATTGATACACATCAATTGTGTGATCGCTCTTAGATTGATACACATCCTGTGAATGTGTTCATTTATACGCATCATATATAGTTGTGTTCACTTTAAATATATTTGTGTGTTCACTTTTAATTAATGTACATTATGTAGGTGTTTCTGGTTTATACACATGTATTGTGTGTTCAAGTGTGTGTTTTAGATGTCCTTATAATGTGTATGTATGTATCAAGTATGTATGGGCTTTTAATTTGTTTATACATAGTATTATGTATTTTACTTCATATATGTTTATTGGCATGCTAATAATTTAATCTGAACATTCAGATTTAAATGTTTGTTTGCCACTATTAATTAGTGTATTTAATTTGTGATTGTTATTTGTGTGTACAGAGTTATGAACATTGAGGCAAGTTCCTCAATAAATGATGTCGAGGAGGATGATTAAAAGAAAGTCATCCGACAGCTTAACCGATTAGTTCCGATAGGCGCGTATACGCGACCGCGGACTAAAAACCGGTAGTTCCGATAGGCGCATAAACGCGGCCAGAGAAAAGCAGCTTCTGTTTAGTATTACTAGAAAATGCTCGTGTAGCATTGGTTGGGCGAGCGAGCGAAGTTCTGGGGAAATGTTGACACTTTCAATTGCATTGGGGTCGTTTGATTTGAATTTGCATTGGTTTTCTTCCTGCAGGTTGCCAAATCTGAATTCACATCTCATGATTAGTAGTAGAATATGTAATGACATGTAAAGGGGGAAATGATGATTGGTAAAGGGTAAAGAATGGTACTCCTCATGATAAAGTAACAATGATAACAAAATAATGTGTAAAGTACAGAAAAGGGGAAAAGGGGGGAAACGTGTAAAGGGGAAACATATAAAGGGGGAACCGTGTAAAGGGGAAACATGTAAAGGGGGAAATGGGGATGGGGGATACTCTGAAGTGTCCACATGCTAAGCATGACAGTAATTCAAGTCTCAGTTTTACAGACGCATAATACTGGAAGCTGGCCATAGCTAATTGGCATAGAGATAGTACCCTAAAATTAGAGGACAGATTGCACGACCTGAAAATGAGATGGGATGTGCTTGATGTATAAAGCCATGTTGCTGTCTTCTCCTGGCATCATATTTATGGTGTCTTCAATCCTGAGAGTGGGAGAGTACCTCTGCCAGGTAGTGTTGAGTTGTGAATATGACTGAATGTCAATCTGCAGCAAGTGGGCAAATGTGAAGATCTCCACATCAGTACCCCACACTGTGGACTGCTCCATTATCTAGTGATATTCATGACTATGAAACGCTTGAATGAGTAGCTCTACCAATGATAGTTGAATGGTATATGATTAGCTACACTACCATTAGCTAGAGTAACGAGAGAAAATTAGAAAAAAGCATAATATGCGACCACGTATATGCGCGCGCGTTTAAACGACCACGTATGTGCGCGAGCGTTTAAACGACGACGTATATGTGCGCGAGCGTTTAAACGACGACGTATATGTGCGCGAGCGTTTAAACGACGACGTATTCAGGATTTCCATAGACTACATCTTAGAGTTGCTCGCTCGCTTCGCTCGCTCGCCAATTACAACTGTTTGGACTGAGGTAGCCTCGCCTGGAATCTTTGTGGTTAAACTACAACCAAGTAAGATTGATAATAGATAATAATTTGTAATAGCTGCCGTAAGAAAAAATTGAGAAATATGCTGTGATAGTTAGAAAACATATATAGACATTAAGGGTGCTCGCTCACTTCCCACGCGGTTAATTGAGTCTGGTTGCTAGGGAAGAATTTTTATTTTTCTGTTGTGTTTAGACCGTTTTCTGCAGGTGGACCTTATTTACTACTACCGTAGAAGTCTACATACCTGAATTCAGAAGTAACAAGTGGCCGCTTCAAGAGATATGACCATTCTACCTTCTCATACAAAAGCTATAACTCCTTCACCAGTACTGCACCTAGAGCGGCCATACTTCGCCTACTACTTCTCCGACCCGATGCCTACAATAGCTTCGATCCATTTTTTCTTTATTCAATATTGCTTTTAACTTATTGACTTTTGCACGCTCTATTAGATCTTTTTTTTTTTGTGAAAAAAATTTTTTTTTTTGGAAACTGTATCGAACATTTTGCTGACTAGACTCTGGTTGAGCTCTGTTCCAAATTTGAAGTCATTTCCATTCCCCATTCCTGAGATAAAGTCCAAAGTAGTTTACAGAACAGAAATTATAACTACACTAACATTAATTCCATGCACCCCGCCCCAATTTTAGCCCCGCCCTAGTATACGGAGGAGGTGAAATCTTTTGTTTATTCTCCTCTGAGAAGAGCCGGGCGTGAAAAAAAATAGCTGAAGCAGATAATCGGCACTGCTGGAGCCAGCCGGGACTAAGCGGAGCAGCAGGGGAGGCTACTTTAGCGGGACTTGGGAATGGCCTTTGTCAGCTTCTCTCTAAGCGGCTTGCTCCTCACTCCTGGCGAAGGAATGACAGAGAGTCGAATGTGAAGCCCAGAGAGTCTAGCTTCTTAGCCTGTGTAGAGGTAAGTGTAGGCTTTCCAATGGCTTTGATCAGAGATGCTGCTCTCATGAAAATCCTCTTCTGCTGTATCCACAGCGTAGTCTGCTCATGGAACCTAATGGAGAGAGCTGCCAAATGTGGTCTGATGTCTTGGTGCTTGAAGACTCTCTCTATAGCCAATACATCAGGTAGGACCCTGTGTGCTCCTACAATTTATACAAATAACTATAATTATTAGGCTTTATATTTAATTTTAGAGGTGCCTTGCCTGCAACTTCATCTCCTGTGACTTTTTTGTGGAGTTTCTCCAAACCTAAAGGTGAGCCTTGTAAAATGACTTCCCCATCCTGATATAAAGCAAATTAATATATAAGTGCATATACGGAACTATCTAATTTTAGCTACAGTAGTAGTAAAGTAACTTCCTAAGCAAAGGAAGGGTATCACTGAAATGCATATTGGCTGATTGAAAGAGGGTCAGCTGCAGTTCTGCTTTCTGTTCCAGAAAGATAGGGAAGTCAAATGCAAACCCATTGTGAGCTACTAGCACTAATAGACAGAGACAGAAATATTTTTTTCCATTAAAAAAAAATTTATACAATTATTTTTACCAGGATGATGAGGTCTCTAAGAATAGCGGTAGCACCACTGAGAGAGGATTCTCACGCCTTGGCATGTTATTTGTTATGCCAGTAACCTTGATAACTATATTAATTATAAATTTATCGATAGTACTATCTTAATTAATAATTATAGAATTGATTTCAAATTATCATTGTAAATGTAGTTGTAATTTACTAGTTAAATATCTGTACATTATTACCAGCAGATGAAATGTTTCGACCAGTTCTCACAAGGCTTAGAACGTAGGATCATTGAGGGTGATAGGAGGATTCATCACTTTGGCAGCGATATCCGTGATGTGACCAACATAGATGCACAACCCAGTTGTCTCGCAATCAAACAGAACCAGGGGGGGACGAGAATCACCAATTTACAGGTGAATCACCAGCTTCACCACTGCCCCCTCCTAAATTCTGCTGATGCTCATCTTCTAGGTCAGCATATATGTCCTTGTCATTTTCCTTGATATCACCCCTGCCCTCTCCGATGCATTCTCCCACGTACTTTCCCTGTCATTTCACAATGGTGTTATATCAAATAGTTATTTATTTATTTGCTTATTTTGTGTGTCAATAAATTATTTTTTTAATTGGTAGTTATGGCTAGAATAGCATTACACCTTTTTATCATTTAATCATATGATTTACATATTGAACTGCTCAGGTCCTCAATCGCAGGGATTGCTGAAGTTGACACCAAGCTGGACTCCTCAACTACAGAGGTAACACTTCCACCATCACTTCCAGCAAGCTGGGGTAACTCTGTAGCTGTGAGTGTGCTCACTGACATGGTGGTGTTCATAGCATCATCTTCAGCGTTCGCCCTTGGTGCTACAAGATCAAGCTCAGGAAACTCCACTACTGCAATTTTATTATTTGGTGTATTATAACAAAGTATATTTTGTTGTGCAAGCATAAAATAATTTTTTCCCTATATTTTTGTTATATGTTTTGTTGAGATAAAACGTAACAACAGTTGTGTGCTTGAAGTATAAAGCAGTTTCCTCCTTTTGGTGGCTTCAGCCAGTTGCAGCTTCTTTTTGGCAGATATTCTCTTGGGCATGGTTGAGCAACAGCAACCACACACAGTCTCCAGAGACAGCAACCACACAGTGAGTAACAGTAAACCAGCAGAATTATTACAGGCGTGGTTTCCAAGCCGCGGGAATAGTTAGAGAATATCCTGATCGCGGGAACTCTCCCCACAACGCGTTATCAATTCGCGAGGTACTATTCCACGAAACAGGATGCCACATTTCTGTGGTTAAATTCACGGAAAAAAGTGCACGCGCGTTGCTATGTGCGAGCACCCTTAAAATAATACCCAGTAATGACTATATGAAATAGATTGATACCTCATAATAATTAAATCAAAACAGAAATGGCTAAAAAAAGACTAAATGCTGCTGAAGTATTGACTCTCCTTGACAGTGATGAGGAGTGTGATGTTTCTGATGAGGTTATGGCAGAAGGTAGTGATGAAGAGTTTTTCCAGTTTGAAGAACTTGAAAACCTGCATAACGAAAATGTTCTTGATGATGGTAAACACAATATCTTCATTTTATTTAGATTTATTTGTATTTTATATATGCACAGGTGTAGAAACTACTAGCATTGCTCTTGATGGTAAATATAATAAAAAATAATATTTATGGTATCTGAGAAATATTTTGTCATTCACAGGTATTGAAGCTGCTACAATTGGTCTTGATGAGGGTAAACACAGCATGCAGTTATACGTGACATTTATTGTTCTTTAAAATGTATATAGGCATAGAAACCACAGCAATTGCTATTCCCCCTGCCTATCAAATCACTTCAGCTTCAGATAGTACCTCTAAATCATTAATGGTATCTATAACCCTTCCTTCAAACCACCACCTATTCAATAAACCTAGTTGTCCTTCTACTGCCTGGTCTACCAAACTGGAGAAGAAAAAAATTCATGAATTTTCACCTAAGGTACAGCCTGGTCCTACTATTTCCATACCTGACAGTCCTATGGAAATTTTTCATCTTTTCTATTCTTCTGATAAAATCGCACAAGAAACCATGACATATGCAAAGCAACAAATGTCACCTGAACATTTTTTTAAGTTTGAGCCCATCACAAAAACTGATTTGGAAGCTTTCTTTGGATTCTCCATTCTCATGGGAATTAACCCCCTACCTTCAATACACATGTATTGGGAAAGAAATAGCTGGCATCACTGTTTGATTGCAGAGAGAATCAGTAGAGATCGCTTTGAAGAGATCAGTCGTTATTTGCACGTTGCTGACAATACAACACTTTTTCCACCTGGTTCACTTCAGTATGACAGACTAGGCAAAGTTCGACCTTTACTAGAGCACCTTTCCTTAAAGTTTCGCTCCCTTTATAATCCTGGTAAGCACTTATCAGTTGATGAAGCCATGATAAAGTTTCAGGGAAGGTCAACCTTAAAACAATACATGCCAATGAAACCCACAAAGAGAGGGATAAAGGTTTGGGTGATTGCGGATAAGAATGGATACTTTTCCGAGTTGCAAGTATAACTGGAAAAAAAGATAGTGTTGAACATTCTCTTGGAGAGCGAGTGGTAATGGACCTCACAGAGAGTTTTACTGGATGCTGGCATTATGTTTTCTTTGATAATTTTTTTACCACCAGAAACTTGCTGTGTAATCTTGAAGCTAAGCAAATATATGGTTGTGGAACTGCTCGTAAGATCGTAGGGGATTCCTGATGAACTAAAAAAAATAAAAATAAAAGAAAGGTAAGTATTTTTTTTATCAATGGTCTACTAATACCTATTAATTTCAGAGTAAATTATCAATTTTGGTATGGCAATTTACAATAATTTCATTATTCATTATTGTAGGGGAGATTATAAGACTGTACAAGCTGATAATATTTGTGCTTCAGCATGGTTGGACAGAAAAATAGTTATGGTTATGGCTACAGGGTATGATCCTACTGAAACAGGAACTGTAATTCGCAGACAAAAAGATGGCTCACAAATGTCTTATCCCTGTCCAATGTCCTGTGTTGACTACAACAAATATAGTGGAGGAGTGGACTTAGGAGATCAGTATCGTGGATACTATCCACTGCTTTGCCAACCACGTTTTACTCATCAGTAAAACAATTGTAAACTAATGATTCACTTCAGTTTTACCTGTGTTGTACTGGACAGTAAATCCTAGTAGAACATGCAGTAAACTCTAAAACCGGAACACTTGTGCACGAATGTTTTACACATGTTTTACTACCTCTACACTGTCCAGTAAAACATGAGGTAAACTACAAGTATTCCAGTACACCATGAGGTAAAACATCCAGTACACTTCAAGTGTCACTCATGTTTTACCATACCTGTCCACCACTAGTAAACTCTAGCTCACTCAATAGTAAAACATACATAGCAGCATTGGTGTACTTGTGTTTTACTAGGTTTTACTACACTGTAACAATCAGCATACTATACCATACTGTACCAGACAACGCCGCGCACCAATACACAAATTCTGGTTAGTAATAAAAAATATATTACATCAAAGGAAAAAACGGTACACAATAATTTGGATGATAGTTTGATATCAAAACAAATAATGTCAAAAAGTCTTGTACTCATCGTCATTCTTGATCATTGTAGCCAACCTCCATTACTGCTAGAAACATCCAAAAGCATACCCTGCAGCATAATGATAAAGTGGCAATAATTATTACTGAATTCAATTTGCATACTTCAAAATATACTGTAAGTAAATATTGCTAGAACATTAAGTGATAATCAAACAGTTAAAGACATTAATATATGTAGAAAATGTGCCACAAGTCCTGTGAGACATTTGTATTGAGTGCTACATGAGATGCATGCTCAAGTACGTCACACTCTAATTATACTTTAACATCATATGCTACTATATCTAAATATTCATAGATTTTGATGGTCCCATGCTCAAGCTCACCATTTGTGGATGAGATAGTACTGGTGAGTGACCTACTTAACTGTACCACACTACATGTCAGGAATAAAGGTGGTTAATTCTATCTTATATTCTTTAAAAACCCTATCCCATATTGGCACAGATCACAAGTCTAGCAACGAACATGGTTCAAGTACCAACTGATGTGGATCACAAGCCTAGCAGCCAATGAAAGCCTCTGCGACATTATGAAACACAAAGGAACCTCAACCTACCATCGTGTACATATTCACAAGACTACAAGACATCTGCCATACTCTTTATTGAACACAAGTTTAATACTTCACCCATAAGCTTTATCGTACTCCAAACCTCCCCCCCCCAATAGATAAAACATGAATTCGCAGAAAATATCACCTCTATAGGAGAGCTATACAGCTAAAATATCATATTTTCGTCCTGGTTTCCTTCTTAGCTTCAATTTCTTGTATTCCCTTTTCTCCCTTTCTTATGTGCCATTTTGTTTCTTAAAAAGTATCAAAATTTTTCATTTTATGCCCAGTTTTCACGTAGACAGTCACAAATAGTATTAAAGTGCAAATACATGGAGATGATGCATTCAGTGCATTCCTATAAAATGTAACAGGTCATCAAAACGCCAATACATTGGTAATACAGCATGCATATTGCTTTACAATCAAATGCCTAAATATAGTGTAGCAGTATATTGCTGTAATACTTCAGTAATACATCATACACATTGCTTTGGGATGAGCAATTTTTTCACAAGTTTCACAGGTACTCTTTCGCTTTAATTCTTTTTTTTTTTTAAAGGACTTAACATTTTACCATTAAATAGGTAACAATTTTTTCTCTTTGCATTGCGTCCAATATAATTCAGATGTATATTGTGGTACAATTGGTTAGGATATGACTGCTAGTATATAGATAGTGCAGTGTATTGCTATAACTGGTAAAATATGTGTTCAATTGAAACGCCACTAAATGTGACTGTCCATAGGAATCTAAGTATTGGCTGATGACTCCTTACCCATCAGCAATACACTGCTGCACTAAGTATTGACAAAGTTGATGACTCCTTACCCATCAGCAACACACTGCTGCACTATATGTGACCGTCTACAGGAAAACCGGGCACAACGCGGCACCCTTCGAAAACAATTTTTTTTGCACTTACAGAGTTGTCGGCGTCCAGATATTTAGCTTTCCAAGTTTTATCGTTGTAGCTTAAGTCGTTCCCACTATAATAGACCTAACTGTTCCCTTCCGTAGGCTTGAAACAATACATTTTTAAGAAATCGATCGATCTTTTCTCGATAATTACGCACGCCGCGTTGTGCCCGGTTTTCCTGTAGAAGGTCACATATAAGTATTGACATTGTTGATGACTCCTTACCCATCATCAATACACTGCTGCACTATTTTTCTTGTTGATGACTCCTTACCCATCATCAATACACTGCTGCACTATTTAAGTATAGGCATTGTTGATGACTCCTTACCCATCAGCATTACACTGCTGCATTATTTATGGGGAAATCGGCCTAAACACGGCATTTAAAGTTTTTCATTTCTTCCTACCAGTAGGTTGCACAGGAATTTGGGATGCCATCCTTCAAATCTGGAAGTTGTAGCACAAGACGTCTTCGCCCTACACACTTCAACAATTCAATATTGCTGCTCAATTTATTATTGCTGATTTAGAGAAAGCGCCGCATAAAAGAGTTGCTAAGGCTAGGGGGGATGTCTTATATTCTGTATACTATTACCACGTGTCTCCACACAACACTACAAACAAATCCAGCTGTTGGCGGCTTGCTAGGAGTTAACTGGGCTTCGTTTAAGCCCCTTCAAGAAAATATGCTCGAGTTGTATGGCAAGAATGCCGTGAGTACGCGGATTATGTAGACAAATAAGTGAACTAGTTAGATACAGCTACTTTTCCCGCGGTGAACAGGGGGTTAATTTAGGAATCAATTTAAGAGGGGGTAAGGTTGAGTTTGTGCTATCCAAAGAGGGTCACAACGTTCATACCTGTAAAACTAAGATGAGAAAGGAGATGGGCTTCAATTGCCAAGACAATAATTAGAGATGATTGAAGCTTTGCCTTCACCTTAATTGTTCACCTTTTAACTTTGCTTTTTGCTTATGAAATTTTAAGAATATTTCAAGCGGGGTAAAATAGCTTCAACGGGAGACAAGCATCCTCCTCCCAAATGATTCCCTGGCAAATGAACAGCCCATCAAAATATTTCTTGGTAACATCCCGTACACAAGGCTTAATTTGCAAGTGTTCCTAGCCTCGTAGCAGGAGTTCTAGAACTCGCCAGAGCTTACAGCTGCATCATAAGCTAGAGCTAACAGTTATTTATCCATTTCCATCATTAAAAAAAAAAATATTTATTTAATTGACCCATAAGGTGAATTTTGCCGCGTTTAGGCTAATTTTCCCAAAACTGGTCACATTAAGTATTGGCATTGTTAATGACTCCTTACCAATCAGCAATACACAATATTTACTCCTTATCAACAATCAATACACTGCTGCACTATTTAAGTATTGCCAATGTGGATGATGCCTTACCAATCAGCAATACACAATCTCACAATCAATACACTTTATCTTATAATGACTCCTTACCGGTTGTTCAATTGTACACCCATAATGTAGCTGCACTAACACCTTTGAGGACCCTTTACTAGTACTTATGAAGCAGGCGATAAATAAAAGCTTGAGATACTTAAAAGGCGGGAAGGCCCCACAGGGTAGAATACATTCAACCCACTGACAATCTACCACACCCTCACTCCTTATACTCCACCCACACTAGTATCTCACACTCCACCTTACACACACAGTTCATACTCCACCAACACATGCCCCACAATCCAACGCACATGTTTCTTACTCCACCTACACATGTCTCACACTTTACCGACACACCTGTCTCTCACTTCACCCGCATACATTACTCTCACTCCCACACATCCACACTATAGTCTGTTGAAGTTGAGTTGGTGTGACCATAAATGCAGTAAATGATCAATGCACTCATGGATGCAATTAAGGTATCTCATAATCAACTCAAATTAACTCATGAGGATTAAGCAAAAGTCTAAATTGGATGCACTAGAAAACTGATGATATTTCTATTGCAGATTCTTGCAAGCACTTCTGCCCCAATTTTCTTTTCCTTTCTTTTTGTTTTGTTTTTAACCAAAACCTATCCAATGTGCAAGTCCCATTTTCTGTACAACCTCTATTTGTAGTATAACACTTCCTATGCATCATTCATCTGGACAGACTACAGTGTCCCATACTCCACCAATACATGTAGCCCTAATTCAAACTCCACCCATTCACATGAACCTATGTGCCTATGCAATGTCACGTGATATGTATGTTTAATTCCAATAAACACATTACACACACACACACACACAAGGCATGGATTCAAGCACTTAGTGCTTGTACTTATAAGTACTTTAACACTTTTAATACAGAAAAGTGTCCACAATACATTAGTTCAATATGGAAAAGGTCCACAATATATAAGTTCAATATGAATTGCGTCCACAATATATTACTTCAATATGGATAGAGGTCCACAATATATAAGTTTAATATGGAAAAGGGTCCACAATATATTACTTCAAATAGAGGTCCACAATATATTAGTTCAATACAGAAAAGGTATTACTTCAATACGAAAAAGTGTCCACAATACATTAGTCAATACGGAAAGTTTTAAATTTTATTAGTTCAATATGGAAAAGGGTCCACAATATATTAGTTCAATATTGAGAAGGGTCCACAATACATTAGTTCAATACAGAAGTGTCCACAATACATTAGTTCAATATGGAACAATATATATGTTCAATATGGAAAAGGGTCCACAATACATTAGTTCAGTACGGAAAAGTGTCCACAATACATTAGTTCAATATGGAAAAGGGTCCACAATATATAAGTTCAATATGGAAAAGGGTCCACAATATATCCATTCAATATAGAAAAGGGTCCACAATACATTAGTTCAGTACAGAAAAAGGTCCACAATATATAAGTTCAATACAGAAAAGGGTCCACAATACATTAGTTCAGTACAGAAAAAGGTCCACAATATATAAGTTCAATATCCACAATATATTAGTTCAATATGGATTGTAGTCCACAATATATCCATTCAATATGGAAAAGGGTCCACAATACATTAGTTCAATACAGACAAGGTGTGGGCTCCCAAAGCAAGGAAGCCCACATTCAGGAAGGAGAAGACAGAGAAGCAGAGAAAGGAGAAGATAGAGAAAGATAAAGAAAGAGACATATGTGTGGACATTGATATTATTTTATGTATTCATTGTGGATGGATGTGTTGTGCGCATGTTCTGTAGAGTTGTTTGTGAGCAGTCGTATTTGTTTCCTTTTATGGTCATATTGTCTTTGAGTGCCACGTGTTGTGTATTCATGAGAACGTTTCGTGTACGTGTTCATTTCCCGTGGGTGGAGTCATACATTTCATATAAAACCGCCCACAATCATTCTTGTACTTCAGTCTGTTCTATATCAAACTTAAGTTAGCTTAAGAGAGATTGCTTCGGCGGCAGGCCTGGTGGCAGCGTACTATAAGCTGATCACTGGAGTGCGCGAGCTTGTCACGAAAGCTCTTAGGAGCCCAGAGCCCCCCACATTTTGGTGGCAGCGGTGGGATCTGCGGGCGAAGACATTCCCCCCAGTTCCAGAACTCACGGTGAAGACATTTGCCTAAGATCAGAACCAGCAAGGAAGACATTCCGAATCATATCAGGAGACGTCCTGAGCCAAGGGAGATATCCCCACCTACCTGAGGAAGATATTCCAAACCCCAACCGTCTGCGGACAACCGGCGCTTCTTGCTACAGCAGAGGAGGCCAGCAACTTGACCTTGCCACGGCAGAGGATCATTCGGTCGACGGATTAACTCGAGACAAGGACCCCCATATCTTGTCGGAACAGTTTGAACTGAGTGTGGTGTGATTTTTTTTCTGAAGTGTGAAATTGAGGTCTTGTGTTATTTTTGTAATTTATCTATTGTAATAGCCTTCCAGTTGTGTCATTTATTTTTATATTCTTTGTGTGCTGTTGTCTGTAGGACTTTGACGGACGTCTGGGTCACCGACTCATGTCAGAGCCCGGACAAGTGGAAGAGAGGAAGAAGGCGGCCACAAGAAGGTTGCCAGCTGTTGGGACTGGCGATCAGCCCTACCGTCCCTCACATAGGCCGACTGCCTCTGGGAGGTCCCCCTACCCTACGCGCCCCGCTGACGTGTCGTACACGGAACAGGTGCTCTCGGAAGAGGAAGGTGAGGTGGGAGAAGTAGAGGAAGAGGTGGCGGTAGATCAGAGGAAGGTGGTAGCTGGGCGGAAGAAGATGGCTAGAAGGTCTGAGGAAGTTGATTTGGCTAGTCTCATGAAGATGATGATAGACAGAGATGAGAAGTGGCGAGAGCGAGACGAGAAGAGGAGGCAGGATAGTGAGGACAGGAAAAGAGAGGAGGAAGCTGCGAGAGAGAAGAAAAGGGAAGAGGATGAAGCTAAGAGACAGAAGGAAAGGGATGTGGATTTAAGAGCTTTGGAGGAGAGGTTGAGACGGGAGGAAGAAAATAGGCAGAAACGAAGAGATGAGGAGTATGCTAGGTGTAGGGATGAAGATGATAGAAGGAGGAGAGATGAACTTCAATGGAGAAGGGATGAGAAAGACAGGAGGAAGACTAGAAGAGAGGAGGAAGATAAGGCTAGGGAGAAGAAGGAATTATTGCAGGAGAAGTTGAAGGGGTTAGGTGTGTATGATGGGAGTGAGCTGGGAGCTTACTTAGAGAAATTTGAAAGAATAATGAGAGAGGGTGAGATTGAGGACAAATTTTGGGCGGAGAGGCTATATCCTAGGCTACCTGAACGACTGTGCGTGAGGGTGGCTCAATTAAGGGATGATGGGTCAGTGTATGCGGAAGTGAAGGGAGTGTTGTTGAAGGCGGCGGGTGAAACTGCTATCACTTATGGCAATCAGCTATTCGATGCCACGAGTGAGACGTTTAAGGGAATGAGTGCGAGTGGTATTGTCGAGTGGATGCAAAGAACTGTAAAGGGTACTTGTCAGGGGTGCAAGAACTTAGAGGAGGGAGTTCTGGCCATTGCCATGGCGTTGACCAGAAGAGTACTCCCCCAGAGTGTGAAGATGTTCCTAGAGAATAGGGTTGTTAAGAATTGGGGAGATTACAGGGAAGCTCTAGAAGACTGGATGGCAGGGAGGCAGAAAGGAAATTATTTCAAACCGTTAGGTAGTAGTTTTGTTGAAAGCAATAGAGGATTTAAGAGTGGTTATGGGCGCGATTTTGGGAGTGTGAGTGGTGAAAGGAGTAATAGTAGTGGAGAGAGAGTGAGTAGTGGAGGAGTCGGTAGCTACGTCACATGCTTTAACTGTGGCGAGAAGGGCCATAGGGCTAGTGAATGTAAGAAGAGTAGTGCGAGACCCGGTGGGAGTGGTTATGCGCCCAGGGTTGTTACCTGCTATAATTGTGGGAAGGTAGGCCATAGGAGTCCAGAGTGTACAGTCAAGAAGGGTGTGGTTTCTGTAAAGAAAGAGGGAGTACCGAGGAAGATGTCGGTTCTGATAAACGAGAGCAAGTCAGGAAAATTGGGAAATGTGGCTATGGGGTTAGTCAATGGAACTAAGACTGAGGTTTTGATCGATTCTGGGGCAGAGTTGGGGTCTGTACCCAAGGCATTAGTGCCAGAGCAAGTTGTGCTATGTAGTGATGTGTTAGTAAAAGGTTATGGTGGGAGTGAGAAGAGCTGTAAGAGCTTCATGAGTGAGTTTATAATTGGAGGTTATAGGAAAGCGGTTAGGGCAATCATAGACGAGAGTGAGACGCCGGGAGTGTCGTGTATTGTTCCTCTCTCGTTGACAAATGGGGAGGAGTCTGAAGCCTATAAGTGTGCTATTCAGGACTATGTGTCCGGTGAGAATGTGAACATGAATGTTCTGACTAGGAGTATGGTCAGGAAGGAGGAGGAGTTAGATAAGAGTGAGGAGAATGTAAGTGTGAACGACTTGTGGAGTGTGGTCACTCCTGAGAGTGGGAGTGGTAGTGTACTGGAAACAGTGCAGGGAGCGAGTAGCCAGCCCGAACCCTTAATTATGCCTGAAGATGTGAGTAAGGTTGGGGAGGGACATGGGATGGATGAGGTGGAGGCTATGCCGAAACCAGTCGAGCCCCAGGCGACAGCAAGTGTAGTGTCAAGCGCTAGTGGAAGTGTGAGTGAGTCGGATGAGTTAGGGGAGGGTAGTCCCAACTCCCTAGAGGAGTTATTACAGTTGAGTGGCGAGGAGGCTAGGTTATGTGAGTTAGCCAGTGAGATTGGCCCTGTGAAGGAGGGGTCAGACGGGGTGGAGTTCAGGAATCAGTTGTTGAAAGATGAGTTTGAAAGATTGGCGAGAGCTGGGTAAAAGAAATGAGAGGGGATTTAAGTGGAAGAAGAATATGTTAGTGAGGTGTATGTATGTCACCTGGGAGCAATTCAGAGATGTATTGGTGTTGCCTAGAAGTTACCGAGCCAGAGTGTTGGAGTTAGGGCACGAGAAAAATGGGCACTTGGGGGTGGAGAAGGTGAATGCCATGATTGCAACATATTTTGTTTGGCCGGGAATGGCGAGAGACATAGTAAATCATTGTACTAGCTGTGTGGTATGCCAGAGAAGAAGTAAACATAAGACCAGACGTGCTCCAGCTGTGGAGAGGCCAGTGTTGACTGAGCCCTTCGAGTCGGTTGCGATCGACCTTGTAGGCCCTTTGCCTAAGGGTAAAGGTAAGGGTGGGTGTAGATACCTACTGACGTACGTGTGTCTAGCCATTAGGTGGCCTGAAGCGGTGTCTCTGAGAAGTATAACGGCTAAGGCTGTGGTTGAAGGTTTGTGGTCCATCTTCTCGAGGACCTCAATACCTGAGAGAATACTGAGTGATCAAGGGAGCCAGTTCTGTGGGAAGGTAGTTAGGCAGTTGTGTGAAATGCTGGGAATCCAGAAGGTGAGAACGTCTCCATATCATCCAGAGAGTAATGGCGCCGTTGAACGGATGCATGGCACCTTTAAAGCTATATTGGGAAAGTGTGTGAGTGATAGGGTTGACTGGGTTGGTCAAATCAGTTTTGTTCTGTTTGTGTTGCGGCTGATGCCACACGCAGATTCGGGATTTAGTCCCTTTGATTTAGTTTATGGCTTCCGCATGACGTTGACAGAGTGAATGAATGAACGAATGACAAGATGACTACTGTAACCCCTCAAGAGCACACTGACGGTTAGCTAACACAGAAAGTCCCTTTCATTAGTATGAATGAGAGTAATGTGGCTTCCGCCTGGATGAGGTAATTTAGCTGCTTGCTCTAGGTAATAGTGCCCAATTCAGCATCACATCTTTGAATGGAAGTGTTAATAGATGTTACATTAACCACTCATTCATACTGTCAACCACTACACTTGTCAGGTTCCATGGACTACTCACTGAATTCATACTAATGAAACAAAAACTCTTGCTACAGGATGTGCTCCTTGACCATGTTACACAACACATGCACACACATACACCATTCAGACAGCCCTATCACTAAAGTTTATCTTGTAGCATCTAACACAAGTATTGTGTGCTTGCCTTCTGAATATTCATGTCCTTAGCAACCTCCATTGATGATTCTCATGTCATCTCTGCATCACATAGAGATATTAGATAGTCAATTATATCTTACAATCAGTGACAAAATTTCACTTCTATACCAAGTTGTGGCGAAACACATTGAATTTTCAGTAAATTAGTAATTCGCACTTTATATCTTAAAATCTCAATTTCTTAAAGTGAGGCTGCTAACTCCACCCAAAAATATATATTCCTTCACACACTTGGGGAGGTTGAGTACTACACAAATACAACTAGCTACTGTTTGAAACCAAACACAACAAGAACTGCTCCCACAGTAAAAAGTGAGATAATTCTTAAAACTTAAAATAAAATCGTATGCATATAGATAATATTGTACCATAGTAAGTTCAAACCTCCCAATCAAATTGCTCAAAATGCGGTGAATATATTTCATGTATACCTCATAGGCAGCGTATATTTTTTGCTCCGAGCTTCTTTAAACGGTCCAATCAAATTTACGATTGGTTGCATTTCCTATGGCCTAAAGCCATGGTACCAGTCAGCTGCACCACTCGGTACGGTCCGTACGGAACTTACACTATCCTCGAGCCTTCAGCTCTCGGTTGTGTAAATCCCATAATTACCTTTACCTCATGATGTAACCTACTTATTTCCAATGCAAAAATTGCACACAATATAAGAAAAATAAGGAAAGAGTTCTGAGGATGATTCACATCTTGTGACTGTGTGGGACCTTCATCTACACTTATGTAAAGCTAGATCACTTCTATTCACAACCATTGAGCTAACATTTTACAATCATGGAAATATTTTGAGCAAATCAATAAAATTCTAATTTGAAGGGGGCATAATGGAAATTGAGGGAGTCATCTGTAATGAGTAACAGCACGGGAAACCGTTCTGTTTGGGATTAATTGTACGAGTAACGCGATTGAAATAGCATGAGGCGAAGCCAAGTGCTATTTCAATTGCTTTATGAGTGTTATTGATCCCCAGTAGCACAGGTTACCCGTGCTATCACTCATTAATAGTAGGTCAGGTCAGTTTTTGTTTTGTTTCGTTTTCAACCTACGGCCTTCTAATCTGTTGAAAAACATTCTGTCTAATACGGGTAGAGCTTCTGTGGTAAAGAATGACATTGTCTCCAACTAGAAACAACTTGAACTCTACGTTTCCAAGATTAATGCTGCATGCGTGCGCACTCACCCGTACTATTTCACTTAGCTACCATGGTATTTCACTTAGTTTCCACTTAGTTTATGTGCTATTTCACTCAGTTACATGCTATTCCACTGTCCCAGTGTGATTTCAACTGAATAACGATTTTTTCCATATAGTTTTGAATGGGAAATTCATGTGCCATACTATTAAGAATGAAATAGTTAAAAAAAAATTTTTTTTGCTTTACAGGGGGGGGGAAGCCCAAATGGTCTAGAAAAACTCAGAACAAAATGAAAATAACTGCAGGAATAACAAAAGATCTAGCCTAAATAAGGTAAATAAACGATCCACAATATACTAGCTCAAGCTATATTTCAACTATTAACTAGTTTCTTAAACACGAAGGTGTCGTATAAAAGGGGGGTAGCCGGGGACATATTTCGCGATAAGTGGAAAATGGGCGCTGACAGATTTTGTCACCGACTCCCCTTTAGTAGCATTACAGCAACTTAGCGCACACAAAAGCTTGGAAACAAAGTCATGAGCATCTTAGAAGACAAAATAAAAATAAAAAACAAGGGAAAAAACAAGAACAAATGGCGGGATCTAAATAGAAATCAAAAAGTACTGTTTGCCATTGACGCAGCTAATTCAACTGCAAAAGATATACAGCGTGCTGTCAGAGTTCTCCAAGATACTATCCTGAGGGTTCATCTTCAATCAAAAAATACTTTGGTACCTACACAAGGCATTGATAGATGGACTTGAGTATTACTCGCAAAAATGATTACATATAGCTGTTTTTTAGTTAGGGCACTTGTTGTAAACATGGTGTGGATCAACTTGAAAGGATAGTGAGCTACTTATAATGGAGGGTTCTCTTGACTTTATTTTAATTTGAATAGGAGCTAGAGGTAAAAGGGCATGCCTGGGATTCTTCCATTTATACCCGGACCTCCGAAAGGAGTTCAGAATGTGGTATACGAGGCCACAGATTTCCCGTACGGAGAATAGCATTGAATTATAAAAACGACCTCTACGTTTAACAGGTCACTTGAATCCATAATAATAAAATTAGCAGGTAAAGGATAATCACCAGGATTATGATATGACAATTAGCAGGTGAATGACATTGCCAGCAAGATTAAGTTAAATCTTGCAGCTTAAACTAAACTGGTCATTAGATAAAATACTCTATAGAATTTGATAAATACACTGATGACTCATGTACAGATCTGGCCAACAAATACATATCCATAAAGCCAGTAAGTAGCTTCTTACCCAGTAGGAGGAGCTCATGACAACAGAATGAGACGTGAAATTCGTTGCTTATTATCCATACTGAATTAAACTCCTACATCACAAATAGTAAATATTCAATAACTATTGGTGAGCTTAGCAAAAACAAAAAATAAATAAAATAAAAAAATAAAAATTAAAAAAATAAAAAAAAAATAAAAAAAACAACCTAGCTATTATATAACTGAAGCACCTACTCATGAACCCTCAGCACTACTATGCACTAGCTAGCTACTACAAAATCATTTCTCAGGCCACAAGAATAATAATTTATTTGGCTATTCCTAGTCAAGTATCAATACTGCTCCAGCAATGAAACTGGTAGATGTAAATGTTATCTTCATAAGGAGTAGCTAAATATGCAGGAACACAAAGCCTACCAGAACCTCAGGTACGCCTAATGGTTATCATCACATATGCTTGAGGCTCGTGAGCAGACAAGAAATTAGTAAATTAACACTGGTGGACATTACAGATGAATGGAAGTGATGAAAGCATAAACCACTGCCTCAAATCTCTCTGCAAAAGGCTTAGGAAGTCTAACACAAGATTTTCAATAGAACACTCACAACACCACTGAACTGATACATGTGCCTTTACCATGTGACAACAGTCAATCCTGAACAGTCTAATACCATGCAACTGATGCATATGATGCCATATGTAATAACCAAGTCAAGCCTTCACCTGTACCATATCTATAATGACTTATAATAAAACCAGCAACCTGTTGTTGTTGTTTGTTGTTGTTGGTTTTTTTCATTTTAAGGCCATATAAACACAATGTGTCTCCTGTTATTCCTCTCACCCTACATAATAGCCACTCAAAGGTCACACAGATGTGACGTAATTAGTTATGCACTGGTCATGATCATAAAATCTTCCAATCACCTCAAACATAACTACACGAAACTAAAACAAAGGGACCACATACCTTCCCAATTGAGGCTTATGTCTTACTTATAGGGCTCACAAGTAGTCTCTAGCCTGAGTGTGTGCACACACTTACCCTATGCTACCTCCTCAGAAATAATGATAAACTCTATTTCCCAAAATCTGGTCCATCTGTCCAATAGCATATGGTAGTACAGCTGGGAGATATACCGATATTATCACTGCACTTTGACAAAAGCTCTATACCATAGAGACAATGTTTCAATTGTAGTCACACGGTATTACCGGTTTCTCACCAAACGTTAACACAGGTCACAAAATTAATGTGGGAGCATCATGGCAAGACAATTATGAGGTACAGCTGCCTTTGTTGCCTGTAAACTGGAATGTAGTTAATACCGACTATTTTGTACAACCACTATTTTGTACAACACAGTACTATATATATCGAGTGCATGTAACCACCGAGCGTGCAATTGATTTACGCGTGCCGTTTAAATTCCGGATTTAGGCAGGTGTTTTTGTTCTAAATGGTGCGCAACAATAACTGAGTTGCAAAAACAAGGCCACAGCAGTGCTGAAGAAATTGTGGACATTGGTACTATTGTTTGCCAGTTCTATCGCTGCTAAGCATCTGCTCATTCATCTGTCTTTATAAGAAGCTTAACTGGCCAGAAACACTCACCAGTATACATTTATAATGCGATACTTCACTTCTTTCAACTCCGTTAACTTACCCTATAAAGCAAACTACATCAATGTCTGCAAGAAATTATTTGCTCACGTGATTATGATGTGACGCTAGGGGGCGTTGCCACAAAAGCTGGTACCTACGCAGAGCTGAAGCTTCGCATTTTCTCAAGAATCAGCCCGAATTTAAAAAAAAAGCATAATAAAAGGTCTTAAATTTAAATCGTCATTGTAAGTTCATACCTAAATCAACAGTTAATTGTCAGTAATCTCCAAAATCAGAGCGTGACAGACCGACCGACAGACAGACAGGATGACTACTATAACCCTCTCATGCATGAGCGTTGAGGGTTAGTCACCATCATTTGCAGACCAACACAACCCACATACCCTATTATATACATTACACACACAGCTCTATGTCCTTAGACCACAATTCATTGTAATTAAATGCATTATATAGCAGACTGAAATTTAAACCTTTGTGGGTCATGATCATTGATCATACTTGTGCGTAAAAAATAGCCTCAAATAAATCACATACATACCTGGGTACACCTCCTGACACATCTCACTTCAATGAATTGAATTGTGTATGTAGTGGAGAAAGTGTAGTTACAGTGTCAACTTCACAAAATAAATTACAGCTGCTCAGGTTTTCCAGGTACAAGCCACCACATCTAACCACATACAACCACATACATCATACAGCTCAGCAGCTCAGACTGAACTCTGTAACACAATGCATGCACACACTGCAACTATTGAAGGTGTAAAAACATTAGTGTACCAAACAAATAATAATAAATCATTACTTGCCAACAGACCTCTTCCTCATTATGGAATGAAGTCTTAGTTTATTTTAGGCCAAACAAACAAAATACCTTGTTTCTCATCTGCACCTTCCTGGGTGCTAGCCACTTCTAAATTTATTATGCAGGTCAAGCCCACTGCTTTAACCACACCCCTACCCTACTACCTCATACTTGTTATATACCATTTCAATATTATTCCTATAGGTCAACTACATTATCGCAATTTCCAATATAGTTGATGAGAAACAAGAAATGTGGTTTCAATTCACACTATAATTTAGTACACCATCAGGCCAGCTATATATTGCACAAATGAAGACATGCTACAGGTGCAATTCATCTAAAGGAAGGTGAGTGGCTACAACTTGTGAAGAATAAAAGTGATCTATATCAAAAATTGTAAACACTATTCCTAAAGAATATTTCAAGTTATGTAATACGCAATCACAAAATAAAATAAAAATCTTTTGGAAGTCTACACTACAATACAGGCTTCCATACTTACAGCAGCTTGCAAGTGGTTTTTTTCCTTCATTTTTCTTCTTTTCTTAATACTTATAGCAGATACACGGTAGAATAAGACCATCTTGGTATCTGGCAAAACTAAATAAAAATAGTTATTCTTATTACTAATGTTTAACTGGCTAGTCAATAATTCAGTCGCTATATGGAGTAAATCATCAGATATTTCTGTGATCTTAATTTTTTCTGAGTTTCTATTACAGTTAGCAAAATTTTACCTGATCATTTAAACCTGGTTCTGTTAGAAATAAGTTTACTTTAGCAACCTTAAGCTCTACTACACTTCAATATATCACTTGAGTGGGATAGACTAGATCGGTTTCACTTAGTGTCAATCTAAATTACTATTTTTAAGAAACATTTCATGTTGTGTGTGTGGTCCTATAAAATGAGACCATACACACGATACACATAATTAAACGTAAGTGCAACTAGAAAACTAAACACTACTAATCTCTTAGCTACATCACCTATCCAAATAATAAAGAAAGCTCAGGGTACCAAATTTTACTATTATTAGCAAGAGCCAAAGTAACACTAATGCTCGTACAGTCACTAGTCTCACAAGAGCTAGTTTGTACGCAGTTTCAAACTCCCCACGAAACCCCTAACCTTCTTCTAGCGTTGCTATCGCAGTCTCTTTCACCAGACACTCCTAGCATCAAACTCCATCCAGAGCGCACGCGGTAAGCATGGCCAATCTCAGAAGGCGTGGACTGTTGCTATAGTTACAGTTACTTAAAAAAACAATCGGAAAGTTCGCTGATGTTTCGTAAGTGGGACAGTATTAAGCTCGTCTGTATATATATTGCCCTCTCTCAAGATAAAGCATCTTTAAAGTGTTCTGATAAACCTGTCAACATTCAGTTCATTATCTCTTATAAATATTCATGCAAATGTCTCCTCTTGGGACTCATGGGCTGAGCTGCAAGTTCAGTGTAGGCAGACATTCTAAGTAAACTGTTTTAAATGATATCATCCACCTCGCTCAGTCAGCTGCTAAAGTCCCTCCAGATTGAAACCTCCTGGCTTTTCCAGATCCGATGGTAAATGACCGAATTGCATGATTTTAGTGCCATGGAATGCTGGAAGACCTTTTGTATAGGATGATGCCACCTGTCCAGACACTAGGCAGATGTGTCTCTGGCAACTGGTGAACTATGTGGTACTAGCTACTTCCTTCAGAAACTCTCAGCGGCAGTTCAGTGGCAGGATCAGCTGGGAATGCCGCAGCCGTTTTGGGTTGTGCCTATCCATCCTTGGATTTTTAATAATTTAAAATGGTTATTATTATTATTTTATTATTATTTATTAATTGATAATTGTTACTAATGTTAGCTTCTTAAATAAAGTTAAAAGTTTGTTTGATATAGTTTTTAGTGATTGATAAGTGAAAGTTTTATAGCTCTACTGACCAGACTTCTGAGTTGAGTATTCTGCATGCCTCCAGTGATCGTTAATTCAACTAAAACATCTGCTACTCACATAACAAGCAGTACTTTTAATTGCATTGCCTAAGATGTTACTTTCAAAAAATGATAGTAAAATTAATATGAAAGTCACCTTGAACATCATGTCACTTCTCCAAACTATACTATGCTATGATGCAAATTGTGTTATCCACAGTTACACCACACTAAAGGCTACATGCCTGAGCATGACTCCTAAAGAAAGTAGGTTGGTCTTTGTAGCTATACTATGTTATTAATAATGGATACATTCATGTGTATTAGGCGCTTTTCAGTCAGGTCATTTTTATTTTTTCTTGAATCACATGCCAAGTTTATGAAATTCTTAACCATTATAAGGCAGTACAACAACAGTATATTATTCATACATCTCATTCCAAGAGATCAGTATTATAACTTAATAAATCTCTCACCTGCATGTATGTTACAACTGAATTTTAAATGAGTTGAGTTAGTGTTTCCAATCAAGCGGAGGAATCTGGGAGTTAAACTATTTGAAATATATGGTTTCTTCACTGGTCGCAGCGTAGGGTATGTTATTATTACTAGAATTTCGCTGGGACTGCACTTCAGTGCTCTTCTTTACATTTGATAAAGTTATAGCAACCGCCATAGTGTATCAAAGTCTAAGTATATTAGAAATCAAATTAATGACATGAAACTAAATTGATGATTGTGAGTTCAAAAAGAAGTGTACAAATGAAGTGGGATATGATAGAATGCATGACAACAGGTGTAAATTAACAAGTTAAGCTGGAATGTTTATGGTGTCTTTTCCAGTCATCTTGAGGGGGGGCAATTCATCCTTGGTCTGGAAGATCCGTTAGCAAGAGTGGCTTTTTATGGGCACATGTACATCTATATAGTTGAGCAGCAGTTTTCCTCCTCTGCTCTTCCTTCTCCAGCCCTCTCTTTGCCTCGTTCTCCAGCCCTGCTGTTCACTTTCCCCTCCAGCTACTCCTGTCCTGTGTCATGTACCACGTCTACTCTCTCTATTCAAATCGCGTCCTGTCCCTCCATCATCTTGGACCATGAGCTTGCCTTTGCACCAGCAACCCTTGGAGATTCTCTTTTAGTCCATACACACAAACACACACACACACACACAATAAAAAATATGTATATATACTTTTGGTGGATTATAAATTTTTGACACCACAATTATAAATACTCAGATATGTACTAGAACACCTGTTACACTAAAAAATATCCATCTATTAATATATAGAATAAAGATGACCTTTGATCATTGAGACCACCTACCTTGGTGATGGCATGAGATTGACAGTTTGATTGAAACCAAGCGAGGTTTTGGTTATTTAACAGGTGAGCACTGGATGTGAGTGCTACAGCTTTTTTTTTTCTTTTTTTTTTTAAAGTCTGCTACAGTTGATACACAATAACTCAGCAAATGCAATTAACTGCCACCTAGAAAATAATATGCCAGTTAAGGTGTAATTGTATATACTCATTTCATGACTACAACTGTGTTCGTTACCTTTACCACAACCATAGTCTTGCCCTAGTTGAAAAACAATAGAAATAATATTTCACAGAAACACACACACACATATATGCCCATGCAATGTGCTTAAAAGGATCTCTGCATGAGGTGGAATAGCTGTGGTGAAGAGTTGCCAATGATTGAGTACATGTCACTATAATCGGCAATAGCAGTCTTAATTGAGTGTGAGACTCTCTGCATGCTGATTCCAAAATTACTGCTGCCTAACTCTCAGCTATTTGGCCCAGGCAGTAACAACAGACACAAAATCCAAACTGTAATAGTGCTGCCACAAACTTACATACATACAATACACACACATATAATAATTGTTACATGAGCAAGCATGATGTGGTGAGACATTTCATGAGCAGGCTGACTTATTTTCATGAGCCAAAGATGAGCGAAAAAAAAAAAAAAAAAAAGCCTGCAGAATGAATTATCTTGCTACACCTGTGTATACTCTATGCTAGATAAATATATATCTTCACTGCAAACCAAGCTTGTAAAATTGGTAGTGTTAGTTCAAAAGGGGCTCTTCCACACTGTTAGCCAATGTTTATTGGCTGCTTTGACCTGGATAGATAGTTCTTGTAGAGAAAGATAGCTGGGGAACTAGTAAGATTGGCGATTGCTACAGTACTACTAGTGTATTTGAAGGTAATGAGCTTGTGCAATTCAGCGTGTGATATTGTGAAATATGCCATGGGTCATAAACTTGAAAATATTATTGTGAAGATATCGAGCATGGAATATAATATATTATGGACAATTAAAAGAATGCTATCATTTTACCCTGCTGCGCTAGTGTGCGGTTAGTTATTAATAAGTATATGTGAATGTATGTATGTATGTATGCAGTGTGGATGATAACTATATGTCAATGCTCAGACAAACGTCAAAACAATTTAATCTTGGTGTGATATTTAAAAATCTGGTATGACAAATATTTTCATTGCTTTACAGACTGTGGTAGGACATGTAGTACATATTGGTATTGCTTTATAAGCTTCAAAATGAGTAAAATTAATTCATATTATTGATTAAAGAATTGATCATCATTTAATTATTGTGTCAATAGTTCTGTGAAAAAGTATATTGTTTTGTTCATGGCCTTAGCTTGTTGTGAGTGCAGTAGGTCACTGAGAGTTAATGCTGAAGTGTACTGTTGGGCTAAAATCATAAACTAAAACTAGAAGCCAGAGTGCAAAGAAAAAGGGACAAAAGAAAAGAAGAATGCCCAGTTAAAAAAACAACAACAAAAAAAACAACAACAAAAAAACAAACAAAAAAAACAAAATAATAAAAAATAAAAAATGGAGGGAAAAAAAGTGTCCATGCCAAGGATTGAACCATAGTTGTTAACATTGAACTTTGAAGCAATGGCAAAGGAGGTAAAAACTGCTAACTGATATGCCAGAAAAGCACACCCGCAAAATGCATGATTATAACCAGATCTGATTGATTATATGTACTTACATATGGGTGTGGCTAATCCAATAAATATAAGTTGTACAATGGAGGAAATGATACTTTTGTGCACCACATGAACACTATCAAACACATGCACACACACTTCATCACCTACATGTTCAAACCTTCTTACACCAAATCATTATTCACCTAGGTGATACAGGAAGCCCATTACAGCACAAAATGGGTATACACGTTGGCAGTATACTCATCACACATGTATGTGCAGATGTGTGTGTGCGTGTATATGTACACAAGATTTCAAAAAATATTCTGAATGTGTAAAGAAATTAGTGATAAAAGTCCAAATTTTTAAACTATAAGTTTCACTCTATATAATAACGTCAAGTGCACATAGTGTGCACTAAATGGAATTGAATAGCCAGTAGCGTATAATTACTTAAAATCTATTGCAATTACATCTTTACTAGAATGTATTGTACTAAATCATAATATTACAACAGTAATGAGTACCAACAGGTTGTGAATGCCAGTAGAGATTGACATGTTCAATTGGTTATATAGTACGCATCGCACGGACACACATGGATACAGTGCGTGGTATTACAAGATAAAAGTGGGCAGAGACAAGTATACTCAGGATGTAATATGTATGCACTCATAATGATTACAGGACTGTAATATTAGCGAAATGACGGCGAGTTACTTGAGTCACATATCACAGGGGTGTCGGAACAGGTACGGCAATGGCCACACCAATATTTTAAAACAAGGGGGCGTGTCAGCCATTTTTCACTTATAGCGAAACATGTCCCCAGCTACACCGCCTTAATATGCGACCTCTTCGTTTAAGACTTATAGTGACTCGTAAGACATGGACAGCCACACTACTTCTAGTGGTGCCATGCTATTCCAGAATTGGTAATGGTCATCAAAAGTGCCTGAAAATACCCAGTTGCCTGCAGGCAAAAAATAAAAAAATAAATATTATTAGTGAGCGGAGCGAGCGAGACACTCTCAGGGGTATCACAATTGAAAACCGGGAATGTTTGTTTGTTTATATGTTTGGACGTACGTATGTCATTTTGTACTTTGACCCTCTCGTAATTTCGAGTTAACTCAGCGTTCGACCCCGTTCCAAACATCACTAAACAGTATCCTCCGGTTTAACGATCATTACCCGTATCATCCTAGAAATTGAATTGTTTACTGACACTTTGAATATTTTTGTGGGTGCAGTTTAAACTAAAAAACTTACTGGAGTTCCATTTCTATCGAGTTAGTTGCGGTGTAGTTATAAGCCCTAAGCAACAGTATTTACTTGAATTTTCATTGTCAACTAGACTTACCACGAAGGTAAGTCTTGCGTACGTATGTTCAGTTATGTGAAAGTATTGTGCGTTACAACAATTACTAAGAATATTCCAAAGAAAAAGTTTAAAGAACGTGACTTGGTTTTTTGTTTCAATTCAAATAGTTTCAGGGAGTGGTTACTATGGCATTGAATGCCTTTACCGTATAATACATAATTTAAAAACTCCACTTTTTTTAGTAGCTTGAATATTAGAAGTTAAAACCAAACGTCTAACACTTTTTTAGTATCTTGAATATTAGAAGTTAAAACCAAACGTCTAACACTCCAGTGTAGTATTAGGCTCGCTCGCTATTTGTGCTCAAGCACATCACTAGTTACATTTTCATGTTACCAAACTGGTCGTCATAAACTTGGCGGTGAAAGGGTTAATGAATCTTACATTATCTGGAAATCACAGGACCATAGAAACGCTTGACTCCAGCCCCTGTGTAACAAATGACTAACTATCATGTGTACCATTACTTCTCTTCTTTCACTTTCATTTATTTCATTACTGTAGCTATGTGTGTGCGCGTGTGAGACCAGGTGATTGTGCATGGCTATCGTCAGGTCATTGACCAAATGATCCGGGAACTCTTCACCTTTCATTTGAATTCATTACTTTACAAATGAAGAGTTGAATCAATATAATGTGTGTGTGTGTGTGTGTGTGTGTGTGTGTGTGTGTCCCGACACACATACAAATGGTTTCAAAGGATTATTCTGTTAGTAAATGAAGTGACAAAAGTTCTAAAAGTTCAGACTCTAAGTCGCTCCCTATATATTTCAGGTTGTCTAAGTGTGCATTAAATGAAAATATCCACAAGTCAATTAGAATGAGTAATAAATATAGTAAATAAAAAAATAATTTCAAAAGGCCTCTTTCTTGTTATTGGAGTTAAGAAGTCATTCTAGAGTTCCTCACCTCTAGTTTTGAAGTCCAGGAGTCATCACGTGTACACCAGTGGAGTAGTCACTGCACTATTACACCTGCCACTTCACACTCCTACATTGAAAGTGTATGTCTCAAGTAAAACTAGCTCAACATAATTCAAGATTCTCGGATTTGTGTTGCGTGCTTGTAATTCCAACACATGTAGACATTAAACAGGCTAGTTTAGTACAGTAGAAGTTGTTAAAATTTACACCTTCCATATTATATTATATTTATATTAACTACCACAAAACTTTATGAAAAATTGGGGCAAATGTCTCCACGAAAGTCAAACTAATATCTGGGATATGTGTGTGTGTGTGAGTGTGTGTGTGCATATGTGGATGATGGGGGGAGGGGAGCAAAGGGAAGCAAAGTACTTCCCTGTCTAACTCAAGTACAGTGGAGCCTCACTATTCCAAATAATCTTCCATGCCCCTGGACAACAAAAAAGCCACAAAAGTTTACCAATTGATGAAATCACAAAGAAATCATTTCCTTAGCCCCAAAAGATATTACTGCTCAGTGTCATAATTGAGCAGCACAATAGATAATACAGGCTAAGCATTCCCAATGCACTTGCCACAGTCTGCCTTACGCTGCTCATACGGAAAGAAGTTTATTACAAATGACGCTGATTAAATTAGACTAAGATTTAGGTTAGCCACAGTTATCTAATGATGACTAATTGACATTAGGAAGGAAAAAAATCATATCTCAAAAGGGGTGGGGGAAGGGCGGCAAACTAGATTTAAGAAGATGTACAAGCCCCCACCCCTCCGCTCCCTGAAAAAAAAACCCTGGTTTTACACAAGATAGAACAATACAATATAACTGTGGTTAGGAAGAAAACCGATGGGTCTAGCCACTAGTACTACGGCTTCAAGCCATGAAGGCTGAAACATCATCCCTGAAGTTAGTACAGCTAGCAACAGTCTTAGAGAGAATCATTCCTGGCATCACGTGATAAAATGCAGAGCAGTGGTAAAATATGAGAATGAAGTTAAAAGTCATGCAAACACGCACACACATACAAAGCTCAACTGTGGTAATTATATATACAATAATTGGCAGCGAGCGAGACACTATCAGGGACAACACAAAAAATCAGGGATATATTATTGTATATATCATATATGCTTGGACGTATGTATGTAACTTTTGTACTTTGACTCACATTTGTTGTGTTCATTCGTTACCTTGGTTAACAATGCGCTGTTTGTCATCACTGTTCATACTTGAAAATTCATTGCCCAAGCTACCAAGAGACTACACTGTAAATTTTGTGTTGGTATATCCAGTGAACGCGTGCATGTGAGAGTGTTGTGTGTTATATGTGCTGACTAGCTAAGAACAAACAATAAATATACATTTGCTGCTTTATGTGTTAAGCTTCTTAGGTTCCTTCCTGTTTCTTTTGTTAGTAAGCAAGTCTTATATAGAGTTAGGATTTATACAGCACAATAATTCCTTGGAAAAGCTTGTTGTTGTTTTTAAGTCCCAAAAATTGCTGTGAGTGGTCTCGTATACTAATTTAATTAAGTCGGCCGTGTAAATTGTTTAAACAAATTGTGCATGATGATTTTTATAAAGATGAATTTTTACCCTTTCACCTTATATGTCAATTTTTTTACTGAAGCACATCACAAGCCTTTTCCCCTAGGACTGTATATATGAGTGGGTGTGTATGATTGTGTGCTTGCGTACTTGAGCTACAGCAGAAGGATGGGCGTGTATGGTCAGTGAAACTACACCACCTTGACTACCCATACAAAAAACATTGTGTACTGGCTATAAATTATATAATACAGATAAGCTTTAAATAAGAATAAGAAACAAAACAAAAACAAAACAAATGAAGCACCAAAGGTGTGAACCCTCAGTGCTATTAAACATTACCTAGCTATTATAATAATATAATCTCCTTCAAAAAGAACAAAGCAATCTGTTAGCTATTTTAATGAGGCATCAATATAGCTCAAACAATGAAAACAGTACATGGAAATGCTGTCTTCATAAGAGAAGCTAAACTAGCCAGAAACACTCACTGTTATAGTTTTTCAACGTGAACTTCACTTCATTCAAATATGTTGGTTAACTTCCCTGAGCATAAAGCAAACTACACTGCGGGCTGCAAGAAATTATTTGCTCAAGTGATTATGATGTGACGCTAGGGAGCTGGAAGCTTCACGTTTCATCAACAATTAGCCCCAAATAAAAAAAAAGGTAGCACAATAAAAGGTCCTAAATCTTCTTTCTGAATAAGTTTATACCTAAATCAACGGTTAATTGTCAGTAATCTCCAAAATCAGAGCATGACAGACAGACTAACAGGGCAACTACTACTACCCTCTTGCGCATGCACTCTTAGGGTTAACAAACAAACAAACAAAAAACAACAACAACAACCACCAACCAACATTGTCTGTTGAATTTTTTTTAGCAAATTAACTGTCTACCAGTCCCAAACTCACATCGTGACTTATAAGACCTGCAACTACCTCTATGAGGTCATAAGACTTACATTTGGTAATGGTCATCAATACTATACTGTATCATGCCAAGTTGCTTATGGCCTTAGTGGTTGTCATGGCTCCTATGACTTGTCCTAGTCTTATTCTATGAACTGCATGTGAAAAATGGCATTTTTTCTTCCCATCACTGCACACTGGTGGGACTAGCTAAAAATATTTGTACGCACATTTTATAGACTCGCACATTTAAATTTGACGTAAGACGTACACATTTTATACATTCCCCCGGAATCCTGGGGAAAGATACCAAACAGATACGTTAGGGTAACCAGACCCTTCTGAGCGGAGCGATTAGGTAAAGGGTCTGGCCAGCGAGACTACATGAAAACCATGGGCCTAAAACAAAGTAGAAAATATAATATGTTGAGTTGTATGCAATGATTATATCCCCTTCATTGTCCAGGAGCACACTAAAGGATGTTAGGGTGGCCATGGGAAAAGCTATGAGTGAGGATAATTTTGGTGGAGCATGTTTTAGAATAATTCAGTAACTAGAAACCATTCCAACATGCACCCACACTTTCTCACAAAGAAATGAAAATTTTCAAGAGTACTATGGAACAAACAAACTGACGAGCCCTTGTCATACTAAAACTATACCACAAAATATCACTATCATAACTTAGAAAAAATTGTTCAGGAAACACAACTTCACCAGGAAAAAAAAATGACCTGGGTGACCCTGTGCAGCTAAAATACTTAGAAACCCACAGACTGCTAGCAATAAAACTACTTACCCAGAAGCATAAGCCAGGGTAGATAGCGAAAGCTTCCTTCAAGTTCACCAAGACACAGTAGCGTACCGTATTACGAATCAGTAGACTAGCGCGCAACAATAGTTTAGACGACCACTTCCAGTCGAGAGTTTTAATGGTAAAGCGTTTTTAACTTATTTAACCTGGCGATACTTACCTACACATAACTGGAAAAGGGTTTTCCATGAGATAATGCAGTATCTTTGCGAGGCTGCTGGGGAGGAAACAGCGTTATTTTAACGGTCCAGCGTCTAGCGCAGCGAAGTACTTAGGGCCTGAGGGAGGTAGTTCACGATGCACAGAGCCGCCTATGTCTACGCAACAGTACATAGCCTAACAAACATTTAACGTAGCTACATTTTCATCAATGCCGTTGGAGGGACATTATAAACTCAAGGTGGGGTCACTATCTAATTGTGTCTTTCTCTGGAAGGACCTGGGACCTGAGTGATCAAGCAAAAAACTACACCAGTTATAAAACTGTGCAGTGGTATGCACACTGGATATGCTGGCGCTTATGAGGGATTCTTCTTCAATTAATCATCAGCCAAGTTATCCTTAACAGTTCCTAACTTTCTAATTTTGCTTAATAATATAATGCAAGAAGTTAACTAAACAATTAGTTAAATGCATTTAATAGTTAACTAACAACATTTGGACCCTTCAGTAAACCATGAGTAAAACAAAGGTGTAAAAAAACAGACCTGTAAAACTACAGTAAAACATGGTACAATGTTTTACTTAAGGTTTCCTGTCAAGTAAAACGAAGTATGTTTTACTAAATGAGTAAACTATGCAGTAAATCTTTAGTGTAATAGTTTCCTCAATTTAGTAAAACAAGCACCTTCAAGCAGTGATCATGTTCGAATGAAATGCCCGAAATTTTACAAATACATCATTAATTTTCTGTTTGACGTAACCATTACAAATAGTTTCATTTTTTACAATATTTCTCATGATAGAAAGATGAAGAGTTTGAAGTTTTGAGAAATGCTGGCTTTGGAGCTGATTGGTAATTATTGTACCAGAAAGAGAGCTGGTCGTAGTAGAAGTCGCACCATCCGTTCACTTCCTATGCTTCATTTTCCAGCTCGATTTCCAACAGACCATGGGCACAAAAGGGGAAAGTGTGCTCTCTGCAGAGAAAACAAAAGAAGAATGGACACACAATGGTTTTTCAAAGAATGTGATGTGTGGCTGTGTCACACTGGCACTGAGCATGATTGTTCTGTCCTTGGCACCAAAGAAACTAACTATATCAATATATATCCTGTCTTGAAACTTTCTTCTTTTTTTCAATGCAAACGTTTATGTTCTAATTAGCTACCACCAAAACAATTTTTTTTATTATGTCAAACAGACTATTTTGTATTCTTACCTTATGATAGGGTAGTAGCTACTATCTTTTAGACAGTTCTGATGTTCTGTTCTCTCTAAATTTAGTTGCCTTGTCCGCTACTGCCTGTGATTGTTGTTATGACAAAATCTTTCCATTCCCGACGCTGTAACTTAGAATAAATATAGCCCTCTAGGAACTAGCGGTCTGTACTTTGTTTTCGGCGATCTCACTTTACTTCGTCTCAACGCTCGTAGTTTTCAAGTAACTCCTTCTAAAGGTTCGACCGCGACCGCGACCGCGTCCAAAAAAGAATTCCGTTTTACGGCGGCCCCGCGCAGTAATTAATTCCGGAAGTAATCGGTTAAAGCTGTCTTTGGTTTCCCATACAGATTTTTCTCATGATTGTCAAGTATGGTAGTTGACTGGCAAAGACTGTGATGAAAATTCAATTTTTGAGACTGTCTTGATACAATGTATTTTTATAATAATAACAATATTAATAATTAATGACATTCTTATTGCCATAAAAATTTACAAATCTATTATTATAAGCACTGTTATAAGAAGCCTGCTTATATTTTGGTTTCGAAATTAGCTGAATGTAATCTATTCTAAACTTTATACCTTCCACTAGGCCAGGGAGGCCTACTCAACCAGGTCAGAGCAGCTGCAAAAAAAATCAGCGGCAAGCCCCCTACCAGCTGTAGTAACCCTCAGTTTTACAATCAGAGGTGATATAGCAAAAGATATTTCACTGCAGACTTTATCTTCAGGCCTCTGACTTTTGAAATAAATTATTAGCCTGCTCATGAATAATTTCACTATATTACACTCTGACTCCAGTAATATGTATTATATGTATAAATCAATGTCTTTAGTTCAATTTACTTGGCGCATATGTACCCTTTTTTGCCATAGGCATACACATACCTTTCTGCTAATGTGCCTGCATGTATTATAAAGTTCCAAGGCAATATTTAGCAAAATTTTATTGCGAGGTATTTGTTGAACACAACCAAAGTGATTGAAAAAAAATAGTGGTGAGGTGGAAATGGTAGCAAGAGCTGCCCAAATAGCAGAAGGAAAGAAGAAAACTGGGGAGGAGATAAAAGAAATGAAAAACAAAACTACCAAACAAACAAAAGAGCTGGGCTCATATGTAACTAGCAGGTAAGATTTATAGTAGCCATTTAATTAAATCAAAAATACATTAACTAATTCAAGATTCTGATTCTCTATTTTTTTATTATTTTTTTTGCTAGCCTTTCTAGCTTGCTTCACTTAATTCAATGGGAAACATTTCTAATATCTTGATCAACAGAAAAATTAATAGAGAGGAGCTATAAAAGTTTTGAAATGCTAGAAAATGGGAGTATTGAGTTGCTAAAACAGCAGAAGGAAATCTGGTGAGGAGACAAAAAAGGACAAAGATTGGGCTTAATAGAGCTAAACAAAGCTGCTACTACAGAGCAGGTAATTAAGATATATAGTATTCACACCAAAGCCATGTTAGCTAACTTAAAAATAATATACAGCTATAATTTTCTTTTAGCCTAGTCCCTTAGTTTGCTTCTCTGACTTCAAAGGGTAAACATTTTCTAGTACGCTTGTGTGTCCATAATGATGATGGCAGTCATGACAGTGTGTGTATTTGTGGGCATGCCCACATTCGTGATAAACAAACATTCATATTAAACTAATTGTATGTGTTGTGTGTGTATTGGAATATATGTGCGTTTATTCGTTTATTAGAAGTATTGTTGTTTGTGCGTGCAGTTGAGTTCTACGTCATCTCTTTGTTAACACTTTTGTGCTTCGTTTCCTTTTATGGTCATTTTCGTAATTTGTTAATTGTGTGGGATCACGTGAGTCCTAAAAGTATTTAAACGGAGGGACTCACGAGATTCAGTAGTAGTTCCTTGCATTCAAAGATTAAATCTAATATCTGAGAATTTGAGTCCTTCGCGGCGCAAGCTACTCTGGTGGCAGCTTAACAGTTGCACCAGTGAGAGGCGATCCTTCAGCGAATCCGTTCCTGATTGCGAGTAACCCCACATCTGGCGGCAGCGGTGGCCACAATACGTTGTGACAACTCTTCAAACTCTTCCAAACCAGTGGAATACGTTCCCACCCTCGTCTGTTTCCGTCTTCGTCGTCTTACTCGGCTGGACTGAACGTTTGTTGTTGTATCTCTTTACGTTTCATAGTGTTTATCCGTCTGTAAAAGTCTCAAGTTCATTTGTTTCTAATTTTAGTCTCCTCTTGTATCAGTTTATCATCCTTATCGTCTCTGTTTGTGTATTTTCACAGGTCTGTAGCGTCTCGGTAGTCCTGATAGTGCCGAAGATGCCCGGGAATCGTGGAAAAGATGTTAAAAAGGTCCAGTCAGACCGTCCATTCCGTCCGTCCCATACGTACGTCCCAGAACCTCACTCGCCTCGTTTGTTACGTGACGTACCAGCTACGATGTACGAGGAGTACGACAGCACCGTCGGGACGCCCGCCGTACAGGAGCGTAACCGGCTGTTGGCGGAAGAGGAGAGGCTCCTGGACCAGGAGTGCCGCCAGCTTCGCCTCAACAATGATAATGAGGAGAGTGACGAAGCTTACGCACGAGACGCAGCTGCTCGACGCACTCGTCTCACGGTTTCAACAGATCAGTCTGTCCAAAGTGGATACTTGGGAGTTGACCAATCCACTCCCGTCTCCAGTGCCTCCACGGGTACTGTGGGAGTGGCATGTCCGCCTCTCTCCAGCACTCCCTGGGTGGCAGGAAGCACCCTGCCTACCGGTGCACAAGGAGTCAGTAAGGCGCCCGGCTCTTCTGACCAACTGCTCGCCGTCATGCTGCAGATGATGTCGCAACAACAGGAGCAGTCACGTATGATGTTCGCCCAACAGCAGGAGCAGTCCCATAGACATGAGGAACAGTTCCGGGAGGAGCGTGCCGAACGCCTGCGTCGCCAGGAGCGCGACGATGCGCGCCAACAGTCGTTTCTTGACGCGCTACAAGCAAGTAGAGACAGTGAAGTGGAGTCCAGGCGGGAGACTGACCGCCGCTCCGAGAAGAAAGATCTTAAGTCGGACCTCCTTAAAGGTCTGGGGAACTATAAGGAGGGTTCCCACCTCGTAAGCTATATCACAAAATTTGAGAGTGTGATGTCTGCTTGCTCCATTGACAGAGAAACGTGGATCGAGAGATTGTCGGCGAATATGCCAGACACACTGAGTGCAAAGGTGTCGTCCCTGCGCAGTGAAGGTGCCACCTACGATGAAGTCAAAGAGTACCTCCTTCGTGCCGTTGGCGAAACCAATATGTCATACGGTTTTAAGTTGTTCGACCCTAACTACGACAAACTAAAGTCCCTTGGTCCAACCCAGTTTTCTGAGTATGTCAGCCGTATGCTCGACGGTGTCCTTCGTGGTGCTTCCAACTATGACGAGTACAAGACGCAAATTGGACTGGCATTCACCAGACAAGTCTTCCCCCACGATGGCCGTGCGTTCCTTCGTTCTCGTACCATCAAGACCTGGCGTGACCTCGCCTCAGCACAAGAGGAGTGGATTTCGTCTCGCCAGGATGGCAACTTTTACAGGCCTAGGGTGAGTGGTGGCTCTGGTGTGAGCGGTAGTGGGGGTGGTAACAGTCAGTCTAGTCATTCTAAGTCTAATGTGTCCCGTAACAAGTCTAGTCAGTCTGCCAATGATAGTGGCAATAGTTCCGGTAGTAGTGGCCCCGTAGTTTGCTATAATTGCAAAGAGGAAGGTCACAGAGCCTTTGAGTGCCCAACTAATGAGGGTAAGAAGCGTAAAGTCATTTGTCATGCATGCAAGAAAGAAGGGCATTACGCCCCTGATTGCAAAGAGAAGAAAACCACTGGTAAAGGTAGTACACCCAAGTTATCCCAGTTGTGGGCGGGTAAAGTTTCGTCTAGGAACACAGTTACAGTAGTGTCAATGGGCAACCATGTGAAATACTCATTGACTCGGGGGCAGATGTTGCCCTGGTTTCTCGTTGTTTGATAGGCCACGACGTAGTTGAAGGTGGCGTGATTAAGGCATCTGGTTTCTTTGGCGGTGCCGATAGTTTTTCTAGTACACAAGTAGTCTTCCACATTGCAGGTCGTGACATTACCGAGCTTGCAGTGATTGACGAAATTAGTCAGGAAAGTTTGTGTCTTATCCCGTTTCACTTAGATAACAGTGACGAGTGTCAGTTATTTAGCAAAGCCATTAGGGAAAGTAGAGTGAAAAGTGGGAATGTGAGTAGTGACGATACCGTTCCTAGTGTGCCTGCTCCTGAGCCTAGTGTGCCTGCTCCTGAGCCTAGTGTGCCTGCTCCTGAGCCTAGTGTGCGCACGTGAGGAGCGTTTGCTTGACACTAATGAAGTTGAAGTTCATAATGATGTGGTCGGTAGTGTGGCAGAGGTGACAGTTGATGAGGTGTCGTCCACAGCCGATCTTGGGGAGACCCTTGTTGAGCTTTCTTTGGGTGTTCCGGGGGAGGCAGGTGTCAGTCAAGCGAGTGAGTGTGTGGATGAGGAGTCTGTGGTTGATGGTGTTGTGAATGTGTCTAGTCAAAGTTCCGATAGTGTTCCCAATGTTTCTAGTCCTAGTTCTGCTAGTGAGTCTTGTTCACCTAACCTGTTCGATGAGTTGAGTGAGTGCCCGGATGCAATTGATGCTGCTTCAGCCGAGTTGATTAAGGTAGTGGGTGACAGTCCAACTAGTAACTCAGGTGTTGACTTTAAGTGTGCAGTCAGAAGTGATAATAGTATTAACACCTGGCGCTCTCTGGCCGACAGAGGCGAGAGAGGCTTCAAATGGAGAGATGGTCTTCTAATCAAAGAGATGCTTGTTGATTGGGAGGAACGTTGTCAAGTTATTGTAGTCCCCAAGTTGTTCCGTGATAAGTTGCTTGTTCTGGCCCACGACAAGTGCGGTCATTTGAGTTCTGACAAGGTTAATAAGATGTTAGAGAAAAGGTTTCTGTGGCCTGGTATGTCTAAAGATGTTTCTGAGTACTGTCGGGGGTGTGGTACCTGCCAGCTCAAGTCCAAGTTTCGCCCGAGGAAGGCTCCGGCTGTCGAGCGCCCTGTGCTTTCGGAGCCTTTTGAAAGCGTTGCTGTGGACTTGGTGGGGCCACTCCCCAAGGGTAAGGGTGGAGCTAGGTACCTCCTAACTTACGTATGCATGGCCACTAGGTGGCCTGAGGCCATCCCCCTCAGGTCTATTACTGCCAGGTCCGTGGCAGATGGTCTCCTGGAGATTTTTTCCCGTACTGGCATCCCTGAGAAGATTCTCACTGACCAGGGAAGCCAGTTTATGGGCAAGGTTATGTCTAGTCTCTGTGAGTTGTTAGGCATCGATCGTGTCCGGACTTCTCCCTATCACCCGCAGTCAAACGGTGTGGTAGAGAGAATGCACGGCACGCTCAAGTCCGTGTTGGGGAAGAGCATGTCAAGTGAGAAAGACTGGGTTGCTTTTGTCCCCTTGTGTTTGTTCGTCTTGAGGCAGATGCCTCATGCGGACACAGGGTTGAGTCCCTTCGACCTGATCTATGGTTTTAAGGTGCGGACTCCCCTGGATGTTCTTTATTCTTGTCTTAGTGAGAATCACCTCAATGGTTCTGGTACTAGTTACTGTGACTGGGTTTCCCAGCTTGCAGAACGTTTGGACATGGTCAGAGACCAGGCAGCCTTGAAAGAGGCGGTCGCCAAAGCAGGCCGTATGTCTTACCTCAACCAGGGTACCAAGCTCAGAAGCTTCTCGGTGAATGAACAAGTTCTATACCGTGTTCCCGGGAGAACTTCCAAGTTGTCCGACTCCTGGGAAGGTCCCTTTGTGGTTACTGAGGTAATTGGCAAGGTTAATTACCGGATTGCCAAACCTGGTGCGACCAGACACAATCGTGTTGTCCACGTCAATTCTCTCAGGAAGTTTGTTGACCAGTACTCCATTAACCGTCTAGATGTTGTTGTTGATGACAGTGAACCTGAGAGTATCAAGCTAGATGGTGAGTGTGTTGGTTTCCGTCAGTCTGACCTTGATAAGTTGTTTGATAGGTTCAGTGGTCTGTTCTCTAGTGGGGCGGGGCTGACAAAAGTAGTTCAAATGTCCATAGACACGGGGACTGGGGGGCCCATCAGTCAGGCTCCTTACTCGGTCCCTCTCGGCATCCGTGCCAAGGTTAAGGCGGAGTTGGACAGCTTGCTGGAGCAAGGTATCATTGAAAGGTCTTCCAGCAGCTGGTCCTCGCCACTAGTCCCGGTAAGGAAGCCTGATGGGTCCCTTAGGCTCTGTGTTGACTACAGGAAGGTCAACTCAATAACTGTCAAAGAGCCGTATTTCATCCCAACCTTCAGCGAGATGCTGGAGCTGGTGGGGCAGGGGGCAGTCCTCTCGAAAATTGACCTGGCAAAAGGTTTCCATCAGATTGAAGTGTGCCAGGCCGATAGAGAGAAGACTGCCTTCTCGTGCCCGTTTGGCAAGTTCCACTACCGTAGAATGCCATTCGGGCTTACGAACGCCCCATCAGTGTTCCAGCGTACCATGGATGTTGTATTAGCTGAGTGTAGGTCGTGTAGCAGAGTTTACATAGATGATATCTTGGTTGTGTCTAACTCTTGGGATGAACACATGTCTGATTTAGAGAAGGTCTTTAGTGCATTGTCGGAGGCGGGTCTTAAGTGCAAATTAAGCAAGTGTGAATTTGGTAAAGCTAAGTTAGAGTTCCTTGGTCACTGGATTGGGGGCGGTGTCGTTTCCGTCCCTGAGGCCAGAGTAACTGCTGTCAGGAACCACCCCCGCCCTCACACCAGACGTCAACTCAGGTCATTCCTGGGTCTGTTATCCTATTTTCGTCAATTCATCAAGTCGTTTCACAAGTTCTCGTCCATCCTCACTCCTCACACGTCCGGCCCACCATCGGAGGCACTGTCATGGACAGAGGAGATGCTACAGGCCTTTGAGGGCCTCCGTGTAAGTTTATGTGATAATGTCGTTTTGTGTGTACCGTGTGTCAGTGATGTTTTCCGTCTTGAAACGGATGCCTGTTGCTCTGGAGTTGGTGGTGTGTTAAGTGTTTATAGAGATAGTGTATGGATGCCTGCCGGGTTTTTCAGCCGTCAACTCCATGGAGCGCAAGCCCGCTACTCCGCCCAGGAGCTGGAATGTTTAGCCGTCTGGGAATCTGTCAAACATTTCTCATACTTCCTTTATGGTCGAAAGTTTACTGTCCTCACCGACCACAAGTCCCTCGTCAACCTCAAGTCTGGCAAACAGAACAACCGCCGTATCCAAGGTTGGGCCCTGAAACTCTCCGAATATGAGTTTGACGTCGAGTACAGGAAAGGAGTTGAGAATGGCGCTGCTGACTGTCTCAGCAGGGCGTTCGAGCCCACGTCCGAGTCTCCAAGTGTGTCCACAAGTTCAAGCTCCTCTAAGAAATCGAGCAAGTCAGGGGTCCCGTCGAAAGATGAAGTTAGATGTCCGTCCTGATTGACTACTCCTACCTTTTCCGAATGGGGGGAGATGTGGGCATGCCCACATTCGTAAACAAACATTCATATTAAACTAATTGTATGTGTTGTGCGTGTATTGGAATATATGTGCGTTTATTCGTTTATTAGAAGTATTGTTGTTTGTGCGTGCAGTTGAGTTCTACGTCATCTCTTTGTTAACACTTTTGTGCTTCGTTTCCTTTTATGGTCATTTTCGTAATTTGTTAATTGTGTGGGATCACGTGAGTCCTAAAAGTATTTAAACGGAGGGACTCACGAGATTCAGTAGTAGTTCCTTGCATTCAAAGATTAAATCTAATATCTGAGAATTTGAGTCCTTCGCGGCGCAAGCTACTCTGGTGGCAGCTTAACAGTTGCACCAGTGAGAGGCGATCCTTCAGCGAATCCGTTCCTGATTGCGAGTAACCCCACACCATGGAATTAGCATAATTTAGAGTTGGCCGTGTCCAGTGGACTAAAATGAAACGAGAGAAACTGCCGGGGACCATGTAATTAGCATATTTTAGAGTCAGACGTGTCCAGTGGACTAAAATGAAACAAGAGAAACTGCCGTGCACCATGTAATTATCATATTTTAAAGTTAGACATGTCCAGTGGACTAAAATGAAGCGAGAGAAATGCCGGGGACCATGGAATTAGCATAATTTAGAGTTTGACGTGTCCAGTGGACTAAAATGAAACGAGAAATACTGACGGAAAACAAGTAATTAGCATAATTTAGAGTCAGACGTGTCCAGTGGACTAAAATGAAACGAGAGAAACTGCCGGGGACCAAGTAATTAGCATATTTTAGAGTCGGACGTGTCCAGTGGACTAAAATGAAACGAGAGAAACTGCCGAGGACCAAGTAATTAGCATATTTTAGAGTCAAACGTGTTCAGTGGACTAAATTAAAACGAGAGAAACTGCCGGGAACCATGTAATTATCATATTTCAGAGTCAAACGTGTCCAGTGGACTCAAATGAAACGAGAGAAACTGCCGGGAACCATGTAATTAGCACATATTAGAGTCGGACGTGTCCAGTGGAGTAAAATGAAATGAGAGAAACGGTCCGGGGACCATGTAATTAGCATATTTTATAGTTGGACGTGTCTAGTGGACAAAAATGAAATGAGAGAAACTGCCGGGGACCATGTAATTAGCATATTTTAGAGTTGGACGTGTCTAGTGGACAAAAATGAAATGAGAGAAACAGCCGGGGACCATGGAATTAGCACAATTTAGAGTCGGACGTGTCCAGTGGACTAAAATGAAACGAGAGAAACTGCCGGGGACCATGTAATTGCACATTTTAGAGTTGGACGTGTCCAGTGGACAAAAATGAAATGAGAGAATCTGCCGGGGACCATGTAATTAGCATATTTTAGAGTTGGACGTGTCCAGTGGACAAAAATGAAATGAGGGAAACAGCCGGGGACCATGGAATTAGCATAATTTAGAGTCGGACGTGTCCAGTGGACTAAAATGAAACGAGAGAAACTGCCGGGGACCATGTAATTAGCATATTTTAGAGTCAGACGTGTCCAGTGGACTAAAATGAAACGAGAAATACTGACGGGGACCAAGTAATTAGCACAATTTAGAGTCGGACGTGTCCAGTGGACTGAAATGAAACGAGAGAAACTGCCGGGGACCATGTAATTAGCACATTTTAGAGTTGGACGTGTCCAGTGGACAAAAATGAAATGAGAAAAACTGCCGGGGACCATGTAATTAGCATATTTTAGAGTTGGACGTGTCCAGTGGACAAAATGAAGAGGGAAATACAGCCGGGACCATGTAATTAGCAATCTTTTAGAGTCATACTTGTGCAGTGGACAAAGAACAAGGAGAAACTGCCGTGCCCAGGAATTTAGCATATTTAGAGTTTGACGTGTCCAGTGGACTAAAATGAAACGAGAAATACTGACGGAAACCAAGTAATTAGCATAATTTAGAGTCAGACGTGTCCAGTGGACTAAAATGAAACGAGAGAAACTGCCGGAGATCATGGAATTAGCATAATTTAGAGTCGGACGTGTCCAGTGGACTAAAATGAAACGAGAGAAACTGCCGGGGACCATGTAATTAGCATATTTTAGAGTCAGACGTGTCCAGTGGACTAAAATGAAACGAGAAATACTGACGGGGACCAAGTAATTAGCACAATTTAGAGTCGGACGTGTCCAGTGGACTGAAATGAAACGAGAGAAACTGCTGGGGACCATGTAATTAGCACATTTTAGAGTTGGACGTGTCCAGTGGACAAAAATGAAATGAGAGAAACTGCCGGGGACCATGTAATTAGCATATTTTAGAGTTGGACGTGTCCAGTGGACAAAAATGAAAGGAGGGAAACAGCCGGGGACCATGTAATTAGCATATTTTAGAGTCAGACGTGTCCAGTGGACTAAAATGAAACAAGAGAAACTGCCGTGCACCATGGAATTAGCATAATTTAGAGTTTGGCGTGTCCAGTGGACTAAAATGAAACGAGAAATACTGACGGAAACCAAGTAATTAGCATAATTTAGAGTCAGACGTGTCCAGTGGACTAAAATGAAACGAGAGAAACTGCCGGGGACCAAGTAATTAGCATATTTTAGAGTCAGATGTGTCCAGTGGACTAAAATAAAACGAGAGAAACTGCCGGGGATCATGTAATTAGCATATTTCATAGTTGGATGCGTCCAGTGGACTAAAATGAAACGAGAGAAACTGCCGGGGACCATGTAATTAGCGTATTTTAGAGTCGTACGTGTCCAGTGGACTAAAGTGAAACGAGAGAAACTGCCTGGGATCATGTAATTAGCATTTTTCGTAGTCGGATTGGTCCACGGACTAACAATCTCAAACGAGAAACTGCGTGGCCATGTAATTAGCAATTTTAGAGTCAGACGTGTCCAGTGACTAAAATGAAACAATAGAAAACTGCGTCCGTGGCACCATGGAATTAGCAGAAGTTAGAGTTTGCGTGTCCAGTGGACTAAAATGCAACGATAGAAACTGCCGGGACCATGTAATTACACATTTTAGAGTTTGGACGTGTCCAGTGGCAAAATGAAATGATAGAACTGCGGGGACCATGTAATTAGCATATTTTAGGAGTTGGACTTGTCCAGTGGACAAAAATGAAATGAGGGAAACAGCCGGGGACCATGTAATTAGCATATTTTAGAGTCAGACGTGTCCAGTGGACTAAAATGAAACAAGAGAAACTGCCGTGCACCATGGAATTAGCACATTTTAGAGTTGGACGTGTCCAGTGGACAAAAATGAAATGAGAGAAACTGCCGGGGACAATGTAATTAGCATATTTTAGAGTTGGACGTGTCGAGTGGACAAAAATCAAATGAGGGAAACAGCCGGGGACCATGGAATTAGCATAATTTAGAGTCGGACGTGTCCAGTGGACTAAAATGAAACGAGAGAAACTGCCGGGGACCATGTAATTAGCATATTTTAGAGTCAGACGTGTCCAGTGGACTAAAATGAAACGAGAAATACTGACGGGGACCAAGTAATTAGCATAATTTAGAGTCAGACGTGTCCAGTGGACTAAAATAAAACGAGAGAAACTGCCGGGGATCATGTAATTAGCATATTTCATAGTCGGATGCGTCCAGTGGACTAAAATGAAACGAGAGAAACTGCCGGGGACCATGTAATTAGCGTATATTAGAGTCGTACGTGTCCAGTGGACTAAAGTGAAACGAGAGAAACTGCCTGGGATCATGTAATTAGCATTTTTCGTAGTCGGATGTGTCCAGCGGACTAAAATGAAACGAGAGAAACTGCCGTGGTCCATGTAATTAGTATAAATTAGAGTCGGACGTGTCCAGTGGACTAAAATGAAACGAGAGAAACAGCCGGGGACCAGGTAATTAGCATAATTTAGAGTTGGACGTGTCCAGTGGACAAAAATGAAATGAGAGAAACTGCCGGGGACCATGTAATTAGCATATTTTAGAGTTGGACGTGTCTAGTGGACAAAAATGAAATGAGAGAAACTGCCGGGGACCATGTAATTAGCATATTTTAGAGTTGGACGTGTCCAGTGGACAAAAATGAAATGAGGGAAACAGCCGGGGACCATGGAATTAGCATAATTTAGAGTCGGACGTGTCCAGTGGACTGAAATGAAACGAGAGAAACTGCCGGGGACCATGTAATTAGCATATTTTAGAGTCAGACGTGTCCAGTGAACTAAAATGAAACGAGAAATACTGACGGGGACCAAGTAATTTGCATAATTTAGAGTCAGACGTGTCCAGTGGACTAAAATGAAACGAGAGAAACTGCCGGGGACCAAGTAATTAGCATATTTTAGAGTCGGGCGTGTCCAGTGGACTAAAATGAAACGAGAGAAACTGCCGGGGACCAAGTAATTAGCACAATTTAGAGTCGGACGTGTCCAGTGGACTAAAATGAAACGAGAGAAACTGCCGTGGACCATGTAATTAGCACATTTTAGAGTCGGAGGTTTCTAGAGGACTACAATACAACGAGAGAAACTGCCGGGGACCATGTAATAAGTATATTTTAGAGTTGGACGTGTCCAGTGGACAAAAATGAAATGAGAGAAACAGCCGGGGACCATGTAATTCGCATATTTTAGAGTCAGATGTGTCCAGTGGACTAAAATGAAACGAGAGAAACTGCTGGGGACCATGGAATTAGCATAAATTAGAGTCGGACGTGTCCAGTGGACTAAAATGAAACGAGAGAAACTTCCAGGGACCAAGTAGTTAGCATAATTTTGAGTCGGTCGTGTCCAATGGATTAAAATGAAACGAGAGAAACTGCCGGGGACCAAGTAATTAGCATATTTTAGAGTCTGACGTGTCCAGTGGACTAAAATGAAACGAGAGAAACTGCCGGGGACCCATGTAATTAGCATATTTTAGAGTCGGACGTGTCCAGTGGACTAAAATAAAACAAGAGAAACTGCCGGGCACTATGTAATTAGCATATTTTAGAGTCGGACGTGTCCAGTGGACTAAAATGAAATGGGAGAAACTGCCGGGAACTATGTGATTAGCATATTTTAGAATCGGACGTGTCCAGTGGAATAAAATGAAACGAGAGAAACTGCCGGGGACCAAGTAATCAGCATAATTTAGAGTCAGACGTGTCCAATGGACTAAAATAAAACGAGAGAAACTGCCGGGGATCATGTAATTAGCATATTTCATAGTCGGATGCGTCCAGTGGACTAAAATGAAACGAGAGAAACTGCCGGGGACCATGTAATTAGCGTATTTTAGAGTCGTACGTGTCCAGTGGACTAAAGTGAAACGAGAGAAACTGCCGGGGATCATGTAATTAGCATATTTCATAGTCGGATGCGTCCAGTGGACTAAAATGAAACGAGAGAAACTGCCGGGGACCATGTAATTAGCGTATTTTAGAGTCGTACGTGTCCAGTGGACTAAAGTGAAACGAGAGAAACTGCCGGGGACCATGTAATTAGCATATTTTAGAGTCAGACGTGTCCAGTGGACTAAAATGAAACAAGAGAAACTGCCGTGCACCATGGAATTAGCATAATTTAGAGTTGGACGTGTCCAGTGGACAAAAATGAAATGAGAGAAACTGCCGGGGACCATGTAATAAGCATATTTTAGAGTTGGACGTGTCCAGTGGACAAAAATGAAATGAGAGAAACAGCCGGGGACCATGGAATTAGCATAATTTAGAGTCGGACATGTCCAGTGGACTAAAATGAAACGAGAGAAACTGCCGGGGATTATGTAATTAGCATATTTTAGAGTCAGACGTGTCCAGTGGACTAAAATGAAACAAGAGAAACTGCCGGGCACCATGTAATTAGCATATTTTAATATTAGACGTATCCAGTGGACTAAAATGAAGCGAGAAAAACTGACGGGGACCATGGAATTAGCATAATTTAGAGTTTGACGTGTCCTGTGGACTAAAATGAAACGAGAAATACTGACGGGGACCAAGTAATTAGCATGATTTAGAGTCAGACGTGTCCAGTGGACTAAAATGAAATGAGGGAAACTGCCGGGAACAATGTAATTAGCATATTTTAGATTCGGATGTGCCCAGTGGACTAAAATGAAACGAGAGAAACTGCCGGGAACCATGTAATTAGCATATTTTAGAGTCGGAAATGTTCAGTGGACTAAAATGAAACGAGAGAAACTGCCAGGGACCAAGGAATTAGCATATTTTAGAGTCGGACGTGTCCAGTGGACTAAAATGAAACGAGAGAAACTGCCGGGGACCAAGTAATTAGCACAATTTAGAGTCGGACGTGTCCAGTGGGCTGAAATGAAACGAGAGAAACTGCCGGGGACCATGTAATTAGCACATTTTAGAGTCGGAGGTTTCCAAAGGACTACAATGAAACGAGAGAAACGGCCGGGGACCATGGAATTAACATAATATAGAGTCAGACGTGTCCAGTGGACAAAAATGAAACGAGAGAAACTGTCGGGGACCTTGTAATTAGCATATTTTAGAGTTGGACGTGTCCAGTGGACTAAAATGAAACGAGAGAAACTGCCAGGGATCAAGTAATTAGCATAATTTAGAGTCGGTCGTGTCCAATGGATTAAAATGAAACGAGAGAAACTGCCGGGGACCAAGTAATTAGCATATTTTAGAGTCTGACGTGTCGAGTGGACTAAAATGAAACGAGAGAAACTGTTGGAGACCAAGTAATTAGCATATTTTAGAGTTGGACGTGTCCAGTGGACAAAAATGAAATGAGGGAAACAGCCGGGGACCATGTAATTAGCATATTTTAGAGTCAGACGTGTCCAGTGGACTAAAATAAAACAAGAGAAACTGCCGTGCACCATGGAATTAGCATAATTTAGAGTTTGACGTGTCCAGTGGACTAAAATGAAACGAGAGATACTGCCGGGGACCAAGTAATTAGCATATTTTAGAGTGAGATGTGTCCAGTGGACTAAAATAAAACGAGAGAAACTGCCGGGGATCATGTAATTAGCATATTTCATAGTCGGATGCGTCCAGTGGACTAAAATGAAACGAGAGAAACTGCCGGGGACCATGTAATTAGCGTATTTTAGAGTCGTACGTGTCCAGTGGACTAAAGTGAAACGAGAGAAACTGCCTGGGATCATGTAATTAGCATTTTTCGTAGTCGGATGTGTCCAGCGGACTAAAATGAAACGAGAAAAACTGCCGTGGACCATGTAATTTGCATATTTTAGAGTCAGACGTGTCCAGTGGACTAAAATGAAACAAGAGAAACTGCCGTGCACCATGGAATTAGCATAATTTAGAGTTTGACGTGTCCAGTGGACTAAAATGAAACGAGAAATACTGACGGAAACCAAGTAATTAGCATAATTTAGAGTCAGACGTGTCCAGTGGACTAAAATGAAACGAGAGAAACTGCCGGGGACCAAGTAATTAGCACAATTTAGAGTCGGACGTGTCCAGTGGACTAAAATGAAACGAGAGAAACTGCCGGGGACCATGTAATTAGCACATTTTAGAGTTGGACGTGTCCAGTGGACAAAAATGAAATGAGAGAAACTGCCGGGGACCATGTAATTAGCATATTTTAGAGTTGGACGTGTCCAGTGGACAAAAATGAAATGAGGGAAACAGCCGGGGACCATGGAATTAGCATAATTTAGAGTCGGACGTGTCCAGTGGACTAAAATGAAACGAGAGAAACTGCCGGGGACCATGTAATTAGCATATTTTAGAGTCAGACGTGTCCAGTGGACTAAAATGAAACGAGAAATACTGACGGGGACCAAGTAATTAGCATAATTTAGAGTCAGACGTGTCCAGTGGACTTAAATGAAACGAGAGAAACTGCCGGGGACTAAGTAATTAGCATATTTTAGAATCGGGCGTGTCCAGTGGACTAAAATGAAACGAGAGAAACTGCCGGGGACCAAGTAATTAGCACAATTTAGAGTCGGACGTGTCCAGTGGACTAAAATCAAACGAGAGAAACTGCCATGAACCATGTAATTAGCACATTTTAGAGTCGGAGGTTTCCAGAGGACTACAATAAAATGAGAGAAACGGCCGGGGACCATGGAATTAGCATAATAAAGAGTCAGACGTGTCCAGTGGACAAAAATGAAATGAGAGAAACTGCCGGGGACCATGTAATATGTATATTTTAGAGTTGGACGTGTCCAGTGGACAAAAATGAAATGAGAGAAACAGCCGGGGACCATGTAATTCGCATATTTTAAAGTCAGATGTGTCCAGTGGACTAAAATGAAACGAGAGAAACTGCTGGGGACCATGGAATTAGCATAAATTAGAGTCGGACGTGTCCAGTGGACTAAAATGAAACGAGAGAAACTTCCGGGGACCAAGTAGTTAGCATAATTTTGAGTCGGTCGTGTCCAATGGATTAAAATGAAACGAGAGAAACTGCCGGGGACCAAGTAATTAGCATATTTTAGAGTCTGACGTGTCCAGTGGACTAAAATGAAACGAGAGAAACTGCCGGAGACCAAGTAATTAGCATATTTTAGAGTCTGATGTGTCCAGTGGACTAAAATGAAACGGGAGAAACTGCCGGGAACTATGTGATTAGCATATTTTAGAATCGGACGTGTCCAGTGGAATAAAATGAAACGAGAGAAACTGCCGGGGACCAAGTAATAAGCATAATTTAGAGTCAGAAGTGTCCAGTGGACTAAAATAAAACGAGAGAAACTGCCGGGGATCATGTAATTAGCATATTTCATAGTCGGATGCGTCCAGTGGACTAAAATGAAACGAGAGAAACTGCCGGGGACCATGTAATTAGCGTATTTTAGAGTCGTACGTGTCCAGTGGACTAAAGTGAAACGAGAGAAACTGCCTGGGATCATGTAATTAGCATTTTTCGTAGTCGGATGTGTCCAGCGGACTAAAATGAAACGAGAAAAACTGCCGTGGACCATGTAATTAGCATATTTTAGAGTCAGACGTGTCCAGTGGACTAAAATGAAACAAGAGAAACTGCCGTGCACCATGGAATTAGCATAATTTAGAGTTGGACGTGTCCAGTGGACTAAAATGAAACGAGAGAAACTGCCGGGTATTATGTAATTAGCATATTTTAGAGTCAGACGTGTCCAGTGGACTAAAATGAAACAAGAGAAACTGCTGGGCACCATGTAATTAGCATATTTTAATATTAGACGTGTCCAGTGGACTAAAATGAAGCGAGAAAAACTGACGGGGACCATGGAATTAGCATAATTTAGAGTTTGACGTGTCCTGTGGACTAAAATGAAACGAGAAATACTGACGGGGACCAAGTAATTAGCATGATTTAGTGTCAGACGTGTCCAGTGGACTAAAATGAAATGAGAGAAACTGCCGGGAACAATGTAATTAGCATATTTTAGATTCGTATGTGCCCAGTGGACTAAAATGAAACGAGAGAAACTGCCGGGAACCATGTAATTAGCATATTTTAGAGTCGGAAGTGTTCAGTGGACTAAAATGAAACGAGAGAAACTGCCAGGGACCAAGTAATTAGCATATTTTAGAGTCGGACGTGTCCAGTGGACTAAAATGAAACGAGAGAAACTGCCGGGGACCAAGTAATTAGCACAATTTAGAGTCGGACGTGTCCAGTGGGCTGAAATGAAACGAGAGAAACTGCCGGGGACCATGTAATTAGCACATTTTAGAGTCGGAGGTTTCCAAAGGACTACAATGAAACGAGAGAAACGGCCGGGGACCATGGAATTAGCATAATATAGAGTCAGACGTGTCCAGTGGACAAAAATGAAACGAGAGAAACTGTCGGGGACCTTGTAATTAGCATATTTTAGAGTTGGACGTGTCCAGTGTACAAAAATGAAATGAGAGAAACTGCCGGGGACCATGTAATAAGCATATTTTAGAGTTGGACGTGTCCAGTGGACAAAAATGAAATGAGTGAAACAGCCAGGGACCATGGAATTAGCATAATTTAGAGTCAGATGTGTCCAGTGGACTATAATGAAACGAAAGAAACTGCCGGGGACCATGTAATTAGCATATTTTAGAGTCAGATGTGTCCAGTGGACTAAAATGAAACGAGAGAAACTGCCGGGGGACCATGGAATTAGCATAAATTAGAGTCGGACGTGTCCAGTGGACTAAAATGAAACGAGAGAAACTGCCGGGGATCAAGTAATTAGCATAATTTAGAGTCGGTCGTGTCCAATGGATTAAAATGAAACGAGAGAAACTGCCGGGGACCAAGTAATTAGCATATTTTAGAGTCTGACGTGTCGAGTGGACTAAAATGAAACGAGAGAAACTGTTGGAGACCAAGTAATTAGCATATTTTAGAGTCGGACGTGTCCAGTGGACTAAAATGAAACGGGAGAAACCCGGGAACTATGTGATTAGCATATTTTAGAATAGGACGTGTCCAGTGGACTAAAATGAAACGAGATAAACTGCCGGGAACCATGTAATTAGCATATTTTAGAGTCTGACGTGTCCAGTGGACTAAAATGTAATGAGAGAAATTGCAGGGGAACATGTAATTAGCATATTTTAGAGTTGGACGTGTCCACTTGACTAAAATGAAACGAGAAAAACTGCCGGAGACCATGGAATTAGCATAATTTAGAGTCGGACGTGTCCAGTGGACTAAAATGAAACGAGTGAAACTTCTTGGGACCAAGTAATTAGCACAATTTAGAGTCGGACGTGTCCAGTGGACTAAAATGAAATGAGAGAAACTGCCGGGGACCATGTAATTAGCACATTTTAGAGTCGGAGGTGTCCAGAGGACTAAAATATAACGAGAGAAACTGCCGGGGACCATGGAATTAGCATATTTTAGAATCGGACGTGTTCAGTGGACTAAAATGAAACGAGAGAAACTGCCGGGCACCATGTAATTAGCATAATTTAGAGTCGGACGTGTCCAGTGGACTAAAATGAAACGAGAGAAACTGCCGGGGACCAAGTAATTAGCATATTTTAGAGTCGGACGTGTCCAGAGGACTAAAATGAAACGAGAGAAACTGACGGGAACCAAGTAATTAGCATAATTTAGAGTCGGACGTGTTTATCGGACTAAAATGAAACGAGAGAAACTGCCGGGAACCAAGTAATTAGCATAATTCAGAGTCGGACGTGTCCCGTGGACTGAAATGAGACGAGAGAAACTGCCGGAGACCAAGTAATTAGCTTATTTTAGAGTCTGACGTGTCCAGTGGACTAAAATGTAATGAGAGAAACCGCAGGGGACCATGTAATTAGCTTATTTTAGAGTCGAACGTGTCCAGTGGACTAAAATCAAACGAGAGAAACTGCCTGGGACCATGTAATTATAATATTTTAGAGTGATGAGAAGCTATAGAATTGAGCTTACTAAGACAGAGATATTGTAGATGAGGTCCCTACTGATTAGCTTTATTCACAGCATTTCCCTGTGAGAGCTATAGAATTGAGATTACTAAGTCAGAAATATTGTAGATGAGGTCCCTACTGATTAGCTTAATTCACAGCATTTCCCTGTGAGAGCTATAGAATTGAGATTACTAAGTCAGAGATATTGTAGATGAGGTCTCTACTGATTAGCTTTATTCACAGCATTTCCCTGTGAGAGCTATAGAATTGAGATTACTAAGTCAGAGATATTGTAGATGAGGTCCCTACTGATTAGCTTAATTCACAGCATTTCCTTGTGAGAGCTGTAGAATTGAGATTACTAAGACAGAGATATTGTAGATGAGGTCCCTACTGACTAGCTTATTCACAGCATTTCCCTGTGAGAGCTATAGAATTGAGATTACTAAGACAGAAATATTGTAGATGAGGTTTCTACTGATTAGCTATATTCACAGCATTTCCCTGTGAGAGCTGTAGAATTGAGATTACTAAGACAGAGATATTGTAGATGAGGTCCCTACTGATTAGCTATATTCACAGCATTTTCCTGTGAGAGCTGTAGTATTGAGATTACTAAGACAGAGATATTGTAGATGAGGTCCCTACTGATTAGCTTTATTCACAGCATTTCCCTGTGAGAGCTATAGAATTGAGATTACTAATACAGAGATATTGTAGATGAGGTCCCTACTGATTAGCTTTATTCACAGCATTTCCTTGTGAGAGCTATAGAATTGAGATTACTAAGACAGAGATATTGTAGATGAGGTCCCTACTGATTAGCTTTATTCACAGCATTTCCCTGTGAGAGCTATAGAATTGAGATTACTAAGACAGAGATATTGTAGATGAGGTCCCTACTGATTAGCTTTATTCACAGCATTTCCCTGTGAGAGCTATAGAATTGAGATTACTAAGACAGAGATATTGTAGATGAGGTCCCTACTGATTAGCTTAATTCACAGCATTTCCTTGTGAGAGCTATAGAATTGAGATTACTAAGACAGAGATATTGTAGATGAGGTCTCTACTGATTAGCTTTATTCACAGCATTTCCTTGTGAACCAACAGCTCCATGTTTGCTGGCTTTGTGCCTGCCATTGTTGAGCAATGGATCTCTTCTCATTGTTCATAGTGTGGTTGAGGGGGTAGGAATTCCTTGGTGAGAAAATGTCCCCCTCTATGAATTCAATTATTGCATACACACTATTACAATAACATTTCATGCAGTGGTGAACTAGCACACTTTCTGGTGTGTATGTGTGTTTGTGTGTTTCACAGATCTGACAATAGATGAAGTTCGTGTGTTAGCACGTGACAATCCAGAGTGGAAGACTGTATGGATTAAAACCGTATGTGTGTGTGTGTGTGTGTTTTTTTTCCAATATTTAATGTCAAAATAAATACTTTATTGTGTAGAAGGAGACCCTTTGCCAACCTGGTACTGAAGTGTTAATAAACAATATCTTAATAGACTGTAATGTCAGAGACTACAACATACTGGAGTGTCCTTACATGAGCAACAGACATGGAGTGACCTTAGAGGTTAATGGAGTCCTGTGGCCACAGTTGATCTGTAAGTGACTCACTGTATGCGTGAGCAAATCTGTATGTATGTGTGTGCACATGTATGTATGTGTGTGCACATGTGTGTATGTGCATATATAAGTTTGTGTGTGTTTATTTTATACATATGTATATAAATATTTAGCCACGTACGACTTCCAGAAGACTACAGTGTTAGTGAATGGAACAGCAGTCACACTCAAGTCTGAGTTTGTGGAACACTCTCGTGCTGTTGGTGTCGTGTATGCGGTAGTGCCTATGGATGGTGGCCATATTGTCAATTAGTGATCATTACTATTCTTGTATGGAATTATATAACATTTTGTTAAAATAAAGTTAATAATTTTTATTCAAAAATAACAGAAGACATAAATCCACAACGTTTAAATTTGAAATATGGGATATAATACATGAAGCATAAAATTCAATGAGTGTTTTCAAATGTATGTCCCTGTAGTGTTGATTGAATTCAATCCACAGCAATTCTATAACAAAAACAATACAATAATTCAAATGCTACTATAATAACAATATTCTTACTGGAGTTGTTGCTTTAATTCATCTGCCACTTGTCTACAATAGTCCACTTGAGACAATACAGTAACAAACTCCTTGAGGGCAGTAGGTCTAGTTGATAAGACTGTACGAATGCTACTCAGAAGGTTCCTTGTCTTCTCTACATCAATCCAGTTCTGACGTTGAAGGAGCTGGTCATACATGTCCGGAGATATGAGTCCAATACTGTAGCAGTGATCAGCTACTGTCATAACACAAGGCTTCACTGAGAGGACCAAGTCAGGATACACACTCAGAAATATACTCAAGTTATTGTCACCTAATAATAAAACATTTATAATGATACCAAATAAAAACAATAACTTGACTTACTTTCTGAGACCTCTACCACAGGATCTTTCTTCTCGTATTTCTAAAACCAAATAATATCATTGTTAGTTATTGCAAGTTAGAATACATATTCTATTTCTTCATACCTGTTCATACCAAATGAGGTGTCTATTGGTGAGTACAACTGGTTGTGGATAATCTGGATTGAAGAGACAGGTCATAACCTCTGGAATCGTGTCTGCACCATCCACCACTCCAAGATGATTTTCTCCTTCATGTGAACGACAGTCAAAGGCAAACTGGTAGTCCATGGAGCTATTGTAGTTCATTCTGGAACTAGCCTTCTTTAGAGTGTCTTCTATTTCTTGTTTTAGAGAAGTACATTCATGGTGAATGGAGTCTTGGAAAGTAGGATCACAAGAAACTACGACTTCGAAATATTTAGATTTCGATACAAAATACATGTGAACTTTTTTTGTTCCATACAAAAAGTGCACCATGTTTTTCTTGACACCTTCTGCAATGAAAGTGAAGGACTTGTTGGATACGAGACATGCCATTGCAGCAGGAAAGAGTCCCATAGGAGTAAACCCACTACTGAAGTACATCAAGAGAGGTTCCACGAAACAAGATCTACAGGATTCTTTGTGGAATAGGTCCAGTTCCTTTGCACTAGTGTTTTCTAACACGCACGGCATGATGTATTCTTTCTCCTCTTCTAACACTGAGTTAGTATCAGAAGATTCGACTGATGCAATCTCAGCTATCAAGTGAAGATATGCTAGCAAAGCTACCAGTTGCTCTGGTGGAATCAGATCTCCTGAAATGTCAGCTGTAGCTGTCTTCAAATCTGTCATAGAGAATCGACCTGTCTTCCTGAATCTCTCGGATGTGGCCTGACCTACGCTATCAAAGCTCATGGCTTTAAGAATGACACCAGTGATACTGTCATACACTACCTGGATGTCTATGATGACCAGGTCTTCCAAACCAGGCACACTGGGGAAGTACATCAGAACACCGGCATGGTGGTGAAGAAACCACAGAGCTGCTTTGGTCTCGTAGGGTGTCATATTGAAGGCATGGGACAAGGCCAAGCAGGTCTCCAGGCTGGCTGTCCTCACTTCTCTCATGCGAAGACACAAGCTGAACAGAAGCCATACGGCTGGAATTTTCAGCTTTTTAAAGTGTTTCTCCATGGCATTCTCCAGTAGCTGATGCAAGTGATCGATCTCTTCTACTCCGCCTCCCATGTTGTCTAAAGAAACAACAAGCTTGTCTTTTGAGCAGAACTGAACTATGCCTTTTTTGTAGGAGTCCGTGTCTCGAATCACTTTTTGAAGCTGCGAATCGACTGTAGCGATGACTTCCTCAGAAACCTTGTCTTTGTGAGTACCCACTATATACACTACTGACTTGGAGGACTCCAGTATCTCACCAATAGCTGAGTTGTCCGCTCCTGGCTGAGGTTGAAGATGGGTGGAGGAGCTGAAACAAGATATACTGGCCAGAGTACGCAAAAGCATCTCTTGCAGAGTAAACTCAGATTTCTCTGGTGCAGTTGTCTCTCCTGAAGCTCTCTGATAAAAGACTCGATACTCCTCATCTAGTTGGAACTTGTAGCTAAAGATCAGCAAGTAGAGGCCAGGTCCTATGGTGAGTGCTGGTAGCATGTCCATCAGCTCAGACTGACCTCCGGTGTCCTCCATTCTCAAAAAAGCTTTAAAAGATTGCTTCAAATTTTCTGCAAAGTGTGGTTGTTTGGACACTGTTTCGAATATGGCAGCTATTTCAGAATACTCTGGCGATGATACTGCTTGATCAGCTGGTTGGTCATGTGCTGTTGAGAGTGGAGTGATTCCCTTATGCCTGGGTTGCCTATTTTGGGTAAAAGATTTCAATCTTGCCATCATCTTCTGCAATAATGAAGGCTGGGGTAGCTCTTCAACAGAGTGAGACTGCCCTGTACTGCTAGCCTGACTGACCTCTGCCCTGGTGTCACTACCTCCATGGGAATCAGCTGTAGCCTCAGAAGTAGATTCAGTCGCCAAACTATCTTTGAGAGTGTGAAAGAGTAGAGAAGCTTCCTCAATGAGATTCTTTACAATGGTCCAGTCTATACTTCTTTCTGCTGTAGTTGGATCAGACTTGCCTTGGACTACCATATTGGGGCAACACTCCACTGTGCCTGTGCTGCCATGAATCTGCTCCTCTTCTTTTGCTGACAGAAGATCTATGATCTCTTTCTTTATTCTCCTGAGAGTTGTACTCTTGCCTTGTCTTGGAGGACCAAGGGACATAAACTTTAAAGACAGAAGCTCCAACACTTCCTTGGAAACAATGAAGTGTTTATATGCATCTTCATATTTTAGAACTATTAAACATAAAATAAAATGTGCATTATAAAATATTGCAAATAAAACACTAATTAGTTATTACAGTCTCATTGGTTATACTATACAAGTAACCCACTCACTGCACCAGTACTATTAGCTGGCTCCAGCAATACAGAGTGTGGGCAGCTGGTTTTATAGCCTGGAGCTAAGCCAGTAGAAGCAGCTGCCAGTAGAAGCAGCTGCACTCTAGCACTTGCAATTTAGGCAAAGACAATCAATTACCTTACTTATTATAATATCATAATTAATATAATAAATATTTAGTTTTAACATAATTAACTCAATAATAAATAATAATATTCTAGTTTTATTATAGTACAAGTTTTTAATACTTAACTTTAGTTTTCCATATAATCTATAAATGGGACATTCTAAAGAGAAACCAATATCACTGAAGGCAAGATGGCTTTCTAGAGATGCTGCTATTCTCTTACACTAACCTGACAGAGTTCCTTTATGTACTCCATCTCTATTAGCAACCAGCAACTGTCCAGTAGACAAGACTGCAGTAGCTATAACTCCACGATTATACTTTTGTTCTGGTCTATCTCCCTCACTAGTAGTCTTAATCCACTCCTCTGTCTTGTTGGAGTAACTTCTAATGGTAGAATCTTCATCGATGCCGATTAGATTCGATACATAGGAGACGATAGCTAAGATGGCAGTAAGTGTGGTTACTGTCCTCCATATTGTTTGTCTTCTTGTCCTGCCATTACTAGCAGATGCTAAGAGAGACTCTAAACTGCATATAAACAGAATCTTCTCCTTGTCATGTCCTCCTGTGAAGTAGAAGTTGCCTTCATGGAATGTTGATCGCATGTTCCAGCATGAAGAAGGAAGTGAGTCTGCAGTCGTCCAACGGTCGTTGAGTAGAACTTCCACTACGTCCAACCACTCGTAATGTGAGTCACTCCCACCAGCCACGACCAGGACCTCTGGTGATCCTCCACTAACTGATGATGGGTAGTAGCGAGGAGTAGGCATGGCACGTAGCGATGGCTTCCAGTCTAGACCAGTAGTACTAGTCAACAGAGAGTTAGTGGGTTCAAGAGTGGAGGGATGATATCCACCAACCAATACAAACTTAGACTGGTAGGTAGTTAGGGACGAGTCTTCATATGGTGCACGAGTAGTAGTCCATGAGTGAAGGTCAGTAGAGATGTGAAGTGTGCGATAATTAGAATGCATAACAATGACTGTATTATGTAGTACTGCACATTGTACAGGCCGGACATCCTTACTCCATGTATGGCAGTGCTCCCAGTGAAGAGAGACTGGAGGATGGAGATCTCTCTAAATACAAATAAATAAATAAATATATAATTAAAGTGATAAATAAACAAACAAACAAACAGCATTTAAGTGCTATTTAAACGAGACTTTGACATGCAAACACACCAACAAACTTATAAAGACTACAAACACATGTTGTAAACAAACACACCAACAAATGTATTCCTATATTATCAGCTTATGCATATGCTATATAAACATTCTGTACAAGTTTAAATAACTGCATAAATGCTAACAAACAACAATATAATTCACAAACATACAATTTTACTCTATAATTTACAGAATGTATACACACAATAACAATAGCAACTGTGTGACATACTAACACACAAACATACAGGTTCTCACACAATGCTTACATACAACACAATATTTAGTATATAAAACGGTAAAAAACAATACTGAGAAATAAACAAATAAACAAACACACAAACATACAACTAGTACAATGCGTAAATATGTGCACACAAACACAAAATAATGACATGATATTCCAAACACACAAACACATAATAAGAGAATGTGCTGTTTCTTCCTGTGCTAAAATAATGTACAGTAGGCACCAGAAAAGAAAGATTTTTTTTTGCACTGAAGGAGTTATTGTAGAAAAAGAAAAAAGAGAGAAAATGTTACGGCAGTTGATAAAATATAGTTTTTCAGTTCGACTATGTTAAAGTTTTAATGCTCGTTTACCATATGCCACTTTCAGGAATGTAAAAAAATGATGCTATTTTAAATATCATTGGCTTAGATATTCTCACTAATAGAGACCCAACTGTAGCTGGTAGAAAGACTAAGAAGTAGGGACCTGTCAGAGCAGCAAGTTCAGCGAAAATCCAGTCAGTCTGCTTAATCGAAGAAAGTCAGTTTTTTTTTTATTGTGCAAGCAGTTTAGCATGACCCCTATAGCATTTAGAGGGTAGTACAAGGCTTAGCTTGCTGATATAGCTGTGGAAGAGTTTCTAGCTTTTAGCTGTAAATCAACTGAAACGAGAACTTGACTAGTAAAATTTTTATTGTGACTGTACCAACTGTTTAGTCAAAACGCAATGAAAAAATTGTAAAAAAAAAGCTTTTTTCTTTTCGAAAGACACCTGCTATGCTGTATAGAAAGCTAACACATGAACATATATATTTAAAAAAAAAAACCCCAAAACATAATCTTCCTATAAAAGTGCACAAACATACAAATATACATCCCAAATACAAATTATTTACACATGGTAAAAACTGTAAATAAACCACTAAACAAACACAACAACAAAAAAATTACTACAAATATATGCTGTGTTTATGTGTTATAAACACACAACTTACTATATTTCTGGAACAAACTAGACTTCAAACAGCTAGAGTAAATAGATACAAACTGTAGCAAAAAGAGAGGGATAGTCTAACCATCCTCCAGCACAAAAACAACTAGCAACTGGAAAAAAGAGAGGGAAAGTCATGTCTGAGCATGCTCATGAAAAGAACCTGGTGTCTTTTTAAGAGCATGCTCAGGAACATGACTTTTACCCTCTCTTTTTTCCAGTTGCCAGTGCATTGGCTGTGAGCATGCTCAGACATTACTTTCCCTCTTTTTTTCAGTTCAGCTGGTATCTCTTTATGAGCATGCTCAGACATAAGTTTCCCTCTTTCTATCCAGTTGTTGATGCCTTATATATAATGATCAGACATTAATTTCCCTTTTTCTAGTTGTAAAAAAAAATTAAGCTAAGCACTTGGCATGTGTGTAGGTAGCAGTGTTTTCCCTTCTTTCAACCCTTTTGTAAAAGCTATACAAACAGCGGGCTATATAGGGAAGGCTGGATCTAGGCTAACAAACATTTGATTAAGTAATGAGCTAGCGGTAGCTATGCGCTCACCTCTGTACGAACTTGCGGCTGGCTTTCCGCCATTGCTTACTGACAGAGTCGATTGTTTTCCAAAATAGGGCGTTCCCACATTTTTAATTTCTGACCCACCACACCCAAAATGCGGACTATAAAGTAGATTCATAAAATATTGCGTTACTGGAAGAATCACGCAGAATGGCTGCTATTCACCTTTGACCTCAATTGGTATCTCTGCAACTGCATTGCAAGAGCTCTTGCCGCCTGCTCTCACTGCTGGCGTGGTAAGTGTTCTCCAGTGTGTGTTGGTAGTAGAGAAGTATTGGTTCCAATAGGTCTGATAATGCATGCATCACCAGTACTGGAGTGCTATTCTGACACTAGGCTAGCTTGTTGTCAGCACCTGACAACACTTTGTTAAATATACTTTTACAGTGGAACAGCAATTGTCTGGACGTCTGGACATCAATCATCCGTTAACTGGAACAGAACAAATGCTGCATGCACATAACAATTGCAATGGCCTGAAAAAAAGGGAGGAGCTACTGTACTTCAAAGAATTTGAATTCCAGAAGTCCACCATCACTATCATCAAGAAAGGCAAGGGTAAGTTAATAGCTTTTGCTTCCCAAAATGGGTCCTTTATGAAAATAGCAGCAACATTTTATTGTTATGAACATTTCAATTCCCCAATTAGTTACATGCGGCTAGGGAGAATAAGTTAGCATTGGTAAAGATCGTCAAACGTTACGCAATTGCGCCAAACACACTAGCAAATCAAAGCAAGGAACGGTTATGCACCAATGGTTATATGATTTCTATATATACCTAGCTAGCTCTTCCAGCCCCCTTTATTACCTTGTATTGTTTAGGAAGGTGATTAATTTCATTATTTTGTTCAAATGCTCACTGTGTAGAGTATCCAATAGTATATGCCTATGTGTATAACTATGTATGTGTGTGAGTACAACTGTATGTGTGTGCATGCTGACGTTGGTTTTTCTAGATGGAAAGTAATTTAACTGAAGTAATCAAAAGTAGCTCAATAAGAATGATAACATTTGTCCAATCCACTTATTGGAATTCAATCTTGTTGGATTTCTTTAATTACCAATTTATTGCTAGCTAGTTTGTATGCTTTGAAAATCATGTCGTCACCAGGAAATTCTTAAAAATGGATACATTTTTTAAATCTAAAATTTGTCTACATTCTTCAAAAGCATAATTAGCTACTCTGTAGCATGACTTAGAGAAGAATTAGTAAAGCATTTATCAACAGTAAGTGCAATAAATGTACCTCACATCATTCAATTATTGCTGAATGAAGCATTAGCATTTCATGTGATTTGTGAATGTCATATTTGATTTGTGCTTTATTCTTCACTTTTGCACAATTGCAGAAATGCTTTGTCACGAGCTATAATTTAATATAAAAGTAAGTTTATCAGACGTCTATTAACTTGTGATTGAGATAAACATTAAGTCTATCAAGGCGTCTATTAACTTGTGATTGAGATAAACATTAAGTTTATCAGGCGTCTATTAACTTGTGATTGAGATAAACATTAAGTTTATCAGGCGTCTATTAACTTGTGATTGAGATAGACATTAAGTTTATCAGGCGTCTATTAACTTGTGATTGAGATAAACATTAAGTTTATCAGGCGTCTATTAACTTGTGATTGAGATAAACATTAAGTTTATCAGGCGTCTATTAACTTGTGATTGAGATACACATTAAGTTTATCAGGCGTCTATTAACTTGTGATTGAGATAAACATTAAGTTTATCAGGCGTCTATTAACTTGTGATTGAGATAAACATTAACTTTATTTTAACTTGTGATTGAGATAAACATTAAGTTTATCAGGCGTCTATTAACTTGTGATTGAGATAAACATTAAGTTTATCACGCTTCTATTAACTTGTGATTGAGATAAACATTAAGTTTATCTGGCGTCTATTAACTTGTGATTGAGATAAACATTAAGTCTATCAGGCGTCTATTAACTTGTGATTGAGATAAACATTAAGTTTATCAGGCGTCTATTAACTTGTGATTGAGATAGACATTAAGTTTATCACGCTTCTATTAACTTGTGATTGAGATAATCATTAAGTTTATCAGGCGTCTATTAACTTGTGATTGAGATAAACATTAAGTTTATCACGCTTCTATTAACTTGTGATTGAGATAAACATTAAGTTTATCTGGCGTCTATTAACTTGTGATTGAGATAAACATTAAGTCTATCAGGCGTCTATTAACTTGTGATTGAGATAAACATTAAGTTTATCAGGCGTCTATTAACTTGTGATTGAGATAAACATTAAGTTTATCAGGCTTCTATTAACTTGTGATTGAGATAAACATTAAGTTTTCACGCTTTATTAACTTGTGATTGAGATAAACATTAAGTTTATCAGGCGTCTATTAACTTGTGATTGAGATAGACATTAAGTTTATCAGGCGTCTATTAACTTGTGATTGAGATAGACATTAAGTTTATCACGCTTCTATTAACTTGTGATTGAGATAAACATTAAGTCTATCAGGCGTCTATTAACTTGTGATTGAGATAAACATTAAGTCTATCAGGCGTCTATTAACTTGTGATTGAGATAAACATTAAGTTTATCAGGCGTCTATTAACTTGTGATTGAGATAAACATTAAGTTTATCAGGCGTCTATTAACTTGTGATTGAGATAAACATTAAGTTTATTTTAACTTGTGATTGAGAAAAACATTAAGTTTATCAGGCGTCTATTAACTTGTGATTGAGATAAACATTAACTTTATTTTAACTTGTGATTGAGATAAACATTAAGTTGATCAGGCGTCTATTAACTTGTGGTTGAGATAAACATTAAGTTTATCACGGCGTCTATTAACCTTGTGATTGAGATAAACATTAAGTTTATTAGGCGTCTATTAACTTGTGGTTGAGATAAACATTAAGTTTATTTTAACTTGTGATTGAGATAAACATTAAGTTTATCAGGCGTCTATTAACTTGTGATTGAGATAAACATTAAGTTTATCAAGGCGTCTATTAACTTGTGATTAAGATAAACATTAATTTTATTTTAACTTGTGATTGAGATAAACATTAAGTTTATCAGGCGTCTATTAACTTGTGATTGAGATAAACATTAAGTTTATCAGGCATCTATTAACTTGTGATTTAGATAAACATTAAGTTTATCAGGCATCTATTAACTTGTGATTTAGATAAACATTAAGTCTATCAAGGCGTCTATTACCTTGTGATTGAGATAAACATTAAGTTTATCAGGCGTCTATTAACTTGTGATTGAGATAAACATTAAGTTTATCAGGCATCTATTAACTTGTGATTTAGATAAACATTAAGTTTATCAGGCATCTATTAACTTGTGATTTAGATAAACATTAAGTCTATCAAGGCGTCTATTAACTTGTGATTGAGATAAACATTAAGTTTATCAGGCGTCTATTAACTTGTGATTGAGATAAACATTAAGTTTATCAGGCATCTATTAACTTGTGATTGAGATAAACATTAAGTTTATCAGGCATCAATTAACTTGTGATTGAGATAAACATTAAGTTTATCAGGCGTCTATTAACTTGTGATTGAGATAAACATTAAGTTTATCAGGCGTCTATTAACTTGTGATTGAGATAAACATTAAGTTTATCAAGGCGTCTATTAACTTGTGATTGAGATAAACATTGTTTTAAAACTCACAGTAGATTGACTCGGCATGCATTGTAACTGGCAGATCTAAAACATAAATGCCCATTGCTCACAGTTGTTGCAGTGACTTATAAAATATTTCAATAAAAATTTTGTTGACTTAGTGTCATTAATTTAACCAGTAACAGTTTGAACTTTGCTTGGCTAGTTTCTGTCAAAAGTGTATCAATACATTTTTATTTCTTTCCTCCAGCCACGAGTATTAATTACATCAGATACTTCTTCCATGAGTTAAAACATTGTGGAGCCATATCTGACATAAACCACAAACAGGATTTAAATCACTTGCATTTCAACTTTATATGGACTCCAGTATAATTGCAACTTTGTCTTCCTGATTAAAAATAGCATATGCTACTGGGATGCCTTCTTGATAGTCATCTAACACTAGTAATGGAATTAAATGAATATTATAATTATTAACATTGTGGGTTGTATCCATATACATACAACAATTGCACCATATGTTTGAGTAGCATATCTTTTTAAAATTCTGTCTCAATAACTAATAACAAATCTTGATCATTCAGCAGTTTACAATCTTCATTTGGTTCTTCACCTTTGCTGCTTATACAAGAGAATAAAATTATAGTCAAAAGTCTGCATTTCCTTCATAATACTGGCCACACTGACGAAATCATTTGAATGTTTTTGAATGCCACCGTCATTGAAAGCTTTTTTTATATTATTAGGTGATCATGAAAAATTCCATTACTCATTTCAGATTGTCTTGAATTAGCTATGTGCCTTGAATCAACACCTTTCAATATTTTAAGTGACAGATTAATTATTACTCTTACTAAGTCGTAAACATCCCAACTGTTTGTTGTGATAATAGTGGGTAGGAGTATAAGTTATGGATACTGTATCTGTTTTTAAGCATCTTATTGCTTTTATACATACTGAGCAGTTTTTATTAATTTTACTTGTCCCTTGATTTTTTAGCCCTCTTTTCCACTCCTGCGTGGGTTATGTTTTACTGATTGCTGTATTAATAATAATGTTAATAATAATGTTGATAGTTTTGAGTAAACTGTGAGGCAGTCATAAACCATGAATGTGGGACTTTTCTTCTTCTGTCTTCCATCAAGCACAAAGTTCATCCAAATTTTTAAAGGTTCTTTCAACAATGTCAATTGCATAACTATGCTCATCTTCGAGATGCCCTACTAATTCCATCACCTAAGTATGAAGGAAAATTATATTGAGTAAATGATTTATGTTAATTGTTAAACTTATTTATTTCCTCTTAAAACAGATACTGCATTTCATTTGCCCCTTTTATTTTTTGTGAGAAGTACTGATATGTCAGGACAAACTGCTTGTGTATGCATATTGCTGAAAAGAGAACATTGCAACTCCAGACGACTTTGTCAGTGACTTTGCATTCTCTTTCAACAATTGTATTCAGGTGAACAGCACTGTATTGTAACACTGTCACAGGACAAACAAGATGAAGAATTGTAAATATTTGTGGATTGAGCAGGGAGTGAAAAGATGGTTTTCTTCTTATTTTTATGCTGCCCTATAAAATGTATGACTAGACTTGAGAGATGGAAACAATGATGATTTGGGTGAATCTGAAATAATGATAAAAATCACAGAAGTAGATAATTAGCTAGGTTTATGACTACAATGCATTTGATAGCATATCAGACTTTGCAAGCACGTGTCTTTAGGATGATATTCAATAACATGCTACCAAGTGAACAACGTGTAATCTGGTATATACAGAAGAAAAGAAACCATTTGTTGAGTATGTAGTGAATCAGAGGATATAGCTTTTTGTTTCAGTGGTAATGACAGTCACCTCTCTGTGTGCTCTTGGCTTACTAAAGGACAGGAGGATCTGCTTTTGTGAGGCTGGTGTGATGAAAAAAATGATATCTGTGTTTCAGACACTCTGGAATGTAAAATTTAAAATAGTGTAAGATTCCTCAGATTGTAACATCAATGCTCCAAAAAATGAAACTTACATTTTATAGCTCTTGATGACCAACAGATACAACTATATTATAGCTTGTATTTCAAGTTGTCTTCCTTCATAGCAGCCCATCAGTTATAGTTGTAGAATTAAAGTTTTGCGACTAATTTACATAACACACTTTCACTGAAACATATTAGGCAGCATAATAAATTCAGATAGCACTATAGCTATCACATTAATAGGAAACACAAAACAAATACAATATACTTAAATTGTGATTGAAACTGAGAGGAAGATGCGGAAGAATTTGATCATGCAAAAAAAAAAAAAGTGGGTGGATCTTAGCTACACAATAAAGTAAATTAAATTTTACATCTTCCTTGTGAATATCCATACGTTCATTTTGAACTCTGTACACTGCAAACCAACAACAAGAACTGAGGTTATTAAATTTCATACCTTTATTATATCAACCTGAGCAGCAAATATTCCACAGTCAATTCCATTTGTCTGGTGAGGAATGTTCTACAACGACATTCTCAGTCCAGGACTGACAATAATGTCACAAATAAAGCTAACCTTTCATGCTTCATAGGACCATTTGTGAAATTCTGAAGCTATTCTTCTTTATTAAATCTCAATGAAAAAGTCCCTTTTTAATGACATCGCTCACATAAAGCTATGAATACTGTAATAAATGCCAATGAGTGTTATCATCCTCATGGTAGGAGTCATAGCATTCCACACATTGCATGTTCACATCTATAAACTATACCATATAGCAGAATTAACCCTATGACAATACGAACACAAGGTATCTACTTACTAAAGGTGTCCAGTAATGTAATCATGACTAGTATATCATAGAGTTGTGTAGTAAAGAATATAAAATGCCAATTAGCATTGTAAGTCTGTTGTTTATCTTTCTATTCCAACGTTGGATTCCACTACACTCTTTGTCCGTTAACTTCTTCCTATAGTCCGGCAGAACTTGAGCTAGGGTTCGCAATTGAAGTCCATAGTTTTTTAAAAGCAGTTTCAGATTGTTCTAGACTCATATAACACATTTCCACCTGCTGACCACCTGCTGACCTTGTGTCAGCAGTGGGCATTTTTCTGTAGAGGGGCATTCTATTTGTGACAGTTTTCTGCAGGATTTGCGGTAGGCGCGAATATTTATATTTTCGCGCCCCATAAGAACTGAATTGCGAAAAATAAAAACGCGAAAATTTTTATAACAATTTTTTTAAATAATGCTAGTATGATAATTCTTCCTCATCTGATTCTTCTAATGCCCTAGTGTGTTCATTGTTACAAACAAAGGTGCTTCCTTGACAGTGACAAAACATAGTACAAGCCAAATTGGCTGCCACACATCCACATCGACTGGAATGGCAAGGCTTTTCTGAAGCACATGAGCAGCAAACAAGTTTAAGAACATAATCTGGTGCTGATAACCTTGAGGGTGGAAGCATAACTGGCTGAAGTGCTTTCCTTTCATCATCTTTGAACCACCCATATGCAGTAGGGTCCAGATTCAGAGGTTCTTGAAGTGCTCTCCTCCAAATTGCACACTAATAATGGGCTCTCTTCACATTTTCTTCGAAAGCTTCTGAGGTAGGTGGCAGAGAACACAGTTTTGGAATTTTTGATGCTGCTTTTCTTCCAGTTCTTGCTGCCCAGATTTTTATCCTCGCCTCTGTCATCGTTGTTACATTTGGCACATTGTAACACTGGCACATAAAGGCTGTTGCTTGCCTGATGATGTCTTCCATACTTGCATTTACATCACCAAGCAAGTTAAGGCTACATTGCTTAGCTTTGACAGCCTTCAACATCTTGCTTTTCCCAATTCCATAGCACATTGACACAGTATCGCATCCACTCAGAGCATGTGCAGGTAAGAGTTGAGCAATAATGTCTTTCAACTTTCCAACAGTAGCTGCTACGTCAATAGAAGTTCTTGCTGCCTGCGTCGGTTGCAGCTTTATGGGCATATTAAGAGATTCAGCTAGATAATGATAGAGTAGCACAATATAGACGTCAGTGTCATCTGCAACAACAGCTACATATTTCCTCTCCTCCTTGGCTGCAGAGATAGCCTGAGCTACTATGATGGCGTCTGCTTCTTCATGAGTTGTCTTCTTATCTTCTCTTCTAATAATCACCCCATCTGGTGCTATCTCAATTGGTGTATCTTCCTGACCAGTAATAATGAGACTGCTTCTGTATCCTCCTGGCACCTTGGCTTCTCCTATTAATGTAGTGACAATGATTTCGATCAATTGCTTCTTGTTGTCTGCTACAGTAAGAACTTGCTTCTGAGGTGGGAGAGGAACATTGATAGACAGCTGAAATACCTTGCAGCCACCAGGACCCCTTGCCTTACGTGTGGAATATTTCGTGCTAAAGTCTATGTATCGATCAAATACTAAATAGACATCACCCCATCTTAACCAATGCTGCAGATACTGCTTGAAAGATTCCACATAGTCTTTGACTAGAGCTTGATTTGTAGGGCTTGAAGTTGGCCATGCAATACACCAGAGAATAGCGCATCCGTCAAGAACAGTGCAATCCATTCCATCCATGGTCCTGGATACTTCCACTCCAGTAGCCTTCTTTAAGTCAGCTTTGGACTTACAGATCCGCATTTCTCCTATAATAAATAAACAATTCAACTTTGCTACATACACATGGGCAGTATTTACCTGAGTCATCAAATAAAGCAGTTGGAATAGGTGCAAACTCGTATGACAGAACATCCTTGAAGTCTACTTCTCTTGAACTAGCCTGAAGACCCATAACTCGTGAAAATATTAACTGAGTGTCATACAGAACTTTGGGTCCAACAGCTATTCCTTTCTTTGTTGCTGCCATAGTTTTAACTTTCTTTTCGATTGGTTTCCAGAATCCAAAAGGCAACTGTTTTTCGAACTCAAGCAATTGACTTTGGCCAATGCTGACTGCCTGATCTACATTGATCTTTGATATTCCAATGGTACCATTTGCCACATTGACTAGTTGCTCTGGATGTATAGCTCTGGCTTGAGAGGATGGATGCACATTTCCAGCTTTCTCTTAAAAGCTTCTGTGTCTTTCTTGTCACTGCTAATCCGAGAAGCTGCTTCTTCTTTATGACTGTCTTGGAATCTGTATTCATCTGACTCACCTCTCAACTCGGCAAGATCCTCCATGAGTTGAGAGCAGATGTGACGGCTAAGTGCCCACGTTTTGAGAGTTTCTGGTTTCAGTGTGATTCCAACAATTCCTGCCCGGCCATGCCCATACCTCATGAATGTTGATTCAATAAACATATCACTCCAGATTCCATTCCACAAGCCTTTCATATGCCTCATCACATGCTCTCCTTTGAGGAAATAAGCAAGAATACTCCTTGGCAAATTCTCAATCGCTCTCTGGTACACCAGACTAGATCTTGCATAATTTTGATGGCCAGCAGCAAAGAAATATGGAATCATAGCTTTCACACAGTGGGCATGCAGTAGCCAATCTCCCTCTCTTTCAGCTCTGACATATGCCATCATTAACAGCACAGGCTTGATTAGGCACTCCAACCAAAGCCTACATGTCCGACTTTTCTGTGCTCTTTCTTCCAAGCTAGCCATTAAAGTGTCGTAGCATTGCACTTTGAGGTCTTTGATGAGTTGTTCAAGTATTATTTCAACTACCATCCTGAGTGCCCTCATGCACATGGGAAATTTCTTGCCGATAAGCATTTTGTGCACTCCACCAAATGCAGAAGAAAGGATATCAGCCAGTCCCAGTTTCAGTTATCAGGTTTCCAACTGAACCAATAAAGCTCATGAGCATGTGCATGCCTCCAAGTCTTACCATGAAAGAGGAAGGTGGAAAAACTTCTGGAAGTGCCCATTGAATCTCAACAGCATATCTGTAGAGCTGCTGGTCAAATGTAAGTAGTGTGAATGATTGTCCTGCTAACTCAGACAATCTCTTGACTTTAAGCATGGAGGTAAGCACTGTGTCATATTCTGCAGGAGGCATATCAATCAGAGGAAGGTAGATTGCTTTAGTCTTTGGCTTCAATGAGTGACCTTCTTCCCTTGCTTTTTTCGTGTTGTAACCACTGTATTCTGGGCCTCCTTTGCACACATCCCTGAGAAATTCAAAGTCTCTTTCTCTGGCCCGGCTCACGAGAATTGCAGTTTGTGCTAGATCTATGAGAGTGGGAACTTTTGCTCTCAGTGAGCTTTCTGGTGGTGCCGGCTTTTTTGGACCAGTGTAACGACAGATTTCAATGTTGTATGGAATTTGTTGTGCCATTTCTGACTTTTTAAGCCGTGGTACTGCCTCATCTTGTTTCTTCTCATCATTTGTCTGAGTCATAAGTAGAGACATGGAATGCGTTTGTAGCATTCCATTTTGGGAACTGATTTGTTGATCAAAATTGTCTCCTACTCCTTGTATTAGGCCATCTGCTTCTTTGTTTAGTCCAGTAAGATCCATGTTGGAATTTGCACTACAGGCTATTGATTTCTTGAAACGAAGTAATTCATCGTAGGAGCATGTTACTTGGAAATCATGGAAGGCTTTGACTTGCTCTTTGGAATCCCTGAGAAACACAGCCAAAGCTATTTGTAGTGGAGTGGCTTGATTCTTTACTAGAGGTGTGATAATATTCCCTATCAACAGAGCAGGTAAAGATTGCCTCATTTTTGGGTTTATTTTTGACAAGAGATCTTCGAGGGTGTTACTCTGAAACCTGGCACAGATATCTTTGTTGACGTGGCACAGATAATTGTTCCTGTCAATTTCCATGTCGCCTATCTCAGATTTGATCTTCTTGGCTATCACTTCAATTGCCTCACTTACATCATCATCACCATCAGACATTGTGTAGAAAACTTTAGCAGCACTTGACTTGAATGCTAGTAACGAAGTGATTCCAGGAGATGACAAAGTAATCATATCTCCTTCAAAACTTTCTACCAGCTTTGCTATCAGCATTCTCCTTGAAAGAGTTCCACCATCATTCACATACTTAGTGTGTATGTCACTGGAATTGTGAATAACATCTCTGTTTTCAGCCAAATACTCGATAACCAAATCAAAAGCAACTTCTTTGAACTCAGTGTCGTTGCCCTGACGAATAATTGATGCCTGTATTGATTTGGGAGATAAAAATGTTGCTTTACAGTCCACATGATACCTGACATCTGCCGCATGTAAATCTGTAAGAACTCCTGCCATTCTCACCAGTATTTGATCAGATTGAATGTCTGTTCTTTTCCCACAAGTCTCGTATATAGCTTCTTTTAGCCCTCTGCTTTCTCCTTCCCGGCAGACATAGGCAGGACGCCATCTACTTGGATGCTTAGGATCTTTCTCAACATCACATCTTTCTCCACAAAAAAGACAATGTTGGAGAAATGAAAACTTGGGCTGCACAGACCGTCTGGCTCTTTTGGGTTTACTCACAAAATCTTCGGAACATGGACTTCGTGCTCCTTCACGTAAAGCTTTCTGAATAGTCTTCTTATGACAGTATTTGTCAACACACTTGCGATGCACTGAAACACTACTCATTTCTTCAAGCTGTGTATGGAGACCATCTCCATACTGCTTGCTTGCTGTAGTTATCCTTTCTGCTGAGGCTTGAGACAGAGGACCTTTCTCTAAGCATGAATACAGCTTCTCAAAGAAGCATCTATCCTCCATTTTCAAAGAAAGCAGCTGCTGTGAACATGTGCTAGATATTTGAGCATGTGCAAGTTATTTCTTGCTCAAAATGTTTATAAATTTTCGCGCTCAAAATTTTCGCAATGTATTAAGTATAGGGCGCGAAAATATAAATTTTCGCGGATACCGCAATTATTCTAGGAAAGACTATCAGCCAGTGTATAGCCATTATTTCAAGTTGCCCATTGCTGACAGAGAGTCAGCAAGTGGAATGGTGTAACTGACTCTCTAGAGAAGGGGTAGAACCAATAAAAAAAACTATGGACCCTTATTGCAAGGTTCAGTCAAAAAAACCCTATCTTCTGCTGGACTATAGGAAAATAATAAATATTGGCAACCTCATCAGACAACCACTGATTGTTAATCAAGTGCTGGAACCAGCTCAAGGAACGGGAATAAGAACAGCTGTCTAATTAGAGATATATTTTATCACTGTAACGAATTCAAGTATAACAATGTGAAATACCTTACCATAGTGCTCATGTACTAATAGAAATGGGTTACTAGATAGCACTTCTGCTAGTATAATGAGCAGTCTGAGAAGACACTGATGATTAATAACAAAATAATGAAATAGTTCCAATCAGTTTATACACCATATTTTTATTCCACAAGAGGAAAGACACTCTAAATAATGGTAACATGTACAATTGGATCAAATTATAAAAAAGCTATTGCATATACCTGTACTTCAATTCTTGTTTACAAAGAAGAAAATTGTAATTGATATTCAGAAATAAATACATATATCTTAACTAACAGTTTAGTACCCTTAGTGACACGTACAAAGAGCAGAGAATGCTGAGAAGACAGTCTCATCATGGATATAAGTCCACTACTTCCCCAGCTTAGGACCATAATATTATTTGTTACTCAAATGTTGTATGAGTTAGTAATTGCATAATGTACTCTATTAGAGCTCAACAATGTCACAGTGTAAGGAAAATTATTTTTAGTTACTTGTTTAACTGACATATGTAGAACATATTGCATCTGACATGTGCTCTTCCTCTAAGGCTTTGTGAAAAATGACACACACAGTTTCAACCTGGAATGGATAATTCATATTAAAAGGAAATGTCACATACATTGACATGAAAATGATCACCAAGTGTTTATACTAGTGGTGCGCTCGAATAGCGCAAATGCATGGCGAGTGAGCAGACTCTTTTTACAGAAAAATAGGACAGAAATTACATCTAACTGTAGTGCACAGTGTAACCCTTTCCATTCTCAGTTAGCATCAGAGAATCTAAAGTCTCTGATCCCAGACTAATCTAACAGAATTACCTGAATAAACTTCGAAAGCAGTGGCAAAGAAGCGCAGCTTGACAAAGACTTCACAATTGTTTCAAGAAGAGAGTAGCTGTACACCTTTTGGTTGAAACAAAGTTGCTAAGGCAGTGCAGCAGTATTCTCCGCGCTTGTTAATTGAAAAATACTGGAACTGTGAACGCTTTACCTAACTTACGTAATTAGAAGCGCGGGAGAAAACAGAAGTCTCACGTACCCCATAAACAGATAAATAAATATAGCGAAATCTCGATTGAGTTACCCCTGATAGTGTCTCGCTCGCTTCGCTCGCTCGCCAATGAAATCTTTTTATCAGTTAGATCAAAACAAAATGAATTCAACCCAAAATACAGTCATATTATTAATTAATGAATGCAAACCTTATCATGTGAAGTAGCCTGCAATTCAATATAAAGTTCAATACTACCTTTTTTAAGGTTGTTTCAGCAAACCATACAAGCTACTATTATTATTAAAACCTAATAATTATGTAGACTGGCATACTTAACATCATACATACGTCTGCTTCACCATTACTTCTCACTCAAGCATTGCCTTCACTATCTCACAGGAAAGCACACTATAATAAGTAACTAAATTAATTGGTTTATCTTACTCTGATGGTAACTATGTCACTAGATAATAACAAGCTAGAGGAGTAAAACATTCGTGAGCATCAAACTGGTCTCTGGGTAGGAGTGACATATGAGTTGCTGCATATAAATGAAAGATATGAATATGCTGACTACAATTGTCTTAATTTAGTTTACACGAATAGTTCAAATCCAATGTCACTGCAGCCACCATGTATAACTCTTATTCTAGCACTGTAATATGTTTTTCCCAATTCATGATGGCTGCAATCACCTCAGAATCTGTTAACAGTATCACTAAAACTAATTATTTACATGTACTTTAAACTTGTTATATTAGCTATAGCTTATAGCTGGTCTAGCTACCTTCCTCACAAATCTGGCAATTTGAGTGAAGACTTCCCAAGCTCGCAAATGCCTTTTAAACAGAGCCTATTTTTTAGCAGAACCTGTAGAGTGCTTTATATGAAGCGTAAGTTTGTACTATTTATAATACCAGGAGGAAATCGTAACATACTGCAGCTATTCAATCCCACAACGTGAGCCTTTGCCACAGCAAATCGACCACTTACCATGACCACGCCTCTCCATCAACTACCGCGAGTGACGATGTTTACCTATGCTAACTTACTCTCCTTAGTCGCTTCCCAATTAGTTCAGGTAATAGATGTTCCACTGTACATGAAAATATCGGAAGTGAATGAATAGCCTATCGTAAATAATCAGATGTCACCATTATTGGCTTTCAGTGCATAAATTGCTTCATTTAACTTTAGAAATTCCTATTACTTCCTCAGGCAATTGTCTTGTATTTCAGTAAATTATTTCTCATATATTTATCAATTCTTTGTTCATGCCAAGTTCTGTTCTGTTAGCTGATTTCATCTTCTAAATTTGTAGCTATACCAAATCGAAAGCACGATATCACTGAAGAACTTTTCAGTTATTCTAGGACCTCTTGGATCCCTGGTACTTTCTCTAGTGAATTTGACTCCATAACCTTTTCCCATTTCATGAAGAAGCTTTTTTTTTTTTTACAAATAGCCAACTTGGCAATAACTCTTCTCTTTATGCTCAGTTTTGGTTAGTTTCTTTTCCAACAAACAAAAAAGTAACTCAGTTTTTACGCTATTAATTGCCTCCCCTCCCCCCCTAAAAAGTCCTGTGAAACCCAGCTTCTGTGTGCTGAAAGGACCTTTTCAGTGCCCAAGCAACTGAATAATTAGTAGAATCAAGTATGACTGAATGTGGTGCCATAGTTCCCAGCTGTCCTGATTAGGCCGAGACTCTTGTGATATTCTCACATCCGTCTGGTGCACGCCCAACGGAGGCTTTTGTCCTAGTGATGAGTGGCTTTTTCAGAATAATGCTTAGTCAGCAAAATCTGGTGGTACAGTGTGGTCCAGAGGTCCCACTCATGCTTACAATGTGTAAAGACAACATGTCACAATAGAAGAGTCAGCATTTCTAATTATAGTGCATTCAGCTGTTTCTAATTATAGTGCACTCAGCTGTTTCTAATTATAGTTCATTCTGTTTCTAATTATATAGTGCATTCAGCTGTTCTTTTTTTAGTTTTTGTTTGTGTTGTATCTATTATATTGAGCTCGTGTGTGCACGTATGTGTGAGTTGTATAAGTGTGAGTATTACAAAGAGTATGTTTGTGTGTGATCAGCTCGTCTAGTGTATGTAGATCCACACATTAATTTATTTCCCGCCAATACACCACAATTAGATAATACGCTAACAGAAACAATCGCAAAGTAGTAGCAGCAGCGAAGTGTAGTGTCTTTAGCTTCAGGTTTTCTCATAGCCGTTTACAGCAACACTACGTACAGTAGTCCTTGTCTGAGCTCACGTGGCAAGGTGCACCAGGCTGCTTCTCCTCCTGTAACCGTTCTCCATGCTCTGCACATATGAGCTCGAGCGGATGGATCTAGCAGGCTGGATTTATGAAGAGCAAAGACTTCCCAAGCTGCCCAGCTCTAAGACCTTCACCTTGGGCTATCTCCCAGAAACTGCTCTCTCTTCTGAGTCTCTTGATATTGTTGTATTGATGTTTGTTTACTCTTGGTATAGGTGGGCTCTTTCTAGAACCAATGCAAATCCATTGAAAAAAATTGCTCGCATACTAGAGTACCAGAAATGGGGGTGGGTGGGGGCGTGGTTATTTAATAAGAATTGCGAGTGGAATAAAAGTTCCCAATTTTGTATCAGTTTTTCTTGGAATCTAATAATGAGAATAACAATTATTTTACACACGGGTAGACCTAAAAAAAAGAAGAGCTGTGCCACAATTGAATTTTTCAATATCTTATAAAAAGAAAAAATGCGAATAAATCATTAAGTAATATTGAAATGAAAAGAACTTGTTGTCTTGCAGTAGAGTATCGGCTCGGCTAGTAGTGCACCAAATTACAGAGATCCAACTTACCGCACCGCTCCAAAAAAGTGCCACAAAGTTTTATAACAATACTCCAATAGTAGTTAATCTCTTAAAAAATACTAGTTTCAAGTGTATTTAATTTGCGTTTGATATTACAACAGTGTTGCTAGTACATCACATACATTATCTGGTGTCACGCCCACACAAACACACACACACAAACACACACACGTGCATGCACACACATAAACACACACACACACACGTGCATGCACACACACACACACACATACACACACGTGCATGCACACACACACACACACACGTGCATGCACACGCACACACACACACGTGCATGCACATGCACACGCACACACACACACGTGCATGCACACAAACACACACACACACGTGCATGCACACGCACATACACACACACACACACACACGTTCATGCACACACAAAGTTTTATAACAATACTCCAATTAATCTGTTAATCTCTATAAATACTAGAGAAACTGCCGGGGACCATGTAATTTGCATATTTTAGAGTCGGACGTGTCCACTGGACTAAAATAAAACGAGAGAAACTGCCGGGGACCATGTAATTTGCATATTTTAGAGTTGGACGTGTCCACTGGACTAAAATGAAACGAGAGAAACTGCCGGAGACCATATAATTAGCATATTTTAGAGTTGGACGTGTCCACTGGACTAAAATAAAACGAGAGAAACTGCCGGGGACCATGTAATTTGCATATTTTAGAGTCAAACATGTCCACTGGACTAAAATAAAATGAGAGAAACTGTCCGGGACCATGTAATTATAATATTTTAGAGTCGGATGTGTCCAGTTGACAAAAATAAAACGAGAGAAACTGCCGGGGATTATGTAATTATAATATTTTAGAGTCGGACGTGTCCAGTTGACATAAATAAAACGAAACAAACTGCCGGGAACCATGTAATTATCATATTTTAGAGTCAAACGTGTCCAGTGGACTAAAATGAAACGAGAGAAACTGCCGGGGACCATGTAATTAGCATATTTCATAGTCAGGCGTGTCCAGTGGACTGTAATCAAACGAGAGACTCTGCCGGGGGACCATGTAATTAGCACATTTTAGAGTCGGACGTGTCCACTGGACTAAACAAAATCGAAAGAAACTACCGGGAACCATGTAATTATCATATTTTAGAGTCAAACGTGTCCAGTGGACTAAAATGAAACGAGAAAAACTGCCGGGGATCATGTAATTATAATATTTTAGAGTCGAACTTGTCAAGTTGACGTAAATACAACGAAAGAAACTGCTGGGAACCAAGTAATTAGCATATTTCATAGTCAGGCGTGTCCAGTGGACTAAAATGAAACGAGAGAAACTGCCGGGAGCCATGTAATTATGATATTTTAGAGTCGGACGTGTCCAATTGACAAAAATGAAACGAGAGAAACTGCCGTGGACCATGTAATGAGCATATTTTAGAGTCGGACGTGTCCACTGGACTAAAATAAAGGAGAGAAACTGCCGGGAACCATGTAATTATCATATTTAGAGTCGACGGTCGCAGTGGACTAAAATGAAACAGAGAAACGTTTCCTGGATCCCATGTATTATAAGATTACCATAGTCAAACGTGTCCAGTTTGACCAAAACTAAAACCAGTATAACTGGCCGGGGATGCAGTAATTATATATTTTACAGAGCAGTCGTGTCAAGGGATCTAAGAATGAAAAACGATAGAAACCTGGCGGTGACCATGTATTAGCATATTTATTAGAGTAAAACGTGTCCCAAGTGGACTAAATGAGTAGAGAAACTACCGGGGACCATGTAATTAAGGCATATTTCATGGTCAGAAGGCGGTCGCAGTGACTAAAATGAAACGGAGAAACTGGCTCGGTGGACTCATGTAATTAGGGCATATTTTTAGAGTCAGACGGGTCCAGTGGACTAAAATGAAACGAGAAATACTGCCGGGGACGCACGTAATATTAGCATAATTAGAGTCAACGTGTCCCAGCGGACTAAAATAAAGGCGCGAGAAAACTGGCCGTGGACCAAGTAAATTAGGCATATTTTAAGAGTCGGACGTGTCCATTTGGACTAAAATGAAACGAGAGAAACTGCCGGGCTGCAAGTAATTAGCACAATTGAGAGTCGACGTGTCCATTGGACTGAAATGAACGAGAGAAACTGGCCGGGACGGCTCGATGTAATATTATACACATTTAGAGTCTGAGTTTCCAGATGACTGATCAATAAAACAAGAGAAACGCCGGGGACCTGGAATTACATAATATAAAGTCCGAGCGTTCCAGTGGACAAAAAGAAATGAGTATAACTGTGCGGGGACCTTGTAATTAGCATATTTAGAGTTGAACGTGTGCCCAGTGTACAAAATGAAATGAAGAAACCTGCCGCGGGCGGGGACCATGTAGTAAGCATATTTTAGAGTTGGACGTGTCCAGTGGACAAAAATGAAATGAGAGAAACAGCCGGGGACCATGTAATTAGCATAATTTAGAGTTGTACGTGTCCAGTGGACTAAAATGAAACGAAAGAAACTGCCGGGGACCATGTAATTCGCATATTTTAGAGTCAGATGTGTCCAGTGGACTAAAATGAAACGAGAGAAACCGCTGGGGACCATGGAATTAGCATAAATTAGAGTCGGACGTGTCCAGTGGACTAAAATGAAACGAGAGAAACTTCCGGGGACCAAGTAATTAGCATAATTTAGAGTCGGTCGTGTCCAATGGATTAAAATGAAACGAGAGAAACTGCCGGGGACCAAGTAATTAGCATATTTTAGAGTCTGACGTGCCCAGTGGACTAAAATGAAACGAGAGAAACTGCCGGAGACCAAGTATTTAGCATATTTTAGAGTCTGATGTGTCCAGTGAACTAAAATGAAACGAGAGAAACTGCCGGGGACCCATGTAATTAGCATATTTTAGAGTCGGACGTGTCCAGTGGACTAAAATAAAACAAGAGAAACTGCCGGGCACTATGTAATTAGCATATTTTAGAGTCGGACGTGTCCAGTGGACTAAAATGAAACGAGAAAAACTGCCGGGGATCATGTAATTATAATATTTTAGAGTCGAACCTGTCAAGTTGACGTAAGTACAACGAAAGAAACTGCTGGGAACCAAGTAATTAGCATATTTCATAGTCAGGCGTGTCCAGTGGACTAAAATGAAACGAGAGAAACTGCCGGGAACCATGTAATTATGATATTTTAGAGTCGGACGTGTCCAATTGACAAAAATGAAACGAGAGAAACTGCCGTGGACCATGTAATGAGCATATTTTAGAGTCGGACGTGTCTACTGGACTAAAATAAAGGAGAGAAACTGCCGGGAACCATGTAATTATCATATTTTAGAGTCGGACGTGTCCAGTGGACTAAAATGAAACGAGAGAAACGGTCCGGGACCATGTAATTATAATATTACAGAGTCGAACGTGTCCAGTTGACAAAAATAAAACCAGAGAAACTGCCGGGGATCATGTAATTATAATATTTTAGAGTCAGTCGTGTCAAGTGGACTAAAATGAAACGAGAGAAACTGCCGGAGACCATGTAATTATCATATTTTAGAGTCAAACGTGTCCAGTGGACTAAAATGAAAGGAGAGAAACTACCGGGGACCATGTAATTAGCATATTTCATTGTCAGGCGTGTCCAGTGGACTAAAATGAAACGAGAGAAACTGCCGTGGACCATGTAATTAGCACATTTTAGAGTTGGACGTGTCCAGTGGACAAAAATGAAATGAGAGAAACTGCCGGGGACCATGTAATTAGCATATTTTAGAGTTGGACGTGTCCAGTGGACAAAAATGAAATGAGGGAAACAGCCGGGGACCATGGAATTAGCATATTTTAGAGTCAGACGTGTCCAGTGGACTAAAATGAAACAAGAGAAACAGCCGGGGACCATGGAATTAGCATAAATTTAGAGTCGGACGTGTCCAGTGGACTAAAATGAAACGAGAGAAACTGCCGGGGACCATGTAATTAGCATATTTTAGAGTCAGACGTGTCCAGTGGACTAAAATGAAACGAGAAATACTGACGGGGACCAAGTAATTAGCATACTTTAGAGTCAGACGTGTCCAGCGGACTAAAATGAAACGAGAGAAACTGCCGGGGACCAAGTAATTAGCACAATTTAGAGTCGGACGTGTCCAGTGGACAGAAATGAAACGAGAGAAACTGCCGGGGACCATGTAATTAGCACATTTTAGAGTCGGAGGTTTCCAGAGGACTACAATAAAACAAGAGAAACGGCCGGGGACCATGGAATTAGCATAATATAAAGTCAGACGTGTCCAGTGGACAAAAATGAAATGAGAGAAACTGTCGGGGACCTTGTAATTAGCATATTTTAGAGTTGGACGTGTCCAGTGTACAAAAATGAAATGAGAGAAACTGCCGGGGACCATGTAATAAGCATATTTTAGAGTTGGACGTGTCCAGTGGACAAAAATGAAATGTGAGAAACAGCCGGGGACCATGGAATTAGCATAATTTAGAGTTGAACGTGTCCAGTGGACTAAAATGAAACGAAAGAAACTGCCGGGGACCATGTAATTAGCATATTTTAGAGTCAGATGTGTCCAGTGGACTAAAATGAAACGAGAGAAACCGCTGGGGACCATGGAATTAGCATAAATTAGAGTCGGACGTGTCCAGTGGACTAAAATGAAACGAGAGAAACTTCCGGGGACCAAGTAATTAGCATAATTTAGAGTCGGTCGTGTCCAATGGATTAAAATGAAACGAGAGAAACTGCCGGGGACCAAGTAATTAGCATATTTTAGAGTCTGACGTGTCCAGTGGACTAAAATGAAACGAGAGAAACTGCCGGAGACCAAGTATTTAGCATATTTTAGAGTCTGATGTGTCCAGTGAACTAAAATGAAACGAGAGAAACTGCCGGGGACCCATGTAATTAGCATATTTTAGAGTCGGACGTGTCCAGTGGACTAAAATAAAACAAGAGAAACTGCCGGGCACTATGTAATTAGCATATTTTAGAGTCGGACGTGTCCAGTGGACTAAAATGAAACGAGAAAAACTGCCGGGGATCATGTAATTATAATATTTTAGAGTCGAACCTGTCAAGTTGACGTAAGTACAACGAAAGAAACTGCTGGGAACCAAGTAATTAGCATATTTCATAGTCAGGCGTGTCCAGTGGACTAAAATGAAACGAGAGAAACTGCCGGGAACCATGTAATTATGATATTTTAGAGTCGGACGTGTCCAATTGACAAAAATGAAACGAGAGAAACTGCCGTGGACCATGTAATGAGCATATTTTAGAGTCGGACGTGTCTACTGGACTAAAATAAAGGAGAGAAACTGCCGGGAACCATGTAATTATCATATTTTAGAGTCGGACGTGTCCAGTGGACTAAAATGAAACGAGAGAAACGGTCCGGGACCATGTAATTATAATATTACAGAGTCGAACGTGTCCAGTTGACAAAAATAAAACCAGAGAAACTGCCGGGGATCATGTAATTATAATATTTTAGAGTCAGTCGTGTCAAGTGGACTAAAATGAAACGAGAGAAACTGCCGGGGACCATGTAATTATCATATTTTAGAGTCAAACGTGTCCAGTGGACTAAAATGAAAGGAGAGAAACTACCGGGGACCATGTAATTAGCATATTTCATTGTCAGGCGTGTCCAGTGGACTAAAATGAAACGAGAGAAACTGCCGGGAACCATGTAATTATCATATTAAAGAGTAAAACGTGTCCAGGGAACTATATTGAAACGAGAGAAACTGCCGGGAACCATGTAATTAGCATAATTTAGAGTCGGACGTGTCCAGTGGACTAAAATGAAACAAGAGAAACTGCCGGGGACCATGTAATAAGCATATTTTAGAGTTGGACGTGTCCAGTGGACAAAAATGAAATGTGAGAAACAGCCGGGGACCATGTAATTCGCATATTTTAGAGTCAGATGTGTCCAGTGGACTAAAATGAAACGAGAGAAACCGCTGGGGACCATGGAATTAGCATAAATTAGAGTCGGACGTGTCCAGTGGACTAAAATGAAACGAGAGAAACTTCCGGGGACCAAGTAATTAGCATAATTTAGAGTCGGTCGTGTCCAATGGATTAAAATGAAACGAGAGAAACTGCCGGGGACCAAGTAATTAGCATATTTTAGAGTCTGACGTGTCCAGTGGACTAAAATGAAACGAGAGAAACTGCCGGAGACCAAGTATTTAGCATATTTTAGAGTCTGATGTGTCCAGTGAACTAAAATGAAACGAGAGAAACTGCCGGGGACCCATGTAATTAGCATATTTTAGAGTCGGACGTGTCCAGTGGACTAAAATAAAACAAGAGAAACTGCCGGGCACTATGTAATTAGCATATTTTAGAGTCGGACGTGTCCAGTGGACTAAAATGAAACGAGAAAAACTGCCGGGGATCATGTAATTATAATATTTTAGAGTCGAACTTGTCAAGTTGACGTAAATACAACGAAAGAAACTGCTGGGAAACAAGTAATTAGCATATTTCATAGTCAGGCGTGTCCAGCGGACTAAAATGAAACGAGAGAAACTGCCGGGAACCATGTAATTATGATATTTTAGAGTCGGACGTGTCCAATTGACAAAAATGAAACGAGAGAAACTGCCGTGGACCATGTAATGAGCATATTTTAGAGTCGGACGTGTCCACTGGACTAAAATAAAGGAGAGAAACTGCCGGGAACCATGTAATTATCATATTTTAGAGTCGGACGTGTCCAGTGGACTAAAATGAAACGAGAGAAACGGTCCGGGACCATGTAATTATAATATTACAGAGTCGAACGTGTCCAGTTGACAAAAATAAAACCAGAGAAACTGCCGGGGATCATGTAATTATAATATTTTAGAGTCAAACGTGTCCAGTGGACTAAAATGAAAGGAGAGAAACTACCGGGGACCATGTAATTAGCATATTTCATTGTCAGGCGTGTCCAGTGGACTAAAATGAAACGAGAGAAACTGCCGGGAACCATGTAATTATCATATTAAAGAGTCAAACGTGTCCAGGGAACTAAATTGAAACGAGAGAAACTGCCGGGAACAATGTAATTAGCATATTTTAGAGTAAAACGTGTCCAGTGGACTAAACTAAAACGAGAGAAACTGCCGGGAACCATGTAATTATCATATTTCAGAGTCAAACGTGTCCAGTGGACTGTAATGAAATGAGAGAAACTGCCGGGGACCATGTAATTAGCATATTTTAGAGTCGGACGTGTCCAGTGGACTAAAATGAAACGAGAGAAACTGCCGGGGACCAGGTAATTAGCATAATTTAGAGTCGGACGTGTCCAGTGGACTAAAATGAAACAAGAAAAACTGCCTGGGACCATGTAATTAGCATATTTTAGAGTTGGACGTGTCCAGTGGACAAAAATGAAATGAGAGAAACTGCCGGGGACCATGTAATTAGCATATTTTAGAGTTGGACGTGTCCAGTGGACAAAAATGAAATGAGGAAACTGCCGGGGACCAAGTAATTAGCACAATTTAGAGTCGGACGTGTCCAGTGGACTGAAATGAAACGAGAGAAACTGCCGGGGACCATGTAATTAGCACATTTTAGAGTCGGAGGTTTCCAGAGGACTACAATAAAACGAGAGAAACGGCCGGGGACCATGGAATTAGCATAATATAGAGTCAGACGTGTCCAGTGGACAAAAATGAATGAGAGAAACTGTCGGGGACCTTGTAATTAACATATTTTAGAGTTGGACGTGTCCAGTGTACAAAAATGAAATGAGAGAAACTGCCGGGGACCATGTAATAAGTATATTTTAGAGTTGGACGTGTCCAGTGGACAAAAATGAAATGAGAGAAACAGCCGGGGACCATGGAATTAGCATAATTTAGAGTCGGACGTGTCCAGTGGACTAAAATGAAACGAAAGAAACTGCCGGGGACCATGTAATTCGCATATTTTAGAGTCAGATGTGTCCAGTGGACTAAAATGAAACGAGAAAACTGCTGGGGACCATGGAATTAGCATAAATTAGAGTCGGACGTGTCCAAAAATGAAACTAGAGAAACTTCCGGGGACCATGTAATTAGCACATTTTAGAGTTGGACGTGTCCAGTGGACAAAAATGAAATGAGAGAAACTGCCGGGGACCATGTAATTAGCATATTTTAGAGTTGGACGTGTCCAGTGGACTAAAATGAAACGAGAGAAACTGCCGGGGGACCTTGTATTGAGCATATTTTAGAGTCGGACGTGTCCACTGGACTAAAATAAAAGGAGAGAAACTGCCGGGAACTATGTAATTAGCATATTTTAGAGTCTGACGTGTCCAGTGGACAAAATAAAACGAGAGAAACTGCCGGGAACCATGTAATTAGCATATTTTAGAGTCGGACGTGTCCACTGGACTAAAATGAAACGAGAGAGAAACTGGCCGGGATCATGGTCTTCGAATATTTAGAGTCGACCTGTCAGAGTTGACGTAAGTACACACAACGAAAGAAACTGCTGGAACCAAGTAATTAGCATATTCATAGTCAGGCGTGTCCAGTGTACTAAAATGAAACCAGAAACTGCGGGAACCATTAATTATGATTTTTAGAGTCGACGTGTCCCAATTGACAAATGACCGGAGACTGCCGTGGACCATGTATTAGGCATATTTTTAGAGTCGGACACTGTCTACTGACAAAAATAAAGGAGAGAACTGCCGTGAACCATTTAATTATCATATTTTAGAGTCGGACGTGTCCAGTGGACTAAAATGAAAACGAGAGCAACGGTCGGGAACCATGTATATAATTTACAGATCGAACGTGTCCAGTTGACAAAAATAACCAGAGAAACGCCGGGACAATGAATTATAATATTTTAAGTCAGTCGTGTCACGTGGACTAAAATGAAACGAGAGAAACCTGCCGGGGACGCATGTATTATCATATTTTTAGAGTCAAACGGTCCAGTTGACTAAAATGAAAATGAGAGAAACTACCGGGGACATGTAATTAGGCATATTTCATTGTCGGCGTGGTCCAGTGGACTAAAATGAAACGAGAGAAACTGCCGGGACCCATGTAATTATCATATAAGAGTAAAACGGGTCCCAGATAACTATAATTGCACGAAGAAGACTGCGTGAACCATGTAATTAGCATAAGTAGAGTCGGGGGTTGATACTTGTCCCGTGTACTCCAATTCAACAACGCATGCCGGGGACCATGTAATAAGCATATTTTAGAGTTGGACGTGTCCAGTGGACAAAAATGAAATGTGAGAAACAGCCGGGGACCATGGAATTAGCATAATTTAGAGTCGAACGTGTCCAGTGGACTAAAATGAAACGAAAGAAACTGCCGGGGACCATGTAATTCGCATATTTTAGAGTCAGATGTGTCCAGTGGACTAAAATGAAACGAGAGAAACTTCCGGGGACCAAGTAATTAGCATAATTTAGAGTCGGTCGTGTCCAATGGATTACAATGAAACGAGAGAAACTGCCGGGGACCAAGTAATTAGCATATTTTAGAGTCTGACGTGTCCAGTGGACTAAAATGAAACGAGAGAAACTGCCGGAGACCAAGTATTTAGCATATTTTAGAGTCTGATGTGTCCAGTGAACTAAAATGAAACGTGAGAAACTGCCGGGGACCCATGTAATTAGCATATTTTAGAGTCGGACGTGTCCAGTGGACTAAAATAAAACAAGAGAAACTGCCGGGCACTATGTAATTAGCATATTTTAGAGTCGGACGTGTCCAGTGGACTAAAATGAAACGAGAAAAACTGCCGGGGATCATGTAATTATAATATTTTAGAGTCGAACTTGTCAAGTTGACGTAAATACAACGAAAGAAACTGCTGGGAAACAAGTAATTAGCATATTTCATAGTCAGGCGTGTCCAGCGGACTAAAATGAAACGAGAGAAACTGCCGGGAACCATGTAATTATGATATTTTAGAGTCGGACGTGTCCAATTGACAAAAATGAAACGAGAGAAACTGCCGTGGACCATGTAATGAGCATATTTTAGAGTCGGACGTGTCCACTGGACTAAAATAAAGGAGAGAAACTGCCGGGAACCATGTAATTATCATATTTTAGAGTCGGACGTGTCCAGTGGACTAAAATGAAACGAGAGAAACGGTCCGGGACCATGTAATTATAATATTACAGAGTCGAACGTGTCCAGTTGACAAAAATAAAACCAGAGAAACTGCCGGGGATCATGTAATTATAATATTTTAGAGTCAAACGTGTCCAGTGGACTAAAATGAAAGGAGAGAAACTACCGGGGACCATGTAATTAGCATATTTCATTGTCAGGCGTGTCCAGTGGACTAAAATGAAACGAGAGAAACTGCCGGGAACCATGTAATTATCATATTAAAGAGTCAAACGTGTCCAGGGAACTAAATTGAAACGAGAGAAACTGCCGGGAACAATGTAATTAGCATATTTTAGAGTAAAACGTGTCCAGTGGACTAAACTAAAACGAGAGAAACTGCCGGGAACCATGTAATTATCATATTTCAGAGTCAAACGTGTCCAGTGGACTGTAATGAAATGAGAGAAACTGCCGGGGACCATGTAATTAGCATATTTTAGAGTCGGACGTGTCCAGTGGACTAAAATGAAACGAGAGAAACTGCCGGGGACCAGGTAATTAGCATAATTTAGAGTCGGACGTGTCCAGTGGACTAAAATGAAACAAGAAAAACTGCCTGGGACCATGTAATTAGCATATTTTAGAGTTGGACGTGTCCAGTGGACAAAAATGAAATGAGAGAAACTGCCGGGGACCATGTAATTAGCATATTTTAGAGTTGGACGTGTCCAGTGGACAAAAATGAAATGAGGGAAACAGCCGGGGACCATGGAATTAGCATAATAGAGAGTCGGACGTGTCCAGTAGACTAAAATGAAACGAGAGAAACTGCCGGGGACCATGTAATTAGCATATTTTAGAGTCAGACGTGTCCAGTGGACTAAAATGAAACAAGAGAAACTGCCGTGCACCATGTAATTAGCATATTTTAAAGTTAGACATGTCCAGTGGACTAAAATGAAGCGAGAGAAACTGCCGAGGACCATGGAATTAGCATAATTTAGAGTTTGACGTGTCCAGTGGACTAAAATGAAACGAGAGAAACTGCCGGGGACCATGTAATTAGCACATTTTAGAGTTGGACGTGTCCAGTGGACAAAAATGAAATGAGAGAAACTGCCGGGGACCATGTAATTAGCATATTTTAGAGTTGGACGTGTCCAGTGGACAAAAATGAAATGAGGGAAACAGCCGGGGACCATGGAATTAGCATAATTTAGAGTCGGACGTGTCCAGTGGACTAAAATGAAACGAGAGAAACTGCCGGGGACCATGTAATTAGCATATTTTAGAGTCAGACGTGTCCAGTGGACTAAAATGAAACGAGAAATACTGACGGGGACCAAATAATTAGCATAATTTAGAGTCAGACGTGTCCAGTGGACTAAAATGAAACGAGAGAAACTGCCGGGGACTAAGTAATTAGCATATTTTAGAGTCGGGCGTGTCCAGTAGACTAAAATGAAACGAGAGAAACTGCCGGGGACCAAGTAATTAGCACAATTTAGAGTCGGACGTGTCCAGTGGACTAAAATGAAACGAGAGAAACTGCCGTGGACCATGTAATTAGCACATTTTAGAGTCGGAGGTTTCCAGAGGACTACAATAAAATGAGAGAAACGGCCGGGGACCATGGAATTAGCATAATATAGAGTCAGACGTGTCCAGTGGACAAAAATGAAATGAGAGAAACTGTCGGGGACCTTGTAATTAGCATATTTTAGAGTTGGACGTGTCCAGTGTACAAAAATGAAATGAGAGAAACTGCCGGGGACCATGTAATAAGCATATTTTAGAGTTGGACGTGTCCAGTGGACAAAAATGAAATGTGAGAAACAGCCGGGGACCATGGAATTAGCATAATTTAGAGTTGAACGTGTCCAGTGGACTAAAATGAAACGAAAGAAACTGCCGGGGACCATGTAATTCGCATATTTTAGAGTCAGATGTGTCCAGTGGACTAAAATGAAACGAGAGAAACCGCTGGGGACCATGGAATTAGCATAAATTAGAGTCGGACGTGTCCAGTGGACTAAAATGAAACGAGAGAAACTTCCGGGGACCAAGTAATTAGCATAATTTAGAGTCGGTCGTGTCCAATGGATTAAAATGAAACGAGAGAAACTGCCGGGGACCAAGTAACTAGCATATTTTAGAGTCTGACGTGTCCAGTGGACTAAAATGAAACGAGAGAAACTGCCGGAGACCAAGTAATTAGCATATTTTAGAGTCTGATGTGTCCAGTGAACTAAAATGAAACGAGAGAAACTGCCGGGAACCATGTAATTAGCATATTTTAGAGTCGGACGTGTCCAGTGGACTAAAATAAAACAAGAGAAACTGCCGGGCACTATGTAATTAGCATATTTTAGAGTCGGACGTGTCCAGTGGACTAAAATGAAATGGGAGAAACTGCCGGGAACTATGTGATTAGCATATTTTAGAATCGGACGTGTCCAGTGGAATAAAATGAAACGAGAGAAACTGCCGGGGACCAAGTAATAAACATAATTTAGAGTCAGACGTGTCCAGTGGACTAAAATAAAACGAGAGAAACTGCCGGGGATCATGTAATTAGCATTTTTCGTAGTCGGATGTGTCCAGCGGACTAAAATGAAACGAGAGAAACTGCCGGGGACCATGTTATTAGCATATTTTAGAGTCGGACGTGTCCACTGGACTAAACTAAAACGAGATAAACTGCCGGGAACCATGTAATTAGCATATTTTAGAGTCGGACGTGTCCAGTTGACTAAAATGAAACGAGAGAAACTGCCGGGGACCAAGTAATTAGCACATTTTAGAGTCGGACGTGTCCACTGGACTAAAACGAAACGAAAGAAACTGCCGGGAACCATCTAATTATTATATTTTAGAGTCCAACGTGTCTAGTGGACTAATATGAAACGAGAGAAACTGCCGGGGATCATGTAATTATCATATTTTAGAGTCTGACGTGACCAGTGGACTAAAATGAAACAAGAGAAACTGCCGGGGACCATGTAATTATCATATTTTAGAGTCAAACGCGTCCTGTGGACTAAAATGAAACGAGAAAAGCTGCCGGGGACCAAGTAATTAGCATAATTTTGAGTCGGACGTGTTCAGTGGACTAAAATGAAACGAGAGAAACTGCCGGGGACAAAGTACTTAGCATATTATAGAGTCGGACGAGTTCAGTGGACTAAAATGAAACGAGAGAAACTGCCGTGGACCATGTAATTATCATATGTTAGAGTCGGACGTGTACAGTGGACTATAATGAAACGAGAGAAACTGCCGGGGACCATGTAATTAGCATATTTTAGAGTCGGACGTGTCCCCTGGACTAAACTAAAACGAGAGAAACTGCCGCGGACCATGTAATTATCATATTTTAGAGTCAAATGTGTCCAGTGGACTAAAATGAAACGAGAGAAACTGCCGGGGACCATGTAATTAGCATATTTTAGAGTCGGACGAGTTCAGTGGACTTAAATGAAGCGAGAGAAACTGCCGTGGACCATGTAATTATCATATTTTAGAGTCGGACGTGTCCCCTGGACTAAACTAAAACGAGAGAAACTGCCGCGGACCATGTAATTATCATATTTTAGAGTCAAATGTGTCCAGTGGACTAAAATGAAACGAGAGTAACTGCCGGGGACCATGTAATTAGCATATTTTAGAGTCGGACGTGTCCCCTGGACTAAACTAAAACGAGAGAAACTGCCGCGGACTATGTAATTATCATATTTTAGAGTCAAATGTGTCCAGTGGACTAAAATGAAACGAGAGAAACTGCCGGGGACCATGTAATTAGTATATTTTAGAGTCAAACGTGTCCAGTGGACTAAAATAAAATGAGAGAAACTGCCGGGGACCATGTAATTAGCATATTTTAGAGTCGGACGAGTTCAGTGGACTAAAATGAAGCGAGAGAAACTGCCGTGGACCATGTAATTATCATATGTTAGAGTCGGACGTGTACAGTGGACTAAAATGAAACGAGAAAAACTGCCGGGAACCAAGTAATTAGCATAATTTAGAGTCGGACGTGTCCAGTGGACTAAAATGAAATGAGAGAAACTGCCTGGGACCATGTAATTAGCATATTTTAGAGTTGGACGTGTCCAGTGGACTAAAATGAAACGAGAGAAACTGCCGGGAACCATGTAATTATCATATTTTAGAGTAAAACGTGTCCAGTGGACTAAACTAAAACGAGAGAAACTGCCGGGAACCATGTAATTATCATATTTCAGAGTCAAACGTGTCCAGTGGACTGTAATGAAATGAGAGAAACTGCCGGGGACCATGTAATTAGCATATTTTAGAGTCAGACGTGTCCAGTGGACTAAAATGAAACGAGAGAAACTGCCGGGGACCATGTAATTAGCATATTTTAGAGTCAGATGTGTCCAGTGGACTAAAATGAAACGAGAGAAACCGCTGGGGACCATGGAATTAGCATAAATTAGAGTCGGACGTGTCCAGTGGACTAAAATGAAACGAGAGAAACTTCCATTACCAAGTAATTAGCATAATTTAGAGTCGGTCGTGTCCAATGGATTAAAATGAAATGAGAGAAACTGCCGGGGACCAAGTAATTAGCATATTTTAGAGTCTGACGGGTCCAGTGGACTAAAATGAAACGAGAGAAACTGCCGGAGACCAAGTATTTAGCATATTTTAGAGTCTGATGTGTCCAGTGAACTAAAATGAAACGAGAGAAACTGCCGGGGACCCATGTAATTAGCATATTTTAGAGTCGGACGTGTCCAGTGGACTAAAATAAAACAAGAGAAACTGCCGGGCACTATGTAATTAGCATATTTTAGAGTCGGACGTGTCCAGTGGACTAAAATGAAACGGGAGAAACTGCCGGGAACTATGTGATTAGCATATTTTAGAATCGGACGTGTCCAGTGGAATAAAATGCAACGAGAGAAACTGCCGGGGACCAAGTAATAAACATAATTTAGAGTCAGACGTGTCCAGTGGACTAAAATAAAACGAGAGAAACTGCCGGGGATCATGTAATTAGCATTTTTCGTAGTCGGATGTGTCCAGCGGACTAAAATGAAACGAGAGAAACTGCCGGGGACCATGTTATTAGCATATTTTAGAGTCGGACGTGTCCACTGGACTAAACTAAAACGAGATAAACTGCCGGGAACCATGTAATTAGCATATTTTAGAGTCGGACGTGTCCAGTTGACTAAAATGAAACGAGAGAAACTGCCGGGGACCAAGTAATTAGCACATTTTAGAGTCGGACGTGTCCACTGGACTAAAACGAAACGAAAGAAACTGCCGGGAACCATCTAATTATTATATTTTAGAGTCCAACGTGTCTAGTGGACTAATATGAAACGAGAGAAACTGCCGGGGATCATGTAATTATCATATTTTAGAGTCTGACGTGACCAGTGGACTAAAATGAAACAAGAGAAACTGCCGGGGACCATGTAATTATCATATTTTAGAGTCAAACGCGTCCTGTGGACTAAAATGAAACGAGAAAAGCTGCCGGGGACCAAGTAATTAGCATAATTTTGAGTCGGACGTGTTCAGTGGACTAAAATGAAACGAGAGAAACTGCCGGGGACAAAGTACTTAGCATATTATAGAGTCGGACGAGTTCAGTGGACTAAAATGAAACGAGAGAAACTGCCGTGGACCATGTAATTATCATATGTTAGAGTCGGACGTGTACAGTGGACTATAATGAAACGAGAGAAAGTGCCGGGGACCATGTAATTAGCATATTTTAGAGTCGGACGTGTCCCCTGGATTAAACTAAAACGAGAGAAACTGCCGCGGACCATGTAATTATCATATTTTAGAGTCAAATGTGTCCAGTGGACTAAAATGAAACGAGAGAAACTGCCGGGGACCATGTAATTAGCATATTTTAGAGTCGGATGAGTTCAGTGGACTTAAATGAAGCGAGAGAAACTGCCGTGGACCATTTAATTATCATATTTTAGAGTCGGACGTGTCCCCTGGACTAAACTAAAACGAGAGAAACTGCCGCGGACCATGTAATTATCATATTTTAGAGTCAAATGTGTCCAGTGGACTAAAATGAAACGAGAGTAACTGCCGGGGACCATGTAATTAGCATATTTTAGAGTCGGACGTGTCCCCTGGACTAAACTAAAACGAGAGAAACTGCCGCGGACTATGTAATTATCATATTTTAGAGTCAAATGTGTCCAGTGGACTAAAATGAAACGAGAGAAACTGCCGGGGACCATGTAATTAGTATATTTTAGAGTCAAACGTGTCCAGTGGACTAAAATAAAATGAGAGAAACTGCCGGGGACCATGTAATTAGCATATTTTAGAGTCGGACGAGTTCAGTGGACTAAAATGAAGCGAGAGAAACTGCCGTGGACCATGTAATTATCATATGTTAGAGTCGGACGTGTACAGTGGACTAAAATGAAACGAGAAAAACTGCCGGGAACCAAGTAATTAGCATAATTTAGAGTCGGACGTGTCCAGTGGACTAAAATGAAATGAGAGAAACTGCCTGGGACCATGTAATTAGCATATTTTAGAGTTGGACGTGTCCAGTGGACTAAAATGAAACGAGAGAAACTGCCGGGAACCATGTAATTATCATATTTTAGAGTAAAACGTGTCCAGTGGACTATACTAAAACGAGAGAAACTGCCGGGAACCATGTAATTATCATATTTCAGAGTCAAACGTGTCCAGTGGACTGTAATGAAATGAGAGAAACTGCCGGGGACCATGTAATTAGCATATTTTAGAGTCAGACGTGTCCAGTGGACTAAAATGAAACGAGAGAAACTGCCGGGGACCAGGTAATTAGCATAATTTAGAGTCGGACGTGTCCAGTGGACTAAAATGAAACAAGAGAAACTGCCGGGGACCATGTAATTAGCATATTTTAGAGTTGGACGTGTCCAGTGGACAAAAATGAAATGAGAGAAACTGCCGGGGACCATGTAATTAGCATATTTTAGAGTTGGACGTGTCCAGTGGACAAAAATGAAATGAGGGAAACAGCCGGGGACCATGGAATTAGCATAATATAGAGTCGGACGTGTCCAGTGGACTAAAATGAAACGAGAGAAACTGCCGGGGACCAAGTAATTAGCATAATTTAGAGTCGGTCGTGTCCAATGGATTAAAATGAAACGAGAGAAACTGCCGGAGACCAAGTAATTAGCATATTTTAGAGTCTGATGTGTCCAGTGAACTAAAATGAAACGAGAGAAACTGCCGGGGACCCATGTAATTAGCATATTTTAGAGACGGATGTGTCCAGTGGACTAAAATGAAACGGGAGAAACTGCCGGGAACTATGTGATTAGCATATTTTAGAATCGGACGTGTCCAGTGGACTAAAATGAAACGAGAGAAACTGCAGGGGACCATGTAATTAGCATATTTTAGAGTTGGACGTGTCCAGTGGACTAAAATGAAACGAGTGAAACTTCCTGGGACCAAGTAATTAGCACAATTTAGAGTCGGACGTGTCCAGTGGACTGAAATGAAACGAGAGAAACTGCCGGGGACCATGTAATTAGCACATTTTAGAGTCGGAGGTGTCCAGAGGACTAAAATATAACGAGAGAAACTGCCGGGGACCATGGAATTAACATAATTTAGAGTCAGACGTGTCCAGTCGACAAAAATAAAACGAGAGAAACTGCCGGGGACCATGGAATTAGCATTATTTAGAGTCGGACGTGTCCAGTGGACTAAAATGAAACGAGTGAAACTGCCGGGGACCATGTAATTAGCATATTTTAGAATCGGACGTGTTCAGTGGACTAAAATGAAACGAGAGAAACTGCCGGGGACCATGTAATTAGCATATTTTAGAGTCGGACATGTCCAGAGGACTAAAATGAAACGAGAGATACTGACGGGAACCAAGTAATTAGCATAATTTAGAGTCGGACGTGTTTATCGGACTAAAATGAAACGAGAGAAACTGCCGGGAACCAAGTAATTAGCATAATTTAGAGTCGGACGTGTCCCGTGGACTGAAATGAGACGAGAGAAACTGCCGGAGACCAAGTAATTAGCATATTTTAGAGTCTGACGTGTCCAGTGGACTAAAATGTAATGAGAGAAACCGCAGGGGACCATGTAATTAGCTTATTTTAGAGTCGAACGTGTCCACTGGACTAAAATATAACGAGAGAAACTGCCGGGGATCATGTAATTAGAATATTTTAGAGTCGGACGTGTCCAGTGGACTAAAATGAAATGAGAGAACTGCAGGGGACCAAGTAATTAGCATATTTTAGAGTCGGATGTGTCGAGAGGACGAAAAAAAAACGAGAGAAACTGCCGGGGACCAAGTAATTAGCATAATTTAGAGTCAGACGTGTCAAGTGGACAAAAATGAAGCGAGAGAAACTGCCGGTGACCATGGAATTAGCATAATTTAGAGTCGGACGTGTCCAGTGGACTGAAATGAAACGAGAGAAACTGCCGGGGACCATGCAATTAGCATATTTTAGAGTTGGACGTGTCTAGTGTACTAAAATGAAATGAGAGAAACTGCCTGGGACTAAGTAATTAGCATAATTTATAGTCGGACGTGTCCAGTGGACTAAAATGAAACGAGAGAAACTGCCGGGGACCATGGAATTAGCATAATTTAGCGTTGGACGTGTCCAGTGGACTAAAATGAAACGAGAGAAACTGCCGGGGACCAAGTAATTAGCATAATTTAGAGTCGGACGTGTGCAGTGGACTAAAATGAAACGAGAAAAACTGCCGGGGGACCATGTAATTAGCATATTTTTGAGTCAGTCGTGTCCATGAATGTATGAATATCATTATGTGGGCAAAGTACATTTGTGTGTGCGGAGGCAAATGGAATGTTCAAGGAAGTGAATGGAGTTCCTACTCCTTAAGCGGTTGTTTGACCTGAACATGCACCATAAGGTCCCTTTTCTTAGACCCACTCACATATATAAGACTTACTGGATGTACCAAGCTATATACAGTTGTTACTTTTCTCATGAAAGATGCTATATTGTGTAGTGGCTTAAAAGTGTCAGAGAACTGAAGAAACAACAACAATAACAACAACAACAACAACCACAACAACAACAACACTACTTTCTCTAGTGTACTGAGCAAAAAAACAAACAGACAAATAAACACAAACTCTTTACCATGCAAGTAAAATGAATACACTTGAGCTGCAAGAAATACTCGTGATGAGAAGCTATAGAATTGAGATTACTAAGACAGAGATATTGTAGATGAGGTCCCTACTGATTAGCTTTATTCACAGCATTTCCCTGTGAGAGCTGTAGAATTGAGATTACTAAGACAGAGATATTGTAGATGAGGTCCCTACTGATTAGCTTTATTCACAGCATTTCCTGTGAGAGCTGTAGAATTGAGATTACTAAGACAGAGATATTGTAGATGAGGTCCCTCCTGATTAGCTTTATTCACAGCATTTCCCTGTGAGAGCTGTAGAATTGAGATTACTAAGACAGAGATATTGTAGATGAGGTCCCTACTGATTAGCTTTATTCACAGCATTTCCCTGTGAGAGCTATAGAATTGAGATTACTAAGACAGAGATATTGTAGATGAGGTCCCTACTGATTAGCTTTATTCACAGCATTTCCCTGTGAGAGCTATAGAATTGAGATTACTAAGACAGAGATATTGTAGATGAGGTCCCTACTGATTAGCTTTATTCACAGCATTTCCTTGTGAGAGCTATAGAATTGAGATTACTAAGACAGAGATATTGTAGATGAGGTCCCTACTGATTAGCTTTATTCACAGCATTTCCTGTGAGAGCTATAGAATTGAGATTACTAAGACAGAGATATTGTAGATGAGGTCCCTACTGATTAGCTTTATTCACAGCATTTCCCTGTGAGAGCTGTAGAATTGAGATTACTAAGACAGAGATATTGTAGATGAGGTCCCTACTGATTAGCTTTATTCACAGCATTTCCCTGTGAGAGCTATAGAATTGAGATTACTAAGACAGAGATATTGTAGATGAGGTCCCTACTGATTAGCTTTATTCACAGCATTTCCTTGTGAGAGCTATAGAATTGAGATTACTAAGACAGAGATATTGTAGATGAGGTCTCTACTGATTAGCTTTATTCACAGCATTTCCTTGTGAACCAACAGCTCCATGTTTGCTGGCTTTGTGCCTGCCATTGTTGAGCAATGGATCTCTTCTCATTATTCATAGTGTGGTTGAGGGGGTAGGAATTCCTTGGTGAGAAAATGTCCCCCTCTATGAATTCAATTATTGCATACACACTATTACAATAACATTTCATGCAGTGGTGAACTAGCACACTTTCTGGTGTGTATGTGTGTTTGTGTGTTTCACAGATCTGACAATAGATGAAGTTCGTGTGTTAGCACGTGACAATCCAGAGTGGAAGACTGTATGGATTAAAACCGTATGTGTGTGTGTGTGTTGTTGTTTTTTTTCAATATTTAATGTCAAAATAAATACTTTATTGTGTAGAAGGAGACCCTTTGCCAACCTGGTACTGAAGTGTTAATAAACAATATCTTAATAGACTGTAATGTCAGAGACTACAACATCTGGAGTGTCCTTACATGAGCAACAGACATGGAGTGACCTTAGAGGTTAATGGAGTCCTGTGGCCACAGTTGATCTGTAAGTGACTCACTGTATGCGTGAGCAAATCTGTATGTATGTGTGTGCACATGTATGTATGTGTGTGCACATGTGTGTATGTGCATATATAAGTTTGTGTGTGTTTATTTTATACATATGTATATAAATATTTAGCCACGTACGACTTCCAGAAGACTACAGTGTTAGTGAATGGAACAGCAGTCACACTCAAGTCTGAGTTTGTGGAACACTCTCGTGCTGTTGGTGTCGTGTATGCGGTAGTGCCTATGGATGGTGGCCATATTGTCAATTAGTGATCATTACTATTCTTGTATGGAATTATATAACATTTTGTTAAAATAAAGTTAATAATTTTTATTCAAAAATAACAGAAGACATAAATCCACAACGTTTAAATTTGAAATATGGGATATAATACATGAAGCATAAAATTCAATGAGTGTTTTCAAATGTATGTCCCTGTAGTGTTGATTGAATTCAATCCACAGCAATTCTATAACAAAAACAATACAATAATTCAAATGCTACTATAATAACAATATTCTTACTGGAGTTGTTGCTTTAATTCATCTGCCACTTGTCTACAATAGTCCACTTGAGACAATACAGTAACAAACTCCTTGAGGGCAGTAGGTCTAGTTGATAAGACTGTACGAATGCTACTCAGAAGGTTCCTTGTCTTCTCTACATCAATCCAGTTCTGACGTTGAAGGAGCTGGTCATACATGTCCGGAGATATGAGTCCAATACTGTAGCAGTGATCAGCTACTGTCATAACACAAGGCTTCACTGAGTGCACCAAGTCAGGATACACACTCAGAAATATACTCAAGTTATTGTCACCTAATAATAAAACATTTATAATGATACCAAATAAAAACAATAACTTGACTTACTTTCTGAGACCTCTACCACAGGATCTTTCTTCTCGTATTTCTAAAACCAAATAATATCATTGTTAGTTATTGCAAGTTAGAATACATATTCTATTTCTTCATACCTGTCCATACCAAATGAGGTGTCTATTGGTGAGTACAACTGGTTGTGGATAATCTGGATTGAAGAGACAGGTCATAACCTCTGGAATCGTGTCTGCACCATCCACCACTCCAAGATGATTTTCTCCTTCATGTGAACGACAGTCAAAGGCAAACTGGTAGTCCATGGAGCTATTGTAGTTCATTCTGGAACTAGCCTTCTTTAGAGTGTCTTCTATTTCTTGTTTTAGAGAAGTACATTCATGGTGAATGGAGTCTTGGAAAGTAGGATCACAAGAAACTACGACTTCGAAATATTTAGATTTCGATACAAAATACACGTGAACTTTTTTGTTCCATACAAAAAGTGCACCATGTTTTTCTTGACACCTTCTGCAATGAAAGTGAAGGACTTGTTGGATACGAGACATGCCATTGCAGCAGGAAAGAGTCCCATAGGAGTAAACCCACTACTGAAGTACATCAAGAGAGGTTCCACGAAACAAGATCTACAGGATTCTTTGTGGAATAGGTCCAGTTCCTTTGCACTAGTGTTTTCTAACACGCACGGCATGATGTATTCTTTCTCCTCTTCTAACACTGAGTTAGTATCAGAAGATTCGACTGATGCAATCTCAGCTATTAAGTGAAGATATGCTAGCAAAGCTACCAGTTGCTCTGGTGGAATCAGATCTCCTGAAATGTCAGCTGTAGCTGTCTTCAAATCTGTCATAGAGAATCGACCTGTCTTCCTGAATCTCTCGGATGTGGCCTGACCTACGCTATCAAAGCTCATGGCTTTAAGAATGACACCAGTGATACTGTCATACACTACCTGGATGTCTATGATGACCAGGTCCTCCAAACCAGGCACACTGGGGAAGTGCATCAGAACACCGGCATGGTGGTGAAGAAACCACAGAGCTGCTTTGGTCTCGTAGGGTGTCATATTGAAGGCATGGGACAAGGCCAAGCAGGTCTCCAGGCTGGCTGTCCTCACTTCTCTCATGCGAAGACACAAGCTGAACAGAAGCCACACAGCTGGAATTTTCAGCTTTTTAAAGTGTTTCTCCATGGCATTCTCCAGTAGCTGATGCAAGTGATCGATCTCTTCTACTCCACCTCCCATGTTGTCTAAAGAAACAACAAGCTTGTCTTTTGAGCAGAACTGAACTATGCCTTTTTTGTAGGAGTCCGTGTCTCGAATCACTTTTTGAAGCTGCGAATCGACTGTAGCGATGACTTCATCAGAAACCTTGTCTTTGTGAGTACCCACTATATACACTACAGACTTGGAGGACTCCAGTATCTCACCAATGGCTGAGTTGTTCGCTCCTGGCTGAGGTTGAAGATGGGTGGAGGAACTGAGACAAGATATACTGGCCAGAGTACGCAAAAGCATCTCTTGCAGAGTAAACTCAGATTTCTCTGGTGCAGTTGTCTCTCCTGAAGCTCTCTGATAAAAGACCCGATACTCCTCATCTAGTTGGAACTTGTAGCTAAAGAACAGCAAGTAGAGGCCAGGTCCTATGGTGAGTGCTGGTAGCATGTCCATCAGCTCAGGTTGACCTCCGGTGTCCTCCATTCTCAAAAAAGCTTTAAAAGAGTGCTTCACATTTTCTGCAAAGTGTGGTTGTTTGGACACTGTCTCGAATATGGCAGCTATTTCAGAATAATCTGGTGATCTGATTTTTTGTTTGGTCAATAATTTTAGTTTTGCCAGCATTTTGTGTATTAAGTTAGGCTGTGGCTTTTGAGCAGAGCGTGATTGCTTGGTGATTCTAATTTGTTGCTTTTTAACCTGATGGGACTGCCCTGTGCTGCTAGCCTGACTGACCTTTGCCCTGGTGTCGCTATCTCCATGGGAATCAGCTGTAGCCTCAGAAGTGGATTCAGTTTCAGAAGTGGAATCAGCCACAAAACTCTCTTTGAGAGTGTGAAAGAGTAGAGAAGCTTCCTCAGTGGGATTCTTTACAATGGTCCAGTCTACACTTCTTTCTGCTGTAGTTGGATCAGACTTGCCTTGGACTACCACATTGGAGCAACACTCCACTGTGCCTGTGCTGCCATGAATCTGCTCCTCTTCTTTTGCTGACAGAAGATCTATGATCTCTTTCTTAATTCTCCTGAGAGTTGTACTCTTGCCTTGTCTTGGAGGACCAAGGGACATAAACTTTAAAGACAGAAGCTCCAACACTTCCTTGGAAATGATGAAGTGTTTATATGCATCTTCATATTTTAGAACAACTATTAAACATAAAATAAAATATGCATTATAAAATACTGCAAATAAAACACTAATTAGTTATTACAGTCTCATTGGTTATACTATACAAGTAACCCACTCACTGCACCAGTACAATTAGCTGGCTCCAGCAATACAGAGTGTGGGCAGCTGGTTTTATAGCCTGGAGCTAAGCCAGTAGAAGCAGCTGCCAGTAGAAGCAGCTGCACTCTAGCACTTGCAATTTTGGCAAAGACAATCAATTACCTTACTTATTATAATATCATAATTAATATAATAAATATTTAGTTTTAACTTAATTAACTTAATAATAAATAATAATATTCTAGTTTTATTATAGTACAAGTTTTTAATACCTAACTTTAGTATCCCATATAATCTATAAATGGGACATTCTAAAGAGAAGCCAATATCACTGAAGGCAAGATGGCTTTCTAGAGATGCTGCTATTCTCTTACACTAACCTGACAGAGTTCCTTTATGTGACTCCATCCACACTAGCAACCAGCAACTGTCCAGTAGACAAGACTGCAGTAGCTAAAGATCCACTATTATACTTCTGTTCTGGTCTATCTCCCTCACTAGTAGTCTCAATCCACTCCTCTGTCTTGTTGGAGTAACTGCTAATGGTATAATAGTCATCGATGCCGATTAGATTCGATACATAGGAGACGATAGCAAAGATGTCAGTAAGTGTGGTTACTGTCCTCCATATTGTTTGTCTTCTTGTCCTGCCATTACTAGCAGATGCTAAGAGAGACTCTAAACTGCATATAAACAGAATCTCCTCCTTGTGATCTCCTCCTGTGAAGTAGAAGTTGCCTTCATGGAATGTTGATCGCATGTCCCAGCATGAAGAAGGAAGTGAGTCTGCAGTCGTCCAATGGTCGTTGAGTAGAACTTCCACTACGTCCAAGTCCTCGTAATGTGAGTCCCACCCACCAGCCACGACCAGGACCTCTGGTGATCCTCCACTAACTGATGATGCTCTGGAGCGAGGAGTAGGCATGGCACGTAGCGATGGCTTCCAGTCTAGACCAGTAGTACTAGTCAACAGAGTGTTAGTGGGTTCCCAAGTGGAGGGATGCTGTCCACCAACCAATACAAACTTAGACTGGTAGGTAGTTAGGGACGAGTCTTCATATGGTGCACGAGTAGTAGTCCATGAGTGAAGGTCAGTAGAGATGTGAAGTGTGAGATAATTAGAATGCATAACTATAACTGTATTATGTAGTACTGCACATTGTGCAGGCTGGACACTCTTACTCCATGTATGGCAGTGCTCCCAGTGAAGAGAGACTGGAGGATGGAGATCTCTCTAAATACAAATAAATAAATAAATATATAATTAAAGTGATAAATAAACAAACAAACAAACAGCATTTAAGTGCTATTTAAACGAGACTTTGACATGCAAACACACCAACAAACTTATAAAGACTACAAACACATGTTGTAAACAAACACACCAACAAATGTATTCCTATATTATCAGCTTATGCATATGCTATATAAACATTCTGTACAAGTTTAAATAACTGCATAAATGCTAACAAACAACAATATAATTCACAAACATACAATTTTACTCTATAATTTACAGAATGTATACACACAATAACAATAGCAACTGTGTGACATACTAACACACAAACATACAGGTTCTCACACAATGCTTACATACAACACAATATTTAGTATATAAAACGGTAAAAAACAATACTGAGAAATAAACAAATAAACAAACACACAAACATACAACTAGTACAATGCGTAAATATGTGCACACAAACACAAAATAATGACATGATATTCCAAACACACAAACACATAATAAGAGAATGTGCTGTTTCTTCCTGTGCTAAAATAATGTACAGTAGGCACCAGAAAAGAAAGATTTTTTTTTGCACTGAAGGAGTTATTGTAGAAAAAGAAAAAAGAGAGAAAATGTTACGGCAGTTGATAAAATATAGTTTTTCAGTTCGACTATGTTAAAGTTTTAATGCTCGTTTACCATATGCCACTTTCAGGAATGTAAAAAAATGATGCTATTTTAAATATCATTGGCTTAGATATTCTCACTAATAGAGACCCAACTGTAGCTGGTAGAAAGACTAAGGACTAAGAAGTAGGGATCTGTCAGAGCAGCAAGTTCAGCGAAAATCCAGTCAGTCTGCTTAATCGAAGAAAGTCAGTTTTTTTTTTATTGTGCAAGCAGTTTAGCATGACCCCTATAGCATTTAGAGGGTAGTACAAGGCTTAGCTTGCTGATATAGCTGTGGAAGAGTTTCTAGCTTTTAGCTGTAAATCAACTGAAACGAGAACTTGACTAGTAAAATTTTTTATTGTGACTGTACCAACTGTTTAGTCAAAACGCAATGAAAAAATTGTAAAAAAAAAGCTTTTTTCTTTTCGAAAGACACCTGCTATGCTGTATAGAAAGCTAACACATGAACATATATATTTTTAAAAAACAAACCCCAAAACATAATCTTCCTATAAAAGTGCACAAACATACAAATATACATCCCAAATACAAATTATTTACACATGGTAAAAACTGTAAATAAACCACTAAACAAACACAACAACAAAAAAATTACTACAAATATATGCTGTGTTTATGTGTTATAAACACACAACTTACTATATTTCTGGAACAAACTAGACTTCAAATAGCTAGAGTAAATAGATACAAACTGTAGCATAAAGAGAGGGATAGTCTAACCATCCTCCAGCACAAAAACAACTAGCAACTGGAAAAAAGAGAGGGAAAGTCATGTCTGAGCATGCTCATGAAAAGAACCTGGTGTCTTTTTAAGAGCATGCTCAGGAACATGACTTTTACCCTCTCTTTTTTCCAGTTGCCAGTGCATTGGCTGTGAGCATGCTCAGACATTACTTTCCCTCTTTTTTTCAGTTCAGCTGGTATCTCTTTATGAGCATGCTCAGACATAAGTTTCCCTCTTTCTATCCAGTTGTTGATGCCTTATATATAATGATCAGACATTAATTTCCCTTTTTCTAGTTGTAAAAAAAAATTAAGCTAAGCACTTGGCATGTGTGTAGGTAGCAGTGTTTTCCCTTCTTTCAACCCTTTTGTAAAAGCTATACAAACAGCGGGCTATATAGGGAAGGCTGGATCTAGGCTAACAAACATTTGATTAAGTAATGAGCTAGCGGTAGCTATGCGCTCACCTCTGTACGAACTTGCGGCTGGCTTTCCGCCATTGCTTACTGACAGAGTCGATTGTTTTCCAAAATAGGGCGTTCCCACATTTTTAATTTCTGACCCACCACACCCAAAATGCGGACTATAAAGTAGATTCATAAAATATTGCGTTACTGGAAGAATCACGCAGAATGGCTGGTATTCACCTTTGACCTCAATTGGTATCTCTGCAACTGCATTGCAAGAGCTCTTGCCGCCTGCTCTCACTGCTGGCGTGGTAAGTGTTCTCCAGTGTTTGTTTTGGTAGTAGAGAAGTATTGGTTCCAATAGGTCTGATAATGCATGCATCACCAATACTGGAGTGCTATTCTGACACTAGGCTAGCTTGTTGTGGTCACCTGACAACACTTTGTTAAATATACTTTTACAGTGGAACAGCAATTGTCTGGACGTCTGGACATCAATCATCCGTTAACTGGAACAGAACAAATGCTGCATGCACATAACAATTGCAATGGCCTGAAAAAAAGGGAGGAGCTACTGTACTTCAAAGAATTTGAATTCCAGAAGTCCACCATCACTATCATCAAGAAAGGCAAGGGTAAGTTAATAGCTTTTGCTTCCCAAAATGGGTCCTTTATGAAAATAGCAGCAACATTTTCTTGTTATGAACATTTCAATTCCCCAATTAGTTACATGCGGCTAGGGAGAATAAGTTAGCATTGGTAAAGATCGTCAAACGTTACGCAATTGCGCCAAACACACTAGCAAATCAAAGCAAGGAACGGTTATGCACCAATGGTTATATGATTTCTATATATACCTAGCTAGCTCTTCCAGCCCCCTTTATTACCTTGTATTGTTTAGGAAGGTGATTAATTTCATTATTTTGTTCAAATGCTCACTGTGTAGAGTATCCAATAGCTACACGCCACCTTATATCACTAGATTATTGATACACTAGCTGTTATGTTTTATAATTGATACATTCTACCACTGACATATGCCCATTTTATGAGCTATTCATATTGTAGATTGGAATAAGCTAAATTTACTGTAACTTATTGTGAACCATGTGAAATTATATAGCAGTTTAGATGTATAGAAGAGCCTATGTTCACTATTGTCACAGTGACTTTTATTGTAGGTTTGTGTGTAACTATATATGCCTATGTGTATAACTATGTATGTGTGGGAGTATAACTGTATGTGTGTGCATGCTGACGTTGGTTTTTCTAGATGGAAAGTAATTTAACTTAAGTAATCAAAAGTAGCTCAATAAGAATGATAACATTTGTCCAATCCACTTATTGGAATTCAATCTTGTTGGATTTCTTTAATTACCAATTGATTGCTAGCTAGTTTGTATGCTTTGAAAATCATGTCGTCAACAGGAAATTCTTAAAAATGGATACATTTTTTTAAATCTAAAATTTGTCTACATTCTTCAAAAGCATAATTAGCTACTCTGTAGCATGACTTAGAGAAGAATTAGTAAAGCATTTATCAACAGTAAGTGCAATAAATGTACCTCACATCATTCAATTATTGCTGAATGAAGCATTAGCATTTCATGTGATTTGTGAACAGGCGTCTATTAACTTGTGATTGAGATAAACATTAAGTTTATCAGGCGTCTATTAACTTGTGATTGAGATAAACATTAAGTTTATCAGGCGTCTATTAACTTGTGATTGAGATATTAACATTAAGTTTATTCACGCTTCTATTAACTTGTGATTGAGATAAACATTAAGTTTATCAGGCGTCTATTAACTTGTGATTGAGATAAACATTAAGTCTATCAAGGCGTCTATTAACTTGTGATTGAGATAAACATTAAGTTTATCAGGCGTCTATTAAGTTGTGATTGAGATAAACATTAAGTTTATCAGGCGTCTATTAACTTGTGATTGAGATAAACATTAAGTTTATCAGGCGTCTATTAACTTGTGATTGAGATAAACATTAAGTCTATCAGGCGTCTATTAACTTGTGATTGAGATAAACATTAAGTCTATCAAGGCGTCTATTAACCCTTTAGCGGTCACGGGCGCTTTAAAGCGCCCGCAGTACAAGTACTTTTTAAAAAAATTCATAAAAAATCGATCGTTCAACTTTGCCGCGATGTAAACATACTAAACGACGCTAAAAAGGCGTCCCTTTACCGTGGTATTTATTACAGAATTGCAGTCCCAAGGTTGCTAAGGACCACACCCCCGGGAAGTCGTACCGTTCACTTTGAAAGCATGGCTTCAAGGCTTACCGCTAGTGAAGTTGTCCGGCTTCTGGAAGACGACGATTTTGGCTTAGAGCAAGAAGATGACAGCGATTGTGAGGGAGATGAAGTGGAAAGCTACCTTCCTCAAGCATTATCTGGTCTTGCTTTGACAGAACTGCTTGCCCATTCGAGTCAGGAGGATGAAGAAGATATGGAGATGGAAGAGATAGCAGATGATTCGGATTTAGAAATGTCAGAGCAACAAGACGGAGCTAGTGTTAGCTCTAGCTTAGCTCAAGAGTCAGGTAAGCCATATAGCTGAGTTATAAAACTTGCACATTATAAATAATGCTGAATAATAATAGGTTTGGAAAGTGCAAGTCAAGCCTGCCCCACCCCCATGGAACTTGCTCCTGAGGACTCCTCTACTTATTCACCTGAAAGTAGTGAGGATGAGAGAGATGAAAGTGTTAGAGAGTTTTTGGGAGAAGTGAGAAGTAGAGGAAATAGGAGGGGTATGAGAGGAGGTGGAAGTCGTAGAGGGCGTGGCAGGGGTGTGAGAGGACAGAAATATGTTAGGGGGCGTGGCAGGAATATGAGAGGAATTGGGAATATTCGCGGACGAAACAGGGGCGTGAGAGGAAGAGGTAGAGGACGTGGTGTTCGACGCATAGGAAACAGAAGGAGAAATAGACAACCTCATGAATTGGATGGTCCATAGATAAAGGAAGAAAGCAATGCTTTGACATTTCCTTTCACTGGAAGTGACCCTGGTCCTAGTGTTCCAGTAGATAATTCTGTCTCAGTGTCCGACTTGTTTTGTAGGTTTTTTACGGATGAAGTGTGGGACCTGATCACAGTTGAGACTAATCGATATGCATTTCAACAACAGCAGCGAAGTCTTCATGTTTCTCCAAGGGCGTGGCACGACGTTTCTGTTCCTGAAGTGAAGAGCTTTATTGGAATTATGATTCTAATGGGCATTTGTCGATTGCCTCGTTTGAGATTGTACTGGACGACTAAATATCCATATATATCTCCTGAGATCAATAAAATAATGTCTCTTACAAGGTTTGAACAGATATATAGATTTCTCCATCTCTGTAAATCTGAAAAAGAGATTCCAGCTGGTAATCCTGGGCATGATTATCTATTCAAAGTCCGAAGCCTTTTGGACTTGTTAGCTCCTCGTTTTCTCTCTGAGTATAATACTCATGAAGAGCTGTCAGTAGATGAAGCTATGATTCCATTCAAGGGTAGGCTGGGCATAAAGCAATATATGAAAGATAAGCCTACTAAGTGGGGGATCAAGGTGTTTGTTTTGGCAGATGCTAGGAATGGATATACTATTCGCCATCAGGTGTATTGTGGAAAAAATTCTAGTCTTTCAATAGAATTGTTGGATGGTCTAGAGAGCACTTCACCAAAAATTTACATGGATAATTACTATACCTCACCAGAGTTATTCTTGGCTTTATACAAGAAAAATGTAAATGCTTGCGGTACGGCTAGATACACTCGAAAATATTATCCAGAAGATTTAACGGTGTCCAAGACTGTTGAGACTGGATACTATGACTATCGCTCATGTGGTCCTATCTTAGCTTGTGTGTGGAAAGATAAACGAATTATTCATTTTTTGTCTACCATGCATGTTGCTGAAGCTAGTTCTCCTATCACAGTTGAAAGACGTGACAAAGATGGAAGCAAAAGAAATGTTCAATGCCCACCACTACTTCCTGACTATCAAAAATTTATGAGAGGAGTTGATCGTGGAGATCAGCTAATGGGATATTACAATGTTGGAAGAAGGTCTAGAAAGTGGTGGAAACGTATTTTTTCATATCTTTTGGAGGTATCAGTACTGAATGCATATGTACTGCAAAAGTTCAGTAGTGATGAAAGACCAGAAAACGACTATCTGGCTTTTCGCTTAGCTTTAGCTGTGGAGCTTGTTAGCAACTATAGAAGAAGATCTTTGGGAGGACGACCTCGTTCTATGGAACTTGCTCAGTGTCTCAGACTCGACAGTACCAAGGACCATTTACCAGAGTGTGTTTCATCTAAAAGAGATTGTTATGTTTGTTCGAAAGTAAGAGAAAAGAAAAATCTTACAAGACAGCAGTACAGGCACGAGAGCAGTATCAAATGTTCAACATGTAATGTTCATTTGTGTCTTACTAAAGACAGAAACTGTTACAAAATTTATCACACTAAATCAGATTTTTGCTAACTTCATTTTATAGAATCATTTGACTGCTCAATTTATCGATATTTCCGTTCTATTTACCACAAATTTATTGAAAATTGAAGTAATTATATTATCAAAATTACAAAATGTATGCCCCAAATAGGTCTTGTGAATAATAAAGATTTCCTACAATACAAAAACATATCATAATTAGTACCAAAAACATTCATAATATTCAATAATTTGATATAAATTATATTCTTTGATGTTAACCACAATGGTAACCACATACACTTGGTTGCTAGGCAACGAAAACCACACCCAAATATTTAGTAACTATTTCTGGTTACAAAAATATATGGTTGCTAGGTACTTTTCTAAATGGTTAAGGTAGTGTGATTTATTTAAAAAAGCAGTATGCTGATGTAAAAAAAACCCGACCATGAAAGGGTTAACTTGTGATTGAGATAAACATTAAGTCTATCAAGGCGTCTATTAACTTGTGATTGAGATAAACATTAAGTTTATCAGGCGTCTATTAACTTGTGATTGAGATAAACATTAAGTTTATCAGGCGTCTATTAACTTGTGATTGAGATAAACATTAAGTTTATCAAGGCGTCTATTAACTTGTGATTGAGATAAACATTAAGTTTATCAGGCGTCTATTAACTTGTGATTGAGATAAACATTAAGTTTATCAAGGCGTCTATTAACTTGTGATTGAGATAAACATTAAGTTTATCAAGGCGTCTATTAACTTGTGATTGAGATAAACATTAAGTTTATCAGGCGTCTATTAACTTGTGATTGAGATAAACATTAAGTTTATCAGGCGTCTATTAACTTGTGATTGAGATAAACATTAAGTTTATCACGCTTCTATTAACTTGTGATTGAGATAAACATTAAGTTTATCAGGCGTCTATTAACTTGTGATTGAGATAAACATTAAGTCTATCAGGCGTCTATTAACTTGTGATTGAGATAAACATTAAGTTTATCAGGCGTCTATTAACTTGTGATTGAGATAAACATTTTTTTAAAGCACACAGTAGATTGACTTGGCATTCATTGTAACTGCCAGATCTAAAACATAAATGCCCATTGCTCACAGTTGTTGCAGTGACTTATAAAATATTTCAATAAAAATTTTGTTGACTTAGTGTCATCAATTTAACCAGTAACAGTTTGAACTTTGCTTGGCTAGTTTCTGTCAAAAGTGTATCAATACTTTTTTATTTCTTTCCTCCAGCCACGAGTATTAATTACATCAAATACTTCTTCCATGAGTTAAAACATTGAGGAGCCATATCTGACATAAACCACAAACAGGATTTAAATCACTTGCATTTCAACTTTATATGGACTCCAGTATAATTGCAACTTTGTCTTCCTGATTAAAAATAGCATATGCTACTGGGATGCCTTCTTGATAGTCATCTAACACTAGTAATGGAATTAAATGAATATTATAATTATTAACATTGTGGGTTGTATCCATATACATACAACAATTGCACAATGTTTGAGTAGCATATCTTTTTAAAATTCTGTCTCAATAACTAATAACAAATCTTGATCATTCAGCAGTTTACAATCTTCATTTGGTTCTTCACCTTTGCTGCTTATACAAGAGAATAAAATTATAGTCAAAAGTCTGCATTTCCTTCATAATACTGGCCACACTGACGAAATCATTTGAATGTTTTTGAATGCCACCGTCATTGAAAGCTTTTTTTATATTATTAGGTGATCATGAAAAATTCCATTACTCATTTCAGATTGTCTTGAATTAGCTATGTGCCTTGAACCAACACCTTTCAATATTTTAAGTGACAGATTAATTATTACTCTTACTAAGTCGTAAACATCCCAACTGTTTGTTGTGATAATAGTGGGTAGGAGTATAAGTTATGGATACTGTATCTGTTTTTAAGCATCTTAGTGCTTTTATACATACTGAGCAGTTTATATTAATTTTACTTGTCCCTTGACTTTTTAGCCCTCTTTTCCACTCCTACGTGGGTTATGTTTTACTGATTGCTGTATTAATAATAATGTTGATAGTTTTGAGTAAACTGTGAGGCAGTCATAAACCATGAATGTGGGACTTTTCTTCTTCTGTCTTCCATCAAGCACAAAGTTCATCCAAATTTTTAAAGGTTCTTTCAACAATGTCAATTGCATAACTATGCTCATCTTTGAGATGTCCTACTAATTCCATCACCTAAGTATGAAGGAAAAATATATTGAGTAAATGATTTATGTTAATTGTTAAACTTATTTATTTCCTCTTAAAACAGATACTGCATTTCATTTGCCCCTTTTATTTTTTGTGAGAAGTACTGACATGTCAGGACAAACTGCTTGTGTATGCATATTGCTGAAAAGAGAACATTACAACTCCAGACGACTTTGTCAGTGACTTTGCATTCTCTTTCAACAATTGTATTCAGGTGAACAGCACTGTTTTGTAACACTGTCACAGGACAAACAAGATGAAGAATTGTAAATATTTGTGGATTGAGCAGGGAGTGAAAAGATGGTTTTCTTCTTATTTTTATGCTGCCCTATAAAATGTATGACTGGACTTGAGATGGGGAACAATGATGATTTGAGTGAATCTGAAATAATGATAAAAATCACAGAAGTAGATAATGAGCTAGGTTTATGACTACAATGCATTTGATAGCATATCAGACTTTGCAAGCACATGTCTTTAGGATGATAAGCAATAACATGCTACCAAGTGAACAACGTGTAATCTGGTATATACAGAAGAAAAGAAACCATTAATTTACATAACACACTTTCACTGAAACATATTAGGGAGCATAATACATTCACTATAGCTATCACATTAATAGAAAAAACAAAACAAATACAATATACTTAAATTGTGATTGAAACTGAGAGGAAGATGCGGACTAATTTGATCCTGCAAAAAAAAAAAAAAAGTGGGTGGATCTTAGCTACACAATAAAGTAAATTAAATTTTACATCTTACCTTGTGAATATCCATACGTTCATTTTGAACTCTGTACACTGCAAACCAACAACAAGAACTGAGGTTATTAAATTTCATACCTTTATTATATCAACCTGAGCAGCAAATATTCCACAGTCAATTCCATTTGTCTGGTGAGGAATATTCTACAACAACATTCTTAGTCCAGGACTGACAATAATGTCACAAATAAAGCTAACCTTTCATGCTTCATAGGACCATTTGTGAAATTCTGAAGCTATTCTTCTTTAGTAAATCTCAATGAAAAAGTCCCTTTTTAATGACATCGCTCACATAAAGCTATGAATACTGTAATAAATGCCAATGAGTGTTATCATCCTCATGGTAGGAGTCATAGCATTCCACTCATTGCATGTTCACATCTATAAACTATACCATATAGCAGAATCAACCCTATGACAATACGAACACAAGGTATCTACTTACTAAAAGTGTCCAGTAATGTAATCATGACTAGTATATCCTAGAGTTGTGTAGTAAAGAATATAAAATGCCAATTAGCATTGTAAGTCTGTAGTTTATCTTTCTATTCCAACGTTGGATTCCACTACACTCTTTGTCCATTAACTTCTTCCTATAATGTGAACTCATCACAAAAAAAAATTTCCCCCAATTTATTAAATCCACAAGAAAATAGTGCATAACAACATTAACTTAATGCACGTAGCTATGTTACTGGTAAAAACACTGATTTTATTTTGATTGACTGCTTACAAAGAAGTTTTTAATGACAGTCTATGATCTGGAATACATAGGAAAATAATAAATATTGGCAACCTCATCAGACAACCACTGATTGTTAATCAAGTGCTGGCACCAACTCAAGGAAAGGGAATAAGAACAGCTGTCTAATTAGAGATATATTTTATCACTGTAACAAATTCAAGTATAACAATGTGAAATACCTTACCATAGTGCTCATGTACTAATAGAAATGGGTTACTAGATAGCACTTCTGCTAGTATAATGAGCAGTCTGAGAAGACACTGATGATTAATAACAAAATAATAAAATAGTTCCAATCAGTTTATACACCATATTTTCATTCCACAAGAGGAAAGACTCTCTAAATAATGGTAACATGTATAATTGGATCAAATTATAAAAAAGCTATTGCATATACCTGTACTTCAATTCTTGTTTACAAAGAAGAAAATTGTAATTGATATTCAGAAATAAATACATATATCTTAACTAACAGTTTAGTACCCTTAGTGACACGTACAAAGAGCAGAGAATGCTGAGAAGACAGTCTCATCATGGATATAAGTCCACTACTTCCCCAGCTTAGGACCATAATAGTATTTGTTACTCAAATGTTGTATGAGTTAGTAATTATGCATAATGTACTCTATTAGAGCTCAACAATGTCATAGTGTAAGGAAAATTATTTTTAGTTACTTGTTTAACTGACATATGTAGAACAAATTGCATCTGACATGTGCTATTCCTCTAAGGCTTTGTGAAAATTGACACACTCAGTTTCAACCTGGAATGGATAATTCATATTAAAAGGAAATGTCACACACATTAACATGAAAATGATCACCAAGTGTTTATATGAAATCTTTTTATCAGTTAGATCAAAACAAAATGAATTCAACCCAAAATACAGTCATATTATTTATATAGAATGCAAACCTTATCATGTGAAGTAGCCTGCAATTCAATATAAAGTTCAATACTTCCTTTTTTAAGGTTGTTTCAGCAAACCATACATGCTACTATTATTATTAAAACCTAATAATTATGTAGACTGGCATACTTAACTTCATACATACGTCTGCTTCACCATTACTTCACACTCAAGCATTGCCTTCACAGTATCTCACAGGAAAGCACACTATAATAAGTAACTAAATTAATTGGTTTATCTTACTCTGATGGTAACTATGTCACTAGATAATAACAAGCTAGAGGAGTAAAACATTCGTGAGCATCAAACTGGTCTCTGGGTAGGAGTGACATATGAGTTGCTGCATATAAATGAAAGATATGAATATGCTGACTACAATTGTCTTAATTTAGTTTACACAAATAGTTCAAATCCAATGTCACTGCAGCCACCATGTATAACTCTTATTCTAGCACTGTAATATATTTTTCCCAATTCATGATGGCTGCAATCACCTCATAATCTGCTAACAGTATCACTAAAACTAATTATTTACATGTACTTTAAACTTGTTATATTAGCTATAGCTTATAGCTGGTCTAGCTACCTTCCTCACAAATCTGGCAATTTGAGCGAAGACTTCCCAAGCTCGCAAATGCCTTTTAAACATAGCCTATTTTTTAGCAGAACCTGTAGAGTGCTTTATATGAAGCGTAAGTTTGTACTATTTATAATACCAGGAGGAAATCGTAACATACTGCAGCTATTCAATCCCACAACGTGAGCCTTTGCCACAGCAAATCGACCACTTACCGTGACCACGCCTCTCCATCAACTACCGCGAGTGACGATGTTTACCTATGCTAACTTACTCTCCTTAGTCGCTTCCCAATTAGTTCAGGTAATGGATGTTCCACTGTACATGAAAATATCGGAAGTGAATGAATAGCGTATCGTAAATAATCAGATGTCACTATTATTGGCTTTCAGTGCATAAATTGCTTCATTTAACTTCAGAAATTCCTATTACTTCCTCAGGCAATTGTCTTGTATTTCAGTAAATTATTTCTCATATATTTATAAATTCTTTGTTCATGCCAAGTTCTGTTCTGTTAGCTGATTTCATCTTCTAAATTTGTAGCTATACCAAATCGAAAGCACGATATCACTGAAGAACTTTTCAGTTATTCTAGGACCTCTTGGATCCCTGGTACTTTCTCTAGTGAATTTGACTCCATAATCTTTTCCCATTTCATGAAGAAGCTTTTTTTTTTTTTACAAATAGCCAACTTGGCAATAACTCTTCTCTTATGCTCAGTTTTGGTTAGTTTCTTTTCCAACAAACAAAAAAGTAACTCAGTTTTTACACTATTAATTGCCTCCCCTCCCCCCCTAAAAAGATCCTGTGAAACCCAGCTTCTGTGTGCTGAAAGGACCTTTTCAGTGCCCAAGCAACTGAATAATAAGTATGACTGAATGTGGTGCCATAGTTCCCAGCTGTCCTGATTAGGCCGAGACACTTGTGATATTCTCACATCCGTCTGGTGCACGCCCAACGGAGGCTTTTGTCCTAGTGATGAGTGGCTTTTTCAGAATAATGCTTAGTCAGCAAAATCTGGTGGTACAGTGTGGTCCAGAGGTCCCACTCATGCTTACAATGTGTAAAGACAACATGTCTCAATAGAAGAGTCAGCATTTCTAATTATAGTGCATTCAGCTGTTTCTAATTATAGTGCATTCAGCTGTTTCTAATTATAGTGCATTCAACTGTTTCTAATTATAGTGCATTCAGCTGTTCTTTTTTTAGTTTTTGTTTGTGTTGTATCTATTATATTGAGCTCGTGTGTGCACATGTGTGTGAGTTGTATAAGTGTGAGTATTACAAAGAGTATGTTTGTGTGTGATCAGCTCGTCTAGTGTATGTTAAATATCATTAAGGGTGGCCACATATAACAACGCGCACTTCCCATAGATCCACACATTAATTTATTTCCCGCCAATACACCACAATTAGATAATACGCTAACAGAAACAATCGCAAAGTAGTAGCAGCAGCGAAGTGTAGTGTCTTTAGCTTCAGGTTTTCTCATAGCCGTTTACAGCAACACTACGTATAGTAGTCCTTGTCTGAGCTCACGTGGCAAGGTGCACCAGGCTGCCTCTCCTCCTGTAACCGTTCTCCAGGCTCTGCACATCTGAGCTCGAGCGGATGGATCCAGCAGGCTGGATTTCTGAAGAGCAAAGACTTCCCAAGCTGCCCAGCTCTAAGACCTTCACCTTGGGCTATCTCCCAGACACTGCTCTCTCTTCTGAGTCTCTTGATATTGTTGTATTGATGTTTGTTTACTCTTGGTATAGGTGGGCTCTTTCTAGAACCAATGCAAATCTATTGAAAAAAATTGCTCGCATACTAGAGTACCAGAAATGGGGGTGGGTGGGGCCGTGGTTATTTAATAAGAATTGCGAGTGGAATAAAAGTTCCCTATTTTGCATCAGTTTTTCTTGGAATCTAATAATGAGAATAACAATTATTTTACACACGGGCAAACCTAAAAAAAGAAGAACTGGGCCACAGCTTGAATTTTTCGATATCTTATAAAAAGAAAAAATGCAAATAAATCTTAAAGTAATATTGAAATGAAAAGAACTTGTTGTCTTGCAGTAGAGTATCGGCTCGGCTAGAAGTGCACCAAATTACAGAGATCCAACTTACCGCACCGCTCCAAAAAAGTGCCACAAAGTTTTATAACAATACTCCAATAGTAGTTAATCTCTTAAAATTCTAGTTTCAAGTGTATTTAATCTCTTTAAATACTAAAGAAACTGCAGGGGACCATGGAATTAGCATATTTTAGAGTCGAACGTGTCCACTGGACCAAATAAAACTAGAGAAACTGCCGGGGACCATGTAATTTGCATACTTTAGAGTCGGACGTGTCCACTGGACTAAAATAAAACGATAGAAACTGTCCCGGACCATGTAATTATAATATTGTAGAGTCGGACGTGTCCAGTTGACATAAATAAAACGAAAGAAACTGCCGGGAACCATGTAATTAGCATATTTCATAGTCAGGCGTGTACAGTGGACTAAAATGAAACGAGAGAAACTGCCGGGGATCATGTAATTAGCACATTTCATAGTCGGACGTGTCTAGTGGAATAAAATGAAACGAGAGAAACTGCCGGGGACCATGTAATTAGCATATTTTAGAGTCGGACGTGTCCACTGGACAAAACTAAAACGAGAGAAACTGCCGGGAACCATGTAATTTGTATATTTTAGAGTCATACGTGTCCAGTGGACTAAAATAAACTGAGAGTAACTGCCTGGGACCTTGTAATTAGCATATTTTAGAGTCAGACGTGTCCAGTTGACAAAAATAAAACGAGAGAAACTGCAGGGGATCATGTAATTATAATATTTTAGAGTCGGACTTGTCCAGTTGACATAAATAAAATGAAAGAAACTGCCGGGAACCATGTAATTATCATATTTTAGAGTCGGACGTGTCCAGTGGACTAAAATGAAACGAGAGAAACTGCCGGGGATCATGTAATTAGCACATTTCATAGTCGGACGAGTCCAGTGGACTAAAATGAAACGTGAGAAACTGCCGGGGACCATGTAATTAGCATATTTTAGAGTCGGACGTGTCCACTGGACGAAACTAAAACGAAGGAAACTGCCGGGAACCATGTAATTAGCATATTTTAGAGTCAAACGTGTCCAGTGGACTAAAATGAAACGGGAGAAACTGCCGGGGACCAAGTAATTAGCATATTTTAGAGTTTGACGTGTCCAGTGGACTAAAATAAAACGAGATAAACTGCGGGGAACCATGTAATTAGCACATTTTAGAGTCGGACGTGTCCACTGGACTAAAATAGAACGAGAGAAACTGTCCGGGACCATGTAATTATAATATTTTAGAGTCGGACGTGTCCAGTAGACAAAAATAAAACGAGAGAAACTGCCGGGGATCATGTAATTATCATATTTTAGAGTCAGACGTGTCCAGTTGACTATAATGAAATGAGAGAAACTGCCGGGGACCATGTAATTAGCATATTTCATAGTCAGGCGTGTCTAGTGGACTAAAATGAAACGAGAGAAACTGCCGGGAACCAAGTAATTAGCATAATTTAGAGTCGGACGTTTCCAGTGGACTAAAATGAAACGAGAGAAACTGCCGGGGACCATGTAATTAGCTTATTTTAGAGTTGGACGTGTCCAGTGGACTAAAATGAAACGAGAGAAACTGCAGGAAATCATGTAGTTATAATATTTTTGGGTCGGACGTTTCCAGTTGACATAAATAAAATGAAAGAAACTGCCGGGAACCATGTAATTTGTATATTTTAGAGTCGTACGTGTCCAGTGGACTAAAATGAAGCGAGAGAAACTGCCGGGGACCAAGTAATTAGCATATTTTAGAGTCTGACGTGTCCAGTTGACCAAAATAAAACGAGAGAAACTGCCGGGGACAATGTAATTATAACATTTTAGAGTCGGACGTATCCAGTTGACAAAAATAAAACGAGTGAAACTGCCGGGGAACATGTAATTAGCATATTTTAGAGTCGGACGTGTCCACTGGACTAAACTAAAACGAGAGAAACTGCCGGGGACCATGTAATTATCATATTGTAGTGTCGGACGTGTGCAGTAGACAAAAATAAAACGAGAGAAACTGCCGGGGATCATGTAATTATCATATTTTAGAGTCAGACGTGTCCAGTTTACTATAATGAAACGAGAGAAACTGCCGGGGATCATGTAATTAGCACATTTTAGAGTGGGACGTGTCCACTGGACTAAAATAGAACGAGAGAAACTGTCCGGGACCATGTAATTATAATATTTTAGTGTCAGACGTGTGCAGTAGACAAAAATAAAACGAGAGAGAAACTGCCGGGGATCATGTAATTATCATATTTTAGAGTCAGACGTGTCCAGTTTACTATAATGAAACAAGAGAAACTGCCGGGGATCATGTAATTAGCACATTTCATAGTCGGACGTGTCCAGTGGACTAAAATGAAACGAGAGAAACTGCCGGGAACCATGTAATTAGCATATTTTAGAGTCGGACGTGTCCAGTGGACTATAATGAATCGAGAGAAACTGCCTGGGACCATGTAATTAGCATATTTTAGAGTTGGACGTGTCCACGGGACTAAAATGAAACGAGAGAAACTGCCGGGAGCCATGTAATTAGCATATTTTAAAGTCTGACGTGTCCAGTGGACTAAAATAAAACGAGAGAAACTGTCGGGGTCCATGTAGTTATCATAGTTTAGAGTCTCACGTGTCCGGTGTACTAAAATAAAACGAGAGAAACTGTCTGGGACCATGTAGTTATCATAATTTAGAGTCGGACATGTCCAGTGGACTAAAATAAAACAAGAGAAACTGCCGGGAACCATGTAATTAGCATATTTTAGAGTCTGACGTGTCCAGTGGACTAAAATAAAACGTGAGAAACTGTCGGGGATCAAGTAATTAGCATATTTTAGAGTCGGACGTGTCCAGTGGACAATAATGAAACGAGAGAAACTGCCGGGAACCAAGTAATTAGCATATTTTAGAGTCGGACGTGTCCACGGGACTAAAATGAAACGAGAGAAACTGCCGGGAACCATGTAATTAGCATATTTTAGAGTCTGACGTGTCCAGTGGACTAAAATAAAACGAGAGAAACTGTCGGGGACCATGTAGTTATCATATTTTAGAGTCGGACGTGTCCAATGGACTAAAATGAAACGAGAGAAACTGCCGGGGACCAAGTAATTTGCATATTTCATAGTCAGGCGTGTCTGATGGACTAAAATGAAACGAGAGAAACTGCCGGGGACCATGTAATTATCATATTTTAGAGTCGGACGTGTCCAGTGGACTAAAATGAAACGAGTGAAACTGCCAAGGACCATGTAATTTGCATATTTCATAGACAGGCGTGTCCAGTGGACTAAAATGAAACGAGAGAAACTACCGGGCACCAAGTAATTAGCATTTTTTAGAATCGGACGTGTCCAGTGGACTAAAATGAAACGAGAGAAACTGTCGGGGACCATGTAATTAGCATATTTTAGAGTCAAACGTGTCCAGTGGACTAAAATGAAACGAGTAAAACTGCCGGGAACCATGTAATTAACATATTTTAGAGTCGGACGTGTCCAGTGGACTAAAATGAAACGAGAGAAACTGCCGGGGACCATGTAATTATCATATTTCAGAGTCGGATGTGTCCAGTGGACTAAAATGAAACGAGAGAAACTGCCGGGGATCATGTAATTAGCACATTTCATAGTGGGACGTGTCCAGTGGAATAAAATGAAACGAGAGAAACTGCCGGGGACCATGTAATTAGCATATTTTAGAGTCGGACGTGTCCACTGGACAAAACTAAAACGAGAGAAACTGCCGGGAACCATGTAATTTGTATATTTTAGAGTCATACGTGTCCAGTGGACTAAAATGAAACGAGAGAAACTGCCGGGGACCAAGTAGTTAGCATATTTTAGAGTTGGACGTGTCCACGGGACTAAAATGAAACGAGAGAAACTGTCGGGGTCCATGTAGTTATCATATTTTAGAGTCTGACGTGTCCGGTGTACTAAAATAAAACGAGAGAAACTGTCTGGGACCATGTAGTTATCATATTTTAGAGTCGGACATGTCCAGTGGACTAAAATAAAACAAGAAAAACTGCCGGGAACCATGTAATTAGCATATTTTAGAGTCTGACGTGTCCAGTGGACTAAAATAAAACGTGAGAAACTGTCGGGGATCAAGTAATTAGCATATTTTAGAGTCGGACGTGTCCAGTGGACAATAATGAAACGAGAGAAACTGCCGGGAACCAAGTAATTAGCATATTTTAGAGTTGGACGTGTCCACGGGACTAAAATGAAACGAGAGAAACTGCCGGGAACCATGTAACTAGCATATTTTAGAGTCTGACGTGTCCAGTGGACTAAAATAAAACGAGAGAAACTGTCGGGGACCATGTAGTTATCATATTTTAGAGTCGGACGTGTCCAATGGACTAAAATGAAACGAGAGAAACTGCCGGGGACCAAGTAATTTGCATATTTCATAGTCAGGCGTGTCTAGTGGACTAAAATGAAACGAGAGAAACCGCCGGGGACCATGTAATTATCATATTTTAGAGTCGGACGTGTCCAGTGGACTAAAATGAAACAAGTTTAACTGCCAAGGACCATGTAATTTGCATATTTCATAGACAGGCGTGTCCAGTGGACTGAAATGAAACGAGAGAAACTACCGTGGACCAAGTAATTAGCATATTTTAGAGTCTGACGTGTCCAGTGGACTAAAATAAAACGAGAGAAACTGCCAAGGACCATGTAATTTGCATATTTCATACACAGGCGTGTCCAGTGGACTAAAATGAAATGAGAGAATCTACCGGGGACCAAGTAATTAGCATTTTTTAGAATCGGACGTGTGCAGTGGACTAAAATGAAATGAGAGAAACTGTCGGGGACCATGTAATTAGCACATTTTAGAGTCGGACGTGTCCAGTGTACTAAAATAGAACGAGAGAAACTGTCCGGGACCATGTAATTATAATATTTTAGTGTCGGACGTGTCCAGTAGACAAAAATAAAACGAGAGAAACTGCCTGGGATCATGTAATTATCATATTTTAGAGTCAGACACGTTTAGTTGACTATAATGAAACGAGAGAAACTGCCGGGAACCATGTAATTAGCATATTTTAGAGTCTGACGTGTCCAGTGGACTAAAATAAAACGAGAGAAACTGTCGGGGACAATGTAGTTATCATATTTTAGAGTCGGACGTGTCCAATGGACTAAAATGAAACGAGAGAAACTGCCGGGGACCAAGTAATTTGCATATTTCATAGTCAGGCGTGTCTAGTGGACTAAAATGAAACGAGAGAAACTGCCGGGGACCATGTAATTATCATATTTTAGAGTCGGACGTGTCCAGTGGACTAAAATGAAACGAATGAAACTGCCGAGGACCATGTAATTATCATATTTCATAGTCAGACGTGTCCAGTGGACTAAAATGAAACAAGAGAAACTACCGGGGACCAAGTAATTAGCATATTTTAGAGTCTGACGTGTCCAGTGGACTAAAATAAAACGAGAGAAACTGCCGGGGATCATGTAATTATCATATTTTAGAGTCAGACGCGTCCAGTTGACTATAATGAAACGAGAGAAACTGCCGGGGACCATGTAATTAGCACATTACATAGTCAGGCGTGTCTAGTGGACTAAAATGAAATGAGAGAAACTGCCGGGGACCATGGAATTAGCATATTTTAGAGTCGGACATGTCCAGTGGACTAAAATAAAACGAGAGAAACTGCCGGGGACCATGTAATTTGCATAGTTTAGAGTCAGACGTGTCCACTGGACTAAAATGAGAGAAACTGCCGGGGACAATGTAATTATCATATTTTAGAGCCAAACGTGTCCAGTGGACTAAAATAAACTGAGAGTAACTGCCGGGAACCATGTAATTAACATATTTTAGAGTCGGACGTGTCCAGTGGACTAAAATGAAACGAGAGAAACTGCCGGGGACCATGTAATTATCATATTTCAGAGTCGGATGTGTCCAGTGGACTAAAATGAAACGAGAGAAACTGCCGGGGATCATGTAATTAGCACACTTCATAGTTGGACGTGTCCAGTGGAATAAAATGAAACGAGAGAAACTGCCGGGGACCATGTAATTAGCATATTTTAGAGTCGGACGTGTCCACTGGACAAAACTAAAACGAGAGAAACTGCCGGGAACCATGTAATTTGTATATTTTAGAGTCATTCGTGTCCAGTGGACTAAAATGAAACGAGAGAAACTGCCGGGGACCAAGTAATTAGCATATTTTAGAGTCTGACGTGTCCACTGGACTTTAATGAAACGTGAGAAACTGCCGGGGACCAAGTAATTAGCATAATTTATAGTCGGACGTGTCCAGTGGACTAAAATGAAACGAGAGAAAATGCCGGGGACCATGTAATAATCATATTTTAGAGTCGGACGTGTCCAGTGGACTAAAATAAAACGAGAGAAACTGCTGGGGATCACGTAATTAGCACATTTCATAGTCGGATGTGTCTACTGGACTAAAATGAAACGAGAGAAACTGCCGGGGGACCTTGTATTGAGCATATTTTAGAGTCGGACGTGTCCACTGGACTAAAATAAAAGGAGAGAAACTGCCGGGAACTATGTAATTAGCATATTTTAGAGTCTGACGTGTCCAGTGGACAAAATAAAACGAGAGAAATTGCCGGGAACCATGTAATTATCATATTTTAGAGTCGGACGTGTCCAGTGGACTAAAATGAAACGAGAGAAACTGCCGGGCGACCATGTAATTAGCATATTTTAGTGTCGGACGTGTCCAGTGGACAAAATAAAACGAGAAAAACTGCCGGGGACCAAGTAATTATCATATTTTAGAGTCGGACGTGTCCAGTGGACTAAAATGAAACGAGAGAAACTGCCAGGGACCATGTAATTAGCATATTTTAGAGTTGGATGTGTACACTGGATTAAAATAAAACGAAAAAAACTGCCAGGAACCATGTAATTAGCACATTTTAGAGTCGGACGTGTCCACTGGACTAAAATAAAACGAAAGAAACTGCCGGAGACCATGTAATTTTCATATTTTAGAGTTGGACGTGTCCACTGGACTAAAATAAAACGAGAGAAACTGCCGGAGACCATGTAATTTTCATATTTTAGAGTTGGACGTGTCCACTGGACTAAAATAAAACGAGAGAAACTGCCGGAAACCATGTAATTTTCATATTTTAGAGTTGGACGTGTCCACTGGACTAAAATAAAACGAGAGAAACTGCCGGAGACCATGTACTTTTCATATTTTAGAGTTGGACGTGTCCACTGGACTAAAATAAAACGAGAGAAACTGCCGGAGACCATGTACTTTTCATCTTTTAGAGTTGGACGTGTCCACTGGACTAAAATAAAACGAGAGAAACTGCCGGAGACCATGTAATTTTCATATTTTAGAGTTGGACGTGTCCACTGGACAAAAATAAAATGAGAGAAACTGTCCGGGACCATGTAATTATAATATTTTAGAGTCGGACGTGTCCAGTTTACAAATATAAAATGAGAGAAACTGCCGGGAACCATGTAATTAGAATATTTTATAGTCAGGCGTGTCCAGTGAACATACAATGAAACGAGAGAAACTGCCGGGGACCATGTAATTTGCATATTTAATAGTCGGACGTATCCAATGGACTAAAATGAAACGAGAGAAACTACCGGGGACCATGTAATTAGCTTATTTTAGAGTCGGACGTGTCCAGTTGACAAAAATGAAACGAGAGAAACTGCCGGGGACCATGTAATCAGCATATTTAATAGTCTGGCGTGTCCAGTGGACTAAAATGAAACGAAAGAAACTGCCGTGGACCATGTAATTATCATAATTTTAGAGTCAAACGTGTCCAGTTGACAAAAATGAAACGAGAGAAACTGCCGTGGACCATGTAATTAGCATATTTAATAGTCGGACGTATCCAATGGACTAAAATGAAACGAGAGAAACTACCGGGGACCATGTAATTAGCATATTTTAGAGTCGGACGTGTCCAGTTGACAAAAATGAAACAAGAGAAACTGCCGGGGACCATGTAATCAGCATATTTAATAGTCTGGCGTGTCCAGTGGACTAAAATGAAACGAAAGATACTGCCGGGGACCATGTAATTTGCATATTTTAGAGTTGGACATGTCCAGTTGACAAAAATGAAATGAGAGAAACTGCCGGGGACCATGTAATCAGCATATTTAATAGTCAGGCGTGTCCAGTAGACTAAAATGAAACGAGAGAAACTGCCGGGGACCATGGAATTAGCATACTTCATAGTAGACGTGTCCAGTTGACTAAAATGAAACGAGAGAAACTGCCGGGGACCAAGTAATTAGCATATTTTAGAGTCAAACGTGTTCGTGGACTAAATTGAAATGAAAGAAACTGCCTGGGACCATATAATTATAATATTTCATAGTCAAACGTGTCCACTGGACTAAAATAAAATGAGAGAAACTGCCGGGGACCATGTAATTAGCATATTTCGTAGTAGACGTGTCCAGTAGACTAAAATGAAATGAGAGAAACTGCCGGGGACAATGTAATTATCATATTTTAGAGTCGGACGTGTTTGGTTGACTAAAAGGTAACGAGAGAAACTGCTGGGAACCATGGAATTATCATATTTTAGAGTCGGACTTGTTCAGTGGACTAAAATGAAATAAGAGAAACCGCCGGGGACCATGGAATTAGCATAATTTAGAGTCTGACGTGTTCAGTGGACTAAAATGAAACGAGAGAAACTGCCAGGGACCATGGAATTTGCATAATTTAGAATTGGACGTGTCCAGTGGACTAAAATGAAATGGGAGAAACTGCCGGGACCAAGTAATTAGCATAATTTTGTGTCGGACGTTACCAGTGGACTAAAATGAACGAGAAAAACTGCCGGAGACTATGGAATTTGCATAATTTTGAGTCGAATGTGTCCAGTGGACTAAAATGAAACGAGAGAAACTGCGAGGGACCAAGTAATTAGCATAATTTAGAGTCGAACATAGAGTCTGACGTGTTCAGTGGACTAAAGTGAAACGAGAGAAACAGCCGGGAACCAAGTAATTAGCATATTTTAGAGTCGGACGTGTCCAGTGGTATAAATGAAACGAAAGAAACTGCTTGGGTACATGTAATTAGCATATTTTAGAGTTGGACGTGTCCACTGGACTAAAATATAACGAGAGAATCTGCCGGGGACCGTGTAATTAGCATATTTTAGAGTCGGACGTGTCCACTGGACTAAAATAAAACGAGAGAAACTGTCGGGGGCCATGTATTTATAATATTTTAGAGTCGGACGTGTCCAGTTGACTAAAATAAAACGAGAGAAACTGCCAGGGATCATGTATTTATAATATTTTATAGCCAGGCGTGTCCAGTGGACTAAAATGAAACGAGAGAAACTGCCGGGGACCATGTAATTTGCATATTTTATAGTCAGGCATGTCCAGTGGACTAAAATGGAACTAGAGAAACTGCCGGGAACCAAGTAATTAGCATAATTTAGAGTCGGACGTGTTCAGTGGACTAAAATGAAACGAGAGAAACTGCCAGGGACCAAGTAATTAGCATAATTTAGAGTCTGACGTGTCCAGTGGACTAAAATGAAACGAGAGAAATTTCCGGGAACCATGTAATTTGCATATTTTAGAGTCGGTCGTGTTCAGTGGACTAAAATGAAACGAGAAAAACTGCCTGGGACCATGTAATTATCATATTTTAGAGTCGTACGTGTCCAGTTGAAAAAAATTAAATGAGAGAAAATGTCGGGGATCATGTAATTATAATATTTTAGTGTCGGCCAGAGTTGACATTAATGAAATGAGAGAAACTGCCGGGAACTATGTAATTAGCATATTTCAAAGTCAGGCGTATCCAGTGGACTAAAATGAAACAAGAGAAACTGCCGGGGACCATGTAATTTGCATAATTCATAGTCAGGAATGTCCAGTGGACTAAAATGGAACTAGAGAAATCGTCGGGGACAATGTAATTTGCATATTTTAGAGTCACATGAATCCAGTGGACTAAAATGACACGAGAGAAACTGCCGGGGACCATGTAATTAGCATATTATAGAGTCTGACGTGTCCAGTGAACTAAAATAAAACGAGAGAAACTGCCGGGGACCATGTAATTAGCATATTTTAGAGTCGTACGTGTCCAGTTGACAAAAATAAAACTAGAGAAACTGCCGGGGACCATGTAATTTGCATATTTCATAGTCAGGCGTATCCAGTAGACTAAAATGAAACTAGAGAAACCGTCGGTGACCATGTAATTAGCATATTTTAGAGTCACATGTGTCCAGTAGACAAAAATGAAACGAGAGAAACTGCCGGGGACCATGTAATTAGCATATTGTAGAATCGGACGTAGTTCAGTGGACTAAAATGAAACGAGAGAAACTGCCGGGGGCCAAATAATTAGCATATTTCATAGTAGACGTGTCCACTTGACTAAAATGAAACGAGAGAAACTGCCGGGGACCAAGTAATTAGCATAATTTAGAGTCTGACGTGTCCAGTGGACTAAAATGAAACGAGAGAAATTTCCGGGAACCATGTAATTTGCATATTTTAGAGTCGGTCGTGTTCAGTGGACTAAAATGAAACGAGAAAAACTGCCTGGGACCATGTAATTATCATATTTTAGAGTCGGACGTGTTCAGTTGAAAAAAATTAAATGAGAGAAAATGTCGGGGATCATGTAATTATAATATTTTAGTGTCGGCCAGAGTTGACATTAATGAAATGAGAGAAACTGCCGGGAACTATGTAATTAGCATATTTCAAAGTCAGGCGTATCCAGTGGACTAAAATGAAACAAGAGAAACTGCCGGGGACCATGTAATTTGCATAATTCATAGTCAGGAATGTCCAGTGGACTAAAATGGAACTAGAGAAATCGTCGGGGACAATGTAATTTGCATATTTTAGAGTCACATGAATCCAGTGGACTAAAATGACACGAGAGAAACTGCCGGGGACCATGTAATTAGCATATTATAGAGTCTGACGTGTCCAGTGAACTAAAATAAAACGAGATAAACTGCCGGGGACCATGTAATTAGCATATTTTAGAGTCGGACGTGTTCAGTGGAATAAAATGAAATGAGAAAAACTGCCGGGGACCATGTAATTAGCATATTTTAGAGTCGTACGTGTCCAGTTGACAAAAATAAAACTAGAGAAACTGCCGGGGACCATGTAATTTGCATATTTCATAGTCAGGCGTGTCCAGTAGACTAAAATGAAACTAGAGAAACCGTCGGTGACCATGTAATTAGCATATTTTAGAGTCACATGTGTCCAGTAGACAAAAATTAAACGAGAGAAACTGCCGGGGACCATGTAATTAGCATATTGTAGAATCGGACGTAGTTCAGTGGACTAAAATGAAACGAGAGAAACTGCCGGGGGCCAAATAATTAGCATATTTCATAGTAGACGTGTCCACTTGACTAAAATGAAACGAGAGAAACTGCCGGGGACCAAGTAATTAGCATAATTTAGAGTCTGACGTGTCCAGTGGACTAAAATGAAACGAGAGAAATTTCCGGGAACCATGTAATTTGCATATTTTAGAGTCGGTCGTGTTCAGTGGACTAAAATGAAACGAGAAAAACTGCCTGGGACCATGTAATTAGCATATTTCATAGTAGACGTGTCCACTTGACTAAAATGAAACGAGAGAAACTGCCGGGGACCAAGTAATTAGCATATTTTAAAGTTGGACGTGTCCACTGGACTAAAATGAAATGAGAGAAACTGCCGGGGACCATGTAATTAGCATATTTCATAGTAGACGTGTCAAGTTGACTAAAATGAAATGAGAGAAACTGCCGGGGACCAAGTAATTAGCATATTTTAGAGTCGGACGTGTTCAGTGGACTAAATTGAAATGAGAGAAACTGCCTGGGACCATTTAATTATAATATTTTAGAGTCAGACGTGTCCAGTTGACAAAAATAAAACGAGAGAAACTGCCGGGGACCATGTGTTTTGCATATTTCATAGTCAGGCGTGTCCAGTGGACTAAAATGAAACTAGAGAAATCGTCGGTGACCATGTAATTAGCATTTTTAGAGTCGAACGTAGAGTTGGACGTGTTCAGTGGACTAAAGTGAAACGAGAGAAACTGCCGGGAACCAAGTAATTAGCATATTTTAGAGTCGGACGTGTCCAGTAAACTAAAATGAAATGAGAGAAACTGCAGGGGACCAAGTAATTAGCATAATTTAGAGTCAGACGTGTCCAGTAAACTAAAATGAAACGAGAGAAACTGCCAGGGACCATGTAATTAGCATTTTTAGAGTCGAACGTAGAGTCGGACGTGTTCAGTGGACTAAAGTGAAACGAGAGAAACTGCCGGGCAAGTTGAACGTGTTCAGTGGACTTTAACGTAACGAGAAACTGCCGGGAACCATGTAATTAGCATATTTTAGAGTCGTACGTGTACTGTGGCCGAAAATGAAATGCGAGAAACTGCCGGTGATGTGTAATTTGCCAACCTGGTACTGAAGTACATACACACTATTACAATAACATTTCATGCAGTTGTGAACTAGCACACTTTCTGGTGTGTATGTGTGTTTGTGTGTTTCACAGATCTGACGATAAATGAAGTTCGTGTGTTAGTACGTGACAATCCAGAGTGGAAGATTGTATGGATTAAAACAGTATGTGTGTGTGTGTGTTCAATATTTAATGTCAAAATAAATACTTTATTGTGTAGAAGGAGACCCTTTGCCAACCTGGTACTGAAGTGTTAATAAACAATATCTTAATAGACTGTAATGTCAGAGACTACAACATACTGGAGTGTCCTTACATGAGCAACAGACATGGAGTGACCTTAGAGGTTAATGGAGTCCTGTGGCCACAGTTGATCTGTAAGTGACTCGCTGTATGCGTGAGCAAATCTGTATGTATTTGTGTGCACATGTATGTATTTGTGTGCACATGTATGTATTTGTGTGCACATGTATGTATGTGTGTGCACATGTGTGTATGTGTGTGCACATGTGTGTATGTGTGTGCACATGTGTGTATGTGTGTGAACATGTGTGTATTTGTGTGCACATGTATGTATTTGTGTGCACATGTATGTATGTGTGTGCACATGTGTGTATGTGTGTGCACATGTGTGTATGTGTGTATATAAGTTTGTGTGTGTTTATTTTATACATATGTATATAAATATTTAGCCACGTACGACTTCCAGAGGACTACAGTGTTAGTGAATGGAACTGCAGTCACACTCAAGTCTGAGTTTGTGGCACACTCTCGTGCTGTTGGTGTCGTGTATGCGGTAGTGCCTATGGATGGTGGCCATATTGTCCTCACTTTGCTGGAATTGGTGACCATTACTATTATTGTATGGAATTATATAACTGTTTGTTAAAATAAAATTAATAATTTTTATTCAAAAAATATCAAAAAATATAAATCCACAACGTCTAAATATGAAATATGGGATAAAATACATGAAGCATAAAATTCAATGAGTGTTTTCAAATGTATGTCCCTGTAGTGTTGATTGAATTCAATCCACAGCAATTCTATAACAAAAACAATACAATAATTCAAATGCTACTATAATAACAATATTCTTACTGGAGCTGTTGCTTTAATTTATCTGCCACTTGTCTACAATAGTCCACTTGAGACAATACAGTAACAAACTCCTCGAGGGCAGTAGGTCTAGTTGATAAGACTGTACGAATGCTACTCAGAAGGTTCCTTGTCTTCTCTACATCAATCCAGTTCTGACGTTGACAGAGCTGGTCATACATGTCCAGAGATATGAGTCCAATACTGTAGCAGTGATCAGCTACTGTCATAACACAAGGCTTCACTGAGAGGACCAAGTCAGGATACACATTCAGAAATATACTCAAGCTATTGCCACCTATTAATAAAACATTTATAATGATACCAAATAAAAACAATAACTTGACTTACTTTCAGAAACCTCTACCACAGGATCTTTCTTCTTATATTTCTAAACCAAACAAAATGATAGTTAGTTGTTGCAAGTTAGAATATAATAGACGTCTATTTCTACATACCTGTCCATACCAAATGAGGTGTCTATTCTGAAGTGCAATTCCTTGTGAACTGTTGAAACACTTCATGACTGAAGGAATGGACTCTACTTCATGAACTCTCCCGAGATGATTCCCTCCTTCATGTGAACGACAGTCAAAGGCAAACTGGTAGTCCAAGGAGCTGTTGTAGTTCATTCTGGAACTAGCCTTCTTTAGAGTGTCTTCTATTTCTTGTTTTAGAGCAGCACATTCATGGTGAATGGAGTCTTGGAAAGTAGGATCACATGAAACTACGACTTCAAAATATTTACATCGAGATATAAATGTTACACGAATTTGTTTAGTTCCGTACATAAAGTGCACCATGTTTTTCTTGACTCCTTCTCCAATGAAAGTGAAGGACTTGTTGGATACGAGACATGCCATTGCAGCAGGGAAGAGTCCCATAGGAGTAAACCCACTACTGAAGTACATCAAGAGAGGTTCCACGAAACAAGATCTGCAGGATTCTTTGTGGAATAGGTCAAGTTCCTTTGCACTAGTGTTTTCTAACACACAAGGCATGATGTATTCTTTCTCTTCTTCTAACACTGAGTTAGTATCAGAAGATTTGACTGATGCAATCTCAGCTATCAAGTGAAGATATGCAAGCAAAGCTACCAGTTGCTCTGGTGGAATCAGATCTCCTGAAATGTCAGCTGTAGCTGTCTTCAAATCTGTCATAGAGAATCGACCTGTCTTCCTGAATCTCTCGGATGTGGCCTGACCTACGCTATCAAAGCTCATGGCTTTCAGAATGACACCAGTGATACTGTCATACACTACCTGGATGTCTATGATGACCAGGTCCTCCAAACCAGGCACACTGGGGAAGTACATCAGAACACCGGCATGGTGGTGAAGAAACCACAGAGCTGCTTTGGTCTCGTAGGGTGTCATATTGAAGGCATGGGACAAGGCCAAGCAGGTCTCCAGGCTGGCTGTCCTCACTTCTCTCATGCGAAGACACAAGCTGAACAGAAGCCACACAGCTGGAATTTTCAGCTTTTTAAAGTGTTTCTCCATGGCATTCTCCAGTAGCTGATGCAAGTGATCGATCTCTTCTACTCCACCTCCCATGTTGTCTAAAGAAACAACAAGCTTGTCTTTTGAGCAGAACTGAACTATGCCTTTTTTGTAGGAGTCCGTGTCTCGAATCACTTTTTGAAGCTGCGAATCGACTGTAGCGATGACTTCATCAGAAACCTTGTCTTTGTGAGTACCCACTATATACACTACAGACTTGGAGGACTCCAGTATCTCACCAATGGCTGAGTTGTTCGCTCCTGGCTGAGGTTGAAGATGGGTGGAGGAACTGAGACAAGATATACTGGCCAGAGTACGCAAAAGCATCTCTTGCAGAGTAAACTCAGATTTCTCTGGTGCAGTTGTCTCTCCTGAAGCTCTCTGATAAAAGACCCGATACTCCTCATCTAGTTGGAACTTGTAGCTAAAGAACAGCAAGTAGAGGCCAGGTCCTATGGTGAGTGCTGGTAGCATGTCCATCAGCTCAGGTTGACCTCCGGTGTCCTCCATTCTCAAAAAAGCTTTAAAAGAGTGCTTCACATTTTCTGCAAAGTGTGGTTGTTTGGACACTGTCTCGAATATGGCAGCTATTTCAGAATAGTCTGGTGATCTGATTTTTTGTTTGGTCAATAATTTTAGTTTTGCCAGCATTTTGTGTATTAAGTTAGGCTGTGGCTTTTGAGCAGAGCGTGATTGCTTGGTGATTCTAATTTGTTGCTTTTTAACCTGATGGGACTGCCCTGTGCTGCTAGCCTGACTGACCTTTGCCCTGGTGTCGCTATCTCCATGGGAATCAGCTGTAGCCTCAGAAGTGGATTCAGTTTCAGAAGTGGAATCAGCCACAAAACTCTCTTTGAGAGTGTGAAAGAGTAGAGAAGCTTCCTCAGTGGGATTCTTTACAATGGTCCAGTCTACACTTCTTTCTGCTGTAGTTGGATCAGACTTGCCTTGGACTACCACATTGGAGCAACACTCCACTGTGCCTGTGCTGCCATGAATCTGCTCCTCTTCTTTTGCTGACAGAAGATCTATGATCTCTTTCTTAATTCTCCTGAGAGTTGTACTCTTGCCTTGTCTTGGAGGACCAAGGGACATAAACTTTAAAGACAGAAGCTCCAACACTTCCTTGGAAATGATGAAGTGTTTATATGCATCTTCATATTTTAGAACAACTATTAAACATAAAATAAAATATGCATTATAAAATACTGCAAATAAAACACTAATTAGTTATTACAGTCTCATTGGTTATACTATACAAGTAACCCACACACTGCACCAGTACAATTAGGTGGCTCCAGCAATACAGAGTGTGGGCAGCTGGTTTTATAGCCTGGAGCTAAGTCAGTAGAAGCAGCTGCCAGTAGAAGCAGCTGCACTCTAGCACTTGCAATTTTGGCAAAGACAATCAATTACCTTACTTATTATAATATCATAATTAATATAATAAATATTTAGTTTTAACTTAATTAACTTAATAATAAATAATAATATTCTAGTTTTATTATAGTACAAGTTTTTAATACCTAACTTTAGTATCCCATATAATCTATAAATGGGACATTCTAAAGAGAAGCCAATATCACTGAAGACAAGATGGCTTTCTAGAGATGCTGCTATTCTCTTACACTAACCTGACAGAGTTCCTTTATGTACTCCATCTCTATTAGCAACCAGCAACTGTCCAGTAGACAAGACTGCAGTAGCTATAGATCCACTATTATCCTTCTGTTCTGGTCTATCTCCCTCACTAGTAGTCTCAATCCACTCCTCTGTCTTGTTGGAGTAACTTCTAATGGTATAATAGTCATCGATGCCGATTAGATTCGATACATAGGAGACGATAGCAACGATGGCAGTAAGTGTGGTTACTGTCCTCCATATTGTTTGTCTTCTTGTCCTGCCATTACTAGCAGATGCTAAGAGAGACTCTAAACTGCATATAAACAGAATCTTCTCCTTGTCATCTCCTCCTGTGAAGTAGAAGTTGTCTTCATGGAATGTTGATCGCATGTCCCAGCATGAAGAAGGAAGTGAGTCTGCAGTCGTCCAATGGTCGTTGAGTAGAACTTCCACTACGTCCAACCACTCGTAATGTGAGCCCCTCCCACCAGCCACGACCAGGACCTCCGGTGATCCTCCACTAACTGATGATGTCCAGTAGCGACGAGTAGGCATGGCACGTAGCGATGGCTTCCAGTCTAGACCAGTAGTACTAGTCAACAGAGAGCTAGTGAGTTTATAAGTGGAGGGACGACGTCCACCAACCAATACAAACTTAGACTGGTAGGTAGTTAGGGACGAGCGTTCATATGGTGCATGAGTAGTAGTCCATGAGTGAAGGTCAGTAGAGATGTGAAGTGTGTGCCAATCACCATGCATAACTATGACTGTATTATGTAGTACTGCACATTGTACAGGATAGACATTCTTACTCCATGTATGGCAGTGCTCCCAGTGAAGAGAGACTGGAGGATGGAGATCTCTCTAAATACAAATAAATAAATAAATATATAATTAAAGTGATAAATAAACAAACAAACAAACAGCATTTAAGTGCTATTTAAACGAGACTTTGACATGCAAACACACCAACAAACTTATAAAGACTACAAACACATGTTGTAAACAAACACACCAACAAATGTATTCCTATATTATCAGCTTATGCATATGCTATATAAACATTCTGTACAAGTTTAAATAACTGCATAAATGCTAACAAACAACAATATAATTCACAAACATACAATTTTACTCTATAATTTACAGAATGTATACACACAATAACAATAGCAACTGTGTGACATACTAACACACAAACATACAGGTTCTCACACAATGCTTACATACAACACAATATTTAGTATATAAAACGGTAAAAAACAATTCTGAGAAATAAACAAATAAACAAACACACAAACATACAACTAGTACAATGCGTAAATATGTGCACACAAACACAAAATAATGACATGATATTCCAAACACACAAACACATAATAAGAGAATGTGCTGTTTCTTCCTGTGCTAAAATAATGTACAGTAGGCACCAGAAAAGAAAGATTTTTTTTTGCACTGAAGGAGTTATTGTAGAAAAAGAAAAAAGAGAGAAAATGTTACGGCAGTTGATAAAATATAGTTTTTCAGTTCGACTATGTTAAAGTTTTAATGCTCGTTTACCATATGCCACTTTCAGGAATGTAAAAAAATGATGCTATTTTAAATATCATTGGCTTAGATATTCTCACTAATAGAGACCCAACTGTAGCTGGTAGAAAGACTAAGAAGTAGGGACCTGTCAGAGCAGCAAGTTCAGCGAAAATCCAGTCAGTCTGCTTAATCGAAGAAAGTCAGTTTTTTTTTTATTGTGCAAGCAGTTTAGCATGACCCCTATAGCATTTAGAGGGTAGTACAAGGCTTAGCTTGCTGATATAGCTGTGGAAGAGTTTCTAGCTTTTAGCTGTAAATCAACTGAAACGAGAACTTGACTAGTAAAATTTTTATTGTGACTGTACCAACTGTTTAGTCAAAACGCAATGAAAAAATTGTAAAAAAAAAGCTTTTTTCTTTTCGAAAGACACCTGCTATGCTGTATAGAAAGCTAACACATGAACATATATATTTTTAAAAAACAAACCCCAAAACATAATCTTCCTATAAAAGTGCACAAACATACAAATATACATCCCAAATACAAATTATTTACACATGGTAAAAACTGTAAATAAACCACTAAACAAACACAACAACAAAAAAATTACTACAAATATATGCTGTGTTTATGTGTTATAAACACACAACTTACTATATTTCTGGAACAAACTAGACTTCAAATAGCTAGAGTAAATAGATACAAACTGTAGCATAAAGAGAGGGATAGTCTAACCATCCTCCAGCACAAAAACAACTAGCAACTGGAAAAAAGAGAGGGAAAGTCATGTCTGAGCATGCTCATGAAAAGAACCTGGTGTCTTTTTAAGAGCATGCTCAGGAACATGACTTTTACCCTCTCTTTTTTCCAGTTGCCAGTGCATTGGCTGTGAGCATGCTCACACATTACTTTCCCTCTTTTTTTCAGTTCAGCTGGTATCTCTTTATGAGCATGCTCAGACATAAGTTTCCCTCTTTCTATCCAGTTGTTGATGCCTTATATATAATGATCAGACATTAATTTCCCTTTTTCTAGTTGTAAAAAAAAATTAAGCTAAGCATTTGGCATGTGTGTAGGTAGCAGTGTTTTCCCTTCTTTCAACCCTTTTGTAAAAGCTATACAAACAGCGGGCTATATAGGGAAGGCTGGATCTAGGCTAACAAACATTTGATTAAGTAATGAGCTAGCGGTAGCTATGCGCTCACCTCTGTACGAACTTGCGGCTGGCTTTCCGCCATTGCTTACTGACAGAGTCGATTGTTTTCCAAAATAGGGCGTTCCCACATTTTTAATTTCTGACCCACCACACCCAAAATACGGACTATATAAAGTAGATTCATAAAATATTGCGTTACTGGAAGAATCACGCAGAATGGCTGCTATTCACCTTTGACCTCAATTGGTATCTCTGCGACTGCATTGCAAGAGCTCTTGCCGCCTGCTCTCACTGCTGGCGTGGTAAGTGTTCTCCAGTGTGTGTTGAGAAGTATTGGTTCCAATAGGTCTGATAATGCATGCATCACCAATACTGGAGTGCTATTCTGACACTAGGCTAGCTTGTTGTGGTCACCTGACAACACTTTGTTAAATATACTTTTACAGTGGAACAGCAATTGTCTGGACGTCTGGACATCAATCATCCGTTAACTGGAACAGAACAAATGCTGCATGCACATAACAATTGCAATGGCCTGAAAAAAAGGGAGGAGCTACTGTACTTCAAAGAATTTGAATTCCAGAAGTCCACCATCACTATCATCAAGAAAGGCAAGGGTAAGTTAATAGCTTTTGCTTCCCAAAATGGGTCCTTTATGAAAATAGCAGCAACATTTTATTGTTATGAACATTTCAATTCCCCAATTAGTTACATGCGGCTAGGGAGAATAAGTTAGCATTGGTAAAGATCGTCAAACGTTACGCAATTGCGCCAAACACACTAGCAAATCAAAGCAAGGAACGGTTATGCACCAATGGTTATATGATTTCTATATATACCTAGCTAGCTCTTCCAGCCCCCTTTATTACCTTGTATTGTTTAGGAAGGTGATTAATTTCATTATTTTGTTCAAATGCTCACTGTGTAGAGTATCCAATAGTATATGCCTATGTGTATAACTATGTATGTGTGTGAGTACAACTGTATGTGTGTGCATGCTGACGTTGGTTTTTATAGATGGAAAGTAATTTAACTTAAGTAATCAAAAGTAGCTCAATAAGAATGATAACATTTGTCCAATCCACTTATTGGAATTCAATCTTGTTGGATTTCTTTAATTACCAATTTATTGCTAGCTAGTTTGTATGCTTTGAAAATCATGTCGTCACCAGGAAATTCTTAAAAATGGATACATTTTTTAAATCTAAAATTTGTCTACATTCTTCAAAAGCATAATTAGCTACTCTGTAGCATGACTTAGAGAAGAATTAGTAAAGCATTTATCAACAGTAAGTGCAATAAATGTACCTCACATCATTCAGTTATTGCTGAATGAAGCATTAGCATTTCATGTGATTTGTGAATGTCATATTTGATTTGTGCTTTATTCTTCACTTTTGCACAATTGCAGAAATGCTTTGTCACGAGCTATAATTTAATATAAAGTAAGTTTATCAGGCGTCTATTAACTTGTGATTGAGATAAACATTAAGTTATCAAGGCGTCTATTAACTTGTGATTGAGATAAACATTAAGTTTATCAGGCGTCTATTAACTTGTGATTGAGATAAACATTAAGTTTATCAGGCGTCTATTAACTTGTGATTGAGATAAACATTAAGTCTATCAGGCGTCTATTAACTTGTGATTGAGATAAACATTAAGTTTATCAGGCGTCTATTAACTTGTGATTGAGATAAACATTAAGTTTATCAGGCGTCTATTAACTTGTGATTGAGATAAACATTAAGTTTATCAGGCGTCTATTAACTTGTGATTGAGATAAACATTAAGTTTAAACACAGATAAACATTTTATCAGGCGTCTATTAACTTGTGATTGAGATAAACATTAAGTTTATCAGGCGTCTATTAACTTGTGATTGAGATAAACATTAAGTTTATCAGGCGTCTATTAACTTGTGATTGAGATAAACATTAAGTTTATCAGGCGTCTATTAACTTGTGATTGAGATAAACATTTTTTTAAAGCACACAGTAGATTGACTTGGCATTCATTGTAACTGCCAGATCTAAAACATAAATGCCCATTGCTCACAGTTGTTGCAGTGACTTATAAAATATTTCAATAAAAATTTTGTTGACTTAGTGTCATCAATTTAACCAGTAACAGTTTGAACTTTGCTTGGCTAGTTTCTGTCAAAAGTGTATCAATACTTTTTTATTTCTTTCCTCCAGCCACGAGTATTAATTACATCAAATACTTCTTCCATGAGTTAAAACATTGAGGAGCCATATCTGACATAAACCACAAACAGGATTTAAATCACTTGCATTTCAACTTTATATGGACTCCAGTATAATTGCAACTTTGTCTTCCTGATTAAAAATAGCATATGCTACTGGGATGCCTTCTTGATAGTCATCTAACACTAGTAATGGAATTAAATGAATATTACAATTATTAACATTGTGGGTTGTATCCATATACATACAACAATTGCACAATGTTTGAGTAGCATATCTTTTTAAAATTCTGTCTCAATAACTAATAACAAATCTTGATCATTCAGCAGTTTACAATCTTCATTTGGTTCTTCACCTTTGCTGCTTATACAAGAGAATAAAATTATAGTCAAAAGTCTGCATTTCCTTCATAATACTGGCCACACTGACGAAATCATTTGAATGTTTTTGAATGCCACCGTCATTGAAAGCTTTTTTTATATTATTAGGTGATCATGAAAAATTCCATTACTCATTTCAGATTGTCTTGAATTAGCTATGTGCCTTGAACCAACACCTTTCAATATTTTAAGTGACAGATTAATTATTACTCTTACTAAGTCGTAAACATCCCAACTGTTTGTTGTGATAATAGTGGGTAGGAGTATAAGTTATGGATACTGTATCTGTTTTTAAGCATCTTATTGCTTTTATACATACTGAGCAGTTTATATTAATTTTACCTGTCCCTTGACTTTTTAGCCCTCTTTTCCACTCCTACGTGGGTTTTGGTTTACTGATTGCTGTATTAATAATAATGTTAATAATAATGTTGAATGTTTTGAGTAAACTGTGAGACAGTCATAAACCATGAATGTGGGACTTTTCTTCTTCTGTCTTCCATCAAGCACAAAGTTCATCCAAATTTTTAAAGGTTCTTTCAACAATGTCAATTGCATAACTATGCTCATCTTCGAGATGCCCTACTAATTCCATCACCTATGTATGAAGGAAAATTATATTGAGTAAATGATTTATGTAAATTGTTAAACTTATTTATTTCCTCTTAAATCAGATACTGCATTTCATTTGCCCCTTTTATTTTTTGTGAGAAGTACTGATATGTCAGGACAAACTGCTTGTGTATGCATATTGCTGAAAAGAGAACATTACAACTCCAGACGACTTTGTCAGTGACTTTGCATTCTCTTTCAACAATTGTATTCAGGTGAACAGCACTGTTTTGTAACACTGTCACAGGACAAACAAGATGAAGAATTGTAAATATTTGTGGATTGAGCAGGGAGTGAAAAGATCGTTTTCTTCTTATTCTTATGCTGCCCTATAAAATGTATGACTGGACTTGAGAGATGGAAACAATGATGATTTGGGTGAATCTGAAATAATGATAAAAATCACAGAAGTAGATAATGAGCTAGGTTTATGACTACAATGCATTTGATAGCATATCAGACTTTGCAAGCACATGTCTTTAGGATGATAAGCAATAACATGCTACCAAGTGAACAACGTGTAATCTGGTATATACAGAAGAAAAGAAACCATTAATTTACATAACACACTTTCACTGAAACATATTAGGGAGCATAATACATTCACTATAGCTATCACATTAATAGAAAAAACAAAACAAATACAATATACTTAAATTGTGATTGAAACTGAGAGGAAGATGCGGACTAATTTGATCCTGCAAAAAAAAAAAAAAGTGGGTGGATCTTAGCTACACATTAAAGTAAATTAAATTTTACATCTTACCTTGTGAATATCCATACGTTCATTTTGAACTCTGTACACTGCAAACCAACAACAAGAACTGAGGTTATTAAATTTCATACCTTTATTATATCAACCTGAGCAGCAAATATTCCACAGTCAATTCCATTTGTCTGGTGAGGAATATTCTACAACAACATTCTTAGTCCAGGACTGACAATAATGTCACAAATAAAGCTAACCTTTCATGCTTCATAGGACCATTTGTGAAATTCTGAAGCTATTCTTCTTTAGTAAATCTCAATGAAAAAGTCCCTTTTTAATGACATCGCTCACATAAAGCTATGAATACTGTAATAAATGCCAATGAGTGTTATCATCCTCATGGTAGGAGTCATAGCATTCCACTCATTGCATGTTCACATCTATAAACTATACCATATAGCAGAATCAACCCTATGACAATACGAACACAAGGTATCTACTTACTAAAAGTGTCCAGTAATGTAATCATGACTAGTATATCCTAGAGTTGTGTAGTAAAGAATATAAAATGCCAATTAGCATTGTAAGTCTGTAGTTTATCTTTCTATTCCAACGTTGGATTCCACTACACTCTTTGTCCATTAACTTCTTCCTATAATGTGAACTCATCACAAAAAAAAATTTCCCCCAATTTATTAAATCCACAAGAAAATAGTGCATAACAACATTAACTTAATGCACGTAGCTATGTTACTGGTAAAAACACTGATTTTATTTTGATTGACTGCTTACAAAGAAGTTTTTAATGACAGTCTATGATCTGGAATACATAGGAAAATAATAAATATTGGCAACCTCATCAGACAACTACTGATTGTTAATCAAGTGCTGGCACCAACTCAAGGAAAGGGAATAAGAACAGCTGTCTAATTAGAGATATATTTTATCACTGTAACAAATTCAAGTATAACAATGTGAAATACCTTACCATAGTGCTCATGTACTAATAGAAATGGGTTACTAGATAGCACTTCTGCTAGTATAATGAGCAGTCTGAGAAGACACTGATGATTAATAACAACATAATAAAATAGTTCCAATCAGTTTATACACCATATTTTCATTCCACAAGAGGAAAGACTCTCTAAATAATGGTAACATGTATAATTGGATCAAATTATAAAAAAGCTATTGCATATACCTGTACTTCAATTCTTGTTTACAAAGAAGAAAATTGTAATTGATATTCAGAAATAAATACATATATCTTAACTAACAGTTTAGTACCCTTAGTGACACGTATAAAGAGCAGAGAATGCTGAGAAGACAGTCTCATCATGGATATAAGTCCACTACTTCCCCAGCTTAGGACCATAATATTATTTGTTACTCAAATGTTGTATGAGTTAGTAATTATGCATAATGTACTCTATTAGAGCTCAACAATGTCATAGTGTAAGGAAAATTATTTTTAGTTACTTGTTTAACTGACATATGTGCATCTGACATGTGCTATTCCTCTAAGGCTTTGTGAAAATTGACACACTCAGTTTCAACCTGGAATGGATAATTCATATTAAAAGGAAATGTCACACACATTAACATGAAAATGATCACCAAGTGTTTATATGAAATCTTTTTATCAGTTAGATCAAAACAAAATGAATTCAACCCAAAATACAGTCATATTATTTATATAGAATGCAAACCTTATCATGTGAAGTAGCCTGCAATTCAATATAAAGTTCAATACTTCCTTTTTTAAGGTTGTTTCAGCAAACCATACATGCTACTATTATTATTAAAACCTAATAATTATGTAGACTGGCATACTTAACTTCATACATACGTCTGCTTCACCATTACTTCACAGTCAAGCATTGCCTTCACAGTATCTCACAGGAAAGCACACTATAATAAGTAACTAAATTAATTGGTTTATCTTACTCTGATGGTAACTATGTCACTAGATAATAACAAGCTAGAGGAGTAAAACATTCGTGAGCATCAAACTGGTCTCTGGGTAGGAGTGACATATGAGTTGCTGCATATAAATGAAAGATATGAATATGCTGACTACAATTGTCTTAATTTAGTTTACACAAATAGTTCAAATCCAATGTCACTGCAGCCACCATGTATAACTCTTATTCTAGCACTGTAATATATTTTTCCCAATTCATGATGGCTGCAATCACCTCAGAATCTGTTAACAGTATCACTAAAACTAATTATTTACATGTACTTTAAACTTGTTATATTAGCTATAGCTTATAGCTGGTCTAGCTACCTTCCTCACAAATCTGGCAATTTGAGCTCGCAAATGCCTTTTAAACAGAGCCTATTTTTTAGCAGAACCTGTAGAGTGCTTTATATGAAGCGTAAGTTTGTACCATTTATAATACCAGGAGGAAAACGTAACATACTGCAGCTATTCAATCCCACAACGTGAGCCTTTGCCACAGCAAATCGACCACTTACCGTGGCCACGCCTATCCATCAACTACCGCGAGTGACGATGTTTACCTATGCTAATTTACTCTCCTTAGTCGCTTCCCAATTAGTTCAGGTAATAGATGTTCCACTGTACATGAAAATATCGGAAGTGAATGAATAGCCTATCGTAAATAATCAGATGTCACCATTATTGGCTTTCAGTGCATAAATTGCTTCATTTAACTTTAGAAATTCCTATTACTTCCTCAGGCAATTGTCTTGTATTTCAGTAAATTATTTCTCATATATTTATAAATTCTTTGTTCATGCCAAGTTCTGTTCTGTTAGCTGATTTCATCTTCTAAATTTGTAGCTATACCAAATCGAAAGCACGATATCACTGAAGAACTTTTCAGTTATTCTAGGACCTCTTGGATCCCTGGTACTTTCTCTAGTGAATTTGACTCCATAACCTTTTCCCATTTCATGAAGAAGCTTTTTTTTTTTTTACAAATAGCCAACTTGGCAATAACTCTTCTCTTATGCTCAGTTTTGGTTAGTTTCTTTTCCAACAAACAAAAAAGTAACTCAGTTTTTACACTATTAATTGCCTCCCCTCCCCCCCTAAAAAGAATCCTGTGAAACCCAGCTTCTGTGTGCTGAAAGGACCTTTTCAGTGCCCAAGCAACTGAATAATAAGTATGACTGAATGTGGTGCCATAGTTCCCAGCTGTCCTGATTAGGCCGAGACACTTGTGATATTCTCACATCCGTCTGGTGCACGCCCAACGGAGGCTTTTGTCCTAGTGATGAGTGGCTTTTTCAGAATAATGCTTAGTCAGCAAAATCTGGTGGTACAGTGTGGTCCAGAGGTCCCACTCATGCTTACAATGTGTAAAGACAACATGTCACAATAGAAGAGTCAGCATTTCTAATTATAGTGCATTCAGCTGTTTCTAATTATAGTGCACTCAGCTGTTTCTAATTATAGTGCATTCAACTGTTTCTAATTATAGTGCATTCAGCTGTTCTTTTTTTAGTTTTTGTTTGTGTTGTATCTATTATATTGAGCTCGTGTGTGCACATGTGTGTGAGTTGTATAAGTGTGAGTATTACAAAGAGTATGTTTGTGTGTGATCAGCTCGTCTAGTGTATGTTAAATATCATTAAGCGGTGGCCACATATAACAACGCGCACTTCCCATAGATCCACACATTAATTTATTTCCCGCCAATACACCACAATTAGATAATACGCTAACAGAAACAATCGCAAAGTAGTACCCAGCAAAAAAATCCTGTAAGATCTTGTCAGATCTTACAGGATCAGTAGGATCCTATAAGAATAGACAAGATCCTATTTGTACTAGCAAGATCTTGCAAGAACTGATTAAGATCCTATAAGTTTTGTTAAGAAATAAATCATGTAATATACCTTATAAATTCCTGCAAGTTCTTACAAGAACTGATTAAGATCCTGTAAGTTTTGTTAAGAAATAAATCATGTAATATACCTTATAAATTCCTGCAAGTTCTTACAAGAACTGATTAAGATTCTGAAAGTTTTGTTAAGAAATAAATCATGTAATACCTTATAAATTCCTGCAAGTTCTTACAAGAACTGATATAGATTCTGAAAGTTTTGTTAAGAAATAAATCATGTAATATACCTTATAAATTCCTGCAAGTTCTTACAAGAACTGATTAAGATTCTGAAAGTTTTGTTAAGAAATACATCATGTAATATACCTTATAAATCACTGGTTGAGATTATATAAGTTTTGTTATGTGTAAAATCTTACAAATTCCTGTAAGACTAAAGAAAGACATATACATATCCACTGGAGTCACCTGAAAGTATATCGACTTATTAACAGTCCACATGACATGTTTGTAAGTTTAATTCTTTGCTTTTATGACCTGTAGTGGTCTATTGTGTATACTTTTAGAATTCAATCATTTAGACCGTTCCTCTGCCTATATTAATTGTAATAGGTAAATTTTCAAGTACATAATTTTAGTTTGTGTGATTCAGATTCCTTCCCCCATTTACGAAAAAGCATCATGTATGAAGAACTGCTATAAATCATCATTGTTTGACTTAAACGATTATAGGAGTCAAGATGATTACTATGTAAATTAGAAAAAAAATGTGAGGTTGAAAAAGTCCAAAATGTGGCAAAAATGGAGAGACAAAAAATACTGAATTAGTGGTGTTCAACTTTGTTTGGCAAAGTTACTATAATGTCATGAGGTGAATATTTAACTGGAATGTGGACACACTTCTCAACCAAGTCTGTTGGTGAAATTGCTATTAATTTATTAGATAAAGATAGCTTTTTCACCTTAAAGCCAAACAAATTGAACAATTTAGCTGCCTTGTAATCATCTTCACTTAGTGAATGTCGATGTTGTGACTGTGGCATTGCCAGTACCTCTTCATCAGTATTGTCAAAAATAGACACAAGGACAATTGGATTACCATTGACTAAGCAAAACTTCTGAATAGACCCAAACCATTCTTCTTTACCACATACTGGTCTATAAAATTTACAAATGGAGTTATTTCTAGAGTTGTGCTTGCTTGCTACTGAATAAGTTACATCATCTTGCCTGTACCTAGGGAAAACTGGAACTATGTGGTTTTCAATGGAAAACCCTGCTTCCTGCACAGCCTTTATTTCATCTACACAGAGATTTTTGTTTGTTACTTTCCCCAAAACATCAGATATCCTATCTACCTTTCCAGTGACTCTGTTGAGAAAGTCCACTGTTTGAGAATTCTCGTTCTTGTCCAGTCTATCCTTGAGAAGAGGCAGAGCTTGTCTCATTCTAACAGACTGAATGAGTTGAGGGAGGACATTCCTTGTTCCATGACAATGCCGCTTCAGAAATCCATTGAAGTTTTCAAATCCGAATGTCGAATAGCACCACAAGGGTCCCCATCGCCGGACAAACTCACACATGTGTATCAAACTATGAAAGTTCAATGAACACATGGTTTGAGGGTACAAAATTGGCATTAATTCATAAAATCTGGCAAGCATGCAATGAGCTATTTGTAGGTGCTGTTGAGATATATTGCAGCCAAGTAAAATATGAATGGAACTAACTAGCAATGAGAAGTGATATAGGTAGTCTGCTGGAAAATCCACTTGCAATAGTACAGGAATAGAATAAATCAAAAGCCAGGCCCGATATTCAGATGCTTTCCAATACTTTGAAGTATGTATAGACCTAGGAGTTCGCCGGAATTCATAAGAGGGTTTAATGCGCAACAAAGCTTTATCAATTTCTTTCTTTTTCCTACCAAGGTAAAATCTGGACTGGTGATACTTTGTGTCAAACCAAGAATTAAAAAGAGATTTAGTAACTCCTTCCTAAACAGCATGCATGTAGTCTATAGGAACAGCCTTGGTAAGGGAAATACTGGAGGACAACACTGAGGGACCTTTGACACCACAAATTGGTGTTTTCCTTGCAATGGCTTGCCTAGCGTATCTATTCATTTGTGTGTCATTCCTTGGTTTATGACGTTCTGAAGGCAAATAAATTCTGCGATGATTTATATGTTTGCCTTCATCCAGACAGTATAGACAGCCATACCTTCCATTGTACTGCATCATATTGACAGCTGCTGCTCTTGCAGGAAGATCAAACACACTGAGAAGAAGCTTAGCTCGAAGTTGCTTTTCCCCTTGACAAGTCTTTAATGACACTTTCAGTGACTCTATTTTACTTATCACCGGTTGTAAAATAGTTTTCATATCAGGCTTAACTGGTCCTAACCAAATTCCACCTAAAAGAAGGTAATCTGCATCCATGCAAAGATGTGGAGGTAAACTTGAAATGCACAGTTCAACTGGCCACAATGAAAGACCTGTAAAAAAAAGATCTATATTATATTTTTTTAATTAACTAAATGACATTGAATATTGTTGTGATTAACTCTAATTGACTGAGTGCTAAAAAATTTATAGAATTTTTTTTTTAATGTGTACGTGTACAAATGAACTTTAGAGTTAGTGTACCTGATGATTTAAAAAGTGGCACTCCATCTGAACAGAGAATGAGACCAGTATGCTCTGGCACAGACAGAAAATTGCCAGGCTCCATTAACTTTTTATACTCTTCCCCATCTTGAATATCTTTGATGTAATTAGAATGATGTAGTCTAGTGAATGGATATTGAACCATTTCCCAGTTTTCTGAGATATATACACATTTTACTATGATAATATGTATATAATAACCAAATATTGTAACATTTACCTGAAAAAAATGTTGAGTAGCTGATTTTCAAAAGGTAATATACTAAAATAACTGATACTTGCCTTCAGTTTCTTACACTTATTATTAGAACATTTTTTCTGAATCTCTTGTTTGCAATGAGAACAAAAGTGTAAAGTTTTGACATCATTTGAGGTACCAAACTTCTGTTTTAGCTTATAGAGGGATGTCGGGCATGATTCTGAGGAAGGGCAGTGGATTTTGATAAGGTCAATGAGTTGGCTGATTGCTGCATCGGTTAAGTGATTAAAAATAGCATACTGGTATATACTAAGCCAACTGGCTTCTGTGCTTAGTGGTGCTCCAAGAAAGAGAGGATTTGTTTCAGTTCCTAAAAGTTAAAAGTGAATCATTACGGTTATGTTAAAAGCAAAGATTCAGTGTTCATACCTGTTTTTGATGAACATTGTTCTCTAGTATTACAACCATTACCATCATTGCTACCAACACCACCATCACCATCATCACCATCACAACTGTCATCACCACCATCACCATCACTACCATTTACACCACCATCACCACCACTACCATCAGCACCATCATCATCATCACCATCACTACCATCACCATCAGCACCACCATCACCATCAATACCATCATCATCACCACCATCACCATAATCATCACCACCATCATCATCACCACCATCATCATCATCATCACTATCATCATCATCACTATCATCATCACCATCATCATCATCACCACCATCATCATCACCATCATCATCACCACCACCATCATCATCACCACCATCATCATCATCATCATAATCACCATAATCATCACCACCATCTTCATCACCACCATTATCATCATCATCATCATCACTATCATCATCACCATCATCATCATCACCACCACCATCATCATCATCACCACCATCATCACCACCACCACCATCAACATTAATATTCCTAGCACTATCAGTGCAACTATCACTGTCATTCTCATCATCATGTTTATCACCACTACTGTCTGTTTTCCTCATAAGTTTTCTCCTTTTGATATATCCTTCACATTCTGCATCTAATTTTTCTACAACAGGTAATATTTGTAAGTATTGTGGTCCCAAATCACTGCAGTTACCTGCATCCCACCAGATGGTTTGACGAGGTACTGTGACTGAAGGATCTCGACAGTATTGTTTTCTATGCTTGGATGCTATGGAAGAGTCACCTTCAATAATAATCTTATCCAAAAACAGCTACTTAATTCTTTTTTAATATGCTTCTATTCTATCAATGATTTTTTTTTACTTACTTGGACATTTTTCCACTTTTTTACATTTTTTTGCATCTTCCGATGGTAGCCTTTGCAATTTTTTAAGTCTCCAAGCAGTTGTTCTTGGGATTCTTGCATTTTCACTTCTACAATACTCCCTATACCTCTTTCGACCTTCCATTGTTGTGTAATAAGTGTAGTGCTCTTAATTATTCCAATCACATGATCCAACTACAACAATTTTACAGCTGCAAATACAGCTGATACTTTAGGGAAAAAATGGCTGAAACAAGTAAGAGAGCTAGGAAACCTACCAAGAAAGTGATGACCAATGCTCTGGTAAAGCCAGCAAAAGAATGCAACAGTAAGTTAATGAATAAAGATAGATAATTTAGATTAAAGTGCATGAAGTACCTAGTGGTCATTGTGGGGTTGCCACTTAGAGTAGCTAACCAAGGTAGGATATGTGGTTTACCACAACCACTAGCTGCAGCTAGCTTGGACTGATGGTCATTCTCTGAAGCTTACACTTGGTAGTTATAATTACATGGTAGTTTTTAAGGCCAAGTTGCTGAAAAGCTACATTTTTGCTACAAAAGAAATGATTGTACCCTTTTTGCACTCTACATGCCCTTTTATTATATAAATGTTTAACGTAAATGCCATCAATTTCTAAGTTACTGAACACCTTTTTGAACAGCTATTAAAGGTATCGAATATTTCTAGAGTGGTGTAGGGTTTTGTCCAGCCAAGACAATAGGACACACGTGTGTCATTCCAAACAATTGGAAACAGAAGTGTATGATTATGTCAGCACGGATGACTTGAAGGTTGGCGGTGAGGTAATCTGGAGGTGCAAAGGACGGCCGTACACTGTACAAATACAAAATATATTTGGTATGTAACTATATGTATAATGTGTTGCATTTACTAAAATTAAATTTCTTTTAAGATACTAAAGATGAGGCTGAACGGAAGGAGAAGCCAAGACAGTGCTATATTGAAGACAGTGAAAGTGAAGAAGATGGGTCACCTCCACCCTCCAAAATGGTACATAATATGTTGTACAGTATGGCTACAATTTTATAGTTGTGATTACGTAGCTTAAAACATACATTGAGGATGAAATGGAAGAGGAAGTAGATGCCAATACAAGCTCCTTCAAGTCTTCATCAGAGGTCAGTAGAATTCAATTTATGCCCTTCATTACTGCCAGTTATAATCTTATATTTCTACTGGTAACAGTTCTCAATGGGAAGTGCAGCAGAAAAACTACTTACGAAGAAAGATGTAAGATTTTTTTCCTTCTGGTCTTTAGCTGTTTGTTTTATGTAGTGTTTCTTGTAGACACCATGGTTTGAAAAAGTCATAAAAAGATTAGAAGAACTGACGACATTGGTCAAGGAATTAGACAAAAAATGCAACTTGCTGCTGAAGGAACAGTCGAACAGAAGTATTACAGAAGTAAGAAGTATAATTATATATATATTATATATCAACAGGTAATAAGTTAGTCAATTAATGAAGGTATTTGGACAAATGAAGTGTTCGAAACACCATTACAATTATTAATAATAATTTGATTATGATGGTGACTATGGTGATTACAATTGGATTGAAATTATTGCACTGTATGAATTACAAAGGCTTCTTTTAAACTGATTTTTGTATAATTAAGTATTAAGCATTCTAGGATAGGAGATTTAATTTATTTTGGCAGCATGGGGTTTACGGAGATATGATGGTAAATTATTAAATATTTGCACGATAGTCTCAAGTAACACTGCGAGATAAGTAATTCTAATGTAAGGACTCAAAATGTTATACTGAGACATGCAGAACCACATTTATAAATACTCTATATAAAGCACACTTCATTTTTTCTATTATTATTATATCATTACAGGCTAATAGTTGCACTGATGATAGTACATGTGTGAAAGAAAAGAAAGAAGTAAAGCAGAAGTTCATTTCAGTAAGTTAATTTACTAGAAGTATAATGTTTCTTTTATTTCATTACAAAAATATGTTTTATTCAGTTTTATTTTCTTATTATTTTATTATCAATATTTAGTGATGTGTTTTAGCACAAATGGCAAGCGAGAACTGAAAATGCCTTTTAAAATAGTATTCTTCTTAGTTAAATTTACACACACATGTTCATTGATATAGCAGCACCAGACTTAAATTGTATTCTCTTCACAACTTGACTATCGGACAATTGATTTTTCAAGAGGTAAGCAATCAAGACGATGGTATGGGTAAGGATTGCTAAATTAAAGGATTCTGCTTAAACTAGCTGCCTTTCTAAAGTATGCTCCTTTGAAATGCTCTATTGTACAAGAGCTCTAGTAAATAAAGCATTGTATTGCATTTTCTTATTGCTTTGACTATTGAACAGTACATTTTCAGTGCATTAAAAAAAACGAACTCCGCTAAGTTTGTATTTGTAAGGCTGGTATTATATCAAAGTATTTTCTCCTAAATTTCTTGCACCCGCGCTAATGTTTACATTTTAAACTTACCTCCGGGGTTGACTCGCATTGACTTCTTTGAACTTTGCCATATACATATATATATATATATATAAATCACAATTGAGACTCGTTAGTGAGAGTCTTGCTTTGCTCGCCCAATTATTATTTTTATTATATTTAGCATTTCATTGTATGTTTTAAATTCAGTGGTCCTCTAAGTTTCTTAATGAACTTTTGTATAACGAACAGTTAGTAGATTTTTGACTTAGATATATGTACTGACAAATTGCATAGGGATGTAACAAAATTTTTGCACACACATGCACACACACATACACACAAGTCAAATTAAGTAAATTTATTAGGCATATATATGCTGAATTCTTAAATAAATAAGCCACTTTGATTTTTTAAACTCTATGGATAGACTCAATACAATTTCCATAGCTGTTACAATTCTTTGAATAGTAGCAAAGGTATTAGAGTATAATAGCATGGAAAGCTGTGGTATTGGGGATTAATAACAAGAGTTGAGAGAGAATTTTTACAAGGTAAGCCAAGTGAAATTTCTTGCCACTAAGTGCTATTAATACCACCACAGTTTTCCATGCTATCATAAGTTAATACTATAGCCAAAGATAACAGTTCATTTCTGCAGTTAAGAAAAACCGTAATCTTGGTTCTGCTATTACTCATACTTTTCTTACTATTGCTGAATAGCGTTCCCCAGGAAATTTGCTGGGATATTGCAGCAAGGTCACGAAGAGATCACTGTGACCAATAAGATCATTATTTCAGTTTTCCAAATATCACCACACTTTTTTTGTATTATAAAATGCCTTGGTTATGTTAGACTTATATATATTCAGTCATGCCTACCTAAAAAATCATCCATATTGAATGAATTAAATGTATTGCTAAAATATTGTAAAAATGTTATTTTACCTATATAGTTGTTCCACACAATATTTTATTTACTATTTCAGAGTAAGGGTGTCCATTTGTTAAACCTAAGAGGTAGCACTCCCGACAAGTATTGCTTGTCACTAATGGATGCCCTATTTGAAGATCAGGAACTAGCAAGCAGCTGCTTTGGAACAGTGAAATCATGCAAGCCACCACTTGCAGCAGAAAAAATGCAACTGATTGAAGGTATAAAGTAATAATGATGTTAAAGTATCATAATGACTGCTTTATAACTATTTACAGAATGTGTTGATGAGAGATTTGGGGAAGGGACTTACAAGAGAAACTTCCCTGCTCTTCAAAAGAAATGCAATCAGAAATGTTTGGATACTGGGAAGAGATTAAAACGCATGCAGCCATCAGCCATCAAAGAAAATTTATCTTAACATTATTTCCGCAAACATAACATTCTATGCTTATCTGTTTGATATTATATGACCTTATGTGATCTTGATGGATCTTTATCCTTACAAGATTTCTATAAATTTTATGTTTATAAGATCTTCATTTGCGAGTTCTTATACGATCTTAAGATGTTCTTATAAGATCTTCAGAAGTTCTTATAAGATCTTCAGAAGTTCTTATAAGATCTTTGCAAGTTCTTATAAGATCTTCAGATGTTCTTATAAGATCTTCAGATGTTCTTATAAGATCTTTGCAAGTTCTTATAAGATCTTCAGATGTTCTTATAAGATCTTCAGATGTTCTTATAAGATCTTCAGATGTTCTTATAAGATATTCAGATGTTCTTATAAGATCTTTGCAAGTTCTTATAAGATCTTCAGATGTTCTTATAAGATCTTCAGAAGTTCTTATAAGATCTTCAGATGTTCTTATAAGATCTTCAGATGTTCTTATAAGATCTACAGATGTTCTTATAAGATATTTGCAAGTTCTTATAAGATCTTCATGAGATCTTATAAGATCTTCATGAGATCTTATAGGATTCTAAAGTATAATTGATGTGTTCTATAGGATCTGATAAGAGCCTACAAGATATTATAAGATCTTAAAAGATCTTAAAGGATCTTATATAAGATCTTATAAGCTTTTGAAACATTTATGTCCAATAATCTTATAAGTTCTTATCTTACATAGGAACTTACAAGATCTTATTTAAGTTCTTACAGGATTTTTTTGCTGGGTAGCAGCAGCGAAGTGTAGTGTCTTTAGCTTCAGGTTTTCTCATAGCCGTTTACAGCAACACTACGTATAGTAGTCCTTGTCTGAGCTCACGTGGCAAGGTGCACCAGGCTGCCTCTCCTCCTGTAACCGTTCTCCTGGCTCTGCACATCTGAGCTCGAGCGGATGGATCCAACAGGCTGGATTTATGAAGAGCAAAGACTTCCCAAGCTGCCCAGCTCTAAGACCTTCACCTTGGGCTATCTCCCAGAAACTGCTCTCTCTTCTGAGTCTCTTGATATTGTTGTATTGATGTTTGTGTACTCTTGGTATAGGTGGGCTCTTTCTAGAACCAATGCAAATCCATTGAAAAAAATTGCTCGCATACTAGAGTACCAGAAATGGGGGTGGGTGGGGGCGTGGTTATTTAATAAGAATTGCGAGTGGAATAAAAGTTCCCAATTTTGTATCAGTTTTTCTTGGAATCTAATAATGAGAATAACAATTATTTTACACACGGGTAGACCTAAAAAAAAGAAGAGCTGTGCCACAACTTGAATTTTTCAATATCTTATAAAAAGAAAAAATGCGAATAAATCATTAAGTAATATTGAAATGAAAAGAACTTGTTGTCTTGCAGTAGAGTATCGGCTCGGCTAGTAGTGCACCAAATTACAGAGATCCAACTTACCGCACCGCTCCAAAAAAGTGCCACAAAGTTTTATAACAATACTCCAATAGTAGTTAATCTCTTAAAAAATACTAGTTTCAAGTGTATTTAATTTGCGTTTGATATTACAACAGTGTTGCTAGTACATCACATACATTATCTGGTGTCACGCCCACACAAACACACACACATAAACACACACACACGTGCATGCACACACATAAACACACACACACACACGTGCATGCACACACACACACGCACACACACACACGTGCATGCACACAAACACACACACACACGTGCATGCACACGCACATACACACACACACACACACGTGCATGCACACACACACACACGTTCATGCACACACAAAGTTTTATAACAATACTCCAATTAATCTGTTAATCTCTATAAATACTAGAGAAACTGCCGGGGACCATGGAATTAGCATATTTTAGAGTCGGACGTGTCCAGTGGACTAAAATGAAACGAGAGAAACTGCCGGGGACCATGTAATTTGCATATTTTAGAGTTGGACGTGTCCACTGGACTAAAATAAAACGAGAGAAACTGCCGGGGACCATGTAATTAGCATATTTTAGAGTTGGACGTGTCCACTGGACTAAAATAAAACGAGAGAAACTGCCGGGGACCATGTAATTTGCATATTTTAGAGTCAAACATGTCCACTGGACTAAAATAAAATGAGAGAAACTGTCCGGGACCATGTAATTATAATATTTTAGAGTCGGACGTGTCCAGTTGACAAAAATAAAACGAGAGAAACTGCCGGGGATTATGTAATTATAATATTTTAGAGTCGGACGTGTCCAGTTGACATAAATAAAACGAAACAAACTGCCGGGAACCATGTAATTATCATATTTTAGAGTCAAACGTGTCCAGTGGACTAAAATGAAACGAGAGAAACTGCCGGGGACCATGTAATTATCATATTTCATAGTCAGGCGTGTCCGACTAAAATGAAATGAGAGAAACTGCCGGGGACCATGTAATTAGCATATTTCATAGTCAGGCGTGTCCAGTGGACTGTAATCAAACGAGAGACTCTGCCGGGGACCATGGAATTAGCATGTTTTAGAGTCGGACGTGTCCAGTGGACTAAAATGAAACGAGAGAAACTGCCGGGGACCAAGTAATTAGCATAATTTAGAGTCGGACGTGTCCAGTGGACTAAAATGAAACGAGAGAAACTGCCTGGGACCATGTAGTTAGCATATTTTAGAGTCGGACGTGTTCAGTGGACTAAAATAAAATGAGAGAAACTGCCGGGAACCATGTAATTAGCATATTTCGAAGTCAGACGTGTCCAGTGGACTAAAATGAAACGAGAGAAACTGCCGGGAACCATGTAATTATCATATTTTAGAGTCAAATGTGTCCAGTGGACTAAAATGAAACGAGAGAAACTGCCTGGGACCATGTAATTATCATATTTCATAGTCAGGCGTGTCCAGTGGACTAAAATGAAACGAGAGAAACCGCCAGGAACCATGTAATTAGCATATTTTAGAGTCTGACGTGTCCAGTGGACTAAAATGAAACGAGAGAAACAGCCGGGGACTTTGTAATTATCATATTTTAGAGTCGGACGTGTCCACTGGAATAAAATAAAACGAGAGAAACTGCCGGGGATTATGTAATTATAATATTTTAGAGTCGGACGTGTCCAGTTGACATAAATAAAACGAAAGAAACTGCCGGGAACCATGTAATTATCATATTTTAGAGTCGGACGTGTTCAGTGGACTAAAATGAAACGAGAGATACTGCCGGGAACCACGTAATTGGCACATTTTAGAGTCGGACGTGTTCAGTGGACTAAAATGAAACGAGAGAAACTGCCGGGGACCATGTAGTTAGCATATTTTAGAGTCGGACGTGTTCAGTGGACTAAAATGAAACGAGAGATACTGCCGGGAACCACGTAATTGGCACATTTTAGAGTCGGACGTGTTCAGTGGACTAAAATGAAACGAGAGAAACAGCCGGGGACTTTGTAATTATCATATTTTAGAGTCGGACGTGTCCACTGGAATAAAATGAAACGAGAGAAACTGTCGGGGACCAAGTAATTAGCATAATTAGGAGTCGGACGTGTCCAGTGGACTAAAATGAAACGAGAGAAACTGCCTGGGACCATGTAATTAGCATATTTTAGAGTTAGACGTGTCTACTGGACTAAACTAAAACGAGAGAAACTGCCGGGAACCATGTAATTAGCATATTTTAGAGTCGGACGTGTCCAGTGGACTAAAATGAAACGAGAGAAACTGCCGGGGACCAAGTGATTAGCATAATTTAGAGTCGGACGTGTCCAGTGGACTAAAATGAAATGAGAGAAACTGCCTGGGACCATGTAATTAGCATATTTTAGAGTTGGACGTGTCCAGTGGACTAAAATGAAACGAGAAAAACTGCCGGGAACTACATTGTAGAGTCGGATGTGTTCAGTGCACTAAAATGAAATGAGAGAAACTGCTGGGGACTATGTAATTATCATATTTCAGAGTCGGACGTGTCCAGTGGACTAAAATGAAACGAGAGTAACTGCCGGGGATCATGTGATAAACACATTTCATAGTCGGACGTGTCCAGTGGACTAAAATGAAACGAGAGAAACTGCCGGGGACCATGTTATTAGCATATTTTAGAGTCGGACGTGTCCAGTTGACTAAAATGAAACGAGAGAAACTGCCGGGGACCAAGTAATTAGCACATTTTAGAGTCGGACGTGTCCACTGGACTAAAATAAAACGAAAGAAACTGCCGGGAACCATCTAATTATCATATTTTAGAGTCAAACGTGTCCAGTGGACTAAAATGAAACGAGAGAAACTGCCGGGGACCATGTAATTATCATATTTCATAGTCAGGCGTGTCCAGTGGACTAAAATGAAATGAGAGAAACTGCCGGGGACCATGTAATTAGCATATTTCATAGTCAGGCGTGTCCAGTGGACTGTAATCAAACGAGAGACTCTGCTGGGGACCATGGAATTAGCATGTTTTAGAGTCGGACGTGTCCAGTGGACTAAAATGAAACGAGAGAAACTGCCGGGGACTAAGTAATTAGCATAATTTAGAGTCGGACGTGTCCAGTGGACTAAAATGAAACGAGAGAAACTGCCTGGGACCATGTAGTTAGCATATTTTAGAGTCGGACGTGTTCAGTGGACTAAAATGAAACGAGAGATACTGCCGGGAACCACGTAATTGGCACATTTTAGAGTCAAACATGTCCACTGGACTAAAATAAAATGAGAGAAACTGTCCGGGACCATGTAATTATAATATTTTAGAGTCGGACGTGTCCAGTTGACAAAAATAAAATGAGAGAAACTGCCGGGAACCATGTAATTAGCACATTTTAGAGTCGAACGTGTCTACTGGACTAAAATAAAACGAGAGAAACTGCCGGGGATTATGTAATGATAATATTTTAGAGTCGGACGTGTCCAGTTGACATAAATAAAACGAAACAAACTGCTGGGAACCATGTAATTATCATATTTTAGAGTCAAACGTGTCCAGTGGACTAAAATGAAACGAGAGAAACTGCCGTGGACCATGTAATTATCATATTTCATAGTCAGGCGTGTCCAGTGGACTAAAATGAAATGAGAGAAACTGCCGGGGACCATGTAATTAGCATATTTTAGAGTCAAACGTGTCCAGTGGATTAAAATGAAACGAGAGAAACTGCCGGGGACCATGTAATTAGCATATTTTAGAGTCGGACGAGTTCAGTGGTCTAAAATGAAGCGAGAGAAACTGCTGTGGACCATGTAATTATCATATGTTAGATTCGGATGTGTACAGTGGACTAAAATGAAACGAGAAAAACTGCCGGGAACCAAGTAATTAGCATAATTTAGAGTCGGACGTGTCCAGTGGACTAAAATGAAACGAGAGAAACTGCCGGGGACCATGTAATTAGCATATTTTAGAGTCAAACGTGTCCAGTGGACTAAAATAAAATGAGAGAAACTGCCGGGGACCATGTAATTAGCATATTTTAGAGTCGGACGAGTTCAGTGGACTAAAATGAAGCGAGAGAAACTGCCGTGGACCATGTAATTATCATATGTTAGAGTCGGACGTGTACAGTGGACTAAAATGAAACGAGAAAAACTGCCGGGAACCAAGTAATTGGCATAATTTAGAGTCGGACGTGTTCAGTGGACTAAAATGAAATGAGAGAAACTGCCTGGGACCATGTAATTAGCATATTTTAGAGTTGGACGTGTCCAGTGGACTAAAATGAAACGAGAGAAACTGTCGGGGACCATGTAATTAGCATAATTTAGAGTCGGACATGTCCAGTGAACTAAAATGAAACGAGAGAAACTACCGGGAACCATGTAATTAGCACATTTTAGATTCGGACGTGTCCAGTGGACTAAAATGAAACGAGAGAATCTGCTGGGGGACCATGTAATTAGCACATTTTAGAGTCGGACGTGTCCACTGGACTAAACAAAATCGAAAGAAACTACCGGGAACCAAGTAATTAGCATATTTTAGAGTCAAACGTGTCCAGTGGACTAAAATGAAACGAGACAAACTGTCCGGGACCATGCAATTATAATATTTGAGAGTCGGACGTGTCCAGTTGACAAAAATAAAACGAGAGAAACTGCCGGGGATCTTGAAATTATAATATTTTAGAGTCGGACTTGTCCAGTTGACATAAATAAAACGAGAGAAACTGCCGAGAACCATGTAATTATCATATTTTAGAGTCAAACGTGTCCAGTGGACTAAAATGAAACGAGAGAAACTGCCGGGGATCATGTAATTATCATATTTTAGAGTCGAACTTGTCAAGTTGACGTAAATACAACGAAAGAAACTGCTGGGAACCAAGTAATTATCATATTTCATAGTCAGGCGTGTCCAGTGGACTAAAATGAAACGAGAGAAACTGCCGGGAACAATGTAATTATGATATTTTAGAGTCGGACGTGTCCAATTGACATAAATGAAACGAGAGAAACTGCCGTGGACCATGTAATGAGCATATTTTAGAGTCGGACGTGTCCACTGGACTAAAATAAAACGAGAGAAACTGCCGGGAACCATGTAATTATCATATTTTAGAGTCGGACGTGTCCAGTGGACTAAAATGAAACGAGAGAAACGGTCCGGGACCATGTAATTATAATATTACAGAGTCGAACGTGTCCAGTTGACAAAAATAAAACGAGAGAAACTGCCGGGGATCATGTAATTATAATATTTTAGAGTCAGTCGTGTCAAGTGGACTAAAATGAAACGAGAGAAACTGCCGGGGACCATGTTATTATCATATTTTAGAGTTAAACGTGTCCAGTGGACTAAAATGAAAGGAGAGAAACTGCCGGGGACCATGTAATTATCATATTATAGAGTCAAACGTGTCCAGTGAACTAAATTGAAACGAGAGAAACTGCCGGAAACCATGTAATTATCATATTTCAGAGTCAAACGTGTCCAGTGGACTCAAATGAAACGAGAGAAACTGCCGGGAACCATGTAATTAGCACATATTAGAGTCGGACGTGTCCAGTGGACTGTTATGAAACGAGAGAAACTGCCGGGGACCATGGAATTAGCATGTTTCATTGTCATGCGTGTCCAGTGGACTGTAATGAAACGAGAGAAACTGCCGGGAACCATGTAATTATCATATTATAGAGTCAAACGTGTCCAGTGAACTAAATTGAAACGAGAGAAACTGCCGGGAACCATGTAATTAGCATATTTTAGAGTCGGACGTGTCCAGTGGACTAAAATGAAACGAGAGAAACTGCCGGGGATCATGTAATTATAATATTTTAGAGTCGAACTTGTCAAGTTGACGTAAATACAACGAAAGAAACTGCTGGGAACCAAGTAATTAGCATATTTTAGAGTCGAACGTGTCCAGTTGACAAATATAAAACGAGAGAAACTGCCGTGGATCATGTAATTATAATATTTTAGAGTCAGTCGTGTCAAGTGGACTAAAATGAAACGAGAGAAACTGCCGGGGACCATGTAATTATCATATTTTAGAGTTAGTCGTGTCAAGTGGACTAAAATGAAACGAGAGAAACTGCCGGGGACCAAGTAATTAGCATAATTTAGAGTCGGACGTGTCCAGTGGACTAAAATGAAACGAGAGAAACTGCCTGGGACCATGTAATTAGCATATTTTAGAGTTGGACGTGTCCAGTGGACTAAAATGAAACGAGAGAAACTGCCGGGAACCACATTGTAGAGTCGGACGTGTTCAGTGCTCTAAACTAAAACGAGAGAAACTGCCGGGGACCATGGAATTAGCATGTTTTAGAGTCAAACGTGTCCAGTGAACTAAATTGAAATGAGAGAAACTGCCGGGAACCATGTAATTATCATATTTTAGAGTCAAACGTGTTCAGTGGACTAAACTAAAACGGGAGAAACTACCGGGAACCATGTAATTATCATATTTCAGAGTCAAACGTGTCCAGTGGACTCAAATGAAACGAGAGAAACTGCCGGGAACCATGTAATTAGCACATATTAGAGTCGGACGTGTCCAGTGGACTGTAATGAAACGAGAGAAACTGCCGGGGACCATGGAATTAGCATGTTTTAGAGTCGGATGTGTTCAGTGGACTTAAATGAAACGAGAGAAACTGTCGGGGACCATGTAATTATCATACTTTTGATTCGGACATGTCCAGTGGACTAATTTGAAACGGGAGAAACTGCCAGGAACCATGTAATTATCATATTTTAGAGTCAAACGTGTCCAGTGGACTAAAATGAAACGAGAGAAACTGCCTGGGACCATGTAATTATCATATTTTAGAGTCAAACGTGTCTGGTGGACTAAAATGAAACGAGAGAAACTGCCGGGGATCATGTAATTATAATATTTTAGAGTCGAACTTGTCAAGTTGACGTAAATACAACGAAAGAAACTGCTGGGAACCAAGTAATTAGCATATTTCATAGTCAGGCGTGTCCAGTGGACTAAAATGAAACGAGATAAACTGCCGGGAACCATGTAATTAGCATATTTTAGAGTCGGACGTGTCCAGTTGACTAAAATGAAACGAAAGAAACTGCCGGGAACCATCTAATTATTATATTTTAGAGTCCAACGTGTCTAGTGGACTAATATGAAACGAGAGAAACTGCCGGGGATCATGTAATTATCATATTTTAGAGTCTGACGTGACCAGTGGACTAAAATGAAACAAGAGAAACTGCCGGGGACCATGTAATTATCATATTTTAGAGTCAAACGTGTCCTGTGGACTAAAATGAAACGAGAGAAGCTGCCGGGGACCAAGTAATTAGCATAATTTTGAGTCGGACGTGTTCAGTGGACTAAAATGAAACGAGAGAAACTGCCGGGGACAAAGTACTTAGCATATTATAGAGTCGGACGAGTTCAGTGGACTAAAATGAAACGAGAGAAACTGCCGTGGACCATGTAATTATCATATGTTAGAGTCGGACGTGTACAGTGGACTATAATGAAACGAGAGAAAGTGCCGGGGACCATGTAATTAGCATATTTTAGAGTCGGACGTGTCCCCTGGATTAAACTAAAACGAGAGAAACTGCCGCGGACCATGTAATTATCATATTTTAGAGTCAAATGTGTCCAGTGGACTAAAATGAAACGAGAGAAACTGCCGGGGACCATGTAATTAGCATATTTTAGAGTCGGACGTGTCCCCTGGACTAAACTAAAACGAGAGAAACTGCCGCGGACCATGTAATTATCATATTTTAGAGTCAAATGTGTCCAGTGGACTAAAATGAAACGAGAGAAACTGCCGGGGACCATGTAATTAGCATATTTTAGAGTCAAACGTGTCCAGTGGACTAAAATGAAACGAGAGAAACTGCCGGGTACCATGTAATTATCATATTTTAGAGTCAAACGTGTTCAGTGGACTAAACTAAAACGAGAGAAACTGCCGGGAACCATGTAATTATCATATTTCAGAGTCAAACGTGTCCAGTGGACTCAAATGAAACGAGAGAAACTGCCGGGAACCATGTAATTAGCACATATTAGAGTCGGACGTGTCCAGTGGACTGTAATGAAACGAGAGAAACTGCCGGGGACCATGGAATTAGCATGTTTTAGAGTCGGATGTGTTCAGTGGACTTAAATGAAACGAGAGAAACTGTCGGGAACCATGTAATTATCATACTTTTGATTCCGACGTGTCCAGTGGACTAATTTGAAACGTGAGAAACTTCCGGGGACCATGTAATTATCATATTTTAGAGTCGGAGGTGTCCAGTGGACTAAAATGAATTGAGAGAAACTGCCGGGGATCATGTAATTAGCACATTTCATGGTCGGACGTGTCCAGTGGACAAAAATGAAACGAGAGAAACTGCCGGGGACCATGTAATTAGCATATTTTAGAGTCGGACGTGTCCACTGAACTAAACTAAAACGAGAGAAACTGCCGGGAACCATGTAATTATCATATTTTAGAGTCGGACGTGTCCAGTGGAGTAAAATGAAACGAGAGAAACGTTCCGGAAACCATGTAATTATTATATTTTAGAGTCAAACGTGTCCAGTGGACTAAAATGAAACGAGAGAAACTGCCGGGGACCAGGTAATTAGCATAATTTAGAGTTGGACGTGTCCAGTAAACTAAAATGAAACGAGAGAAACTGCCTGGGACCATGTAATTAGCATATTTTAGAGTTGGACGTGTCCAGTGGACAAAAATGAAATGAGAGAAACTGACGGGGACCATGTAATTAGCATATTTTAGAGTTGGACGTGTCCAGTGGACAAAATTGAAATGAGGGAAACAGCCGGGGACCATGGAATTAGCATAATTTAGAGTCGGACGTGTCCAGTGGACTAAAATGAAACGAGAGAAACTGCCGGGGACCATGTAATTAGCATATTTTAGAGTCAGACGTGTCCAGTGGACTAAAATGAAACAAGAGAATCTGCCGTGCACCATGTAATTAGCATATTTTAAAGTTAGACATGTCCAGTGGACTAAAATGAAGCGAGAGAAACTGCCGGGGACCATGGAATTAGCATAATTTAGAGTTTGACGTGTCCAGTGGACTAAAATGAAACGAGAAATACTGACGGAAACCAAGTAATTAGCATAATTTAGAGTCAGACGTGTCCAGTGGACTAAAATGAAACGAGAGAAACTGCCGGGGACCAGGTAATTAGCATAATTTAGAGTCGGACGTGTCCAGTGGACAAAAATGAAACGAGAGAAACTGCCGGGGACCAAGTAATTAGCATATTTTAGAGTCGGACGTGTCCAGTGGACTAAAATGAAACGAGAGAAACTGCCTGGGACCATGTAATTAGCATATTTTAGAGTTGGACGTGTCCAGTGGACAAAAATGAAATGAGAGAAACTGCCGGGGACCATGTAATTAGCATATTTTAGAGTTGGACGTGTCCAGTGGACAAAAATGAAATGAGGGAAACAGCCGGGGACCATGGAATTAGCATAATTTAGAGTCGGATGTGTCCAGTGGACTAAAATGAAACGAGAGAAACTGCCGGGGACCATGTAATTAGCATATTTTAGAGTCAGACGTGTCCAGTGGACTAAAATGAAACGAGAAATACTGACGGGGACCAAGTAATTAGCATAATTTAGAGTCAGACGTGTCCAGTGGACTAAAATGAAACGAGAGAAACTGCCGGGGACAAAGTAATTAGCACAATTTAGAGTCGGACGTGTCCAGTGGACTGAAATGAAACGAGAGAAACTGCCGGGGACCATGTAATTAGCACATTTTAGAGTCGGAGGTTTCCAGAGGACTACAATAAAACGAGATAAACGGCCGGGGACCATGGAATTAGCATAATATAGTGTCAGACGTGTCCAGTGGACAAAAATGAAATGAGAGAAACTGCCGGGGACCATGTAATAAGCATATTTTAGAGTTGGACGTGTCCAGTGGACAAAAATGAAATGAGAGAAACAGCCGGGGACCATGGAATTAGCATAATTTAGAGTCGGACGTGTCCAGTGGACTAAAATGAAACGAAAGAAACTGCCGGGGACCATGTAATTCGCATATTTTAGAGTCAGATGTGTCCAGTGGACTAAAATGAAACGAGAGAAACTGCTGGGGACCATGGAATTAGCATAAATTAGAGTCGGACGTGTCCAGTGGACTAAAATGAAACGAGAGAAACTTCCGGGGACCAAGTATTTAGCATAATTTAGAGTCGGTCGTGTCCAATGGATTAAAATGAAACGAGAGAAACTGCCGGGGACCAAGTAATTAGCATATTTTAGAGTCTGACGTGTCCAGTGGACTAAAATGAAACGAGAGAAACTGCCGGAGACCAAGTAATTAGCATATTTTAGAGTCTGATGTGTCCAGTGAACTAAAATGAAACGAGAGAAACTGCCGGGGACCCATGTAATTAGCATATTTTAGAGTCGGACGTGTCCAGTGGACTATAATGAAACGGGAGAAACTGCCGGGGACCAAGTAATAAGCATAATTTAGAGTCAGACGTGTCCAGTGGACTAAAATAAAACGAGAGAAACTGCCGGGGATCATGTAATTAGCATATTTCATAGTCGGATGCGTCCAGTGGACTAAAATGAAACGTGAGAAACTGCCGGGGACCATGTAATTAGCGTATTTTAGAGTCGTACGTGTCCAGTGGACTAAAGTGAAACGAGAGAAACTGCCTGGGATCATGTAATTAGCATTTTTCGTAGTCGGATGTGTCCAGCGGACTAAAATGAAACGAGAAAAACTGCCGTGGACCATGTAATTAGCATATTTTAGAGTTGGACGTGTCCAGTGGACTAAAATGAAATGAGAGAAACTGCCGGGGACCATGTAATAAGCATATTTTAGAGTTGGACTTGTCCAGTGGACAAAAATGAAATTAGAGAAACAGCCGGGGACCATGGAATTAGCATAATTTAGAGTCGGACGTGTCCAGTGGACTAAAATGAAACGAGAGAAACTGCCGGGGTTTATGTAATTAGCATATTTTAGAGTCAGACGTGTCCAGTGGACTAAAATGAAACAAGAAAAACTGCCGGGCACCATGTAATTAGCATATTTTAAAATTAGACGTGTCCAGTGGACTAAAATGAAGCGAGAGAAACTGACGGGGACCATGGAATTAGCATAATTTAGAGTTTGACATGTCCTGTGGACTAAAATGAAACGAGAAATACTGACGGGGACCAAGTAATTAGCATGATTTAGAGTCAGACGTGTCCAGTGGACTAAAATGAAATGAGAGAAACTGCCGGGAACCATGTAATTAGCATATATTAGATTCGGATGTGCCCAGTGGACTAAAATGAAACGAGAGAAACTGCCGGGAACCATGTAATTAGCATATTTTAGAGTCTGGACTAAAATGAAACGAGAGAAACTGCTAGGGACCAAGTAATTAGCATATTTTAGAGTCGGACGTGTCCAGTGGACTAAAATGAAACGAGAGAAACTGCCGGGGACCAAGTAATTAGCACAATTTAGAGTCGGACGTGTCCAGTGGACTGAAATGAAACGAGAGAAACTGCCGGGGACCATGGAATTAGCACATTTTAGAGTCGGAGGTTTCCAGAGGACTACAATGAAACGAGAGAAACGGCCGGGGACCATGGAATTAGCATAATATAGAGTCAGACGTGTCCAGTGGACAAAAATGAAATGAGCGAAACAGCCAGGGACCATGGAATTAGCATCATTTAGAGTCTGATGTGTCAAGTGGACTAAAATGAAACGAAAGAAACTGCCGGGGACCATGTAATTAGCATATTTTAGAGTCAGATGTGTCCAGTGGACTAAAATAAAACGAGAGAAACTTCCGGGGGACCATGGAATTAGCATAAATTAGAGTCGGACGTGTCCAGTGGACTAAAATGAAACGAGAGAAACTGCCGGGGACCAAGTAATTAGCATAATTTAGAGTCGGTCGTGTCCAATGGATTAAAATGAAACGAGAGAAACTGCCGGGGACCAAGTAATTAGCATATTTTAGAGTCTGACGTGTCCAGTGGAATAAAATGAAACGAGAGAAACTGCCGGGGACCATGTAATTAGCATATTTTAGAGTCGGACGTGTCCACTGGACAAAACTAAAACGAGAGAAACTGCCGGGAACCATGTAATTTGTATATTTTAGAGTCATACGTGTCCAGTGGACTAAAATGAAACGAGAGAAACTGCCAGGGACCAAGTAATTAGCATATTTTAGAGTCGGACGTGTCCAGTGGACTAAAATGAAACGAGAGAAACTGCCGGGGACCAAGTAATTAGCACAATTTAGAGTCGGACGTGTCCAGTGGACTGAAATGAAACGAGAGAAACTGCCGGGGACCATGTAATTAGCACATTTTAGAGTCGGAGGTTTCCAGAGGACTACAATGAAACGAGAGAAACGGCCGGGGACCATGGAATTAACATAATATAGAGTCAGACGTGTCCAGTGGACAAAAATGAAATGAGCGAAACAGCCAGGGACGATGGAATTAGCATCATTTAGAGTCTGATGTGTCAAGTGGACTAAAATGAAACGAAAGAAACTGCCGGGGACCATGTAATTAGCATATTTTAGAGTCAGATGTGTCCAGTGGACTAAAATAAAACGAGAGAAACTGCCGGGGGACCATGGAATTAGCATAAATTAGAGTCGGACGTGTCCAGTGGACTAAAATGAAACGAAAGAAACTTCCGGGGACCAAGTAATTAGCATAATTTAGAGTCGGTCGTGTCCAATGGATTAAAATGAAACGAGAGAAACTTCCGGGGACCAAGTAATTAGCATATTTTAGTGTCTGACGTGTCCAGTGGACTAAAATGAAACGAGAGAAACTGCCGGAGACCAAGTAATTAGCATATTTTAGAGTCTGATGTGTCCAGTGAACTAAAATGAAACGAGAGAAACTGCCGGGGACCCATGTAATTAGCATATTTTAGAGTCGGACGTGTCCAGTGGACTAAAATGAAACGGGAGAAACTGCCGGGAACTATGTGATTAGCATATTTTAGAATCGGACGTGTCCAGTGGACTAAAATGAAACGAGAGAAACTGCCGGGAACCATGTAATTAGCATATTTTAGAGTCGGACGTGTCCAGAGGACTAAAATGAAACGAGAGAAACTGACGGGAACCAAGTAATTAGCATAATTTAGAGTCGGACGTGTTTATCGGACTAAAATGAAATGAGAGAAACTGCCGGGAACCAAGTAATTAGCATAATTTAGAGTCGGACGTGTCCCGTGGACTGAAATGAGACGAGAGAAACTGCCGGAGACCAAGTAATTAGCTTATTTTAGAGTCTGACGTGTCCAGTGGACTAAAATGTAATGAGAGAAACTGCAGGGGACCATGTAATTCGCATATTTCATAGTCAGGCGTGTCCAGTGGACTAAAATGAAACATGAGAAACTGCCAGGAACCATGTAATTCGCATATTTCATAGTCAGGCGTGTCCAGTGGACTAAAATGAAACATGAGAAACTGCCGGAGACCATGTAATTAGCATATTTTAGAGTCGGACGTGTCAGTGGACTAAAATGAAACGAGAGAAACTGCCAGGGACCATGTAATTAGCATATTTCATAGTCGGACGTGTCCAGTGGACTAAAATGAAACATGAGAAACTGCCGGGGACCAAGTAATTAACATATTTTAGAGTTGGACGTGTCCAGTGGACTTAAATGAAACGAGAGAAACTGCAGGGGACCATGTAATTAGCTAATTTTATAGTCAGGCGTGTCCAATGGACTAAAATGAAACGAGAGAAACGGCAGGGGACCATGTAATTAGAATAATTTAGAGTCGGACGTGTCCAGAGGACGAAAAAAAAACGAGAGAAACGGCCGCGGACCAAGTAATTAGCATAATTTAGAGTCAGACGTGTCAAGTGGACAAAAATGAAGCGAGAGAAACTGCCGGTGACCATGGAATTAGCATAATTTAGAGTCGGACGTGTCCAATGTATTAAAATGAAACGAGAGAAACTGCCGGGAACTATGTGATTAGCATATTTTAGAATCGGACGTGTCCAGTGGACTAAAATGAAACGAGAGAAACTGCCGGGAACCATGTAATTAGCATATTTTAGAGTCTGACGTGTCCAGTGGACTAAAATGTAATGAGAGAAACCGCAGGGGACCATGTAATTAGCATATTTTAGAGTTGGACGTGTCCACTTGACTAAAATGAAACGAGAAAAACTGCCGGAAACCATGGAATTAGCATAATTTAGAGTCGGACGTGTCCAGTGGACTAAAATGAAACGAGTGAAACTTCCTGGGACCAAGTAATTGGCACAATTTAGAGTCGGACGTGTCCAGTGGACTAAAATGAAACGAGAGAAACTGCCGGGGACCATGTAATTAGCACATTTTAGAGTCGGAGGTGTCCAGAGGACTAAAATATAACGAGAGAAACTGCCGGGGACCATGGAATTAAAATAATTTAGAGTCAGACGTGTCCAGTCGACAAAAATAAAATGATAGAATCTGCCGGGGACCATGGAATTAGCATTATTTAGAGTCGGACGTGTCCAGTGGACTAAAATGAAACGAGTGAAACTGCCGGGGACCATGTAATTAGCATATTTTAGTATCGGACGTGTTCAGTGGACTAAAATGAAACGAGAGAAACTGCCGGGCACCATGTAATTAGCATAATTTAGAGTCGGACGTGTCCAGTGGACTAAAATGAAACGAGAGAAACTGCCGGGGACGAAGTAATTAGCATATTTTAGAGTCGGACGTGTCCAGAGGACTAAAATGAAACGAGAGAAACTGACGGGAACCAAGTAATTAGCATTATTTAGAGTCGGACGTGTTTATCGGACTAAAATGAAACGAGAGAAACTGCCGGGAACCAAGTAATTAGCATAATTAAGAGTCGGACGTGTCCCGTGGACTGAAATGAGACGAGAGAAACTGCCGGAGACCAATTAATTAGAATATTTTAGAGTCGGAAGTGTCCAGTGGACTAAAATGAAACGAGAGAAACTGCCTGGGACCATGTAATTAGCATATTTTAGAGTCGGAAGTGTCCAGTGGACTAAAATGAAACGAGAGAAACTGCCTGGGACCATGTAATTAGCATATTTTAGAGTCGGAATTGTCCAGTGGACTAAAATGAAACGAGAGAAACTGCCGGGGACCATGTAATTAGAATATTTTAGAGTCGGACGTGTCAGTGGACTAAAATGAAACGAGAGAAACTGCCGGAGACCATGTAATTAGCATATTTCATAGTCAGGCGTGTCCAGTGGACTAAAATGAAACATGAGAAACTGCCGGAGACCATGTAATTAGCATATTTTAGAGTCGGACGTGTCAGTGGACTAAAATGAAACGAGAGAAACTGCCGGAGACCATGTAATTAGCATATTTCATAGTCGGACGTGTCCAGTGGACTAAAATGAAACATGAGAAACTGCGGGGGACCAAGTAATTAACATATTTTAGAATTGGACGTGTCCAGTGGACTAAAATCAAACGAGAGAAACTGCAGGGGACCATGTAATTAGCTAATTTTATAGTCAGGCGTGTCCAATGGACTAAAATGAAACGAGAGAAACGGCAGGGGACCATGTAATTAGAATAATTTTGAGTCTGACGTGTCCAGAGGACTAAAATTAAAGGAGAGAAACTGCCGGCGACCAAGTAATTAGCATATTTTAGAGTCGGACGTGTCCAGAGGACGAAAAAAAAACGAGAGAAACTGCCGCGGACCAAGTAATTAGCATAATTTAGAGTCAGACGTGTCAAGTGGACAAAAATGAAGCGAGAGAAACTGCCTGGGACCAAGTAATTAGCATATTTTAGAGTCGGACGTGTCCACTGGACTATAATAAAACGAGAGAAACTGCCGGGGACAATGTAATTTGCATATTTCATGGTCAGGCGTGTCCAGTGGACTAAAATGAAACGAGAGAAACTGCTGGGGACCAAGTAATTAGCATATTTTAGAGTCGGAAGTGTCCAGTGGACTAAAATGAAACGAGAGAAACTGCCTGGGACCATGGAATTAGCATATTTTAGAGTTGGACGTGTCCAGTGGACTGAAATGAAATGAGAGAAACTGCCGGGGACCATGTAATTAGCATATTTTAGAGATGGACGTGTCTAGTGTACTAAAATGAAATGAGAGAAACTGCCGGGGACTAAGTAATTAGCATAATTTAGAGTCGGACGTGTCCAGTGGACTAAAATGAAACGAGAGAAACTGCCGGGGACCATGGAATTAGCATAATTTAGCGTCGGACGTGTCCAGTGGACTAAAATTAAACGAGAGAAACTGCCGGGGACCAAGTAATTAGCATAATTTAGAGTCGGACGTGTCCAGTGGACTAAAATGAAACGAGAGAAACTGCCGGAGACCATGTAATTAGCATATTTCATAGTCGGACGTGTCCAGTGGACTAAAATGAAACATGAGAAACTGCGGGGGACCAAGTAATTAACATATTTTAGAATTGGACGTGTCCAGTGGACTAAAATCAAACGAGAGAAACTGCAGGGGACCATGTAATTAGCTAATTTTATAGTCAGGCGTGTCCAATGGACTAAAATGAAACGAGAGAAACGGCAGGGGACCATGTAATTAGAATAATTTTGAGTCTGACGTGTCCAGAGGACTAAAATTAAAGGAGAGAAACTGCCGGCGACCAAGTAATTAGCATATTTTAGAGTCGGACGTGTCCAGAGGACGAAAAAAAAACGAGAGAAACTGCCGCGGACCAAGTAATTAGCATAATTTAGAGTCAGACGTGTCAAGTGGACAAAAATGAAGCGAGAGAAACTGCCTGGGACCAAGTAATTAGCATATTTTAGAGTCGGACGTGTCCACTGGACTATAATAAAACGAGAGAAACTGCCGGGGACAATGTAATTTGCATATTTCATGGTCAGGCGTGTCCAGTGGACTAAAATGAAACGAGAGAAACTGCTGGGGACCAAGTAATTAGCATATTTTAGAGTCGGAAGTGTCCAGTGGACTAAAATGAAACGAGAGAAACTGCCTGGGACCATGGAATTAGCATATTTTAGAGTTGGACGTGTCCAGTGGACTGAAATGAAATGAGAGAAACTGCCGGGGACCATGTAATTAGCATATTTTAGAGATGGACGTGTCTAGTGTACTAAAATGAAATGAGAGAAACTGCCGGGGACTAAGTAATTAGCATAATTTAGAGTCGGACGTGTCCAGTGGACTAAAATGAAACGAGAGAAACTGCCGGGGACCATGGAATTAGCATAATTTAGCGTCGGACGTGTCCAGTGGACTAAAATGAAACGAGAGAAACTGCCGGGGACCAAGTAATTAGCATAATTTAGAGTCGGACGTGTCCAGTGGACTAAAATGAAACAAGAAAAACTGCCGGGGGACCATGTAATTAGCATATTTTTGAGTCAGTCATGTCCATGAATGTATGAATATCATTATGTGGGCAAAATACATTTGTGTGTGCGGAGGCAAATGGAATGTTCAAGGAAGTGAATGGAGTTCCTACTTCTTAAGCGGTTGTTTGACCTGAACATGCACCATAAGGTCCCTTTTCTTAGACCCACTCACATATATAAGACTTACTGGATGTACCAAGCTATATACAGTTGTTACTTTTCTCATGAAAGATGCTATATTGTGTAGTGGCTTAAAAGTGTCAGAGAAATGAAGAAACAACAACAATAACAACAACAACAACCACAACAACAACAACACTACTTTCTCTAGTGTACTGAGCAAAAAAACAAACAGACAAATAAACACAAACTCTTTACCATGCAAGTAAAATGAATACACTTGAGCTGCAAGAAATACTGGTGATGAGAAGCTATAGAATTGAGATTACTAAGACAGAGATATTGTAGATGAGGTCCCTACTGATTAGCTTTATTCACAGCATTTCCCTGTGAGAGCTATGGAATTGAGATTACTAAGACAGAGATATTGTAGATGAGGTCTCTACTGATTAGCTTTATTCACAGCGTTTCCTTGTGAGAGCTATAGAATTGAGATTACTAAGACAGAGATATTGTAGATGAGGTCCCTACTGATTAGCTTTATTCACAGCATTTCCCTGTGAGAGCTATGGAATTGAGATTACTAAGACAGAGATATTGTAGATGAGGTCCTACTGACTAGCTTTATTCACAGCATTTTCCTGTGAGAGCTATAGAATTGAGATTACTAAGACAGAGATATTGTAGATGAGGTCCCTACTGATTAGCTTATTCACAGCACTTCCTGTGAGAGCTATAGATTGAGATTACTAGGACAGGATATGTTAGATGAGTCCTACTGATTACTTTATTCACAGCATTTCCCTGTTAGAGCTATAGATTAGAGATTACTAAGACAGAGATAGTGTATATGCGGTCCACTGATTAGCTTTATTCACAGCATTTCCCTGTGAGAGCTTAGAATTGAGCTTACTAGTCAGAGATTTGTAGATGAGGTCCTACTGATTAGCTTATTCAAGCATTTCCCTGTGAGAGCTATAGAATTGAGATTACTAAGACACAGAGATATTGTAGATGAGGTCCCTACTGATTAGCTTTATTCACAGCATTTCCCTGTGAGAGCTATAGAATTGAGATTACTAAGACAGAGATATTGTAGATGAGGTCCCTACTGATTAGCTTTATTCACAGCATTTCCTTGTGAGAGCTGTAGAATTGAGATTACTAAGACAGAGATATTGTAGATGAGGTCTCTACTGATTAGCTTTATTCACAGTTTCCCTGTGAGAGCTGTAGAATTGAGATTACTAAGACAGAGATATTGTAGATGAGGAGATAGCTTGAATTAGATTACTGAGATATTGTCGTCCTACTGATTAGCTTTATTCACAGCATTTCCTGTGCTATAGAATTGAGATTACTATTGTATGAAGGTCCCTACTGAGCATTACTAGAATTGACAGAGATATTGTAGATGAGGTCCCTACTGATTAGCTTATTCACAGCATTTCCTTGTGAGAGCTATAGAATTGAGATTACTAAAGACAGAGATATTGTAGATGAGGTCCCTACTGATTAGCTTTATTCACAGCATTTCCTTGTGAGAGCTATAGAATTGAGATTACTAAGACAGAGATATTGTAGATGAGGTCCCTACTGATTAGCTTTATTCACAGCATTTCTTTGTGAGAGCTATAGAATTGAGATTACTAAGACAGAGATATTGTAGATGAGGTCCCTACTGATTAGCTTTATTCACAGCATTTCCCTGTGAGAGCTATAGAATTGAGATTACTAAGACAGAGATATTGTAGATGAGGTCCCTACTGATTAGCTTAATTCACAGCATTTCCTTGTGAGAGCTATAGAATTGAGATTACTAAGACAGAGATATTGTAGATGAGGTCTCTACTGATTAGCTTTATTCACAGCATTTCCTTGTGAACCAACAGCTCCATGTTTGCTGGCTTTGTGCCTGCCATTGTTGAGCAATGGATCTCTTCTCATTGTTCATAGTGTGGTTGAGGGGGTAGGAATTCCTTGGTGAGAAAATGTCCCCCTCTATGAATTCAATTATTGCATACACACTATTACAATAACATTTCATGCAGTGGTGAACTAGCACACTTTCTGGTGTGTATGTGTGTTTGTGTGTTTCACAGATCTGACAATAGATGAAGTTCGTGTGTTAGCACGTGACAATCCAGAGTGGAAGACTGTATGGATTAAAACCGTATGTGTGTGTGTGTGTGTGTTTTTTTTCCAATATTTAATGTCAAAATAAATACTTTATTGTGTAGAAGGAGACCCTTTGCCAACCTGGTACTGAAGTGTTAATAAACAATATCTTAATAGACTGTAATGTCAGAGACTACAACATACTGGAGTGTCCTTACATGAGCAACAGACATGGAGTGACCTTAGAGGTTAATGGAGTCCTGTGGCCACAGTTGATCTGTAAGTGACTCACTGTATGCGTGAGCAAATCTGTATGTATGTGTGTGCACATGTATGTATGTGTGTGCACATGTGTGTATGTGCATATATAAGTTTGTGTGTGTTTATTTTATACATATGTATATAAATATTTAGCCACGTACGACTTCCAGAAGACTACAGTGTTAGTGAATGGAACAGCAGTCACACTCAAGTCTGAGTTTGTGGAACACTCTCGTGCTGTTGGTGTCGTGTATGCGGTAGTGCCTATGGATGGTGGCCATATTGTCAATTAGTGATCATTACTATTCTTGTATGGAATTATATAACATTTTGTTAAAATAAAGTTAATAATTTTTATTCAAAAATAACAGAAGACATAAATCCACCACGTTTAAATTTGAAATATGGGATATAATACATGAAGCATAAAATTCAATGAGTGTTTTCAAATGTATGTCCCTGTAGTGTTGATTGAATTCAATCCACAGCAATTCTATAACAAAAACAATACAATAATTCAAATGCTACTATAATAACAATATTCTTACTGGAGTTGTTGCTTTAATTCATCTGCCACTTGTCTACAATAGTCCACTTGAGACAATACAGTAACAAACTCCTTGAGGGCAGTAGGTCTATTTGATAAGACTGTACGAATGCTACTCAGAAGGTTCCTTGTCTTCTCTACATCAATCCAGTTCTGACGTTGAAGGAGCTGGTCATACATGTCAGGAGATATGAGTCCAATACTGTAGCAGTGATCAGCTACTGTCATAACACAAGGCTTCACTGAGAGGACCAAGTCAGGATACACACTCAGAAATATACTCAAGTTATTGTCACCTAATAATAAAACATTTATAATGATACCAAATAAAAACAATAACTTGACTTACTGTCTGAGACCTCTACCACAGGATCTTTCTTCTCGTATTTCTAAAACCAAATAATATCATTGTTAGTTATTGCAAGTTAGAATACATATTCTATTTCTTCATACCTGTTCATACCAAATGAGGTGTCTATTGGTGAGTACAACTGGTTGTGGATAATCTGGATTGAAGAGACAGGTCATAACCTCTGGAATCGTGTCTGCACCATCCACCACTCCAAGATGATTTTCTCCTTCATGTGAACGACAGTCAAAGGCAAACTGGTAGTCCATGGAGCTATTGTAGTTCATTCTGGAACTAGCCTTCTTTAGAGTGTCTTCTATTTCTTGTTTTAGAGAAGTACATTCATGGTGAATGGAGTCTTGGAAAGTAGGATCACAAGAAACTACGACTTCGAAATATTTAGATTTCGATACAAAATACACGTGAACTTTTTTTGTTCCATACAAAAAGTGCACCATGTTTTTCTTGACACCTTCTGCAATGAAAGTGAAGGACTTGTTGGATACGAGACATGCCATTGCAGCAGGAAAGAGTCCCATAGGAGTAAACCCACTACTGAAGTACATCAAGAGAGGTTCCACGAAACAAGATCTACAGGATTCTTTGTGGAATAGGTCCAGTTCCTTTGCACTAGTGTTTTCTAACACGCACGGCATGATGTATTCTTTCTCCTCTTCTAACACTGAGTTAGTATCAGAAGATTCGACTGATGCAATCTCAGCTATCAAGTGAAGATATGCTAGCAAAGCTACCAGTTGCTCTGGTGGAATCAGATCTCCTGAAATGTCAGCTGTAGCTGTCTTCAAATCTGTCATAGAGAATCGACCTGTCTTCCTGAATCTCTCGGATGTGGCCTGACCTACGCTATCAAAGCTCATGGCTTTAAGAATGACACCAGTGATACTGTCATACACTACCTGGATGTCTATGATGACCAGGTCTTCCAAACCAGGCACACTGGGGAAGTACATCAGAACACCGGCATGGTGGTGAAGAAACCACAGAGCTGCTTTGGTCTCGTAGGGTGTCATATTGAAGGCATGGGACAAGGCCAAGCAGGTCTCCAGGCTGGCTGTCCTCACTTCTCTCATGCGAAGACACAAGCTGAACAGAAGCCACACTGCTGGAATTTTCAGCTTTTTAAAGTGTTTCTCCATGGCATTCTCCAGTAGCTGATGCAAGTGGTGGTAGCTGATGCAAGTGATCGATCTCTTCTACTCCACCTCCCATGTTGTCTAAAGAAACAACAAGCTTGTCTTTTGAGCAGAACTGAACTATGCCTTTTTTGTAGGAGTCCGTGTCTCGAATCACTTTTTGAAGCTGCGAATCGACTGTAGCGATGACTTCATCAGAAACCTTGTCTTTGTGAGTACCCACTATATACACTACAGACTTGGAGGACTCCAGTATCTCACCAATGGCTGAGTTGTTCGCTCCTGGCTGAGGTTGAAGATGGGTGGAGGAACTGAGACAAGATATACTGGCCAGAGTACGCAAAAGCATCTCTTGCAGAGTAAACTCAGATTTCTCTGGTGCAGTTGTCTCTCCTGAAGCTCTCTGATAAAAGACCCGATACTCCTCATCTAGTTGGAACTTGTAGCTAAAGAACAGCAAGTAGAGGCCAGGTCCTATGGTGAGTGCTGGTAGCATGTCCATCAGCTCAGGTTGACCTCCGGTGTCCTCCATTCTCAAAAAAGCTTTAAAAGAGTGCTTCACATTTTCTGCAAAGTGTGGTTGTTTGGACACTGTCTCGAATATGGCAGCTATTTCAGAATAATCTGGTGATCTGATTTTTTGTTTGGTCAATAATTTTAGTTTTGCCAGCATTTTGTGTATTAAGTTAGGCTGTGGCTTTTGAGCAGAGCGTGATTGCTTGGTGATTCTAATTTGTTGCTTTTTAACCTGATGGGACTGCCCTGTGCTGCTAGCCTGACTGACCTTTGCCCTGGTGTCGCTATCTCCATGGGAATCAGCTGTAGCCTCAGAAGTGGATTCAGTTTCAGAAGTGGAATCAGCCACAAAACTCTGTTTGAGAGTGTGAAAGAGTAGAGAAGCTTCCTCAGTGGGATTCTTTACAATGGTCCAGTCTACACTTCTTTCTGCTGTAGTTGGATCAGACTTGCCTTGGACTACCACATTGGAGCAACACTCCACTGTGCCTGTGCTGCCATGAATCTGCTCCTCTTCTTTTGCTGACAGAAGATCTATGATCTCTTTCTTAATTCTCCTGAGAGTTGTACTCTTGCCTTGTCTTGGAGGACCAAGGGACATAAACTTTAAAGACAGAAGCTCCAACACTTCCTTGGAAATGATGAAGTGTTTATATGCATCTTCATATTTTAGAACAACTATTAAACATAAAATAAAATATGCATTATAAAATACTGCAAATAAAACACTAATTAGTTATTACAGTCTCATTGGTTATACTATACAAGTAACCCACACACTGCACCAGTACAATTAGGTGGCTCCAGCAATACAGAGTGTGGGCAGCTGGTTTTATAGCCTGGAGCTAAGTCAGTAGAAGCAGCTGCCAGTAGAAGCAGCTGCACTCTAGCACTTGCAATTTTGGCAAAGACAATCAATTACCTTACTTATTATAATATCATAATTAATATAATAAATATTTAGTTTTAACTTAATTAACTTAATAATAAATAATAATATTCTAGTTTTATTATAGTACAAGTTTTTAATACCTAACTTTAGTATCCCATATAATCTATAAATGGGACATTCTAAAGAGAAGCCAATATCACTGAAGACAAGATGGCTTTCTAGAGATGCTGCTATTCTCTTACACTAACCTGACAGAGTTCCTTTATGTACTCCATCTCTATTAGCAACCAGCAACTGTCCAGTAGACAAGACTGCAGTAGCTATAACTCCACGATTATACTTCTGTTCTGGTCCATCTCCCTCACTAGTAGTCTCAATCCACTCCTCTGTCTCGTTGGAGTAACTGCTAATGGTAGAATCTTTATCGATGCCGATTAGATTCGATACATAGGAGACTATAGCAACGATGGCAGTAAGTGTGGTTACTGTCCTCCATATTGTTTGTCTTCTTGTCCTGCCATTACTAGCAGATGCTAAGAGAGACTCTAAACTGCATATAAACAGTATCTTCTCCTTGCCTCTTCCTCCTGTGAAGTAGAAGTTGCCTTCATGGAATGTTGATCGCATGTCATAGCATGAAGAAGGAAGTGAGTCTGCAGTCGTCCAATGGTCGTTGAGTAGAACTTCCACTACGTCCAAGTCCTCGTCATGTGAGCCCCTCCCACCAACCACGACCAGGACCTCTGGTGATCCTCCACTAACTGATGATGGGAAGGAGCGACGAGTAGGCATGGCACGTAGCGATGGCTTCCAGTCTAGACCAGTAGTACTAGTCAACAGAGAGTTAGTGATATCCCTAGTGGAGGGATGAAGTCCACCAACCAATACAAACTTAGACTGGTAGGTAGTTAGGGACGAGAGTTGATATGGTGCACGAGTAGTAGTCCATGAGTGAAGGTCAGTAGAGATGTGAAGTGTGCGATAATTAGAATGCATAACAATGACTTTATTTTGTAGTACTGCACATTGTACAGGCCGGACATCCTTACTCCATGTATGGCAGTGCTCCCAGTGAAGAGAGACTGGAGGATGGAGATCTCTCTAAATACAAATAAATAAATAAATATATAATTAAAGTGATAAATAAACAAACAAACAAACAGCATTTAAGTGCTATTTAAACGAGACTTTGACATGCAAACACACCAACAAACTTATAAAGACTACAAACACATGTTGTAAACAAACACACCAACAAATGTATTCTTATATTATCAGCTTATGCATATGCTATATAAACATTCTGTACAAGTTTAAATAACTGCATAAATGCTAACAAACAACAATATAATTCACAAACATACAATTTTACTCTATAATTTACAGAATGTATACACACAATAACAATAGCAACTGTGTGACATACTAACACACAAACATACAGGTTCTCACACAATGCTTACATACAACACAATATTTAGTATATAAAACGGTAAAAAACAATACTGAGAAATAAACAAATAAACAAACACACAAACATACAACTAGTACAATGCGTAAATATGTGCACACAACACAAACACAAAATAATGACATGATATTCCAAACACACAAACACATAATAAGAGAATGTGCTGTTTCTTCCTGTGCTAAAATAATGTACAGTAGGCACCAGAAAAGAAAGATTTTTTTTGCACTGAAGGAGTTATTGTAGAAAAAGAAAAAAGAGAGAAAATGTTACGGCAGTTGATAAAATATAGTTTTTCAGTTCGACTATGTTAAAGTTTTAATGCTCGTTTACCATATGCCACTTTCAGGAATGTAAAAAAATGATGCTATTTTAAATATCATTGGCTTAGATATTCTCACTAATACAGACCCAACTGTAGCTGGTAGAAAGACTAAGAAGTAGGGACCTGTCAGAGCAGCAAGTTCAGCGAAAATCCAGTCAGTCTGCTTAATCGAAGAAAGTCAGTTTTTTTTTTTATTGTGCAAGCAGTTTAGCATGACCCCTATAGCATTTAGAGGGTAGTACAAGGCTTAGCTTGCTGATATAGCTGTGGAAGAGTTTCTAGCTTTTAGCTGTAAATCAACTGAAACGAGAACTTGACTAGTAAAATTTTTATTGTGACTGTACCAACTGTTTAGTCAAAACGCAATGAAAAAATTGTAAAAAAAAAGCTTTTTTCTTTTCGAAAGACACCTGCTATGCTGTATAGAAAGCTAACACATGAACATATACATTAAAAAAAAAACAACCCAAAAACATAATCTTCCTATAAAAGTGCACAAACATACAAATATAAATCCCAAATACAAATTATTTACACATGGTAAAAACTGTAAATAAACCACTAACAAACACAACAACAAAAAAATTACTACAAATATATGCTGTGTTTATGTGTTATAAACACACAACTTACTATATTTCTGGAACAAACTAGACTTTAAATAGCTAGAGTAAATAGATACAAACTGTAGCATAAAGAGAGGGATAGTCTAACCATCCTCCAGCACAAAAACAACTAGCAACTGGAAAAAAGAGAGGGAAAGTCATGTCTGAGCATGCTCATGAAAAGAACCTGGTGTCTTTTTAAGAGCATGCTCAGGAACATGACTTTTACCCTCTCTTTTTTCCAGTTGCCAGTGCATTGGCTGTGAGCATGCTCAGACATTACTTTCCCTCTTTTTTTCAGTTCAGCTGGTATCTCTTTATGAGCATGCTCAGACATAAGTTTCCCTCTTTCTATCCAGTTGTTGATGCCTTATATATAATGATCAGACATTAATTTCCCTTTTTCTAGTTGTAAAAAAAAATTAAGCTAAGCACTTGGCATGTGTGTAGGTAGCAGTGTTTTCCCTTCTTTCAACCCTTTTGTAAAAGCTATACAAACAGCGGGCTATATAGGGAAGGCTGGATCTAGGCTAACAAACATTTGATTAAGTAATGAGCTAGCGGTAGCTATGCGCTCACCTCTGTACGAACTTGCGGCTGGCTTTCCGCCATTGCTTACTGACAGAGTCGATTGTTTTCCAAAATAGGGCGTTCCCACATTTTTAATTTCTGACCCACCACACCCAAAATGCGGACTATATAAAGTAGATTCATAAAATATTGCGTTACTGGAAGAATCACGCAGAATGGCTGCTATTCACCTTTGACCTCAATTGGTATCTCTGCAACTGCATTGCAAGAGCTCTTGCCGCCTGCTCTCACTGCTGGCGTGGTAAGTGTTCTCCAGTGTGTGTTGGTAGTAGAGAAGTATTGATTCCAATAGGTCTGATAATGCCTGCATCACCAATACTGGAGTGCTATTCTGACACTAGGCTAGCTTGTTGTGGTCACCTGACAACACTTTGTTAAATATACTTTTACAGTGGAACAGCAATTGTCTGGACGTCTGGACATCAATCATCCGTTAACTGGAACAGAACAAATACTGCATGCACATTGACAATTGCAAGAGCCTGAAAAAAGGGAGGAGCTACTGTACTTCAAAGAATTTGAATTCCAGAAGTCCACCATCACTATCATCAAGAAAGGCAAGGGTAAGTTAATAGCTTTTGCTTCCCAAAATGGGTCCTTTATGAAAATAGCAGCAACATTTTATTGTTATGAACATTTCAATTCCCCAATTAGTTACATGCGGCTAGGGAGAATAAGTTAGCATTGGTAAAGATCGTCAAACGTTACGCAATTGCGCCAAACACACTAGCAAATCAAAGCAAGGAACGGTTATGCACCAATGGTTATATGATTTCTATATATACCTAGCTAGCTCTTCCAGCCCCCTTTATTACCTTGTATTTTTCTAGGAAGGTGATTAATTTCATTATTTTGTTCAAATGCTCACTGTGTAGAGTATCCAATAGCTACAAGCCACCTTATATCACTAGATTATTGATACACTAGCTGTTATGTTTTATAATTGATACATTCTACCACTGACATATGCCCATTTTATGAGCTATTCATATTGTAGATTGGAATAAGCTAAATTTACTGTAACTTATTGTGAACCATGTGAAATTATATAGCAGTTTAGATGTATAGAAGAGCCTATGTTCACTATTGTCACAGTGACTTTTATTGTAGGTTTGTGTGTAACTATATATGCCTATGTGTATAACCATGTATGTGTGTGAGTACAACTGTATGTGTGTGCATGCTGACGTTGGTTTTTCTAGATGGTAAGTAATTTAACTTAAGTAATCAAAAGTAGCTCAATAAGAATGATAACATTTGTCCAATCCACTTATTGGAATTCAATCTTGTTGGATTTCTTTAATTACCAATTTATTGCTAGCTAGTTTGTATGCTTTGAAAATCATGTCGTCACCAGGAAATTCTTAAAAATGGATACATTTTTTTAAATCTAAAATTTGTCTACATTCTTCAAAAGCATAATTAGCTACTCTGTAGCATGACTTAGAGAAGAATTAGTAAAGCATTTATCAACAGTAAGTGCAATAAATGTACCTCACATCATTCAGTTATTGCTGAATGAAGCATTAGCATTTCATATGATTTGTGAATGTCATATTTGATTTGTGCTTTATTCTTCACTTTTGCACAATTGCAGAAATGCTTTGTCACGAGCTATAATATAATATATAAGTAAGTTAATCAGGCGTCTATTAACTTGTGATTGAGATAAACATTAAGTTTATTTTAACTTGTGATTGAGATAAACATTAAGTTTATCAGGCGTCTATTAACTTGTGATTGAGATAAACATTAAGTTTATCAGGCGTCTATTAACTTGTGATTGAGATAAACATTAAGTTTATCAGGCGTCTATTAACTTGTGATTGAGATAAACATTAAGTTTATCAGGCGTCTATTAACTTGTGATTGAGATAAACATTAAGTTTATCAGGCGTCTATTAACTTGTGATTGAGATAAACATTAAGTTTATCAAGGCGTCTATTAACTTGTGATTGAGATAGACATTAAGTTTATCAGGCGTCTATTAACTTGTGATTGAGATAGACATTAAGTTTATCAGGCGTCTATTAACTTGTGATTGAGATACACATTAAGTTTATCAGGCGTCTATTAACTTGTGATTGAGATACACATTAAGTTTATCAGGCGTCTATTAACTTGTGATTGAGATAAACATTAAGTTTATCAGGCGTCTATTAACTTGTGATTGAGATAAACATTAAGTTTATCAGGCGTCTATTAACTTGTGATTGAGATAAACATTAAGTTTATCAGGCGTCTATTAACTTGTGATTGAGATAGACATTAAGTTTATCAGGCGTCTATTAACTTGTGATTGAGATAAACATTAAGTTTATCAGGCGTCTATTAACTTGTGATTGAGATAAACATTAAGTCTATCAGGCGTCTATTAACTTGTGATTGAGATAAACATTAAGTTTATCAGGCGTCTATTAACTTGTGATTGAGATAGACATTAAGTTTATCAGGCGTCTATTAACTTGTGATTGAGATAACATTAAGTTTATCAGGCGTCTATTAACTTGTGATTGAGATAAACATTAAGTTTATCAGGCGTCTATTAACTTGTGATTGAGATAAACATTAAGTTTATCAGGCGTCTATTAACTTGTGATTGAGATAAACATTAAGTTTATCAGGCGTCTATTAACTTGTGATTGAGATAAACATTAAGTTTATCAGGCGTCTATTAACTTGTGATTGAGATAAACATTAAGTTTATCACGCTTCTATTAACTTGTGATTGAGATAAACATTAAGTTTATCACGCTTCTATTAACTTGTGATTGAGATAAACATTAAGTTTATCAGGCATCTATTAACTTGTGATTGAGATAAACATTAAGTTTATCAGGCGTCTATTAACTTGTGATTGAGATAAACATTAAGTTTATCAGGCGTCTATTAACTTGTGATTGAGATAAACATTAAGTTTATCAGGCGTCTATTAACTTGTGATTGAGATAAACATTAAGTTTATCAAGGCGTCTATTAACCTTGTGATTGAGATAAACATTAAGTTTATTAGGCGTCTATTAACTTGTGATTGAGATAAACATTAAGTTTATCAAGGCGTCTATTAACCTTGTGATTGAGATAAACATTAAGTTTATCAGGCGTCTATTAACTTGTGATTGAGATAAACATTAAGTTTATCAAGGCGTCTATTAACTTGTGATTGAGATAAACATTAAGTTTATCAGGCGTCTATTAACTTGTGATTGAGATAAACATTAAGTTTATCACGCTTCTATTAACTTGTGATTGAGATAAACATTAAGTTTATCAGGCGTCTATTAACTTGTGATTGAGATAAACATTAAGTTTATCAGGCGTCTATTAACTTGTGATTGAGATAAACATTAAGTTTATCAGGCGTCTATTAACTTGTGATTGAGATAAACATTAAGTTTATCAGGCGTCTATTAACTTGTGATTGAGATAAACATTAAGTTTATCAGGCGTCTATTAACTTGTGATTGAGATAAACATTAAGTTTATCAGGCGTCTATTAACTTGTGATTGAGATAAACATTAACTTTATTTTAACTTGTGATTGAGATAAACATTAAGTCTATCAGGCGTCTATTAACTTGTGATTGAGATAGACATTAAGTTTATCAGGCGTCTATTAACTTGTGATTGAGATAGACATTAAGTTTATCACGCTTCTATTAACTTGTGATTGAGATAAACATTAAGTCTATCAGGCGTCTATTAACTTGTGATTGAGATAAACATTAAGTCTATCAGGCGTCTATTAACTTGTGATTGAGATAAACATTAAGTTTATCAGGCGTCTATTAACTTGTGATTGAGATAAACATTAAGTTTATCAGGCGTCTATTAACTTGTGATTGAGATAAACATTAAGTTTATTTTAACTTGTGATTGAGAAAAACATTAAGTTTATCAGGCGTCTATTAACTTGTGATTGAGATAAACATTAACTTTATTTTAACTTGTGATTGAGATAAACATTAAGTTGATCAGGCGTCTATTAACTTGTGGTTGAGATAAACATTAAGTTTATCACGGCGTCTATTAACCTTGTGATTGAGATAAACATTAAGTTTATTAGGCGTCTATTAACTTGTGGTTGAGATAAACATTAAGTTTATTTTAACTTGTGATTGAGATAAACATTAAGTTTATCAGGCGTCTATTAACTTGTGATTGAGATAAACATTAAGTTTATCAAGGCGTCTATTAACTTGTGATTAAGATAAACATTAATTTTATTTTAACTTGTGATTGAGATAAACATTAAGTTTATCAGGCGTCTATTAACTTGTGATTGAGATAAACATTAAGTTTATCAGGCATCTATTAACTTGTGATTGAGATAAACATTAAGTTTATCAGGCATCTATTAACTTGTGATTTAGATAAACATTAAGTCTATCAAGGCGTCTATTAACTTGTGATTGAGATAAACATTAAGTTTATCAGGCGTCTATTAACTTGTGATTGAGATAGACATTAAGTTTATCAGGCGTCTATTAACTTGTGATTGAGATAAACATTAAGTCTATCAAGGCGTCTATTAACTTGTGATTGAGATAAACATTAAGTTTATCAGGCGTCTATTAACTTGTGATTGAGATAAACATTAAGTTTATCAGGCGTCTATTAACTTGTGATTGAGATAAACATTAAGTTTATCAAGGCGTCTATTAACTTGTGATTGAGATAAACATTGTTTTAAAACTCACAGTAGATTGACTCGGCATGCATTGTAACTGGCAGATCTAAAACATAAATGCCCATTGCTCACAGTTGTTGCAGTGACTTATAAAATATTTCAATAAAAATTTTGTTGACTTAGTGTCATTAATTTAACCAGTAACAGTTTGAACTTTGCTTGGCTAGTTTCTGTCAAAAGTGTATCAATACATTTTTATTTCTTTCCTCCAGCCACGAGTATTAATTACATCAGATACTTCTTCCATGAGTTAAAAACATTGTGGAGCCATATCTGACATAAACCACAAACAGGATTTAAATCCCTTGCATTTCAACTTTATATGGACTCCAGTATAGCTAATTGCAACTTGTCTTCCATATTAAAAATAGCATATGCTACTGGGATGCCTTCTTCATAGTCATCTAACACTAGTAATGGAATTAAATGAATATTATAATCACTAACATTATATGTTGTATCCATATACATACAACAATTGCACCATATGTTTGAGTAGCATATCTTTTTGAAATTCTGTCTCAATAACTAATAACAAATCGTGATCATTCAGCAACCTACAATCTTCATTTGGTTGTTCACCTTTGTTGCTTATACAAGAGATTAAAATTATAGTCAAAAGTCTGCATTTCCTTCATAATACTGGCCACACTGACGAAATCATTTGAATGTTTTTGAATGCCACCGTCATTGAAAGCTTTCCTTATATTATTATGTGATCACGAAGAATTCCATTACTCATTTCAGATTGTCTAAAACTGAATTAGCTATGTGCCTTGAACCAACACCTTTCAATATTTTAAGTGACAGATTAATGATTACTCTTACTAAGTCGTAAACATCCCAACTGTTTGTTGTGATAATAGTGGGTAGGAGTATAAGTTATGGATACTGTATCTGTTTTTAAGCATCTTATTGCTTTTATACATACTGAGCAGTTTATATTAATTTTACTTGTCCCTTGACTTTTTAGCCCTCTTTTCCACTCCTACGTGGGTTATGTTTTACTGATTGCTGTATTAATAATACTGTTGATAGTTTTGAGTAAACTGTGAGGCAGTCATAAACCATGAATGTGGGACTTTTCTTCTTCTGTCTTCCATCAAGCACAAAGTTCATCCAAATTTTTAAAGGTTTTTTCAACAATGTCAATTGCATAACTATGCTCATCTTTGAGATGCCCTACTAATTCCATCACCTAAGTATGAAGGAAAATTATATTGAGTAAATGATTTATGTTAATTGTTAAACTTATTTATTTCCTCTTAAAACAGATACTGCATTTCATTTGCCCCTTTTATTTTTTGTGAGAAGTACTGATATGTCAGGACAAACTGCTTGTGTATGCATATTGCTGAAAAGAGAACATTACAACTCCAGACGACTTTGTCAGTGACTTTGCATTCTCTTTCAACAATTGCATTCAGGTGAACAGCACTGTTTTGTAACACTGTCACAGGACAAACAAGATGAAGAATTGTAAATATTTGTGGATTGAGCAGGGAGTGAAAAGATGGTTTTCTTCTTATTTTTATGCTGCCCTATAAAATGTATGACTAGACTTGAGAGATGGAAACAATGATGATTTGGGTGAATCTGAAATAATGATAAAAATCACAGAAGTAGATAATGAGCTAGGTTTATGACTACAATGCATTCGATAGCATATCAGACTTTGCAAGCACATGTCTTTAGGATGATAAGCAATAACATGCTACCAAGTGAACAACGTGTAATCTGGTATATACAGAAGAAAAGAAACCATTTGTTGAGTATGTAGTGAATCAGAGGACATAGTTTTTTTATTTCTGTGGTAATGACAGTCACCTCTCTGTGTGCTCTTGGCTTACCAAATGACAGGAGGATCTGCTTTTGTAAGGCTGGTGTGATGAAAAAAATGATATCTGTGTTTTAGACATTCTGGAATGTATAATTTAAAATAGAGTGTATCCTCAGATTGTAACATATATCAGTGCTCCAAAAAATGAAATATACATTTTAAAGCTCTTGATGACAAACAGATACAACTCTATTATAGCTTGTATTTCATAGTTGTCTTCCTTCATAGCAGCCCATCAGTTATAGTTGTAGAATTAAAGTTTTGCAACTAATTTTCATTACACACTTTCACTGAAACATATTAGGAGCATAATAAATATAACAATGTGAAATACCTTACCATAGTGCTCATATACTAATAGAAATGGGTTACTAGATAGCACTTCTGCTAGTATAATGAGCAGTCTGAGAAGACACTGATGAGAAATAACAAAATAATAAAATAGTTCCAATCAGTTTATACACCATATTTTCATTCCACAAGAGGAAAGACTCTCTATATAATGGTAACATGTATAATTGGATCAAATTATAAAAAAGCTATTGCATATACCTGTACTTCAATTCTTGTTTACAAAGAAAAAAATTGTAATTGATATTCAGAAATAAATACATATATCTTAACTAACAGTTTAGTACCCTTAGTGACACGTACACAGTAAAAAATGATAGTTAAAATAAATTATTTTATGTTATTTTGCAGATATTTTCACTGGTTATTTTTTTGCTACATTATTTATATTAACTTATTCTAGTTAATTTTACGAATATTTGTAAACATTAAAATTAATTTTAGTTGTTTTAACTAATTTTAATTGTCAAAACCGAGTAACAATAACTAATGGTTGAATTAAACATTTAATAATTAGTGTAACAAAAGGAATTGTTAATATAACCAATAAAATTGTTATTTTTAATTTACAAACTACTGTAAAACTACACTGTAAAATGATTGTTAAAATACATTATTTTTTTGTTATTTTGCAGATAGTTTACAGGATATTTTAGGCTACATTAATTATATTAACTCATTCTAGTTAATTTTACATATATTTATAAACATAACATTAATTATAGTTGTTTTTACTAATTATATAATTCAAAAACCAGTAACAAAAATAATGGTTAAGTGATAAAATTAATAATCAGAGCAACAAAAATGAATGGTTAATGAAATGCTTACGTTAATTCAAAAATTGCTTTAAAACTATATAAATTGTTGATTGATTGAAAGCTTTACGTGAGTGAAGAATTTCTTTTAAATTTAAAATAAATAGAGCACTCTTCTTCATTTGTTCTTCATCGTCATTTCCCAAAAGTTGATCAATAGTGTGCTGAAAATTCGCTAAAGCTGTATTGGATGATCCAAAATCCACTGCATCCGTTACCACATTGATTTCAGGTGCTTGATCTGATGTTCCAATATCTGCTACATTTTCCAATACTTCAAACTGAGCTGCTGTTACTGGTATAGATTCTCCACTAACAACAGAATTTCTGTGCTTTCTGTAAACATGAGATACTAGAGATGAACATTTACGATATGAAGCATCACATCCATCAATTCCACAGGTAACGAAAAACCCATCCTCGTCGTAATGCACATTTCTCAGGTGGCTCAGCCACAAACGTCTTGAAGGAGATTTAAAATTACAGAGCGGGCAGTTAATAGCACTCATTCCGTTAGGGGGACTTCAATCGGGAAGTATCTTATGGTCGGTAAAGATCGTAATGCTAGTGTGTAACAGTTGTAAGGCAAAGGTCGTCATTTGCAATTGTGTGGACAGAAGAAGTGACCGGTTTCTAGCGCTTGGTTGGTGGATAGTTTTGTAGCGAAGAGCGTGGAGGAAGTATCTCAGTGGCTGACTGAAAAGGGAGTTAAGGAGCAGTTTTGTGAACTTCTTGAGGGTAAGGTCAACAATTTTCTTTTTAATGCTTCCTTGTTACGATTTGAGACTGCTTTAACGCTGTCATTTTTAATATCTTAGATAATCTAATTGATGGAGAGGCATTTGTAGAACTAACAGAGGAAGATTTGAAGGGTATTATTAAGCCAATTGGAGTTATTAAAAAGATAATGCGACTCCAGCAGTCAATCAAGGTATGTGGTTGAAGGAATAGCAGGAACGAATAAGTAATAACACTCATAAATATCACTGTGCTAATTTTTTTTACAGACAAAATATTATTACTACAACCTCGTTTCTCTTTAGTCATAGCTGTTAATTTATTTTGGGAATGCTGTGATTAGTGGCCTTATTTGTATTATAAACATAATTGTTTTTGTTTGTTTTTTGGCATACGCACTTGTGTGCGTTCACATTTGTAGACTACTTCAGAAGACAGTATCGGGTGTTTTTTACAAGACAGCCAGTGTATATCTTCTGATAGATTTTCGCCATCAATTTCGTCCAGTTTAGGAGCAGATCCTTCAACATCAAGCAATTCAGATTGTGCTTCTTCAGAGTGCTCTTCTGTTTCTTATCATAGCAAAGGTTTTTATATTCCCGAAAAATGGAAACCATCTATTATGAATGCTATTGCCATAAAAAAGCTTAATCCTGAAGTTCGCAATGAAATTGTTAGAGATGTAGTCGTACATATGTATGCGTGTGTGGACAAACCAACCTCAGCTTTTGTCTCTAAAGTTGCAGACCAGTTAATTGCCGTTTATGAGAGACACCAATAATACTTTATGTCCTTCGGTGAGTGATGTATTCTTTTGTTAGTATGCATAATAATTAGTAATTAGTGTACTAATAGGGTGCTTGGGCACAAAAGATTTTAGACCGAGTTCATAATGTGGAGAAAGGGAGAAAACGTAAACAAGAAGGAAACAGTGATGTAGACACCCCCAAAAGGCGTGGTCGACCTAAGAAATTGATGTGCTTAGAGTATCGATATCCCAACGTCAGCCCTCCTAGAGATGAGGAAGAAGATCAAATAAAAATCAAGTGTTTAGTGACTGAAATGGAGAAGACACATCCAAAACGAGATACAGTGCTCCAACTAATGAAGGCAACATTTTCTTTGCGAAGGCAATATATCTTGCAAAGTGGAGATTCTGTGCATTGTAAAATTAAGAAATATCCTGGACTGAAGATGCCTGTGGTTGTAAGTATATATTTCAGTACTTGTTCTGGGTAGTAGAGTTCATAGTCATGTGTGTTCGTATTACTGTGGTTGTAATTATGTGTGGTCATATTACTGAGTTCGTATTGATATATGTTCATGATACTGCATTAACTGTCGGATTTATTTGTAACTGAATTTCATGGAGAAAAATTTGGCCATCTCAGCAAATGAGGAAATTAAGCTTAAATATAAGAATTGATCTGATATGTATTGACCCCCTTGAATCCCAATTTGGGGAGCCAGAAAATGCCCCCTCTTTCCCCCTTAAATAAAACCCTGATTAGGTAGACTTATCTTTTTATTTCAGATTGAACAAGAAGTGGAGCAGATCCTTCATAAGAAAGAACTGTATCGAATATTTTCGACTGAGTGGTCTGAGAAGTGGGCTGTTGCTGTAATTAACTATTGCCGAACACTTAAAAGGAAGGATGTTAAAGAATATGTAAAGAAGCTTGGAGACGGTAGGTTTCAACTGATAACAATGATTTGCAAATTAATTTTGTATATTTTTAGATCATGATCAGATTTACAATGAGAAAGCGGCACTTGAGCTATTGTTACTTTTGTTGTGCATTCAACTGAAGAAGCCAGAACTGGGTCCAGGAAACTTCAAGTTTGTATTTTGTCAATATGATGTAAGTGTGCACCATTTAGAACACCTTAAGATATAATTGTATTTAATATTAATAAATGTATGATCATCTGCGGGCAATCGAAGAGACTTTAGTAGAACCCCAGAAACTATTTCATTCCCATCAGTTCCAGCAGGTGTGATCTAAAATGCTCATAAGTATGAGACGTTTTCCCACCCAATAGGAACTCCTACAATCTCTCAAAGTTACAACCACCAGGGTAGGGGAATAGGGGGATTTTTTTCTGGGGGGGAGGGGAGGAAAATCCCAGGGTGTCCCTAACTTTGTGAAATCCTGTGATTTGATGCATTTGTAGGTGCTAACAATTTATTTGATGGAGCTTTACGCTGTGCCTGATCAATCACATATAATGAATATTTTTTCGTTAATAGCCAATCCTTAATTTAATTATTTCATTTCTAGATGTCAGCTGATCCTGAATCAGTTGCCAAGGAAGTCTCAGGACGAAACAACACATGGATAGGAGAATTTGTTGCGGAAGATGGTGACCCTACCTATTTTCTTTTTATTGAACAGCAAGTATTATTTTCTGTGAACAGTTTTTCTAGGGCTCTTTTTTGTTGGTTTTCTTCTTATTATGTGTTTAACTTGGAATATGAGAAAAACTCAACAGCTCACTTCGTTCTTCCAGGAATTTGTTTTTGGTCTCCCAGAAAATTCTCTTCAGTTTAAAAAGTCATCAACATATTTAACAGTTACAACAGACATTCAAAAATGTGTTATTCATTGATGTCATTACCAATTTATGTAATTATGTTTAATTAAACATTATTTATTTAATTAATTGTTAAAGTGGCTAAAATAATTGTGGTTTTAAACAAGTAAAAAAATATTAAATTAATAGTATAATATTAACACTACAAAATATTATAGTTAATATAACTATAAATATTGATTACACCATCAATACAGTTTGATTATTTTAACTAAGTATTAAAATAAAATAAGTATTACATATTAGTGAAAAATACCGAAAAGATAAATTAAAATATCAGCAAAACATTCATTAAAACAACAATAAAGTAATGATTGTAATAACAAGAAGCAATGATTATTTAAACAATAAGTAAAAGTTGTAACAACAATCAAAAATGGACTATAATGACAAATAAGAATTGTTGTTTTAACACTAAAGCTAAAATGTTAAAACAACCATTTAATAAAACTAGTTGTTTTAACAAAATTTATGGTTACCTCAGTTGCAACAGAATTGACAAAAAAAAATTGTTAATTTTACAAAACACTTTTTACTGTGTACAAAGAGCAGAGAATGCTGAGAAGACAGTCTCATCATGGATATAAGTCCACTACTTCCCCAGCTTAGGACCATAATATTATTTGTTACTCAAATGTTGTATGAGTTAGTAATTATGCATAATGTACTCTATTAGAGCTCAACAATGTCATAGTGTAAGGGAAATTATTTTTAGTTACTTGTTTAACTGACATATGTAGAACATATTGCATCTGACATGTGCTCTTCCTCTAAGGCTTTGTGAAAAATGACACACTCAGTTTCAACCTGGAATGGATAATTCATATTAAAAGGAAATGTCACACATTAACATGAAAATGATCACCAAGTGTTTATATGAAATCTTTTTATCAGTTAGATCAAAACAAAATGAATTCAACCCAAAATACAGTCGTATTATTTATAAATGAATGCAAACCTTATCGTGTGAAATAGCCTGCAATTCAATATTAAGTTCAATACTTCCTTTTTTAAGGTTGTTTCAGCAAACCATACATGCTACTATTATTATTAAAACCTAATAATTATGTAGACTGGCATACTTAACATTATACATACGTCTGCTTCACCATTACTTCACACTCAAGCATTGCCTTCACAATATCTCACAGGAAAGCACACTATAATAAGTAACTAAATTAATTGGTTTATCTTACTCTGATGGTAACTATGTCACAAGATAATAACAAGCTAGAGGAGTAAAACATTCGTGAGCATCAAACTGGTCTCTGGGTAGGAGTGACATATGAGTTGCTGCATATAAATGAAAGATATGAATATGCTGACTACAATTGTCTTAATTTAGTTTACACGAATAGTTCAAATCCAATGTCACTGCAGCCACCATGTATAACTCTTATTCTAGCACTGTAATATATTTTTCCCAATTCATGATGGCTGCAATCACCTCAGAATCTGTTAACAGTATCACTAAAACTAATTATTTACATGTACTTTAAACTTGTTATATTAGCTATAGCTTATAGCTGGTCTAGCTACCTTCCTCACAAATCTGGCAATTTGAGCGAAGACTTCCCAAGCTCGCAAATGCCTTTTAAACAGAGCCTATTTTTTAGAAGAACCTGTAGAGTGCTTTATATGAAGCATAAGTTTGTACCATTTATAATACCAGGAGGAAAACGTAACAAACTGCAGCTATTCAATCCCACAACGTGAGCCTTTGCCACAGCAAATCGACCACTTACCGTGACCACGCCTATCCATCAACTACCGCGAGTGATGATGTTTACCTATGCTAACTTGCTCTCCTTAGTCGCTTCCCAATTAGTTCAGGTAATAGATGTTCCACTGTACATGAAAATATCAGAAGTGAATGAATAGCCTATCGTAAATAATCAGATGTCACCATTATTGGCTTTCAGTGCATAAATTGCTTCATTTAACTTTAGAAATTCCTATTACTCCAAAGGCTAGTTTTAGACAAAATTTACAGTTAGACATGGACTAAAATGAAATGAGAGAAACTGCCCGGGACTATGTAATTAGCATAATTTAGAGTCGGACGTGTCCAGTGGACTAAAATGAAATGAGAGAAACTGCGGGACCATATAATTAGCATATTTTAGAGTTGGACGTGTCCAGTGGACTAAAATGAAATGAGAAAAACTGCCGGGGACCATGTAATTAGCATATTTTAAAGTTGGACGTGTCCAGTGGACTAAAATGAAATCAGAGAAACTGCCGGGAACCATGTAATTAGCATATTTTAGAGTCGGACGTGTCCACTGGACTTAAAATGAACAAACGGGGACCAAGTAATTAGCATATTTTAGAGTTGGACGTGTCCACTGGACTAAAATGAAACGAGAGAAACTGCCGGGAACCATGGAATTAGCATATTTTAGAGTCGGACGTGTCCACTGGACTTAAATAAAACGAAAGAAACTGTCGGGGACCATGTAATTATAATATTTTAGAGTCGGACGTGTCCAGTTAACATAAATTAAATGAGAGAAACTGCCGGGAACCATGTAATTAGCATATTTCATAGTCAAACGTGTCCAGTGGACTAAAATGAAACGAGAGAAACTGCAGGGGACCCATGTAATTAGCATATTATAGAGTCGGACGTGTCCAGTGGACTAAAATAAAACAAGAGAAACTGTCGGGGACTATGTAATTAGCATATTTTAGAGTCGGACGTGTCCAGTGGACTAAAATGAAACGAGAGAAACTGCCGTGGACCATGTAATTAGCATATTTTAGAGTCGGACATGTCCAGTGGACTAAAATGAAACGAGAGAAACTGCCAGGGACCCTGTTATTAGCATATTTCATAGTCAAACGTGTCCAGTGGACTAAAATGAAACGAGAGAAACTGCCGGGGACTATGTGATTAGCATATTTTAGAGTCTGACGTGTCCGGTGGACTAAAATGAAACGAGTGAAACTGCCGGGGACTATGTGATTAGCATATTTTAGAGTCTGACGTGTCCGGTGGACTAAAATGAAACGAGGAAACTGCCGGGACAATGTAATTAGCATATTTTAGAGTCTGACATGTCCAGTGGACTAAAATGAAATGAGAGAAACCCGCTGGGGACCATGTAATTAGCATATTTTAGAGTTGGACGTGTCCACTGGACTAAAATGAAACGAGAGAAACTGCCGGAGACCATGGAATTAGCATAATTTAGAGTCGGACGTGTCCAGTGGACTAAAATGAAACGAGTGAAACTTCCGGGGACCAAGTAATTAGCATAATGTAGAGTCTGACGTGTCCAGTGGACTAAAATGAAACGAGAGAAACTGCCAGGGACCCAGTAATTAACATATTTTAGAGTCGGACGTGTCCAGTGGACTGAAATGAAGCGAGAGAAACTGCCGGGGACCATATAATTAGCATATTTTATAATCAGGCGTGTCCAGTGGACTAAAATGAAACGAGAGAATCTGCTGGGGACCATGTAATTAGCATATTTTATAATCAGGCGTGTCCAGTGGACTAAAATGAAACTAGAGAAACAGCCGGGAACTATGTAATTAGCATATTTTAAAGTCGGACGTGTCCAGTGGACTGAAATGAAACGAGAGAAACTGCCGGGGACCACTTAATTAACATATTTTAAAGTCGGACGTGTCCAGTGGACTATAACGAAACGAGAAACTGCAGGGGACCATGTAATTAGCATATTTTAGAGTCGTACATGTCCTGTGGCCGAAATGAGACGAGAGAAACTGCCGGGGAACATGTAATTAGAATGAAGATGAAAAGAAACTGTGGGTTTGTGGTATGAATGTATGAATAACATTATGGGGGCAAAATACATTTGTGTGTGCTGAGGCAAATGGAATGTACAAGGAAGTGAATGGAGTTCCTGCTCCTTAAGCGGTTGTTCATAAGGTCCCTTTTCCTAGACCCACTCACATATATAAGACTTAATTCACAGCATTTCCCTGTGAGAGCTGTAGAATTGAGATTACTAAGACAGAGATATTGTAGATGAGGTCTCTACTGATTAGCTTTATTCACAGCATTTCCCTGTGAGAGCTGTAGAATTGAGATTACTAAGACAGAGATATTGTAGATGAGGTCCCTACTGATTAGCTTTATTCACAGCATTTCCTTGTGAACATACAGCTCTATGTTTGCTGGCTTTGTGCCTGCCATTGTTGAGCAATGGATCTCTTCTCATTATTCATAGTGTGGTTGAGCGGGTAGGAATTCCTTGGTGAGAAAATGTCCCCCTCTATGAATTCAATTATTGCATACACACTATTACAATAACATTTCATGCAGTGGTGAACTATGCACTTCTGAACTTCTGGTGTGTATGTGTGTTTGTGTGTTTCACAGATCTGACGATAGATGAAGTTCATGTGTTACCACGTGACAATCCAGAGTGGAAGACTGTATGGATTAAAACCGTATGTGTGTGTGTGTGTGTGTGTTTGTTCAATATATATTGTCAAAATAAATACTTTGTTGTCTAGAAGGAGACCCTTTGCCAACCTGGTACTGAAGTGTTAACAAACAATATCTTAATAGACTGTAATGTCAGAGACTACAACATGCTGGAGTGTCCTCACATGAGTAACAGACATGGAGTGACCTTAGAGGATAATGGAGTCCTGTGGCCACAGTTGATCTGTAAGTGGCTCACTGTATGCGTGAGCAGATCTGTATGTATGTGTGTGCACATTTATATATGTGTGTGCACATGTATGTATGTGTGTGCACATGTGTGTATTTGTGTGCACATGTGTGTGTGTATGTGCATATATAAGTTTGTGTGTATATTTTATACATATGTATATAAATATTTAGCCACGTACGACTTCCAGAAGACTACAGTGTTAATGAATGGAACTGCACTCACACTCAAGTCTGAGTTTGTGACACACTCTCGTGCTGTTGGTGTCGTGTATGCGGTAGTGCCTATGGATGGTGGCCATATTGTCCTCATTTTGCTGGAGTTGGTGATCATTACAATTCTTGTTTGGAATTATATAACATTTTGTTAAAATAAAGTTAATAATTTTTATTCAAAAATAACAAAAGACATAAATCCACAACATTTAAATTTGAATATGGGATATAATACATAAAGCATAAAATTCAATGAGTGTTTTCAAATGTATGTCCCTGTAGTGTTGATTGAATTCAATCCACAGCAATTCTACAAAAACAATACAATAATTCAAATGCTACTATAATAACAATATACTTACTGGAGCTGTTGCTTTAATTTATCGGCCATTTGTCTACAATAGTCCACTTGAGACAATACAGTAACAAAATCCTTGAGGACAGTAGGTCTAGTTGATAAGACTGTACGAATGCTACTCAGAAGGTTCCTTGTCTTCTCTACATCAATCCAGTTCTGACGTTGACAGAGCTGGTCATACATGTCCGGAGATATGAGTCCAATACTGTAGCAGTGATCAGCTACTGTCATAACACAAGGTTTCACTGAGAGGACCAAGTCAGGATACACACTCAGAAATATACTCAAGCTATTGCCACCTATTCATAAAACATTTATAATGATACCAAATAAAAACAATAACTTGACTTACTTTCAGAGACCTCTACCACAGGATCATTCTGCTCATATTTCTAAAATCAAACATAATGATTGTTAGTTGTTGCAAGTTAGAATATAATAGTCTATTTCTACATACCTGTCCATACCAAATGAGGTGTCTATTCTGAAGTGCAATTCCTTGTGAACTGTTGAAACACTTCATGACTGAAGGAATGGGTTCTACTTCATGAACTCTCCCGAGATGATTCCCTCCTTGATGTGAACGACAGTCAAAGGCAAACTGATAGTCCATGGAGCTGTTGTAATTCATTCTGGAACTAGCCTCCTTTAGAGTGTCCTCTATTTCTTGTTTTAGAGCAGCACATTCATGGTGAATGGAGTCTTGGAAAGTAGGATCACAAGAAACTACGACTTCAAAATATTTGCATCGAGATATAAATGTTACACGAATTTGTTTAGATCCGTACATAAAGTGCACCATGTTTTTCTTGACTCCTTCTCCAATGAAAGTGAAGGACTTGTTGGATACGAGACATGCCATTGCAGCAGGAAAGAGTCCCATAGGAGTAAACCCACTACTGAAGTACATCAAGAGAGGTTCCACGAAACAAGATCTGCAGGATTCTTTGTGGAATAGGTCAAGTTCCTTTGCACTAGTGTTTTCTAACACACAAGGCATGATGTATTCTTTCTCTTCTTCTAACACTGAGTTAGTATCAGAAGATTTGACTGACGCAATCTCAGCTATGAAGTGAAGATATGCAAGCAAAGCTACCAGTTGCTCTGGTGGAATCAGATCTCCTGAAATGTCAGCTGTAGCTGTCTTCAAATCTGTCATAGAGAATCGACCTGTATTCCTGAATCTCTCGGATGTGGCCTGACCTACGCTATCAAAGCTCATGGCTTTCAGAATGACACCAGTGATACTGTCATACACTACCTGGATGTCTATGATGACCAGGTCCTCCAAACCAGGCACACTGGGGAAGTACATCAGAACACCGGCATGGCGGTGAAGAAACCACAGAGCTGCTTTGGTCTCGTAGGGTGTCATATTGAAGGCATGGGACAAGGCCAAGCAGGTCTCCAGGCTGGCTGTCCTCACTTCTCTCATGCGAAGACACAAGCTGAAAAGAAGCCACACAGCTGGAATTTTCAACTTTTTAAAGTGTTTCTCCATGGCATTCTCCAGTAGCTGATGCAAGTGATCGATCTCTTCTACTCCGCCTCCCATGTTGTCTAAAGAAACAACAAGCTTGTCTTTTGAGCAGAACTGAACTATGCCTTTTTTGTAGGAGTCCGTGTCTCGAATCACTTTTTGAAGCTGCGAATCGACTGTAGCGATGACTTCCTCAGAAACCTTGTCTTTGTGAGTACCCACTATATACACTACTGACTTGGAGGACTCCAGTATCTCACCAATGGCTGAGTTGTCTGCTCCTGGCTGAGGTTGAAGATGGGTGGAGGAACTGAAACAAGATATACTGGCAAGTGTACGCAAAAGCATCTCTTGCAGAGTAAACTCTGATTTCTCTGGTGCAGTTGTCTCTCCTGAAGCTCTCTGATAAAAGACCCGATACTCCTCATCTAGTTGGAACTTGTAGTTAAAGAACAGCAAGTAGAGGCCAGGTCCTATGGTGAGTGCTGGTAGCATGTCCATCAGCTAAGGCTGACCTCCGGTGTCCTCCATTCTCAAAAAAGCTTTAAACGATTGCTTCAAATTTTCTGCAAAGTGTTGTTGTTTAGACACTGTTTCGAATATGGCAGCTATTTCAGAATAATCTGGTGATGATACTGCCTGATCAGCTGGTTGGTCATGTACTGTTGAGAGTGGAGTGATTTCCTCGTGCCAGGGTTGCCAGTTTGTATACGATTTCAATATTGCCATCATCTTCTGCAATAATGAAGGCTGGGGTGGCTCTTCAACAGAGTGAGACTGCCCTGTACTGCTAGCCTGACTGACCTCCTCTGCCCTGGTGTCACTACCTCTATGGGAATCAGCTGTAGCTTCTGAAGTGGATTCAGTTTCAGAAGTGGATTCAGTCGCCAGACTATCTTTGAGAGTGTGAAAGAGTAGAGAAGCTTCCTCAATGAGATTCTTTACAATGGTCCAGTCTATACTTCTTTCTGCTGTAGTTGGATCAGACTTGCCTTGGACTACCACATTGGAACAACACTCCACTGTGCCTGTGCTGCCATGAATCTGCTCCTCTTCTTTTGCTGACAGAAGATCTATGATCTCTTTCTTAATTCTCCTGAGAGTTGTACTCTTACCTTGTCTTGGAGGACCAAGGGACATAAACTTTAAAGACAGAAGCTCCAACACTTCCTTGGAAACAATGAAGTGTTTATATGCATCTTCATATTGTAGAACTATTAAACATAAAATAAAATATGAGTTATAAAATATTGCAAATAAAACACTAATTACAGGTATTACAGTCTCATTGGTTATACTATACAAGTAACCCACACACAGCACCAGTACTATTAGCTGGCTCCAGCAATACAGAGTGTGGGCAGCTGGTTTTATAGCCTGGAGCTAAGCCAGTAGAAGCAGCTGCCAGTAGAAGCAGCTGCACACTAGCACTTGCAATTTTGTCAAAGACAATCAATTACCTTACTTATTATAATATCATAATTAATAATAAATATTTAGTTTTAACATAATTAACTTAATAATAAATAATAATATTCTAGTTTTATTATAGTACAAGTTTTTAATACCTAACTTTAGTTTCCCATATAATCTATTAATGGGACATTCTAAAGAGAAGCCAATATCACTGAAGGCAAGATGGCTTTCTAGAGATGCTGCTATTTACTTACACTAACGTGACAGAGTTGCTTTGTGTACTCCATCTCTATTAGCAACCAGCAACTGTCCAGTAGACAAGACTGCAGTAGCTATCTGTCCACCATTATACTTATGTTCTGGTCTATCTCCCTCACTAGTAGTCTCAATCCACTCCTCTGTCTTGTTGGAGTAACTGCTAATGGTAGAACTGATGCCGATTAGATTCGATACATAGGAGACGAAAGCGAAGATGTCAGTAAGTGTGGTTACTGTCCTCCATATTGTTTGTCTTCTTGTCCTGCCATTACTAGCAGATGCTGTGAGAGACTCTAAACTGCATACAAACAGAATCTTCTCCTTGTCATCCCCTCCTGTGAAGTAGAAGTTGCCTTCATGGAATGTTGATCGCATGTAGCAGCATGAAGAAGGAAGTGAGTCTGCAGTCGTCCAATGGTCGTTGAGTAGAACTTCCACTACATCCAAGTACTCGTCAGGTGAGACACTCCCACCAGCCACGACCAGGACCTCCGGTGATCCTCCACTAACTGATGATGGCCAGTAGCGATGAGTAGGCATGGCACATAGCGATGGCTTCCAGTCTAGACCAGTAGTACTAGTCAACAGAGAGTTAGTGAGTTCACCAGTGGAGGGATGCTTTCCACCAACCAATACAAACTTAGACTGGTAGGTAGTTAGGGACGAGAGTTTATATGGTGCACGAGTAGTAGTCCATGAGTGAAGGTCAGTAGAGATGTGAAGTGTGAGATAATTAGAATCCATAACTATGACTTTATCATGTAGTACTGCACATTGTACAGGCCAGACATACTTTCTCCATGTATGGCAGCGCTCCCAGTGAACTGGAAGATGGAGATCTCTCTAAATATAAATAAATAAACGAATATATAATTAAAGTGATAAACAAACAAACAAAAACAGCATTTAACCCTTTCGTTCCCGAATTGTTTGGACGCGCGCGGAAAAATCTAATCTTCTACCGTGGAATAGTGCATTACCGTTTTATTTTTTTAACTCGATGCTGGCTGGGTAAACCCCATAGCAACCATACATCACTAAATAGACCAAGAGTTTGGGATTCCTGTGGGCGGAGGAAAGGAACATTATCACAAGAACTTATATTGTTTTGTTGGCATGTCATTTTATCGTTGTATTATTATCTTTATTGTATCATCTGCTGTGTGTATGCATGCTTTAAGTTATTGTCCGGATGTCTATCCGTGAACACCTTCACCTACGCATGCGTGTCTGTTGCTATTTAAGCTTGGACGCGCCTGCGTATCGTTAGTTCCTTCTTGTCTTAGTTTATGCAACACTGGGTTAATAGCCAGAGCGTTTGCGTACTAATCGACTGTGAAGAACTCTGGTGGCAGCGAGCCACAGAGTTCAGGCGTCTGCATTTGTGTGAGTCCTTTGAGCCCTGTGGTCTACCTTCTGCTCTTCGTGAGCTTCCCTGGCTTCGTGCCTTGTGCTTTCCCTCTGTGCCGGCGGTTGGTCTCGGGAGTGTGTGATCCCTTCGAGCCCACCAACCCACAATTGGAGGCAGCGGTGCTGAGATTCTGATTCCTACGTTCGTTGATATTCGCTACTCTGTGTCTGACTTTCTACCGATTTAAAACTCGGATTGGACTGTCTTCGTGTGTGCGTTTCTACTGGATTTACTGCGTGTGCTTACGTGTGTCTCTACTGTGTCGTGACCGATTTAACATTCGGATTCAGTGTACGGTTGGACTTTGCGTGCATCTTTCCCGTGAAATCGCCATTATCTCCTTCTTCTACTCTATTTGGAGCGCCTCACACGTGGTTTCGAGAGAACTTTGGTTGAGTTGAAGTGTCATTTTTTGTGTTTAGCACCTATTAGCGTGTTTCATTTTTGGTCTTGTGACTTAGTGTTGATTGCTTTAGTCTTGTGACTTGCGTGACGTGTTTTGTTGTCGTTTCTAATAGTGTATCACTCTGTTTGTTTTGTGCATTTCGCGTGCAGTATTTTTGTCTTCCTATTTTCGCTTTTCACCTTTGTTTTCCTTTGTGTACTTGTTCCGTGAGCGTTCTGCAGGATCGTGTCCTTTGGTCGGATTGCCTGGATGAGCCAACGTGAGCAGCCTGGTCGAGTGTGCAAGCGTGGGAGGCAGAATTTGGGATCAAGTGGTGAGTCCCTGTGTTCGGAAACCTATGGTCAAAGTAGTAGTGGTGCAAGTAGTGTTGCTTCTGGGCGTTCTCTGTCTTTGTTCTCTGGCTCTGGTGTAGGCGAGGTTGAGCGTGTTTCTCCTGTTCGTGAGTTAGATTTAGAATCGGGTAGTGGTCCAGTCAGTGGTGATACCCCAGCTAGCACAATAATGGGTGATGAAGAAAATCCCGATATCCCTAATGAGGTGGAATCCATAACCTCTGTGATCGATTCCAGATTGAAGTCCTCTTTCTCTGAATTCTTTAATGGCCTAGCGAGTTCTGGGTTGTTGTCTGGGTCCCACAGTAGTGGTAGTAGCCGTGGTAGTTCAGATTCCATAGATGCTGACATGTCTCGTGAAATTAGTCAGCTAGCAGCCCATAAGGATGGGGTGGACATAGCCAAATTTGTAGCAACATTGGAGTCCAATTTAGCCATAATGGGTTGTCCACGTAGACGGTGGAAACGTGTGCTGTTGCAAAAGCTCCATTCGGAGTCTGCCATGGAAGCCCTGTCCACTTTAAACAAGGAAGATGCCACGTATGACCAGATCAAGGAGAGGTTGTTTGAGTCGTTGGGCTCTAACCTGGTTGCGCTTGGTGTGCAGTACAGGGAAGAGTTCTCAGCGCTCCCCTCTTCCTCGACCCCCAGTGAGAAGTTTAAATTCCTTAGCCGTATTGTTAGTTCTTTAGAGCTCTTGTGTAAGTCTAGAGAGGACGTAGTCATGTTTTTGGTCTGTTCTGCCTTTCGTTCCTCGCTGACCCCTTCACAGAGGGAGGCGATGGATCAGAGGTCTTTTGAGTCGTTGCGTGAACTTAGTAAGTTTTCCGTTTCTATCTCTCCTACCCGTACTGCTGCTTCTTTCGAGAAGTCCAGCACGTCTAGTAGCAGGGTGGGCAGAGGGTCGTCCCCAGTTGTATGCTTCAAGTGTCAGAAGCGGGGACACAGGGCCTTTGAGTGCCGTAGTAGTAGCAGTAGCAGTGGTCAAGTAGTTAGTTCATCTGTTGGTAGTGAGGGCGTTCACAGTAGTTCTCCGGGTTACTTGGGAGTTAAACCTCCCGGCATAGTTTGTTACTCCTGTAGAGAGCCGGGACACAAGTCCCCTGACTGTCCCAAACGTAAGTCCAAGTCTGATGGTAAAAGTGATGGAGTTAAGAGAAAAACTTACAATGCAAGTTGGGTGGCTGTTAGAGATCATCCTTCCCACACTTTTGGGTTTGTAAATGGTACCAAATGCGAGATTGTGCCCGATACTGGGGCAGAAATTTCCATAGTCCCTGGGTGTCTAGTATACGAGGACCAGTTGACCGGGGATACTGTTGAAGTAAGGGGCTGGGATAGTGACCCAGTTACCTTGAGAGTAGCCATTGTGAACTTTGAATTTAAGAGTAAGTGCTTCAAGCACCGAGTGGCTGTTGCCCACCGTGATAGTTTGGCCGGTAGGGTGTTGTTTTCGATTCCCATGGAGCCGAGTACGGCCGAGCACCTCTTGTTGGGTGCCGCCACCCAGGCAGATAAATTGCTTGAGGTGGCGGGGCAACTGCATGATACCTGCAGCACTCAGCCTGCGTCTGAGGACGTTGCCTGCTCTGGTGATGGGGCGGTGGAGGTACCTTCCACCTCCTCCGCTCCCGTCTCTACTCAGGGAGAGGTAGCCACAGTGAACGTTGTAACCAGAAGTGAGTCTGTCAAGAGAAAGCGCAGACGTAGGAGACGTAATGCCAGAAACGTTGAGTTAGCTGAGCCTGTTCCTCTTGTGTGTGATGAGGAATTTGCTCGTTTGTCTGTCATTGATACTTCTCATGTTCCCTCTCTGTCTTCTGTAAGTGTTGGGTCTAACAGTATGGAGCCTTCTGTGTCTGAATCTGGGCTTCTGAACGGGTCTGACGAGGATGGGGATGGGGCAGTAGTTGGTGGTATCGCTGTCAGTGACGAGTTTGTGGTTTTGTCTCCCTCTACATCTGATGTGTCTTCCCTTTCTGTCTCCAGTGACGTTGTTTCCAATGTTGAAAGTCGAGTAGTTCCTAGTAGCGTTGTTGTTTCCGATAACGTAGTTGTTCCTAGTGAACCTGTTTCCAGTGAAATTGATGACCTCGTTTTGTCTGTTCCCACTTCGAGCGGTGGTACTGAGTCTGTTGTCGAGGCTCAGAAGTCTGATGACTCCCTTTCTCCCTTGTTAGAGTTAGGTCGCAAGTCTCTGAACGGGTATTCCTTGGAGGATGACATGCTCGTGCATTCTGTTTTAGTCGATGACCAGTTAGTTGTGAAAGTTGTAGTTCCCGTAGTTTTTAGGGAGCGTTTGTTGAAACTTGCCCATGATAAGACTGCCCACGTAGGAGTCCGTGGGATGAGGAAGCTGCTGGGTAACAAGTTTACGTGGCCTGGCATGCACAGTGATGTATGTAAGTTTGTCAAGTCTTGTGATGTTTGCCTGAGAATGAATAGTGCCGGTAACAAGAAACCCTTGATGGTCGAGAGAAGAATAGTTAGCGTTCCGTTTGAGAGCGTGTGTGTGGACTTGGTTGGTCCTTTGCCGAAGGGAAAACGTGGGTCTAAGTATCTCTTTACTTACGTTTGTTTGGCTAGCAGGTGGCCAGATGCCATCCCGATGCGTACGGCTTCTGCCTCTGAGGCTGCTCAGTGTTTTATCGAGGTCATTAGCCGCACAGGGATCCCCCTTCGAGTGTTGTCAGACAGAGGTAGCATTTTCCTGTCTAAGTTGATGACAGAAGTTTGTGATCTGTTGGGTATTGATAAGTTGGCCACATCTCCTTACCGTCCTCAGTCCAACGGAGTCGTTGAACGTATGCACGGCAGTCTGAAGCCGATGCTCTCCAAGGCTGTTGACGCTGGGGTGGACTGGGTAGATTTCCTTCCTTTGGCGTTGTTTGCCTTGCGCCAAGTCCCCAACAGAGACCTCGGATATTCTCCCCACTGCATTGTTTATGGTCGTGACGTTTTGGGCCCTCTAGACTTGTTGTATGAAGGGTGGGTTGAGAGACCTTTTGATCCAGTCGATGTTGACGAGTGGCTGGTTTCCTTGAACGACAGGTTGGCTGTCATTAGTGACTGTGTTGTAGCCAATCAGTCTGTGTCCAGTGGCAAGCGGGCAGAGTGTTTTAAGAAGGGTGTCAGAGACAAACCTTTGGAGTTGGGGTCCCTAGTGCTCATGAGAGTCCCGGGCATTAAAGCTTCCTTACAGGCTGCCTGGGAAGGCCCTTACACTGTAGTGGGTAAATCGTCTAACGTGACTTACAAGGTTACCAAAGGCGATGATCACCCGGTGAGAGTAGCCCACAGATGTAACTTGAAGGTGTACACCTCTCGCCCTGCTTTGCAAGTGAATGCCATTACAGTTGTTGCCGAAGATAGCGGCATTGATGAATCTTTGCTTGTCAGCAAAACCTCCTTGGATGGAGACGTGTGTGACGGTTACAAGAAATGTGACCTAGATTCCTTGTTGTCTGATCTCAGTAGTAATTTCAGTGTGTCCCCTGGTTTGTCCAAGGTTGGGTCCTGTGTTATTCTTTTAGAAGATGGGGCGTCTGTTGTGTCCTTGCCCCCAAGACAGATACCAGTTGGCATTCGCGAAGCCGTCAAGGCTGAGCTGGATTCCTTGCTTGCTGGTGGCATAATAGTAGAGTCTGATTCAGATTGGGCTAGTCCCTTGGTACCAGTTAGGAAGAAAGACGGCGGAATTAGACTTTGCGTTGACTTTCGCCGGTTGAACGCGGTGACTCCATTGCGACGCTATTGGTTGCCGTCTTTAGCATTTTGGACCTGGTAGGTCCCTGTTGTTGTCTTTCCACATTAGACCTTACTTCTGGTTTTCACCAGATTCCCATGGACGTAAACTCGAGTGAACTCACGACCTTCATGTGTCCCTTTGGGAAGTACAGATATGTTCGTATGCCGTTCGGGCTCAAGAATGCCCCGGCCATCTTTCAGTCCATAGTAGAGAAAGTGTTAGAACCCGTGTCTCACTGTAGCAAGAATTATGTGGACGATGTTGTTGTTTTTAGTCAGTCATGGGAAGAACATCTTACCCATTTGAGAGCAGTTATTGTGTGTTTGGGAGAAGCCGGTTTCACCATTAAATTGAGAAAGTGTCATTTTGGCAGAAAGTTTTTAGTTTACTTGGGTCATAGGATCGGGTGTGGTTCCCTTTCTGTGCCTGAGCATCGGGTGGAGGCCCTCAGATTGTTTGCACGCCCTGTTAGTAAGAAACAGTTAAGGTCTTTCCTTGGGGCCATGTCCTATTATAGACAGTTTATCCCTTCGTTTGCCTCCTACTCGAGCCGCTTGACTCCGGCGACCTCGCTGAAGGCTCCTCTCCAGGTGGTCTGGACCGGGGACATGGATTCTGCTTTTCGTAAGCTTAAAAGTAGTGTGTGTGATACATGTGTGTTGTTCATTCCTGTTGTTCATGATGTGTTCGTTTTGTATACCGATGCTTCTGGCTCGGGTGTTGGTGGTTGTTTGCACGTGTGTCGTGACGGTGAGGAACTCCCTGTCGGGTTCTTCTCGAGGCAGCTCAGACCGGCGGAAAAGAACTATTCCGTCACAGAACTGGAGGGCCTGGCCATAGTAGCCTCCCTCAAGCATTTCGAGTTCCACCTCTACGCAAGGGAGGTCAAGGTTGTGACTGATCATCAGCCGTGTTGTTCGCTCGTAGTGGGATGTCGCCTAAACAAGCGTCTCCTCAGATTCGCCTTGGCTCTACAGCAGTTTAGTGTTTCCATCGTGTATCGACCTGGCAGAGCCCACGACAACGCAGATGGGATGAGCAGACAGGCGTGGCCCTGTGATCCGCAAGACTCCGCCTTTGTGGCATCAGATTTGCCCCCAGTCAAATCTTAGCGGGGGGAGTTGTGGGCGGAGGAAAGGAACATTATCACAAGAACTTATATTGTTTTGTTGGCATGTCATTTTATCGTTGTATTATTATCTTTATTGTATCATCTGCTGTGTGTATGCATGCTTTAAGTTATTGTCCGGATGTCTATCCGTGAACACCTTCACCTACGCATGCGTGTCTGTTGCTATTTAAGCTTGGACGCGCCTGCGTATCGTTAGTTCCTTCTTGTCTTAGTTTATGCAACACTGGGTTAATAGCCAGAGCGTTTGCGTACTAATCGACTGTGAAGAACTCTGGTGGCAGCGAGCCACAGAGTTCAGGCGTCTGCGTTTGTGTGAGTCCTTTGAGCCCCCTGTGGTCTACCTTCTGCTCTTCGTGAGCTTCCCTGGCTTCGTGCCTTGTGCTTTCCCTCTGTGCCGGCGGTTGGTCTCGGGAGTGTGTGATCCCTTCGAGCCCACCAACCCACAATTCCCCTCATTTTTTGATTGAGAAAATTGAATAATATTTAGGCCCTCTACTATCCCAAAAAAATTCCACTTTTCTCATCAATAATACACAAAAAAAAAATAGAAATAATATTGTTTGATGTACCCTAACAAAAATGTTGTATGCATGCTGCACACATTCGTGCTGCCTTACTGCACTCATCATGTACATATGCAGCACATGTGCTGCAGGCGTAATGCTGCTATCAAGCATGTATGCTGCATACAGAAAAATTGAAACAGCGCCTCACATGTACCACATATGTGCATATGAGGGATGCATGTGTGCACAAAAAAGCATGCCACATGTGTGCATTCTCTTGTATGCTATACATGCGCAGTGGGATGTATGCCACTCATGAGTTGTGCACCCTTCTACTTGCATGCTGCATGCCTATGGCGCGTTTCAATTTTTGTGTATGTGGCACACAAGTACATTTTTATGTGCTACTCATATGCAGCTACATGCATGCCACTCATGAGTTGTGCACCCTTCTACTTGCGCATGCTGCATGCCTGTGACGCGTTTCAATTTTTGTGTATGTGGCACACAAGCACTATGGTACATATATTTCTGCATGTCTGCCTGGTAGATGTGGTACATGTGCTGCATGTCTGCCTGGTAGATGTGTTACATGTGCTGCATGTCTGCCTGGTAGATGTGTTACATGTGCTGCATCTCTGCCTGGTAGATGTCTGGTAGGGGTGGTACATGTGCTGCATGTCTGCCTGGTAGATGTTGGTACTCTGCCGTCGCTGTAGAGCTGGAATGAGTCTGGAAGTGGGAGCGCACACACTTAAGGGTGCCCGCACACCGCCTACGCAATTTTTTGTTGATGGTTGCTATGCACGATTACTACTATTGTATACTTACAGGGGCTTCTCCACTACAACACAAGGACAAAGTACCTGCCGAAGGAGCCGCTCACTAATTTTAGAGTGAATCTGGAGGAAATATCGGGGCCTGGTTATAAAACTTTGGGGCACTTTTTTGGAGCGGTGCGGTAAGTTGGAGCTCCGCAATTTGGTGCACTACTAGCCGAGTCGATACTCTACTGTAAGACAGCGAGTTCTTATCCATTTCAATATTACTTCATGATATATTCGCAATTTTTTCTATTTATAAGATATTGAAAAATTCTCGCTGTAGTGCAGTTCATTTTTTTTTGGTTTACCCGTGTATAAAATTTTTGTGTCGTTCTCATTATTAGATTCCAAGAAAAACTGACCAAAAATTTGGAACTTTAATTCCACTCGCAATTCTTAAGAAATAGCCCCACCCCCATATCTCGTACTACGAGTACGCGAGCAATTTTTTTTCAATTAGTTTGTATTGGTTCTAAAAAGAGCCCGCCTATATCAAGAGTAAACAAACATCAATACAACAATAATAAGAGAGTCCGAAGAGAGAGCAGTTTATTGGAGATAGCCAAAGGTGAAGGTATTAGATTTGCGCAGCTTGGGAAGTCTTCGCTCCGCAGAAATCGAGCCTGGTGGATCCATCCACTTGAGTTCAGGAGCGCATAGTCCAGAGAACGGCTACTGGTGGAGAGGCAGCCTGGTGCAACTTGCTGCGTGAGCTCAGACGACGTATGGATAGTTGCTGTAAACGAATAAAAGACAACAAGAAGCTAAACTAAAACACCACAACTTCGCAAAGTATACTTCTGCTACTAATGCGCGATTGTTTCTGCTCGCGTATTATCGAATGGTGGGGTATTGGCGGGGAATAAATTAATGTCCGGATCTACAGGCGGTGCGCGTTGCTATGTGCGGGCACCCTTAAGCGAATACTATTGCCTTTATGAAAAGTTATAAGTAAGAAATCAAGTACAGTACTTATGTATGACGCACGATGATACATGCATTGGGTTTGAGTGGGTATGAATAACATTAATGTAAATGAGATTTGGTAAGGGTCGATAACATATCATAGTATCGTGGGTAAATTAACATGCACATAAGTGTTTGATATGCATGTGGCATAGTAGCAATATGCACATGTGTATTTGACATGCATGTGGTATAGTAGCAACATGCACATGTGTGCATGTGGCATAGTAGCAACATGCACAAGTGTGCATGTGGCATAGTAGCAATAAGCACATGTGTATTTGACATGCATGTGGCATAGTAGCACATGCACACATATACTTGACATTCATGTGGCATAGTAGCGACATGCACATGTGTATTTGACATGCATGTGACGTAGTAGCAACATGCACATGTGTATTTGACATGCATGTGACACAGTAGCAACATGCACATGTGTACTTGACATGCATGTGGCAGAGTAGCAACATGCACACATCTACTTGACATTCATGTGGCATAGTAGCAACATGCACATGTGCACCTAACATGCATGTGGCACATAAAACTGTGCACACATGCAAGGCAAATATATGTGACACATGTGTAAACTACATGTGTGCATGCTACTCTCCTTGTGCATACATGCAGGGCACATGCTGCAGTTAAGTGCATTTTGCTTACATTTTACGCACAAGTGCAATATGCACATGTGTTGCAATGAATGCATTATAAATGTTGCATACATGAAGCACATATCTATTTTTGTAAGGGGAGAGAAACTGCCGGGGAACAAGTAATTAGCATATTTTAGTTTCGGACGTGTCCAGTGGACTAAAATGAAACAAGAGAAACTGCCAGTGACCAAGTAATTAGCATAATTTAGAGTCGGCTGTGTCCAGTGGACTAAAATGAAACGAGAGAAACTGCCTATGACCATGTAATTAGCGCATTGTAGAGTCGGACGTGTTCAGTGCACTAAAATGAAATGAGAGAAACTGCTGGAGACTATGTAATTATCATATTTCAGAGTTGGACGTGTCCACTGGACAAAAATGAAACGAGAGAAACTGCCGGGAACCATGTAATTAGCACATTGTAGAGTCGGACGTGTTCAGTGCACTAAAATGAAATGAGAGAAACTGCTGGGGAACAAGTAATTAGCATATTTCATAGTCAGGCGTGTCCAGTGGACTAAAATGAAACGAGAGAAACTGCCGGGGAACAAGTAATTAGCATATTTCATAGTCAGGCGTGTCCAGTGGACTGTAATGAAACGAGAGAAACTGCCGGGGACCATGTAATTAGCATAATTTAGAGTCGGCCGTGTCCAGTGAACTAAAATGAAACGAGAGAAACTGCCTATGACCATGTAATTAGCATATTTTAGAGTTGGACGTGTCCAGTGGACTAAAATGAAACGAGAGAAACTGCCGGGAACCATGTAATTAGCACATTGTAGAGTCAAACGTGTCCAGTGGACTAAAATGAAACGAGAGAAACTGCCGGGGACCAAGTAATTAGCATATTTCATAGTCAGGCATGTCCAGTGGACTGTAATGAAACGAGAGAAACTGCCGGGGACCATGTAATTATCATATTTTAGAGTCGGACGTGTCCACTGGACTAAAATGAAACAAGAGAAACTGCCGGTGACCAAGTAATTAGCATAATTTAGAGTCGGCCGTGTCCAGTGGACTAAAACGAAAAGAGAGAAACTGCCAGGGACCATGTAATTAGCATATTTTAGAGTTGGACGTGTCCAGTGGACTATAATGAAACGAGAGAAACTGCCGGGAACCATGTAATTAGCATATTTTAGAGTCGGACGTGTCCAGTTGACTAAAATGAAACGAGAGAAACTATCCGGGACCATGTAATTATAATATTTTAGAGTCGGACGTGTCCTGTTGACAAAAATAAAACGAGAGAAACTGCCGGGAACCAAGTAATTAGCATAATTTAGAGTTGGACGTGTCCAGTGGACTAAAATGAAACGAGAGAAACTGCCGCGGACCATGTAATTAGCATATTTTAGAGTTGGACGTGTCTACTGGACTAAACTAAAACGAGAGAAACTGCCGGGAACCATGTTATTAGCATATTTTAGAGTCGGACGTGTCCAGTGGACTAAAATGAAACGAGTGAAACTGCTGGGGACCATGGAATTATCATATTTTAGAGTCCGTCGTGTCCAGTGGACTAAAATGAAACGAGAGAAGCTGCCAGGGATCATGTAATTAGCACATTTCATTGTCGGACGTGTCCAGTGGACTAAAATGAAACAAGAGAAACTGCCGGGGACCAAGTAATTAGCATAATTTAGAGTCCGACGTGTCCAGTGGACAAAAATGAAACGAGAGAAACTGCCGGGAACCTAGTAATTAGCGTATTATAGAGTCGGCGTGTCCACTGGACTAAAATGAAATGAGAGAAACTGCCGGGGACCAAAGTAATTAACATAATTTAGAGTCGAACGTGTCCAGTGGACTAACTGCCGGGGACCAAGTAATTAGCATAATTTAGAGTCGGACGTGTTTAGTGGACTAAAATGAAACGAGAGAATTTGCCGGGGACCAAGTAATTAGCATAATTTAGAGTCGGACGTGTCCAGTGGACTAAAATGAAATGAGAGAAACTGCCGGGAACTATGTAATTAGCATATTTCATAGTCAGGCGTGTCCAGTAGACTAAAATGAAACGAGAGAAACTGTTGAGGACCATGGAATTAGCATAATTTAAAGTCAGACGTGTCCAGTGGATTAAAATGAAACGAGAGAAACTGCCGGGGACTATTTAATTAGCATATTTTAGAGTTGGACGTGTCCAGTGGACTAAAACGAAATGAGAGAAACTGCCGGGGACCATGTAATTAGCATATTTTAGAGTCGGACGTGTTCAGTCGACTAAAATGAAACGAGAGAAACTGCCAGGGACCTTGTAATTAGCATATTTTAGAGTCGGATGTGTCCAGTGGACTAAAATGAAACGAGAAAAACTGCCGAGGACCAAGTAATTAGCATATTTTAGAGTCGGATGTGTCCAGTGGACTAAAATGATGCGAGAGAAACTGACGGGGACCTTGTAATTAGCATATTTTAGAGTCGGACGTATCCATTTGACTAAAATGGTACGAGAGAAACTGCCGGAGACCATGTAATTATCATATTTTAGAGTCGGACGTGTCCAGTGGACTAAAATGAAACGAGAGAAACTGCCTGGGACCATGTAATTAGCATATTTCAGAGTCGGACGTGTCCAGTGGACTAAAATGAAACGAGAGAAACTGCCTGGGACCATGTAATTAGCATATTTCAGAGTCGGACGTGTCCAGTGGCCTACAATGAAACGAAAAAAACTGCCGGTGACCATGGAATTAGCATAATTTAGAGTCGGACGTGTCTAGTGGACTAAAATGAAACAAGAGAAACTGCCAGTGACCATGGAATTAGCATAATTTAGAGTCTGACGTGTCCAGTGGACTAAAATCAAACGAGAGAAACTGCCGGGGACCATTTAATTAACAAATTTCATAGTTGGACGTGTCCAGTGGACAAAAATCAAGCGAAAAAAACTGCCGGGGGAAAATCATGTAATTAACATTTAAGAGTCGGACGTGTCCAGTGTGGACAGGTCCATGAGACTTCACCTAGAACTTAGATGTTTGTGTGTTTGTGTTAATCATGTATGCATACCTCTGGTGTGTGTTATGAGTCCATTCTTTTGTCAGACTTGTCTGCAGGGCCACCCTGTAGTCAGGTATCACCTTTTTTCCTTAACTTGTTTACTGTTAGGCATGTGACTCTGGTAGTTATATATGCACTCATCTCTTTTTCACTGTTCAGTTCTTATCTAAGTTTTGAAGAAGTCGTTCTTGAGTCTCTCTCTCTCTAGCTAGCATCCAGTGTGTTAGCTAGTAAGGTGGCAAGTGGAGGAAATAGTAATTCTTATCTGGCAGGAGTACAGGGACTTAATCACCCTGGTGTCAACTGACAATCTCTGCGCCAGCCACCCCTCCATAATTTGGTCCTTCGAGCCGGATATGTACCTGCTGTTAAAGTATTCAATTCTCTCAGAACTCTATTCGTGATTTGTCTACTGTTCGTTATTTTCAACTACCTTCACTTCTCGTTTTGAAAGTCTATTTTTTCGATGGATGGTACTTCTACTGCGCTTTCACCTGAAGACAGTCTCAGGACAGCTCAAGAATCTGAAGTGCGCTACCAGTTGATGTATAAAAATCTTCAGCGTGAAACAAGCGAACTTCTGTCCCTTCCAGTTACTGAATTGTTGGGAGTAGATATAGAACAGCACCTGTCAGAAGCAACCAATTTGCATGGCAGCTATGCCACAACCTCAGTCCTCATCAGTGAACTCATGGTGAAGTTAAAAATAAGAGACGCAGAAAGTATTGAAGATGGCATGTTTACCTGTAAGAAGAAAATTAAGAAACTCAAGGATGAACTTACAAGACTGCGTGCCATAAAAGATGCCTACAACGGCTCTCTTAGTATGAAGAGACTCATCGGACAACTTTCTAGTGTTGATAATCTGACAGGACCTGCCTGTCAGTCAGATATACAAGCACTCAGAAAGTATGTTGTTGGATTCGGATCTGATCTCCTGTCCTTGCGCTGCCCTGATGTCTAGAGCATCTATGATGAGGTGATTCATCTCTCTGCCGCTATCTTTGAACGAAGTGAGAAACAGCTCTTGGACGCAATGTCCACTGCTTCTGCTTCTACTGACGCCGAATCCACAACTGCTCCTACTAGAAGAAGCCTACCTATTCCGGTGATCTTGCTGAATGGAGGTCATTTTTGCGCCTCTTCCTTGAGGCCATGGAAGACTCCTTTACTGACAATGAGAAACTCTCATATCTCAAGGATTGTCTCAAAGATAGAGAAGCTCTAGAGATTGTTCAACAAGCTATCATCAATGGAGACAGCTTCGCTAAAGTAGAAGAATCCTTGAAGTTGTTGTTAGATCGACCCCGAGAAGTTTTTCTACAAGCTTTAAATCTCATCTATAAAGGTGGTAATATTGATTATGATTGCTCTGGTCTATCTACTCTCGTGAATGACTTCCGCAAGGTGTACAACACTCTTCAACAGTATGGAGACCAGACTATGGCTCAAGTACTCACTGCTACAGCTGAACTACGGATGACTGATACTCTTCGGAAAGAGTGGATTCTTCACCAAGAGGATCCGCATACTATCCCGCAGTTTGAGGAGCTTTTAACATTTGCGGACACTTGTCGCAAACTGCTCACTGCTACTACTAGCAAGGTTTCGGCCTCGGTGAAGCAACCCAAGCCAATAAGCCAGCACAAGAAGAACGTCCTGCAAGTTCAACGTACCACTGTGTCAGATAAGTGTCTTTATTGTCAGTTACCTCATGTTATTTATGTGTGCTCAGACTTCAAGAAGCTGTCAGTTTCTGCTCGCAAAGAGCAAGCTAGACGCAAGGGTCTCTGTTTCAACTGTCTGTGTAAAGGCCACACAATCAATCATTGTACCAGCAAGAATAGATGCAAGCAGTGTGAAGCCAAGCACCATACCCTCCTTCATCAGAATTCTACTTCTGCAATAGAACAGAGCACCACTGAGCCACCTCCTGCAGCCAACACTGTCGCTTCTGCTACACATCCTCCTACCTCTTGTGCTATGTGTCTACCGAGAACTGTCCTTGCCTTGGCGTCCTCTGGGAGCTATGCCAGACGATGTAGAGCTCAACTGGACACGGGAGCCATGCTGTCTTTGGTAACTCGCAGACTAGCCTATGCTCTCCATGCCAAGAAGATCAAGGGAACAGCTATTACGATTTCAGGTATTGGAGGAGAGCAGTACAGCACTTCTGAAGTTGAAATTCGCCTTCAAGCTTTACACTTGGATGAATACATTGATGTTCGTGCCAGTGTGGTGGATTCAATCCCTACCTGCTCTACCTCAAGAAGGTTTGATGGTTGCAAGCACATTCCTGCATTCAAGGACTTGCACCTCTCTGATCCAGGATATTCACCTGGATCTCAGCTCGATATGTTGTTGGGTATTTCTTATTGTAATGTGTGCTCACTGCCCAATGTTATAGTTTCTGCAGATAAATCATTTAGAGCAGAGGAGACCATCTTTGGTTGGGCTGTTGGGGGAAGTTCTCCGGTTGCCACGGGGGGAGCTTCTTCCACTTGTCTGAAGATGATCACTTACCATGATGACATTTCGGAGCAACTCCAGCGATTCTGGTCACTAGAAGAAGTTCCAGGAGAGCCCACTCTTTACACAGACGAAGAGAAAGCAGCTGTCACACACTTCCAGGATACCCACAAGCGAAGCCCTAATGGAAGGTACATTGTTGGTCTTCCAAGAAGAGAACCACGTTTGGAACTCGGAAGATCCAGGCACACTGCTCTTCGACGATACAAGCAGAATGAGCGAGCCCTCAAGAGCAAGGGACGTTGGGATTCCTTTCATCAAGGAATAGAAGAGTACCTTCAGTTGGGTCATGCTGAGAAGGTTCCCCAGCAAGACTTGGACAAGCCATCAGCAGACATCTTCTATTTGCCAATGCACGGAGTCGTGAAGGATTCCACTACAACCAAGCTTCGTATAGTTTTCGATGGGTCAGCGAAGACAACGTCAGGATACTCACTTAACGATATCCTGCTATCAGGCCCATCATTGTATTCATTGCTGTCTACTGTACTCACCAAGTTCAGGAGACATAGAATTGGCATGGTAAGCAACATCTCCAAGATGTTTCGTGAAGTGGCCTTGCTTCCAGAAGAGTATGACCTGCATAGATTTCTCCACCGTGATGAGACTGGAGAGATTGTCGATTTTCGTATGAACCGCTTGACCTTTCTCCTTATCTGGCCACACAGGTTCTTAGGCAGCTTGCACAAGATCACCGTGAAGAATATCCGAACGCTTCAGCCATTGTACCCACGAACTTCTATGTGGACGATTGCCTTGTTGGAGCTGACACTCTCCCGGAAGCCATTGGACTGAGAAATGAACTGAACGCTCTGTTTAGCAGAGCTGGAAGGACTCTCCGTAAATGGAGATCGAACTCCATGGATCTCCTCCAGACTATCCCAGACTCTCTCAAGGAACAAGGAAGTCTTGACATTTGTCTGTCTCCAGCAGAGCACAGCAAGGCTCTAGGACTGCGCTGGAATTCTGTCGATAACACTCTATCTATCTCTGTTCCCACTCTGCCATTGGACTCTCTGGCGACCAAGAGGTCTGTGTGCTCTGCCATTGCTAGGACATTCGATGTGATGGGATGGTATACTCCAGCTATTTTACCAGCGAAACTGCTTCTTCAAGAGTTATGGAATTACCAGTTGGCATGGGATGATCCACTTCCAGATGATCTTCAGCATCAGTGGAGATGTTGGGCTGCCGAGCTTGACTGACTCAATCAACACACCATTCCACGTTATACTGGTTGCTCTACTGAGAAGATCAGACACAGATCCTTATATGGATTCAGTGATGCATCCTCCAAGGCATATGGGTGTGTCATCTATCTGAGGATTGTGCTGGAGAATACGAAGACTCTCACCTTCCTCATTACTGCCAAGAGTAAGGTTGCACCTCTCAAGGTTCAAACAATCCCTAGATTAGAGCTCTGTGGGGCTCTCTTGCTTTCTAACTTGTTGTCTAGAATTTCTGTTGATTTAGAGATTCCTGAAGACTCTGTGTATGCGTGGACAGACTCGTCAGTTGTCTTAGGCTGGCTACGCACTCCTGCCTACAGACTCAAGGTCTTTGTGGCACACAGAGTCTCCCGAATAGTTGAAACTGTTCCTGCCCAGCATTGGAGATATGTCCACACTACCTCCAATCCTGCCGATCTTGCCTCCAGAGGAGTTTTGGCTTCTGAACTCTTAGTGAGCAGACTGTGGTGGGATGGCTCACCTTGGTTGACGGCGGCACCCACAGATTGGCCTAGTCGACCAGACTTGGACAAGTCAGAGCTGCCGGACATTAAACCTGCAGTTTGCTTAGCAGTTCCACCACAGAATGAGTTTGGTGTTTCATGTTCTAATTTTTTCAAACTTTGTAGGATCACTGCATGGGTGCTAAGATTCTTGAGAAGAGCAAGAGGTGACAGAAAGATCACGGATCTGCCCAACCTAACAGCACATGAGTTGACTGCTGCTAAGACCAAGCTCCTGAAAGTCAGCCAGCATTACACATATCCAGATGTATTCGAAGAACTGAAGAAGCGAGGACATCTTGCGGTCAAGCATCCATACTCCAACCTTGCTTTGTTTGTGGATCAGCAAGGATTGCTGCGAGTTGGTGGAAGACTCCAGAAATCTGGATTGGCTGATGATGTTATTCATCCCATTTTTTTATCCACCCGTTCACATATAGTGAGACTTTTGGTTACTAATGAACATGTTGTTTCTCTTCACTCAGGTCCCTCTACGGTTCTGGCGAGATTGACTTCAACATATCACATTCCAAGAGTAAAGAACTTGCTCAAGCATATCAGTAGGATATGTGTCTCCTGCCAACGGACATATGCCCGAACCTCACAGCAGCTCATGGGAGAACTACCTGCTGCTAGAGTACGCCCTGCCAGGCCATTTTCAGTCGTAGGATTGGACTTCGCAGGTCCAGTGACATATAAGGAAGGCAACCTTCGGAAACCTACCCTGAAGAAAGGCTATATCTGCATCTACGTATGCTTCATGGTCAAGGCTGTCCATCTTGATCTAGTTGCCGACCTGTCAACAGATGCCTTCCTGGCATCTCTTCGACGTTTTGTTGCTCTACATGGAGCTCCATCTGACTTGTATAGTGACAATGGCTCCAATTTTCGAGGAGCAGATCTGGAGCTCCAGAGACTCTTCACCCTGCTCGAGTCAACCTCCACTCTAGATCTCCTGCAGAACTGGGCTTTCACCAGGAGTTGTCGATGGCATAACTCTCCCAGTAGAGCACCACACTTCGGTGGTCTTTGGGAATCTGCTGTAAAGGTTATGAAGAGGCTACTGAAGAAGGTTTTTGGAGAACAAGTATTACGAGTGGACGAGTTGCAAACCTTTTTGTTCGAAGCTGCAGCAGTTATGAATAGCAGACCATTAGCACCAGTGGATGCACACTCTAGTGATGGGACAATCCCTCTCACTCCAGGACACTTCCTCACAGGAGGACCTCTGACTGCTCTTCCGAGTGAGCCTGATCCCGTCAAGACATATACGTACAGCAGAAGATGGAGTTATCTCCAGAGGCTAACTGTTGATCTCTGGAGGCGATGGCAGAAAGAGTATCTTTTACTACTTCAGAAACGAGCAAAATGGAGAGATCCAAGTTCTAGTGTTTCCGTAGGAGATGTGGTATTGCTGAAAGATGAGGATACCTTTCAGAGAACTTGGCCATTGGCCAGAGTAACAGCTACTTATCCCGGCACAGATGGACATGTGAGGGCTGTCGATGTCAAGATAAACAAGAAGATTTACAGGCGACCAATACACAAACTTGTCAGAATACTCGGGGAAAATGAAGGATCTCCCCTCGGGGGGGGAGTATGGACAGGTCCAAGAGACTTCACCTAGAACTTAGATGTTTGTGTGTTTGTGTTAATCATGTATGCATACCTCTGGTGTGTGTTATGAGTCCATTCTTTTGTCAGACTTGTCTGCGGGGCCACCCTGTAGTCAGGTATCACCTTTTTTCCTTAACTTGTTTACTGTTAGGCATGTGACTCTGGTAGTTATATATGCACTGATCTCATTTTCACTGTTCAGTTCTTATCCAAGTTTTGAAGAAGTCGTTCTTGAGTCTCTTTCTCTCTAGCTAGCATCCAGTGTGTTAGCTAGTAAGGTGGCAAGTGGAGGAAATAGTAATTCTTATCTGGCAGGAGTACAGGGACTTAATCACCCTGGTGTCAACTGACAATCTCTGCGCCAGCCACCCCTCCAGTGATATACCATAAGGTGTAGGTGATACACCATAGGGTGTAGTGATACACCATAGGGTGTTTCATTACACCATCAATAAATGGGGTGTACCATTACACCCCACTAAGGGTGTATCGTTGCGCCCCATTTTTTACTGTGCACTTCTTAGCATTATATCTAGATTTGACATAGCCATAAGTTATCATAAGCCCAGGATTACTTCTGGCTGGTCACTCCACCTACATTTCCTACACTTCTTAGCATTATATCTAGATTTGACATAGCCATATATGTTATCACAAATCCAGGATTACTTCTGGCTGGTCACTCCACCTACATTTCCTACACTTCTTAGCATTATATCTAGATTTGACATAGCCATATGTTATCATAAGCCCAGGATTACTTCTGGCTGGTCACTCCACCTACATTTCCTACACTTCTTAGCATTATATCTAGATTTGGATTATTTCTGGCTGGTCACTCCACCTACATTTCCTACACTTCTTACACAAAAAGTCTATTAGCTCTTTATTTGTGTGGGTCTGCAAGCCCTCGAAGGTAGCAAATTCTGCAAGAATTTTGTAAAACCCATGTTAGCTATTGAATATTGTTTGTTTAGTCAATGACTATAAATTGGTAAGTGGAGAGCAGCAAAATGCACACGAGTTTTACTCCTACTTTCTAGAGGCCTTAAAACATCATGCAAGGTAGGATATAGCTATGTCATTAATCTGGTCATTCTTGTAAATTACATTCTGTAATCAAATGAATCAGCATCGAGAGTGAACTTGTGGGAAGATGCTATGTGTCTGAAGAAAGTAAAGGTATCTAGTCTATTTCCCTGTGAATTCACCATATTCAATATACCATCCTCTATTTATCGTTTCAGTGGAGTGTCACGAGTGCTCACATATACTCACCACAACAAACAAATCTCCAGTACTTGAGGCATAATATGTTCAAGTATGAAATCTTGAAACACAAAAACAAATAACTTGAGAATGAATCATGTAATGTATTGCATTTCAGGGATCAAATACATTCAATGTGCAGGACATTGTAACTGATTGTTGTTTCCCTACAAGAGGACATGTGGCTGATCATGTGTGCCAACGCTACTGAAGAAAACATATTTGTAGCTCATAACTTCTATTTTACTTATTTTAATAGCTGCAAAACAAGGGGACTCACACACAGTACTGGACATATAATAACAGCAGCAAGTCTACTATGCATTCATTTGAATGAGATGTCAAATAGTATGTCAGATGCAGTGTATGTTATTGTAATAATTATTGTAAAATACAGTTAAAGTCCTTGCAGTGAGCTATTGATAAATATTGCTAGATAAATATAAGCACGTGGAAGCAATGTGAAATCTGCTAGAAGTTAGGGTTTTGTTACACTAACATTGATTATAATAATGACTGCTATTCATGACTAACAACTCTTGTATTATGCAGACACAATGTTTGAAGTTTCAAACCCAAGTGACCAAGATCTCAACCCCACAATGTATGTTTTCAAAGTGATGTAAATATTCGAGTATTTCCATTCTTGACATCTACAGATATTGAAGAACAAAGAAATAGGCTCCCTGATTATCTGTCAGTTGCAAATGCTAATTCATTAATAGATCCTATTTCATGTGGTTGAAAGACCACAAGTACCCTACTCTGTACCTAATTGGGCTTGAGGGAAAGTATGTGACCTTAATGGAGCATTTACCAGCTGCAGCGTAGTATTGTCACTTCTCTCAAACTTACTAAAGCATTAAGAACAGAACACTGAAGAATACATTCCAGCTTCAGTTGTGCTGCATAAACACTACTAACATTTTTTTTTGTGACTCACTCCTAGCTACATAACTAATTATCTATCACATGAATTCGTGGTGGAACAATAAATAAGAAATATAGGCCCATTTTGAAAGAATTATAGGGCAAGTTTGGGAGAATTGGAGAAAGAAATTGAAGTAGGAAACAGCAATGTTTATCTATGGCTACCCAGCTAGCCCTGACCAGTTACTGCTCTTATCTAGATAGTGACATTATTTTACAACTTTTCTTGGACAATAATATTTAAACTTTTGTTTCTAACACTGTATTTATTATATTCTGTAACGAGTGGGACTTGATCAGGTTAGCTAGCAACAGTTTAAGTAAGGGATTGCTACAATAGTGGTAGTTATTTAATCTTACTACAGGAAAGTCTTATCATCCTCAGAAAAGTGATGATAGAAGAACTACTCACTGGGAAGTTAATGTAAGCTGTGATATCTTAGTGGTATCTTGCTTACAGACAAGTAATGTCTTTAGGAATCCCAATCTGCTTAGGAAGTTGTTAAACCTACGAAAAGATAGAGACAGCACAAAATATTTAGAACCACTAGCAGCAGAAACTATATCATTATGATAGGCTTTTAGAGGTAAGCAAACCTGGTCTCATTGAAACTGATAGTTAGATAAGATGCACTCAAACATCTCTTAGGACAGTGTGGGACTAAGGGGTGTCCATAACTAAGAAATGTCCATAACTCAGAAATATGCATTCAAATGTCATTCTCTGTAGCTTAAGAACTGTCCAGAGTCTAACCTCACTGACTTTCATTTCTTAATTTCCACTATCATTATCGCAAGCTTTCTTGCTAGAGTTAAAATGCTATGCTTGCATTTAAGTGCCGCAACCTTTCTTCCATCCCCTCTAGTCGTTAAGTTCTAGAAGAACTAGTGGGCCCACTGAACTAGTTAGCAGCGATGCCGCCTGTCAACAAGTTCTATGAAGAACAAGAAGTAGATGCACTAACTGCCTCTTGATTTCCATGCTCTGTTTCTTCAACTCAGAAGAACGGATAAGAGAGGTTCGAGTGTATGATGATAGTCTTGTGATTAATGCAGACAAGTAACTCCCACCTAACAATACCAAGCAACAAGGAATCAATTGTTGGCAGCTCAGAATGTCACTGTGTTGAGCCAAACAGCATAAAATGTGAAAATCATACCCCATTATCAGGTCCTCAGGCTAAAACTGCAAGTTCAGATGGTTCAAAATGTGAAAATTCTCCTATAGTAATTTCAGGTGACACAGAATGTAAAACTCCCCCTTCATCAAATACTAGTGAAGTAGAAGATAAATCTCCTCACTCACCTCTTTGTGGTGAAGCTGCTGATTGTAATAGTATTACTCTATCGGGTTATGCAAACTCTAATGACAGGTCAGGTCAAGCAGCATTTAGCCCTATCCTCTAAGGAAAAGGTGGTGGAAGCATGAAATCTACTAAATACGTGACTACAGGAAATTCCAGTTTTTTAAACAAATTTTTAAAAGAATGCAAACAACATGAGATGGTGTTGGTAGCACAGGTTGGAGTATTCATTGGGTAAGGTTCAATAGCAGTGGTGGTGGTGATGGTGTTGGTAGCACAGGTTGGAGTATTTATTGGGTAAGGTTCAATAGCAGTGGTGGTGGTGATGGTGTTGGTAGCACAGGTTGGAGTATTTATTGGGTAAGGTTCAATGGCAGTGGTGGTGGTGATGGTGTTGGTAGCACAGGTTGGAGTATTCATTGGGTAAGGTTCAATGGCAGTGGTGGTGGTGATGGTGTTGGTAGCACAGGTTGGAGTATTCATTGGGTAAGGTTCAATACAGTGGTGTGGTGATGGTGTTTGGTAGCGACAGTGGAGTATTCATTGGTAAGGTTCAATGGCAGTGGTGTGGTGTGGTGTTGGTAGCACAGGTTGGAGTATTCATTGGGTAAGGTTCAATAGCAGTGGTGGTGGTGATGGTGTTTGTAGCACAGGTTGGAGTATTCATTGGGTAAGGTTCAATAGCAGTGGTGGTGATGGTGTTGGTAGCACTGGTTGGAGTATTCATTGGGTAAGGTTCAATAGCAGTGGTGGTGGTGATGGTGCTGGTAGCACAGGTTGGAGTATTCATTGGGTAAGGTTCAATGGCAGTGGTGGTGGTGATGGTGTTGGTAGCACAGGTTGGAGTATTCATTGGGTAAGGTTCAATAGCAGTGGTGGTGGTGATGGTGTTGGTAGCACAGGTTGGAGTAGTCATTGGGTAAGGTTCAATAGCAGTGGTGGTGGTGATGGTGTTGGTAGCACAGGTTGGAGTATTCATTGGGTAAGGTTCAATAGCAGTGGTGGTGATGGTGTTGGTAGCACAGGTTGGAGCATTCATTGGGTAAGGTTCAATAGCAGTGGTGGTGATGGTGTTGGTAGCACAGGTTGGAGCATTCATTGGGTAAGGTTCAATAGCAGTGGTGGTGGTGATGGTGTTGGTAGCACAGGTTGGAGTATTCATTGGGTAAGGTTCAATAGCAGTGGTGGTGGTGATGGTGCTGGTAGCACAGGTTGGAGAATTCATTGGGTAAGGTTCAATAGCAGTGGTGGTGGTGATGGTGTTGGTAGCACAGGTTGGAGCATTCATTGGGTAAGGTTCAATAGCAGTGGTGGTGGTGATGGTGTTGGTAGCACAGGTTGGAGCATTCATTGGGTAAGGTTCAATAGCAGTGGTGGTGGTGATGGTGTTGGTAGCACAGGTTGGAGTATTCATTGGGCAAGGTTCAATAGCAGTGGTGGTGGTGATGGTGTTGGTAGCACAGGTTGGAGTATTCATTGGGCAAGGTTCAATAGCAGTGGTGGTGGTGATGGTGTTGGTAGCACAGGTTGGAGTATTCATTGGGTAAGGTTCAATAGCAGTGGTGGTGGTGATGGTGGTGTTGGTAGCACAGGTTGGAGTATTCCTTGGGTAAGGTTCAATAGCAGTGGTGGTGGTGATGGTGTTTGGTAGCACAGGTTGGAGTATTCATTGGGTAAGGTTCAATAGCAGTGGTGGTGGTGATGGTGTTGGTAGCACAGGTTGGAGTATTCATTGGGTAAGGTTCAATAGCAGTGGTGGTGGTGATGGTGTTGGTAGCACAGGTTGGAGTATTCATTGGGCAAGGTTCAATAGCAGTGGTGGTGGTGATGGTGTTGGTAGCACAGGTTGGAGTATTCATTGGGTAAGGTTCAATAGCAGTGGTGGTGGTGATGGTGGTGTTGGTAGCACAGGTTGGAGTATTCCTTGGGTAAGGTTCAATAGCAGTGGTGGTGGTGATGGTGTTTGGTAGCACAGGTTGGAGTATTCATTGGGTAAGGTTCAATAGCAGTGGTGGTGGTGATGGTGTTGGTAGCACTGGTTGGAGTATTCATTGGGTAAGGTTCAGTAGCAGTGGTGGTGGTGATGGTGTTGGTAGCACAGGTTGGAGTATTCATTGGGTAAGGTTCAGTAGCAGTGGTGGTGGTGATGGTGTTGGTAGCACAGGTTGGAGTATTCATTGGGTAAGGTAACCATCCATCTGACATTGTGCTCTTATCTTTTACCATTTGCTGTAGCTATAAAAAGAACAAAGCTGGATGTAAGGAAACTAAACCACCATGTAACCAGCCAGAACCTGAAACTGTTACCAGTAGTACTGATTTATAATGGACTATTTTAAGTGTTGCAGTATATGAACAAATTTGTCTTTGTATTGTGACTCTGTCAGTATATGTAGTAATTTAGTGTCTTCATTTGTGATCAGTTGTCGTTGTTGCTATACTGTTCATTATTTTTGTACCAGTGTTTGTGTCTAACACAGTCAAGTGAACATTCTCACACTCCACATGTATCAAACACTGTTATGTTATATTGATGACCATTTCCATGTATGTTTAGTTGTGTTGATGGAAACATTGTAGAATTGCTGGTTGAATGAACGGATGAATGTCGTGAGCAAATAGGGCTGAACCCTTATTACTTAAAGTTCAGAGTGCAAGTGTAACAATACTTTTTTAAGGGTAGTTGAAGTAATAGAAGAGGCAGGATAGCTACAACAGCTGCTATGACAGGAATGAAAGACTACTGACTAAGAAAGAAAACACCTTGGGAGACATAGCTATCTGAATTCCTGTAGTAGCGACCGACTCCTTCTCTCACATGTAGTGACGGTCATTGTGCACTGCCACCAAGATACTGTCAGACATGAGAGGTGATGGATCACTGTACACTGCCAACAAGATACTGTCAGACAAGAGAGGTGATGGATCACTGTACACTGCCAGCAAGATACTGTCAGACAAGAGAGGTGATGGATCACTGTACACTGCCGGCAAGATACTGTCAGACAAGAGAGGTGATGGATCACTGTACACTGCCAACAAGATGCTGTCAGACAAGAGAGGTGAATGATCACAGTACACTGCCGGCAAGATACTGTCAGACAAGAGAGGTGATGGATCACTGTACACTGCCAACAAGATACTGTCAGACAAGAGAGGTGAATGATCACAGTACACTGCCAACAAGATGCTGTCAGACAAGAGAGGTGAATGATCACAGTACACTGCCAGCAAGATTCTGTCAGACAAGAGAGGTGATGGATCACTGTACACTGCCAACAAGATACTGTCAGACAAGAGAGGTGATAAATCACTGTACACTGCCAGCAAGATACTGTCAGACAAGAGAGGTGAATGATCACTGTACACTGCCAGCAAGATACTGTCAGGTGATGGATCACTGTACACTGCCGGCAAGATGCAGTCAGACAAAAGATGTGATAGATCACTGTACACTGCCGGCAAGATGCTGTCAGACAAGAGAGGTGAATGATCACTGTACACTGCCAGCAAGATACTGTCAGGTGATGGATCACTGTACACTGCCGGCAAGATGCAGTCAGACAAAAGATGTGATAGATCACTGTACACTGCCGGCAAGATGCAGTCAGACAAGAGAGGTGATGGATCTCTGTACACTGCCAGCAAGATGCTGTCAGAAAAGAGAGGTGATGGATCACTGTACACTGCCAACAAGTACGGCAGCTGAACATTTTGCTGGAGTTGGTGACCATTACAATTATTGTATGGAATTATATAACATTTTGTTAAAATAAAGTTAATAATTTTTATTCAAAAATAACAAGACATAAATCCACAACGTTTACATTTGAAATATGGGATATAATAATATATAAATCATAAAATTCAATGAGTGTTTTCAAATGTATGTCCCTGTAGTGTTGATTGAATTCAATCCACAGCAATTCTATAACAAAAATAATACAATAATTCAAATGCTACTATAATAACAATATTCTTACTGGAGCTGTTGCTTTAATTTATCTGCCACTTGTCTACAATAGTCCACTTGAGACAATACAGTAACAAACTCCTCGAGGGCAGTAGGTCTAGTTGATAAGACTGTACGAATGCTACTCAGAAGGTTCCTTGTCTTTTCTACATCAATCCAGTTCTGACGTTGACAGAGCTGGTCATACATGTCCGGAGATAGGAGTTCAATACTGTAGCAGTGATCAGCTACTGTCATAACACAAGGCTTCACTGAGACGACCAAGTCAGGATACACACTCAGAAATATACTCAAGTTATTGCCACCTAATAATAAAACATTTATAATGATACCAAATAAAAACAATAACTTGACTTACTTTCTGAGACCTCTATCACAGGATCTTTCTTCTCGTATTCCTAAAACCAAATAATATCATTCTTAGTTATTGCAAGTTAGAATACATAGTCTATTTCTGCATACCTGTCCATACCAAATGAGGTGTCTATTGGTGAGTACAACTGCTCGTGGATAGTCTGGATTGAAGAGACATGTCATAACCTCTGGAATCGTGTCTGCACCATCCACCACTCCAAGATGATTTTCTCCTTCATGTGAACGACAGTCAAAGGCAAACTGGTAGTCCATGGAGCTGTTGTAGTTCATTCTGGAACAAGCCTCCTTTAGAGTGTCTTCTATTTCTTGTTTTAGAGAAATACATTCATGGTGAATGGAGTCTTGGAAAGTAGGATCGCAAGAAACTACGACTTCGAAATATTTAGATTTCGATACAAAATACACGTGAACTTTTTTTGTTCCATACAAAAAGTGCACCATGTTTTTCTTGACACCTTCTGTAATGAAAGTGAAGGACTTGTTGGATACGAGACATGCCATTGCAGCAGGAAAGAGTCCCATAGGAGTAAACCCACTACTGAAGTACATCAAGAGAGGTTCCACGAAACAAGATCTACAGGATTCTTTGTGGAATAGGTCAAGTTCCTTTGCACTAGTGTTTTCTAACACGCAAGGCATGATGTATTCTTTCTCCTCTTCTAACACTGAGTTAGTATCAGAAGATTTGATTGATGCAATCTCAGCTATCAAGTGAAGATATGCTAGCAAAGCTACCAGTTGCTCTGGTGGAATCAGATCTCCTGAAATGTCAGCTGTAGCTGTCTTCAAATCTGTCACAGAGAATCTACCTGTCTTCCTGAATCTCTCAGATGTGGCCTGACCTACGCTATCAAAGCTCATGGCTTTAAGAATGACACCAGTGATACTGTCATACACTACCTGGATGTCTATGATGACCAGGTCCTCCAAACCAGGCACACTGGGGAAGTACATCAGAACACCGGCATGGTGGTGAAGAAACCACAGAGCTGCTTTGGTCTCGTAGGGTGTCATATTGAAGGCATGGGACAAGGCCAAGCAGGTTTCCAGGCTGGCTGTCTTCACTTCTCTCATGCGAAGACACAAGCTGAACAGAAGCCACACGGCTGGAATTTTCAGCTTTTTAAAGTGTTTCTCCATGGCATTCTCCAGTAGCTGATGCATGTGATCGATCTCTTCTACTCCGCCTCCCATGTTGTCTAAAGAAACAACAAGCTTGTCTTTTGAGCAGAACTGAACTATGCCTTTTTTGTAGGAGTCAGTGTCTCGAATTACTTTTTGAAGCTGCGAATCGACTGTAGCGATGACTTCCTCAGAAACCTTGTCTTTGTGAGTACCCACTATATACACTACTGACTTGGAGGACTCCAGTATCTCACCAATGGCTGAGTTGTCCGCTCCTGGCTGAGGTTGAAGATGGGTGGAGGAACTGAAACAAGATATACTGGCCAGAGTACGCAAAAGCATCTCTTGCAGAGTAAACTCTGATTTCTCTGGTGCAGTTGTCTCTCCTGAAGCTCTCTGATAAAAGACCCGATACTCCTCATCTAGTTGGAACTTGTAGCTAAAGAACAGCAAGTAGAGGCCAGGTCCTATGGTGAGTGCTGGTAGCATGTCCATCAGCTCAGGTTGACCTCCGGTGTCCTCCACTCTCAAAAAAGCTTTAAAAGAGTGCTTCACATTTTCTGCAAAATGTGGTTGTTTGGACACTGTCTCGAATATGGCATCTATTTCAGAATAATCTGGTGATCTGATTTTTTGTTTGGTCAATAATTTTAGTTTTGCCAGTATTTTGTGTATTAAGTTAGGCTGTGGCTTTTGAGCAGAGCGTGATTGCTTGGTGTTTCTAATTTGTTGCTTTTTAACCTGATGGGACTGCTCTGTGCTGCTAGCCTGACTGACCTTTGCCCTGGTGTCGCTACCTCCATGGAAATCAGCTGTAGCCTCAGAAGTGGATTCAGTTTCAGAAGTGGATTCAGCCACAAAACTCTCTTTGAGAGTGTGAAAGAGTAGAGAAGCTTCCTCAGTGGGATTCTTTACAATGGTCCAGTCTACACTTCTTTCTGCTGTAGTTGGATCAGAATTGCCTTGGACTACCACATTGGAGCAACACTCCACTGTGCCTGTGCTGCCATGAATCTGCTCCTCTTCTTTTGCTGACAGAAGATCTATAATCTCTTTCTTTATTCTCCTGAGAGTTGTACTCTTGCCTTGTCTTGGTGGACCAAGGGACATAAACTTTAAAGACAGAAGCTGCAACACTTCCTTGGAAACAATGAAGTGTTTATATGCATCTTCATATTTTAGAACAACTATTAAACATAAAATAAAATATGCATTATAAAATATTGCAAATATAACTAATTAGTTATTAGTCTCATTGGTTACACTATACAAGTAACCCACATACTGCACCAGTACCACCATAGCTGGCTCCAGCAATACAGAGTGTGGGCAGCTGGTTTTATAGCCTAGAGCTGAGCCAGTAGAAGCAGCTGCCAGTAGGAGCAGCTGCACTCTAATAATAATATTCTAGTTTTTATTATAGTATAAGATTTTAATTCCTAACTTTAGTTTCCCATATAATCATGGCTGTAGCAAGCTGTCAGGCTGGTTGGGTTTTGGCCCAACCACTTTTAATATTTTAATAGTGAGACCGCGCCCACATCCTAATTAATATGTTACTCCACCCACCTAGTTGACCACTTGCTTTAGATATGGCTTCAGTTCCTCCTAGTACACCTCATCAACGCATGATTTTGAGTTTCCAAAACGGAGTTTTGGAAAGAATAAGCCTGTTTAAGAAGCTTTCAATCTTCTTGGTTCTCTAAGTGGCCATTCCTCCACTATGATGAGGCTAATGATAGTGTATATTGCCACACTTGCCTCCTTGGCTTCCACCAAAAGAAGATTAGAGCAGCAAATGCTGATCCTGCTTTTGTAAGTTTAGTATATTAATTATAGCTGGCACACTAGCTAGATGGATTTATTTTAATTTGCTAATTACTGTCTCTCAGCTTGAAAATATGTACTAGCTATAGCTGTATGCTGTTATTTCAGCATAATGAGAGGTAGAGTTATCATAAAAAGAGAATTACATTTTTGTAGGTGACAAGGGGGTTTTGCAATTGGAAGAATGCCACCCTCAGTTTTAAGAATCATGAATTGAGTGGCTGTCACAAGGAAGCAGTAGAGGTGATGATAACTATCCCTGCAACTACTCCAAATATTGGGGAAATGTTATCCACTCAGCATGCATTGTCCAAGGGGAAAAATAGAGAGGCCCTTCATCAAATTTTCACTGCAATTAGGTTTTTTTGTAGACAGGGTCTTGCCTTACGAGGTGATGGCTGTGAAAAGGATGGCAATTTCACACAGTTACTGGTGATGAAAGCAGAGTTAGATCCAAACCTACAGGAATGGATGAAGAGAAAAGGAAATTCATATACAAGTCCAGATATTCAAAATGAAATAATAAAAATTATGGGGTTACATTACTAAGAAAAATATCTTTGGAGCTTCAGTCTTCCCCATTTCTCACTATTATGGTAGATGAGACGAGAGATATATCGAATAAGGAGCAAGCTACTGTTGTAATTCGCTGGATAAAAGATTTTGAAGTATATGAGGAGTTTCTTGGTCTTTACAGCCTTCCATCAATTGATTCTAATAGTATTGTTTCCATGACTACAGGTGTACTTGTTCGAATGAATTTGAGCACTAATAAGCTTCGTGGGCAGTGTTATGATGGTGCAAGTTCCATGAAAGGTCACAGAAATGGTGTGGCTAAACAAATTAGTCAGATTGAGCCTAGGGCAGTGTTCACACATTGCTATGGTCACGCGCTAAATTTAGCTGCAAGTGACACATTAAAAGAATCCAAACTAATGCGAGATGCTTTGGAAACAGTCCATGAGTAACAAAGCTAATTAAGTATTCTCCAAGACGACAAGATATATTTCAAGGTATCAAAGAAGATGTACATAGTGCAGGAATTCGAGTGCTATGTCCAACACGATGGACAGTTAGGGCAGAGTCAATTGCAAGTGTTCTTAAGAACTATGAAGTACTTCAGAGCACATGGCTAGAGGCATCTTCAGTCACAAGTGACAGTGAAACAAAGGCTAGAATTGGTGGTGTAGCAGCATCCATGAAGACTTTTGACTTCATTTTTGGAGCAATGCTAGGAGAGATGATCTTGAAGCATTCAGATAATCTCAGTAGCACTCTGCAGCACAAGTCCATGTCAGCAGCTGGAGGCCAGGAGATTGCTCCATGACCATAAAGACGCTGAAAAGTCTTCGTGAAGATCAATCTTTTGATCTATTTTGGATGAAAGTCAATCAGTTTGTTTCATTGCACCATGCCAGGGGCGGATCTAGGGGGGGCTCGACTAGTGTCGTACGAGCCCCCCTTTTTTCCATCAATTTTTATATGCTGAGTCAGGAATTCTGCAATTCGTCCTTTTGAATAGTAGCGTGTCTAAACAATAAAACTAGGCTGTTTTAAAACCTCCTACCAAGTAAGCAGGTGAAGGTAGTAGTATCTTATAACACCATTTAGAGTGTGTTAATGTAGTTAACAGTTTCATATTATTGTTTAGCTCTCCCTTAGCTAGCTAGGTAGGAAATTTACTTATTAAGGTATTACCTCAGATAAACGGAATTTCTTAGATTTAAATGACTGTCAATTTTATTAACTACTAAAAATATATTGACATCAGCTTAGATAGCTGAGCTGTCTGCTAAAACTTTTTTTTAATGTAATTGCTTGTGTTGAATTGTTTAGGAGGCCCAGACTGAGTAGTTCAGCACTTCCAGAGACTTCACTTTCTCCTTAGGGTATTTCCCCCACTCATGCTTCCGCTCCTCCAGAGGCATCCTTGTCAGTAATCTGGATTTATCATCCCTACCAGCTCATTCTCCCTCTCAAAGTTCACTATCTTCCATCATCACCTCAGCATACAACACTTATTCCTGGGTCCTAGTCCATCACTAGCTGTTTTGTCATCTTCACAGGCCTCTCTTGCCCCAACAAGCCAGTGCATTGTAATGTCCATGTCCCTATCTAGTTCTCTTTCTACAATGACATGTTCATCTTCCCACCTTTCAATAATGGAATCTTCATCTTTGCTGATGACTTGCCAAATTCTTCTTTAGTTCCTACTGAAGTGTGGAGGTGGAGGCAAAAATGGTGCCAGGTTGATGCTGTGAAGGGCCAGCTACACTGTGCACTGCTCTACATGCATGTGATAAGGATTTTCCCCTAACATTTATGTCTTTTTGCAGATTGGTTGCACTATTCCAGTAACTGCATGTGAAAATGAGAGAGCCAATATCATGCTTAAGAATTTGAAAACCTATTTACGTCTATGGGGCAAGAGAGGCTTCATCACTGGCATTAATGAGTATTATTATAATATTAAAATTGACTTGTCATTGACATTTTTAAACTCAAAATAGCTTTGTAATTGTTTTTGTATTTTATTCATAATTTTTATTGAGCCTATTGTTACATAATTCATTCATTCATTTCCTGGACAGAATGCCTATAATTAGCCATTTACATTATTTCTTCATAATTAAACTTCAACAATAATTACATACTATGTTCATTTACTTTATATATTTTCACTCCTTTTTTTATTTATTTATTTATTTTTTAATCATTTCATTAATTTCAATGGACAGAACAGTGTTACTTAGCTCGTCATATTCTTTCTTCATGGTTAAACTTAATAATTATTACTACATTCATCAAAGTTTCATTCCTAACTTACTTAACTTTAATGTTCTTTATGATGAACTGATCCATTCATTTTATTTGTTCAAGCCATTTTAATAGTTCTTTTTTTCATTCCCTAGTAATGCTAATAAAATGAAGCACCCAAGGCGCAAACCCTCAGCGCTATTAAGCACTACCTAGCTATTACAATATAATCTCCTTCCAAAAGAACAAGCAATCTGTTAGCTATTTTTAATGAGGCATCAAAATAGCTTGACCAATGAATAATGGTACCTGGAAACGCTGTCTTCATAAGAAAAGAAGCTAAACTAGCCAGAAATACTAACCTGTACAGTGCTTCCAGCTTAAAGAGTGGATTTTTTAGCTTTTTGGTTAAGGTTGCTAATTCTGCTATAATTTCTCAAGTATGTGTAATAGAAAGCTAAAAAATTGTATTATTATACATTAATGTCATATTAACATACAGACAAAACAATTTTGTGGGTTTGTGGTTATTTTTGTGGTTATAGGTGATGGAACTGGGAGCTTCAAGACAGTGAATTTGGAAGTGTTTAAGCTGAAAAAAGAGAAATTATTTGTCCTTATCTCTATAACTTGGTATACTGATACTTTAATACCTGAAGTTTCATATGAGCCTAATTTTGTGGGCACACGAAATTTGAATCTCGAAATATTTAAAATTTTAAGAAAAAAAGTGTTTAAGCCAGGATTTTTGAATTTATTGAGTTATATCTCTAAAATTTTGACACATGATGTAAAATTGCCTTAAAATTATTATGTATAACTTTGGTAGCTATACCTTGAAGATTAAGTGAGTTGTGGCTGTTTTTCTCCAAAAAAAATTATGCACGGTAAGGGTCATCAAATGATGACGTTTACAGCGGATTGTGGGCCTATAGTACACGTAAACTCGACGTCACAAAACAGCGCATGCGTATTTGTGCAAGGGCGCCAGTTTACCGCTAATTGTTGCACGGGTATGGCTGATTTAGCTACGGTTGTATCTCAGGCCCTAGCAGGTATCAAGTTTTACGGCGTTACTGCCTATCGCGGCCAGCGTTTTAGCTTCCGTCTGGAGCTGCACAACCCGTAGGACTCCAACTGCATCGCCCTGATGTTGTCAGAATACCGAATGCTGGGAGCCTTGGGAGTATTAAACTCCTTCAGCTTTTCTTCAGCTCTTGAAAAAGATGACCTCTTGGATAGGCTTGGCTCCAAGTTAGTAATATACCAGCCAACAATTCTGTGACTGATTTCGACTTCGTTTACTGCTGCTATTAGAACGATGAGAATCCATACAGCCATGCAGTTAGGGAAAGTCCCGTCTTACCGCTCAGGGAAATAACCGTTCGACCTTAGCTCGTTAACAAGTTACGTTTAATGACGAACTACCGCAAAATCATGACGTCAAAAAAAATGGCGTAAAATGTATTAGAGTGAATGAGAAAAGTTCTGTTCTCCGTTTTCCATTCTCTAAACAGGCAGTTTTACTATTGTAAACATTATTGGGATGATGAAGAAAAGGTATGTGTATGTTAAATGACTGTAGTGAGGGTCTATACAGTAGTTTCAAAAAATCCACTCTTTAAGTTGGAAGCACTGTATACATTTTCTATGCGAAATTTCAATTTAAACTCCATTAACTTCCCTGAGCATAAAGCGAACTACACCGCTGGCTGCAGAAGCTGGTACCTACGTGGAACTGAAACCTAAAAAAGTAGCCCAATAAAATGTCTTAAATCTTCGTCCTGAGCAAGTTCATGCCTAAATCAACTGTTAATTTTCAGTAATCTCCAAAATCAGAGCGTGACAAACTTGACAGGACGACTGCTATAACCTTCTTTGCGCATGCACGCTGAGGGTTAATTAATGTATTATGAATCATAACTATGAATTATACTCTTGTAGTAAATAGAACGCGTCCTAAAATTAGTTATATTCTTAAAAGAGCCCCCCCTTGGAAAATCCTAGATCCGCCCCTGCATGCTAATGAGCCTCATTTGCCAAGGCAAAGAAAGAGACCAAGAAGATTTGAAGAGGGAACCTCTCAAGGTTTCTATCATGATACACCAAAAGACTATTACAGACAGTATTATTTTGAAGCCATTGATGTACTTGTTAATTGTATTCAGGAGCGATTTGACCAGCCTGGATACAAAGTGTATGTTAGACTTGAATCTTTACTTATTAAAGCATGCAAAAATGACGACTTTGAAGAAGAATTGAAGTTTGTGTGTGATTTTTATAAAGAAGACTTAAATGAATCTTATTTACGTGCACAACTACCCACTTTTGTTTTACATTTTCAAGAAGTGTTGGGTGTCTTTGATAAGATATCTATTTTTGACCTCAAGAAATATTTCTGTTCAATTTCAGACAGTCAAATTGCTATTATTGATGAAGTTAAAAAAGTTATGCAAATGATTTTGATTATGCCAGCAACAAACGCTACTTCTGAGCGACCATTCAGTGCTTTAAGGTGTGTCAAGACATATTTGAGGTCAACAATGTGCCAGGAAAGGCTAAATTATCTTATGCTCCTTCATGTACACAAAGATTGTACGGATAGTTTGTGCATCAAAACTGCATTAAATGAATTTGTGGATAGTTCTCCAAACAGATCAAACATTTCTGCAAAATATGGTATAGCTTAACTCACTTATGTATTTCATTTTGTCAAACTTATCACAATATTAAGTTATTAATAGTTTTCATTGACGTAATACTAAAATGCTCACATAAAATGACAGATATCACACCCACTTCCTGTAAAGACCACACCCACTTCCGGGCCAGACCACCTCAGTAAGCATTGCTACGGCCTTGATAATCTATTAATGGGAGATTCTAAAGAGAAAGAGAAGCCAATATCACTGAAGGAAAGATGGCTTTCTAGAGATGCTGCTATTTACTTACACTAACCTGACAAAGTTTCTTTGCGTACTCCATCCTCACTAGCAACCAGCAACTGTCCAGTAGACAAGACTGCAGTAGCTATCCATCCACTATTATACTTCTGTTCTAGTCTATCTCCCTCACTAGTAGTCTCAATCCACTCCTCTGTCTTGTTGGAGTAACTGCTAATGGTAGTAAAGTTATCGATGCCGATTAGATTCGATACATAGGAGGCGATAGCACATATGTCAGTAAGTGTGGTTACTGTCCTCCATATTGTTTGTCTTCTTGTCCTGCCATTACTAGCAGATGCTACGAGAGACTCTAAACTGCATATAAATAGAATCTTCTCCTTGTCAAGTCCTCCTGTGAAGTAGAAGTTGCCTTCATGGAATGTTGACCGCATGTCCAAGCATGAAGAAGGAAGTGAGTCTGCAGTCGTCCAATGGTCGTTGAGTAGAACCTCCACTACGTCCAACCAGTCGCCAGGTGAGACACTCCCACCAGCCACGACCAGGACCTCTAGTGATCCTCCACTAACTGATGATGCTTTGTAGCGAGGAGTAGGCATGGCACGTAGCGATGGCTTCCAGTCTCGACCAGTAGTACTAGTCAACAGAGAGTTAGTACGTTCATAAGTGGAGGGATGACGTCCACCAACCAATACAAACTTAGATTGGTAGGTAGTTAAGGCCGAGCCTTCATATGGTGCATGAGTAGTAGTCCATGAGTGAAGGTCAGTAGAGATGTGAAGTGTGCGATAATCATCATGCATAACTATAACTTTATCATGTAGTACTGCACATTGTACAGGCCGGACATCCTTACTCAATGTATGGCAATGCTCCCAGTGAAGTGAAACTGGAGGATGGAGATCTCTCTAAATACAAATAAAAAAATATATAATTAAAGTGATAAATAAACAAAAAAATAAACAGCATTTAAGAGCTATTTAAACGACACAAATAAATTTATTCCTATATCAGCAGTTTATACGCCATATAAACATTCTATACAACTTTAAATAAGTACATAAAATACTATCAAACAACAATATTGTAATTGAACCATGTAAACAAACACACAAATAAACAATTTTACTCTATATTTTACAGAAATGTACACACATAATAACAATAGCAACTGTGTGACATACAAACACACAAACATACCATTTCTCGCACAATGCTTATATACAATACAATATTTAGTATATAAAAACAGTAAAAAAAACAATACAGAAAAATAAACAAATAAACAAACACACAAACATACAACTGGCACCATGCGTAAATATGTGCACACAAACACATGACATGATATTCCAAACATACAAACACATAATAAGAGAATGAGCTGTTTCTTCCTGTGCTAAATTAATGTACAATAGGCACCAGAAAAGATAGGTTTTCAATTCTGTTCAGTAGAACGATTTTTTTTTGTAGTGAAGGAGCTATTGTAGAAAAGAAAAAAGAGAGAAAATGTTACGGCAGTTGATAAAATATAGTTTTTCAGTTGGACTACGTTAAAGTTTAAATGTTCAATGTTTACCATACCAACTCTTTAGTCAAAACGCAATGAAAAAATTGTAAAAAAAGCTTTTTTTCTTTTCGAAAGACACCTGCTATGCTGTATAGAAAGCTAACACATGAACATATACATTAAAAAAAAAACAACCCAAAAACGTAATCTTCCTATAAAAGTGCACAAACATACAAATATACATCCCAAACACAAATTATTTACACATGGTAAAAACTGTAAATAAACCACTAACAAACACAACAACAACGAAAAAATACTACAAATATATTATGCTGTGTTTATGTGTTATAAACACACAACTTACTATATTTCTGGAACAAACTAGACTTCAAATAGCTAGAGTAAATAGATACAAACTATAGCAAAAAAAGAGAGGGATAGTCTAACCATCCTCCAGCACAAAAACACACTAGCAACTGGAAAAAAGAGAGGGAAATGCATGTCTAAGCATGCTCATGAAAAGAACCTGGTGTCTTTTTAAGAGCATGCTCAGGAACATGACTTTTACCCTCTCTTTTTTTCTGTTGCCAGTGCATTGGCGTGAGCGTGCTCAGACATTACTTTCCTTCTTTTTTTTTTCCAGTTTAGCTGGTGGTATCTCTTTATGAGCATGCTCAGACATAAGTTTCCCTCTCTATCCAGTTGTTGATACTTATATATAATGATCAGACATTAATTTCCCTTTTTCTAGTTGTGATAAATTAAGCTAAGCACTTGGCATGTGTGTAGGTAGCAGTGTTTCCATTCTTTCAACCCTTTTGTAAAAGCTATACAAACAGTGGGCTATATAGGGAAGGCTGGATCTAGGCTAACAAACACTTGATTTAATAATCAGCTAGCGGTAGCTATGTGCTCACCTCTGTAAGAACTTGAGGCTGGCTTTCCACCATACCTTGCTTACTGACTCGAATAGACTGCCTTCCAAAATAGGGCGTTCCCACATCCTCTATTTATTATTCGAATATCTCTGACCCACCACACCCAAAATACTATAAAGCTCTGATATTCACCTTTGACCTCAATCGCTATCTCGGCGGGGAGCTCTTGCCGCTGTCACAGTAAAATTGGTCCGGGCAAATTGCGGTCCGATCGGACCAAATCCGCTAGCGTTATTGGTCCGGGCGGATAAAATCTGCTAGCGGATACAGTCCCCCTGGACCAATAACGCTAGCGGATTTGGCCCGTCATCTGCTGATTTGGTCCGCCTAGTTTATCGTCTTCCATGACAGCTATTGCACCGTCTTGGGGGTTCAGGAGTCTTCAAGTAGAGGTATGTTCACTTTACTATTGAGCTCTAGCAATTTTGATGTAGTTCAAGTTCCACTGTTCACTGCTATAAATGTAAGAAGATTCCACAGGGTATCATCTAACTTTTTTTGTAACTAAATTCAATTAGACTGACATTTGAGCCTCTTACAGGGATTGTAATCACTAGTATGTAATGCTTGATGCCATTGCAACTTTTATTTCACAAAGCTTGACTAAAACCATTTGGTGGTTTGGACGTTTAAGTGAATAATTTTTTTTGCTTTTTATTTTTCAGATTACTTATTCCACAGAGTATTTAAGAATTGATATAATAGTTGTTACCTAAGTATTAAGCTACATAAAAGATTCAGATTCAACTTGAACCAAAGAAACTACTACTAGCTAAATAAGCTTCATTTTCATTTCATACTGGAGAGTATCATGAGTCTGTTGGCTTAGTATTTACATGAGCCACAGACACAAGTGTAAATAGAACCAATCAGACGAATTAAATAAATTTATTATGTACTGCTCATGTGTTGATGCCATAGTTACTATTGCTATGGCATTGTAAACACCATAAACAAATTTGTAACCTGGAGGGACGTAATAACCCAACATGATAACTGTGAACACAGGTGATATGGGAAAATATTACCCTAGGCCTCATCCTGTTTACTTTAGTGCATTTTCTATGTAGCAGCAGTTATCAGGACCTGTTCAGTATATAATAAAAAATATCATGATATTTTTTCCTATATGTTCAAAATTTGCTTCTTATTGTGTGTGTGTGTGTTATGTGTGTGTGTGTGTGTGTGTGTGTGTGTGTGTGTGTGTGTGTGTGTGTGTGTTGTTCTCGTGCTTCTAAAATGTTTTTCTACCGGCTAGCTATAAATATCTCCTAAAATGTGAGGTTTTGCTCTTCTTTTTTTTTCAATTATGCCTCTTATGTTTATGGCTTCATTTATGGTATGGCATGGATACATGCAATATTGTCTGCTTTTATCCCACTAGTACGAAACTTTGAAGTTATAAAAAAATGATGATTTTTGAATTTGAAAAAACTGTGATATGACCTTTGATAACTTTTAAATTGTGATACATAGCTATGCAGTAATTAAATTACACTGTAGTGATTGCATACTTTTATCAAGCATGTCCATATTTGCTTACTCCGTGAAGACTTCAGTTTGAAAGTTGAAATACCTTTTTCACGTTTTTGGTTGGGCTGAATAATGATGACAATGTGGTGACCAAACTAATTTAGACTCTCCACTGCAATTACATAATGTAGTGTATAACATTGCCTTTCTGTTCATTAAACCTTTTTGCAAACCTAATTGCTACTATTCCCTTACTACAATGACTGCTTTTTAATTAGTTACTATTATTAGCTAAATATACCCAAAAATGTTTCAGCCTCTTGCACAAGCCTTTTTAGGGCTAAACATCTCAGAAGATGATAAAATTTGGCTGATATTTCCTAGAAATTAGCAATATAATAAAAAAAATTTCAGCCAACAAATGACCGAATTATTTAGTTACTGTCATGATCTTCAGTTTGAAAGGGACAATGTATGTACACAAGTCAAGTGCTTAAATTATATATACAACACAGAAGCATTATTTGACATAGTAATGAAGTTGAATACAACAAAATGTAGGTGATCTTGTAGAAACTATTCCTGAGTTAGCCTCGCTGAACAAATCTGCTCAGTTGCCACTATTTTTATCTAAAGGCGGCTAAAAGGGGACCTAGTTAGGCTTAAAAGGTTTTATAAATGCTATCCCCGAACCTCACTGGATGTATCTGCTCTATCACTACTATTCTTGTCTAAAGGCTGTGGAAATAGAACGTTGTTCACCAAGGTAAATACACTTTTAGTCGATAGTTGCAAGCCTCGCTTAAATAGCTTCTGTCATTGATTAGTATTTTTATCTGTCAGAAATGGTAGCTATGGTATAAAATAGTTAAACCATGGCAACTCTCAGAATTATCGCTGGATAACTCCTCAAACCAATGGTTTAGCTATTATATATTCTCCCGTATTTTATGCTATTTATTGAATTCTCCAAGCAGTGCGTACATAGCGAGTAAAATGAATTGAAAAATATACTCTGACTGTTTGAGAAAAAGTCTAAATCACTTTCACATGATATTTTCATTTGCCTTCGGCTCCCATTTTATACTCTGACTCATGCTATGTACAATACTTGAGTCAGAGTACATTAATAAGAGAACTACTTTACGAGCACTTTAAATATTTTCAAAATATTTTTATTAATAATTTCTAATACGATTTCAATAGATTTTACTCGTTACACACGTGCTACATGGAGCATTAAATAATCAAATGGTCTGCTTGCCACATTGTGTGAAGACATGGTTAATTAACATGTTAGAATTCCTTTAGAACTATTCATTTTAACGGCAATTAGAGAATGCACGTAATATCATTGTCAATTCTCAGTTGCTTCATTTGCTCTTGTCTATTTTGAATTAAAAAATATCAGGTGTTTTGTATTTAGAATATATTGCTTTTAAAACTTGTCTCACAATTATATTCATTCGGTGCAGCAATTATGTACATGAAGGGTGCGTGGTACCACATGACTCAGCTACCTCACTATAGTTGGATTGTGCAGAAAACAACAACAAAAGAACAAGCATCACAGGCATAACTAGCATGAGGACTGTATAGCCACAGGAACCAATGCACTCAATAATTTGTAAACACTCACGGAAATATTGGGGCTGTTACAAAGAGTAATTTAGTGGAAATAAAATTTGTAGATGTTTTACTATATTTTATAACTATCTAGTATAATGTTGACGTGTTAGAGATTTAATTATAGGTAATCTAAGTAATTTAGATCTTAAACGACTGTTTTTATTGTTGATGTTGCCATCTTCATTTTCTGCTATTACTATTCCTTTAGAAGTTACCACTTATGTACAGAGAACTAATATCTAATATCTCGTCTTATCTTTTTGTTTGAATACTAGAAAGATAAACCTAGAATAAAGGTATGCATTCATATAAATACTAGTGATGTGCTTGAGCACAAATGGCGAGCGAGCCTAAAGACTATACTATTTTTATATGAATGATTTTGACTTCTAACACTGAAGCTACTGAAAATAAGGTCCAGTTTTTAAATTTCGCATACACGGTAGCTAAAGGGATTTCAGTGCCATAATACATACAGAGCGCATTGACTTACCACCGCCACTAACTCGGATAGAAATGGAAGTCCCTTAAGTTTTCACGTTTTAACTGCACCCGCAAAAGAATTCAAAATGGTAAACAATTCAATTTCTAGGGTGATACGGGTACTGATCTCTAAACCAGAGGATTCTGTTTAGTGCAATTTAGGACTGGGTCGACCACATAACTAACACAAAAACGCGAGGGTCAAAGTACAAAATTACATACGTACGTCCAAACATACATCCCCGATATTGTGTTACACCCTGTAAGTGTCTCGCTCGCTACGCTCGCCAATAACGTGACTGGGCGTTGCGGTCGTCAAACATCACACTCGCGAAAGTACTAGTGGTGTGCTTGAGCACAAATGGCGAGCAAGCCTAAAGACTATACTATTTTTATTGACTTCTAACACTGAAGCTACTGAAAATAAGGTCCAGTTTTTAAATTTAGCATACAGGGTAAAGGGATTTCAGTGCCATAGTAACAACTCTCTGCAACTGCTTGAATTGAAGGAAAAAACAACAACAACAAAACAATACGCGTTATTTAAAAGTTTTCTTTGTGATATTCTTTAGCTAAGTAGTGGTTGTAACACACAATACTTTGACACAGCTGGACATGCACCTACACAGACTTACCTTGGCAGTAGTCTAGTGGACAATGTATTTTCAGGTAAATACTGTGCGCATGGCTTATAACCATGACAAAGAGCGCATTGACTTACCACCGCCACGAACTCGAATAGAAATGGAAGTCCCTTAAGTTTTCAAGTATTAACTGCACCCGCAAAAAAATTCAAAACGGTAAACAATTCAATTTCTAGGGTGATACGGGTACTGATCGATAAACCAGAGGATTCTGTTTAGTGCAATTTGGGACGGGGTCGAACAAATAACTAACACAAAAACGCGAGGGTCAAAGTACAAAATGACATACGTACGTCCAAACATATATACAAATAAATAAACATCCCCGATTTTTTCATTTTTACCCCTGTAAGTGTCTCGCTCGCTACGCTCGCTCGCCAATGATTTTTAGGGTGTATTTATATTAGTCAAAAATCAGGTTTTTAATTTAAAATTTATCCGACTTAAAGCAATGCTAAAATGATATGAAACATATTATAAGTAATGATATGCTTGCTCAATATTTGCTACTTGTTGTCCTGAATAGTTATCTTTTAGTTTGATTTACCATCTAGAATTGTCAGCTTGTTAATTTAGCTAATAATGCAGGACGATATGTTATCTTGATCAAGTTATCAGATTTCAAATATGTGCTATGAAAACTGAAAAAGTATCTATGAATTAGAAATGCCACCTATTGAATTAAGAAATTCTGTACTTGCACCAGTTACCATTACTGGACTACATGTGTGTATGGGTGTGTGTTTGCGCATGTGTGTATGCATGCTGCGTCGTGTGTACATGCATGCGTGTGTGTAAATAGCCAAAGAATCAATTATTCTTTCCCCTCTCTCTTTTCCTTCCTTCTATTCTCGATACTTTATTCCCACTCACCTCCAACCCCCCACCTCCTCCCCCATATTATTATTATTGTTGTTATTATTATTATTATTATTTATCAACTTTGTGTGAGTCCAGGTGATTGTGCATGGCTATTCTCAAGCCATTGGACAAAATGACCCTGGAATACTCTCACCTCTCATCAGTGGCATAGCTGGAGAGAAACTGCTGGAGGGTCCTAGTTTTGTGACCTATAAATGTATGAACCAAGTTTAAATTGAATTTATGACTAATTGATAAAATATTGGCCCTCTAGGCCCCCCTCAGCTACGCCACTGTCCCTCATAGGTTAATAATGAAGAGTTAACAAAAAAGTGTGTGTGTGTGTGTGTATGTGTGTGTGTGTATGTGTGTGAGTATGTGTGTGTGTGTGCATGTGTGTGTGAGATGATATGTTTCCTCTTTGGACCATGACCTTGTTGCAATGGAGCGCACCAATGAACCCACAATTGTTAAGTTTTGGCGGTAGTTGCTGACTAAGCATGGTCCAAGTAGACTAAAGTAAATAGATCCAGGGCATTGCCTGATGGTGCCACTTAACAAGAACTCCATGTAATCTCAAGTACGTCCTGTTTAAAGCTTATTATGAGATGCTGGTGCCAGTAATGCTTAGGGTATGTCATTCTTGCTCACCTCCCCCCCCCCATCTTGGAAAACCACTTGACCAATTACTGGCAGTGGTGACAAGGTTAAGGTGTTAAGTATAAGATACATTAGTGAGATTACTGGTTCACCAGATGTAAGATGTACGGTACTTTCTTCTTAGTAACTGTGACCAGGCAGCTAACCAGAAATTAATTAGTAATATTAAACATTTCATTTGTAGTTACATAAAAAATTATTGAGTATAATGATACCAAAGTGCAATTTTAAATTGTAAAAGTGATCTGTAGTAAATCATTCAGTTCTTGCATTTTGGGCACACCCAGGGTTTCTTCTTGCTATTCCAATCTGTATTACTTATTCTGCTACATTCCCTGTGGTACCACTCTCCACATTCTGCTACATTCCCTGTGGTACCACTCTCCACATTCTGCTACATTCCCTGTGGTACCACTCTCCACATTCTGCTACATTCCCTGTGGTACCGCTCTCCACATTCTGCTACATTCCCTGTGGTACCACTCTCCACATTCTGCTACATTCCCTGTGGTACCACTCTCCACATTCATCACAGCATACCATACCACGACCTTTTTCAGGCTGTCGACAGCTACAATAAATTGATATCCTTTGAGTGTCAAAAGTTGCCTTTCTTTGCTCACTTTTGCTTGGAAATGTGAGAGTTTTGCTCTCAAATACTTTCAATAATTCTGATCTTAACATTTCTTGGTTAAAAGTTATGAGTTCAGGTTTTTGTCCATTACAAATGGCAGCTGCAAAAGCGATCGCTAAGGGACCACAGTCAGAACCTCCCTTCTGAATTTGAACATTCATATAATTTACTTTGATGTCTTTGCTATTTGTGTGCAGTAAGTCTGCGATTATTTCTTCTAGATCTTCACTGAGTAGTAAATGCATGCTGTCATAAATTTTGACAGTGGCAGGTTGACATCCTACTGTAGATACTGTCATCCAATGGTTGCCGCTGTGGTTTAATATTTGCACAAAGGGGTTCAAGTGATGAACAGTAAATGTCCTTGTGTATTGCAATGTAGGGCTTTCCAGTCCAGCTATACCATAGGTATTTCTCAAAATGGTCTGTGCTGCATCTATGTGACGATCATTTAACCACATGTTGCTGGTTAGGATATCCTTATCAGTAATTGAGAGTGAGATTTGGCCAACAACAGTCCATATTTTTTTCTCCTGTACTGCATTCGTTTCGGCTACCTCAATCACTGCAGTAGACTGCATTGCAGCTAGCTTTTGAGATCCTGTATTAATGCATGCTCGACCAGGATGACATTGTGGTCCACATATGTTACCCTGCCGTTTGCATGAACATTTCTTTGTGGCACAGCACATACACTGCTGACCAGCTGGAGGCTGAGCTTCAGGCTGCATTATCACATGGATAGCCTAAATAATATTAATTGAAAATTTATTTGAATCTTAGCGTTAAAAAAATAGCTAGACAATAAGACCAAAGGGTTTAGCACATTTAAAGTGCTGCAACACCATAGCAGTTATGCATAATAATTTCAACCAGGTACATTACAATCTGATTACCTTTTCATATGTAGTGTTTTCTGAGCTTGCATCAATGGACATCACATTTTCGGTTAATTCCTGCCATGTGATACACTTATTTGCTACAAGCATTGATGATGTATTATTAATTAGAGATTAGTAATTTGAACTGGTATTTAAAGCGGACAAGCACTAATATTCACAGTTGTTGTAATAAAAAATTGTTTTAATATTCATCAATCGAAATTTAACTTTGCCCATTTCAACCTAATCATGCATAAATCACATGTTAAATGAAAATTTTTTTTATAGAATTAATAAATGAGAAAATTTACTTTCTAATTGGTTACTTTGATATGAGTAAATGTTAATTATTATATGTATTACTCCAATTTATTAATAATAATCACTGCAACTGATCTTATTTATAGTACTGTCACACCAAAATTATTCAAATAAGTGAGAAATTTGTGTATTTATGTATACTGTAAATCTACACATACATTGTCTTCTGTAATGGTACCCATTTCTTCGATTGTCATTATGTCTTCTTCCGCTGTCTTCTATCACAAAAGACATCAATTTTCATAATAATTATGTATGAGTCAGTGCATGGTACACATTTAGAGTTAAATGTTGTAGTGTTTTATTAATAATTTTAAATCAATACTTATCAGTCCAGCTAATAAAATCTTATATATTTACCTTGCTATGAGTAATGACTTCCTTTTCAGATTTTTGTGATGTTGACACAAATTCCTCAAATTCCTTTCATAAATATTTAATACAAACATGGAAGGAAAGCTTATAAATGTTGAATAAGGAAATGAGGAAGGATATTTCAGATATTGATAACAGGACGGGTAAAAGTGTACTTGCCTTATGCGCATTAAAACTAGAATGAAAGGGATAAACCCTGATACTTAATTGACACGATATGTGTTAAGTAGCATGAATTTTATTTACATTATTTACATACTAACAATTAACTAACCATATCTGTGTTCTTGTAAATTTACAAATTTATACTGCTAATTCCCTGCTTGAGAATTTTCCCAGAGTTGTTTTTTAATTTGTATGTCCCTCTGGTTGTTTGTTCAGCAATTTCATATGGACCATCCCAATTAAACTCCAACTTTCCTCCTTGTCTTGTCTGCTTGCAGCTGTTGTAGCGCCATATTTTATCTTCAACACTAAAGTCTGGCTTCTTATGAGCATCATACCTTTTCTTTGGTTTTACTTGAGCCTTCTTTATATTCTCCTTGGCTTTAGTATTGATTTCATCAGCCCATTGAAGCATTGATTTTATGTGTTCATCAAGGTCATTTGCTGATGGAATTCTAAAGTGCACATGCCATTAATCCACCATTGTACATTTAAAGCCAATTAGCTATATACACCAGCATTCTTTTTAATATCTTAGGAGATATTTGCGTCACCTCCTGGAAAATTGTTTTGCTAATCCTCTTCACACTGAAATTAATTGTACTCAATGTTTATGGAATTTAAAAAACTCTAAACTGGACATGAATTGTAAAAATTTACAAAATCAGAAGCAGGTACTGTAATGGCAGTGTTATTAAAGTTTCTAAACGTTAACAACCTATTGGTTGCCTAATAAATGTCTTCCCTCAAGGCAGATTACTTTGCAGTTAAGATATATGTGACTGTCTTTAGGAAAACAGGGCTCAAAGCAGCGTGCTTGAATGTTGATAAAAATATCCCATGAAAGGAAATGGTATACATTGGGAATAGCTAAAGCTAAAATGATAAAACTAGAGAGCTCAATATGCCCATTATGTGATGATTACTATTATTATTGTTATTATTACTATTATTATTATTATTATTATTGTTATTGTTATTGTTATTATTATTATTATTATTATTATTATCATTAGTGTGTTTTTTGTTAGTTTGTTTGTTCGTTTTTTGTTTGTTCATTTGTTTGTTTGTTCGTTTGTTTGTTCATTCATTTGTTCATTCGTTTGTTTGTTCATTCGTTCGTTCATTCATTTGTTCGTTCACTCGCTTATTCATTCATTCATTCATTCATTTATTCACTAATTATTCATTCATTCATTCATTCAATCATTCATTCATTTATTCATTCATTCATTAATGCATGCATTCATTCATTTTATTGTATTTATGCTCATTACTGATTAATGAACAGCATTTTACTCCCTCAATTTATTTAAATCTCAATTTGCTCTTCTTCCAATGAGATCAATTCCGATTCGGTACCATGGACTGTGCACTTCGATAGGATGAAAAGAATGAGCTGGTTTTTCTAGTCGTTTGTTCACACGCTGGCAATCCAAACATGTCTGAATATATGAATCAATATCTTTTATACAGCTATTCCAGTAATATCTGCAAAAGTAAAATATCAGTATGAATAGAACAAACAACCAACCAAACCAAAATTGGTAGTCAGTTAGTCAGTCAATCAATTCATCAACTAGAGCTTGGGGAGCACTGGACCTGCACGCTATAGGACTTTTGGCCTAATATTTTGTGTGATAGCACAAAGGTTGCACTTGGTCCAGTGCTCAACTGTAACTAGCCACAGAATTACATATAATGACATTCGATGTGTTCCAAAAGTATTTTATTGTGTATTGATAGTAGTACGCCAGGCAGGTATTTTATTCCATGAACAAGAAGCAATATATATCCTGTTATTTGCTCAATTTCATGTAATATAGCTAATATGTATATAATATTAAACTAATCTAGGTTTGCAACAGTTTGGACTATGGGGGTCTTTTATCAGTGAGTTTATTAAAAATTAAAGACATCACATATAGCCTTGAGGTTGGAAAGGTTGGAATTAAAAAACAAACAAACAAAAGAAAATATGTTCGAGTCCAAAATTATTAATTTACTATTTTGTATTCTATGTGAGATAAAAATATTATTATTCATGGACTAATGAATTGACATTTCTTGTGATAATCATTATCTCATTCTTTGATACCTGGTAGGTTTAAGAGAACATTCAATATTTTTATCATGCTCATTCTTAAATACTTCATAGATTAGTTACATAGCTTTATAAAAGTGATGTTAGTATGAGTATGTAATAGCACGGGTAACCGTGGTATTTGGGATAAATAGCATGAGTAACCAATTGAAATAGCACGAGGCGAAGATAGTGCTCTTTATTGTTTTATCCCTAATACTGCGGTAGCCATGCTATCACTCGCCAGTAGTATACCTCTATCCTTACAAACAAACTTTTCAGCAAAAACTACAGTGTTAGTAAGGTTAATCACCCCACACTTGTGCACTTACCCATATTATTTCACTTTGATAAGTGTACTGTTTCAACAACAACAGTGCTATTTCACACTCCTTGGGCTATTTCAATCGAATGGCGATTTTACCCATACATTTTTGAATGGGCACTTATGTGGTATATTAATATTCAAGTACTAGGCATAACACTAATCTTTTGCAAGGCAATGATATGAAAAAGTGCTACAAAAAAATTGTTCATATGAAGTACTTAATCAGCTACATATAATGCAAGTACAACTGTGGTTGACCACTGACCACATAGCTGAGCTAGCTCAGCCAGTTGCAGCTGGCTGTATTTACAACCTGAAACTAAGGCAGTTTTTACCATGTCAGTAGAAATAACAACTAACTCCTAAACTTTAAAATGTGTGCCATAGTATTTTTTAATTTCATTTGTTTAACAAAAATGTTGATGGGGGCCGCCTTGTGCTAGATTTTTCTGTAAATGGTCATAAAAAAAATAGTTAGGCACTTCCACCAGGGACACTACTATACTTAGGCTCTACCAGGGCGAGGGCTGTGGTATCCTGAGTGTAGTGAGGGTGCTACCAAAGGCACCTGAGGAAACAAACTAGGAGTATTGCAAATGTTTGTATTCATGTACAAATGGCAACCTCAAGAAAAAATGGCAACCTCAAGAAAAAATATTCAATTTTGAGTGCAACACAGCCAATAGACTTTCTCATTCACAGCGAAACAGTATTAACTCTGGACTAAATTGTGTTGTACCTTTTAATTAGTTTCATTTTTTGACTTTTTAATAAGCTTACAACAAAATAATGACAACAGGAAGATATAAGTTTGCTAGTTTAAGTTTGAGTAATGTCAAAATACTCACAAAACTCATCTTAGTGTGAAAGCATCTCCTGCAGTATAATTGTCCAAAGTGCGAGAATAAAAATTTCCCATCAATTTTGGCAGAATTGCTTGATCAAAAAGAGTTTTAGCTTGAACAATATTAACTTTCAAAAGTTATCATCAGGATAAATTCTTTCAATATTCAAATCATTTTCATTTTACAAAAATATGATATAAACATGATTTAAAAAATTCTATACATTTTTGGTTTACTGGAACTGACCTGGTAATAGTAGGCATGGTTATGCTTTCATTGAAATTTGCCACTACTTTCTTCCAAGCAAAACGTAGTATCCTTTACAGCATCTATAATCTCATCCTCCCTATGCCAGTATGGGCACTGTATACATTTAATGTAGTGCTAATATAAAATCCTGATTGAGTCACTTCAAACTTGTGATGAGATATGGATAGATTTTTTATACCTGCACACATCTTCATCCACAATGTGAGTGTGCTTGGGAACGTGTAAGCATTTCAGCTTAACCCTCTGATGTTTGCTATCAAAAATACAAAAATACTTTGAATTTGATCTTTGTCATTCCTTCAGTTATAGTATAGCAGATATGTGTAATATGATTGTTGGATACGAGCTACAAGTATATAACTTCAGATTATGGAGCATGTAATATCAGATTTGGGGCTACCAGTAACTTGACCTTTGAAACTTATAAATCATAATAATTTATGGTGATTTCTTACTTTATCAAACATGATTGTCTTGTTTACTGATAAAAGAAGCAATGTAGCAAAAAGCAAATTGAGTTGCCAATTAGCATATTTTAAAGTAAAATGAGTTACAAACATTTCCACTAGCAGATATTGTGTTATAACTGCTTTGAAGAAAAGTATTGAATCTTATGCTAGAAATTACATGGCATGAATCAGCTAATCTTGGAGCAATCAAATGTGATTCTTTCTGGTCATTTCTTTGCTTGTACTAAGGTTTCAGGTTACAAAACTGGAATGCTGGAGTGTGAAATATAAATAAACGTGCTTAACACACAAGACAAAGTTCGATAAGTACGGTACTTGGCTTTCAATTCACACCATCTGTTGGTCCACAAGTTGTCAGTAGCAAAGACTCTTTTCTCTATAGATCTATAATTTGTCTGCCGAAAAAGACCAATAGATGAGCGTGTGAAATCTGCCTTGCAAGCCAATGACTACCCAATGCTAATAAATACAACACTGGCTACTTGTCATACCAACACAGTCAGATTTCCAACACCTCACCATCCAGTCAGGTCCATCGTACACCAAAAGCTACAGTGATTCTTCATTATGTGAGGCATTTCTCAGAGTGTATCAAAAGGATTCTAGGAAATGCGGACCTGTTTTAAACCACACTCAACACTGAGAAATATGTTGGTTTACGTAAAAAACTATGTTCCACTAACTGAAAGATCTGGAGTAGTTAACCAGGTGCCTTGTGGTTCTTGTAACCAAACATACATACATTGGACAATCAGATCAATCCAAATAAACCTATGTGACTAGGTAATACTTCACTATTCCAAATTTTTTATTTTACAGACGTTTCGACCACTAGCTAGTTGTGGTCATCATCAGTGAAATACAATGTAAAAATGAATGAGTGACCTCAAGAATGTAACTATGGAGAAGTAAAATAAAAAATTTGGACTAGTGAAGTATTAAATAAACAATATCAGTATAGACAATCAGGCTGTACATTACAACATAGGCTGAAGGAGCACAGGAGAACCCTAGCAAAGTGATGATACATCAGCTGTGGGAGACCATGCTATGTAATTCAATCATGACATTGATCAGAATGGAGTGAGAGTCGTTGATCAGCACATGAGTTAGTATCCAAGATGTTTTTTGGAGTCATGGCATATAAAGGCCCCAAAAAGCTGTATGAACAAACACCTAGGGATATGTGGAGACTCCACATGAACATAATTATTTAGATAAGTTATGTTTTATATCATTATCATTATTATTGTATTTTAGTTTGCACACCGTGAATCGGGCACTTCTGCTGCAGGGTACAATACTTAAAAGTTAGACTGTCGTTAGCTAACTTGATTGACGGAACTCGAGTGGAGAAGAAGTAAAAGGGTTATAATTCCCTATACAGGATACTAAACACAGCCTATGACAGCTTGGCTACTGTAGGACATAGTAACTATCTCCCATAGCAACTGTTACTAGATTCATGTTTATTTATGCATTCCAGTTTTGTAGTCATCTATATCATACCGATAAAGGTTACTGGATTGACCGAAACATCTATTTATACTTTTATTGTTATAGCTAGTGCTTTTTCAGAACATAATATTTCTCCAATATTTACAATTAAACTTTTAAAGCTTATGATAGCAGTATAAAAATAATATAGCTAAGTAATATGAATGAAAAAAAAAAGCAACATGTCAGAAATTAAAAGTAAATTGGTACAATAATCATGACATAATTATGAGACACACTTTCAGTTTCGTACAAATGAACAGTGCAACATTACTATAGACTCAATTAAATGGGCAAAAGTACAGTACACTTGAAATGTAATATAGTGTAGTTGATTTCACCAAGGAACAGGAAATTTGGAAGCATCAGAATATCTATAGCAATTTACTGTATAAGTTAACAGAGCTACATCAAAACTATAGCCATAAGAAATTATTTTATGAGACCATAGTAATGTACTGTTCATTCATATGATACTGAAGATATATCTCACAATTTATAAGCAGTCTTCTTTTCATTGGTCCTGTGTGATTAATGTCTAGACATACTATATAGTTCAATAGTCATGTAATTGAAAGCCTCAACTCCTTCAGTCATCATTCAGTGACCATTTTCAGATACAAACAAAACAGAAAAGGACCCCAGGCTGTGATGGCAACATGCAAATATGTTCTAAGCTCTCATAATGGTGGTTTCTTAAATTCATCAATGTACCACGACTTTGGAAGGATCTTCTGTGTCTGTGTAGATCTTGTTCATTCCAAGTACTTTAGCTTTATCCCAATTGATGTTGTGAGTGGTTCCGATGGAGTGCTCTACGTTACAGCAGAAGTGTAAAATCAATCAAAGCTTGTGGAGATCTCTTGTGTTCTTTGAATGGATACTTCAAGGTTCCTCCTGTCTTGCCAGTCCTGATCACCATTCTTGCTGTTCCTGTTGATTTTATCACGGGTTTCTTTGAAAACTTACTTATACAGAAACAGCACTTAAAAATCTTAAGGCCATAGCTGTATATGATGTGAGATGATTGTACAACACAGAATAATGCTCTCTAAGTTTATTTGGAAGCATCATTTATGTGCCAATACAATCAGAATTAAAGTTAAAAAAAAAACACTTCAACTTTTTCTTCTTGATGTTGCCACTATAAATGCCTTCGTGATTAATTGAAGAGACAATAGAAGCATTATGAAAATATGAAAAAAACATTGGAGAAGAAAAAATATGAGACTATATTGAAGATGTAAGAATTTGTTTGCTGAATTGTTTATTGCTGTTCCTTACAGCATCAAATTTGCTATTTACACACTGACCTTTCTTTCTTAGCTATGTTCTCAAATTTTGAACCTAGTAAGTGATTTAGCTCCTTCTATTTACAGATAGTTGTAGCAGGCTATAACTATATGTGACATGATTAAATAGTAGCACTGATTAGATTGCAACAACTACCAGGAAGAGATTGCCAAAGCTGTGACATGAAGTCTCAATCTTGTTAAGCTTAATGCTGCTTTTTGATTGATTCTTGAACATTTTAAATCCAAATTCGCTTAATATTGGCTTAGACTAGCATCAGTCATTCTAGAGTAACTTCGCCTTCACTTCAAACTGCAGTTACACAGCAGTAAAGGAAGACTGAAAAACCGGACCAATTCCGCGGAAGTAGGACCAAATCTGCTAAGCGGATTTGGTCCGCCCGGGCCAAATACGCGAGGGGACCCAATCTGCTGTGACAACGGTACAACTATTCTTTTTATGGTGTGCGGTAATGTACTTATTTAGATAACTTATAGTGCGAAAGGCCTATTAATGGTTCCCTGTTTGTGTACAGCTCACGGTAGTGGTTAGAAGCCTGGAGTAAGTAATATCCAACGAGCACATTTTGCAGCTTGCAGCGCATGCCCATACGCAAGTTTATGCCTACTAAACCATTACTTCATTAGTAACAGGTTAGGTTTGTATCCTGTGTACGCGGTGTAATAAAGTCATTTTTCTGGTTGGAGGAGTAAGCTCAGAGTTCTTTCTTGGGTCGCCTCGCCTACATTACAAGGTTAGTTGATATATTTTCCTTGTAACTGTAGCTATCGGTGTGCCCTAAATAAAAACCCAGTATTAATGGCTATTGTTAGGTTGTAGCTACCACTGTTCGCACAAATCAATGTCGCGGTAGCTTAGTAATTAAATGCTTATTCTTAAAAGATTAGAATAGGATGGGGAGTAGTGTCATGTAGCCATGCTTATAACAAAACTGCACAAAAGGGTGTAGTAAACTGGCTTAGCTATAGTAAAATAGCTATTGTAGCTTCTGCTGATTTTGGTAGGAACGAATAAATAGGCAGTGATGCTCATTTGAGGGAGGGGAAACAATTCTGTTTGGGGAAACAACTCTGTGGGAAGGCGGGAGGGGGGAGGGAGGGGGGGGGCAACTCCATTTAGAGGGTAGAAAAATATTAATAGACAGACAACTACGATACAGTGTAGCTTCAATTGCAAATGACTTTTTAAAAAGATGGCCTACTATTAGCGAGTGATAGCATGGGTAACCTGTGCTATTATGGATCAATAGCACTCGTAAAGCAATTGAAATAGCACTCGACTTCGCCTTGTGCTATTTCAATCACGTTACTCTGCTATTAATCCTGAATAGCACGGCTACAGTGCTATTATTACTCATATAAGAACTTCTAAATTGTGGTGGAATAAGGTGAAAAAGTAGGTCTAGAAGTAAGGAGGCTGAGGTTCTTCAATTTTGGAGGGGCTAAAAGTAAAAGATGGGTTCTATGTAATTTTATAACTCACAACAACAAGCCATATTTTGATTCTAGTAAATTGATAAAACTATGACAACATTGTCATTTGACATGACCTGTCAGCAATTACAGGGTATGCTATCCCTGATACCACAACTACATCAAAATGCATAATTTAAAAGGCTATCCAATGGCAGTTTCTTATTTATAAATGTGTAAATTTAAGGGTTGGGGCTCAGCCCCCCTTAACCTACTTTGAGGGGAGAGGGACTTCAGCCAATCCAGCCTTCACCCTCACCCAGGAACCTACATGAAACCATGACAATTAGTTGTTGTCTTCTAACTGGGTATTCTTATATTTTTTTGTATCTCCAATATTTTTTCTTTTCCTTGTCTCGGATTCTTAAGAGTTCCCTTTCCACTGCCTCCACATACTGTGTTGTTGTTGTTTTTTTGTCTATTTTTCTGCTGTCATGCAGATTCTTTGACAGTAACAGAAGGTCAAGTTGTTTAATAAAGATTCAATTATCATGATGTAGTAGGTATACTTCAAATGATTCAAATAATTCAATAAGTGCAGCCATTCTAACAATTGTTAGACTGATCTGCAGAGAGTCTAAGCACACACATATACATACACACAAGTATACAGACATGCAAGCAATTAGTTAATGTTCAGCACACCACCATGTTACAGTCAATTAAGTTATAATTATATCCGCTTTCGGTTATTAATTAGTGGTTGAATAATTGCTGTTGGAATCTGTGTGGTTACCTCTGATATGACAGGTTTCATGTGGTAGGACCAGCCCTGACACGAGCTTGCCATCTAATCTATAGTGACCTGGAAATGAAGCAAGATAGAAATAAGAACCATTATGCTTACACCTTCCATGAAGTGTGTTTTAATTTTATTTATACCATAGTTGCTGTGGTAACAGCCATGAATTAAAAAGTTATTCCCCTGTGTTGTTCCTCTCCAGTAACCTGCGAAAAATAATTGTTGGTACCACAAAGAGTTTAAATTGCATACAGAAGATTTTTTTTGACAAAATAGAGTGAGATGCATGCATAATTATATTATAAACGATATATCATGTTTGTTTTTTTATCTACGAAAAAATCTATCTTCTTTTTTTATTTGCATGAAATTTTCTTTGTGAAACATCGTCATCTAACGAAGACGTGACACAGAGAATTATTAATTGGGGTATAAGGCTTGTCTTGTGAGCATCACATGATATCATCACTCTGTCACCACTTTTTTTTGTTTGAAAGGGAATGCACTTCTTGTTGTCAGCATCCTCTAATTTTTTGTCTTTTTACACTGTTCAAAACTGTAACTATGGTATAAAATAGTTAAACCATGGCAACTCTAGGAATTATCGCTTCATAAACTGTAACCGCCCTCAGAATCAGGACAGTTATCAGCAACAAATCCTCGAATCCATGGTTTAACTATTACTCAAATTGATACAAATGATTAGTTCAAGATTGGTAGCACTAATTTCTTCCTTTTTACTTTATTAGAATATGTGTTTTAAATTTGTAGTAACGTTGTCTCCATGGAAAATTGTTCAGATTGTGCTTCTGAAAATGATGACTACTTTACATCGAGTACTGGTATATATTTAGACTTCCACCAAAGAAAAATACTGAAGGTAAAGAAAAAATTACGTGGTAGTCAATTTAATTTGAAAAATTTAAAGTTTGAAGCAAGATTATCATTACTTGAAGCAGCTGCTAAATCTGACTTAGATATTTTCAAGACTCTCCTGACAACTGTTTCTGATATTAACTGTTCTATGTGTGGATATTATGGCTTGTTATATATCACCATTAGTCAAGGATATGGAAGATTAGCCAGTATATTAAAAAGCTGGTTTCATGACATTGATAATGACCTTTCTTGTTTTTTGATTGAGCATTGCATGGAAGATAAGACAGACATCAATAAAATGGCTGTGTTTGCAGCTTGTTTTGATGGGGAATTTGTTACATGTTGCCAGTATGGTGGGGGACAAAAGAGTAGTAGATTTTTTACTATCAGAAACTGACTATTTAAATACTGAAGACAACAAAGGCAATACTCCACTTCATATGGCATGCATAAAGGGTGATATGAAAATTATAGAGTCCATGGCAGTTCACGGAGAATTCCCAGTTAATGTTATGCTGGAGACTCCACTCCATCTAGTTTGTCAATATGGCCATTGCAATGCTGTGAACTATTTCATTAATAATATGAATTGGAAGCATGCCCCCTTAGATCAATACGGATATACACCATTGCACAGGGCAGCTATTGGTGGTCATTTAGATGTCATTAAACATCTCTGTACAGCCATCTACTCCAATGTAGACTCAAAGTAGACTCATTAAGTTACACTAAAGAAGCACCAATTCACCTGGCTTGCAAAAATGGCCACTTGAGATTAGTGAAGTATTTCATTGAAGACATGCTATGTGATGCAATAGTTACAGATGGGAATGTCAACTCAATCACTCATTTAGCTTGTCAGTATGGCTTTAATAACATTGTAGATTACCTTGTCAGTTTTCCACACAATGATCTGTATTTTAAAAATAATGATGGAATGGTTCCACTGCATATAGCATGTAGATATGGTCACATAAATATAGTTAAGAAAATTGCCCATAAGACTTCAATTAATCTATTGGATAACAATCGAGAGTCACCCTTACATCATGCGTGTAGAAGTAACAGTCTTGAAATAGTAAAATTTTTATTGCATTCTAATTGCAAGGTCAATCTGAAAAATTGTGAAGGATACACTGCAATTAATTATTGCTGAGTCCCTTAATCATATATCAATTGTAAAGTATTTGATGCTAAATACAACCTGTGACATAAATGTGGAAAGGCTAAATTTTCTAATGCCTATTGAAATAGTCAAAGTCTTGGAACAAAGAGAGGATGAAATTTGGTCATTTCTTATCCAAGCGTTAAATAAAAGATATTTCATCCTAATAGGAATTATACTAAAAAACTTCAAGCATGATTCTTTTGGTGATACAGTTATGCACTATGCTTGTGCTACTGGGAATGAAAAATTGGTCAAGTTTTTAGAGCAAGAAGGGCAATTGTATATTCACCAAAAAAATAACAAAGGCTCGACACCTTTCCAAATAGCTTGCCAAAATGACGATATCATTATATATAATTACAATTTTCTAGATCCAGTAGAATTTGATTCTACTCTTATAGCTCAGCCTTCATTGCTCTGGGAGGCATGCAGACTGCGTTCTTTTACTGTGGTTAAGTACTTGATTGAAATAAAACTATGTAACACAGCAGTTGTGGATGACAATAATTGGACATTGCTTCATTGTGCAGCTAGCCAAAGTAATTCTTTTAGTTTGCTTCCGTACTTGGTAAATAATATTCAATTGGATTTGCTAAGTCTTAGCACATGTGGACAGACACCTCTTCATGTGGCATACACTCGCAGAAAATGGTACAATGTGAAGTATTTAATCAGCAAGATGAAAAAATCTGAGCAAAATATTGATGAAATTTGGCACTCATTTTTTTGATGCAGTGTTCCAAACCCCCAAACTGAGTATAATCAAATGCTTGAGCTCATTTTTAAGGTTCACATATTACATTGATAGAAATGGCAATAACCTCCTTCATGTTGCAGCAAGTTATAAAAATCTAACCATACTTGATTTTCTATTTTCTGTGTGGACTGAAGATGAGCGATTATTTTATATACTGCAGAAAAACAACAATGGAATAACACCACTTGCCTTAGCCTGTTCAAAAGGAGTTTTGTGTACCATTCATTCTTTATTTTCAAATATCGATCTGGGTGCTACTTCTTTTCATTGGAGTATTCTTGATGGAGCCTTTGAAAAAAAACATCTTGATATAATTATCTTTTTTTGTAATAGGTATGAACAGGATATTGATGGATCAACTGCTTTACATCATGCATGCAGTTTGGGTAGTTTAGAAGCGGCATGGTACCTTAGAGTAAAAGGATATGGTGACCTACTTGTAAAAGATAATGAAGGTCACACTTCACTTGATTATGCATGTGTCAAAGGGCATCTTAATATAATCAAATGCTTTTCAGAATATCTCAGGAACTCCACTTTTCAGAAAACAAGTTCACCTTTACTTTTAGCATGCAAGAATGGACATGTTCATATTGTTAAGTATTTATTTGAGAAACAACTGTTTTCGCAATCAATCAAAGATAACAGAATGGCTATACTTATAAGTGCTTGTATGAGTGAAACATGCTCAATTATTCAGTATTTTATTGATTCTGGCGTTTTGGAATTGATGAGTGATGAGACCACAAGTCTTATTCACACAGCTTGTGAAAATGGCTGGTTAGAAACAGTGAAATACTTTTTACAGAATTTTAAAGCTACTGAAAGTACCAATGACAATCCAACTCCTTCGAAAGTTGATTCATTACAATATTTATCTCAGTCCCGAAAGATTTACCAAAAAGACAATGGATATACTCCGCTTCACACTGCTGCTAGGTATGGACAAGTTGAAGTAGCTTTGCACTTGCTAAAAACTCCATTTTTGTGGGTTCAAGACAACGATGGCTGCACACCTCTACATTTAGCTTGTCATTTCGGAAACATTGATTTTGTAAAAAAAATTTGTTCAGAAGTCATTGTAATAATCAATAATGTACATGCTTACAATAATTTGATTGAATCAACAGACAATAATTTGTCTACCATTCTGCATCATGCTTGCTGTCACCACAATTCTTGTGACTCTTTCGAGGTTGTTAAGTATCTATTAAACGAGTTAAAATTAAATCCACATTTGAAAGATAGTAATGGTATGACAGCACTTCATCACAGTTGTGCATCTGGTAATCTGGAAGTAGTCAAGCTGTTAGTGAAGTCCTGCAACACTACAGAATGTGATTCTGAAGGTCAGACTCCTCTTCATCATTGTGCTGCTTGTGGCCATCTTGACATAGTCAAATACTTGGTGTCCGTGACTGACATAATGAGTCCAAATACAAGCAATAACACTCCATTACATGTTGCTGTCATCTTTGATAGACTTGATGTAGTAAAATATTTCCTTGATGGCAACTTTGGTGACCCTAACTCTAAAGGTGAATATGGTAAAACTCCACTAGTCATTGCAGCATCCTACAAATGTACTCAAACTTTTAACTATCTGTTTTATAGACAGGCTAAATGTGATTTTCATATCGCAGACTGTACTGGGCGAATGATTATTTGCTATGCTTACGACTGGGAGAGAAAAGATGTGATAGATACACTGGTGTTTCTTTCAAAAATTTCTTTATCTTCTAATTGTCATAAAGCTATGTCACTTCTATATTCTGCAGCTGAGGATACTCAGTTTGAATCTTTCAAATATATTCTAAACTCCTTATCAGGCTGTGAACAGAAGCATCCATCTGATGTCTTAGAGTCATATATTGACTCTACTACAGGTAATACAGCTCTTCACGTGGCCAGTATTTATGGCCGTCTTGATGTGGTGAAGTATTTGACTGTGCAGTTGCATTGTAAGGCAGATGATCGCAACTCTGACAATCAGACATGTCTCCACTTGGCTTCCATTCACGGGAAAGTCGATGTAGTAAAATTTCTTTCGGAACAAAAATTGTGTAAACCACTGCACACTGATCCCTCAGGAAAGACGTCTCTTCACCTTGCTGCAGAGAATAATCAACTGGAAGTACTGCAGTACTATGTGGAAGACTTGAAATTGGATCCACAAGTGAGAGATAACACCTGGAATACATGTTTACACTCAGCCTGTCAAAGTGGACATAGAGAAATTACAGAATACCTTCTTAGCTTCTCAAAGTCTGTCCGATACAATATTGATAAGAACACACCTCTTCACTTAGCTGTTCTAAATGGCCACTTCAGTATCTTAGAATTATTGCTGTCTTCAGCAAGATACAATATTTATGAAAAAAATAAAGAGAAAATGTCAGTTATAGACTATGCTGAACAACTAGACCAAAATACAGATGATACAGACATAGCCAGGCATATTAGAGAAATTTATGGCCTTGAGGCAAACTTGATTCCCAAAATATTTATTGTTGGTTTTCCTGGAACTGGAAAGAGTACGTTGTTTAAAGCTCTTCAGAAAGAATCGGGCTTATTAAGAAAGTTCATCACGGTATCTAAAGTGGAACTGCACACTGTGGGTGTAAAATCGACTGAATTTCAAAGTAAAAAGTATGGTACTGTCCAGCTATATGACTTTGCGGGAGACGAAGAATACCATGCAAACCATCAACTATTATTCCAGAATACACCACTACCAATTGTTATTCTCTTATTCAATCTTACTTGGGGAGAAGAAGAAATCTTTTCTAATTTTAAATATTGGATTCGCCTTATAGCTAACTCCAGATCTGCTTGCTTAAACTTGAAAAAATCCATTAAAGTGGTCATTGTTGGCAGTCATTATAACAAAATTCATAATAACAAAGAATTTTTGAGCAAGATAGAGCAGCGTCTTAAGCTTTTGATTTCACAATTACAGATTGATGAAATTAGTTTTGGAAAAGAATTACTTTTTATGAATTGTAAAAAGGTAGTTTCAAATACAATGGAATGCCTTCAAGACCAACTCCATTCTGTTTGCATTTCGTGTAGAGCAGAAATTGTCAAGCTAATACCATTTAGAATGTCAATAATGTGCCAGAAAGTCTTGGACTTTATCCATGAGAAGATGTCTGAAGAAGTAGCATTCAATTTAAAAACTCTTTGCATCAAAGCGAGAGAAACACAATACATCCCAGAAGTTCTGTCATCCGACAATGAAATTATCGAATATTGCAATGGATTGAGTTATTTTGGCAAAATTTTGCTGCTGAAAGATAATGATGAGCAATTAAATAGCTGGGTAATTCTTAATGAGAATTATCTTTTGTCCAAATTTCATGAGTCAATGAAAATACTGAGTAGTGAATCTGCCTGTAATAAACTAATGTCTTGTGGCTTAGTAAATTTGCAACAACTCAAAAATGAATTTCAAGACAAATTTGAAGTTATATTAGAGTACTCGGAACATTTTCAAATTTGTTCTGAAGTGAACCAAGAATCTTTTTCCATTATTCCAAGTCCACTATTGGATGAATCCCAGTATTATTTCTTTCCCAATTTAATAGTGAGAAGCAATCCAGATACTTTTAATAATCAGCCCAATGACCAGTCGTCTCTTTGCTATGGATGGCAACTGATATATAACGAGCTGCCTTCTCCAAGATTTCTGCAAGTGTTATTTGTTCAGCTTATTGTCCCAGTACCTGGAGCAGGAGATGTACTACAGCCAGTGTATACTGTGTGGAAGAATGGCATACACATAAAGTACAATGACACAACTGAATGCATCATTGAAGTTAGCGACACTCTCACACAATTGCTGTTTTCAATTAAGTGTCGAGTAGGAAATGAGAATAAACTGCTACTAAGACGTTCTCGTTTGGTTGATCTTATCCACTCTCTGTTGATCAAAAACTGTCCTTCAATTACATATAGAGAATATGTGTTTGAACCTCAACACTCATTCCCAATTGATACATCTTTAAAGAAAGTATTACTGAACAGAATAGCAGGTGCCATCATTGAAGGGAGAACAACTGTTGTATCAAGTGATGCATCAGAGTGTCTTGACTTGGCACATGTTCTGTGTTCAGAGCCAGTGTTGAACTTGAGTTTAATACAGTTAAAAAGAATGTATTTGCATCCAGAAGACGCTGTTCCTCATTCAGTGCTGACAAACATATGTAGCACTTGTCCAAATATTTTGAACTTTCAAGATGAGATCAAGTGTTACAAGAATCTTCACCAAGACATTTTTTCTTATAGTATATTTACTGATCGGAATATATGGGTAAGTGATCTATTTTACTCTATAATATCTTGTATTAAATTCAATTATGTGTTGTATAGGAAATAGCAGGTGTGGATTTAAAGCCTCTACCTATATGTAAGTTGTTGCCTCATATTATGGGTAAAATTAACCTCTGTATTGTGTTTATACCAAATATTCCCGTGTGACTAGGTGTACTCATATTTTCCTTTTTAAAATCACTAGTCCAAAATAATTTAATATTAGAGGAAACCATCAAATTGATTGGAGCAATGCTACGGTGATAGACAGACAACAGAATTTGATCCAGAGGTGCTTTCTTAAATCGTACGTAGTACATAAGAACAACCAGACACACATGAACAGGGAGAAAAGGATCACTTCCTGAAATATACAATGCTCTGACCACCTAAAAGCCCTGAGGACAAATCAAAATAAACATGTTTTATATAGATTGAATCTTTCTCACTTAAAGGGGTCTAGAAACAAAGGCAAAATGTAAAGAAGTCTCAGTTGTCGCCAGGGAATTGAACCCAGGACCCCTGGCTTTAGCCACAAGTGCTGTAGCCACTAAGCTACGACAACCCAATACTTCCAAGACCCTCATATTTTTACCTTTATACCTACTGTTGAGTAGTACCACATGCTGCAGTCTTGTACTCAACAGATCACCAATTATAGGGTCAGAACTTGATATTTGTGATGTTAATTCCTCCTTAATCCACTAATTATGACTCCTCTCCGGAAGGGGAGGTGTTTCCATTCGACACCAAAAAGGTGTTCTGACGGCACATAATTGGTGGTCTGTTGAGTACAGACTGCAGCAAGTGGTACTACTCAACAGTAGGTATAAAGGTAAAATGTGAGGGTCTTGGAAGTCATGGGTTGTCGTAGGTCAGTGGCTAGAACACTGGTGACTAAAACCACGGGTCAAGGTTCGATTCTTCTTCGACGACTGATATTATTTCACATTTTTCCTTTGATTCTCTTTAAACCCCTCTAAGTGAGAAAGATTTTTATGAAGGGTCAATGTTTTGTATATCTTAGCAATCAGACTCTGTAGTCATTGTCTATTTTTTATACTATTCAACTGATGATGGCCACTTAAGTGAGAAAGATTCAATCCAGTTTTTATGAAGGGTAATGTTTTGTATATCTTAGCAATACTGTTGATGGCCACTGTGGAGTGGTTGCAATATCTGTTTGCTATTAAATTATTTTAGACTAGTGATGTTACTTGAAAAGGAAAATAGTTGTATTTTATTATAATTGCAAATGTGAAGACTATCTGGCCCATTCTGCTTTGTTCAAAACAACTTAAAATAAGCATTTATAAGACTCAGTATATTGAATTATTGCATTTTTTATTATTTTTAAATTTGATAAAACTGGATTTAGTTATAGGTTTGAAGTTTAATATTACACTTCAGGAAATACATAAAGCTATAGTGAATTATGTGAAGACTATCTGCTTTGTTCAAAACAATATAAAATAAGCATTTACAAGACTCAGTATAATTATTGAATTGTTACATTTTTTGATATTGTTAAATTTGGTATTATAAGAAAACTGGTTTTTGTTATAAGATGTATACAGTGAGCTTGAAGTTACATGTTGTTATTTATGTTGCTGTAATGTATTTATAGTCAAGATAAGGTATGCATTTACACTGGAGGAAGTTAGTCAGTATATATCTAGTGATCGTTCACTCACCTTTACTTTAAAAGAAGGAGAACGTGTCAGAATTCCTTTTAAAGATTCGTCAACTGAAGACTACTGTTATGGACATTATTTTTCTAAATGTGGAGAGAGTTCAGAACCTGTTGTAGTAGAAAATTGTGTTTCGGTATGCAATGTAAGAAAGGAAGATGCTGGCAAATATGAACTGCATCCTAAACACAGCGGATGGAGTGGAGAAGTACAGTTCATTCTGAATGTAGAATGTAAGCTATAAATAGTATTTGTAATTAGATATTTGCATTTCATGTGTTATTTGATTAATGAACAGATGGTCCAATATATCATTTATCAAAAGGAAATCAGCCCTATTTTAAAGTTTATGAAGGAATAACTCAAGTCATTCCATTCAATGTTACTGCTGGAAGCCATCAATGACTCCAGCATGATTGCATGATATGGTTAGCAAATGTCTACTAAAGCTCTTCTACCTACTCTATTTCCTCAAGTGTGCAGATAAAGCATGTCATCTGAAGAATACAAGCTAACTTATTATGATAATGAGGAGAAATGCGCCAGGAAATAATTATCCCATTCAACTTTAAAAAATACAATTTTAGTTGGATGTAAACAAATACTTTAGTAGCATCTTGGTGCTAAGTACTGCATAAAGACAACAATTTAGTGACTGCTAGTAATGAGTGAATGTACAATTGGTGCAGATATTTTAAAATAATTATCTCAGTAAAAAAAAAAAGAAGCTATTATTTGATAGTATGTGTTGTTCTTTTATTAGGTCAACCCAAATACGAATTTCCCAATGCAGTATTCGAAGTGGAGGTAGGAACATCTAAAAATATACCATTTTCTCTATCTTCAACACGTGCATTTCCAGCCACAACTAAACACATAAGCAGATGGAAATAAAGTGTCTTCGAGCAAAAAGTTCCAAACAACTCAAGATACTATATTGCTAAAAAATTTAGAAATAGAAGACTCTGGAACATACGAAATAAGTTTTCACAATGAAGATGGTGGTGAGGGAAAGGAGCTTTTCCAAATTAATGTACTTCGTAAGTTAATGCTGTGTTTATGTTAGCTTCTATAATCACTAATTTAAACACATTCATGCAAGCTCTCTGTAGTCTTTATCTCTAATAACAGCTAAACATGTATTTTGTTGCTTTTGTAGTTGCTGTTGCTTACCAATTGGTATAGCCATTTTTCTCTTTTAAGAGCTTTTCAAATATTACCCGGTTTTATGCTGGCTTTCTATTTTTTTTTTAATCTTATTACTCCATCAAAACTCCTGAAAAAAGCACAAGTTAATGTAATATATCCTGAAGAAATGAGTTATCTTTTTTTAAGTTATGTCATTTTTTCTTTAATCTTATTACTCCTCCTGAAGAAAGCACAAGTTAATGTAATATATCCTGAAGAAATGAGTTATCTTTTTAAGTTTGTCATTTTTTCTGTGATATTTTTGTTATTAAACTTAAAGCTAGGTGTAATTATTTGAGACTCAGATATATTGTTCTACTTTTTAGCTACATCATCTGCTCAATCTCTGAAAAATCAATCAATTAAGCTACAGCATTTGAGAAGTAACAGGGAAAAGTTACTAAAAGCCATGAAATTTGATATCCAATGGTTAGCTGGAGAAATAAATGGTCGTGGTTTACTCTCTGATTACGAATATGAAGATATCACTAATTACAAAAGTGTTCTCAACGATACAGACAAAGCAGGAATAATGCTCAGCTCGCTCCAGAAGAAGTGGACATTGGATTTCAGTCATCTTGATAAGTTTATAGAAATACTCCAATTGAAATCCAGACTTTACAGTGATGCAATCAATATATTACAAGGTACGCAAATATCTCATAATTAACTCTAAGGCTTGAACAAGAATATTATTATGGTTATACTTTTACTTATTCAATTCACTAAATATTGTAACTATTGAAGTAATTTTATGATAGTCTTACATTTTGACTCAGTGGAAGCATCAATGTAATAGCCTTTTATTGAGATTGCTGTGTGTTGCATATTTAGCAATCCTTCATCAACTTAGTTTAATTCTTTGAGCAGCCCTATCTAAGAATGAATTACTTTGGGGGCTAAGCTGACTCTTTATCTGTCAGCTAGTTTTGCCCATGGCCCAACCATTCCCCCCTGTTGCTATGGGCAACACCTGCCAAAGTCCATGCCACCGAAGTAACTATTGTCCTACCTCATCTATTTCCCAGCTTCATTCTAACTAACCCGTATTTAGTACACCCACCACCCATACCTATTTTTCTTTTAACACCCAACCCACTCTACACCCAACCCTCCTTTTTACCAGACTCTGCAAAGTATAAAGAAGGAATAGCAATTGGAATGACATGTGCAACATAAAACACACAAATTTACATATGTTACTCGCCCTTATTCTCTGGTTGACCTGTAGAAGAGACTACTGTTTGGCACTTTGGAGGCTCCCCCGATAGCACTGACGAGAACTTAGCAATATACTCTCTAAGAGTCTTGATATATACTTGGTATGCTGCACTTGACCATCTGCCAAGCATCTTAATTGTTGCTTCTCCCACTCCAAGAGTAGCAGCTGTGGTGGCTGCTCCACACCTGAAACTATGCCCACTGTAGCCCTTGCCGACTTTCCTCTGCTGAGAATTGCCTTTTGAACCTCAGCCACAAACTTTGTCCTCGATAGCGCCTTCCCCTCCCAAGTACAGAACAGAGGTCCTGGCTTCCAACCCCGAATCCTCAGGTAGGTCACCATCACCTGCACTGGACACAACTCATTGCCCGTCTTTCCCACAAATACATCCACACCTTTCCGAAACGGGTCTGTCTTTGAATACTTAAGTCTCACTCGTAACAAGGTGGACACTTTCCTGCTATCAACTGCCAGGTCCCCTACATCCAGATGTGTCGCTTTATCAAAGGTAGTACCCTTTGGTGGTACAGCAATTTCCCCGGATCTCATAAACCCAAAAAAACAAAGGCTTGCTCCCACCTACACCATGAGCCCCACTGGGTTGGCTGATGCAAGCTTGAAGTCTCTGAGAAAGTCAATAGAAATGGGGCGTCACGTTCTTCCCTGAACACCATTCTTAGCCTGGTTGCACTTCACCCCCTACCACCAGCTGAAGTCTAGCCGCCATGTCTGCTATGCCTGGGTCAGCCTTGCCCTCTTCCAAGTGGAGATGTCTAACAGCAGCAAGATAACGCTTGACAGTGCTGTGGGCTATTCCATCCTTCTCGGTGGGGGCATCCCCTATCAGTGAGCAGAACTCTTTGTATCGTTTCTTTCCTGCCCCATATGTTCTCGCAGTGGAGGGAGCCAGGCCTTCTCGGAAAAGTCTGTCCACAGACTTATCCAAGCCTCTGAGGTCCAGTCTGGCTTGATCTAGCACTGCCGCCTGGATTTCTGTTGGCTCTTCTCTTGCCTGTGGATACACATCATGAAAGAAAGTCAATCTGTTCCTGGACAAGGCATCCGCTGCTGTATTATCCCTACCCTTAGTCTGCTGGCAGAACAAGTGGAACTGCCACTTGGCCTCCACGAAAGCCAAGCACGTCTTGAGATGTATAGCTTCAGGGTCTCTTGATGACCCTGAATTCACTTTGCCACCACTGCCGAGTTGTCACACAAGGCCTTCACTGACTGACCCCGCCAACTCTGCCCCCATAACACTGCTGCCATCACTACTGGCAGCAGTTCCTTTGTCATGATGTTGTACTGCTGAGCCTGCCCCAGTCCAAGCCATTCAAGCTGGAACTAATTGCACTCGCAAATTGCCCCATAGCCCCACGATCCTGAGGCATCTGAGACTATAGAAATGGTATTCTCCGGCTCCCGCCTGTTTACCGACGTCATCATGGCCACTCCATTCCATGTTGTGCTAAACTGCCACCACCACTGTAGGTCTGACCTGGCTGCCACATTGAGCCGAATCAGGATCTTGGTAGTGGCCGATAGGTCTATAAGCCTTCTTAGGAAGGAGCGACCAACTCTAATGGCCTTGCACGCATGGCTCAAGAGACCAATTAATGACAGTAGGTCCCTTTTCTTACCGCTCTTTTTGTGCCTCCAGTTACCGAGGCTACCCTGCAGCTTCTCCAGCTTCTTTTGAGGGAGTCTTATGACTAGTTTTTGCATGTCTAATTCCAGCCCCAAAAACGTCATGGACATCTCCACTGGCATACCCACATTGTTGCAGGCTCTTACCATAATCCTCATGTTTTCTGCACACTCCTGAGATCCTTGTGGGCCCATAGTCATGAAATCATCAATGTAATGGTCCAGCCAGGATGCACCTCTCCGCACCATGATCCACTTCATTGCGTTCCCAACTGCTGTAAATAGCAGTGGCGCAGATTTCAGGCCAAAAGGAAGGGTCATGTCCACGTACACCACCCCTATCCCTTTCCATCCCCAACAGAGGCCTGCCCTCAGGATGCACTGGAATATTCTGACATGCTTGCTGACTGTCCATCTTGCCCAGCAGTGGGCCCCTTCCTTTTTCCAGAATCCTGGACATTATATCATCCACCAATATGTATGATTGTGACAACATCTCTTTACTGATATCATCGTTGACGCTCTTGCCTTCCTGAGAGGAGAGGTCAACAATAAGTCGCCACCGATTACCTCCTCCGTTCTTGGGGATCACTCCAAAGGGACTGCAGTGGACACCACCCCTGTCCCTCAGGTCAACCTGCTCCAGACGAACTGCCAGGACTTTGTTGCAAATGTAAGTCTCCACGGCCTCTGGGTGCTCCGCAGCTGACACCATGTTCCTCCTGCTTGATTTCAGCTGGGCCCAACTCCCTTGGAATCCAATTCTAATCCCCTGCTGAATTCCCCTGACTATGTAGTCTGTAAACCACCTGTCCGAGTGGCCTGACAGTTCCTCTTGCCACACCTGCACCTTCAGCGGTGTCTGAATGTCCTCTCTCGAGCACCAGGTTGAGCTGACCACTACTTTCTGCTCTTGGTCCAGGGCCCTCAGCTGATCCCGGTATCGGTACAGGCCTGCAGCCAAATATAGCCCAACTCATTTACCCTATCCACTACATACACCCAGCCCCCCCCCCCAATGAGTGGCTCTACCCCCTTTTAACGGTATCTTATAGCAATCAATGATTCACACAACACAACATGACACATTCTCAGTTTAATGTTAATTCCCTGTAACTGTCTTTGTGGTTGGCTCGTGGCTTCCACTCCGGCCCTAGGCACTTGGCCCACCAGTTTTATCAGGGCACCTTGACACTGGGTGGCCTCCTCCACACTTGTTACACACGTGTCGATATGGGCAATCTGGTGCCCTCGGCAGTCACACCATTAAAACAATTATAATTGTGGCCGACTTGGGGTGACCTGCCTAGCAACTTACTTATCTAACTGCCTGGGGATGGTCCTGGTACCACTGATGTTTCCTGGGGTTTCTCTGCATTGGGCAGTTCTTGCGTGAGTGGTTGACCGAGTGGCAGAGCGTGCACCAACTCTCTCCCTCCTCCATCCTACCTGTAAACATTCTAGTGTAGAGGCGCACATCAACTTCGTCCCACCAGCTCAATCGATCCCCTGTTCTGGCCTGGTGAATCTCCTGGTCATAGAGGACTCATGAGGGCCACTGGAAGGATTTGCTACACTTTGCGATAAGGAACGCATACGCCAAAAACTCCTGGGGCCTACCTGGTTACTCTTTCAGCACCACTGACATCCACAAAAGGTAGCACTGCCATTGTCTGGGATTAACTTTCTGGACCTGGCCAAGTCCTCTGCTCGAATCACCATCAGATTCTCTAGTACATACTGGGCCTCTGGGCCCACCCTGGCTTAAGTCTCGGAGCAAGCCCTGGCTTACCTACTCCGAGTCTCGGGGCCAACCCCAGCTAACCCTTATCGGGTCTCAGAGCCAACCAATGCTACCCCTTACCAGGTCTCAGAGCCAATCCTGGTTTACCCATATCAGGTCTCAACGCTAGCCCTGGCATACCCATCCCGGGTTTCAGAGCCAACCACGGCTCATCATCATCGGGTCACGGAGCCAACTTTGGCTAGCCCTTACCAGGTCTTGAAGCAATTACTGGCTTACCCATATCTAGTCTCAGAGCCAGCCATGGCTTAGCCACTCTGTGTCTCAGAGCCAAACACGGCAACCCTTATTGAGTCTCAAATCTAACCTTATCGGGTCTCGGAGCCACCACGGCTTACCCTTATCGGGTCTCGGAGCCATACTGGCTTACCCATACCAGGTCTCAGAGCCGACTTTGTCATACCCATGTCGGGACTCGGAGCCAGTCCCAGCTTACCCTTACTGGGTCTCAGAGCCAACACTGGCTTACCCAAACTGGGTCTCAAAGTCGTGTACTTTATCAACCACCAGACCATTCTATGGCCCATTTCCTTGTGTCACCCCAACTTTTACATGTTTTTCTTTTCTTATATACATTCTCTACCACCCTGCACACCAGGGAAGTCAAACCCGCCAACGGGTACCCCAGTGTCTAGGTCTTCCTGATGGGGGACCTGTCGCGGTCTTCCGTTAGCGGATTAGGCTCCTGGTCCTCGCTACTCACTGATGCCGATGGATTTCCTGCATCACTCATTTCTCTCTGGCCTGTCTGTCTTCCGCGTATTGCATGCAGCAGAACCCTCTCACTTGAATCCTCCCACTCTAATTCAAGCTCCACCCCTCTACCCCTCTGACAACCTATACCCACTCTAGGCCCCTCAGAGTGGTGGGTCTCCGGCTCCTGGTTAACCTCGGTCAACTTTGTGTCCTCTATTTTTGTTCTTACAAAAATCCATTCAATAGTAAATTTACAAAGAGACCACAGTCTAGTAATGGTATGTTTAGTGCACAAGTTTATGTGTGCATGAAAATATGTTTCTGCTATAGCTTGGAACCTCCGCCAGTTTCTCCTGTACTATGACTCAAGCTGTAGTATAATTTCTTTTTTTTTCAAGTCTCAAAAAATTGCAGTGAGTGGTTACTATATCATGGATATCCTTTACCATTGTATGTAATTTCAAAAAGTTCGCCATTTTTAATACCAGGGTGCTTTTTGTCAGGAGCTACAATTTTTAGATAATCAGAATGGCCTATTTTAATCTACCATTACTTAGGCTAATTAAGGTAAGAAAATTACCATGGATGGGAAATATAAGGTCCAAGTCCCCAGGATAGCCGACATTCCCATTCTTGAAGAATCTATGCATAGTTTTATCAAGCATGTTATTCCTAAAGTGTGAGGGACCTCTCAAGAAGCCCATTTGTTTATCACAGCACTTTCTGAATATGTGGATCTAGATCACATAGAGTTAGTATACCACATCAAGACCTGACTCTTTCCAACTACTATCTCCCTACCTCCGCAATCATCTAGGTTTGACCCATGTTTGGTGCTTCAGCTTACTGAAGTCTCCCTGAATGACCACTTGCACACAGGACCGAACCTTTACCCTTTACTAACCAACATTCTTGTCAGGTTCTGAAGTCACCTTATTGAAATATGTGCAGATATGATATTTAAATAATGTTTTGTGAGTTTTCTAGTCAGAACACAAATCAATTATTTTCTAACAAAGTGACAGACTTTCTGAGTTTGACCACAGCCATTCTTGGCCACTCTACATATTCAGAGGAACCCAAAGCCATCTAATCCGATTTCTATGTCTACACTGAAGCTCCTGCTTTTGAAGAAGCCATGCACCTTAGGGAATAACTCTGCAACTAGCTACATAGAATTAGCAAATGGCGCACCAACAATACCGAGTTAGGACGTTACCAACAATCACTTATGATCGTACGGCCTAAAATTAACTAGCTTTTTCTGAAAAATAAGTCAAAACAAAAAATTCTGGCACACTAAAGGGACTTAAAATGTCCAGTGCAACATTTTAATGCTTGTTGCAATCTTCAAGAGGCCACACGAGATCCGCTTTATGTTGTGGACAGAATGACTGACTGACTGACTGACTGACTGCCTGACAAACTGAGTACTACTGTAACCCTCTCATGTGGGTTCCATAGAACCCGGGCTGGATTTACCACAGAATTGTGGCATGATCAAACTGTCTCCTTGATGTTGCAACAAGCCATTAGTAGCTAACCATGTCACCCTTTCTCAATTATATCATCACTAATTAACACTTTGTCATGGTGCATTGATTCATACTGGAGGCTATTTTATTTATGTCCGTGTATGTGTGAAAATTATTCAGCTAAGGCTGTTGCTATAATGCAACAACAGTAGTTACACCAACTAGCACCTTTCAGGTGTTAATTGTGATATATATTAAAATATAATAATGTATATGGGAATGGTGCATAGACTCATATGTGTGTATATATATATATATATATATATATATATATAGTATAACATATATTCTCCTCTTTTCATCAGCTCCAGGTAAAATTATGTACAATTCAGAAGAAGTTAATAGGAGGACTATACTTCAACAGTTCTTCAGTGGTGTTCCTGAGTCTGCCCTAACTATGCTTAGTGAAGAAGTATCTGATAGAAGTCTTAGAAGAGTTGCATACAAGTTAATACATTGGGAGGAGAAATGCCATCTCTTCAAATTTGAGTGCCAACCTGAAGTCGAAGATATTCGTCTTGTTCACATGGACAAGCCATTTATGCAGAGGTAACTCTATATCCAATCATATCATTGTCTTAGCAAATTGTCTGTTGGGACCACTTATCAGTGCTTGCTCATACTATAGACAATATTTGAATTAGTGTTGTTTTATTTAACTAAAACTAAAACCTTTGGGTATTTTACTTGTTGTAAGAATAACTAAAACTAAGCTGTAGAGAACATGAAACAACTAAAACTAAGTATTTTAGAAGACAATAGATTCAATAATAACTAAAACTACCAGTAGAGTGGATGACATAAACTAAAACTAAGAAAATTTTTATTGCAAACAATTCACCTTGAATTAGGTCATTACTAAATGAAGGTATAAATTACCATCAAGTAATTATTCTCTAAACTATATAAATATATCACTCTTTATATACACTTTGTATAACATATTTCATAGAAATATGCTATTGTTGAAGTTATTTGGAGAAACTATCAGTACTACTTTCTTTAAGGAGTCTCATTATTGAAGAATTTGAGAGACAACGTAAATTAACCAAATCTGAGTCAATTGATAGTATAACTAACTAAATCTACATGATATTGAAGAAAAACTAAAAACTAACTAAATCTTCTGTGAGAATTTGGGAAGAAACTAAAACTAAGGATTCAAGATATTTTTTAAAGTATGAATAACTAAAATTAAGAAAATCTGGAATCTCTAAACCAAAACAACACTGATTGAATCCATGATAATATGTTGTTGGTTTTATTGTGTTATAGGATTGAGGCCCTGTCAAGATGGAGACAGAGGACTTCTACACCTACATATGAGAATCTCCTCAACGTTTGTTTGAAGGGAGAGTTTACCGATTCTGCTGCAGTGTTGGTGGAAATTGTGAAAGAATCCATTGAAATTGAAATGGTTAATGAATCTAGTGAAATTGAAGTAGTAAATGAATCTAGTGAAACTGAAGTAGTGAATGAATCTAGTGAAACTGAAGTAGTGAATGAATCTAGTGAAATTGAAGTAGTAAATGAATCTAGTGAAACTGAAGTAGTGAATGAATCTAGTAAAATTGAAGTAGTGAATGAATCTAGTGAAACTGAAGTAGTGAATGAATCTAGTGAAACTGAAGTAGTGAATGGATCTAGTGAAATTGAAGTAGTGAATGAATCTAGTGAAACTGAAATAGTGATGTAGAGTAAACAGCTCCTGATACTGGAACTTATGTAAAACTCAATCTTCATTGTTGTTAGTTTCAAATAATACAGAATCAATATTTCAGCATCAGCTTTAACAACAGTCAAATATTTTGTGAGACCACCCTCTACCTATCAATGACAATATAATGACTTTTGAATGACATTAGCTATCATGCACACACCTTGTACTTGTTAATTTTGTCTATAGAGTTATGTTCTTTGTGTCAATGGTCTTTTGTTACTATTTTTTTTCATTATGTGATTATCAATTACACTTTCCCAGCCTGGATGGCAAGTTATATATTCTTTTGTATCATTTGTTCAGTTCTTACCTTGTCTAGTCGTGTGTACATTACCTTTACTCTTGCTTGTTCTTAATTTATTATTATACTAAAACTTATTAAAGCAAGCATTACCTTAGGTTGTACGGCGGCTAGCTACTAAGTAGAACTCTGGTGGCAGCATTGCCTGGGGCAGAGAGTTAGCAATACAGCTTTGTTTCCGAGCTCACTACAACTTTGAATGAGTGCACAGTCGTGAGGGAGAAAGGATCAGATCCCCACAGGGATGCTTTATTCACCCCCTCCCCTCCTCCCCCCCCACATATTTTAATATTCTTAGGCCTTTTTTCCATCATTATTTACATACCTGCAAGTACCCCGCCACATAGTGGCGCTTGATGTATTGCAAAGTAAGAATGCAGTAGCACAAGTTATCTTACTCAGTTATCATTCTCTAGCATTGGTTAAGGTTACATTACTTTCCCTCGCCTACTCTCTTTTTTCTGAACTATCTGAGCTATTCTTCTACCCACCTCTCTTAACTTCAGCTCTTTTTCTCGAGTCATGGAGCCCCCTTTTACTTTGCCTATCTCTCCTGCTTCTGAATTTCTGTACTGAGAAATTTTGTCTTTTATTTCGTACTTTAGCCTTTCTTTTGAAAACTAACCCCCGCCTTTACTCGTCTGTTTCACCCGCTTTTTAGTTATAATTAATCGCTCACCTTTTTGCCTTCTCTTCCCTTCCATTTTAAACCTACACACCTTACCTCGCCGATTCCATTCGCTTTTCAGTTATGATTAATCAACTTTCATCTCCCATTCCAACAACAGATTCACCAAATGTTTCAGTACGTTTTATATGGTTTATCAAGTTAAATATAATAAAGCATGACTTCATGTTATATACAGGTCAATATTGAGTATAAAAGTGGACTGAAGGCTTACTATAATGTCTTCTCACAAAACGAAGTCTATTTTAGGTAGCCAAGATATAGCTGATACGAAAAAGTTCACTTGGAGTAAAGTTCTAGATGAGCTTTCATTAAATGCTCCAATTCTTCATTCGTTGCTACTATCTTGCACATACCGACGTAGACCTCGAATGAACAGAGATGCTATTGTAGGCATGTGTAGTGCCATTCTGCTCAAATTCCGGTATTCAAGAGTTCAAAGAATTTTGTCTTTGATCCTTCGTGCCGGAAGTAGTGGAAAACAGGTATGAATTTTTAAAGTTTCTATGCTAATTGTGTTTTGTATGTTCTTTATCTCAGGTGTATGAACGACTGCAGAAGGTCAATGTGTGTATGTCCCATGTAACAACTAACAGGCTAATGAATCTGATAGGAGTTGGACACGATACACTGATGAAGACTTGGAGGGACAAACTTGTAGCAGATCTTAAGGAAGGACTTGGAGAGGTTGGTTGCGACAATCAAACTAAGCAACTTTCATTTGATGTATGTTTTCACAGGAGGATCAATTTTTATCAAGTCAGTGGATTGGGACAGTTTCAGAGGATGCGCTGTTTGATTCTGTTCAGAGTCCACTTCTGAGTCCCACTCCTCCACCACTTCTAGTGCCCAAACACCTCAGTTTTCACCATTGTCTTCCTGCTACAAGTGAGGCAAACGTTCCAAAACAGCTAGGATACAAGCTCATTGGTGACAGTATTGACAAAGGAGTGAAAGCGAGGTTTATGAGAGTCGAAGATCACAGCAACAAGTCATTGCACTACTTTCATGCCTGTGCAATTGAAAATCGAGTTGATCTCAGGGAATATCCTGATGAGCGCCCACAAGGATGTGAAGACTGTCCTAAACGTCGAGCATTAAGGCTATTACCATCAGCAGAGGATGACAAAGAACTAAGACTTAATATTGGGACTATTATTGGTCGAATTCTGACACAACACATGCCGTATTTCAAGCTGACGTTTGAGGACATTGTGAAATGGCATATACCACATAGTATTCTTCTGAAATGTCATCAAAGTCCATTGTAGTAAGTAATTGTAATTAAAGTCCTTAATTTCTTGTATTAACAGGATGTTCAATTGCTATTAGGACTTGCAAGTGTCACTTTTATGTTTGAAACTGAGATCGTCCCTCTTCTCATGTCCAACCTAGGAATAGTCAATAGGGTTAATTAGACCATCTATTCATGAACAACTAATATTCTCAAGATTCCAAATGTTATGTGATTACTATCCACTATCTCAGGGAATTAGCTAAGGGCACAAGTAAAATTCCTCAATGTCTCTTACATGTTATTAGGTGCCCCTAGGTGTTCTAGCAAAGAATGAAAATTTGGGAGATGACATGGTTGACATCATGCTACACTTGCATCAGTATGTTCCTCTAACGCAAACAACAAAACAATTGTTTGTTCCAAGTATTGGAGAAGAGGTTGATATATCACTCAAGCATCACTTCACCCGATCCTTTTAGGCAGTGATCAACTGCAGTGGTTATATAATAACACAATGTAAACAGTAAGATATCTGGAGGTTACGCTTACTGTTTATTGTATCCTGGAGGGTGGTTTACATGTTTTACATGTAAACCCTTTACCTCATGCATTTGTGATTAGATTGACTCCCCTCTCCGTTCAGATTTCCCACGTGTTCAATAAAGTTTAACCAGACTGAGAGTGTGTGGGATTTCTCAGGTGGCAGCAACTTTGGAGGAAAAGGTGGTCAGAGCTGAGACACTGTTCTGCTCTACTCTCATTCTGCTCCTACCTGTGGGTCGAGGCTGCAGAACAGAGGCTGATCCACATGCCAATTCCAAATCTTACCAGCTACTGAGACATGTCATTGGTCTATTCTTCTTAATGATAATGCCTCGGGACTATTTGTGACCAGAATGGAAATTCCAGGCTAATACTTCAGTTCTCACGAAGTCTCCCTATCTTGCATTTTTGTCATGGCATCCCTTTTGCTGAAATTGCTGTTTTATTCATTATATCCAAACATGATTGTACCTGCCTCTTCATAAAAAAAGTTGTGCTGGAGATACTCCCTTCGTAGCATGAGATGTAATATTTCAATATCGCATCAAAAATCTCATTAATTTCTGACTCGGTGTCCCAATATCATTCTTCCCCACCTGTAAAGCACGCTTAAGTGTTTGGACAAATCATTCAGCATCATCATTAGTTAATGGGTGATACAGAGCTATGTTCTGTAGCATTTGATGCAATTTCCTGACCTGAATGATTGTATGCAAGTTGATACATTTTCTCCTTTTACCTGGTTATGGGAACTGCAATTATTCAGCTATCACCAGACATTGGGGGGGTTCAAATGGCTCTTTTTGTGATGAAGTAGCCCACACATAGATGATTTAGCAGGTGCTAGTTTATAGGTTACTCAAGGGTCCATAGCTTCTTGGTCTTACCACAATGAGAAATACTGTGGTCTTTCTCGTGTCCCCTTTGATATTGCTGTTCCCCATATTATGCTGGAAAATGAACCTACAGTCCAGGGGTGGATCCAGCACTGGCGACAGGGAGGGGCCCAAATTTCATTAGGTCAAAACTTACGAAATTAGCTAAAATATTTTTTGTATGAAGTCATGAGTGAACAGCACAAGTTAGCATGCAATTGTCCTGTGAACTGTATAATCCCTTATTGGTACATTCATCCTTATAATTTTTCCAAAACTTGGTTGGGAGGGGGGGGAGCTGGCCCCCTCCCCCCCCCCCCCCCCCCCCCCCCCCCCCCCCCCCCCCCCCCCCCAGGATCCTCCCCTGAATGCCCTACACTTTTGTTTATCTATAATGCTGAAAATTGTGCTGCTGGCATAATGTGGACTTCCCTAGTTAGCTACACACATCTTGCCTTTCCACCATGTAATAACTTGTATATCTGAAGTAAGCATCTACTCACAATTAGCTAGCTCATAGCTTAAAACGTTGCATACCATACATCTTGTAAAGTTCTTAATATTCGTTCAGATAGCTAGCTAGCCACCTAGCTATAGCTAAGTATTTCTGAAAGAAATGCCAACAACTCTTCATAGCTACATTATTTACATGGTCACGTCCAGTAGCTAAAATACTTCAATACAATTTGCGTCCTCATGATTCTGGAGTATACTTGTGTATATGAATGAGCGACTGTTTATGTTTAGAAAACTAATGCCATGAGATTCACTTCATAGCTAATTTATAATGCAACAAGTAGAGTTTCTAGCTAAACTTATAGACAATTATTAGTGAAGTGTAGTTCAAATAGCTTGTTAGTTTATTCATAAGTACATTACCTACTGTTGATCACCTAGATATAAACATTTGCATTTTAGTTACATCAAATTTATTTTGTCTCCCTACAACATCCCCAACCAACTATAACTGGTAAAGGGATTTTATTCACAATGTTTATATTCTAACCCGTCCACATGGTGCTTCACCTAAGGTGAGTTTCATTATAATAATACTTCGTATATAATAATAAATAAGCTTTTTTATATGATTTTTTTTTTGGTATTTGGCATTGTGTTTATGGTATTTTGATATGAAGTTTGGTGATGTTTTTGGTAGCTATTTGCTATAGCTAAAGTTTGGTGTGTGTTGGTATATGATATGAAGTTTGGTGTTGTGTTTAGTATTTGATATGAAGTTTGGGGATATGTTTGGTATTAATAAAGCTTGGTGTGTGTTGGTATATATGAATTTTGGTGTTGTGTTTGGTATTTGATATAAAGTTTGGTGATGTGCTTGGTATTTGATATGATGTCTGGTGTTGTGTTTGGTATTTGATATAAAGTTTGGTGATGTGTTTGGTATTTGATATGATGTCTGGTGTTGTGTTTGGTATTTGATATAAAGTTTGATGAAATAGGGATAAAGTCTTAATATTGGTTGAAACGTTGACATGAAGAATGGCTGTATGAAATTTGATAGAGGTTTTAACGATAGATTAAATGGTAATTGGTGTATGGTTTTGTCCACAATGGCTTTCCATACAGCCAATATTAGTAACTTTTATTAATAAAGCTATTTCCTTTTTGTTTATTGAATTATGTAATTTTCAATGTTCTTTAACAATACAATGATTAAGTCATTTCCTTTTTGTTTATTGAATTATGTAAATTTCAATGCTCTTTCACAATAAAATGATTAATAAAACCATTTCCTTTTTGTTTATTGAATTATGTAATTTTCAATGTTCTTTCACAATAAATGAGTAATAAAGAATTTCAACTTCTGAATAGAGCTTGAGCTTGGACTTAAGTCTGATTCGAAATTGATAGGCTTGGGCTTGAGCTTAAGCTCTAAAAATCTATGAAGGCTTGAACTTGGACTTAAGCTCTTAATTACAGGGCTTGGCCCAACACTGATTAGAGCAGCTTCTAAAATAGCACCTGGGAGTTTGGGGAGCCCCTACAGCTAACTTTACATCTGTGAGCTACTGATCCTAGTACAAACTACCACAGTGAAGACATCTAGTGTAGAATAAACCATTTATTACACTTGTCAGAGTGGTATGGCTAGATATTTCACTCTCAGGCTATATTTTCACTTGCCTCTAGCTCATGAAAATAAATTAGCCTGCTCAGTGAAATATTTTGCCATAAGTATATATATATATATATATATAAACATCCACCATTCCCTGTACGACTTCAAATTAGTGTAATTATAAATAAGGTTTTAAATAATTTCTGTGATTCACATATCACTAATCTACAAAATTATTTGGCGATATTGATAAAAGCATATAATAATATAGGGTAAGTTCACTTGAAATTTTGTGCAAGGGACATTCCCTATTTATAGATAGAGAAAGAGAGAGAGAGAGTGTGTGTGTGTGTGTGTGTGTTGGATGAAGATACTCCTCTAAGAGTCGCACTTAGCCATAGTATATAGGGGCAAGAAATGCTATGAACCAAGTTAATCTAGAGTCTTACAACTATATTTTGTTTCAATAAGCTACTCTTCTCACTAACTAGCTATCATTCTTAATGATTATCAATGGATATGGGACTTGTCATAAAAATGACACCCCAATTATAGCTATTACACTTGCAGTGTAATAGTTGACATGACAATGACATAGTGATGCCATTTGTCATGTCAGTGCCTACTAGTTTATATTTCAATGAAATATGTGAAATTACAGTAGCAGTGTAAATACTGAATCATATCTCCCAGAAGAGAGCATCACACACAAACTAGTTTGTGCTGGTTTATTACACCACTTTGAATGCTAAGCCTAGATGAATTCCGGCTGAGTGGTGTTGAAGGGATGCCTTTGACTTGACCAGGCCATCTGCAACTTTAGTAGAGGAGAGGTTGAGAACTCAGTTGATAAACAGCAGAAATGATGCAATTAGAAGATGATATGCATTAAGAACCTGGAAAGAGGACAATGAGTATTAGTGAGGAGTGTGTAATGTTCTTGTTAGCGTAGGTTCAAATAACAACACTTAACACGTTCGCAACTTCATTATTGTCAGACAAGCGTATATATGTGAGGGCAGTGCAATGCGCTGATGACACACAAAAGAGCCGGCTAACCCAGTAACAATAATGAAAACCAGTCATGCATGAATTATAAGAGTTTATAGTTCAGGATAATACAAATTGCTCATGGGGGACCCATGTGGGTGACAAGATCTTGTAGCAATATGATGGTACCGGTGCTGTACAAGATGCAAGTGAAAAAACAAGTTAAAAACAACATCTGGACAAGTTATCGACACTTCTGGGCTAGGAAAGGCCGCATAAACATTATGATGGAGCTGAAACTGCCTGCTGACCTTAGAGACATTGAAAGATTAATCCAAACATCACCTCTGTAGCAATTAAGTTGACATTGCTCAAGAAAGAAAGAAAGACGTATGTTGTGTGAATGTTGGCCTCTTGATTGCACTTCTATTGTGAAAGGTGTTACTCTCTATCGGGGGTGGCTGTATTACTGTGGTACGAGCAAGTAATATCCAACGCGCACATTTTGCAGCTTGCAGCGCATGCCCACGCGAGAGTTATGCCCACGCGAGAGTTTTGCCTACTAAACCGTTACTTCATTAGTAACAGGTTAGGTTTGTATCTTGTGTACGCGCTGTATAGAGTCATTTTTCTGGTTGGAGGAGTAAGCTCAGAGTTCTTTCTTGAATCGCCTCGCCTGCATTACAAGGTTAGTTGATGTCTTTTCCTTGTAACTGTAGCTATCGGTGTGCCCTAAATAAAAACCCAGTATCAATGGCTATTGTTAGGTTGTAGCTACACACGGTTCGTACAAATCAATGTTGTGGTAGCTTAGCAATTAAATGCTTATTCTTAAAAGATTAGAATAGGATGGGGAGTAGTGTCATGTAGCCATGCTTATAACAAAACTGCACAAAAGGGTGTAGTAAACTGGCTTAGCTATAGTAAAATACCTATTGTAGCTTCTGCTGATTTTGGAAGGAAAGAATAGAGAGGCAGTGATGCTCATTTGAGGGAGGGGAAACAATTCTGTTTGGGGAAACAACTCTGTGGGAAAGCGGGAGGGGGGAGGGAGGGGGGGGCAATTCCATTTAGAGGGTAGAAAAATATTAATAGACAGAGATTGGGGAGGCACAACTACGATACAGTGCAGCCACAATTGCAAATGACTTTTTAAAAAGATGGCCTACTATTAGCGAGTGATAGCATGGGTAACCTTTTTCTTGACAAAATAGAGTGAGATGCATACATAATTATATTGTAAACGATATATATATATATATTTTTTATCTACAAAAAATCTATCTTCTTTTTTACTTGCATGAAATTTTCTTTGTGAAACATCGCCGTCTAACAAAGACTGACACAGAGAATTCTTTATTTGAGTATAAGGCTTGTCTTGTGAGCATCACATGATATCATCACTCTGTCACCACTTTTTTTTGTTTGAAAGGGAATGCACTTCTTGTTGTCAGTATCCTCTAATTTTTTGTCTTTTTGCACTGTTCAAAACTGTAACTATGGTATAAAATAGTTAAACCATGGCAACTCTAGGAATTATCGCTTCATAAACTGCAACCGCCCTCAGAATCAGGGCAGTTATCAGCAACAAATCCTCGAATCCATGGTTTAACTATTACTCAAATTGATACAAATGATTAGTTCAAGATTGGTAGCACTAATTTCTTCCTTTTTACTTTACTAGAATATGTTTTTTGAATTTGTAGTAACGTTGTCTCCATGGAAAATTGTTCAGATTGTGCTTTTGAAAATGATGACTACTTTACATCGAGTACTGGTATATATTTAGACTTCCACCAAAGAAATATGTCAAAGGTAAAGAAAAAATTAATTGGTAATCAATATAATTTGAAGAATTTAAAGTTTGAAGCAAGATTATCATTACTTGAAGCAGCTGCTAAATCTGACTTAGATATTTTCAAGACTCTCCTGACAACTGTTTCTGATATTAACTGTTATATGTGTGGATATTATGGCTTGTTATATATCACCATTAGTCAAGGTTATGGAAGATTAGCTAGTATATTAAAAAGCTGGTTTCATGACATTGATAATGACCTTTCTTGTTTTTTGATTGAGCATTGCATGGAAGATAAGACAGACATCAATAAAACGGCTGTGTTTGCAGCTTGTTTTGATGGTCACTATACAGAAATGTGTACATTTATCAATGACAATAAAAATTTGATACCAAATTATACAAATTTAAATGGCTGGAATTTGTTACATGTTGCCAGTATGGTGGGGGACAAAAGAATAGTAGATTTTTTACTATCAGAAACTAACTATATAAATACTGAAGACAAAAAACGCAATACTCCACTTCATATGGCATGCATAAAGGGTGATATGAAAATTATAAAGTCCATGGCAGTTCACAGGGAATTCCCAGTTAATGTTATGCTGGAGACACCACTCCATGTAGTTTGTCAATATGGCCATTGCAATGCTGTGAACTATTTCATTAATAATATGAATTGGAAACATGCCCGCTTAGATCAATATGGATATACACCATTGCACACAGCAGCTATTGGTGGTCATTTAGATGTCATCGAATATCTCTGTACAGCCACCGATTCCAATGTAGACTCATTAAGTTACGCTAAAGAAGCACCAATTCACTTGGCTTGCAAAAATGGCCACTTGAGATTAGTGAAGTATTTCATTGAAGACATGCTATGTGATGTGATGGTTACAGATGGGAAGGGCAACTCAATCACTCATTTAGCTTGTCAGTATGGATTTAATGACATTGTAGATTACCTTGTCAGTTTTCCACACAATGATCTGTATTTAAAAAATAATGATGGAATGGTTCCACTGCATATAGCATGTAAATATGGTCACATAAATATAGTTAAAGAAATTGCCCATAAGACTTCAATAAATCTATTGGATAACAATCGAGAGTCACCCTTACATCATGCTTGCAGAAGGAACAGTCTTGAAATAGTAAATTTTTTATTGCATTCGAATTGCAGGGTCAATATGACAAATTGTGAAGGATTCACTGCAATTAATATTGCTGTGTCCCTTAATCATATATTAATTGTAAAGTATTTGATGATAAATACAACCTGTGACATAAATGTGGAAAAGCTAAAACTTCTAAAGCCTATTGAAATAGTCGAAGTCTTGAAACAAAGAATGGACAAAATTTGGTTGTTTCTTATTCAAGCATTAAATAAAAGAAATTTCATCCTAACAGGAATTATACTAAAAAACTTCAAGTGTGATTCTTTTGGTGATACAGCTATGCACTATGCTTGTACTGCTGGGAGTGAAAAATTGGTCAAACTTTTAGAGCAAGAAGGGCATTTGTATATTCACCAAAAAAATCACAAAGGCTCGACACCTTTCCAAATAGCATGCCAAAATGATGATATCATTATATTTCGTTACAATTTTCTAGATCCAGTAGAATTTGATTCCATTCTGATAGCTCAGCCTTCATTGCTCTGGGAGGCATGCAGACTGGGTTCTTTTACTGTGGTTAAGTACTTGATTGAAGTTAAACTATGTAACACAGCAGTTGTGGATGACAATAATTGGACATTGCTACATTGTGCAGCTAGCCAAAGTAATTCTTTTACTTTGCTTCCGTACTTGGTACAAAATATTCAATTAGATTTGCTAAGTCTTAGCACATGTGGCCAGACACCACTTCATGTGGCATACACATGCAAAAAATGGCGCAATGTGAAGTATTTAATCAGCATGATGAAAATATATAGGCAACAAAGTGATATGATGCGCTCATTTTTTGATGCAGTGTTCCAAACCCCTGAACTCAGTATAATCAAATCCTTGAGCTCAATTTTAAGGTTCATATATTACATTGATAGAAATGGCAATAACCTGCTTCATGTTGCAGCAAGTTATAAAAATCTAAGCATACTTGATTTTCTATTTTCAGTGTTGACTGAAGATGAGCGATTATTTTATTTACTGCAGAAAAACAACAATGGGATGTCACCACTTGCCTTAGCCTGTTCAAAAGGAGTTTTGTGTACCATTCATTCTTTATTTTCTAATATCGATCTCAGTGCTTCTTCTTTTCATTGGAGTGTTCTTGATGGAGCCTTTGAAAAAAAACATCTTGATATAATTATCTTTTTTTGTAATAGGTATGAATATGATATTGATGGATCAACTGCTTTACATCATGCATGCAGTTTGGGTAATTTAGAAGTGGCATGTTACCTTATAGCAAAAGGATATGGTGACCTACTTGTAAAAGATAATGCAGGTCACACTTCACTTGATTGTGCATGTATCAAAGGGCATCTAAATATACTCAAATACTTTTCCGAATATCTCAGGAACTCCACTTTTCAGAAAACAAGCTCACCTTTACTTTTAGCATGCAAAAATGGACATGTTCATATTGTTAAGTATTTATTTGAGAAACAACTGTCTTTGCAATCAATCGAAGATAACAGAATGGCTATACTTAAAAGTGCTTGTATGAGTGAAACATGCTCAATCATTCGGTACTTTATTGATTCTGGTTTTTTGGAATTGATAAGTGATGAGACCACAAGTCTTCTTCACACAGCTTGTGAAAATGGCTGGTTAGAAACAGTGAAATACTTTTTACAGAATTTTAAAGCTACTGAAAGTACCAATGACAATCCAACTCCTTCGAAAGTTGATTCATTACAATATTTATCTCAGTCCCGAAAGATTTACCAAAAAGACAATGGATATACTCCGCTTCACACTGCTGCTAGGTATGGACAAGTTGAAGTAGCTTTGCACTTGCTAAAAACTCCATTTTTGTGGGTTCAAGACAACGATGGCTGCACACCTCTACATATAGCATGTAATTTTGGAAATATTGATTTTGTAAAAAACATTTGTTCAGAAGTCATTGTAATAATTAATAATGTACATGCTTACAATAATTTGATTGAATCAACAGACAATAGTTTGTCTACCATTTTGCATCATGCTTGCTGTCACCACAATTCTTGTGACTCTTTCGAGGTTGTCAAGTATCTATTAAATGAGTTAAAATTGAATCCACATTTGAAAGATAATAATGGCATGACAGCACTTCATCACAGTTGTGCATCTGGTAATCTGGAAGTAGTCAAGCTGTTAGTGAAGTCCTGCAACACTACAGAATGTGATTCTGAAGGTCAGACTCCTCTTCATCATTGTGCTGCTTGTGGCCATCTTGATATAATCAAATACTTGGTGTCCCTTGGAATCACTGACATAATGAGTCCAAATACAAGCAATAACACTCCATTACATGTTGCTGTTATCTTTGATAGACTTGATGTAGTAAAATATTTTCTTGATGGCAATTTTGGCGACCCTAACTCTAAAGGTGAATATGGTAAAACTCTACTAGTCATTGCAGCTTCCTACAAATGTACTCAAACCTTTAACTATCTGTTTTTCCGACAGGCTAAATGTGATTTTCATATTGCGGACTGTACTGGGCAAATGATTATTTGCTATGCTTACGACTGGGAGAGAAAAGATGTGATAGATAAATTGGTGTTTCTTTCGAAAATTTCTTTTTCTACTAATTGTCATAAAGCTATGTCACTTCTATATTCTGCAGCTGAAGATAATCATTTTGAATCTTTCAAATACATTCTCAACTCCTTATTAGGCTGTCAACAGAAGCATCCATCTGATGTCTTAGAGTCATATATTGACTCTAGTACAGGTAATACAGCTCTTCACGTGGCCAGTATTTATGGCCGTCTTGATGTGGTGAAGTATTTGACTGTAAAGTTACATTGTAAGGCAAATGATTGCAACTCTGACAATCAGACATGTCTCCACTTAGCTTCTGTTCACGGGAAAGTCAATGTTGTAAAATTTCTTTCGGAACAAAAATTGTGTGAACCACTGCACACTGATTCCTCAGGGAAGACATCTCTTCACCTTGCTGCAGAGAATAATCAACTGGAAGTACTGCAGTACTATGTGGAAGACTTGAAATTGGATCCGCAAGTGAGAGATAACACCTGGAATACATGTTTACACTCAACATGTCAAAGTGGACATAGAGAAATTACAGAATACCTTCTTAGCTTCTCAAAGTCTGTCCGATACAATATTGATAAGAGCACACCTCTTCACTTAGCTGTTCAAAATGGCCACTTCAGTATCTTAGAATTATTACTGTCTTCAGCAAGATACAATATTTATGAAAGAAACAGACAGAAAATGTCAGTCATAGACTATGCTCAACATAACACAGACATAGCCAGGCATATTAGAGACATTTATGGCCTTGAGGCAAACTTGATTCCCAAAATATTTATCGTTGGTTTTCCTGGAACTGGAAAGAGTACGTTGTTTAAAGCTCTTCAGAAAGAATCGGGCTTATTAAGAAAGTTCATCACGGTATCTAAAGTGGAACTGCACACTGTGGGTGTAAAATCGACTGAATTTCAAAGTAAAAAGTATGGTACTGTCCAGCTATATGACTTTGCGGGAGACGAAGAATACCATGCAAACCATCAACTATTATTCCAGAATACACCACTACCAATTGTTATTCTCTTACTCAATCTTACTTGGGGAGAAGAAGAAATCGTTTCTAATTTTAAATATTGGATTCGCCTTATAGCTAACTCCAGATCTGCTTTGTTAAACTTGAAAAAATCCATTAAAGTTGTCATTGTGGGAAGTCATTATGACAAAATTCATAATAATAAAGCGTTTTTGAGCAAGATAGAGCAGCGTCTTAAGCTTTTGATTTCACAATTACAGATTGATGAAATTAGTTTTGGAAAAGAATTACTTTTTATGAATTGTAAAAAGGTAGTTTCAAATACAATGGAATACCTTCAAGACCAACTTTATTCCATTTGCATTTCGTGTAGAGCAGAAATTGTCAAGCTAATACCATTTAGAATGTCAATAATGTGCCAGAAAGTCTTGGACTTTATTCGTGAGAAGATGTTTGAAGAAGTAGCATTCAATTTAAAAACTCTTTGCATCAAAGCGAGAGAAACTCAATACATCCCAGAAGTTCTGTCATCCGAGACTGAAATTATTGAATATTGCAATGGATTGAGTTATTTTGGAAAAATTTTGCTGCTGAAAGATAATGATGAGCAATTAAATAGCTGGGTAATTCTTAATGAAAATTATCTTTTGTCCAAATTTCATGAGTCAATGAAAATACTGAGTAGTGAATCTGCCTATAATAAACTAATGTCTTGTGGCTTAATAAATTTGCAACAACTCAAAAATGAATTTCAAGACAAATTTGAAGTTATATTAGAGTACTCGAAACATTTCCAAATTTGTACTGAAGTGAACCAAGAATCTTTTTCCATTATTCCAAGTCCACTATTGGATGAATCCCAGTATTATTTCTTTCCCAATTTAATAGTGAGAAGCAATCCAGATACTTTTAATAATCAGCCCAATGACCAGTCGTCTCTTTGCTATGGATGGCAACTGATATATAACGAGCTGCCTTCTCCAAGATTTCTGCAAGTGTTATTTGTTCAGCTTACTGTCCCTGTACCTGGAACAGGAGATGTACTACAGCCAGTGTATACTGTGTGGAAGAATGGCATACGCATAAAGTACAATGACACAACTGAATGCATCATTGAAGTTAGCGACACTCTCACACAATTACTGTTTTCAATTAGGTGTCAAGTAGGAAATGAGAATAAACTGCTACTAAGACGTTCTCGTTTGGTTGATCTCATCCACTCTATGTTGATCAAGAACTGTCCTTCGATTACATATAGAGAATATGTGTTTGAACCTCAACACTCATTCCCAATTGATACATCTTTAAAGAAAGTATTACTGAACAGAATAGCAGGTGCCATCATTGAAGGGAGAACAACTGTTGTATCAAGTGATGCATCAGAGTGTCTTGACTTGGCACATGTTCTGTGTTCAGAGCCAGTGTTGAACTTGAGTTTAATACAGTTAAAAAGAATGTATTTGAATCCAGAAGACACTGTTTCTCATTCAGTGCTGACAAAGATATGTAGCACTAGTCCAAATATTTTGAACTTTCAAGATGAGATCAAGTGTTATGAGAATCTTCACCAAGACATTTTTTCTTATAGTATATTTACTGATCGGAACATATGGGTAAGCGATCTATTTTACTCTATAATATCTTGTATTAAATTCAATTATGTGTTGTATAGGAAATAGCAGGTGTGGATTTAAAGCCTCTACCTATATGTAAGTTGTTGCCTCATATTATGGGTAAAATTAACCTCTGTATTGTGTTTATACCAAATATTCCCGTGTGACCAGGTGTTCTCATATTTTCCTTTTTAAAATCACTAGTCCAAAATAATTTAATATGAGAGGAAACCATCAAATTGATTGGACAAATGCTAGGGTGATAGACAGCCAACAGAATTTGATGCAGAGGTGCTTGCTTGAATCGTAGTACATAAGAACAACCAGACACACATGAACAGGGAGAAAAGGATCACTTCCTGAAATATACAATGCTCTGACCACCTAAAAGCCCTGAGGACAAATCAAAATAAACATGTTTTATATAGATTGAACCTTTCTCATTTAAATGGGTCTAGAAACAAAGGCAAAATGTAAAGAAGTCTCAGTTGTCACCAGAGAATCGAACCCAGGACCCCTGGCTTTAGCCACCAGTGCTGTAGCCACTAAGCTACGACAACCCATTACTTCCAAGACCCTCATATTTTTACCTTTATACCTACTGTTGAGTTGTACCGCATGCTGCAGTCTTGTACTCAACAGACCACCAATTATAGGGTCAGAACTTGAAATTTGTGATGTTAATGCCTCCTTAATCCACTAATTATGACTCCTCTCCGGAAGGGGAGGTGTTTCCATTCGATGCCAAAAAGGTGTTCTGACGGCACATAATTGGTGGTCTGTTGAGTACAGACTGCAGCGAGCGGTACTACTCAACAGTAGGTATAAAGGTAAAATGTGAGCGTCTTGGAAGTCATGGGTTGTTGTAGGTCAGTGGCTGCAACAATGATGACTAAAACCACGGGTCAAGGTTCGATTATCCGTCGACAACTGATATTTTTTCACATTTTTCCTTTGTTTCTCTTTAAACCCCTCTAAGTGAGAAAGATTTTTATGAAGGGTCAATGTTATATATATCTTAGCAATCAGACTCTGTAGTCATTGTCTATTTTCACTGTGGAGTGGTTGAAATGTCTATTTGTTATTAAATTATTTTAGACCAGTGATTATACTTAAAAAGGAAATTAGTTTTATTTTATTATTTTTATTGATAATTGCAATTGTGAAGACTATCTGGCCCATTCTGCTTTGTTCAAAACAACATAAAATAAGCACTCAGTATATTGAATTATTGCATTTTTTATTATTGTTAAATTTGGTATTATAAGAAAACTGGTTTTAGTTTTAGGTTTGAAGTTTAATATTACACTTCAGGAAATACATAAAGCTATAGTGAATTATGTGAAGACTATCTGCTTTGTTCAAAACAATATAAAATAAGCATTTACATGACTCAGTATATTGAATTGTTACATTTTATGTTATTGTTAAATTTGGTATTATAAGAAAACTTGTTTTTGCTATAGGATATATCTATATATACAGTAAGCTTGAAGTTACATGTTGTTATTTATGTTGCTGTAATGTATTTATAGTCAAGATAAGGTATGCATTTACACTGGAGGAAGTTAGTCAGTATATATCTAGCGATCGTTCGCTTACCTTTACTTTAAAAGAAGGAGAAAGTGTCAGAATTCCTTTTAAAGATTCATCAACTGAAGACTACTGTTATGGACATTATTTTTCTAAATGTGGAGAGAGTTCGGAGCCGGTTGTAGTAGAAAATTGTGTTTTGGTATGCAATGTAAGAAAGGAAGATGCTGGCAAATATGAACTGCATCCTAAACACAGCGGATGGAGTGGAGAAGTACAGTTCATTCTGAATGTAGAATGTAAGCTACAAATAGTATTTGTAATTAGATATTTGCTTTACATGTGTTATTTGATTAATGAACAGATGGTCCCATATATCATTTGTCAAAAGGAAATCAGCTCTATTTTGAAGTTTATGAAGGAACAACTCAAGTCATTCCGTTCACTGTTTCATCATTTCCTGTCCTCCCTCTGGATATTAAGCATACAATCACATACTTCAATGGCCCACAGGAAGTTCCTGCTACTACCAGGTTTGAAGTGAAGGACAATGTTATTACACTCAACAACATTCAATTGTCAGATTCTGGAATGTACCAAATACACTGCAAAGGAACTAATGGTCAAACTGGAAAGGAAAATTTTGAGCTGCAAGTATGGAGTAAGTTTAACTGTTATAGCATTAGAAATTCTATCTTTAGAGCATCGCTGTTGGTGACTCAATGCAGTCATAATAAATACATGTGATCCCAGCTTGCAGTGATAGGCATGGAATTTGATTTCATGTCAAACTCGTTGAACTTTACTTATTGTTACTGCTGGAAGCCATCAATGACTCCAGCATGAATGCATGAAATGGTTAGCAAATGTCAACTAAAGCTCTTCTACCTACTCTATTTCCTCAAGTGTGCAGATAAAGCATGTCATCTGAAGAATACAAGCTAACTTATTATGATAATGAGGAGAAATGCGTACCAGGAAATAATTATTCCATTCAACTAGAAAAAATACAAATTTAGTTGGATGTAAACAAATACTTTAGTAGCATCTTGGTGCTAAGTGCTGCATAAAGACAACGATTTAGTGACTGCTAGTAACGAGTGAATGTACAATTGGTGCTGATATTTTAAAATAATTATATCAGTAAAAAACAGATAAAGCTATTATTTGATAGTATGTGTTGTTCTTTTATTAGGTCAACCCAAATATGAACTTCCCAATGCAGTATTTGAAGTGGAGGCAGGAACATCTAAAAATATACCATTTTCTCTATCTTCAACACGTGCATTTCCAGCCACAACTAAACACATATTAAAGTGTATAAAAGCAGATGGAAATAAAGTATCTTTGAGCAAAAAGTTCCAAACAACTCAAGATACTATATTGCTAAAAAATTTAGAAATAGAAGATTCTGGAACATACGAAATAAGTTTTCACAACGAAGATGGTGGTGAGGGAAAGGAGCTTTTCCAAATCAATGTACTTCGTAAGTTAATGCTGTGTTTATGTTAGCTTCTTCTAGAGTCACTCATTTTAACACATTCATGAAAGCTCTCTGTAGTCTTTGTCTCTAATTGCAGCTAAACATGTATTTTGTTGCTTTTGTAGTTGCTGTTGCTTACCAATTGGTATAGCCATTTTTCTCTTTTAAGAGCTTTTCAAATATTACCCGGTTTTATGCTGGCTTTCTATTTTTTTAATCTTATTACTCCATCAAAATTCCTGAAGAGAGCACAGAATATATCCTGAAGAAATGAGTTTTTTTTTTTTTAAGTTCAGTCATTTTTCTGTGATATTTTTGTTATCAAACTTAAAGCTAGGTGTAATTATTTGAGACTCAGATATAATGTTCTACTTTTTAGCTACATCATCTGCTCAATCTCTGAAAAATCAATCAAGTAAGCTACAGCATTTGAGAAGTAACAGGGAAAAGTTACTAAAAGCCATGAAATTTGATATCCAATGGTTAGCTGGAGAAATGAATGGTCATGGTTTACTCTCCGATTACGAATATGAAGATGTCACTAATTACAAAAGTGTTTTAAACGATACAGACAAAGCAGAAATAATGCTTAACTCACTCCAGAAGAAGTTGGAATTGAATTTCAATCATCTTGATAAGTTTATAGAAATACTCCAATTGAAATCCAGACTTTACGGTGATGCAATCAATATATTACAAGGTACGCAAATATCTTATAATTTACTCTAAGGCTTGAACAAGAATATTATTATGGTTATACTTTTACTTATTCAATTCACTAAAAATTGTTACTATTGAAGTAATTTTATGATAGTCTGACATTTTGACTCAGTGGAAGCATCAATGCAATAGCTTTTTATTGAGATTTGGCTTTCTTGCTGTGTGTTGCATAGTTAGCAATCCTTCATCAACTTAGTTTAATTCTTTGTAGGATTGCTACATCTCAGTCTACTTGGCACGAGTCAAAAGATCAGAATCATATATACTACTTCAGTATTATTATTATTACCTTTTACTAAGACTATTCTTTTTCATTTTTTTAATTACAATATAAGTAAGCATAAGGCAGCAATTATGGTAGCCAAATTAAGAAGCTATACTATATCTACTATGTAGACAGTAACAAACATGTATAAATTAGCTAGCTAGAGTAAAAAATTTAATTATTAGAAAAAGTGCTAACATTAAATTGAATTCTACTCACTAGTATGCCAAGTATGCCATCCTGCAAAATAGTTAGGTCAATGAGCAGGCTGTAAAGCTTACAAAGTGAAACCCAGATATACTACATGTAGTGGGATGAACATGCCCTTGTTAGGACTGCGCCCTTAAGTACCCTGTACACAGTTTAACAAGTGCCATCAAATTGACATAGACTCCAACCACCCTGGAATCTCTGGTACAGTCCTTGATTTTTAACTTTGTCTCAGAAATTGTCAACTACATAGTTGAAACTATTGGCGAGGAAGGAAAGTGAGCGAGACACTAATGGGATAACACAATTGAGAATTTGTGATATTTGTTGGAGAGCGATACATATATAACACAATTGAGATTCTGCAGTGTTTATTTAGTCATTTCATTTTTTGCTTATTTATATGGTACGTGTGACCCCCCCTTTTTTGTCCACACCACTACTTACGTAAATTTGTAAAGCATCTTGATAAAATAAATGAACCTGTCGACCATTCAAATGAGTTGTGATCTTAAAAAGCAAGCTAGTCTTGGAGCACACCTAAATGCCTGAACTTTTATTTTCTTAAGGGCGTCCGCACACCGCCTACACAATTTTTTGTTGATGGTTGCTCTGCACGATTACAACTATTGTATACTTACAGGGGCTTCTCCACTACAACACAAGGACAAAGTACCTGCCGAAGGAGCCGCTCACTAATTTTAGAGCGAATCTGGATGAAATATCGGGGCCTGGTTATAACAGGTGCAGTCACATTCTTTCCTCAGCCCTGCCCACCTTAGCAGCCCTATCTAAGAATGAATTACTTTGGGGGCTAAGCTGACTCTTTAGCTGTCAGTTAGTTTTGCCCATGGCCCAACCATTCCCCTGTTACCATGGGCAACACCTGCCAAAGTCCATGCCGCTAAAGTAACTATTGTCCTACCTCATCTATTTCCCTACTTCATTCTAACTAACCCATATTTAGTACACCCAATCACCCATACTTATTTTTCTTTTAACGTCCAACCCACTCTATACCCAACCTCCTTTTACCAGACTCTGCAAAGTATAAACAAGCAATTGGCATGACATGCACAACACAAACACACCAAGTTACATACGTTACTTGCCCTTATTCTACTGTTTGGCACTTTGGAGGTTCCCCTGACAGCACTGACGAGAACTAATCAAGATACTCTCTAGGTGTCTTGATATTTACTTGGTATGCTGCACTCGACCATCTGCCAAGCATCTTAATTGTTGCTTCTCCCACTCCAAGGGCAGCAGCTTTGGTGGCTGGTCCACACCTGAAACTATGCCCGGTGTAGCCCTTTCCTGACTTTCCTCTGCTGATAATTGCCTTTTGAACCTCAGCTACAAGCTTTATCCTCGACAGCGCCCTCTCTTTCCTAGTACAGAACAGAGGTCCTGGCTTCCACCCCCGAGTCCTCAGGTAGGTTACCATCACCTGCAACTCATTGCCGTCTTTCCCACAAATACATCCACACCTTTCCGAAACTGGTCTGTCTTTGAATACTTAAGTCTCACTCATAACAAGGTGGGCACTTTCCTGCTATCAACTGCCCGGTCTCCTACACCGAGATGTGTCGCTTTATCAAAGGTAGCACCCTCTGGGACAGCAATTTCCCCAGATCTCATAAACCCAAAAAAGCAAAGGCTTGCTGCCGCCCACACCATGAGCCCCTCTGGGTTGGCTGAGGTTGACCATGCAAGCTTGAGGTCTCTGAGAAGGTCGATAGAAATGGGGTGTCACGTCCTTTCCTGAACTATTTTCTTAGCTTGGCTGCACTTCACTACCAGCTGTAGTCTAGCCATGTCTTCTATGCCTGGGTCAGCCTTGCCTCTTTCCAAGTGGAGGTGTCTAACAATGGCAAGATTACACTTGATAGTGCTGTGAGCTATTCCACCCTTCTCCAGCCTAGCCATGAAGTGACACAGCTGTTGTTCCATTGCCGGAGTGGAGGCATCCCTTAACAGTGAGCAAAACTCCTTGTGTCGCTTCTTTCCTGCCCCGTATGTTCTCGCAGTGGAGGGGGCCAGGCCTTCTCGGAAAAGTCTGTGCACAGACTTATCTAAGCCTCTGAGGTCCAGTCTGGCTTGATTACCACTAACACATCTAGCATCGCCACCGGGATCTCTGTTGGCTCTTCTCTTGCCTGTGGATACACATTATGAAAGAGAGTCAATCTGTTCGTGGACAAGGCATCCGCTGCTGTATTATCCCTACCCTGAATCTGCTGGCAGAACAATGGAAATTCCACTTGGTCTCCACGAAAGCCAAGCACTTCCTGAGATGCATTGCTTCAGGGTCTCTTGATGACCCTGAATTCACCATCGCCACCACTGCCGAGTTGTCACACAAGACCTTCACTGACTGACCCCACCGGCTCTGCCCCCATAACACTGCTGCCACTACTACTGGCAGCAGTTCCTTTGTCATGATGTTAAATTGCTGAGCCTGCCCCAGCCCAAGCCATTCAAGCTGGAACCAATTGCACCCGCAAATTGCCCCACAGCCCCACAATCCTGAGGCATCTGAGACTATAGAAATGGTATTCTCCGGCTCCCGCCTGTTAACTGACATCATCGTGGTCACTCCATACCATGCTGTGCTAAACTGCCACCACCACTGTAGGTCCAACCTGGCTGCCGCATTGAGCTGAATATGCCGATTCAGGATCTTGGTTATAAGCCTTCTTAGGAAGGAGCGACCAGCTCTAATGGCCTTGCATGCATGGCCCAAAAGACCAATTAACGACAGTAAGTCCCTTTTATTACCACTCTATTTGTGCCTCCAGCTACCGAGGCTACCCTGCAACTTCTCCAGGTTCTCTTCAGGGAGTCTTATGACTAGTTTTTACATGTCTAACTCCAGTCCCAAAAACATCATCACCATGGACGGGCCCTTGGTCTTGGACGTCTCCACCGGCATTCCAACATTGTTGCAGGCTCTTACCATAATCCTCATGTTTTCTGCACACTCCTGATATCCTGGTGGGCCCATAGTCACAAAATCATCAATGTAATGGTCCAGCTAGGATGCACCTCTCCGCACCATGACCCACTGCAGTGCATCCCCAACTGCTGTAAATAGCAGTGGTGCAGATCTCAGGCCAAAAGGAAAAATCATGTCCACGTACACCACCCCATCCCTTTCCATCCCCAACAGAGGCCTATCCTCGGGGTGCACTGGAATATTCTGATATGCTTGCTGAATGTCCATCTTGCCCAGAAGTGAGCCCCTTCCTTTTTCCAGAATCCTGGACATTATGTCATCCACTGATATGTATGATAGTGACGAAATCTCCTTACTGATACCATTGTTGGCGCTCTTGCCTTCCGGAGAGGAGAGGTCAACAATAAGTCGCCACCGATTACCTCCTCCCTTCTTGGGGATCACTCCAAAGGGACTGCAGTGGACACCACCCCTGTCTGCCCTGTCCGTCAGGCCAACCCACTCCAGATGAGCTGCCTGGACTTCATAGGCAATGTAGGTCTCCACAGCCTCTGGGTGCTCCCCTGCTGACCTCATGTTCCTCCCGTATGATCTCAACTGGGCCCAACTCCCTTGGAATCCAATTCTGAGCCCCTGCTGAATTCCCCTGACTATGTAGTCTGTAAACCACCTGTCAGGGTGGCCTGACAGTTCCTCTTGCCACACCTGCACCTTCAGGGGTGTCTGAATGTCCCCGCTCGAGCACCAGATCGTGCTGACCACTACTCTCTGTCCTTGATCTAGGGCCCTCAGCTGATCCCGATATTGGTACAGGCCTGCAGCCAAATATAGCCCGACTCATTTACCCTACCCACTACTTACACCCAGCCCCCCAATGAGTGGCTCTACCCCTTTTAAAAATATCTTATAGCAATCAATGATTAACACAACACAACATGACACGTTTTCAGTTTAATGTTAGTTCCCTGTAACTGTCTTTGTGGTTGGCTCGTGGCTTCCACTCTGGCCCTAGGCACTTGACCTACCCGTCCTGTCAGGGCACATTCACACAGGGTGGCCTCCTCCACAATTGCTGCACACATGTCGATATGGGCAATCTGGTGTCCTCCGGCAGTCACCATTAAAATGATTATACTTGTGGCACACCTGGGATGACCTGCCCAGCACCTTACTTACCTAACCGCCTGGAGATGGTCCTGCCACCTGGTGTTTCCTGGGGGTTCTCTGCATTGGGCAGTTCTTGCGTGAGTGGTTGACTGAGTGGCAGAGCGTGCACCAACTCTCTCCCTCCTCCATCCTACCTGTAAACATTCTAGTGTAGAGGCACACATCAACTTCATCCCACCGGTTCAATTGGTCCCCTGTTCTGGCCTGGTGAAACTCCTGATCGTAAAGGACCCATGAGGGCCACTGGAAGGATTTGTTAAACTTTGCGATAAGGAACGCATATGCCAAAAACTCCTGGGCCCTACCTGGTTCCTCTTGTAGAGGCACACATCAACTTCGTCCTACCAACTCAATTCGTCCTCTCTTGGTGAAACTTATGGTCGTAGAGGACCCATGAGGGCCACTGGAAGGATTTGCTACCCTTTGCGATAAGGAACTCATATGCCAAAAACTCCTGGGCCCTACCTGGTTCCTCTGTCAGCACCACTGACATCCACAAAAGGTAGTACTGCATCCATACCCCAATGTCTGGGATTAATTTTCTGGACCTGGCCAAGTCCTCTGCCCGAATCACCACCAGATCCCCTTCCAAGTGAGGGGAAGTTGGTCTGGCAGATCCTGAAGCGGGTGGCAGTAACGCGAAATCTACAAACTGTCCTAATCTTATCTGCCACACGTCTGGGTATGGCTGGCATGTTCTTGCCCGTAGGCTCCCAATCACTGGCACTGTGTCGAGGTGACTTCCTGCTTTTACAGCTTTCTTGGAGCCCATGTCAGGCCACCCAGCCTCGGGCATCTGTTCGAAGCTACCTCCTGCTACCTCAACCCGAGTCTTACAGACAATGCATACAGGGTCATGAGGCCAATCCTGGATAATCCCTACTGGGACTTGGAGCCAATTCTGGCTAACCCACACTAGGTCTCAGGTCAACTTTTGGCTCTGGCAAGCTCACACTGAGTCTCGGCAGCTAATACATACTGGGACTCCGGGCCCACCCTGGCTTAGGTCTCAGAGCCAGCCCTGGCTTACCCACCCCAAGTCTTGGGGCCAATCCCGGCTAACCCTTATCGGGTCTCAGAGCCGACCAAGGCTACCCCTTACCAGGTCTCAGAGCCAATCTTGGATTACCCATACCGGGTCTAACAGCCGACCTTGGCATACCCATGTCGGGTCTTGGAGCCAGTCCCAGCTTACCCTTACCAGGTCTCAGAGCCAACACTGGCTTCGAACTGGGTCTCGAAGCCTTGTGCTTTACCCAACCATTCTATGGCCCATCACTTTGTGGTGACCGCTGATCCCTTCCCACCATTGCCTGTGTGTCACACCCACTCATGGTTGGATGGTAAAGGCCTACTGGTAAGTTGGGATTAGCCTGGAATGAAACGGCCTCACAACCTAATTGTTATTTACCCTACCAACCTTTCCCCCCCCCAAATTTTCATTTTTTCCTTTTTTTACATATCACACCCTTGCCCACCTTCCTCGTTTGCTTTCTCCAGCATGACCTTCTCTACCACCCTGCACACCAGGGAAGTTAACCCCGCCAACGGGTCCCCAGTGTCTAGGCTCTTCCTGAGGGTGGACCTGTCATGGTCCTCTGGTAGCGAAGTAGACTCTCTGTCCTAGCTATTCACTGATGCCAATGGATTTCCTGCGTCACTCATTTCTCTCTGGCTCATCTGTCTTCAGACCTATACCCACTCTACCTTACGGTCCCTCAGAGTGGCAGGTCTCTGGCTCCTGGTTAACCTCAGTCAGCTTTGTGACCTCTATTTTTGTTCTTACAAAAAATCCATTCAATAGTCAAGTTATGAAGAGACCACAGTGTAGTAATGTTATGTTTAGTGCACAAGTTTATGTGTGCATGAAAATGTTGTGTTTCTGCTACTACTTAGCTAAAGAATAGCATTTAACCTCTGCCAGTTTCTCCTGTACTATGGTTCAAACTGTAGTATAATTTCTTTTTTCTTTTTTTTAATGCTTGTTTTTCAAGTCTCAAAAAATTGCAGTGAGTGGTTACTATGGCATGGACATCCTTTACCTTTGTATGTAATTTCAAAAGGTCCGCCGTTTTTAATACCAGGGTGCTTTTTGTCAGGAGCTATGGTCTTTAGATTATCAGAATGGCTTATTTTAAGCTACCATTACTTAGACAAATTAAGGTAAGAAAATTACCATAAATGGGAGATATAAGGTCCAAGTCACCAGGATGGCCGACATGCCCATTCTTGAAGAGTCTAGGCATAGCTTCATCAAGCATGATTTTCCTAAAGTGTGAGAGACCTCTCAAGAAACCCATTTGTTTATCACAGAACTTTCCAAATATGAGGGGTGGCTCCCCCAATTTGAAAGTGGTCAGGCCAGGCAGTGGGTGTGGTTAAAGTGTGACAAATTTTGTTTTAATTAATCACTGGAAAATTGAAAACAATGATACATCATAAGGAAATTGAAATACAAAAAATTTCAAAAATTTCCAAAAACTTGTAGTCTGCGTTCATTTTTACATACAAATTCATTGCATACATCTGTAATGTTTACTTCGTCTGCCAAATCCTTGTGAACGTGAATTGTCACTAAAGAGTTTAATCGCTCCTGCAACATTGTGGAACGCAAGTATGATTTTACTCTAGTGCATTGTGCTAAAAGAGCGGTTACTGGTGGAGTTAGTAGCTGGCATTACTAATATAAGATTTGCTAATAGCACAACCTCATGAATTAATTGCCGTTCTGCAGGTGATAGTTTCTGGAGGTAGGATATAACCTCAACTATATCAGTTATGTCCTCTGGAATAGTAGAAATCAAAATATTAAGCTGAGTAGATAGATTAGAGGCATTGAAGTCAGTTCCATATACTTCCAAGACCTTAGCCATTTCTGTGTAAATGTCTTGCCTCGATGCAGCTTTAAGTAAGAGACTTTCTAAACAGCTGTATATCTTATAACCCTGCTGATCAAATCGAGCTTCAATGGCTTAAATTAACAGATCTAAATCCTCAAAATATATCCTTCTATACATGTCCTTAGGGGTTTGATCATATTCTGGTTGTGCAATACCATCATCATATCGTTGAGGGACTCTTCTCTTTCTTGGCATAACCGGGTCATTTACCTCAATGTCTTGTGTCATCATTATAACTTTTTCCCAAAAGAGATTAAACATTTTTCATTTCTAATCCTTTTTAGAACATCCTTTGTTCTGTGTGCGGTTAGCTGGCCCTCTGAAGCAGAATAGTTCTTCTTCTGCAGAGTACGACTTAAATTGTCAGTATTTCTGAGCAGATTTTCACCAAGTACGAGCCCAAAGAAGAAGTCAATTAATTGCATCTGAGAAGCTACTCCCCTAATTCGAGCAATAACTTCGCTATCATGGACCAAAGATACTGACTCATCCCACAATTCTTGCAAGACTGAATAGTTACGTACAATACTCAGGGGCGGATCTAGGATTTTCCAAGGGGGGGCTCTTTTAAGAATATAACTAATTTTAGGACGCGTTCTATTTACTTCCTACAAGAGTATATTCATAGTTATGAGCAAGAAGGTTATAGCAGTCGTCCTGTCAAATTTGTCACGCTCTGATTTTGAAGATTACTGAAAATTAACAGTTGATTTAGGCATGAACTTGCTCAGGACGAAGATTTAAGACCTTTTATTGAGCTACTTTTTAATTTCGGGCTAATCGTTGAGAAAAGTTCCACGTAGGTACCAGCTTTTATAGGCAACGTCACATCATAATCACGTGAGCAAATAATTTCTGCAGCCAGAGGTGTAGTTCGCTTTATGCTCAGGTAAGTTAACGGAGTTGATAGTGAAATTTCGCATAGAAAATGTATACAGGTGAGTGTTTCTGGCTAGTTTAGCTTCTTTTCTTATGAAGACAGCGTTTCCAGGTACCATTTTTCATTGGTCAAGCTATTTTGATGCCTCATTAAAAATATCTAACAGATTGCTTGTTCTTTTGGAAGAGATTATATTGTAATAGCTAGGTAGTGTTTAATAGCGCTGAGGGTTTGCGCCTTGGGTGCTTCATTTATTAGCATTACTAGGGAATGAAAAAATGAACTATTAAAATGGCTTGAACAAATAAAATGAATGAATCAGTTCATCATAAAGAACATTAAAGTTAAGTAAGTAGGAATGAAATTTTGATGAATGTAGTAATAATTATTAAGTTTAACCATGAAAGAAATAATATATCGAGCTAAGTAACACTTCTGTCCATTGAAATTAATGAAATGATTAAAAAAAATGCAAAAAAAATAATAATAATGTGAAGCTGATTAACACAATCTAAATGGTGTTATGAGATACTACTACCTTCACCTGCTTACTTGGTAGGAGGTTTTAAAAACAGCCTAGTTTTATTTGTTTAGACATGCTACCATTCAAACGGACGAATTGCAAAATTCCTGACTCAGCATATTAAAATTGATGGAGTGCGCCTATTAGAAGGCTGCGACCGCAGCAAACAAAGGAACTGGACAGCGAAAAGTATATTGTTCTCGTACTTTTCCCGCTTTAGGTAAGAAATGAATCCAGTGGCTAGCTAATGAAGGCTCATCTTGAAAAAAGGGGGCTCATCATGAAAAAAGGGGGGCTCGTACGACACTAGTCGAGCCCCCCCTAGATCCGCCCCTGATACTGTCTATTGATTCAGCTCGCACCGTCCAACGAGTAGGACATAAAACCCGAATACCAGGATTTCCAGGTGACATTTCATTCTTCAATTTATTGAAGAGATTATCTCTGCGAGGAGAAAACTTTACTAATTTGGTGATTTCATTAGTAATATCTAAGGCCCTTTTCATAGTGGTTGAGTTTTTGATGGTGTCAGAAACTGCTAGGTTAAGGCTATGACTGTAGCAATGAATATAACATGCTTTAGGCTGTTCTTGTATGATCACACTAGAAACTCCTGGTCGTAACAGACTCATGTTACTAGCTCCACCGTAACATTGACCTCTATTTTTCATCATTGATATGTTGAGGCGCAGTAGGCAATCCTTTATAGCTGCAACTAGTGAAGTAGCTTCAAAGCTTGCTACTTCATAAAGCCCAATGAATTCTTCATGTACATGAAGGTTGTCATCCACCCATCGCAGCACAATAACCACCTCAAAAAAAATACAATTAAATGTAATTAAAGTTTATTTTGACTCACACTTTTTACCTGTTCCTTATTAGAAATGTCTGCACATTCGTCCATCATAAGTGCAATAAATTCAGTTTTCTGAAGGTTTGCTGCAATTATCCTCAAAATATTCATTGCTATAATTTTCAGGATCTCATTTTGACAATCGTGACTCAGATAGCGCTCACTTTTCTTTTCTAACCACTTCTTGCACTATGTATAAAGTAAATAAAGAAGTCAAAAATATATCTCTATATTTCCTGGCAAATTTTTAGCTGTAATAATTGACTCAACCAACTTACTTTTGGGTCATCTTGGCTAAGTAGCTGCATAAGCTGCATTAAGTTTCCTTCATTGACATCATGGCCTCATATTGCATTGCCCTGTCTAGCAAGACTAGTCACAATCTTCTGTAGGCAATGACGATTATTAGCTTTCTTAATAGCCAAAGTTTTGCACAGCATTTCACCCACATCAGAACAAGTTGTAGGCGATGTGTACAAACTTTCAATGGCTGTCTTATGGCATGTGGTTTTTTCATGCTGCCTAAATGATAGAGTAGCATTCTTCTAATAGTTAAAACCTCGAGATAACTAAATAAAAGAGTTAAAATAACAACAATTTATACTTACTAGATTTTCACTTACAAAGGCAGCATCAGAAGATCCTGTTTTAAAACTCATCAAATTTAGCTTAATAGCTTGACAACAAAAATGGCACAAAACACAGTCAGACCCTTCATTATAATGAAGCCAGGACCAAGTATTAAACCATTCTTCTTTAAACGACCATTTTGTAGCTCCAACATTCCTTTTCGGAAAAGAGAACCCCTTTGGCTGATGAGGAGATTTTGGAAGATGAATAGTATACTTTACAGTGGAGCTGTGAGAAGCCATAGAATAAACTAGCTTTATTTAGCCTCGCCAAACCAGCAACTAACTGCGAGTAAAGCGAGGTAAAAAGTGTTGTTGTTGTTTTTTTGTTGTTTTTTGGGGTTTTTTTTTACACTCAAACAATTGCTGCGAGTAGTACTATGGCATTGAACCCTTTGCTGTATAAACATAATATGAAATCTCGATTGTTTTTTTAGTAGTGGAATTGTTAGAAGTTAAAATGAATCATATAACAGTACAGTAGTTATATGTAACCTAACTAGAGAGGCTCGCTCACCATTTGTGCTCAAGCACACCACTACTTTGGTGTATCTGGCTTGATGAACTAGCTATACGATAGAATTCTTCGCACACTGTTATGATCATTTACTTGAGCAAGAGTGTTCGTGGGCTCTCATGATGACTAAAAAAGTCTAACTCCTGAATGAAGGACCAGAAAATTTCACTCAAGACAAACTTGATTGATGTCTAAATAGAACTTACAGATATGAGCATACAGTAAGTTTGATGATATAATGTTCAAGACATTAGGAAAGGTGACACCAAAAGGGAAAAGACATTATAACTAAGGTTGACAGTTAGACACAAAGATTGTGGGTTCTTATTTTCTTCTTGCTTTTTTTTTTAATTGTTTTTCTTCAAAAATGTTTTTTTGATCACTTCATCACAAGCTTTCACACGGCTTGAACCCCAAAATGCATAGCTGCTTTTGTTCAAAAGTTGTTCAAGTATTTTTTTGTGCTGACAACTCAATGAGGACAATATAAAATGAAAGCACCAAGGATGTGAACCCTCGATGTTACTATTCACTAGCTAGATATTACTAAGACTGAAAGAATAATTTATATGGAGTAGTATCAATATGAATATGCCATTATGTAGCTCATGCAAGTCAGTATGTAAAGCTAGAGCAAGTTGATAAACTACTTGTGCAATGAAACGGTATACATTAATGCTGTTTTCATAAGAGAAGCTTAAATTACAATTAACACTCACCTCACCAGTAGTTTCAATGAGAAACTCCAAGCACTCCGGTAAACTGCTGAGAATATAGTGCAATGCAAAACTATGCGGACAGCAAAGAAATTATTTGCTCACATGAGTAGAGGACGTTACCAACAATCACTTATGATCGTACGGCCTAAAATTAACTAGCTTTTTCTGAAAAATAAGTCAAAACTAAAATTCTGGCACACTAAAGGGACTTAAAATGTCCAGTGCAAGATTTTGATGCTTGAGGCCACACGAGATCCGCTTTATGTTGTGTGACAGAATGACTGACTGAGTGAGGCCACACGAGATCCGCTTTAAGTTGTGTGACAGAATGACTGACTGACTGACTAACTGACTGACTGACTGAGTACTGTAACCCTCTCATGTGGGTTCCATGGAACCCGGGCTGGATTTACCACAGAGTTGTGGCATGATCAAACTGTTTCCTTGATGTTGCAACAAGCCATTAGTAGCTAACCATGTCATTCTTTCTCGATTATATCATCACTAATTAACACTTTGTCATGGTCCATTGATTCATACTGGAGGCTCTTTATTTATGTCTGTGTATGTGTGAAAATAATTCAGTCTCTGCAGTACAACAATGGAAACTAAGGACTAAGAATGCTAAGGCTGTTGCTATAATGCAACAACAGTAGTACACCAACTAGCACCTTTCAGGTGTTAATTATGATATTTATATAATATAATAATGTATATGGGAATGGTGCATAAACTCATATGTGTGTATATATATGTGACCGTCTACAGGAAAACTGGGCACAACGCGCCACCCTTTGAAAAATTTTTTTTTGCACTTACAGAGTTGTCGGCATCCAGATATTGAGCTCTCCAAGTTTTATCGTCGCAGCTTAAGTCGTTCCCACTATAATAGACCTAACCGTTCCCTTCCGTCGGCTTGAAACAATACATTTTTAAGATCTTTTCTCGATGTTTACGCACGCCGCGTTGTGCCCGGTTTTCCTATAGACGGTCACATATATAGTATAACATATATTCTCTTTTCATCAGCTCCAGGTAAAACGATGTACAATTCAGAAGAAGTTAATAGGAGGACTATACTTCAACAGTTCTTCAGTGGTGTTCCTGAGTCTGCCCTAACTATGCTTAGTGAAGAAGTATCTGATAGAAGTCTTAGAAGAGTTGCATACAAGTTAATACATTGGGAGGAGAAATGCCATCTCTTCAAATTAGAGTGCCAACCTGAAGTCGAAGATATTCGTGTTGTTCACATGGACAAGCCATTTACGCAGAGGTAACTCTATATCCAATCATATCATTGTCTTAGTAAATTGTTTGTTGGGACCACTTATCAGTGCTTGCTCATACTACTATAGACAATATTTGAATTAGTGTTGTTTTAGTTAACTAAGACTAAAACCTTTGGGTATTTTACTTTTGGTAAGAATAACTAAAACTAAGCTGTAGAGAACATGAAACAACTAAAACTAAGTATTTTAGAAGAAAATAGATTCAATAATAACTAAAACTACCAGTAGAGTGGATGACAAAAACTAAAACTAAGAAAATTTTTATTGTAAACAATTCCCTTTGAATTAGGTCATTATTTAATGAAGGTATAAATTGCCATCAAGTAATTATTCTCTAAACTATATAAATATATCACACTTTACTTATAATACCTAAAATTTCCTAGAAATATGCTATTTTTGGAGTTATTTGGGGAAACTACCAGTACTACTTTCTTTAAGGAGTCTCATTATTGAAGAATTTGAGAGACAACATAAATTAACCAAAACTAAGTCAATTGATAGTATAACTAACTAAATCTTCTAAGTGATATTGAAGAAAAACTAAAAACTAACTAAATCTTCTGTCAGAATTTGGGAAAAAACTTTGGATTCAATATATTTTTTTAGTATGAATAATTAAAACTAAGAAAATCTGGAATCTCTAAACCAAAACAACACTGATTGAATCCATGATAATATGTTGTTGTTTGTTTTATTGTGTTATAGGATTGAGGCCCTGTCAAGATGGAGACAGAGGACTCCTACACCTACATATGAGAATCTCCTCAACGTTTGTTTGAAGGGAGAGTTTACAGATTCTGCTGCAGCGTTGGTGGAAATTGTGAATGAATCTAGTGAAATTGAAATAGTGAATGAATCTAGTGAAACAGAAGTAGTGAATGAATCTAGTGAAACTGAAATAGTAAATGAATCCACTGAAACTGAAATAGTGAATGAATCTAGTGAAATTGAAGTAGTGAATGAATCTAGTGAAACTGTAAATGTAGAGTAAACAGCTCCTGATACTGGAACTTACGTAAAACTCAATCTTCATTGTTGTTAGTTTTCAAATAATACAGAATCAATATTTCAGCATCAGCTTTAACAACAGTCAAATATTGTGTGGGACCACTCTCTTCTTAATAAGCCATTACGTCATTAGTAATGGGTAAAGTTTATTAAAGCTTTGTATCCTGTGTGTGCGGTGTAATAAAGTCATTTCTGGTTGAAGGAGTAAGCTCTGAGTTCTTTCTTGGGTCACCTTACCTACATTACAAGGTTAGTTGATATATATGGGTATTATTTGTAGCTATTATATGCCCTAATAAATAAAAACCCAGTATTAATGGCTATGTTATGTTGTAGCTATAGGGTTCGCACAATATCAAGTTGTGTTGTAGTAGCTTAGTAATTGAATGCTTATTCTTAAAAGATTGGAATAGGATGGGAAATAGTCTCATGTAGCCATGTCCATTACAAACTGCATAAAAGGGTATAGTAAACTGACTTAGATAGAATAAAATAGCTATTGCAGCTTCTCCTGCTGGTTTTGGAAAGAACAAACAGAGAGACAGTGATACTCATTGGGGAAACAATTCTGTTTGGGGAAACAACTCTGTGGGAAGGTGGGGGGAGGGGGGGGCAGGAACAAATCCATTAAAGGGTAGAAAGATATCAACAGACAGAGGTTGGGAAGGCTCAGCTAATGAGGATTAAGCACTGCTTGTTTAAAGTTCTGTTGTATTGAACCCATTTAACTTGGCTTTGCTAAACTAGAATAGGAAATTCTTTTTATTTCTACATCATTTAATACCAAATAGCTATGTGGGGGTCAGGTAGATAGGCTGCCACCAGAGAATCAGCAGCGCACCGGCAAGGTTGGAGAGAGGTTAATCGCTCGCCTCACAGTGGCCCAAATTACACACGTTAGTTAGGCTACGTTTATGTAATTGAGAAAACTGAAATCTGACAAAACCGGAAGTGCGGCTAGACTTTATAGTCCTTGGTCCAGCCACACCCACATCATGACATGACACAAAATAAGTTACACACACGAATTGCACACGGCACTATACCTATTCACGGCTCACAAAACTCAATGATTAAATGACACACACACACATAAATGTTCTGAGTTCATTTCTCGTCTTTCTCTTCTCTCTTCTTCTTTTCCTTCTTCTTTGGCTTCACTTCCGTCTCTGGGCTGGCTGGCCCCACAGGCCCCCCCGCCAAGCCTTGGCGCATCTTGCGACTAGGCTGAGAAACCTCTTGGACAGGCAGCCCTTGATTCGCCTCCTCTTCAATGTCATAATCCTGGCAGCTCAGCCCATCCGCGTTCCCGTTCATCCGTCCTGGGCGGTAACTGATGGACACATCGTAGTCTTGCAGTTTGAGGGCCATCCTCATCAAACGTTTGTTTAGATGACTGCTCGCCATCAGGGCTACACAGGCACGATGGTCAGTCACCACATCAACATGGGCGCCGCTGACGTAGTAGTCGAAATGGCGCACAGTCTCCACAATGGCCAGTGACTCCAGCTCTGTCACTGAATACCTCTGTTCCGGGCCTCTCAATTGCCTGCTGTAAAAAGCCACAGGCAGCTCCTTGATTCCACGCACGACATGCAAACACCCGCCAATACCACCTCCTGAAGCATCGGTGTAGATCTTCAGCTGGTCCTGCTTTTGTGGAATAAAAAGAACACACGCATTACACAATAAAGTCTTTAGCTCACCAAACGCTCGTGTCATTTGCTCACTCCAGGCGATCATCCGTGGAGCAGTCAGGGAGGTGGCCGGAGTCAGGTGGCAGGAGTGGTCAGCAAAATTCGGAATAAAGTCACGGTAGTACCCGATCGACCCCAAGAAAGCCCTCAGCTGCTTCTTGGTAATTGGCTTCCTGTACTCCCTCATTGCCCTGACCCTTGCCTCCGGTATCCCAATGCACCCACTGCCTATCTGGTGCCCCAGATAAGACATGGACTTCCTCCCAAACTCACATTTTTTCCACTTCACTTTCAACCCAGCTTCACTCAAAACTCTCAAAACCGAACTTAAATCACTCACATGCTTCTCCCATGACTCACTATAGACAACGACGTCATCTATGTAGTTACAACTTACATCCCTCACGGGTCTCAAAACACGTTCAATTATGGACTGGAAAATTGCTGGGGCGTTCTTCAGGCCAAACGGCATTCGCTTGAACCAGAACTTCCCCAAGGGGCAACTGAATGTGGTGTATTTCTTAGACCCCTCCTCCATCTTCACCTGGTGGAACCCGGCAGTGAGATCCAACTTGGACAACACCGCACTGGGCCCCACTTTGTCCATGATCTCCCTCAAGGATGGTAACCAAAACCGCCTCAAGGGAGTCTGTGCGTTCACCTCGCGATAATCCACACACAACCTAATGGTCCCATCCTTCTTCTTTATAGGGACTATGGGGCTGGACCACTCCTCATCACATTCTTCTATAATATCAGCGTCCAGCAACTTCCTGATCTCAACTTCAACCTTCTCCCGAATATGCACAGGCAAGTTACGGGGTGGGATGTTGACAACTTTAGCTCCCTCAGACAACACTATTTTACACTCCCCCGACTCACACAAACCTGGCATCTCACTAAAACTCTCCCCATGCTCACTCACTAATCTCACTATATCTTCCTCACAATACTCCTCACAATACTCGTCTCCTAGTAAACTCTTTCCTTCCCACTCACTCATGCACTCATCTTCCTCGGCCACCACACTAATCCCCGCTAAATACTTGGATATCTCACGCTGATTATAGGTCTTCAAGTTATTAATATGGGCTAAGCGGACATGCTCACTCCCTTCTCTCTTGAGCCTGTAAGTGACCCGGGAGATCTTGTCACATATAGTGTAGGGACCCTCCCAGGAACCCGACAAAGCCAGGTGTAACCCCGGTATCCTAACTAACACCTGGTCACCCACACTGTACTCCCTGTCCGACTTGTGTCTGTTAAAAACCTCTGCCCTATTGGCGTTCACTTTCAGTTCATGGGCGGTTGCCAGATCGTGTAATAAGGCCAACTTGTCCTGTAAAGACACCACCCACTCACTAACATCCATACCCTGGCACACATCTTCAACCCACCCTGAATAGAGCAGGTCTAAGGGGCCACACATACTCCTCCCATAAACCAGCTCATGGGGCAAATACCCCGTGGACCGGCAAGGGACCTGTCTAATGGCATACAAGGCCATGGGGAGAAAATCTGACCAATCCACCCCCTTCTCCTTGGCCTTGCCCAACATAGGCTTGAGAGTTCCGTGAAATCTCTCAAGCATTCCATTAGATTGGGGTCAGTAGGGCGACGACCGGATTTGGTCGCAACCAAGAATTTCACACATCCTACCTACTACCTTACTAAGGAATACAGTGCCACGGTCACTGAGGATCCTGCTAGGAATCCCCGTCCTGAATATTATTGCACACATACCATTGGCCACTGAGTCAGCAGTCACCGACCTCAGGGCCACAGCCTCAGGCCACCTAGACGCCAAACAAATGTACGTTAATACATATTTGACGCCTCCTCTTGCCTTTGGTAAAGGGCCCACCAAATCAAAGGCCACCGAGTCGAAGGGCACTGAAATAACGGGCCTCTCGACCATCTTGACTGCTACATTCCCTGCACGATTGTGCTTGAGACATACCTCACACTCAGATACATACTTAACCACATCCTTCCCCAAACCTGGCCATGAAAATCTCCGGTTCAACAAAACTCTCATTGCCTTGACACCAACGTGTCCGTTGTTGTCGTGTGCCAGTCTCAACACCTCAGCCCTCCTGTTTACAGGAAGGACTAAACGGCGCCTCTCATCACCTGAGGCGTCAACAAGCACATGAAACAACATGTTGTTGTCCCATGTATAGCCATTAGTGTGCTGACCAGCAAGCTCCCTGCAGACCCTCAAAGTATCATCATCCTCTACTTGCTTCCTAAGCAACTCAACTTCACTCCTCACAACATTACTTGGACAACCGAAGCTCACCAACACGCATTCCTCTGCACTACCATCCTTAACCACATCACTAACACATTCCTCATCCTTCTTCTCCAGCACCCTTTCTTCCTCACACACAATATTCACATCTTCACCAACGCTCCCCTCAATAGTAGGACCAATACTCACTGAAACATCCCATCTCTCGGGACCCTCTGACTCTTGTGAAGTCTGTACCACCTCACTCTCGACCTCCCCGGCGGGTGCAGCCGATGGAGCAGTCACCCCCGGTTCAACCAAGAGGAGGGGCACATCAGAGGACTTAGTCTGCTCCACTGCTTGAGACACGGCCCTCTTAAATTCAGACCGCGTCACAACAGCGGAGGCAGACACAGGAGGGTCCAGCAAAGGAGCCTCCTGTCCGGTCAACATCGTGTGACGCCGGGCCTCCCTCTCACACAAGGACTTGAGAGCAGACAAAGCCGCTCCCTCATCCTCAGGTGGAGAACTCAAGAACACAAATGATTCTCTCTCACCCTGGTTACTGACGGCCACTACCTGGTCAAATACTTCCTCACACAATTCAAACCTGACCTTGGCTAGGGGGCGACGAATTGACTTGCCATCAGCCAATACTAGCACCTTGTACTCTCCAGTAAAGTGGGTTGGGTCAACCAGGTCCCGAGAGACCATTGACATCACCGCCCCAGAGTCCTGAAGAAACATGCACCAGCGGCCATTGCACTTCCCCTTGAACTCGTACAACTCGTTCTCAGAGGAGGCAACAGCTTGGCTTCTGGACGTGTGACGCTTGGTACTCGCTGACTTGTCGTCAACTTTCCCCTCATCCTTCTTACTCACACGGTCCACCCTATTAGGACAATCAAAGGCCATGTGACCTTGTGTATTACACACAAAGCACGTTACATGGGTGGATCTCTCACCTCTCCGGCACTCAGCTGCCATGTGCCCATAACCCTGGCATTTATAACACTTAACAGCCTCAGAGCCCTCCCTAGAACCCTTATGGCTATCGAATCTGGGCTTCCCTCTCTCATGGGAATCTCTAGTTCTGGTTCCGGACCTTAAAGTCTCTGCCACGTCATTGAGGTCCTCATAAGAGCCAATCTGCTTAGACTCCAAGAGGCATCTCTCTGAGGGGTACAAAGTGTTGCGGAACAGACCTGTGACCACTGCCAAAGGAACATCCTTGGCAGAATCACAGGAAAGCACTAACCTATCCATCATGTCCCTCAACATTTGGAAACGTGCAACATGGTCCATCCCCCTAAACTCTCTCTGTGATGTACCAAATAACTTATCCGTGACGGCTGCTCTACTTAATCCCAGTTTCTTAATCAAAGCCCTTTTGAGGGCGTCATAGGTACACTCCCCTTCACTGACCACACCCCTTACCGCCTTCCTTGCTTTAGGGGTAAGTTTCCTCAACAGGATTCGTTTCCACCTCTTACGGGGTATCTCTAGATCTAAAAGATCAGCTTCCAGCCCCATAATATAGTGGTGAATTTCGTCACTATCCCGATAAGAAACGATTGACTGGACTTCACGGTTGGCACGCTCATGCTGCCTAGAAACATGCTGGTCGCTCACAGATAACACAAAAGATTTAATTAGCCTCCTGACATCCCTTCCCGCAATTTGGTCATCAATATCAGACGCACTCTCAACATCTGACCCAGACTCATAACTCTCACTATCCACATTCTCTTCCTCACTCACAGATCTCACAGAACTAGCACGGGGGGTAGGGCGCACAGATGCCCCAGCAGATCTACGGGTCCCACTACCCTCACGTCTACTTTCTCTCCTCCCCACTGAACTCTTACGGCTCATTCTTCTCTCAGACCTTACACTACAGTCCCTAGGTTTCACTCTAACCTCACTGGACTCTCTATCACGCACTGTTGACACACTATCCTCACGACTCGCCACACTCTCACTCACCACATCACTCATACTACTCAATGACTTAATTGAATCATCATCCTTACCAGTAGCACACGCCCCCCTGGGCACTCTCTCGCTAGACTCCAGCAAATGGGTCTCACCTTCCTTTACTGAAGCCAATCCCAAATCAGCAACCGAGGACTCACTCCCGGAATACTGACCAGAATACTGACCATACTGGGACATACTCCTGCACTGACGCTCCCTCCTTTCCCTTGCAGGTTCCTTCCTCTTTGACCTCCCTGACATCCACGTCCACCGGTTGAGCAGACACGCAGACGTCCAGAAATCTAAAGGAAAACAAAAAATCAAAAGCACAAATTAACAAAACGCACTAAAATTGAAGTTCACGTAAAACGCAAAAATGATACACGGAACGCAAAGAAATGATACAAAAATTAATTGAACACGTGGCGTGAACAGTAATTAGAAACGTTACAAAAATTAATCGAACCCGAGACGTGAACAGAAACACAAAGAAAATTAGGTCCCAGCACACACAAAAGTAGACAGTTCCTCCGTAGGTGGTATGGCGCAGAGGCGTAGGCACACTCCAGTTCCCGGGGAATCGTCCAGGCGGATTATGGTCACGGTCCAACCGCGCACAGACGTAAGATAGCACACAGAAACAAGCTTACGTAGAACCGCAGGGTAGATCGGCCCAAGGTCCACTACAGCAGGCTGCTAGCAAGTCGGTAGACGCACCTCGACAACACAGAGACGATCACAGAGCCCACAGACTTGATACGGAACTGTGAACCACCGCTGCCGCCAGTTGTGGGGGTCAGGTAGATAGGCTGCCACCAGAGAATCAGCAGCGCACCGGCAAGGTTGGAGAGAGGTTAATTGCTCGCCTCACAGTGGCCCAAATTACACACGTTAGTTAGGCTACGTTTATGTAATTGAGAAAACTGAAATCTGACAAAACCGGAAGTACGGCTAGACTTTATAGTCCTTGGTCCAGCCACACCCACATCATGACATGACACAAAATAAGTTACACACACGAATTGCACACGGCACTATACCTATTCACGGCTCACAAAACTCAATGATTAAATGACACACACACACATAAATGTTCTGAGTTCATTTCTCGTCTTTCTCTTCTCTCTTCTTCTTTTCCTTCTTCTTTGGCTTCACTTCCGTCTCTGGGCTGGCTGGCCCCACAAGCTAGTTTTAAATTTTACTGATAATTTCATATGAAATACTTCTAAATTTTGGTGCAATAAGGTGAAAAAAGTAGGGCTAGAGGTAAGGTTGCTGAGGTTCTTCAATTTTGGAGGGGCTAAAAGTAAAATTTGGGTTCTATGTAATTTTCTAACTCCCAACAACAAGCAATAACTTTATATAATTTTATTCTAGTAGATTATTAAATTGCAAAAAACGTGTCATTTGACGTGACCTGTCAGCAATTATAGGTTATGCTATCACTCATACCACAACTACTTCAAAATGCATAATTCAACAGGCTATCCCATGGCAGCCTCCTAATTGGGGGCTGGGGGCTCAGCCCCCCCCCCCCCCCCCCCACCCCCTTACATTACTTTGAGGGTAGAGGGACTTTAGCTAATCCAGCCTCCACCCTCACCCTCTTATGTACTGTTGTTCCTACATGAAAGCCACGCCAATCAGTTGTTGTCTTCTAACTGGGCGTTCTTGGTGTTTTTTTAATCTCCAATATTTTTTCTTTTCCTTGTCTCGGATTCTTAAGAATTCCTGTTCCACTGCCACACCAACTATGGTTTTTAGTTGTTTTTTCAGCCACCATGCAGATTTTTTTTGCCAGTCACAGAAGATCAAGTTGTAGTTGGTATACCTCAATTCAAATAATTCAAGAAGTGCAGCCATTCTAACAGTTGCTAAACTAAATTGCAGTGAGTCTGAGCAGGTCTTTTAATATAAACAAAACACACACACACACACAAGTATATAGACATGCAAAAGCAATCAGTTAAATGTTCAACAACATGTTACAGTCAACTGAGTTTGAATTATATCTGCTTTAGGTTATTCAGTGATTGAATAATTGCTGTCTGGAATCTCTGTGGTTACTCTGATATGCCAAGTTGTGTTTGGGAGGGCCAGCCCTGACATTAGCATACCAGTTTCCTATCTAATCTAGTGACCTGAAAATAAAGCAGATTAGAAATAAGAAGTATTATGCTTATACCTTCCATGAAGTGTGTTTTAATTTTATTTATACCATAATAATAATATGTTGTGTTAATAGAGCTAGCAACCTTACACAACCAATCCCCCACAAAGATTTTCTTTAAAATTGACACAGAATCAACTCTTTGGACAAACAAGTACTAGTGACTGACTGCCAAAGACAGAAAAATGGATATGTATAAGGGTTAAGGTGCAGAAGTGGGTAAATCTGATTCAGAAAAGAGTTGGCAAAGAGAGAGAGTAGTAGGGGAAAAAAGAGAAATGTAACATTTACCCACAAAAATGACTTGCATAAAGCAGCTGACAACTATAGTTCTAACTGTAAACAATTATTACATAATGGTGATGTGATGTTAATGTTGGGGCACAACATCTCCCCCTTCCTCTGACATCTGGAGAGTGCATCAGCATTATGATTTTGAGATCCAGGTCAATACTTGACTGTGAAGTTATACTCTTGAAGTTGCTTCAGGTAAGATAGAAAGAATTAGAATTAAAGGTCTCTATAGTAACCAGTAAGACCTAAGAAGGAGCGAATGGAAAGGAGCAAATGGTATCTATTTTGCAGTCATCCATGGTTTGTGCTTACCTTGACCAACTGCAAACCCCAAATAAGTGCAAGTGGCCACACCCCACTCACATTTGGAGGCCTTCAACGTAAGCTCAGCATTTAGACAGACACAAGAAGGGAGCAATGATCTTCCCAAGAATCACTAAAGACATCAATATCATTGTCAAGGGCTCCCCCAACACAGAATCTGCACACAACAACAGAAACACCCCAGACAGTGATAATTGGATTATTGAAGAACCTACAGCGGATCCCATTCAAACTTAATTGTGTTGACACTGAACTCTGTCTAATTCATTGACATATCTATATGTTTGTGTTTTTGAACTGATTCCTATATAAAGACCTACATAGACTCACTGTAGTTCAGTCTAGTGATTGTTAGAATGGCTGCACTCATTGATTTGTGTGAATTATTTGAACGATTTGAATTATATTAACCACATTACTGAGAATTCAGACAGCTAGACCCTCTGCGACTGGCAAAGAACCCGCATGGTGGCCAACCACCATCACAATCATCAATATAAGCTCTACTACAATATAATACATCATGTAAAACAATATTCATTGAATGTTGAACCGTGGCTGGTGCATTATGCAGCCAAAATGACATGTACCTATAATATTGGTATTTTCCCCGGGGTGTGACAAATGCAGTCTTTTCCTTATCACTTGACAGGCACCTGATGAATTTACATAGGTGAACTTAGATAAAATCTTGGCATTTCCCATACAATCGATGATCTCATAGATTCGAGGCATCAAATAAGGATCAGATTAGTTAGGACATTTAGACGTCTAAAGACTATACAGACACGAACTGTGCCAAATTTTTTCTTAACTGAAATCATAGGGCTTGACCATGGACTGTGGTATCGTTCAATAACACCTAGTTGAGTTAGTCAAATATAACATGCATTACATGCATTTTAATCAATAACAATTTAATTCAAATTTGTAAAAATACAACAATGTCTCTATCAACCCTATCATGCCTTAAGTCTGTCCCTATCAAGTAAGAAAAATGAAGACAATGACCCTACCAACTGTTCATTTAGGTTGGAACTACGTGCTTGAGCACCCAAGGGTCCAAATAGACCCCTTGACACCCAAGATGAATAATTATACATACAACTTCTACTGATGCTGTATCTGATGTCTGAGAAATCTCTGCACATCAAGTACATTCTGTTGCAGTGAACATTATTACAAAATTGTCAAGTGAACACCTCAAAAAGGACTAGCAGTTAGAGTCTCTCAGAAATTATTTTGAGGTACTTTACGATGAATCACCTTTATCAGAATCACTAGCTATCTCCTACAATTATGCTACTTTGTCTGTGCTGATTCATGCATAGCTAAATGGATAAACTTCATGGTCACAAGTTCTTCCAGATTAAAAAAAAAGAAGGTGATTTATACTCCAACTCAAGGTTTCTGAACAGCTATTGCTGCTGGAATTACTCCATTACTGCTGTGGCTGCCAGGATCACTCTTTGTACTGTCAGAATTCGTAGTTCAAGCCTAAAAAGCCTGGACAGGAGACTCCCTTCCGCATCGTCATGAAGACCCGCCCACAACAGGAAGTAAATTTTAAGGAAGCAAAATAGCTGTAAAGAATGGAGCCGTTGTGAAGCAACCACTCAGTTTTTAGTTATATGGTTTTGGGGCATGTTGATACATGATATGAGGTACTTTTCATGGTATTTGCAAAAAACAATTTTTTTTTCTACCACAGGTGCCCTTTAACTGAAATAGTAAAGTTTCCAAAATCTGTGTGCACTAATACTCCATTGGAATACTCATGACGTCATTCCTGTTTATCAGCCAATTTACGAATAATATTGAGAGAAGAATTAGACTTTTGTAATCAGCAATTCTCTATTGAAAGAGTTTTCAGTTACAGTCAGTAATGGAAGAATAATAAGTTCAGGTGACAAAGGAGTGGGATTAATTGTTCATAAAAAACTCATCAAGGGAAGGGAATAGAAATGTAGTATTTACACACAAAATTGTGCATAAAGCAGCTGACAAACTATTGTTCTAACTAGTAAACAACTATTACATAATGATGGTGATGTAATGTTAATGTTGGGGAACAACAACATCATATAGTTACCATATAGTTGCTGTGGTAACAGACGTGAATCAAAAATGTTATTACCCTGTATTATTCCCCTCCAATCTTTGCCTGCAAAAAAACAAATTGTTGTACAACAAAGAGTGTTTAAATTCTGCACAGAATATTTTTTTTTGCAAAATAGAGTGAGATGAATATATAATTGGTGAGCAAGCGAAGTGAGCGAGAAACTATCAGGGGTAACACAATTGAAAATCGGGGATATATGTTTGGATTTATGTATGTCATTTTTGTACTTTGACCCTGACGTTTTTGTGTCAGTTCGGCAGTCGACCCCGTTCCAAACTTCACTAAACAGAATCCTCTGCTTTATCAATCACTACCTGTATCATCCTAAAAATCGAATGGTTTACCGTTTTGAATTCTTATGCAGGTGCAGTTAAAACTTTTAAAAACTTACTGGAGCTCCATTACTATTCTGGTTAGTGGCGGTGGTAAGTTTATGCACTATTTGTCATAGTTATAAGCCCTATGCAAGAGTATTTACTTGAAAATTTATTGACCATTAGACTAATCATGAAGGTAAGTCTTGTCCAGTTGTGTGAAGTATTGGACATTAGAGCTACTACTTACCTAAAGAATATAACAAAGGAAACGTTTCAATTATTCAGTCATTCTCGGCTGAAATAATTATAATAACAAGTACCCCGCCACATAGTGGCGCTTGACAAATTGCAAAGTAAGAATGTGGCAAGTCAGCAAACACGAACTTATCTATAAACTCATCCTTCATTACACTTCATTATCATTACCAATTATGTCACCGTTACGCCATTACTCATTTTCACGTGTATGGTGCGTTATTAAGAATCATAAATTTTCTCAACTTGTAAACCTCAACAGTGTGTGGTGGCTAAAATAGTCAATAGCTAGTGATAGCTACAGTTGTTATCCAACAGACCTCCTTGACGTTCCTGGACCTCTCTGGACTTCATACGACTCCACTTTTTCACTATGGCTGACGAAGACACTCCGCCCGGCGACCACTCGCCTTCAGTTGTGGCTGCCATCGCTGTTCACATCAAACTTCCACCCTTCTGGCCCGCCGATCCGGCTATTTGGTTCGTGCATGTAGAAGCCATGTTCGCAACCAGGAGAATCACAGCTCAGAAGTAGTGGCATCTTTGACACCGGAAGTTGCAACCAAAATTCGGGATTTGATTCTCCGCCTACCGAAAAGTGATCCGTACGTAACGCTAATCAAACGGACAGCCGTCTCTGAGCAGCGACGCTTTCAGCAGCTCTTGCAAGCAGAGGAACTAGGCAATAGGAAACCGACTCAGCTTTTGCGATGCATGCTCCAACTACTGGGAGACAAGGCTCCTGTGGAGGAAAGTTTTCTCAGGGAGTTATTTATGCAACGCTTGCCAAATAATGTTAGCATGGTTTTGGCCCCTTCAACAGACTCCACTCCCCTGAACAACCTGGCAGAGCTAGCTGACAGAGTAATGGATGTTGCTGGCCCAACTTCTGCTAGTGTAAGCTATCCTTCCATGGCCACAGCACCTGCCCCGCCTCTCGGTGAGCAAGTGCAAGCTCCTATGGCAGTTAGTGCTCTCAAGCCTTCATCAGCTGACTTCGAGCGTATTCTTGATGAGCTAGCCAAGCTTCAAGCCACAGTTAGCATGCTCACCAAGGCAAACAACCCAACTTGTTCATGTTCTCGACACTGTTCTCCTGCTCCTTCCTCATCCCCGTCTCGCCGATATTGTTGGTACCACCAGAAGTTTGGAGATGATGCCCGCAAGTTTGTGTCCCCTTGCAGTTACCCAAACGAGGCAGCCAGGCGCTAGTGGCGACAGGCTTCCCTGGCTCTTGTACACATTGTTGCCTACTACACATTCACAATTCTTCAAACAAACTAACATTCTTGGTGGACACTGGCACTACAATTAGTGTACTCCCTCCTTCTCTTGCTGACAGACGTCACCCTCAACCTCAGTTCAACCTCCAAGCCACTAATGGATACCATATAACCACATTTGGAAAGAAGTCTCTCACCCTCAACTTAGGTCTCAGGTGCTTTCTTCCTTGGATTTTCGTGATTGCAGATGTTAGTAAGCCATTGCTTGGAGCTGACTTCCTACACCACTTTCATCTCTCTGTGGACCTCAACAGCAGGAAACTAGTGGACAACACCACTCACCTTTCTATTTCTGGTGTGTTGGCACCCTTTTTGTCCCTCAAGCCTTCCTTACCTCCACTGCCTCACTCTTCGAATGACTATTCCCGGCTCTTGACTGAGTACCCTCAGCTCACTCAGACACACTGTTGTGGTGGAGCTCAAATGGACATCGACCCTTTACCACACACTGAACTTTTAACTGTCAGTCTTGTCATATTGCAGTCGTCACGTGTATCACTTTCTCACTGAGTTTTGTATTGTCAATATTCCGAGTTTATTTGGTATTTGTAAACCTATAAAATTGAATCGCTAAAACCACGCGATATTGGTGACCCCGACGAGCCATGTCTGGAGGAAGCAGCCCGGTTCGAGAGAGTACTAGAGAATACCCGCCTAGTCCTGCCAGAACTTCATCCCATGACGACCCCGTTCCAACATCCGGTGGCGGCTCCGCCCCCGGCATCGCAGCTGTTTCCGTGGCGTTGAAGCTACCGCCATTCTGGCCCGCGGACCCAGAGTTATGGTTCGCTCAAGTCGAAGCCCAGTTTGCTTGCCGCCGTATAACTTCCGAACGGTCGAAGTTCGACTACATAGTGTCCTCCTTAGCCCCCGAGTTTGCCGTCGAGGTGAGAGATTTATTGATCAGACCCAGTGCAGTCGACCCCTACAAGACTCTCAAGGCTCAACTAACGAAGCGCACCACCGCTTCTGAGCAACGAAAGCTTCAGATGCTCTTCACTGCTGAGAAGCTAGGTGACAGGAAGCCTACTCAGTTACTACGTCGCATGAGGCAGCTTCTTGGTAATCGCCCTGGCTTGACTGATGATTCTTTCCTCAGAGAGCTGTTTTTACAACGCCTCCCACCAAATGTGAGGATGGTTCTGGCATCCACGCCAGATGGTACGGGTTTAGAGCAACAGGCTGATCTCGCTGACAAAGTAATGGAGGTTGCCATCCCTCCAACCGCCATTGCAAGTGTCTCCACGCCACCCCCCTTAGCTACAGAAGTGGATCAGCTTCGTGAACAAGTTTCACGCTTGAGCAAGCTGGTTCACAACCTGTCTCACACCAGATCTTCTTCTCGCTCGTCCAACCGTCCTTCGCGTCGCCCCTCTACACCCCCTGCCGACTCAGCTGAAACATCCGACTCACCTGGTTTGGCAGCCAAGCAAAAAGATGCCGATCACCCTGTTCGCGGAAGTTAAACTTCCAGGCCGGTCGCTAGCGGCGACCAGTGTCACCGGCCCATCCCCGAAAGGTCGCCTATTCTACGTTTACGACAAATCTACAGCTCTCCATTTTCTGGTTGATACAGGCGCACAAGTAAGCATCGTCCCTCCGTCCTCTGCTGAACGTTCTGCCGGACCAGGAGAACTACGCCTTCAAGCCATCAACGGTTCAAACATACCAACTTTTGGGTTGCGTTCACTCACTCTTGACTTAGGTTTACACCGAGCGTTTAGATGGGTTTTTGTCATCGCCGACGTACCTCAACCAGTGCTTGGTGCCGATTTCCTCTACCACTTTGGTCTACTGGTTGACATGCGCCATTGCATACTCTCCGATTCTACTACACAGTTACGAGTTCAAGGAGTTACTTGTCGAGATCACTTATTCTCCGGTTTCACAGTTACTCCACAGGACAACACCAACCCATTTCTCAATCTTTTGTCCGAATTCCCGTCAGTCACGCAGCCATGCTCCACTGATCTCCCGATCAAGCACACTGTGACTCATCACATCGACATGACTGGCCCTGCTGTCTTTGGACGTACGAGACGGCTGGCTCCAGAGTGCTTACAGGTGGTTAAGCAGGAGTTCGACCACATGCTGCAGTTAGGCATCATCCAGCCTTCTTCCAGTAGTTGGTCATCTCCACTCCACATGGTGCCGAAGCGCATGCCAGGAGATTGGCGCCCATGTGGAGACTATCGTGCACTCAATAAACTTACCGTGCCTGACTGATACCTGATACCTCACTTACATGACTTCACTGCCAATCTACAAGGAACAGTCATCTTCACTCACATAGACTTAGTCCGAGCATACCACCAAATTCCGGTGGCTCCTGAGGATGTACCTAAAACCGCTGTTACCACACCTTTTGGTCTTTTTGAATTTTTACGCATGCCCTTTGGATTGCGGAACGCGGCACAAACATTCCAAAGGTTCATCGACCAGGTGCTGCACGGCTTGCCCTTCTGCTATCCATACATAGACGACCTCTTGATCGCCAGTTCTTCTCGAGAGGAACATATGGAACACCTCCGCTGTGTGCTGCAACGTCTAGACGATCAAGGCATTCTTATCAACATTCAAAAGAGCGTGTTTGGAGTTCCGTCACTCGACTTCTTGGGTTACCACGTGGATTCCACAGGTATTCGTCCACTGGAGAATAAAATCCAAGCTGTTCGTGAATTTCCTCGGCCAACATCCAAGCGCAAGTTACGAGAGTTCCTTGGTTTAGTAAATTTTTACCGACGATTTATTCCCAATGCAGCCAACCTGCTGCATCCGCTCAACCGTCTTCTTTCTGGAGCTTCTCCTAAAGTTTTGGTATGGAGTGAAGATGCTACGACAGCCTTTACTGCTGTAAAGACGGCTCTAGCCAACGCCACGCTGCTATCTCATCCGCATTAGGGAGCACCAACCTGCATTATGACGGATGCCTCAGACTCGGCAGTAGGCGCAGTCCTCCAGCAATTTATCCACGGACAATGGCAGCCACTTGCATTCTTCTCCAAGAGTCACAAGCCAGCCGAGACACGTTATAGTGCGTTGGATAGAGAACTTCTTGCTGTGTACCTAGCAGTCAAACATTTCAGACACTTTGTGGAAGGTCGACAGTTCTTCATACTCACAGACCACAAGCCCCTCACCTTTGCAATGTCCAGCAAACCGGATCGCTATTCTCCTCGACAGTCTAGACACCTCGACTACATCAGTCAGTTCACGTCAGACATTCGCCATGTCCCTGGCTCTGACAACGCAGTAGCAGATGCCTTGTCTCGTTTACCTGTGAATGCTCTTCACACTGGAAATACCACAACGATCATGGATTTCCAGGCCATGGCTGCCACTCAGCTCGAGGATCCTACTCTTTCCACATTGCAAGCAGACTCTTCACTTCATCTCCAGCAAGTTCCGATAGCGATGTCCGATGGTGTCTCTCTACTCTGTGATGTTTCAACTGGGATTCCACGACCAGTGGTGCCGGAAAGCTTCCGCCACCACGTGTTCGATTGTCTGCACTGTCAATCTCACCCTGGGATAAGAGAAACACAATGCCTAGTAACCCGACATTTTGTCTGGCCAGGTATCAACAGCGACGTCAGGCGTTGGGCTCGCTCCTGTGTGCAGTGCCAGAAAGCCAAAGTTCATCGGCACACTCGATCTTCACCAGGCACATTCTCTACGCCAGACGCATGGTTTGACCATGTACACATTGACCTAGTCGGACCCCTGCCCTCGTCTCGCTGATGTACATACCTCCTCACATGTGTAGATCGTTTTACTCATTGGCCTGAAGCAACCCCAATCGCAGATTGCACAGCTGAGACAGTGGCGCAAGCATTCACACGTCTCTTGGGGACCAAACACATGCGCACCACGGCTAATCATCCTTGTGCCAACGGCCTAGTGGAACGTTTCCACCGACAGCTGAAAGGAGCACTCAAAGGTCATCCCAACCAGGAACATTGGTCAGATGTTGTTCCTCTCATCCTTCTTGGGGTTCGGTCGGCCTTGAAGGAAGACATAGGGTGCAGCGCCGCTGAGCTGGTGTATGGCACAACGTTACGTCTACCAGGTGCATTCTTCTCACTGCACTCAGAGGACTCCAAACTCTTCTGCTCCTCCATCTCTCCCACTCACTTCAAACCAACCACTGCCCAGTACAGAGATGCCACAACTTACTCACAGTACACGTTCGGGTCGTCGCGTGCACTGGCCAGTTCATCTATCTGATTTCTTCGCTCTCTAGTATATCGCTGGAGGGGGAGTAATGTGGTGGAGCTCGAATGGACATCGACCCTTTACCAAACACTGAACTTTGAACTGTCAGTCTTGTCATATTGCAGTCGTCACGTGTATCACTTTCTCACTGAGTTTTGTATTGTCAATATTCCGAGTTTATTTGGTATTTGTAAACCTATAAATTGAATCGCTAAAACCACGCGATACTGTTACCTCAATCACTCACACGATTGTTACGAATGGTCAACCAGTCGCTTCTAAAGCAAGACGCCTCGCCCCTGAGAGACTCAACGTGGCGAAGAGGGAGTTTTAGCACATGCTGGACTTGGGGATTATTCACCCTTCCAAGAGCCCTTGGTCTTCCCCACTCCACATGGTCCCTAAGAAATCTGGCGACTGGCGACCCTGTGGGGACTATAGACGTCTCAACAACGCTACTGTGCCAGACAGGTACCCTATTCCCCATTTGTATGACTTCTCCTCATCTCTTCAGGGTGCTACAATCTTTTCTAAGCTGGATTTGGTGTGGGCATTCCTCCAGATCCCGATTGCGGAACCTGATATCCCCAAAACTGCCATCACTATTCATTTCGGGTTCTATGAGTTCACTAGGATGCCATTCGGCTTAAAGAATGCTGCCCAAACCTTTCAAAGGTTCATGGATGAAGTGCTTCGGGGTTTGCAGTTCTGCAATGATTATGTGGATGACCTTCTCATTGCCAGCAAGACTCCAGCGGAACATCTCAAGCACCTCCGTCAAGTTTTTGAATGTCTCAGCAACTATGGTGTTATCATCAATGCCCAAAAAAGTGTCCTGGGCGCCAATAGTCTACCTTCCTGGGACATGTTGTCGACTGCAATGGTATTCACCCTCCACCCGAGAGAGTACAGGCAATCCACGACTTCCCCAGGCCGACTACACAGAGGAAGCTGCGGGAATATCTCGGGCTCATCAACTTCTATCGAAGGTTCATTCCAAACTCTGCCGAGTTACTACTGCCTCTCACGAATCTGCTCTCTGGCAAGCCGTCCCCAAAGGCCCCAATCACTTGGTATGAGGATGTTGAGTCCGCCTTTCAGAAGAGCAAAGAGAGCTTGGCGCAGGCTACGTTACTTCACCATCCACACCACGATGCTCCTACTTCTATAGCTACTGATGCTTCTGATCATGCTGTCGGAGCAGTCTTGCAACAATTTAGTGATGGTTCCTGGCCTCCAATTGCTTATTTCTCCACGAAGCTCCAGTCTGCACAAACTAGGTATAGTACCTTTGATCGGGAACTCTTGGCTGTGTACTTCGCCATCAAGCACTTTCGGCACTTTGTGAAAGGCAGAGAATTTCACATACCTAGCGATCATCGTCCTCTCACCTCTTCTCTGCAAGCTCACCACAACCAGCACTCACCCAGGCAGGCTAGACACTTGGATTTCGTGGCACAGTTCACCACAGACATACGTCACATCAGCGATGCTGACAATGCTCCAGCTGACGCTCTCTCCAGAATGGATCTCAATTCTGTCATACCGGAGAACCTCAAAGGCATCAACTTTGGAGACATCAGCACCAAGCCTCTGACCGAGAGCTTCAGGAGATGTTTAACAACCCTAACGATATCAAGCTCAAACTTGAGAAAGTGCCACTCAACCCTTCCGGCACCACCCTCCTCTGTGACATCTCCACGGGTGCCTACACACCCATTGTGCCGGCGTGTATGCGCCGTCTGGTGTTTGATACTCTACATTCAATGTCACATCAACATTGACATTGAATGTAGCGTATCAAACACCAGACGAGATTTGACACGCCTACCACAGTAACTACAGATCGAGGAAGCCAGTTCCAATCGCAACTTTGGAGCGACCTCATGACTGCACTTGGATCTCATCGTCTGAGAACCACTGCCTATCACCCACAATCTAATGGGCTGATCGAGCGCTTCCATTGCTATTTGCTTAAGTGTCATCAGCCCCAGACTAGATGGACTGAATCACTACCATGGGTGTTGCTGGGGATCCGGCCCACTATCAAAGAGGACAGCAAGTGCACAGCAGCTGAGATGGTCTGTGGCAGTCTACTTCGTCTTCCAGGAGAATTTATCTCTCCATATCCTACTGACCATACAGTCACTTACCTGTCTACCTTTGCCGGACAACTCCGTGCAACTATGACCTCTCTAAGCCCACTCACAAGTCGACGTCTTCCTGCAACCTCTTCACATGTACCCACGACTCTTGGTTCCTGCACTCATGTCTTCGTACGTCGTGACTCTGTGAAGAAGCCATTACAGTCTCCTTATGATGGACCATTCCGTGTAATCCGCAGGACTCCCAAGTACTACCATTTAGAGATGTATGGGAAATCTGACACAGTATCAATCAACAGCTGAAACCTGCTCACGTAAATTCGAGTATGTCCAAGTCTCAGACAGTTTCTGACGCCTCCACTACATCTACTCGTCAGTCTTCTTCAGCACCTGCTGCTCAAGAAACTTCTTCAACTACATTATCTGATTCGCCACAGATGCCTCCTATAGATGATAAGTTCGTATTTGCTGACTCGCCACATTACTCCCCTGCCAGTGACAACATTAATCTAGGAGATGTCGAGGGAAGCGAACTCGCTGACCAGATCTGGTAAAAACAGGTGCGGCAGATGATGCAGCTGGTTGGGCAGGTGGCTCTGGTGACGAAGTTGCTTGAGTTGATGATGGAAACTCATACTTCATTACACTTCATTACATCATTACTAATTATGTCACCGTTACGTCATTACTCATTTTCGCGTGTATGGTGCATTATAAATTTTCTCAACTTGTGAACCTCAACAGTGCGTAGTGGCTAAAATAGTCAATAGCTAGTGATAACTACAGTTGTTATTCAACAAGAATGCAGTAGCACAAGTTATCTTGCTCAATTATAATTCTCTACCATTGGTTAAGGTTACATAAGTTTCCCTCCCACACTCTCTTTTTTCTGAGCTGAGTTTTTCTTCTACCCCACCTCTCCTATCTTCAGCTCTACTTCTTGAGTCATGCCACCCCCTTTTCCTGTCTATCTCTCCTGCTTCTGAATTTCTGTCCTACTTTGAGAAACTTTTGTCTTCTATTTCGTACTTTAGCCTTTCTTTTGAACACTAACCCCCGCCCGCTTTTAGTTGTAATTAATCGCTCGCCTTTTTGCCTTCTATTCCCTTCCATTGTAAACCTACACCTCTTACCTCGCCGATTCCGTCCGCTTTTCAGTTACGATTAATTGCCTTTTACCTTCTCTTCCGTACTTTCACCTTCCTTTTGGAAACCTACACCGCCTTCCATCGTCTATTGCACCCGTTTTTACAACCAGCACACTTTACTGACTGTTACGATACTTTACCTACCATAAGGTGACGATGCTTTACCGAATAATATGCTCATGAATTATCCATGAATACACACACCGTCGTCGGTCATCGTCATTACTGACACACAAGCATATTATTGTATAGATAGGAAATTTTTTTCTTTTTATCAGCCAATATTTTAAGTTAAATTAAGTTATAATTCAAACTATTGGCTGTTAAAAGAGAAAAATTTCCTATTATTAAGAAAATGTTTAAATAACGTGACTTGTTTTGTTATTTTCTTGTTGCTGTTTTTTGTTTATTTTGTTTTTTCAATTCAAACAGTCACGGCCATGGTTACTATGGCGGCATTGCAACCCTTTACCATATATACGTAATTAAAAAACTCGACCTTTTTTCTGTAGCTTGAGTGTTAGAAGTTAAAACCAATCATTTAACAATAGTGTAGTTTTAGGCTCGCTCGCCATTTGTGCTCAAGCACATCTCTAGTTAGCTATAGTATCAAGTGATATATCATGTTTTATTCGCTGCTATAGTATATAGCGAAACTTTCTTTGTGCACCATTATTCCATCCCCATCTAAAAAAGACTGACACAGAAAATTATTTAGTGGAGTATAAAGTTTTGTCTTGTGAACCTCACAGGATATCATCACTCTGTCATCACTGATTTTGTTTGAAGGTGAGTGAATGCACTTCTTGTTGTCGGTATTTGGGGTGACCCTTGCTGCATTAACTATGAGGGTGAGTGAATGCACTTCTTGTTGTCTGTATTTGTGGTGACCCTTGCTGCATTAACTGAAGAACATTTTTCTAAACAACAATATCCTCTCTTTTTGGTCTTTTACACAGTTGAAATGGTAACTACAGGGCGTAGTCACTGGTCCAGTTGGTCAGGAAACAACCGGACCACTTTTTTCAAATAAACAATTCTAACCTTTTTTAATGACAGCCGTTGAGTGGCCAACATTTCTTATCATTCCTGTATAGTGGATTTAGCAGTGTAATAACCAAGAAACCAACCTTACAAAGGTAGGAGTACAAACCTCCTGATCTTCCCGGAAAGTCAAATTAGCCTTTACACTTCAAATTATGAATAAGATTATTCGGTAGGTGATAATAGTGGCTAAGCACGAAGATGACACAGTAGTTTGCAATTATTGGAATCAAGAGATTAGCTATTATTAGCTATAATTTTTTTCCAATCCCCTGCAACTGATAATCAGTGAATGCATCAAGCTTGCATTACTATCACTAAAAAATGCTCCAAGATGCTATTGCCAGAGTTTTGATGCTTGTACAACTTACTCTACTACTGCCACAATTAAAAGGTCCAGTAAATAAAGTCATATTCACAAAGTACACAATGACGACTAGGCTGTATCACTTGATTATTTTACACCACCACCCATATAATTATAATTATTTATTGTCCATATATAGCTATATGTGTGTATAAGCATACTTGGCAAGTTACTTACTTAATTTTATTTCATGATTTGGTGGTGTCATCATTACTTGATATAAGCAAGTACAAATATCATACAACATAGTAGCATGATAATATAAAATATCAATTAAATTTTACAATTTGTATGAGTAATAGCATGGGTAACCGTGTTATTCGGAATTAATAGCACGAGTAACGCAATTGAAATAGCACGAAGCATAGCCGAGTGTTATTTCAATTGCTTTACGAGTGCTGGTGACCCAAATTCTAAAGGTGAAGATGGTAAAACTCTACTAGTCATTGCAGCTTCCTACAAATGTACTCAAACCTTTAACTATCTGTTTTTCAGACAGGCCAAGTGTGATTTTCATATCGCAGACTGTACTGGGCAAATGATTATTTGCTATGCTTACGACTGGGAGAGAAAAGATGTGATAGATACACTGGTGTTTCTTTCAAAAATTTCATTATCTTTTTCTAATTGTCATAAAGCTATATCACTTCTATATTCTGCAGCTGAAAATAATCATTTTGAATCTTTCAAATATATTCTTAACTCCTTATTAGGCTGAGAACAGAAGCATCCATCTGATGTCTTAGAGTCATATATGGACTCTAGTATAGGTAATACAGCTCTTCACATGGCCAGTATTTATGGCCGTCTTGATGTGGTGAAGTATTTGACTATAAAGTTGCATTATAAGGCAGATGATTGCAACTCTGACAATCAGACATGTCTCCACTTGGCTTCCATTCACGGGAAAGTCGATGTAGTAAAATTTATTTCGGAACAAAAATTGTGTGAACCACTCCACACTGATCCCTCAGGGAAGACATCTCTTCACCTTGCTGCAGAGAATAATCAACTGGAAGTACTGCAGTACTATGTGGAAGACTTGAAATTGGATCCGCAAGTGAGAAATAACACCTGGAATACATGTTTACACTCAGCCTGTCAAAGTGGACATAGAGAAATTACAGAATACCTTCTTAGCTTCTCAAAGTCTGTCCGATACAATATTGATAAGAGCACACCTCTTCACTTAGCTGTTCAAAATGGCCACTTCAGTGTCTTAGAATTATTGCCGTCTTCTGTGAGATTCAATATTTATGAAAGAAATAAACAGAAAATGTCAGTCATTGACTATGCTCAACATAACACAGACATTGCCAGGCATATTAGAGACATTTATGGCCTTGAGGCAAACTTGATTCCCAAAATATTTATCGTTGGTTTCCCTGGAACTGGAAAGAGTACGTTGTTTAAATCTCTTCAGAAAGAATCGGGCTTATTAAGAAAGTTTATCACGGTATCTAAAGTGGAACTGCACACTGTGGGTGTAAAATCGACTGAATTTCAAAGTAAAAAGTATGGTACTGTCCAGCTATATGACTTTGCAGGAGACGATAAATACCATGCAAACCATCAACTATTATTCCAGAATACACCACTACCAATTGTTATTCTCTTATTCAATCTTACTTGGGGAGAAGAAGAAATCGTTTCTAATTTTAAATATTGGATTCGCCTTATAGCTAACTCCAGATCTGCTTGCTTAAACTTAAAAAAATCCATTGAAGTGGTCATTGTTGGCAGTCATTATGACAAAATTCATAATGATAAAGAATTTTTGAGCAAGATAGAGATTGATGAAATTAGTTTTGGAAAAGAATTACTTTTTATAAATTGTAAAAAGGTAGTTTCAAATACAATGGAATACCTTCAAGACCAACTATATTCTGTTTGCATTTCGTGTAGAGCAGAAATTGTCAAGCGAATACCATTTAGAATGTCAATAATGTGCCAGAAAGTCTTGGACTTTATTCACGAGAAGATGTCTGAAAAAGTAGCATTCAATTTAAAAACTTTTTGCATCAAAGCGAGAGAAACTCAATACATCCCAGAAGTTCTGTCATCCGACAATGAAATTATCGAATATTGCAATGGATTGAGTTATTTTGGCAAAATTTTTGCTGCTGAAAGACAATGATGAGCAGTTAAATAGCTGGGTAATTCTTAATGAAAATTATCTTTTGTCCAAATTTCATGAGTCAATGAAAATGCTGAGTAGTGAATCTGCCTGTAATAAACTAATGTCTTGTGGCTTAATAAATTTGCAACAACTCAAAAATGAATTTCAAGACAAATTTGAAGTTATATTAGAGTACTTGAAACATTTTCAAAATTTGTACTGAAGTGAACCAAGAATCTTATTCCATTATTCCAAGTCCACTATTGGATGAATCCCAGTATTATTTCTTTCCCAATTTAATAGTGAGAAGCAAGCCAGATTGTTTTAGTAATCAGCCCAATGATCAGTCGTCTCTTTGCTATGGATGGCAACTGATATATAACGAGCTGCCTTCTCCAAGATTTCTGCAAGTGTTATTTGTTCAGCTTACTGTCCCTGTACCTGGAGCAGGAGATGTACTACAGCCAGTGTACACTGTGTGGAAGAATGGCATACACATAAAGTACAACGACACAACTGAATGCCTCATTGAAGTTAGCGACACTCTCACACAATTACTGTTTTCAATTAGGTGTCGAGTAGGAAATGAGAATAAACTGCTACTAAGATGTTCTCGTTTGGTCGATCTCATCCACTCTATGTTGATCAAGAACAGTGCTTCAATTACATATAGAGAATATGTGTTTGAACCTCAACACTCATTCCCAATTGATACATCTTTAAAGAAAGTATTGCTTAACAGAATGGCACGTGCCATTATTGAAGGGAGAACAACTGTTGTATCAAGTGATGCATCAGAGTGTCTAGACTTGGCACATGTTCTGTGTTCAGAGCCAGTTTTGAACTTGAGTTTAGTACAGTTAAAAAGAATGTATTTGCATCCAGAAGACACTGTTCCTCATTCAGTGCTGACAAGGATATGTAGCACTAGTCCAAATATTTTGAACTTTCAAGATGAGATCAAGTGTTATGAGAATCTTCACAAAGACATTTTTTCTTATAGTATATTTACTGATCGGAATATATGGGTAAGTGATCTATTTTTACTCTATTATATATCTTGTATTCAATTCAATTATGTGTTGTATAGGAAATAGCAGGTGTGGATTTAAAGCCTCTACCCATATGTGAGTTGATGCCTCATGTTATTGGTAAAATTAACCTTTTTATTGTTTTTCTACGAAATATGCCTGTGTGACTAAGTGTATTCATTTTTTCCTTTTCTATTAAAATCACTATTAAAATAATGTATTATATGAGAGGAAACCATCAGATTGATTGAAGCAATGCTAAGGTGATAGGCAGCCAACAGAATTTGATCCAGAGGACAAGCAGATAAACAATGAATGGGGAGAACCTGAGGACAAATCAAAATAAACAATTTTTATAGATTGAAATCTTTCTCACTTAGAGGGGTCTAAAGAGAAACAAAGGCAAATGTGAAGAAAAAAATCTCAGTTGTCGCCAGGGAATCGAACCCAGGACCCATGGCTTTAGCCACCAGTGCTCTAGCCACTGAGTTACGACAACCCACGACTTCGAAGACCTACACATTTTACCTTTATACCTACTTTTGAGAAGTACCTCTTGCTGCAGTCTCGAACTCAACCGACCACCAATTATGGGGTCAGAACTTGATATTTGTGATGTTAAAGCCTCTTTAATCCACTAATTATGGCTCCTCTCTGGAGGGAGAGGTGTTTCTGGTCAACACCAAAAAGGTGTTCTTATGATGGCACATAATTGGTGGTCTGTTGAGTACAAAACTGCAGCAAGCGGTACTACACAACAGTAGGTATATAGGTAAAATGTGAGGGTCTTGGAAGTCATGGGTTGTTTGATTCCCTAGGTACAACTGAGATTTTTTCACATTTTTCTTTTGTTTCTCTTTCAACCCCTTTGAGTGAGAAAGATTCAATCTAGTATTTGTGAAGGGTTAATATTTTATATATCTTAGCAATCAGACTCTATAAGTCATTGTCTATTTTTTGTACTATTCAACTGATGATGGCCAATGTGGAGTAGTTGAAATGTCTGTTTGCTATAAAATTATTTTAGACTAGTGCTTGAAAAGGAAAATATTTGTATTTTATTATTTTTATTGATAATTGCAAATATGAAGACTATCTGCTTTGTTCAAAACAATATAGAATAAGCATTTACAAGACTCAGTATATTGAATTGTTACATTTTTTTATTATTGTTAAATTTGGTATTATATGAAAACTGGTTTTTGTTATAGGATGTATATATACAGTAAGCTTGAAGTTATATACTGTTACTTTTGTTGCTACTCTAATGTATTTATAGTCACGATAATGTACACATTTATACTGGAGGAAGTTAGTCAGTATATATCTAGCCATCATCCACTCACCTTTACTTTAAAAGAAGGAGAAAGTGTCAGAATTCCTTTTAAAGATTCATCAACTGAAGAGTACTGTTATGGACATTATTGTTCTAAATGTGGAGAGAGTTCGGAGCCGGTTATAGTAGAAAATTGTGTTTTGGTATGCAATGTAAGAAAGGAAGATGCTAGCAAATATGAACTGCATCCTAAACACAGCGGATGGAGTGGAGAAGTACAGTTCATTTTGAATGTAGAATGTAAGCTTAAATAGTATTTGTAATTAGATATTTGCTTTACATGTGTTATTTGATTGATGAACAGATGGTCCAATATATCATTTATCAAAAGGAAATCAGCTCTATTTTGAAGTTTATGAAGGAATAACTCAAGTCATTCCATTCACTGTTTCGTCATTTCCTGTCCTCCCTCTGGATATTAAGCATACAATCACATACTTCAATGGCCCACAGGAAGTTCCTGCTACTAGCAGGTTTGAAGTATAGGAGGACAATGTTATTACACTCAACAACATTCAATTGTCAGATTCTGGAATGTACCAAATACACTGCAAAGGAACTAATGGTCAAACTGGAAAGGAAAATTTTGAGCTGCAAGTATGGAGTAAGTTTAACTGTTATAGCACTAGCAATTCTATCTTTAGAGCATCGCTGTTGGTGACTCAATGCAGTCATAATAAATACATGTGATCCCAGCTTGCAGTGATAAGCCTGGAATTTGATCTCGTGTCAAACTCGTTTGAACTTTACTTAGATGTTACTGCTGGAAGCCATCAATGACCCCAGCATGATTGCATGATATTGTTAGAAAATGTCAACTAAAGCTCATCTACCTACTCTATTTCCTCAAGTGTGCAGATAAAGCATGTCATCTGAAGAATACAAGCTAACTTATTATGATAATGAGGAGAAATGCGTACCAGGAAACAATTATTCCATTCAACTTAAAAAAATACAATTTTAGTTGGATGTAAAGAAATACTTTAGTAGCATCTAGGTGCTAATTAGTACTGCATAAAGACAACGATTTAGTGACTGCTAGTAATGAGTGAATGTACAATTGGTGCAGATATTTCAAAATAATTATATCAGTAAAAAAAACAAAAAAAGCTATTATTTGATAGTATGTATTGTTCTTTTATTAGGTCAACCCAAATATGAACTTCCCAATGCAGTATTTGAAGTGGAGGCAGGAACATCTAAAAATATACCATTTTCTCTATCTTCAACACGTGCATTTCCAGCCACAACTAAACACATATTAAAGTGTATAAAAGCAGATGGAAATAAAGTGTCTTTGAGCAAAAAGTTCCAAACAACTCAAGATACTATATTGCTAAAAAATTTAGAAATAGAAGATTCTGGAACATAAGTTTTCACAACAAAGATGGTGGTGAGGGAAAGGAGCTTTTCCAAATCAATGTACTTCGTAAGTTAATGCTGTGTTTATGTTAGCTTCTTCTATAGTCACTCATTTTAACACATTCATGCAAGCTCTATGTAGTCTTTATCTCTAATAACAGCTAAACATGTATTTTGTTGCTTTTGTAGTGGCTTTTGCTTACCAATTGGTATAGCCATTTTTCTCTTTTAAGAGCTTTTCAAATATCACCCGGTTTTATGCTGGCTTTCTATTTTTTTAAATCTTATTACTCCATCAAAACTCCTGAAAAAAGCACAAGTTAATGTAATATATCCTGAAGAAATGAGTTATCTTTTTTTAAGTTATGTCATTTTTTCTGTGATATTTTTGTTATCAAACTTAAAGCTAGGTGTGATTATTTGAGACTCAGATATATTGTTCTACATTTTAGCCACATCATCTGCTCAATCTCTGAAAAATCAATCAAGTAAGCTACAGCATTTGAGAAGTAACAGGGAAAAGTTACTAAAAGCCATGAAATTTGATATCCAATGGTTAGCTGGAGAAATGAATGGTCGTGGTTTACTCTCCGATTACTAATATGAAGATGTCACTAATTAACCCTCAGCGCGCATGCGCCCAGAGGGTTACAGTAGTCCTAGTGTCATTCATTCATTCATTCATTCATTCATTCATTCATTCTGTCACTCTGTCTGTCAACAGGCCACTTCTGGAAGGTAGGAACTAGCCAGGCTCTGAAAGCGGCATCAAACAGCAGTATTTCACGAAGTAAGTTCCTTTAATATGCCAGAATTTTGATTTTGGACTTCATTTTCCAAAAAAAAGCGAGTCGTTCCAGAGCCGTGCGATCGTAGGCTTACAGCGGGAACCGCCCCTTAAAAAACGTGCTTGTCACGTGAGCCAGCTTGCAGCGTGAGGTGTTGCGTTGCGTAGTCGTTAAGTGAGCAAGTACCTAACCTAATAGTCTCTGGTTCGAATCCTCGTCAACGGTATTTTTTTTTTTTTCATCTTTTTTTTCATCCTGTTTTTTTTCTTTTTCCTTTTGTCTTCTTGCCTTATTTTCCTCTTCCTACTGTTTTTATTTTTTTTCTACCTTTTCCTTTCATTTCCTCTTTCTTTCCTGTACTGTTTTTCTTTCTTTCTTCTTCCTTATTCTTTTCTTCCTACCTATTTTCATTCATTCCTCTTCTTTATCATACTAGCTAACTAGCGCTGAGGGTTTGCACTTCAGTGCTCTAGTTAACCCTCAGCGCGCATGCGCCCAGAGGGTTACAGTAGTCCTAGTGTCATTCTGTCACTCTGTCTGTCAACAGGCACTTCTGGAAGGTAGGAACCAGCCAGGCTCTGAAAGCGGCATCAAACAGCAGTATTTCACGAAGTAAGTTCCTTTAATGTGCCAGAATTTTGATTTTGGACTTCATTTTCCAGAAAAAAAGCGAGTCTTTCCAGAGCCGTGCGATCGTAGGCTTACAGCGGCGGGAACCGCCCCTTAAAAAACTTGCTTGTCACGTGAGCCAGCTTGCGGGTTGCAAATCACTTTTAAATAGCTAACAATTACATGCCATTAGCGTGAGGTGTTGCATTGCGTAGTGGTTGAGTGAGCAAGTACCTAACCTAATAGTCTCTGGTTCGAATCCTCTTCGACGCTATTTTTTTTTTTTCATCTTTTTTTTTCATCCTGTTTTTTTTTCTTTTTCCTTTTGTCTTCTTGCCTTATTTTTCTTTATTTTCCTCTTTCTTCCTACTGTTTTTATTTCTTTCATACCTTTTCCTTTCTTTTCTTTCCTACTGTTTTTATTTCTTTCTACCTTTTCCTTTCTTTTCCTCTTTCTTTTGTCCCTTCATTGTCTTTTTCTCTTTCCTGCCTCTCTTCATGCCACTTCTCTTTCTTTTTCTTTTTTTCTACACTTTTCCTTTGTTATTATTTTCTTTATCATACTATATATAGCTAACTAGCGCTGAGGGTTTGCACTTCAGTGCTCTAGTTCATTCATTCGTTCGTTCTGTCACTCTGTCTGTCAACAGGCACTTCTGGAAGGTAGGAACCAGCCAGGCTCTGAAAGCGGCATCAAACAGCAGTATTTCACGAAGTAAGTTCCTTTAATGTGCCAGAATTTTGATTTTGGACTTCATTTTCCAGAAAAAAGCGAGTCTTTCCAGAGCCGTGCGATCCTAGGCTTACAGCGGGAACCGCCCCTTCAAAAACTTGCTTGTCACGTGAGCCAGCTTGCAGGTTGCAAATCACTTTTAAATAGCTAACAATTACATGCATTCAGCGTGAGGTGTTGTGTTGCGTAGTCGTTGAGTGAGCAAGTACCATACGTAATACTCTGGTTCGAATCCTTGTTGACGCTATTTTTTTTTTTCATCTTTTTTTTCATTTTTTTTTCCTTTTGTCTTCTTGCCTTATTTTTCTTTATTTTCCTCTTTCTTCCTGCTGTTTTTATTTCTTTCCTACATTTTCCTTTCTTTTTCGTGTACTGTTTTTCTTTCTTTCTTCTCCTACCTTTTTTCATTCTTCTTCATTTTTTCATTAATTCTTCTGTCTTTTCATTACTAGCTAACTAGCGCTTGAGGGTTGCACTCAGTTGCTCTAGTCATTCATTAATTCATTCTGTCACTTGTCTGTCAAAAAGGCCACTCTTGATGGTAGGAACAAAAGCCCAGGCTTCTGAAAAGCGGCCATCAAACAGCAGTATTGTTCTTCACGAAAGTCAGTGCCTTTATATGCCAGAATTTTGATTTTTGGACTTCATTTGACAGAAAAAGCGAGCTTTCAACGAGCGTGCGATCGTAGGCTTACAGCGGGAACCGCCCCTTCAAAAACATGCTTGTCAGTGAGCAGCTTGGTTGCAAATCACTTTTAAATCGCTAACAATTCATGTATTTAGCGTGAGGTTGTTGCGTTGCGTAGTCGTTTGAGTGAGCAAGTAACTAATCTAAGTTGTCTCTGGTTCGAATCCCGTGACGGTGATTTCTGTTTTTTTAATCTTTTTTTTTTTTTTTTCCTTTTGTCTTTTTGCCTTATTCTTCTCTTCCTACTGTTTTATTTATTTTCTACCTTTTCCTTTCATTTCCTTTCTTTCCGTACTGTTTTTCTTTCTTTCTTCTTCCTTTTTCTGCTTTCTACCATTTCATTCATTCCTCTTTCTTTATCATACTAGCTAACTAGCGTGAGGGTTGACACTTCAGTGCTCTAGTTAGTTACAAAAGTGTTCTCAACGATACAGACAAAGCAGAAATAATGCTCAGCTCGCTCCAGAAGAAGTGGACATTGGATTTCAGTCATCTTGATAAGTTTATAGAAATACTCCAATTGAAATCCAGACTTTACGGTGATGCAATCAATATATTACAAGGTACGCAAATATCTTATAATTTACTCTAAGGCTTGAACAAGAATATTATCATGGTTATACTTTTACTTACTCAATTCACTATAAATTGTAACTATTGAAGTAATTTTAAGATAGTCTGACATTTTGACTCAGTGGAAGCGTCAATGTAATAGCTTTTTATTGAGATTTGGCTTTCTTGCTGTGTGTTGCATAGTTAGCAATCCTTCATCAACTTAGTTTAATTCTTTGTAAGGATTGCTACATCTCTGTCTACTTGGCACGAGTCAAAAGATCTGAATCATATATACTAATTCATTATTATTATTATTACCTTTTACTAAGACTATTCTTTTTCATTTTTTTCTCAATATAAGTAAGCATAAGGCAGCAATTATGGTAGCCAAATTAAGAAGCTTTACTATATCTCTATGTAGACAGTAACAAACATGTATAAATTAGCTAGCTAGAGTACAAAAATTAATTATTAGAAAAAGTGCTAACATTAAATTGAATTCTACTCACTATGCCAAGTATGCCGTCCTGCAAAATAGTTAGGTCAATGAGCAGGCTGTAAAGCTTACAAAGTGAAACCCAGATATACTACATGTAGTGGGATGAACATGCCCTTGTTAGGACTGTGCCCTCAAGTACCCTGTACACAGAGTCCTTGATTTTTAACTTTGTCTCAGAAATTGTCAGCTACATAGTTGAAATTATTTTCGAGCAAGAAAAGTGGGATAACACAATTGAGAATTGGTGATATTGTTGGAGAGCGAGACATATATAACACAATTGAGATTCTGCAGTGTTTTAGTAATTTATTTTTTGCTCATTTATATGGTTCGTGTGACCCCCCTTATTTTGTCCGCACCACTACTTACATAAATTGGTAAAGCATCTATGCCACAGAAGTAACCATTATCCTACCTCATCTATTTCCCTACTTCATCCTAACTAACCCGTATTTAGTATACCCCACCACCCATACCTATTTTTCTTTTAACACCCAACCCACTCTACACCCACCCAACCCTCCTTTTTACCAGACTCTGCAAAGTATAAAGAAGGAATATAGCAATTGGAATGACATGTGCAACATAAAACACACAAAGTTACATATGTTACTCGCCCTTATTCTCTGGTTGACCTGCAGAAGAAACTACCGTTTGGCACTTTGGAAGCTCCCCTGATAGCACTGACGAGAACTTAGCAAGATACTCTCTTGGAGTCTTGATATATACTTGGTATGCTGCACTTGACCATCTGCCAAGCATCTTAATTGTTGCTTCTCCCACTCTAAGAGTAGCAGCTGTGGTGGCTGCTCCACACCTGAAACTATGCCCAGTATAGTCCTTTGCCGACTTTCCTCTGCTGATAATTGCCTTTTGAACCACAGCCACAAACTTTGTCCTCGACAGTGCCTTCCCCTCCCAAGTACAGAACAGAGTTCCTGGCTTCCAACCCCGAATCCTCAGGTAGGTCACCATCACCTGCACTGGACACAACTCATTGCCCGTCTTTCCCACAAATACATCCACACTTTTCCGAAACGGGTCTGTCTTTGAATACTTAAGTCTCACTCGTAACAAGGTGGGCACTTTCCTGCTATCAACTGCCAGGTCCCCTACATCCAGATGTGTCGCTTTATCAAAGGTAGCACCCTCTGGGACAGCAATTTCCCTGGACCTCATAAACCCATAAAAGCAAAGGCTTTCTCCCACCTACACCATGTGCCCCAAGGGGTTGGCTGATGTTGACCATGCAAGCTTGAAGTCTCTGAGAAGGTCAATAGAAATAGGGCATCACGTCCTTCCCTGAACACCGTTCTTAGCCTTGCTGCACTTCACCCCCTACTACCAGTAGCAGTCTAGCCATGTCTGCTATGCCTGGGTCAGCCTTGCCCTCTTCCAAATGGAGATGTCTAACAGCGGCAAGATAACACTTGATAGTGCTGTGAGCTATTCCATGCTTCTCTAGCCTAGCCACGAAACAACACAGTTGTTGTTCTGTTGCTGGGGTGGGGGCATCCCCTAACAGTGAGCAGAACTCTTTGTATCGCTTCTTTCTTGCCCCGTATGTTCTCGCAGTGGAGGGGGCCAGGCCTTCTCGGAAAAGTCTGTCCACAGACTTATCCAAGCCTCTGAGGTCCAATCTGGCTTGATTTAGCACAGCTGACGGGATTTCTGTTGGCTCTTCTCTTGCCTGTGGATACACATCATGAAAGAGAGTCAATCAGTTTCATCCGCTGCTGTATTATCCCTACTCTGAATGTGCTGGCAGAACAAGTGGAACTGCCACTTGGCCTCCACGAAAGCCAAGCACCTCTTGAGATGTATTGCTTCAGGGTCTCTTGATGACACTGAATTCACTATTGCCACCACTGCCGAGTTGTCACACAAGGCCTTCACTGACTGATCCCGCCAGCTCTGCCCCATAACACGGCTGCCACCACTACTGGCAGCAGTACCTTTGTTGTGATGTTGTACTGCTGAGCCTGCCCCAGCCCAAGCCATTCAAGCTGGGACCAATTGCACCCGCAAATTGCCCCATAGTCCCATGATCCTGAGGCATCTGAGACTATAGAAATGGTAATCTCCGGCTCCCACCTGTAAACCGACGTCATCATGGCCACTCCATTCCATGCTGTGCTAAACTGCCACCACCACTGTAGGTCTGAACTGGCTGCCACATTGAGCCGATTCAGGATCTTGGTAGTGGCCGATCGGTCTTCTTAGGAAGGAGCAACCAGCTCTAATGCACTGGTGTAAGAACCAGGGGGGCTTGGGGGGCTGTAGCCCCCCTAGCCTGAAAGTAAGGGGAGCAGAGCCCCCCTGCTGAGGGCACAAGATAAATCTCACAAGTCTTGCTAGGTAATCTCAATGGTAACTAAAAAAATGTTAATCAACTCAAATCACAGCAGCTACATATACTGTTTATACAGAGCTTGAAGCATTGCCACTTTCTGGCCAAGGTGGGCCACCTGCCTCAAAAGAGATGTAGTATCTCTTAACACAACCACATACCTGTCACTATGTGAGCCGCAAACCTTTTACTCTCTCCAATTCAGTCAGACCTCTGTTGTGCAAGAATTTGAGCCTCTCTTAATCAGAGCTATAATCAACACACTCTTGCTCTTAAATTCCATCCACAGGCTAAGAACCAGGGAGGCTTGGGGGCAGAAGTCCCCAGCTTTTATTATGTTCTGAGGCCAAGGGGGGTGGAGCTCACCAGTTTTGCAAGGTAATTTGTACCTGTAACCACAAATAATTAACCAGCTTCACTTACAGCTGCTTCACTAATCAAGAAAGGTCACTCCAACAGCTACTGAAGTTAGTTATAAATTCAATATGTCACAGCAAAAAACTCTTCGTTCCTTTTTCAGTTCAAAATCTAGAGTCTCTGATGAAGCTGAAGGTAAGCACATTACCCAATCAGTGCAGACTAAAAATAAGTTTCAATGTGCAGGTCAAACAAACCTCCTAGAAACTGATGAGCCAGTTACACCTGCTGACCAAGTTCACAGTGATGAAGACTCAGATGATGGTTGCCCTTCACGTGCACAGTGTGAGTCAATCACTGACACCTGTACTTGCTCATGCTGCTCAAATTTTGAAGTTGCTTACCAGCCAAAGGACTTGCTTCAATCTAAAAGCCAGGGAAATATATTTGCAAGGTACATTCAGGCTTCTTGGTACAGCAAATATAAATGGATTAGTGTGTGCACATCCTCTTACAAGATATTCTGTCATATATGCTGTATAGTTAAGCAGGGGTTGCTCACGTCAAAGTCTCCTTTTGTTCATGGTGGTTTTTCGAATTGGAAGAAAGCAATAGAGCGATTTAAAAGCCATGAAGGAAGTGTTGCACACAAGGAAGCTATCAGCAAGCTACAAGTGAGATCCCAGGGTGTCAATGTAGGGGCCATGATTACCAAGCAGCATGAAGCAGAAAAGAGAAGCAACCGTACTATGCTAATGAAGCTACTACACTGCATTCGCTATCTAGCTAGACAAGGCCTTGCTTTTCGTGGACACCATGAAGATAGTTTTGCTTTTGAAGGAAATCTCTACCAGCTTTTACTACTCCAAGCATCAGATTCACCACAGCTTGCCACTTGGATTAAAAAACGAGACTACATTTCACCTGCCATTGTCAATGAAATCATTACTCTTTGTGGCAACACTGTATTAAGGCGACTCTTAGGAGATATTCAAGCAGCAAAGTATTTTTCGCTTATAGCTGATGAGGCAACTGACTTATCACACAATGCACAAATCTGCATTGCAATTCGCTGGGTGGATAGTAGTTATGAGGTTCATGAAGCAGCAATAGGTTTACTTCAACTACCTGATACCAAAGCTTTCACATTATTCTCTGTTGTCAAGGATTGTTTGTTGAGGTGCTCTCTGCCAATCACTAACTGTATTGGCCAGGCGTATGATGGTGCTTCGAACATGAGTGGAGTTAGAAGTGGTGTTCAAGCTTTGATGAAGAAAGAGACTGACTCATGTCTCTATGTTCATTGCTTTGCACACAGCCTAAATTTATGCATCCAAGATGTAGTGAGAAAAAGTGAGCTATTGAGCAACTGTATTGAATTTATCTTGCAGTTAGTTCAGCTGATTAAATTTTCACCTAAGAGATTAAACCTTTTTCAGAATATTCAACAGCAGATTAGATTTGGAGATGACTCAGCAGCTGTGCCTTCTTCACTTAGGCCTCTTTGTCCGACGAGGTGGACAGTTCGGCATTCTGCAATTGATGGGGTATTAAACAATTACAAAGCACTCATGTTCTGCTTACGGCAAGTTGAAGAGGGGCATGATGAATATGCTGCCAAAGCAAGAGGCTTACTGATCCAGATGGAGTCTTTTGAACTGTACTTCAGTTTGAAGCTGTCATTTGTAGTTTTTGCTGCAGCTGAGCAACTATCTATCAACCTCTAGGCTAAGGATACAACAGTTGGTGAAGGATTGAAGGGTGCACACTTGCTTCAGGCACATGTGTCAATTTTGAGGTCTGACAGCAAATTTTCTGCTTTCTATGAGAATGTTCTCCAATCTTCACAAGAGTTAACTGATGAGCCTGTTCTTCCTAGATACAGAAAAATACCAAAGCGGCTAGATGATGAATCTCAGCCACATCGTTTTGCTAGTCCAGAGGACAGATATCGACATGCTTACTTTGAAGTTTTAGAACAGGTATGTGGAGAAATAGAACGACGCTTTGATCAGTCGGATCTATCTGTTGTGCAGAAAATTGAGTCTTTTTTAATTGAGTCAGCTAATGGTCAGCACACTCTTTGCCCAGAATTGCATCAAATTCTTGAAAAGTACCACATTGATATTGATCGACTTCATATTCAAATTGCCATGCTGGCAGACACAATTAACACTGCATTTGGTGGATCTATCAAGACTGTCACTAATGTGAGGACAATTGCCGATGCACTGAATCAGAGCAATATTGTTAGAGGCATGCTCAATGAAGTGGACAAGCTAGTTCAAGTATACTTGACCTATTCTGTCACAAGTGCTACTGCTGAAAGGTCATTTTCTTCTCTACGAAGAATTAAAACTTTCCTCAGAAGCTCAATGACAGCCCAGCGCCTGAATAACTTATTCATCCTGTATGTTCACAAGTCATTTACTGACTTACTTGATTTAGAAAAAGTTGCTAATGATTTTGTGTCAGTAAACACACGCAGAATAAACTATTTTGGACATTTTTAAGTAAACTATCATTCTTCTTTAATTATCTATATTGTTGTTGTCTACCTTGTTTGCAATTCTCATGAAGAATGTACAAAAGAACTATTCTCAATTCTCAGATATGTAAAATACTAGGCAGGAATTCCCATTACCTCTGTGCTTAATTAGATTACTGACCACAGTCAGCCCCCCTACTCAAAATTATCTTCTTACGCCAGTGTAATGGCCTTGCACGCATGGCTCAAGAGACCAATTAACGGCAGTAGGTCCCTTTTCTTACCGCTCTTTTTGTGCCTCCAGTTACCGAGGCTACCCTGCAGCTTCTCCAGCTTCTTTTGAGGGATTCTTATGACTATTTCCTGTGTGTCTAACTCCAGCCCATCACCATGGACACGCCCTCAGTCTTGGACGTCTCCACTGGCATTCCCACATTGTTGCAGGCTCTTACATAATGCTCATGTTTTCTGCACACACCTGAGCTCCTTGTGGGCCCATAGTCACAAAATCATCAATGTAATGGTCCAGCCAGGATGCACCTCTCCGCACCAGGATCCACTGCAGTGTATTTCCAACTGCTGTAAATAGCAGTGGTGCAGATCTCAGGCCAAAAGGAAGGGTCATGTCCACGTACACCACCCCATCCCCAACAGAGGCCTGTCCTCAGGATGCCCTGGAATATTCCGACATGCTTGCTGAATGTCCATCTTGCCCAGCAGTGAGCCCCTTCCTTTTTACAGAATCCTGGACATTATGTTATCCACCGACATGTATGATTGTGACACCATCTCCTTACTGATATCATCGTTGACGCTCTTGCATTCCGGAGAGGAAAGGTCAACAATAAGTCGCCACCGATTACCTCCTTCCTTCTTGGGGATTACTCCAAAGGGACTGCAGTGGTCACCACCTCTGTCCGCCCTGTTCCTCAGGTCAACCCGCTCCAGACGAGCTGCCAGGACTTTGTTGGCAATGTAAGTCTCCACGGCCTCTGGGTGCTTTGCAGCTGACACCATGTTCCTCCTGCATGATTTCAGCTGGGACCAACTCCCTTGGAATCCAATTCTAATCACCCGCTGAATTCCCGTGACTATGTAGTCTGTACACCACCTGTCTGAGTGGCCTGACAGTTCCTCTTGCCACACCTGCACCTTCAGGGATGTCTGAATGTCCCCTCTCGACACCAGGTTGAGTTGACCACTACTCCCTGCTCTTGGTCCAGGGCCCTCAGCTGATACCGGTATTGGTACAGGCCTGCAGCCAAACAGGGCACCTTGACACTGGGTGGCCTCCTCCACACTTGCTGCACACGTGTTGATATTAAAATGATTATACTTGTGGCAGACCTGGGGTGACCAGCCTAGCACCTTCCTTACCTAACTGCCTTCGGGATGGTCCTGGTACCACTTTGTGTTTCCTGGGGTTGCTCTGCATTGAGCAGTTCTTGCGTGAGTGGTTGACCGAGTGGCAGAGTATGCACCAACTCTCTCCTCCATCTTACCTGTAAACATTCTAGTGTAGAGGCACACATCCACACCTCAACTTCGTCCCACTGGCTCAATTGGTCCCCTGTTCTGGCCTGGTGAAACTCCCGGTCATAGAGGACCCATGATGGCCACTGGAACGATTTGCTACACTTTGCGATAAGGAACGCATACGCCAAAATCTCCTGGGCCCTACCTGGTTACTCTTTCAGCACCACTGACATCCATAAAAGGTAGCACTGCCAATGTCTGGGATTAACTTTCTGAACCTGGCCAAGTCCTCTTCCCAAATCACCATCAGATTCCCTAGTACATACTGGGCCTCTGGGCCCACCCTGGCTTAGGTCTTGGAGCCAGCCCTGGCTTACCCACTCCGAGTCTCGGGGCCAACCCCAGCTAACCCTTATCGGGTCACAGAGCTGACCAAGGCTACCCCTTACCAGGTCTCAGAGTCAATCCTGGCTTACCCATATCAGGTCTCAAAGCCAGCCCTGGCATACCCATCCCAGGTCTCAGAGCCAACTATCATCGGGTCACGGAGCCAACTATGGCTAACCACCAGGTCTTGAAGCCATTACTGGCTTACCTATATCGAGTCTCAGAGCCAGCCCTGGCTTACCCACCCTGGGTCTCAGAACCAACTACGGTAGCCCTTATTGGGTCTCAAAGCTAACCTTATCGGGTCTCGGAGCCACCACGGCTTACCCTTACCGGGTCTCGGAGCCTTACTGGCTTACCCATACCAGGTCTCAGAGCCGACTTTGTCATACCCATGTCGGGTCTCGGAGTTAGTCCCAGCTTACCCTTACTGGGTCTCAGAGCCAACACTGGCTTACCCGAACTGGGTCTCAAAGTCGTGTATTTTACCAACCACCAGACCATTCTATGGCCCATTTCCTTGTGTTCCCTCAACTTTTGCATTTTTTTCCTTTTCTTACATACATTCTGCACACCAGGGAAGTCAACCCCGCCAACGGGTCCCGAGTGTCTAGGCTCTTCCTGATGGGAGACCTGTCGCGGTCCTCCTGTAGCGGATTAGACTCCCGGTCCTCGCTACTCACTGATGCCAATGGATTTCCTGCATCACTCATTTCTCTCTGGCTCGTCTGTCTTCCGCGTATTGCATGCAGCAGAACCTTCTCACTTGAATCCTCCCACTCTAATTCAAGCTCCAGCCCTCTACCCCTCTGACAACCTATACCCACTCTAGGCCCCTCAGGTCAACTTTGTGTCCTCTATTTTTGTTCTTACAAAAAATCCATTCAATAGTAAAGTTACGAAGAGACCACAGTGTAGTAATGGTATGTTTAGTGCACAAGTTTATGTGTGCATGAAAAATGTGTTTCTGCTATAGCTTAGCTAAAGAATAGCACTTAACCTCTGCCAGTTTCTCCTGTACTATGGCTCAAACTGTAGCATAATTTCTTTTTTTTAAATGCTTGTTTTTCAAGTCTCAAAAAATTGCAGTGAGTGGTTACTATGGCATGGACATCCTTTACCATTGTATGTAATTTCAAAAAAGGTTGCCGTTTTTAATATAAGGGTGCTTTTTGTCAGGAGCTACAGTCTTTAGATAATCAGAATGGCCTATTTTGAGCTACCATTACTTAGGCTAATTAAGGTAAGAAAATTACCATGGATGGGAAATATAAGGTCCAAGTCCTCAGGATAGCCGACATGCCCATTCTTGAAGAGTCTATGCATAGTTTTATCAAGCATGTTTTTCCTAAAGTGTGAGAGACCTCTCAAGAAACCCATTTGTTTATCACACCACTTTCTGAATCACATAGAGTTAGTACCACATCAAGACCTGACTTTTTCCAACTACTATCTCCCTCGAGGGAGACCTCTGCAGCCTCTACAGCAAGTTCCCCTGATCCAGCCAGAAGAGAGACATAAACTCTGTCACCCTATAAAATTGCATTACTCATACTGATTTTGTTTACATTTTCTTTATGATACTTTACGGAACACGAACTCATAAAGATAATCATACTCACATTAGGGACGACTTGGGTCCATTCTGGTCTTTCAAATTTTAAGCTCGATTGCTCCCACACCAAATTTTTTTTTAAAATTTTAATTATTTCTCTATAGCTATTTTGTTTCCATATGACTAATATTTAGTTGTTTATATTGCTACATCCATCTCTTTGCATATTTAAGCTTCTCAACAACCTGTACACTCTATATTTAGTTCATTATTATCTCATAAAGTTTACAATATTTACACTTTCAACTAAAACATGTTTATTGATCAATTTTGTTAGGAATGTCTGCGGTCTGCAATGTATTTTCATTAATCACATCAATGGAAATCGAACTAAAACACAAGCAAACAAACAAAGGGGTGATGAAAGAAACAGTGCCTGAAACTGATGACAGCTAATGAAAGTATCAATAAATGGATCAAACCCAGGGCCACCAAATTTAGCCACCAGCGCTCTAACCACTGAGCTACGACAACACCGCTTGCTGCAGTCTCGTACTCAACAGTAGCTCAGTGGTTAGAGCACTGGTGGCTAAAGCCAGTGGCCCTTAGTCTGGCGTAGCCGACTCTTTACCTTCCCATTATATTTGGGCGTGGGGGGAAGGAAACACCCATGTCTATGAGGAACAGTTGAGAAATCTAATGGCAGAAAGCCGCATGGTTCTACGGTTCGCGCGAGTCAACCTGCTTATAAGTAAACGTTATGGTCAATTGAAGTGCTGCACGATTGCACGATTACTTCAGAATAATATAGTTGTGGAAACAAGAATCCCCCCACTAGATCTAAGTGCATTATGTCTGATGAGCTTGCGGTTGCGGTTTGCGATGACTGTGGTTCAAGGGCTTCACATATATTCCAACATTTTTAATCGACCACATACTTGGAAAGTGAGTTAATAGTAGATAAGGTATAGAGCAGCCGTTCATTATGCACAGTCTCATGTTTATTTTCAAACAACATCTGGTATTAGCGTTGGTGTCCACGATTAGGCAGTCTGATTAGGTTAGATGATTCAAGTTTAGTTGGAATCTTACTACAGTAAGGTGTCCAAGATTGTAGGAGGGGCAATTAGTATGAAATAAAAATATCATTATGGTTTAAGTGACCATGGCTTGCACTGCTTTACACAAATGCTAAGCTATTTGACTACATCTTGCAAAGTCATGACTTGAGTCCTGACGGATCTCTAGGGGGGCTATGGCTTTTCTAGATGGGATGAATGCCCCCCTTCGCCCGTCCCCCTTAAATGCAGCCCTGGATAGCCAAAATCTTGAATGTGGTGATTCCAGACTCTCCTGCAGCATAGTTCTCCCTTTATCTAGAGTAGGTCATTTTTTCATATTGCCAATAAATACGTAGTAAAGCCAACAATTTTACCACAGTGATTAAATTTTTTGAGGGGAGGGGATTATAGGGTTATTCACCATTATAAAATTTAGGTTATCTTTCCCTAGGATTCCTAGGATTTTATTAAACCTTATTATTTCTAAAAATGGAATTACATCCTAGCCGAAGTAATTATCCACCTCAAAGATTATATTTAAAAGACATAGTTTGTCTCTCTGTTATGGTGGGTAAGAGCTGCATTTAGTAGCTCTGGGTTATACAAAATTATCATATGTTTATTTTCAGTTTACGTGTGGCATATAGCGTCTATTGATTAGTATAACCGCCAAGGCCCAACATTACACGGTATTACATTGCAACTGATAGTATATTTCCTTACAAAACTAGCATACTGAAATTTCAATGATGCCAAAATTGTTAAATTAGATACCTGCTAGTATTAACTTCATGTATCTTATGATAGGATTTTAATAAGAATTGAATGAAAATGTTCTAATAAGGCTTCTTTCTTTCTTTCTTTTTTTTTTGCACACTCTTACCTTCTCCACTGTCCACATGACCATGGAGATATAGGTCAGAGTGTGCTGAGAAATATTTTATACTGTTTGGCTTGGTAAAGTGTCATCACCCTGATTTTTGAAAATACTACATGTATAATCATCTAGGTTTGACCCATGCTTGATGCTTCAGTTTACTGAAGTCTCCCTGAATGACCACTTGCACACAGGATCGAACCTTTACCCTTTACTAACCAACATTCTCGTCAGGTTCTGAAGTCACCTTATTGAAATATGTGCAGATATGATATTTAAATAATGTTTTGTGAGTTTTCTAATCAGAACACAAATCAATTATTTTCTAAAAAAGTGACAGACTTTCTGAGTTTGACCACAGCCATTCTTGGCCACTCTACATATTCAGAGGAACCCAAAGCCATCTAATCCGATTTCTATGTCGACGCTGAAGCTCCTGCTTTTGAAGAAGCCATGCAGCTTAGGGAACAACTCTGCAATCTCTTTAGTCAAGCTACATAAAACTTCGCAAATGGCGCACCAACAATACCGAGTTATACCCTCACACCTGATTGAACCAGAGGATCTCATGCTGTCAATCTCCAAAAGCTCTTGGGGTACATTGGATATGTCTCAATGCCACCAACTCCAACAATCAATCCAACATCACAAGTGACTAAGAGGTTCATTGCATCCATCTCAGCCTAGGTCTTTGATGTCCTGGAACTCTTTTCCCCTTCTATTCTACAATCCAAGGTAGTCCTCCAGTAATGGTGGAAACAACAAACTTCCTGGTATATGGAGGCACTAACTGCAATGCAACAACTTTGGACCATGTGGGTACAGCCGTTTCTGCTCATTCAGTGTCCAGAAAATACATGCACAATGAAAGTAAACATTTAACTAACAAATAAATATATTAGTTGCCTTTACACAGCTTTCTTTTTTCTTGGCTACTACAGCATTAAGCATGTCTTTGTAGTCTTAGGTTCAACCTGTGCATTAATTTTTTTCAGAAAACCTGCTTTTTGTTTTGTTTTGTTTCTTTGTTGTTGTTTTATTTATTTATTTTAGTCAAACAATTGCTGTGAGTGGTACTATGGCATTGAACCCCTTTGCTGTATAAACATAATTTGAAATCTCTACCACTTTTAAGTAGTGGGATTGTTAGAAGTTAAAAGATGAATCATTATAACTGACAGTAGTTATATTTAACCATTTTGTGCTCAAGCACACCACTACTTTAATGTATCTGGCTTTATGAACCATACTATAGAATTCTTTACACACCGTTATGATCATTTACTTGAGCAAGAGTGTTCGTGGGCTCTCATGATGACTAAAAAGTCTAATTCCTGAATGAAAGACCAGAAAATTTCACTCAAGACAAACGTGATTGATATCTAAATAGAACTTACAGATATGAGCATACAGTAAGTTTGATGATATAATGTTCAAGACATTAGGAAAGGTGACACAAAAAGGGAAAAGACATCATAACTAAGGTTGACAGTTAGACACAAAGATTGTGGGTTCTTATTTTCTTCTTGCTTTTTTTTTTTTATTGTTTTTCTTCAAAAAATTTTTTTTTATCACTTCAGCACAAGCTTTCCCATGGCTTGAACCACAAAATGCATAGCTGCTTTTGTTCAAAAGTTGTTCAATGAGAAACTCCAAGCACTCCGGTAAACTGCTGAGAATATAGTGCGATGCAAAATTATGCGGACAGCAAAGAAACTATTTGCTCACATGAGCAGAGGACGCTAACAATCACTTATGATCGTACGGCCTAAAATTAAATAGCTTTTTCTGAAAAATAAGTCGAAATAAAAATTTCTGGCACACTAAAGGAACTTACAATGTCCAGTGCAACATTTTGATGCTTGTTGCAATATTCAAGAGGCCACACGAGATCCGCTTTATGTTTTGTGACAGAATGACTGACTGAGTGACTGACTGACTGACTAAGTGACTGACTGACTGAGTGACTGACTGACTGACTGACTGACTGAGTGACAAACTGAGTACTGTAACCCTATCATGTGGGTTCCATAGAACCCGGGCTGGATTTACCACAGAGTTGTGGCACGATCAAACTGTCTCCTTGATGTTGCAACAAGCCATTAGTAGCTAACCATGTCACCCTTTCTCAATTATATCATCACTAATTAACACTTTGTCATGGTCCATTGATTCATACTGGAGGCTCTTTATTATGTCTGTGTATGTATGAAAATAATTCAGTCTCTGCACTACAACAATGGAACTAAGAATGCTAAGGCTGTTGCTATAATGCAACAACAGTAGTTACACCAACTAGCACCTTTCAGGTACTAATTATGATGTATATTATAATATAATAATGTATTATGGGAATGGTGCATAGACTCATATGTGTGTATATATAATATAGTATAACACATATTCTCCTCTTTTCATCAGCTTCAGGTAAAACGATGTACAATTCAGAAAAAGTTAATAGAAGGACAACAGTTCTTCAGTGGTGTTCCTGAGTCTGCCCTAACTATGCTTAGTGAAGAAGTATCTGATAGAAATCTTAGAAGAGTTGCATACAAGTTAATACATTGGGAGGAGAAATGCCATCTCTTCAAATTAGAGTGCCAACCTGAAGTCGAAGATATTCGTGTTGTTCACATGGACAAGCCATTTATGCAGAGGTAGCTCTATATCCAATCATATCATTGTCTTAGCAAATTGTCTGTTGGGACCACTTATCAGTGCTTATGCTCATAAAACTGGAATCTCTAAACCGAAACAACACTAATTAAATCCATGATAATATGTTGTTGTTTGTTTTATTGTGTTATAGGATTGAGGCCCTGTCAATATGGAGCCAGAGGACTCCTACACCTACATATGAGAATCTCCTGAACATTTGTTTGAATGGAGAGTTTACAGATTCTGCTGCAGTGTCGGTGGAAATTGTGAATGAATCCAGTGAAAATGAAATAGTGAATGAATCTAGTGAAACTGAAGTAGTGAATGAATCTAGTGAAACTGAAGTAGTGAATGAATCTAGTGAAACTGAAATAGTGAATGTAGAATAAACAGCTCCTGATACTGGAACTTATGCAAAACTCAATCTTCGTTGGTGTTAGTTTTCAAATAATACAGAATCAGTATTACATACACCTTGTACATGTTAATTTTATCTATAGAATTATGTTCTTTTGTGTCAATGGTCTTTTGTTACTTAATTCTTTTCATTATGTGATTATCAATTACACTTTCCCAGCCTGGATGGCAAGTTATATATTCTTGGTTTTGTATCATTTGTTCAGTTCTTACCTTGTCCAGTCATGTATACATTACCTTTACTCTTGCTTTTTCTCAATTTATTATTATACTAAAACTTATTGAGGCAAGCAGCATTACCTTAGGATGTACGGCGGCTAGCTACTAAGTAGAACTCCGGTGGCAGTGTTAACTGGGGCAGTGAGTTAGTAATACAGCTTTGTTTCCAAGGTCACTACATCTTTGGAGGAGTGCGCAGTTGTGAGGATCGGATCCCTACATGGACGCTTTATTCACCCCCCCCCCCCCCACACACACATTTTTTTTAATATTCTTAGGCCTTTTTCCATCATTATTTACATTATGTGTGTAATTTGTAGTATTGGTGAATGATTGATATTCAACAAACAAATTTAGGTTTTTCCCTAACTTAACTACCTACTATCTCTGGGGCTCAACCCTCCCTTGGCTTGTGCTGCGAACTCTTGCCAAAGATACTAGAGAATCCATGAAGGCAGCAGTTCAGTTAGCTACTCTATTTATTTCTAGCTGTTCTATAGCTGCTAGAGGCTATATCATTATTGTTAAAATCTACAAAAATTGTTTTTTTAAAAATTGTCATGTATTTATGTTTCCAATTAAACTAAAGTATTTATAAGTATGATGACATCATGTTGACTGCAAGTAGTCCCACCTTCTTTTAGTGAACGTGGGTCCTAAATCCATGAGCTTCGGTAAGGGGTCGAAGGACCAGGAATCTCAATTGACCACGTACCAAGTACTGTACAGGTCATGCGCAGCGCGAACTACCTCGGACTCAGCGAGACAGATACTTTGCCGTTGAGGCATGGGTCCACACACAGCAAGCAGTACACTTGTTGGCAGAATTGATCTTCAAATAATGCATACAACTACAACACTTATATAGGAGTGACAACACAAAAAGGTCAATGGTTTTAGGAAAAAACAGGAATATGGTAAAAGTGAAATTATGTTTTACGGGAATAGGAAAGGGATAACAAAGTTAGGGAAGGAATGACAAAGTTAGAGGAGGGAATGACAAGGTTAGATTTGTATTCTTGCAGAGGATGAGGGCTTGGTAGGTGGGTGTGGCCTCCTTGACTTCTTCTTGTTGTCCGGGTTGATGTCAGCGAACCCCCGGACATTTAGTATATCTGCAAGCAACATACTCATAGCTACAGCAATTGATTATGCATTATAACTAGTCAGAGGCGCCCACTCGCGGACTGAGGTTCCTCCTAGGTCGAAGGTACGAGGTTTCCGGTTTTAGGTCCAAGGTATTCGGTACGCATGCGCACATGCGCTGGGGCAACTAGGTCCCTAGGTCGAAGGTAAATAAACGCGCGGGCACCTCTGCAGCACTCATCTTGTCCCAAGGTCAGAGGTAAATAGACGCGCGTGCAGTGCAAATGCAGCTGCGTTTTACTTCCCGCAAAGAAGCATTTCGTTGCGTTTTGGCGTACGTACAGTTTCTTACTAAGCGTTCCGATAGCGATTATTCCATTTCTTCAATGGCTCAGAAGTGAACCCACCATTTCAGAGGCTTAAGCCAGTACTCTGAGCAGCTCATGGACCTTGCAGAAGGCGGTCGAGTGTTCGAAGGGAGAGGCCAGCAGCCAAGGAACAAGGATGTCTTGAAGCAGATCGCTGCCATCAAGGCCTGCAAGAAAGGATCCTTTTTTGGCAAGGACAAGCCCTGCACTTGTGGCTGGCACGACAGAGCTGCTGCCAGAAAGGAGGCCAGGCAAAAAGCAGCATCAGGTAAATACAAAAATAATATTCATAAATAAATAAATAAGGTGTTGGTAAATAAAGTATTAATAAACAAAAAAGAAGTTAAATGTTTATATAACAAGTAACTGAAATACAAATAGAATACTCATGAAATAAATGATATCATTATTCAATAATTATGAGTAAGCAATCTATTAACAAATAACTATAAAGAAGTAGTTTATTACTAAATGATAAAGTATTAAATTTAAAAAAATCTATTAATGCACGCTTACAAATATCAATTGCATGTACCTAAATGAAAGAAAGCGTAATATCCATTCCGTTAATTAAAAATAATAATAAATAATTACAAGAAAGAATGCAATGCATTAATAAATGAACGCTTCAAATACGAACTGATTAAAGTAAAGTATAAATGAATACATAAAACATGTTACAAATATATACATTATTACACATAATGTAAAATGCATAAGCAAATCAGTGAAGGAATGAATAAATAAGCAAATAAATTTATTACAGGATTACAGAAGTGCATTCATAGTATGCCAACATGAAATCATTTTGCACAGGTTCATCTTCTGCTAGTGCTTCGCAGGTCTCTCCTGGACCAGCACCATCAGATGAACTTTCATCTTCCCTAGCAGGTGTGTATTGTTTGTATTGTGTACACTTGCACCATTGTGTACTGTATTGTCTCATTTGAGAAAATAGTTTGCTTAGCGTACTCGTAAATGATGAGGTATCAATTGAGTAAATGCACAGTCGGCTGGTCAACAACGCGAAAATTCTACATATCACCTAGTAGTTAAGTAGAACTGAGGTAGTGTGGTGCACATTGTATGAATTCCTTCAACAAGTCAGTCTCAGTTGTATATACGAGTGACATAGTGATAGACTTCTACATTATTGTGCATATAGGGTATTATTTACAATAGTGTACATTATAGAACAATCTTCAATAAATTTGCAGATCAGCACATTCGATCATCAGACTGTTCAATGTCTTCACTTGCTAGTTAACGCTGGCAGTGTTAAACTATTATTATTATGACTGTAACTATTACCATTACAATTTTGGCTAGAGTCAGTTTTAATTGGAGTTGAGCTCAGAGATGAGTGTGTAACCTGAGCAGCAGATGTGGTGGGAGGTTGTACATGTAATTAGTAGCCATGAATGGTGAATGGGCTAAATGTACACTAAATGATTTGGAAAAGGAGAAGGGAGGGTTATTAATGTTTTGCTGAGCTGGTCCAGCAAATTCAACTGAGTCAGTACCATGATGACTTGAAATGGATTGATTGTATTAGGATAGGTTAATATTAATGTGTATACGTGGATCTGTTAACATGTACTAATAGTATTTCGATCATTAATCTGTTCGCATTAATTTGTCTGTTGCATTGATTTTAATATCTTGTTTGTTTTTTTCTTATTTTTTTCTTGCGTAGGTTCATCTGCTCATATTACTTTGCTCTCTTCTGAGCCAGCAACTTCAGAACCACTTCAATGTCGTTATCAAGCAGGTAAATATCATTTTTGAATCATGTACAAGATTGTGCAACTGCCTTGTCTCGCGGTTAAATCTCCATTCAGTAAAGGTATTAAGTCCTCCTTCCCATGTTGTTTCAGGTTCCACTCCTGCAACCACCGTACTGATGCCTTCGTCAGTAACTCGTTCACAATTGGAGTGCTCAACTCCAACAGGTACAGTTCATTTGTTGTAATATAATATGATTAAGTTTATTCACGAGTTAATCGTGGTAGGACTATATACATTATTTAATAGGATGATACATGTCCGTCACCGTCATGTGATAATATCTGCATGTACACTATAGTGTTCAAACTTTAATCGACCTGATCAAGTAATGTGATACTGACTCAGTTCTATTTGTGAAACAAGTTGGAATATCCAGCTCAAGCTCTGATGCAGTCTTTAATCTATTAACACCAATTAATTATACACCTCCAGTTGACACCTGAACTGCAGCTCTGGTTACACAGCATTTAAGAGCTCACTCCTAGTCAGTTTAGTACTGCCAAAGTTGTAACCCTTAACCAATAAAGACTATAACAAATTTTAATGCTGATTTATGGGTAAAGGAGGCATGCATAGAATAGCAAGTGACAACCCAGTATTTAATAATAATTATTCCCAATCAAAACCAAGTACCCCTTGCGGGCTCCCTAATCACTTATTGCACAATAGAAATGGTGATGCACTCTCTACCAAAGAGACTAAATATGATGGTCAAGAAGCAATGAGCAGTAATAAATATTTAAAGAGGCTCATTGTAATCTCCTCACACAGCATGCAGCAACTTCAGCAAGCCGAATTTAAATTTATTTTATTTTTATAATGTTTTTCAGTTCAACACAAGCACTGGCAACTGGTGGTGTGGCCAACACCATTGTATATTCAGTCACACTAGGCATTAATGCAATTGCAAACCCAGGATCTGCCCATTTCACTTAGGCATTTATGCAATTGCAAGCCCAGGATCTGCCCATTTCACTTTATAGGCATTTATGCAATTGCAAGCCCAGGATCTGCCCATTTCACTTTATAGGCATTTATGCAATTGCAAGCCCAGGATCTGCCCATTTCACTTAGGCATTTATGCAATTGCAAACCCAGGATCTGCCCATGTAGCCATTAACACTAATAAATGTCATTGTGGCTGTAACCTGAGGAGTGGTTTATTCATAAGCAAACCACCAACTTGAGAACAACAAGGTGATGACAATGACAATTTCCTGATACTTATTTCTTTAGATGCTGCATACCATTATTATTATTATTATTATTATTATTATTATTATTATTATTATTATTATTATTATTATTATTATTATTATTACTATTACTATTATTATTGCTGTTGTTGCTGTTATTGTTATTATTATACTATTACTTAATGCTTTCAGCTTCAAGTGTTGGTGCAGTTTCTACTGCCAGTGTTTAGCCATCCACCAGCACAAGCACACGATCAGACCAACCCAAGACTGCAACTGGACCAGCACCTCCCAAATTCGACAAAAGCAACTTCCAGTCACCTACTATTGCTGAACTGAGGGCCATTGGAATTGGTCTTAAGAAGTCTCCAAGCACCTGATAGTACTGCCCTATGAGCGGCCGCTGTCCTCATTGTAGTTCAATGATGATATCAGCAAATTCAGTGGGGAGTCGCAAGATCATTTATGCCATACCTTGGCCTAAGTCTCTCGTTGGCATAGACATGCACTGTGGAAAGTGCAAGAAGCATTGGCTGACGCACGATCCGAAATAATATTTCAGCACTCTGCCAATGTCAGTTCAGCTCCAGCAAACGTGCATTTCAACAAAGGGCAATGGAACCGACTTGTCCTTGATCCGTATGCTGAGATCAGGCGTGACAGTGGCACAGGTGGAGAGACTTGTGCAGGAGGAAGTTACACAGCACTATCTCCACCTCAAGTCTGAATATATCACTCTTTGGGATAAGGTAATGTTATGTATAATGATGATGAAAATGACAATGATCACGAGTTTTCTTTTAATACTCCAGTAATCTCCCTCAAAATTGTTTTATTATTAATGATGATATTATTAATAATAGTAATAATAGTAGTAATGCTGATGATGATTGTAGTGATAATGGTAATGATAATAATAATGATGATGATAATAATAATAATAAAAATCATTATAATAATAATTATAATAACGATGAATAATAACGATGATAATGATAATAGCTAATAATATAGTAATGATAATGATGGCACGCAAGAGGACAGAATTGACCCCAAGGACTGGTGGTAAGGAAAAGGCAAAAGCACCCAAGCGGAAGAGGGCCCTTTCTCCAGAATCGCAGCAGAGGAGAGAGAAAGCATTGGCTCGCCTACAGGAATTGGGCGTCCAGCCACTTCCGGTCAGTTTAAAGTTTTATTAATAATCTAAATTATACACCTTGGCTAATGACGATGATAACAGCAACAACAGTAATAATAATGTTAGTTGTATTCATTATAATAATGGTGAATAATAGTATTTGGTGTAATACTAGTTAGCAATAATAACAGTAATATATATATACTAATAATAGTAATAATAATAGTAATAATAGTAGTAATAGTAATAATAGTAGTGATAATAGCGGTATTAGTAATAATGGTTATAATAGTATTAACTATATTAGTAGTAGTATTAATAATAATAGGGATAGTAGTAATTGGTAATAATAGTAACAATAGTGGTAGAAATAATAATAATATGTGAGTGGGTCTAGGAAAAGGGACCTTATGGCGCAAATCAAAAAAATTGAGTTTTTTATGCTAATAAAAAGATACAATTTATCTCAACTTAGTGCTAAAATACTGGAGGGTAAAACTTTCGACACGCAGAGAAACTGGCAGTTGAACTGGGCCCTATTCAGCAAAGCAATTGAACTAGAAATCGAGAAAACATAAATTGAATTTCCACTTCCGGTATAATTAACGTTTCCGTATACTTAACGGCGTACTCCGCATACGCAATTAAATCGTACAGCCGCTTTTTCGGCGACTAACGAAGTTTGCGTAGAGTTCTTTTTAGCTTTCAGAGCGTCTCACGACCTGTCTTGTTGGAATCCTTGGCTGCTCTATTCGCTGTAGCGGTAAACTTTAAGCCAAAGGTAAGCTGTAGAGTGCATGCAGTAGTCTCAAAGCTATGCCGTTTTTTTTACTGCTAGTTTGAAACTCCGCCCATTCCCCGTTTATTGTACTTCGAGAATGAGAGAGAATAAAAAGTAGCTTGTCTTTTCACGGCACGCTTGGGGTCTTTTAAGTCGTTTTGACATGCGAAATTTGGCATAGACGTAGAGTAAGGGTCACTAAGACTAATTCTGCAAAAAACAAAAATAGGAGAAAGAAAGAATTTTTCCGATGACTTACTTCTGGAGCCTATATCTCAATTTCAATTTTTGTGCCGTAAGGTCCCTTTTCCCAGACCCGCTCACATATTAATAATTATAACAATAATAATAATAATAATAATAATAATAATAGTAATAACACTTGTGCTTCCTGTATTGAAGTCATGGAAGAATTCTTACATCAAAAATGAAAATAAATATTGATTGTGGGTTTAAGCATGAGGTCATGTCCTAGTCTGGCGTAGCCGACCCTTTACCTCTTCTATATTGGGGAATGGGGGAGGAAAGGGTCTGGGGACAGTAGTACTAATGACCAGTTCTAGCGCCAGATTCTGGCGCTAACCACTAATTTTAAAAGTTTACCGCAGAGGTTTACTGGCCTCCAGTAGCGCGCGTCTGTGGCAATGTGAAGCATCCGGCTTGCACCAATAAAGCTAAACAAAAATACTGATCCAAAAATGAAAGCATAAAATTATCACATAAATATGTGCGCATGCGTGGTTTAAAAGATGCTGAGCTATAGTTGTTGTTCTGCAAAATGGAAGAATCCCAAAGATGCTCCTTTGCAGTAGATGTAGTTGCCTGCATAGGCTGTGGGTTAAATCTTTCCAAACTACCCAAGGACAGAAGGAGGATGCATGGATCTCACTCAAGTGACAATTCTAGTGAGAGAGTGTTAGAAGTTTGGAGAGAACTTACTGAAAGCGTAGAGAAGCAAGAGGCAGTAATGTGTCGCCACTGCTTTAGAAAGTATGAGAAATTAGCTAAGCTTTTGTCTGAAGTAAGAATGAGCTTGGAAAATTTGAAGGAAGCTAACAGAAGTTCAATTTCTGATCATCCTGGTACACCGAGCAGAAAAAGAAGCAATGAAAGTAATGTCATGGCAGCACGAAAATATAGAGTGGAAGTTCAAACTATTGATTCAAGTTCACCTCCAGTAGCTGTAAGTAGTATTCATGACTATTATGAATTAGTTAATTGTAAGCGGTGTAATGGAGCCTAATTAGAGGCCATAACTTTAATATGCAGTAAATCACCTCTAATGAAAATGTGATCTTTGCTCCTATGGTGGGTCAAATTGACCCACAAAATACTGTGGTCAAATTTCATTTTTTTACCCTAGCTACCAATTGTGCAACCAAGGCAACAAAGCTGTCATTGAACAGGAAATTATTCTGAAGTCTTTGCTAGCTCTATAGCTCCTTCTATTGTGAAGTTATCACTTTAGAAAGTGGAGCCTTGACTTCTAGTATGGCAACTAAGGCTGTATTCACCGCTAAAGAAGTTCACCTGCTTCTAGATGAGAGTTTAGCTGAGCTAGAGCAAGAATGTCTCAGTGAGGATGAACAGCAAGACAGTGAAGATGATCAGATATTGAATTAGTAACTGTGTGTATGTGTACATGTGTGAGCATGTGTGTGTGTTGCATCTTGAACTTATCTATTATGTTCAGACAAAATAATCTTGATTCTGGAATCAAGACCAATCAGCAGTTCCATATAATGTTAGTGGAACAGCTAACCAAGTCTCTTTTATTAGCTAGAGCAAATCCAGAATCTGGTGGTGGGAGGAGGCACATGTGCATTGGTGTTTGTTTTGAGAAGTTTCACATCCTTGTAACCATTTTTTCATCATTTTATTATTCCTAATGTTTGATTTATTTCTTGGTTGGTGTAAATGATAAAGCTTTTTCAATTGGAACCAATGAAGTCAATAGTTTGTTCTGAATCACAATTTTTTTTTTTTTAATCTACCTCATTCTATGCCCAAGATACAACAAGAAGTATAGAGAAATGTTTTAGAGTGCAATAAAATTCGGATGTAATTAAAGTAGGTGTGGCCTTTTATAATAGTAGGTGTGGCCTGTTTAGACTATTAGAAACCTTCAATAGGGCAAGTGCAGCTTTACTTCAGAAGCATATGTATTTACTTGCCTTTATTAGAGTCTTTATTAATATTTTAATGACCTTTGTACATATTTTTGTAAAATCAGCCTCCTGGTATTCAGTAGTCAATGAGTTAATTTGTGAACTTGTATTGTGATAATTTGAAAAAGCAAAAAATGTTTTTGATATTGGTAATCCGTATTTTAATCTCCTTGACTCACATAAAACCTGAATTAGCTGAGCGCAGAGTCGAACTCAGTGTGTATGTGCGTGTGTGTGTGTGGTGGTTGTGTGGTTGTGTCCCCGCCTTTCCCACTACCACACTTCATCTGGCTTTTTCTATTTTTTCAGCCTCCCACCAGCACATCACTTGCTATGAGGAAAGCTTGTGAGTTCCTAGCCGAGCTTTTTTGCACAGCTCACAGTGCCTGCTAGTGCAGGGTGGTATCAAAAGAATTTACTTTTTTAATTTGTGTGTGTAAATGTGTGTGTGTGTGTGTGTGTATGTGTGTGTGTGTGTGTGTGTGTGTGTGTGTGTGGTGTACTAGCCTTAGCTGGCTGATTTTACAGAAGCACTTCTGTTATCTATAAACATGGTGAATGAGTTAGTTACTTCAAAAGCGTGTTAATGTCTTAAATTCTGTTAAGCTTTTGACATGTCCAGCAAGTTTCCCACAGAGGTGCATAGCTAACCACTCCCCAATAGCTAACCACTTTCCATTACAAAGTCCTGCCTCTTGGCATTCATAGGTGTGGTGTGTGTATGTCTGTGTGTGTGCATGCTGTGTATGTGTGTGTGTGCATGCTGTGTATGTGTGTGTGCATGCTGTGTATGTGTGTGTGTGCATGCTGTGTATGTGTATGTGTGCATGCTGTGTATGTGTGTGTAGTTCCACCAATATGTGCACTAAATGGAGCAAAGAATATGAAATGTTATAAGTAGGTAATTAGTCCACATGGTGCAATTAGCTATGCTGATTAACATCCACATGGATGAGGAAAGAAAGTAAAGGTTGATGTATCTTATTACTTTACACGTATAAAATTATGACTAAAGCTGTTTGATTTTGTAGGTGGCTATTGGCAACAAATCAGGTATAAAGCAATATCAACTGCAAACACCGCACAGAAGACACATCAGCAAAGCAGCCGCAAGAGGGCATAAGAAAGGTGTTGCTGATCAGTGCTTTGCTGATCCCAGAATAAGGGAATACATTATGCAGAAAGTTGCACGTTTGATACATAGTGAGATGAAGATGTTGTGTTCAGTTGAAGTAAATTCAGTACTCCAGAGAGATTGTAATGCTATGAAGGAGTTCAAATGGAAAGTATTTATTTCAGAGATTGAATGCAATGCTCCACTGATGTATCAAATACTTATGGCATGTACAAAAACCAAGCAACCCCGGTCAAATCGGGTGGCAGCTATTGGTATGTGTTTTGCAATTTTGTTGAAATACAGGTATTGCCGAATGAATTTAGTTCACAAAATCATAGCATTGTTACTGTATGCAGGACATAGTGGCAAACAGGTAAGAAAAATGTTTTTATGATGATTCAAATTAATTATACTGTTCGGGTAGGTGTATGAGAGGTTGCAGAAAATATTCCTGTCAGTTTCTCACAAAACAACAATAAGGATGGTGAAGGACTTGGGAAAAGATTATGACAAGCCTGTCAGGGAATGGAGGGACTCACTGTTGCCATCTCTGCCTACTGATGTTGAAGCTGTAAGTGATGATAAAGTTTATACAAAGGAAGGGGACTAAAATAATATAGCTAGATAATTGGGAGAGATGCATAAGTCCCCCTTCCCCACTCCCTGGATATGACCTTGGCTGTAATTTTTAAAACCTTAATATTATCGTCAATATGTAGGAAACACAAGGAGAACAGGGAGAAGAATTTGACAGTGCAGCATTTTGCATCTTTGATTCTTCTGAATCGGGCACTGAATCAGACACTGAATCAGAGTCTGAGTCTGAAGAAGAAATGTCTGAGCAAGAAGAGAATGATATTAACACAGATGAAATGTTCTCTTCTAGTGATGAGAGCTGCACATCAGATGATTTTGCTCTTGATAACATGACTGAGGATTCTCTTGTATCTCAAGAATTGCAGATTGCAAGACCACCAGAAGTATTGGAAAGATCTCTTCTAATACAAAAAGAATACAGCAAGCCAGCATGGAACGGGTTTCGTTTGTGTGGGGACAATTTAGATAAAAATGTTCGAAGACGTCACATGCGTTCAGACAGACAGACTGAGTTGCTGCACTATTTCTACTCGTATGGTGTCCTAAACAGAATAGATTTTAGTGCTCTATCTGATGTTAGAATTGATAATTCATGTTTAGATGTTAGATCAGTTGCTAAGTCATTGTTGCCGACACCACATGACGACCAATCCTTGAAGGCCAACATTTCCATACTGATATCCAGGATACTATGCACTCATCTTCCTTATTTTGGAATGACTTTTGATGGTCTTGTTGATTGGCATATTAAGCATCGTTATTACAACGAAATGAGCAGCAAATCAGAAGTGGTAAGCTTTATTCATACTAGCTTTACATGAGTGTGTGCAGAGACATCAGTTAATTATGTGTTGTTGTGTCAGGATATTGTTTAAGTGTTAAATTCCAAAAAGCGTGTGTATTAAATGTATGTATGTATAATGTATGTATGTATGTATGTATGTATGTATGTATGTATGTATGTATGTATGTATATGTATGTATGCATGCACGCACGTACATACGTATGTATGTATGTATATATATGCATGTATGTATGTACTACAGATTCCTCTTGGTGTCCTATTAAAAAATGAAGCAAAAGGAGGAGATATGGTAGATATAATGGCTCATTTACACCAGTTTGTTCCGTCTGTCTCATGGACTGAAGAAGTAGCTGTTGGCGAGGCTGACAGAGTAGAAGTGGTGAATGAAAGGATGCACAAAGTAATTATTGGTGGAGATCAGATGACTGCAGCTAGAGCCAAGTCAGCTATAAAGGCTAAACTTAATGGTGAAACACCATCAAAGCGGCTAGAAGGTCTCATTCCTACTTTGGAGGATTGGCATACAAAGGCAAACTTATTGGGGGTAAGATAAGTAAACAGAACGTATAGATAGTAGATGAGATTAATATTATCTTTTTCTGTATAGGTTCTCTGGAAGTACTATTATTCGGCCCAAGTCAGTCACTGAACATGGGACACTTTATCAACTTCGAAACACTATTAATCGCAGTAATGTGGTCAAAGTGCCGATTGAGAGTTTTGACGCATGTGATGATTTTATCGTTTTGGTTGTAGAGTGTCTTATAGTTGCTGCTGCCATGAAAATGCTGGGTATGTCAGAAATGCATGAAATTCCAACTACAAATTATGCTCCCAAAGGTACAGATACTTGGATGGAGCCTGAATGTGAGAGAGGGAAAGTCTTAAATCATATTATAGATGATTTCATGAAGACATTTTTCTCATTTACGTACAACTCTTCTGCATCGGACCCTCAAAGCTCTTCTTCTCGTCAAGATGACAGGATTTACTTGTATGCGAAGCAAGCATTGAGTTTTGGATTGTTTTATCTGGAATTCCGAGATGCCATCAAGGAAGGAGATGGTGATCGAGTTTTGCGTTGCTACAGGTATATGCTGCCTATTTTTCAAAACTCGGGAAGAAAAAACTATGCAAACGAGACCCTAAATTTTCTTCTCAACTATGATTATATTTTATCTAAGCGCCAAGCAATGGAATTTATATGGACAAGATTCATTAACGTACATGGTTGTCCTGGGAAAAACATTCCCAATGATCTTCATTGTGAGCACCAGATACGTATTTGTAAATCAGCTGTTAAGAGCCTTGGTGCAAACAAGACACCCCAGTGCATTCAGCGAGTAGCAGAGGCCCTTGGAACAATATCAGCAGTAATGGACACTTTTGATGCAGACAACAAAATTTCAGATAGTGGTTCTTCTGCTCACAATGTGCCGAACTCAAGAGCTGACATGAACATTATTCTAAAAGAGTTACAAGAAATGTCTATTTTCACTGAAATTACTGGCAGGTATTACCCATCTTTCCCCAATCCAAGGAATATTCTGCATGCGAAACCTTCAGCTGTGATTATTGATTGGATCCAGGGACATGTAAAATTTTAATGTAATTAATGAATTGACAATATTACAAATACACAAATGATTTTTGATTATCAAAACAAGATCCACATTGACAAACACGCTTACAAACATCACAACACATGCACTTGTAATCAGTTTGAAATGGTTTGTAATTGTCTATATTTTGAAATAATAAGTTTCGTCTGCAAATAGTGCTATTATTCTCGTATTGTAGCATTGATTTCTCGCACACAAATTTCCCTCCTCGCTTGTGGCTTAAGAGTAAAGCTAACGAGTGCTTTCCATCTCTTCCACCCCTACCAGTTTCTTGAATATAGGCATCTATGTCTTCGGGTGACCCCAAATGAATTACTTGCCTTACATCGCGACAATCGACTCCTAACCCAAATGAAATAGTTGCACACACTATACGTAGCTGGGATTCTGATCCAAATGATTTGATGATCTGGTTCTTTACCTCCAAGTCAGTGCATCCGCAAAACATTTCCACCAATCTGAATTTTGATAGGTCAGGAGCTCCAGTGGGGTATGTGAACTTCTCTTTTAGCCCATGCTTAAAATACATGTATAGACTACTACAATCATCATACCTTTGGCAGTAAATAATTGTTCTAGGTGCTCTTACTCCATCCGTACGTAACCGATCGAGTAAGGGTGCGAAAGTGTCTATGTTATTAAATTTACTTACGGCATACACAATATTGTTCTTGCAAGGTGACATTACAATAACAATAGGATTCTGTAGGCCAAGTATTTCAGACACGCTGGTACGAACTGTAGTAGTTGCTGTAGCAGTCAAGGCCAAAAGGTTGACAGACTCAGGCAAAATACTTCTGACTTCACCTATATGGGTCAGGATTGGTCTAAATGTTTCTCCCCTGCAATTATCAACAGCCAACATAAAATATACATCTTCTTGCATAGTTTTAATGTATAACTGGCTTGCATTTTTAGAAAAACCTATTGTAAACAACTTACCATTTCTTAACAGTATGTGCTTCATCAATAATCATTCCCTTCACTCTTTGTCTATAGTCATCTCTCTGCAAAAGTTTCCGCCACTTTTTCCGGAGAATCATCTCTGGTGTGAAAAACAACAGCTGATGCTCAGCTCTATACACACTGTCCAGCATAGCTGCACTGGACTCTCCTGTGACACTACCAGTAGCTACACCCTTGGACGAGTAGAGCTGCACCTATATGTACAGTTATCAGCTAGTTGATTAGCAAACTTCTAATAACATTAAAACAATATTTACTTGATCTTCAATGATTGCTGTTAGTGGTGACACTACTATGATGATGGAAGGTAGTGGTGGTGAGTCCAGTAAATAAAAAACTTCTGGCAAGCAGACGTAGCATAAACTCTTTCCATAGCCAGTGGGAAGAATTGCAAAAACGTCATGTCCTGTAACAAAGCTTACTACCACTTCCTCCTGTAAGCTCTTCAAGCCGCTGTATCCCAAGCGCTTAGCTACTCCTTCCGCCACCACTTTTACAGCTTCAGCTCGGTCTCCACTAGCCATACCTTTGTAGCCTCTCAAGTTTGCAGAAAAATTCGCAATCAAACGGCTATCCGTAATTAAACCTCTGCGGTAAACTGCCACAGACGCGCGCTACTGGAGGCCAGTAAACCTCTGCGGTAAACTTTTAAAATTAGTGGTTAGCGCCAGAATCTGGCGCTAGAACTGGTCATTAGTACTACTGTCCCCAGACCCTTTCCTCCCCCATTCCCCAATATAGAAGAGGTAAAGGGTCGGCTACGCCAGACTAGTCATGTCCCAGGTTAGACAATGTGTACAAAAACTTTTGTCATTTTAATTACAATATTTTTTTCATAATTTATAGGAATCTGATATAGTAGGAAAGCGTCCTTGTCACATTTGTGGACAATTTTGTACATCTAAAGATGTTACACCAGATGGAGAAGTCCACCGAGTACTTGGACGATCAACAAAATTTGGTGCCCTTACGCTGATGACAAAGAGGTATTACTGCAGTTTGAGAAAGAGAAGAAGGAAAGAACATTGGCTACATGGAGGAAAGCCAATGAGGCAAAAAGGATGAAACGACAACCTGAGTAATACCAACTGCCATGGCACCAAATCACATCATTTTGCTCACTTCACTTCGTTCTACTGCTAGTCCACTTCGTGCCACCCTACAGCACTTCCAACCAAGAACACTCCACAGCACTTCTATGCAGCAACACTCCACAGCACTTCAACATTTCCACAACACTTCCACGGCACTTCTAACCAACAACACTCCACAGCACTTCTGAGTAGCAAAGACTCCACAACACATTCCACAGCACTTCCACAACACTCCCACAGCACTTCAACATTTCCACAACACTTCTACAGCACTTCCACAGTACTAATAAGCAGCAACATTCTACAGCACTGCAAAAGATAAGTTCATGTTTCTATATTATTCATCCCCTTGAATATCCTCACATCATAGCTTGGTACAACATAAATAAATCTCACATGAGAAAGGATCATCACTGGAAGCCATAGTGTTGAATCAACACTATGGCTTCCAGTGATGATCCGATACAGGTGAAGAAAAGTCCAGCGGGTGAAGAAGAAGTCTTGCAGGTGAATAAAAGAAGCACTAAATCCTGCAAGTGAAGAAAGGAAGGAAGCAAGGAAGCAAGGAAGCAAGGAAGCAAGGAAAATAAATCTTGCAGGTGAAGAATAAGTCCTGCAAGTGAAAGAATGTCTTGCAAGCGAAGAAGAGAAGGAAGTTCTCACTGGTGAAGAGATGAAGAATAAGTCTTGCAAGTGAAGAACAGCAATGAAGTCCTGCCGGTGAAGATGAAGCTGGTCACATTGGCAAGGAGATCGCAGCTTTAAGTGTACCAAGCTATTTTGTGGTGTATGCCATTAAATTCAATCTATACAGCTTAATTTCAGAGTCTACTATTTAATATTATGCATTTAAATATTTTTATGTTATTTGCTATTATTCTTTTATTGTTGCTATGTTTATCTTTTAGATGAAAGCACTCTTGTTTCAATGAAGCCAGCCATGGAGACTGAGGAGATGTGTGCAGTACTACCTTTTCGTGATGGTGTTGGCTGAGAGCTTGACTATGCCAGGTTGCTGACAGTACTGCCTACAGTTTGTCCTCGCTCACACATCTGCTGAATACAACCGAACTTCCATGCTTGTTTCATAGTCAATCTTCAACTTATTAATTTAATGTACCCTCAATCGTTCAAATACCCTTCAATCTATTTTTATATTGATTAAAATAATCATGAAAATTTGAATATTAAAGATTAGTTGAAAATAATAAAAATTAGTTGATAAAGATTAGAAAGATTGAAGTAAGTTGAAAGAAATTAATAATAAATAAAAATTAGAAAATTAGTTAAAATAAATTAGAAATTGGAAATAGATTAGAAATTAGAAATAAATTAGAAATTAAAAAATTAGTTCGATCGAATAATATATATATTTTTTTTTTCTCCTTTTCTTTTTTTTCTTTTTTTAAACATTTCCTTAAGTAGCTATTTCTCGTATTTTTTTTCTTTTTCTTCTTTTATTTTGTTTTTTTCTTCCTGGTTGATCCGCTCCAGTTCTGCCTTAATTCTTCTCTCTATCTCTTTCTCCCTCCTTTCAGCCTACTTCTGGTCGATGTGTAGAACTGAGAGACTCTTTATGCCAGTCAGAATGGGCAACTGCCATCAAGTCTGGTATAGATATACCTGATTGTAATGAGTTTCCAGAGTCACCTACTTACTGTCATGAATCTAATCACAATGATTTAAACGCTATACCGTCGTAATCAACGCATATGGTAAGAGAAACACATTATGTATTGTGTTTTATCGATTTAACTTTGACTAAACTAATGACTTTGAGTTGTATGGTTTTTGGCAACTTTTATTCCTACCATGTTAGAATACGGCAGCTATTAATAGCACTGCTTGTACAGCCTTCCTGTAGAGCAGGCTGAATGTCTTCTTTTTTTTATCTTTTTTTTTTCATCAAGATGGTGAATATCTATTGCTGCAGGATAATAATTAGAATTTAAGCAGATTTTTAACATATTTATCACGGCCTATTTTCAGCAGTTAAACTAATACCATTTTAATAAACACAACCACTTACCCAGCCAGGTAAGCCATACATTTTTATCATAACTCACTAACATAAATAGTCGATAATTTATTGTAGACACAAAGAAAATAATGTTTTAGATCCCATTGCTATGTTGTTACTATGTGTACTAACTTAGTAAGTGTGCACTGTGTTTTGCCTATAGGTATAATGCACTGTGCATATCTGCCCAAGGGTACAACTGTTACTTGTAGTATTACTTTGAATTAAGGTCAAAGACAGTTCTCTTTGTCCTTATTTTTTTATTGGTATTTCTCACTCTCTCTTTCTCACTTCTTTTGTAAAACAAAGTTAAAGCGTAACTTCTACAGCTAAGTGGTTAATTTCACACATAGTAAATGGCGCAGGCAAGTTAGCCAGCTGGACAAGTTGTAAAAAATTAGGCAGGAACAAATTTACATTACTACAGTATAGTTACTGCTCACTCTAATAGATATCCAAAAAAAATCTACCTTCAAATTAGTAGTTGTATGGGGAAGCAGTCAGTTGACAACTTAGTCTGGCAACTTAGTTGACATCCAGAACCTTGTAACTTCAGCTGCCCTGATAAATGACATGATAAACTAAGCTTGTGCAGCTAGTTTTGTCTAGCTAGCCACAATTACTGTACCCAATATTGCTTAGTAACTGTGGTAGTGGGGATCTAAAATAGTTAGAGCATGCTGTAGTTTCCAGCTGATTTAACTATGGTCGCCATTAATGCTGCGCGACGAGACAATACCAAGTTACCTTACCTAGTTACTATTTGGAGGGAGCCAGGCTAGTCCCCCATTGCATGCTAATGGGCATTAGCCCGTATGCGCAATGCCTGCTTACTGTCTGGAGAATTCCCTCAGCATTGGGGGGAAAGCCCCATGACCAGGTACGGCCATGGGAGTGTTAAGCTAAGCCTGGCTATCATACCATTAAATGGTGGATATACCAAAATCAGACTAAGGAGGTGTTGGGGAGGATGGTGGGAGAAAAACTTGACTACCTCTTGCCCAAGTCACTGCTATGACTCGCAAGGTTTATAAACTGAGCCGAACTTCAAAGTAAACACTATTTGTGTTGAAACTTGTTTATTTGAACTAATAAATATATATTGCTGACATTTACATGGTTAGTAAACTTATAATAAAATACCAAGTATTATAAGATGTATATCTTTCATGTTTTATGTACATAATATATTGGGGATACTAATTTTTTAACCTTCATTTTATACAAGTATCTATATAAGAAAGTTTAAACTTGAAATACTGGCTTCCTCACCTGCAAAACAAATTTGTCCCTTAATTTTGTCACTCCCCCTCCAGCAGCAAGTGTTGACTGTTTTATGGCTTCTAAGTGGAATTGGTGGTCACTAATCGACATGCCTTGTTGTGAACAGGTATAACTGCTCTACTTTATTATGAGCACCTCTAGTTCTGGAGGAGGCATAGCTACCACTTGTTATAAAATCTGGTCAGAGTGAGGATACATTGACAATCATTTTGCCATCTGAGAGAATGCAGTCTTTGGAAGTGGTGTGAAAGGACCAGAAATGTTTATCACAGATGACTGTGATGCTGAAAAGAATGCTCTCAAAAACATTTGGCCAGCAGCAAATCAGCTTTTATGTATTTTCCACTACCTACAGTGTTGGTGGAGGTGGCTATGGGATTCCAAGCATGGTATTAATAAAGCAGATAGGTAGCCCATCACTTACCTCATTCAAAGTCACGTTTATGCAATCAATGAATTTGAATACAAGCTAGATACAGCAATTTGATGAAAGCTGACACCCCAGACAATAATATTTTTGCAAATAATTTGAAACATAAAATATTAATCAACAATCCCCTGGGTAGATTTCCTAGAGAAGTTATATTAGCACTGACTCCTATTGTGCAGAAAAGGTTAGCACAAAGTAGCAAACACCAGATAAAAGTAATTCAGGAGGTAATTCATCACATAGATTTGAGTCTTGGTTGGTCTTTAGTGGATTTTTTTTGATGTTTTGATATTCACACCTTCAATCGTACTACAGGATTATCGACTTTCTTGAATACAACCAAATCCATAACCTGGAGATTTCCTTCTTTGCCATTTGGTAAATTTTTGTCGTCACAGCAAAATCATGTTTGAGTCACTGAACTAAACTCCAGTGTTGTTCAGTCTTCATCTCCTGATAATAGTTATCAGTAGTGGCTGGCCAATTAGAAAAATGTCCTGGCATTAGCGCTTCCAGGTCTAGATTACTTGGAACGAAGCTTTGAAATATTGAGTGATCTGATTGGTCGAATCTCTATAATGAATCAAAATAGATACCTCTTTCACTCTTCATAGAACCCCTCACTTTGAGGGCATTAATTTCTTTAGAATTCTCCCTGGATACAATGCAGGTTTCTAAGGTTATGTTCTACAGTTCTAAATTTGCTAGACATGGAAATCTGCAAAGTCGTATGGCCCTAGTGCCCTGAAAACTCAGCATGATACAGTTCAGGCCATTCGGGCTTCCAACTGTGCTAGATTCCATGGTCGCATTGTCTAGTTAGTTATTTAGATTGATGAACCATCTCTGTCACACTCCTACTGAATTTCACAAAATGAAAATGACCTCTGACTTATCAGTTATTGCAGAGTCAGTTCGCCCCATATGTTTTTTATGCCGATCCAGTGACATAAGACCTGCCACTAGACTGACTAAGCAAGTCATTACATCCAGGCAGCTGCTATTTCATATGATATCCCTGGCATTATCTGTGTTAAGAAAAAGAAGCAGTTTCTTTTCTGCAGAGGCATGTGCACTGATGGAGACATTGCCAAATGCCTTATATCATTTCACGTTATAATGACTGGCTGTGATGCCAACAGCTGCTTCCATGATCATGGCAAAACACTTCTCTATGAGAAAATGGTAAAGAATCTTGAAGCCCGCCGTCTCCTCCTGAAGTGTGGGGAAAGCCTTCCATTGAATGAGGATGTCTTGGAAGACCTCAAGTCCTACGTTATCCGCTACGTGTATGGTGATGCACGGAGTTCATCCTTGGATCTGGCCCGTGCAGCCAAGTGGAAAGGGCAGAAGAAGAAATCCCTGATGCGCCTGCCTCCCCGATGACGATAGTCAAACTCAGCACATCAAGCGTGCCAACTACTTGGCCTACATACAGCATCACCCTGATATGAAAAGACATCCCTCCCCTATCGGACATGGCTGGGAACTTGTCAATGGCCACTGTAAACCAGTGCGACACACACAACCCGCCCTTCCTCTTTCAATTCCAGTCCCTTCACTTTCACAGGCTGACTTTGATTCTAACTCTGACTCTGATTCTGACTCAGAAACTGAGTCTGATTATGAAGCTCTAGATTCTTTGGATGAATCTGACTGACTGAATGATAGTTATTTCCTTATTAGGTACCTTCATTTAATTGTATATTCTTTGACATTTGTTTATTATCTTGTCAAGGAGACATCTAATCACAAAAATAACCTCAGAAATGGATTCCTTGCCCTCAAATTAGTCAAAAAAGAGATACTTGTGAGGTTTCTAGACCCTTTGATTTTTTAAATATGGCCACCAGTGGCCATTTTGGATTTCACGCTCTACCAAGAGTTGCCCAAACTTCTCAGAGAGGCGGGGGAGCTTATTTTGTAATAAATACCCTAAAGCACCATCAAACTTTGGTAGCCGGAGGTTGGTCACGGAATCACTCATTTTGACCCTACTAAAAAGGTGATTCGCTTCAATTTGTGTGTACAAATTGATTTGGATCTATTAATTATAGTTAAAAGTTGGTTCTGGAAATATTTTATATGACATACAAGGGTTACTTAATGTAAGCTGATGCTTGTAGTAACCATTGGCAATGTGATGGTACATGTTTTGTAAGTGGCAAAAAAATCCTATCGGGAAGTAGTTAGGGAACACGCGCTATAGACGTGGCATTCTAGGTAAGCTGTGTCTAATTTTTAAGCCAACTACTTTAGGATGTTTTAGTAAATAATATGAACATAAAAACTAGAAGTATAATTTTGATAGTTTAGACTTTCATGAGTAATAAGTATTTCATGAATAATTCAATACAGAACTTTTAAAGTATCCATAAATAATTATAATTACCAAACATTTCAGCACACTATGCACTGGCTTTCATCAGTGGTGATAAAAATAATAAAAAATAAAAGTAGTATTCTGTAATTCATGAATATATTAAAGTTGGACAAAAAAAAACATTTACTAGATGTCCAAGATATAGGGTTCCTGGTAGAAAATGTGGGGAAACAAAGTGGCATGTGTGCTATACAAATGCTCTGTGTAAGACCATTGGGTAGTTGATAAGTGAAATGCAATTGTAGTCTCGCATCCACCCAATATCTTCCTAGTTTCATCAAACTGCTATCCCTATATAGTGTGTAGCAAAGAGTAGTGATAAATATGAAAACTAAAAACTGTTAACCTAGTCGCATCATATTCTTCTTGCCTGCCATGTGGGGGTGGGGAAGGAGAACGAGACCGAGGAGACCTGTATTTATCCTCGTTATCTGGTATAAGTAGTTTGTTCTGCAGATACCATGTGTTATCATCAAAGCTAGTCTTGTAGTATTTAATGCACCCGTCATTGTCGTTGGATGGGGCAGGTGAAAAAGAACAAGGAAAAATAGATTGGTTCTGTCTTGAGATCCCCTGCATTATTATCAAGGCTACTCTCGTGGTATTCTATGGTCCTGTCGTTGTCGGATGGGGCAGGTGAAAGAGAACGAGGAGACACGGAGCTCTCTTTTTCAGACATGTTACCGGGTATTATATGGTCCATGTCCATGATATTCAATACACCAAAATGCATTTGTTTAACTAACAAGTATCACTTATATTTAAATCGTCTTTATTTCACCCGTCATAAAAACTAAGATTGAAACTTTATCACATTCCAGGGTAAGGGAAAAGCAAAGATAAAATGTGTGAAAAAACTTGGTCATCGCCAGGGAATCGAACCCAGGGCCACTGGCTTTAGCCACCAGTGCTGTAATCACTGAGCTACGACAACCCACGACTTCCAAGCCTCACACATTTTACCTTTATACTGCTGAATAGGACTGCAATGCTGCAGTCTCGTACTCAACAGTCACCAATTATGTGCCGTCAGAACACTTATTCGGTGTTGACCGGAAACACCCCTGGTGACGACCAAGTTTTTTCACACATTTTATCGTTGCTTTTCCCTCACCCTGGAATGTGATAAAGTTTCAATCTTAGTAAGTATCACTTATCAAATTAATTAAAGCCATTTATTACAGGTTTCCATAAACAAAGTACGCTTGTAGCTTTATAATTTTAATTACTTAAAAGGTTGTTAGAACCTGTAAAATTATTTTAGACTTGCAAGAGTGACATTTTGTGCACTATTTACATAGTAGAATATTATGATCAAACCCTGAATTCCGCTTTGGTTACTGTGAAAATGGAAATCATTGACTCTGAATATGTGAACCCTTAATGAATACAGAATGTGCGTCAGGTCATACTGAAGTCAGACTTTAAAGTGCGAAATAGCAGCTTCATTCTACTGTTTCTTTTATGGTGATTCTTACCAGATAATGTGTTCAAGTTTGGTGCACGTATAACTGATGTATTTCTGTAAACATTGACTACACATTAGGTCATATTTCAGTTATATTTATGCCTATGCAGAACTTTTGGCCACAATCACTTTCTTGCATGTCTGCCCCGCCCCCTCTCTATATAGAAATGATTTTTGTCAAGCCGATGGATTGAGTATAGCATCAATTCAAAAATTTAGCGTACGGTGGTATATTTGAAGAAATTCACAAAACAACAACAACAAACAAGACAGATTATAATTAGCTACAAGTGTTCATTAAAGTGGTAGAGTGGGAGGACAATAATATTCAATACACCAAAATGCATATGTTGAGCTTAACTATACAAGTATCACTATTAAATTAATGTGATATACAGCTAATGTAAATACTATTTTATAACAATGCATTCTCAAACAGAATACTATGTACTTTATGGCACTACAAACTATACAATCAGTACTGTTCTCTAAAAGTCATTGTGCTTGAAGAGCTGCTGCACACCACTCTTTGAAGCTTGCAAAACCAGCCTGAGACACAACATCTTCCAATGCCGATTGCACGCGAGGTTGAATGCGCTTAGAAAACCACACAGCAACTTCAGCATCACATGCCTTAGGTGGGGTAGTGAAAGGAATAACAGAGAAGTCATCACTGATGAAGAAAGCTACTAATGTCTGAGATAGTACCATAGCAGTTTCGTATATAATATAAATTTTGTCCTTTGAAAAATCAACAGAGCCATCACCAACACATATGCGAATGGTGTGGGTAGCTGCTAGTTCATATTCATCTTCATCATAGTGATCTTTGACATATTCCAACATCGTGTGGCCCACTGGTGGCACTGCTGCAATTTTACCATTATTGTTAGTGAGATGAAATGATGCTGGAAGTAAATTCAAAACCCTTGGATTAGTATTGAATTCGTGGTTGCAGACTTTACTACAAAATTTTACAGTCATACCACTCATGTTCATTGTGAGTCCAACAGCAGCAGCATTCATGCAGTTATCACAGCGATTAATGCAATACCAGCAACGACGCTTTGTTAGGCACTTAGAAGGGACTCTACATAACAAGAATATACACCTCTAAAAAAGTTCTCAGCTGACATTCACTAACAATAAAAAATGCTTCTCTAAAATCAGCTTAAGTAAAAACAATTCTACACTATTTTTCTGGCCTTCACTGGCAACGAAAAAAGTCAAACTTTAGAAAATCTCGTTGTAAATTCAAGAAATAATATTGTTAACTTATGTTAGTATACCATCCCTCAGCAAAATAATAGCCTTGTTAGCCTTTGTTAAAAATTTTTGTCAAAGTTTCTGGGCCCTAGACTTTCATCCGTATTTAAAACAAAATGTTCTAGCTACACAAACTTCGAAATTGATTTAGGTTTTTGACGACTATAGAGTTGTAGATGCTGTTCGTCACAGAATTGTGTCTGTACCATTACTTACAATTGTGAAAGTTTCTAACCATTCAATACTCGCTGTCAGTGAGAAAACTAATCTAATGTATTGGCGCAAAAAAAAATTTCAAAGCAAGTAATTTCTCTTGTTTGGAATAAGAAATATATTGCTGCTGTTAGAACAGCCAGTTTGTGACCCACTGCTTTCTGCTTGTTTAAAATAAGAAACAAAAAATCCAGAAATAAGAAGAATTAAACATAACCTAGTGGGTAACAATAACACTTTTTAATATGCCTTACAGGGACGCAATACGGTGAAATATTGGGGTAGTTTGATTTGTATTAATCTCTATGAGAGCTCCCGAGTTGGTACACGATAAATATAATTTATAGCAGTGTTAAGCAAGTGAACAGTGATAGCAGTTTAAATTGATGGTAATTTAGTCTTTAATGCAGTAACAGTAATTATTGTAACTGTGTATGTGAGTAAGGGGGCTACAGAATAGAACTACAGAAATACACTTACTGCAAGAGTTACCATAGGTTACCACAGCAATAAATAGTTAAGTGTCAAGCTAAGCCTCATAATGGAATCCTGATGGAGAAGAAGGGTATAGGATATTGGAACACAAATGGGTAAGTAAGTGCAGCCCAAGTGATGATACGGACAAGTGGAATAAGACCACACATAAGGACAATCTTTATCTTCACTATAATAAATCCATCATCAATCTTGTCACATCACCTCTAAACCATTTATGACTTTCCATAGTTGCATGGTTACTCTGTAACTTTAGGTGTGGCTAGCAGCAAGACTGAGACAGAACATTATATATAACTTAATCAATATATTAATATTAAACTATAGCTCAACATTTAAATTTTAATCTTTTAATCCCTGGCTAATCTATAACATGAGCAATGTGCCCAACCCCCCCCCCCCCCCCCCTTTTTTTCATGCCCAGATTTACTAAAATTGCTAATGCTTGTCACTAATCCTTAATGGCCCCACCGGCACAACCTAAATTTACCTAATTTACCTAACCAGTGCAAACCTTACTTAGGTACTGCCTCCAAGCGCAGTAACTTTTACATACTTTAAGGTTATGTATGATAATGATGACTTTAGTTGAGCACGTGCCTCTGGTTAGCTCCAGTTAGAAACTTAAGTAAAAAATCTCAATGGATATTAGAAATTTCTGTTGATGTAAAAATCACATGCACAACATTGAGTCAGTAGGTATAGCAAGATAGCTGACAAGAATTCTTATAGGCTGCACACATGCTAGTATATCCCATGGACAGCAACTTATCTCACAATAAGCTATAGCCATCTCATTGACGTCAACCCCAATCTCCCCCAATTTCCATATCCAGATCAGAAGAATGTAGCTAAACTAACTAACACAGCTAGATTACTTCTGGACTTGAGAACAATGTTGAAACTACCCCTGCTCTTCTGCCATGCATTGATTATGGCCTACGAGCGTTCTCAGTATGCATCTTGTGATAAGGGGACTTACCATACAGTTCTTCAATTAGAGAAATATATTAGTGAATGTGGCCTATAAGAATAAACATTATGATGCAAATTTCTCTGCCAACTCTCTATAGTATGGAGTAAGCATGACAACTCGGCATGTATATGTATGATTAAATATCACTGGTATGCCCCCATAGTTTTAATATGACTAAATTAAGCAGCCCATGTATGCATCAGCATACAAGTGATTATTATTATTTACAAAGGCATTCGAACTAGTGTATCCCTCTCCCTGTGTTTCAGCCTAATTGGTTTACACTTCATGAGATTCTCAACCCCTCCCTTCTAAAGAAATCGAAGAATTAGTAACCTTTTATCTTGAGCATGTGGGAGAAATGAGTTGAAACTAGCGAATCCCATTTGGTGCAATGCTGTATTCAGCGTAAGACGCATGCTTTCTTTAAAATGAGAATCTTTACATAGCATTTCAGCTGTTTGCTGGCAACTTCCACTATTAATCAGTGTTGTGACTGATAAATCTGCACTTGATATGAACATGGCCATGTTAAACTGTAAGCCTGGATCATATTTATGGTAGATGGCATAGGGCTTATCTGGAGTATACCCCTTGGAGTCATCACCAATAGCGAAGAATACAGTAACACCTTTGTCAAATCTGCTTCTGCAGCAACCTTCAGGTTCACAGTGAAATAACAAGCGGTGTCCTGAGGGAAGCTCCAGTAGTCCTGTAGTTTGATTTAAGTTGAAATTAAAGGGAAGGAAGCTCACATCCTTGACCTTTGAAGGGCCTTGGGCGGGTCTTACACCTTCCTCACGGAAGACTTCCAAGTCTTTCTTTTGAGCTGGGTGAACCATAAACATCTGCTCACAGTCCTTTGGTGGAGATCCAATGATACCCTTTGCCCAGTGGGATTTCCTTAGCTTATCAGGAATCGTTGCCTTTTGTATTTCCATTTGTTGAGCTGATGTATAGAAGATCTCTTTTACACCTGGTGGAATAAACTGATCCCTTTCACTGTCAGGTGGTACATGATAGAGCCCCCCTTCTTGATTGATGAGGTATCTGTTTGAAGGTATGGTAACTTCCACATCAACAACCACGTTAATGATTCCCATATGAGCCAAAAAGAGGTTACACTTTTTAGGGCCTACAAAATATTTCTTTGGGTCCTTTTCAGCGGCAACTCCTAGAATTTCTGGTGATACTAAAACTTCATGCATAGTTGTATATAATTTTTTGTCTTCTGAAGTGGGTAATGTATTATTGATTAATACATGAATGGATGGCATAATCTTGGCATCAGAGGGTGATAACAGAATTTGTCTGCATCTCACAAAGATTTCATATAAGTTTTCCGAATTCTGGAATCTTTTGACATTGTCATTGCATGGAATATCCAGGATAGCTATTCCGCGGAAAAACAAGCTGACACAAAATTGGTACAGCCAGTGGCCATAAACAATCTCCTGAGCTTCAAGAGGTGATGCAGGATTTGAAACGTCATAAATCCTTTTAAAAAATTTATTAACAAATTGTTCTTCAAATATTCCAAAAGATTGCTCACATTTAGAACATAATATAAACCAAGTTAATTCTTTCGGTGATTTCAATTGTGACAGACTTGTTTCCGTTCCACATAATCGAAATAGTCTTTGACTTGTAGTCTTAATAAGTCCCGAAGAAAATGCATCAAGAATAGCTTTAGGTATAACGTGACTGTGCTGCAAGCCTTTATGTTGCTTACCAGATTCTTGTTTAATTTTTGCTGACTTCAAGTTTGTCAAGCAGAGAAGACAGCGCTGACACTTATTTAAAGCATTACCATTTGAGATCAAAAACATCATGCAAAGGTCCAGGTACTTGCTGCCATCTTCATCTATGTAGCAATGATCATGAGCAGAACCAAGCAAGTTAACTGCTTCAGTAGCATATTTAATACATTCATTCCATACTTGTTTTAGTTTTACATCTTTAGGTGAAATAGTTTTGGGAAGTTTCTCAATGCCTTCATTGCAGAGCTGAAACAAGGATTTGCCCTTGAGAAGTCTCATTTCCTGAATATCATTATCACTAGGTGAGAGTTGCAAAATTTTCGTACATGTAGTGATGCATCTCTCATACATCCCAAACTGGTAGCACCCATGAGCAAATGCTATGAATCCTGCCCCATCTAAAAGAGAGAGAAAGAATGAAATCTATTAAATCTATACACCGAAAAAAAACAGTAATAAAAAACAGCATAGCCGACCTAAGGGTGTCTGTCACTGATGGATACAATGACCACACACACTTTCTATCATATAATGCTGGTTCATCTCATCTGAACTTTATTGCAAAAGTTTGCACATTTGGGCTATTGTTATAGACTACTATAAAAACAAGAAAGACATACTGTATAGAAAATAACCTTTTCCCTGAACTGCATATTTTTTTTTTACTGCTACACTATATTTTCCCATCACACTGCAGGAGATGAACTTAAAGTCTCCATCCTCTAGTTTGAACTAGCTGCAAGGAGAGCATTCCATTTTGTTTTGTACATGATGACCTATAACTGGCTTCATTTTCCCACCATACTGCAGGAGATGATGAACACAAAAAACCACACACCACAACCAAAAACCCGACCAAAAAAAAAAAACACAAACCACCCAGAAAACAAAACCCCACACCACCAAACCACAATCACACAAAACAACACCCACAAACACCAATACCCCCCCACCACACCACCCACCACCCACTCCCCCACACCCACACACAACACCCACCCACCCAAACACCCACCCCCCCCCCCCCCACCCCCCCCCCCCCCCCCCACCCCCCACCCCCCCCCCCCCCCACCCCCCCCCCCCCCCCCACCCCCCCCCCCCCCCCCCCCCCCCCCCCCACCCCCCCCCCACCCCCCCCCCCCCCCCCCACCCACCCCCACCCCCCCCCCCCCCCCCCCCCCCCCCCCCCCCCCTCCAGTTTAAACTAGCTGCAAATAGAGCATTCCATTTTGATTTGTGCATGATGACCTCATAACTGATTTCTGGCTGGTAGTAACCGTAAATGGTACACTTTTGTACTCTAGACTCTAGATGCTTAGGACAATCATGCCAGCTGATAGCAAGTAAATGCTTTGAGTTCTGTAGCATCTTCTGATACTGTCAACATGTTATTATTCTTGCTGAATCTGTTCGGGCTTCAAGGCCTCAACAATGACAATGTACACTGCGCGCATGTTCAGCATTACACATTCTTACGACGTTACTTGAACTTTGTCGATGTTCGTTATGTTTTAGCAGTGTACTAACCTCTATGTGGCTGACAGCCTCCAAAAGAATGGAGAAGAGGTATGACAGTTTACTTAAATTAGCTCAGCAATGTAAATAAATTCGTTCAGCAAAAAGAGCTAAAAAAAAGCCAGTTTATAAAACTAACTAGTACTAGAGAACAACAGAGAAAGTCCAAACATTTATATCAGTGGTATTATCAATCAGAATGCCTGCATTTTCTGCAAAAATGAGTGTGATAAACTTCCCCTATGGGTTTAGATAGAAAATTTATGAAGATGGCAACAGAATTGCAAGACACATCACTCATGTCATGGTTATTTCAGTGGGTACATGGTGGCTATTGCAGTGAAGTGCCGCCTTAATTTCTTTCAGCTTTGCGGGACCCTCTATAGAAGTGTACAGAGAGCCTGTATCATCCTGGTAATAATGCAAAGAGAAGATCTTCCTAGCACTAGTATTTGTTGAGCTTGTGTCTGATATAGTATATGTAGAGAAGGAGGATTTCCATATAATAGGCCCTGTTAATGCAGTGGGACTTATGAAAGCTAAATTTCAATATTAGTTGTTGTTGTTATATTCATTTTTATAATATTAACACTCTCGCCATGGGTCATCATTTTAATTTCCGGTTCACTCACTGCAGAAGCTGTTGTCCGTATCAAAGGTAACGGCCCACAATCACAAGGCAAATAAGTAGCTGTTTATTGGTGGGTTTCCGATGCCTGAAACACTAACTTATATGCTAATTGGCACGCTCAATTGCTACTTCACGGAAACGGTAAGGGTGTCATTGAGCATATATATATTGAATAAAAAACATTAAAAAGTTTAAAAAAGGGGGATGATATATCAGAGTGTGCGGTAGCACTCTCTATTTAGGGTTGACCAACCCATTCCCATAAGCACAATATAAAATCAAACGCCGAATAACTCCTTCTCAAAAGGACAGCTATCTACAAATACTCATACAATTATTCTTTACCTTCTAAGGGTGCCTCGTATCAAATATCTGAGCCAGAAATTCCAAACCAAGAAAACACGAAAAAAGTTAAAAAAGTGATTTTCTCCTTTTTCTCTATTATCATGTTGTTCTTATTGAAACCGGCTACAGCTAAATTGGTAGCACTTTTGACGCTAAAAACGTGATGAGCGTGTTATGCATCATCCTGACTAGGTCTGCAACCCTTCGGTTTCCCGTGAGGCTCTTCTTACCACTCTTCAAAGAATATATTGCATAGACGGAGTATCACACTCTATGGTAATGCCATAGCCGCCATGTTGGCTACGATCCTTTACCGAATTCTGTATTTCTGCCAAAAGCTAACGAGCAAGGTACGAGATCGTCTAAAGTGTTCACGACAAAAGCATTCGTATGATAGAGTAGTCTGGCGTGCCGACTCTTTACCTTGAGGAATAAAAAAGCGTGATGATACGAGATCTTCAAAGGTTTTGACGACAAAGCAGTAGTACTCATTCCTTCGACTCTTTACCTTGAGGAATAAATAAGAGCGATGATAGAGTAAGTAAATAAATAGAGGGTCAAACACCTCCTCTCTATGTTTTTATTCTACTTAGCATACACCTGTTGATTGATGTCCACTGTGGACTGCCTCATTTTAAATGGAATCAAGAATCAACCGTATGGATTGTGGATGCAAACAAAGAGTGAGGTAAGTATATAGAAATAGAAATTATATAGCTAATAAGAAAACTTTCATTTAGTGTCAAAACTACTGAGCTGCATTTATTTTGATCAACTTCTAATACGGCATGAGTTTAACATATAAGGATAATGTTTAAAAAATATTGAATTATATCAACAGAAGGTAGTATCACTACAATTAATGCAAAAATAATAATAGCAGCAGGAAAATAATTGAAGTTAAGATGAACTGTATTCTATTTCTCCTGCTAGTTTACTGATAGCCATGTTATAGCTGAACCAAAATCAGTTAATAGTGTGTAGTAGAATGCCACTTCAAAATTTATTAGGTGCTAGTTAATAAAAATTAATGTATAGCAAATTATATCGACAAAAAATTATCAAAATACATTAAAAAAAGTAGGGAAACTAGTTGAATAAAAAACATTAAAAATGTTTAAAAAAGGGGGATTAAGAAAAAGTACGGGAACAAGAAAGTCACACTGCATAATTATAGTCATTGCCTGATTCTACATCCCTAAATCACTGCCTGTTTTCAGGAAAACATGCAAACAGTATTATTGGGCCTAGTAAATTTAATAAAAGACGTATCTCCTTGGTTCAGTATATATCGCTAATAATTTACTATACTTCAGTCTCCAGAGTTGGTCATTTGGCAGTGATTTAGGGATGTAGAATAAGGCAATGACTAATTATGCAGTGTGACTTTCTTGTTTCCGTACTTTTTAGAGCAACCCTAAATCCCCCTTTTTTTAAACATTTTTAATGTTTTTTATTCAACTATATATATGTGTGTGCTCCGCATTTATACATAGTTCTATCGCGGTATATATAAATGCTCACTGTGGTGAGAGTGTTTCACAGATATCTCAGGCTGAGAAACTGCAAAAATTTGGGGGGCTCTATGTTGTTATGTAATATTAAAACAATTTGTTTAATGATACCCAAAATACAACTCATGGTATTCACGTGAGTGAAATTTTTGTTAGCTATGGCTTGAATTGTGGTTCTTATGTGCATATAATAGGTATAATAGGGAGGCTGAGCCTCCCCCTCTCCCTCCCCCCTCCCCCACTCATCCCCATCACTTCTACATTAGAGGGGCTTAAGCCCTCCTGCCCCCTTCTTATCAGCCACTGCTCAACTCAATTGCAAAGTTGTTGGTGCCAAAACATGACAACACACGTGCACAGCTTAATTGGTTCAAGTGCCTGACTTTCTAAAAAAACTACCCACTCTACTGCACCACTTTTCACGTATCAATAGACACTGCCCAAGTATTTTTTTAGTTCAGAGTGTTTGTGAGGCAGCTACTGCCTAGATATTGAAGCTGTAGAATTAATTTTTAATGCTTACATATTGAAAGTACTTATTCCATTGCAGTACTTGAATTCCCAGTTGTATTCTCATTTTGCAGAACTACATGGTAAGAGGAGAATTACTAGATCTTCTCCTATGTTTCTCATCTGCAGTCACAAATTCCAACAATAATTCCAGAGCAACTGCTTTTGGTGTCAGCAACAGATCGAGAACGTACTATAGCTAGGTCTATTATGGAATTCTGTGACAGAGAATAAAAGCACAAGGGGAGTAGCACACAGTTCTTTGGAGACCATCAGGAGGATTCTTTTACTGACTGCGACGCAGAGTTGGAAAAGGATGAGACTCTCATTGATGATCAGTGATAGCTTGTGTACTTGAGACTTTGTTCCGTTTTGTTCAGTACTTTTGCTATTACAAACCTTAACAACAACCGCTATTATATTAGTAACTAAAGCCAACCACTTCATGAGAGGCATTGGCGCACTGCTGAGGTGGACAATTTAGTGCGCAAGCTCAAAGTAGTTGCCACGCCTCAGAAATAACTCGCGCCCTTGAATAACTCGCTGCCTAAGCTTGTGCCTGAAAATAATAGGCCGTGTGCAGCCTATTCGAGGAAATACGGTGTATATATATCTTATATATATATGTATATATAGGCATACAATTTAGTAATAACATTTAGTAACTGCATATAATTTAGTAACTACATATTCTGTATATAATCACGGCTTACATACAAGCTTCAGTTGGACAAGGCTCTTGTATAATAATGTCAATATTACTAGGATGCGCTAGAACAGCGCAGTGTGGCGAGCGAGCTACCTGGCAAGTTATTATACAGGTTATTACTACCTTGAGCAAAATAACAATAATTCACAATTAATGACCCAGTATTTTTTTAGGATTTAAAAAATATGGATTATCATTCACCTCATAGCTATAAAGTAATCACTGCTAGGCTTGGTAGTACACTTCAACGTTTAATACTATGCTAACAGTGTTGCAGAGACAACTTTAACTGTTTTGATCTTCCACTTTTTAAAGCTAACAAACATGTCACAGCTAATTATACATTACTTTCCACTCACAAAACGTGCGCACATACCGGAGTGGACTCCGTTTCATTCTGCAGCGATAGGAGAATTAGTGAGTTTCAATAGCAAGAAAGAAGATGGACTCAACTAAGAATTAAACAAGTGGCGACACTATACCAGTTTCACATGTTCTGCATGGGTGCTCAAATTTTCCAACTTTGAGATCATATGACCTGGAAAAGTAAAATAGAAATCAACAACAACTCAATGTTAGTTACCCGCGCCCACAAGCGCAGTAGGGTAAAGCGATCGTGTTCATTTTAATTGTCCGTATTATGTGTACATATACCGTATTTCCTCGATTACGTCGCACCCTCGATTAGACCGCGCCTTCGAATAGGCCGCGCAGGATTTGTCTTTCTGAGTGATTTTAAAAAAAAACCGAATATGAAATTATCATGACATAGCAAAACAAAGAGGTTACAAACATAGAAAAAGTCTGACTATGCCGTCCAGGGAGGGGGGAATGGTGGGGAGTCGGTGGAGCCAGAGGGAGGCGTTGCCCCGCCACAAAGCGACTGCCAAGTGGCCAAACAGGTGACTGGTGGTTGGGGTAGAATCGGAAGTGCCACATCTGTTCACAATGGCCCTGCTGATGTTGACGATGGTGCGGATGGTGTCCTCTGCCAGCCCGCCAAGTGTCTCGGCTGCTTGAGCGATGGTGAGCTCCTGAAGTGGGCTGATGACGAGCACATCAAAGGCGGTAGGATGTCCTAGGCTACAGCAGGGGATGAAAATGTCGCCTGGGCGAGTCTTTCGAGCCAGGCACTAAGCCGGGGGTCTCCTTGGATGGGGCCAGAGCAGCAGACTGGGGCAGCAGCGTGGACGACATCATGGACAGCGTTGTGCATGGCGATGCGGTCCCCATTCCCCCCACAGCCTACCTGGTGATCATCGTAGGCGTCAGCAGTGAGGTGGCATTTCGGGCAGGGGTATGAAAATAATAGTCCGCGTGCGGTCTATTTATATATATATTGGCGTGTGGACAAAAATTTTAGCAAAACTCGAGTTTTAGGAGTCTAGCTTGGTTGAAAACTATATCCAACGATTAGATTTTGAAAATAAACACCTTTGTTACCTTCCAACTTGGGTTGACTTGCTGTGCTTCACACGATTCTAGTTTTTCTTGGGGTATTTGGCGATCTTTACCGATTTTTAACTAGCCACGCTTATTAATTGCAATTGAGAAAAACACATGAAGTGAGACTCAGTAGGAAGCCTAAACTTTATGAGAATGAAAAAAATAAAGCCAACAAATTAATGGATTAAGAAATATAATTGGCGAGCGAGCGAGCGAAGCGAGTGAGACAGTCTATGATTATGCTTAGGTAGAGTCTTGTGTTAATTTTTTTGTACGTACAGCACAATGCTGAGTCAGCAAGCACTGCCGTCTTGTCTTGCTTATTGCATGCAGCGGCAAAAAAATCATTTTGTAGGAAGACAGCCACTTTTGTGGTTCTGAACAGTTTGTGGTACCAGTTTTATTGGCAGGCAGCGTAAAAATGTGTAGCTTAGTAAAACTAAGCTGAAAAGACTATGCTGCTATTCAGTGGACCTATGAAGACAACAACATATTCCCCAGAGCTATGGTTTGCTTGCTGGGAGCAGTTTGTCCAAGAGGTTCAGTGGAGAAAAGGTCACGTAAAAGTAAGGTCAAAATGAATTGTGTTTAGGGGTGCTGTGTGCAATTAGCTTCCCACAAATCAACTTCAGATAACAACAAGCAACTGCAGTCAACTTACATCTCTTTGCTTGAACAGAGACAAGTTTAATGTACAATATTGAATTCACTAGGAAATATCCTCAAGTTAAATTTCAGCCTGCTTAACATGCCTAGAGAAGTTTCTGAGAACTGAAGCTTCACAGTCAATATGTCTGAGGTGTAGTGGCTCATTGAAGCTGTAATTCAAACTTAACATTCAGGCAATACTAGTAAAAACTTGCAACAAAATACAAAGCAACTGCACCTAATCATGAAGTGTAGTACAATTATAAAGGGTAAAGGGTAGTCCAGTAAACTGGCTTTGTCAAATTAGATTCTCACGACGGTGTACTACCAAATTAAAATCACTGCCAAGTGAACTGGCTATACATACTGACTGAAGACAACTCAGAATAGTAGAGGAAAGCTGCAGAACTGTCTGGAATCGAAAAAAAATGCTAGAACACCACCACAGACTTTCTTTGCTTACTCTCACTACTCAACTACCAGCTGCCTTAGTCACACCAGCTTATAGGTGTGACACTTATAACAAAATGTGGGAGTTCTTCCGCATTACTGTTGTGTTCTTTCCCTGTCTCTATACAAAACAGTAGGGCCATATCAGCCATTCCGAGTAGTGGGTCTTCCTTGCTGATTCAGCATTCAAAATTCGAGATTTTTAAGCACTTGAAGGCGAGATTATGAATTGTCCAAGTACTGTCTTCAAGCTCTTTTAGTTTGAAAGTTATTCATATTTTTTAGTGTGTCAACTCAACGTGAATGTACTTGGTCAAGCTACCTAACTTATTAGAACATAGAAACAGCTAAGCCTAGCAACCAAAAACTTAACCAGAGAATTAAGTCTTGACTGCAAATTGAAGACCACCATAACTATCGGCACACTTCAATTTTGGATATGGCAGTCATCCCCCATTTTTAAGATCCCACCTCATTTTAATTTAAGATTTGGGATCTTCTTGGCTTACTGCAATCAGCATTATGCTGAGGGGCCCTGCTGAGCTGTAGCCATTTTCTACCTCAAAGTACTATAATGGGGCTACCATGGTCGGGACACTACATCCTGGAGCCTTTAAGTTTCAAGAAATAGTAGATTCCTTGGTCTAACTATCAAACTACTATATCAAATTGAGCATGCACATTGGTAACAAAAGAAAAGTTAACACAGCATGAGGAAAACGCTTGGAATATGGGAGTACTTATCAACACCTGTTTCAATACAGAACCTCATGTAATTACTCATAATTTCTATGTTTTGTCAGGACTTTTACACTTACGCAAAAACTTACGATTTTTTGGCATTAAAATGTTCGTTTCCTTGTCAGGATTCTTCAATTTTGATCAACTACAATTTTGTGTGTAAATTGAAAACAGTTTGTCGAATTTTGAAATTTTCTAATCCCGAGTGGAATATTGCCAGCTCCACGGGAAAAAGGTTTGTACAGTGATGAAATAATTCGTAAGTTAGCAGCACTCATTTTGAAACATGCTCATCATGTTAAACAACAAGTACTAGGACATAGCATGTAGCTACTTGTAATACAATATATATTGAAAAGACTAGAAGGCATTCTACAGTCCTGTTTTCTTATACAGATTGTTCAAGAAATACACCATTATTTTTGGTCTTATTATTGTTGTCTCTCAATGGTTTCAATTCAAGTACATTTGTATAAACTAAATATAACTGTTGTTGTTTTTTTTGCATTGCTCTGAGTCCATTGTTCATGGTTGAGATAACAGAGTAGTAGAAATGAATGAACTCTGGTACGTCAAGTATAGCCAAAAAATATGGCTGCCTGGCAGATCTACTTCAAAATACTTGGGCAAGCTTTCCAATAGGAACTACGTCTTTGGGACTTACCTGCTACTACCGCAGGATGCTCCTGAATATCCACCACCACTAAGCAAGTTGTTGATGTTCACAGCATGGTATTTGTGGACTCCAACCCCCCTAGTTTGATATCATGGTTACCATAGTAACCAACAAGGTTTTAATCATTAATAGAGCAACTCTTTTTGTACACTTTGATATGTAAACCATTTCTACAACATGAATGTTTGATTTTTTCTGCGCAAATGGTTTCAATTCTGCCATGTGATGGACTTACCAGTAAAGTCTTACTGGTAAAAGGGTTATGTGTGTAAGGTCAGGACAAAATGAATGAAAAGAATATGGGTAATGGATTTTTTTAAGGTGCAGTATCCCCCTAAGTTTGTTCAATCTTCTTCATCTTTGTATCTCATTTTTGGTATCATTTTTGTTTTCTTAAAGCAACCTCAGGCTGTCTGAAACAGCTTCAAAAATCATGCATGTTAAAAAAAAAGAAAAAAGGATGACCATAACCAAATAAGGAAAAGTAGTGCTGTGTGAAGTTACCGGATAAATGGAAAGCTAGTTCATTTCCTGCCAAGAATATTCTTTGAAGAGTGGTAAGAAGAGCCTCACGGGAAGCCAAAACATCTTCATGACGAGAATTTGCTCTTCCCCTACAAAGTGACTACTCTGATTATGTAAGCATCTGCTATGCTTGTGTCTCTTATTATACTCAAACTATTCTTCTGGGATAATCCCATTAAAAAAAGAATGTGAACAAAAAAAAATATTGCCAATGCAAATTGCCTTCGGTTATAACTGTCAGTCATTACAGTACTTACTAATTCCCAAGCTGTCAAGTAATTATTAAAGTCATACAATAATTACACATACCTCTTGACTCCTCGTCGATATCCCATAATGCACACACACTTGCAGTAGACAGAAGATCATCATCCTTGTCCTTTAAACTGCTAACTACTCTAAGCAAATTCACTTCTGATTTTATCTCCTCAACAAATGTGGAATATGATGCTAGTGTCCACAAGATCAGTACAAGTTCTCTCAGCAAAATGTTGTCACAAGTTTCTATTATTTCAGAAATCATTGCTATTAGCCCATGTGAAATAAATTGCCTTGCATTACTCTCAGAAATTTTCATAATCATATGTAGTGATCTAAGCATGGGAACCGGATGAATGATGATACTATATTTTGAAATCGAATTGATAACCAAATCAATCATTAGCTTAACATCTTCATTTTTTAGTTCCAAATGATAGTCCAATTTAAGTTTTGGTCCCAGATAAGAAAGAACAGAAGTAGATAAAATTCGAATTTTAGGATCCGTAGAAGTGGTAAATGAACTGACAATTTGATCACAAACAGTATTAAAAAAATATGCCACATAAGATGATACTTGGAGAAGGTTACACAATATGGACAATGCCACTTGAATCAAATCCATAATGTCCTACACAATCAACAATAATAATTCAAGACATAATGGATTGCATAATACATACATTTATTAGTTGATATGGGGAATATCACAAGTCTGATGGCCAAAATTTACATGAGTGATATTTTCCCTGACAGACTCAATAATATATTTTATCATAACCTATGAGCATGCAAAATGGTGCATAGCAACAAAAGAGGGAAGTAAGTAAAAGACAAAAGGAAAAAATCAAGTTCTCTTCCTGGAATTGAAGCCAAGATCTCGGTGTCATTCTCTGCACTCCACTGCTATGACTTGATTCTTCTTTGAGGCTCTGTTGCAACTACTATCACATGTGGCTTAAGAGGATATAATAACTAATGTGCTAGGGTGATTGGCAAATTATCGCCCTAGTTCTAGATAACTCTATTTTCTATACCACAAGCTGAGTAGGTACATGCTATGGCGGAGTCAAATTTATGAAAAGACTATTGAAGCTGAAAAACTAATTGCACAGCAGAAGAGACTGGGAGGTTGTCTAATGATGGTGGCAACATAATCATCTTGTGGTAATATGAAGGAGATTAGTTAAACAATTTGCTGCCAAGACCTCTATGCCATTGGACCGTATTTGCCACGTGCTTCCTACAGTCGGCTATTGTTTGTTGATTTACCTCGTTGAAAGGGCAATTACTGAAAGCCTGCAATTCTATCAATATTCCAGTCATGAGTCCATTTTCTATCAGCAATTGGGACATTAATGGGGTAGTAGATGACCACAATGCAAACATCTGGTTCAGAGCCCACAGACACTGATGCTTGGAACCAACTTCTATGAATAAATGAATATAACAAACATAATACAATATACGATATTAATCATATCATTACACTGGTCACTGCTTATATATTATATATAGAGAAGTATGCATAATAATATTCAGGCCAAGCGTCAGTCTGGAGGCCAGAACCTCACATTGAAGAGAAGGTGTGGCGATTTACTTAAATCAAACAAATTCCTGTGGAATGTAAAGCTGCATGAATGACATGAATATCATTATCCATTATGAATACCATTAGAGTTCTAGGCCTATTCAAGCTGTTAGCACCATAACAACATTCATAGAGTAACTAGTGGTGCGCTCAAACAGCACAGCGTGGCAAGTGAGCTTCCCGGCAAGTTACGCCGTACAGGTCGTCATTACATCGTGCCAAGTAACAACACTTCATCGTTTATGACCCAATTTATCCTTTTACTTTTTAAACTAAATCCAACTACCCATAGCTCAACCAGGTCGCTCACCCTACTTTACAGTCTCAACTCCCAAGTATACAAACAGCAATGCCATTGTTAGTAGACAACTTTCAAGCACACGCACTGAACGCACCGCCGGGTAAAAAATGTTATAGCGGAGCATATTGCACCATTAAAAACAGCAAGTACTTATTCTAATGAGCCTTATTAACTGTTTAGACTGTTCCTCCATGCCGTATAATGCAAGCAACAGCTAAAAAAAAAATTTTTAAAGAAACTTATCAAAAAATGGCAGTGGTCATTATGAAAACTCCGCCCATTTACGTAAAGAGAGTGTATGTACCACACACACACACATATATATATAAACATATAGAATTTGCCTTGAGTTAGACGTGAAAGTGGCTTCGCTCGCTCGCCAACAAACCACTGCAGCTATAGGTGTTGTGAGATGATTTGGTATGAGCAAGTCACGACTCTATAGACTGCCAAACTCACATTGACAAGTATTATTATTCTTATAACAGAACCTCCATTTATTAGCCTGTAGCATACCTGAGAAAAGAGAGTCTGCAAATGTCAGATAAGTTTTCACTATGTCAGGAGTAGTGAAAATCTGTAGCACGACTAGATTACGATGTTTAGAGTGCAAGCCAATGAAATCCTTGTTCCAACAGTGCAACTTGCTATATATTTCATCATTTGCTTTCTTGTCTGAAATCGAAATCTCATCAGCTATTGCACAAACCATGGCATAAAGAGTATCAGGACTAGGAGGGGAAGATTCTCTGGTATCTGCAGCAATATAGATAACAGATACAGTTAAGTACATTGTTTCTAATAAAATTGGCCATAGTTTTTAGATTCCACACAAAACAAATACAAAAACATGGACATAGCAATCCAGAGTTCATGGTAGTTTAATCTTGGTTATTTTGGCAGTGAAACCATGCATCCATAGGAAGTAAGATGCACATCATTTTTGCACTACAGAATTCCTCACTTTTGTTGACTCCGTAATTAACTTTCCTTAGATTACCTACTAGAAAATTTGAACCTAGGGACTTACTTGATCCCTCTAGTGGTGCTTTGAGGGCTATCAAACAGCATTTCAAACCTAAGGAATGGATTGACTAATTGCATTCCATATCTTATTTGTGCGTGAACTGTGCACTCTAAAGCTTGTCCGACTTCCTCTGCCATGCATCTACAGATTGGTTCCATTTTCTACACTCATTGACTGGAACCTACAAGAACAGCAGGAACAGCTACTGCTGCCGAAGTCATGGCACTTAACATGTGCCTGTTTCTCCCGAAGCTGTTTTGTGTTCTTAAACCTATCTTCTGAACAGGCTTTACATTGGAGACTAGGTTGAGCCAGTCAGTGATAATTGTAGCTAGCTCAAAGTAAGAAGCTAACTGTTGCACAATGTGTTCTGCATTTTACTATGGCCTGGATACCTCTGCCTAATGGTTGCTTTATATCTTCAAGCTCTACTCCAGCTGGCTTGAAGCATTTGTGTATTTCTGGAAGGATGGACAGATGGTCAGACAAACAGACAAGCAGATTTTTTTGTAGATAGCAAACATTATGAGTTAGAAGTTTCTGATATCACTAATTTCATGATAAATTTTAGCCAAACATAAAATAGATACACACATCCCGAAATATTTATCCCATGAAATATTTAATCCTCAAATTGAAATATTTGCCACAATACTTGACACACAAAATTTATATTCACATCATGGAAATTTGTAGATCACTATTGATATGATCTTGTCAACCTAATTAGCATGCAAGCTTACCATCGGATCTACAACCAGGTCCAATTGGTTTCTTGAGTTCATCATAAGCCAGGCGAAGGTACTGTCTGATGCATCCATCATCCTCGTATGCTTTAATAATAGAAGTCAGCAAGAAGTTTGATTCATTATAAGGAAGGGGGCATAATAAATTAAAAGAATCAGAAAGGAAAAATTCTAAAAGCACCTGCTTTTGTATGCTACGCGAAAAGAACACCCCATACATTTTTCTTTCTGGATACTGAATACTTCCATCACCAAAGCAGACAGCTACATCACCCTTCACAGGCAAATCGTCGGTTATATCTTCAATATACACATGGAAATACTTCTTGTGATGTGTGAATAATGGACAGCTTCTGTCCTTATATAGTGGAGGCGGTGACTCACCAGCCTCTGCCACAATAACACTGGTTTTAATTTTCTTTCCAGGCAAGTACCAACCACAGTCTTGATTGCAAACACTCACATCCACTTTATTTACTTGCATCTTAATTGAGTCAAACCCAAGAATTTTCAAGCATACATCACAACAATTAGAACAATACCAGCAATCTGTTTCCTTGTTACACTTCATATCAACTGAGGGAAATGACCTACGCAAAAGAGAATTAGACAATAATACTTTTTAGAAACAGTTGGTGATTGATAGACAGTCATGAATTCAATTTTGTAACAATCTTATGGCCAAGCCTAGATAGGTTGATTAATGAGGTAGTAGGGGTCATCACTACTTAAGGAGTACTATCACACACAACAATAACATCTTGATGTTGATGCATTTTAGAGGTATGCTTATGATAAATATTTTGTATATTAGAGAATATAGCTATATTAGAGAATCAGAGACATCATTTCAGTCTAGTAAACTTACGTAATTCCTTTTATTCTTAACAGAAGTGATTCAAAATTGAATATTCCTTTCTTTATTAATACTTCTGGTAGAACAGTCAATATTTTCTTCTTAGCCTCATCTAAAATTTTCTGGAAGTGTGGCGATTGTAAGGCACTGTTGTTGGATGATTGTTTATCAGTTACAACATCTGTTAGCAGCATCTCTGAAGGAGAGAAATGAAAGGCCACACTGTACTGAAGACCAGGAATGAAATTATTCCATATCAAATAACAGGCATCTTTAATTGCATCTCTGACAATGAAAATGGTTTCACCTTTACCAGTGCCATAAGCAAAAGTATGATGAACAAGAATCGAATGATCACGAGGCAAAGAAACAGCATTTGGTCTGGCCTCGGATCTTACTTCAAAACCAGCAGGAAGAAAATTAAATTTTTTCTCGAAACCTCCGGGACTGGGTTGAATACCTTTTGCAGTTGTTTCACGAAGTTGCTCTTTAACACCATGAACAATTCCAAACAATTCAAAACCCTCCAGAGATATAGAAACAGGATCATCAATTGAAGGGGAGGCTGACTTTTCAAGACTTTCCTTTTCTGCAAATCTGGCTTCATTTAGCAAATGAGCCCACATTCCAGGTGGTAATTCTTCTTTCCTTTTCATTTCTTCTGGAACAAAGAAAATTTGGGAATTTTCGGCTTTCACTTTAAAGCAATCATTGATAATGTACCCTTTGGATGGATTGAACTTCACTAAAATATTGATAGCTCCAAGATGAAACAGAAAAAATGAAGCAAGCACAGCATCTTCACTTTCTAATGATTCACTGCCAAGTTTGTGCCTTCCTATGTACCATTCTAAGCTACCAGCCAGCACATTATTGACAGATCCATATTTCAAATCTTCTTCATCTCCACTTATAGGGGTAATCAGCAAATAAATCTCAGGAGAATTGCTGGATATCTCTGAAGATAGTACGTACTCCCGACAGCCTAACAACAGCTTATACAGTTCATCTTCATTTAACACTGAATTTTCTTCCCAAATTAGGTTGCGGTAAATCAAACCAGCACAAAAATGGTAAAGCCATTTGTCATACTCTATCCTTTGACTTTGGCGTGATTTTGTACTGTCTGAAGAATCATAAATTTTGTCAAAAAAGTCACGCATAAACTGTGTTTCTCCTTTAGCACTCAGAATATCTTCACAGGTGGTACAGAACATGTACCGAGCTATTTGTTTTGGAGCATACATTTTACCCTTGTGTGGTTTCATCTGTGTACCCTCTGCAGAAGAGCGGAACAATTTCAGGTTTCTCTTTGATGGAACGGAATGAGCAAACCTGTTCAGCAGAGAATATGGAATAGAGTGACTGTGCACAAGCTTAGAATGCTTCAAGTTTCGATCACTACCACTGCTATCTGGATTTGTGACAGTGGCAGCATGCAACTTCTTCCAGCATAAGTAGCACCTTTTGCAATCATTGAGTTTGTTAGTTGTATGGATATAATCCATCATAGATAGAACCAACATCTTGCAACCTTCAACATCAAGGGTTTTTTTATCATACGCCATTCCCAAAAGGCCTATAACTTCTTTGGTTCTTTTGTAACATCTTTGTGATGCCTTATAATAGTCATCCTTTGTGGAAATATCAAATTGAAGTTTACTATACTCACTTTTGTACAAATGATAGAGTGCTTTAGCTCGAAAAACTTTTGTTTGCAAATCTTCTGAATCGGAAGGGTAAGAGCTCTCCTTTTTAAGGCACCATGAAACACACTCAGTGTAATGACCATGTTTATATGCAGTCTTCATTAGCACATCAAAATTGTTGGGCTGATCTTCAGTAGGTAAATCTATTGTAAAATTAATACACATAGTGAGAGCTCTGTATGTTTATACAGGGATTGGTGCAGAGGTTGTAAGCCCCTCCGACCCCCCTAAATAACCCCCTTTCCACCAAAAAAACAAATAGCGACCAAGTTCCACCCACTCCATTTCCCCCTCCCTCCAATCACTCACTCAACTCTATAAAACAGTCAAGTACAGTGATATGATGGGCTGCAGCACTTTCGTAGCTGTCTTGTGGGCATATAAATAACTCCATTAAGTTATGTCATAGTATCATGCAGGGGCACTTGTTGCACTTAAAGTGCTCATAATTGTTGCAGACAATATTGTCAACCTGATCTTTCAATTATACCATAAACTCAACATCATCATTCATATTGGGTTATATTCTGCTTCACCCTGGCCTCTATTGTCAAATGAAGCAATTAGACTGTGTGGGAAGGTGGAAAGAGAAATAGCTCTAACAATGAATTAGGCCAAAGTTCACTCATTTGGGGTGGTGGGAGAGAAGGTGTATCTAGGTGAGCAAGCCATTGGTCATTATAGCTACAGTTCATTACACATTACAGCAACAATTAGTATGTAAATACCTGCATGGTTGTTCTCAGGACATGATGCCAGAATGCATTTGGTAATGTTTTTTAGTTCTTCATCATCCCCACAAACTTCAAACACTTGCAAAAGATCTGAATATGCCAACCCTTCACTCAGGTCATATTCTTTCAAAGATAAAATGTTCCAAATAAACAAGCTAATGGCAATTTTTTCTTCCAAAGTACCATTAGATAATACAGTGTTTAAAACAGGTAAGATTGATGCTTGAATAAAAGGTAACATATCACTCCTGCTTTGATCAACAAACTCTTGAAGACACATGATGACATCCAAAGAATAGAATTTAAATTTATTCAATTCATAAGGAGATCCTGCTGCTTTAGCAGTAACATCAAGCAATTCATTTATATCATTTTCAGATAATTCCAAAGAGTGTTGTACATTAATGTAGCAACCAAGGATTTTAGTAGCAAGCTGTATAGCAGGAGTTGCAGTGTTGTATAGTTGTTCCAACAGAGTTAACCAGTCAAAGGCTTTTTTATACACTTTAAATTCACTGTAATGAAGACAGTTCAGTAGTATACGCAGATTTGCTTTCACCATGTATTCCACCAACTGAAAGATGTGCAATAAATTACATTACATTGACGTAAGTATATAATAACAGCAAGAAAACAGTATGTATTAGCCCAACTCTACACATATTATATATACCTCATATATTCAGTCTCTAAATTTCTTAGATTCAGGTCATTATAAAAAGTGATGATTTGCATAGTGCCTTTTAAGTTATTTTTACATAACATTAAATCTCATACAGAACTACAATTTCATTAGAGGACTATAATCTGGTTTGTAAATCAATTAGGAGTCATGAAAATGGCCAGTATTATTTCCGGAATATTAGAAAACCATAGCATTTCAACACTATTGTTCACACAATGATTAGATAAGTGGGTAAATTAACTGGAAATTGTCCTGTGATTTACCAGTATCAGCAGCCCTGCCCACCCACATAGCAATCCCTAATGTTTACCTTGACATTCATGAATATCAAGGAGGCAGTAATTATTGAGTAATAGATACTTACTAGGGACTACATAAAACTTCATCTCTGCCTTGGTTAGTTTTGATAAATGCTATATACTCCCTCTGATCAGTACCTCAGATTCTATGGGATGGCTATTTTTCACTCATTTGTATAGAGAACTACCCCTCCCACTGATATACAAGTGTGCTCTGGGTAATTTACTTAATTTGTGTACACTCATTATAACAATACAATGCTTACCGTTGAATGAATCTTTCTGGTCCAATTGAGAAGTTGTTGACAGTGATTTAATATCAGTCCTTTATTCAACAACGTAGAACATAGAAGTTTAGATGCTGCACTCCAATCTCTCAAATTTGTAATGATTCTTAAAAGACATATCTGCATTTCCTTTGTTCCAAGCCCTGACATTTCTATATGATATTGATAACAATGGTTAATGTTGAGCTAAAGTTTGTACATAATGCATACTAGAGTTTGTATCTAACATATTTGAATGTATGGTTGGAACATGTTATTCGTATAGGTAATCACATGGTTGGGAGTGCGATTTGGGGAAAAATTGCACGGCAACAAAAAAATCGCTCGAGGCGAATCTGAGTGCTATTTGAACTGTTGTAAGTGCAATTGTCTCCCAAAATCGCACTCCCAGCCATGTGCTTACTTTTTATTAATTGTTATAACACATAATTTTAGTTAACAAGGTATGTAATAGTCATACGATTAGCACAACCGAGAAATTTCAAGATTGAACCCCCCGTGCAATTTCAAGTGACCTGTGCAATTTCAGACAATTGCACGATCTCCGTGTACGGGTTTTGTATTGTATGCAGAAATAGTCATACGATTAAATATGAAACCCTTTGGCCATCTACAGTAGCAGTCAAAAATTTTTCCTGTTATGGTAATGTATCTATGGTGTAATTACATGTTACTTGAAGAAAAAAGGCTATGGAATACATAATGACTTGATACGCCATTACATAAGAATACCAGAAGCTACAGTCACATGGATTAATTTTAATGCTTTTTCTCAGACTTTCATGCTCTATGCTAAGATGGCTACATAAAGGTTCCTAAAACAACAGCAGTGGGTGACTAGTAAGTCCATGTTGTAGTATGATGCTGAGTTGCTGCTCTGGTCATCTTCTTGAATCTTTTTTTTTTTAATCTATATTGCTCTGAATTTTGGAAGGATAGCTAACCTAGCTTAAGCTTTTATCAGACCAAGACCCTTATTAATCTGGCTTACACATTTAGAAGCCTAATGTAGTTATAACTTTGGAACCTATGCCTTTGCTAGTAGCATTTTGAATAAATCCAAGGAGAAATACAGACAGATTTGTTAGGTGAACATATCAACATCTTCATGTGCTATCGTTCATGCACACTCTTTTAATAAACAGTCTTCACTGCTACTCCGGTTTCAACACAGCATGGTAGGAATATAGCATGGAAGCATGCTACACAATGCCATGGCAGTTCTACACTTTAAAAGTAGTGGGAACTTTTTTGACTGCTACTGTATAATTCCCTCTGTATATTGAGTTAGTGTGGTAGAAGAAGTAATTGTGCTGTCTATGTACTTAATCTGCCCAGCTAACTAGGTGCTAGAAGGTACATGTGTACACCTGCCCTTAACTTTTCATCTTGCTCACTTCATTACTCGCCTTTCCTTTTATCTTTAGAATTTTAGTAATTAGTAGGTAAGGTTTTGAAGAGTGGGTGTAGCACATAAACTGGTCTCTTCAACGAAATGAACTCCCTGCCATTACATGATTTGTTCTTGGACATTAAAATACATGTACGTCAACTACCGTATTTCCTCGAATAGGCCGCGCGGGGCCTATTATTTTCAGGCACAAGCATAGGTAGCGAGTTATTCGAGGGCGTGAGTTAAACGAGGGCGCGACTTATTATTTATACAATAGTGGTAGTTGTTTAGGTTTGTAATAGCAGAAAAACTGAACGGAACGGAACAAAGTCTCAAGTACACAAGCTATCACTTACCATCAATGAGAGTCTCATCCTCTTCCAACTCTGTGTCGCAGTCAGCAAAATAATCCTCCTCTTCTAGCTGGAAGCTACTGTGGAGGCTGGTCATGGTCTCCAAAGCACTGTGCGCTACTCCCCCGGGTTTAAGGCAATAAATTGAAACTTGAAACTGACTGTTCTGCCATGCTTGCTTGTCACTATTATTGTTATATGCCACTATTATAATTGTGAAATTGTGTATTGAACGGGGTATAGTTCGATCAGACATGTTAGGTAAGGTATCTTTTTAAGTGTGTATTCAAGGTGCGCGAGTTAATAATTTGAGGTGCAGCATTGCCACGCGGCCTATTCGAGGGCGCGAGTTATTTGAGGTGCGCGATCTATTCGAGGAAATACAGTATACATAATGTCACAATCACTAGGCCAGGTGATAAATGTAGCCTCCACAGCATTTACAATCCACATGCTGAAGCATAGCCATTAAAAATGGTACATTAAATGCATACACACAGGGACATACCTGCTTTAAATAGTAGTGATAACAATTCATATAGAACATGCCAAAATCTGCCTTCACTTGCGTATTCATCAACTGCAGCCTTCAGTACAGTCGGTACACAAACACTGCTGATATTGGACATTTGATGCAAGAATGTACAGACAAAAGGAAATACATCAGTCTTGTCTGCAGCTGCTGCTTTCAAAAATCTTTGCATTATTACTTCACATGAATACAGCATTTTCCTTATCCACATACAGTGGGGATATTTAATATCTGAAGACTGCTCTGTGCAGTGACAATCTGTAATAAAACAGCAATATAAGTATAGGTTACATTACAAGGTGAAGTGATGTAACTGGTTTGAACAATGGCAGCTAACTTTCAAATTTTTGTTGGCTCCTCCCATTTTCAATTAGTGTACACTGTAAGTAGTGACATCTGTGGCACAGTATCCAATGTCACTATAAAGCTAGAGAAGGGTCTAAGCCACTTGTCTGTTAACTACAACATAGTGAACATTACTATGTCTTTCTAGTGATACCATCCACTCTGTCACAGATCTTACCACTTACTTTTTGCAGTGATCTTCTACAGCAAGCTCAGAAGGACATAGCATCACAGAATAGCGTGTATAAAAACATACACCTCATAGGAGGTATGTAAGGAACTTAGAGCAATCTGATTGTTCAAGATGCAACAACTAATATTGCCTACCTGGCATCATTAATTGTATGTGGAAATTAGCATTGTGCTATTGAGACATGTCTATATGTACAGCTCTCTATAGCTGATAGCTAGAAGAGTCAACAACTGGCTGAGCCCATCCCTTATCAACCCAGTGCCCCTGATCACGATAGAGAAGAGTGTGTATATGTGTGAGCATGTGTGCATGGGAGGGAGAGGTGGGTATACTGACTTCTGTCCACAACCCCAACTGTGCATTAAAATTTTCCATTACTAAACACCCAACCCCACTACCTATGCCCAATGAATGCAGAACTGACGAACTACCCTAGATATTAATAACCCTTTCCAAGATTACACAAATTAATGCTATGTTCCCCCATTCACCATTCTCGTGAGCAATATAATAATCAAACAACACAATATGATTCATATGGCACAAGAAGCAGTATGTCTAAGAAGCTGTCCATAGTGACTATCTCGCTAATATAGTCTGCATCTGGCACAGGAAGTTAACAGCTGTTGGAAGATGGGCCTTGACCCTTATTAACCCTCAGCATGCATGCGCGAGACGGTTACAGTAGTTCGTTTGTCTGTGTGTCATTCATTCATTCACTGTGTCATTCAACAACGGATCTCGAAGACGGCGCCCTCCCGAGCATTGAAATTGATATCAAACTGTTGTATTAGACCATTTAAGGAAATTTTTATTTTGGACTTCATTTCCCAGAAAAGCGAATCTTTTTTGAGTCGTGCGATCGTAGGCTTGCAGCGGGAAACGCCCCTAAAAAGTAGCTAGTCACGTGGTCCAACACGTTTTGGTGGTCAACTCGCCTATTTAATAGCTCTCAATGCATTTATGAAGCATAAGGGGTCAGGTGGCTTAGTCGTTGGTGTGACTATCTCTGAAGCAGACGGTTCAGACGGTTGTGGGTTAGATTCTCACTTTCGGAACTTTTTTTTTTCTGCTTTTTTTTAATTTTTTTTTTTACAGTCTTTATTTTCTTACTCATTTTTTCTTTCCCAGTCTCTCCTGTGCTAGTTTGTAACTTCCTTCCCCCCTTTTTTTCCCCTTGATTTTTTTTCTTCTTCATTTTTTTCCCCAGCTTTTTCACTCCTGTGCTAGTTTGTGAATTCTTTCCCCTCCCACCATTCACTTCTTTTCTGATCTTACTCTTTGTGTTATACCTTTCATTTGTATTTCCTTCTTTATTTTTGTTTTTTTCCTCATTTTTTTGTTTTTGTTTTTGTTTTTTCGCAAGAGCTGAGGGTTTGCACCACAGGTGCTCTAGTTATATGGGCAGTCACAGCTGGGTGAAGCTGGAAGCAAGTAGAACGGACATGCCTGAAGGAACACGACGATGGATAAATACACCGGCCATGATTCCACGAGATGCCTAAGCTATGAGATGCCATGGCTGATCGCTTCCTACTTGGTCTGCCATATTCCGTGGTGACTACATTTCCAGACTGACGCCAGGAACCCAATCGCACAGGATTCAGCCGTATGGTCCACCTCCCGACAAATTGAGCAGAATCAGCCACCATGCCCAGGATGCCCATTGAAGCAGAGTAGATGGTTGATAATGGGATGGAGCTTGTTTCATGCTATCAGAGCGGCCTGTTGGCGAAATATTTATCATATGCTAGCCATATGTGACCACCATGCCTCTGCGCCTCTCTAATTATAAGGCAAGCATAAACCAGGTGATCTCTTGTATCTTTGTCGTTGCATCGAAGTGCCGTGTATAGGGCATAAACCAATAGAGCCTATAGAGATGCTAATGATGAAACTTCACGCATTCTCAGCTTAGTCGTACCGGGGAGTGTGTGGAACATAGCTGGTGTGTTCAGATTGTCTGTCTCACCCATGAGTGAGATGTTAGCTCCTTCATCTCAACATATGAACAACATGGACTTACTAGTCACCCACTGCTGTTGTTTGTCCACTAACTTGGCAGGAATGGCCCAGAGAGCCCGACAGTGGCTGTGGTGGCAATGCCATGACACTACTGGACGTGCCCGAAGAAGATCTGCCAGGGGGGGTAGCCAAGGATGTAACTGTAGGTGTCACCTGAACTGATGATATAGCTGATGAAGGGGGAAGAGTACCCATACCCCACCCCGGGAGAGCACATCCTATGATAGAAGAGCAATGATGACACAGGACTGCTGGTGTGCTAATAGTTGCTGCAATTAGGGATGCCAGCAGGGGGCTTCGCTTGGTGAATTGACTTGCTGTTAGTAGGTAGGTAGTGCTCATTAATAGGCTGCTAAGGAGAATAGCAAGGGGCGGGCTCAGTAGTTGTGTAGTATTGTGCCAGGCATTTTGGTGGGTGTGTGGATAGGTTAATGCCTGGTACGATTATGAGAAAGGTCATTGTAGGCTCATCACATCTAACGGCAGTCCACCTAATAGAGCACCTCTAGTAGTTTGAAGTATTATTTTATATGCTGCTCTTTTTGCTTATAATGAAGGATGTAACCCCCCCCCCCCCCCCCCCGGTAGGGGGTTATTTATTCTACAAGTCTAATTTAATCAAAGGTAAGGGGTCGCCTACTACAAACTAATTCCATCTAACAAGCTGCAGCATAGAAGCTGGCAACCAATATATAAAAGGTCACACAACAACGCACCTTCCCTTTAAGGCAGCTCTGGAGTCACTTCACTCTGTGTCATGCCTTCGACCGCTCCATTGACGCTCCCACCAACGGGTGTGCGAGCCATCTCCTGGTGGACCCATTGCCCAACAGCTTCCAATAGCTCGCCCAAGGACAATGCCGCCACTGAGTCCTGGGTGCTAGGCCCCTCATTTTATTTTAGTTTTACGAATCTAGCTTACTTAAAACGTATACCCAGAGATAGGTTTTGAATATAACCACTAGTTTTACCTTCCAAACTTGAATTTACACGATGTGCTTCTCACAATTCTGGTTTTTCTAGCTGAATTGGGCGACCTTTACCATGTTTTGACCAGCCACACCTATTGTTTGACAAATCGTGCCTACTAATTGCTATTGCTGAACTCTCTATCTATAAGATGGCTTTGCTTCTGCAGGCAGAATCAAGTGGACAGCATGGTATTTCAATGGAGGTAAGGGTTTTTATAATTAGCTGTATAAATTCTCTGCAAAGTAGCATGAGTTTTGTGCATAAACAAAGAAATATTTAAATTTTCAAAATTAGGTATTTTTATTTATTTGCTTAGCTAGCTATATTAATGTGTTCCAGGAGCAATGTTGTGGATAAAATGCTGCTTCTGGACCACAATCAGTGTTTGGCCCACAACGCCATAGCGCGTGGGTCCAGTGCTCACCCGAGCTCTAGTTTATAATGCAGTCATGCTCAATGAAAACAAATCTCTACCACAATCTGCCTAAATATTTTTTGAAAATACTTTTACACAGTTCTTTTAGTGCAAAGAAACCACTTTAACACAACTTCAAATGAGACAATAACATTATCTTAAAATGTAATTTGAAATTGGTATGTCTACAAGCTTACCATTTTGGGATGACATGATGGGATTTGGAGATAGCGAGTTTAAAAATTTTCCAACGGATTCTAATTTCTGTAGCAAAATAATGAATAGAACTCTTTTATTAACTGATAAAGCAGATAATGATCGAATGAAGTGGCAATGTTTACTTAGTTCAATAGGACTGATAAGGCACCACTGATCAGGAGTCTTTTGCAAAAAAGTATCCAAAACTTGCAGTTCATCCTTGAAATCTGGGGAAATAACAATTCTTGAATTGAACGTAATTCCATGTCATACAACATAATGTTAATTGACAAAACTGAAGTTCCTCCTCACTTCCTATCTACTATGTTTTCTATCCCAAGCACTTAAAGTCACTGAAATGTAATGTGCTTCAGACCCCCCCCCCCCCCCCCCCCCCACACACACACATACACATTTAGAGTAGGAGAACAAGGGGTTTTGTGGATGCTAGTACCCTACACTTGCATGCCTTATTCTTTAGCACACGGTCAGTTTCTTGTCCAAAACACAATCATTCTCAGAACATAACAGTGCTTTATATCACACACAGTCCATCATTCTTAAAAAAATAATGTCAGTTAAGCACTATAAATTAGAAAACAAGTATAATGTAACTGTAGAGCAAGACTATGTACAAAGAAATAACCACTGTCCCGTTATGAATATCCTACAAAGATTTCTATTAAAAAGTAAAACATATAACGTGAGTCCAGAACCCAGCAAGGTGGTGATACTGAGAATCACACATGTAGTTACAGCATTATAAGCACAAATATTTTGCAGAAATAAAGAAGACTCAATTCGCACTAGTAATATTTGCACTTTGTAATTCTAGGTCCTTACCATTCGTCCCCATACAAGGCTCACTGAGCAGTAATTTTGAAAGTACCTGCAAATTTTCATCTTCATTCTCAAGCATTGCAGTTAATAATTCTTTGATCGGATTACAAAAGAGTTCTTCATCCCACTGAAAGCGTCGGTCACCCAAAAGAATCCATAATAGCTGGCAAGTGAGTAATTTATCCTGCACGTGACCATTCAATAGGAGAGCAAGAATAGCAGGCATCATATCCAAGCTTAACAGAGACAGGAAGTTTTTTTGACTAATGAAGAGGTGCAACAAAGATTGAAGGATTTCAGTGGCTGAAAAAATCAAACCAAATCCAATAGCCGTTAATTCAGTAGAAGATGACGCTGAACCTAACATATCTAATATAGTCTGAAGATCAGCAGAGTTCATGTCTACTATCAGCAGTTCATCAGGATTGAACGAGGAAGCAACAAAACAACAGAGCAGTCGACTGTGAAACTGGATATTCTTTGAAGGATGATCTGCCCATGGGCTTAGTACAGTTTTCCATTTAATTGTGGAAATATAACAGGAAAAACTTGATTCTTGTGCACAATTTGCTATGATTGCAATATTATATGTAGCGAGTTCCTTTGCCACCTGCATGATCAAAAATACATGAGACTAATAATTGACGTAATACTTATATCTTATTAAAACCAAGTGAAGCACTAGGAGACCATGTTGGTTACCCAATGATCTTGGCCTACATACTGTATCTCCCTCATAGTACACACCATGCATATATCTAAAAGTGAAGAACAGTATAGGATTACTAGAATTCCCTAACATAGAGTTGTTCCGGTATTGGCAGTGAGTGTGTGATACGCTATTGATGTGACTCTCCATTCAAATCCCATCTATAACAAATGTTACCTCAGAAAAGCGAGTGGATTCAAGTTGTTTAAGTTGCATCACGTGATAGAATAGATATCCATTATCAATCAGAGAACTCCTGAAATCATGACTTTTATCTGTCCAGCTCAGGAGGAAAGAACACATGATCGAATACATGTATAAATCAAGTGTGTTATCTGTAGAGAACATCCCTACAAGAATAAAAAATGTCATTTATAGTGGAGAGTTGCACTTCTGAACTTACCGCTAAACTGATTCTGAAACTTAAACAACGCATCCAGAATTTCTCTCGATGATCCAACATAATCAGCATATTCTTTATTCACTTTGTTGCTACTTTTTTTGAGCAAGAAGTCCATCTCAGTTACGATACTGAGGATACTATTATTTCCTGATGGCATTAACTTCGTTTCATCGAGACTTTGATCCATTGCCTTTATTAATCTTTGCATTAAGCCTTGAAATGCTCTGATGTCACCTGAACCACTTTCAGGGATTTCCCTTGGTTTCTCCTCCATAATTCACACTGTAATAAATAGTTACAGGTAGGGAAGTAAAAATAATTTATTAAGAAATAACACATGCATGTTAAGTTCTAACAGAGTTCAGTAGTCTACCTGATAACACTGTAACTGCAAATGCCCGAGTGTTTTAACACTTCCCCTGTGGTGAACATTGCCAGGTAAGAACTGCTAAACAAACCGCTGGCACGGTGGGGCTTGCCGCCTAAAGTGCAGGAAGTTATTACTGCCCTAGGTGGAAAGTGCAGCGGTTACTGATTCCTTTTCCAAGCGCTGTCTATCGGCATATATATATATATATATATATTATCTATGTGCTCTGTGTTGAGAGAGTTAAGAATGATGAGAAGACTGTTCACCCAGAACCTTAGTCAACAGCTAGTTCAGCATAGAGATATCCAATGTCATTGTACTTAACCCAAACTAATCATCAATGTTTCTTGTGGTTTCATAATTGCAACTGGGGTGTCTAGCCAAGTACAAGAGTATGGTCCCAAAAATTATGGAAGCAAAATGACATCACTAAGTCATTCTCTAAAAATAGACTAACCCGAGAACTGCTTGTCAAACAATATTAGCCAAAATATTGAAGATATAAACCATCCATTCATCAAAAAAATATTAATAAATGTATTTTTTATGCATTCTTGGTCCATATTGGTAGGTGCATGTATTAAAAGGGGGGATGCAACCATTTTGTTTTTACACTGTTGACATTATGGAGCTTTTATTTTTCTTGCAAACGTCAAATATTACTGCAGCTGCCTAAAAAAACTCCATGTCAGCTGGATTTTTCATTATTAAGTTTTAGTTTTTACGTTTTAGTACTTTCATCGCGCGCGCAAATTCAGTAAAGGGTCTTTACGCCTTTTTTGGTTAATAACTATTGATGGGCGTGGCTAATTTGAGTATTTCATAGTTCAACTTGGAGGTATTTTACTACTGATCAATTTGAGATATAAAATAAGAAAACAGACACATTTTTAGCTGAGTTATGACCAAAAAAAAGAAAAATGTCTTGTCAGCTATACATAAAGTACGTACAATAAAACGTGCATTATCTCGTTAGTCAAATTGTGAAAACATGCCTACGTTTGAAACGCAATTACTTTCACTCACTATTTTTTTACAGTAATATTTTTTATATCATTAGAAAGCTCATCTTCTAAACTTCAAGATAAACTACTACTTTTTTTTTTTTAATTGTTTTTCAAAAGTTATTCTAATTTTTCTAAAAAAAAAGGTAAAAACGTTGATTTTTGAAGATAGTTCGAAATAAAAAATGAACCGACAAAAATTAGACAAAACTACTAGTTCAATTTTGAGATCAACCATTACTGAATGTGTGTGCAAAGTTTGAAGCTTTGATGATCATTTGAGAAAGAGAAATCACGTTTTGGAACAGTACACGTTTTTGGTACGTCAGGACCGATAACTGTGGGTGGATGTGGCCATCTCAATTTTTTCTGGTTCGACTTGGGAGATATTCCACTACTCATCATTTTGAGTCTTAAAGCAAGAAAAAACATGCATGTTTAGCAAAGTACACAATGCATGCAGAATACTTTATAGAAGGTATGGTTATAGTTCCAGATTGTTAAATGCGGCAAGCACCTAATGGCACAAGCGCTATGCACAAAGACATTTTTTTAATTGGCTATTTATGGTAGATCTCTAATTATTGGAATACATGAACCCAGCACTCTTGAAACGTCACTAAAATAATTTAAAGCCACACAAGACAAGTTACTAGGGCTTACAAAGAAACTCGACTACTCTGTCACAGGACTCTTGGAGCAGCTACTCAGCAGCAGCATCTACTTTCCTGGCCCAGTTTCTAACAGAGAAGAGCGTGAGACAACTATGCATATCTGTGAGCGAGTTTGAGCGCTTCAGCTCCAAGACAGATCGCTTTCTTGGCAAAACTATTTCAAATAGTGCTTCATAGAATAGAGCTCTATATTTTTGTTAGCTAGTCCAGCTAAAGTAGTATTGGGACGATAGCATAGCACTTTGTCTAGGCTTAACATGTATATAAACACGATGACTTGATTCTAAGGAAGCAATGAGTTTCAGCTATTTTTAGTGGACTGGTTATACACTGACTTCACACTCCTTTGAAAATTCAAATTTGAGTGAACCTCAAATGTGCAAGTTTTTGTACGTATTTTATATTTGCGCAGGCCCAGAAGAAGACTATGCTATACAAAATTTCAATATGACATTCTCTGGAGATGAGGGAGCATTCTTGTGTCATAATGTGGGGTTTTGCTTGCAGTTATCAAGTCCTTGGTTTTTCAAAATTTGAAGGCATTATAAGTACTTATGATGCTACATTTCAGTATAAGCAAGAGGTGGGCATGCTGTTATGACAGGAATTCAAAGATAACGTCATTTGGCACTGATTCTGACATTGCCTGAAGCGAGGTATTGCTTCCAAGAATACTCATACTTTCAGGTCTGGTTATTCCTATAGTATTACTAGGGTATTAAACCTATATATATCTGTATTTCAAAAAAAAAATTATTTTTTGCTCTGGAGTAATTTTCTTCTCTTCTTTATTTTGTAACCGAGGTGGTGGCCGTTTTTTTTTTTTAGCAACAGTAATAACTTTGTGCATGATTATTCCGGTAATGAGTTTAACCATGTTAGTGTTTTATTTTATTTTTTTAATTTAACTAATGTAGATTTAGATGCTTGACTTAGATTAGGTATATGAGTAGTTAACCAATCATTTAATCCATTTAATCCTAAAAACAATACTATCACTAATAGTATGCTGCATAAACTGCCCATTGAAAATGCTACGGGGATAAATCTGAAATAGTACGGCTGGAGTTGAAATAGTACAGCTGGCAAAGTGAAATAGTATGTATGGGTAAGTGCGCATGCATGCGACGCTTGGCCATATTATAGTTATGCTGTAGTTGTTACTGAGAAATTTTGTTTAAAGTAAAGACAGTTGTAAAGAGAAGGTGGCGTCATATTATTAGCGAGTGAGAGCACGGCTAGCTGTGGTATTCAGGACATAGCACTCGTAAAACAATAACTAGTACTCGGCTTCGCCTCGTACTACTTCAATTACATTCCTCATGCTATTAATCCCGAATACTGCGGTTACCCGTGCTATTACTCATACAAATATCATTGTTTGGAGCGATGTGGTATAATATTTCTTTTTCGATTTCTGTTGGTGTCCAATACTTCCCCCCCCTGGTAGTTGGTCCCTTTTATACTCAGACAATTTATTCATCATATGCTGTTCTGCTGCTTTTATTTTATTTAAGGTCTCATTATTTATCCCATCCATTGAAAATAAACTCGTGAATATATGCAAATTTTTACCCCTCAATGTTCAATGAAGTGTTGTTGTATAATGATTGTTCTGAAATAAAAACTGGAGTGAAATTGTCCAACTTGCTAGTGCTGCGATTCTCCGCAGAGCTGCTTCAAATCTGCAGAGTCTTGTAATGGGGCTAGTTGAAGGGTATAACTGGTGAAACCAAGCTGATACCACATGCTTGATACAAAGCTGAGGGTTGTTGCTGCATACTTGGTCAGCCTCTCCAAGTTGAACCCCATTAGTGGGCTCTGGTGTCACTGTGGCAATGCTTAGAGCTGGAATGACATTCATACTTGTGGTTAGCTAACCAACAGGCGGCAAAAGTATTTATGACATCAAACAATCACATACATAAAAAAAAATCATATGACAAGTTTATGAATATTGATGAGTGTTCCACACTTGACTATGGTGGTTGCTGTCCGACTCTAACACTGCAGCACCGTTCGGTATCTCTCGTGGCACAGGAGGCTCTAAAACTTTGGAGAGGCGTTCCTTGCACAAAGATTCTGCAGTACAAGTAATAAAAACATACTTAATTTTGGAGTGGCGACCCTACCTTTTCCATCCAGTAGCTCTATGCGGTAAAATGGCAGCAATGCTTAGAACGTGTTGATGGGCGTGGTTTCGCGTGCACTGGGGGGCTTCCATTCTAGATTTTCCCGCCATGTCCGAGCATTCCGCGTTCCACAAAAACAATTTAGAATGGAATGTCTATGAATAATGAGTGCTATACTCCACCTACAACTTCTACGTCCGAAGTGAACGCGAATGGACTTTAACTCTCTCACCGCTGGATTTATTTGAAGATTTAAAACTCTTAGACATGCTATTTTTAAAAATTAATAGTAAATCAGGTAAGCAAGAAAGTTCATAGCAACCAATAATTTTGTGTAGCTAATGCATTGATAACCATTGTGGTTAGTTTTGTTACCTAGCAACCTTTGACAAGAGCCTGACCACAACATGAATATAATTAGCAGTTAAAATTTTGTGCTATGGTACCATTTTAGTGGTTTTAATAGTAGTATTATAAAAAAAATTTAAAATTTTGCAGAAGACACTGAGACGGACATGGCTGGAACAGCAAGTGAAGAAAGTGAGACTGAGTAATCATCCCTACAGTCTGCAAGAACAAGAATCTAAACCACGAACTAACCTATATTCCAGAAAAATCTTACTATATTACATATTTGGCAACTATCTTAGCATTTCTTAGTTGCTTCTATTTTATTTACCTTGAAACTGTTCTGCCTCTCCTTAACTGTTCTGTCTCTCCTTCACAGTCAGTAAAATCAGTACCATTACTAACATGAATCAGACTCTGGAATGACTACTCCGCCTAAGAAGCGACTTCTTCTCATACTATTCAGCATAAGCAGCTATGCTTTCATCTTCTCCTTCATTGTTCTCATCCTCAAATAGGCTAAAATCATCAGAATAATCGTCTAATTAAACTTTCAAAACTTCCGCAAAAGAAAGCCTCCATGCCATTTTTTGGAACGCTGACGTAAATTTCTGAAGGTTGACCTATAGCTAGAGCAACTCTTTGCATATGCTGAGTTGTATTTATAAATAATAGTCATGAACAGTTGATTTTTTTGATTTTTTTTGTTTACATCGGTGCGCATAGTGCTAACAGCAGTGAGTGAGTTAACTCAGGCCAAGCAAACAAACTCAGTCAGCAAAACCATGTGGGATGCACATTTTTGCTATCCCACCCATCATCATAAAGCACAAACACTCAATAAAAATGCAACAGTGCAAGAAAAATGCTTTCTAACAAGAATTAGAACCCGTTGCTATATTGTTACTAGGTGTACTAACTTGGTAAGTGTGCACTATTTTTTGCCTTTAGGTATATAAACTGTGCATACTAACCACCCTTGGGTATTGCTATTTTTGAGTTTTAGTTTAATAGAATAGGCCGGATAAAGCTGTGTGAGGCCTGGATATGATATGTGAGAGTCTACTACCCTCTCATATCCGACCTATACGGGACCAGCCCTAGTTCCACAACTCTCCAGCAGCCCTAGTTGGACAACTCTCCTGCTGACACTCATACCACCATAGCTAGCTGCTTAACTGTTTACCGCAGAGCAGCCCAGGGTAGAGTTAGATCTGGAGATAACAGCTGGCAGCTACAATGCTCAAGTAAACCTGCTAGGTGTGCTCCAATTGAATTTTAATTTTGGGCCCCGGAAATTCGCTCGCTTGACACCGCCATATTTGTGCGAAAATGCTGATAAACCAAGTTGCTAGTGGAAACTGGCGGGTAAACAGGTTCTAAAATAGTTGCGCTCAGGTACTGGTGGATTTAGTGCACACAAAGCCCTTGGGCTTCAGTGCGCTAAATCCACCAGTACCTAAGCGGGTATGCTTTAACTATTACTTATCTTGCTGCTTGATAAGTCGCACCACCTTCTGATGCTAGCGTATTGTCCTCTGATTTGGGAGAAAAAAAATTTACTTCACTTCCGACATGATCTCTCTCTCAAGAATGTGACCATTTAAGGGTGCTGCGACATAGCAACAAAAATCCGCCATGCTCGCAATAGTAAAAACAACCGCTAACTTAGCTTGCGCGGGTAATTCAAAGCTTCCCGCCTAACCAATTGATAAAATAAACTAACCGAGGCCCCGCCCCCGCTATAAGTTGTAAAGAGCGCAGCTGTTTGATATTGTATTTCTTGGTTTACTTTATCAGTATTGTTTCTCCCTAGAGCCGACACTGGCTCCCAGATTGTATCCAAGCTTTGAAAGGTAAATAATACCTCACTAATGACTCCATTATTTTAATTTTTTATTCTTGTGCAAAACTTCTTCCTGATATATCACTCATGATTTTTTTATTTTACAGTATAGTGATAATTTTTATGAATGTATATAATAATAATGATACTTATTTTATATAAAAAATATTTTGAAATAGCCAGCTAAATATAGATGAATGTTTTGTAATTTAGCTAGCTAAGTAAGGATGAATAAACAAATGAAGTGAATAGCTAAGTACAGAAAACTGTACACAAACTGAAACTGTACAGTTTTCCAGCAGCAAAAATGGTTCACTAATCCATTATAGGTACGGTACATACACACACTGAATATGCATCTAGCTAGCTTGATAAAAGGCTTCCCTTACCTGACCATGCCGAGAAAAACACTATTAACTAGACTACAATAATCTCCTCACACTCGTTTCAGTAGGGCTTATCATCGAGAAGGAGAGGCGGCCAGAAAACTGGTTTGCTAACCGGTAGGCACCCGAAAGTTAGAGAGCACCTGGAACTCACTTTCCCGCGGGAATTAATTGAATCTGTTGTGGGTGTGGTTTGAAAGTAATCAAGTCTCTGCCAAAAGATCGCGTGGACTAATTTTTAGTCCTGGAGTCTATTTTGTGTTTCTTCTCAGAAACTACGAGTAGAAATGATTCCAAATTTCGTACACAGGCTGACTATGACCTTAGCTACAAAATGTTCGTTGCAATTTTTTTTGAAAGAAAAAAATTCGGGCGCGCTGCCGCGAGGATCAAATCAGCACAAAACAAAGCAGAATTGAGAAAAAGCACAACGAAGGTTTTGAAGACAATCAACAAATGTAGCAGTAGACGAAGAATGGGCTCGTCAGTGACGGCACCCGTGGAGGAGTTGTGGATTATATACTTGAGGCTGAGGAGCAAGTAACTTGAACGAAACAGGCTCCCAAGGCCGTTCTTTTTATTTAGTTAGTCCATTAGCAGTACTCTTTAGGATCCACCCTTAGTTGGAGCTCTACAAACACCAAGAAAAAAGTTAGTAATCCCTAGCAACCAAAATCCAATTATTGTGAATATGTGCGTGGGCGTTGTCGCAGCACCCTTAAGATGTCCCATAAATTGATCGCATGTCCACAGGCCTATCTGAAATAGTAGTAATCTTTGGCATGCATTTTATGTTTGTGGTGCAGAATGCTCCACAATCCACTTCATTCACTATCACTATTTCTTAGATCATTATTCTTGTTCACTGATTTTTAAGTATGAGGGGTAGCTGGCCTGGCTGGCTGCATAATAGAGCAGGCTACACATTGCACTGCTGTTTTTCGAAATTCTATGCAATCTAATCACATGACCAAATTGAGGTAATTTGTCCACAAGTAACAAGTAATTTGCCATGAGAGTGGGCCTGAAAAATATGTTCAGAACCTTAATTTTAATTTAAGCGGCTGGCCATGCCAGTAAACATGATTATTTAAATTACAGTCGATCCCAACACCCAAAACCTACCTCCTGTCCGTCCCTTGAACACTTCTGTTGAGGATTACTAACCAGAAGTCACTGCTGTTAGCAACTTTACAACTGGCAGATCCCAGACACTTTGAAATAACAGAAAAAAGTGTTCTCACCAAACCACTAGCCAAGGTGAAATTCCTTGATTCAGAAATAGCCACAGAAAACTGTGATTAGATCGAATGTACTCCAGGTACCAATTCTGAACCCTCATGCCCTACCCGGGGAAGCTAAGCTTACAGCAAAAAAGCTTTTTATAAGAACAACTGGTTGGGTTAAAAGGTAGCTACATGAATCTTTTGGGATGTTAGGTATGTGGCTATCCTACATATTTTACCAAGGCCCTGGGCTGAAATACATACATGAATTAGTAATAGTGGGGTGGAGTTGGCTACTTTAAAATTTGCAGTCTCACTTTTCTTGCGGAAAGTAAACTTTTTTACAAATTGGTTCACAAGTCAATATTTCATAAAACAGATGACAAACCATGAGCAGAACTCACATATCAATGACTCCTTTTACGACTAGTTTGAAACTGACTACCTAATCAGAACTATGTCTAGATTAATGAATTCACTATCAGTACACATGGGTGTTCAAGTACATTCACACAATAGACATTTAGGCACAACCCTGTCTTGGTGGCTGGCCTAGAATAGTGGTGTATTAAACATAGCTGTGTTGATCATATTGTTAAAATACTTATGATGCCTCCAGCCTGAAGAAACTAGCCGTGGTCTGATTTCATAGTTTCAAGTGTTCTATCAGGAGATCTACCTCTGACTGACAAGGGGATTTTCAAGTCAGATGACATGACTACAAGCAGCAATATGAAACTGCATAAGTAATATTTTTTGTAATCTCTGGTATTCTAAATTACCGCTTGCACCAGATATGCCATAGATCCGGCAAAGAAACTCGTAATCATCACTCATAAATGTGATTACTCTTCAAGTCCTATAAAAAAAATGTCTCTTTTGAAAGCATTTTATATCATTACAGAAGCTGAGAATGGTATCATACTTAGGCTTCTAAAAGAGTTTGACTTCTCTTAGTAAGGCTTTTGTTCACAAGTTTTAGTTAGATGCAATATTTGCCTGTCCTCTACCCTCATTCTACCCGCTCCCCCCCCCTACATAGATACTAGCCAGCTTCCAGGTTTAAAATTCCACCTAACTTGGTTACATAGAAACATACTTCTAGCCTTTTGTTTACTTATTTCCTTTTTTTTTTCCAGACAGAATCCTTGCAGCAAAGTGTGTGACAACCAATTGAGGCCCTATAACAAGTGATGCAGGAACAAATCACCACAGTGTAAATGGAGTCAAACACAGTCAGATCTTTCCTTTCTTTTTTTTTTTAATTAGCAATTTTTTATTGTAAAGCATAAAATGTTGTTGTGAATGAAGACAAGAACAATAGAGTGAAAGGAAGTTAGTTAATCCAATTGGGGGATGAACCCTTCGCAGGTCGCTAGGGCTCAAACTATTTCTCTTTGGTTTTCTAGAGTCCTCATCTTACATGAAACTAACTTTACCATTACACCTGCCTAGCTTGATTATATTAACTTTAAGCTAATTTTCATGGCTTTTCTCACTTTAGTTACACCCTGGTGTGAGTACCAGCTATATAGCTATATATATATTTATTGCAGCCTTGATATTTTTGCTTGAATATTTCCGCATCACGCCAGCGTTCTGTATTCTCCCATACACGGGTGTTTTCAATGCATTGCACGGCGGACACTTAGACACACCCCCCAAAATTGTTTCCTACCCAGAATATCCTTAGCAACAGCCAGGTAACTAATGACTACAGTGGAATGCAGGAAGCTTTCTTGACCTTTCAATCTACTGAGGGCTAAGTGGATATCCAGAAAGGAAGTAATTAGTCTAAGTCTGCGCAGTAAAAAAAAAAAGGCTCAAAAATAACACCCGGGCATAAGGTTACGCGTGGCAGAAGAAACAGCTTTACGGCTATCTGTACCAGCTCTCCAGAAGCGCTTCAAACAATGCAAATTACTTCGAGGTAAAGTTTAAGCTGTATATAAACACTTGGTATAAGTCCTGGAATGGCACTATTTTTTTTCCCCGCAGATTGCAAGTTTTCAATGAGAGAGTAAATGATGTACAGTAATTGATGAGGTAAAGCATTGTTGTGTATGTTATGTATATATATATGTATTATCAGCTATGAAGTGGTGCTGGTGCTGCCTTCTGTTTGTGTGAACTGGTGCTTATGTTGTCATCATCTTCTAGCTTTCTTTTTTTGATGGGTGGTCGCAAGGAAGTTAAAGAAGGAGCTGCTTCTAGCATATGTTCCTTGACAATATATTTGAGGCGATCAACATCATTTATCACACCCTGGTATGTGCGTTCTAGTCTCATCATGTGAGCATGTATAGACTCCGCCCCCTGCTCTCCCATTATCCCAGCTCCTAGATGCCATCGCTTCAGCCAAGGGACAGTATGGTCTTCCAATATGTGCATCTTCGGAAGCACTGTAGCATTTGGGAATTTAGCTCGGTAGAAGGCCATGAAATTCTCAATATCCTTTTCTGTAAGTTAAATTATTTATGTAATACATATCATGGCTTAACAACTATTAAGTGTCCATACCTATGACTTCTATTTTTTTGTCATCTGTGTACACAGCTGAGTTGTATCCATTATGGCACTTTGCAAAGAGCTGGAGAAGGTGGGCAAATCTTTCCCTTACCAATTCTGCTTGATGCTTCAAAGAAGGGTGGTTTTCAGCAGTTTTTGTGATGTTGCCAGTAAGGACATCAATGCTATGTGGCTGTTAGACACTCAAAGTAAAGAAGAACAAGCATGTATGCAACTCATGATGCTTACTTGAAGGAGTTTGTGCACATGATTCCCAATGAACGTCCCACCTTGGTAAGCCTGGCGTGCAACATTGAGCTCTTTCAAGCTCTTTTCCAATGTCGAGTAGAAAGGGCCATCATTTCTTTTAAATTTTTTCCTTATTTGGGTTTGCAGCTTGGACAACTCGGAAGACTGTGAGAAGAAGGTTCAAGGGGGAATGAGTATGCTGCATGTATAATCAATCAATTATTTACCATATCAGATTTTTTCTTCAGTGCAATGGATGCCTCTTTCTTCAGCTCTTCTACAAAGCTGTTAGTCTGGGGATTGAGCAATGTCAGGCAATGGTAAGTTGCCATTTCATCAAGCAGTGATGCATAACTCTTCTGGCTCTCTATCTCAGAAGTCACTATTGCCTTTCTTTTGAGGAGTTCTCTAAATGCAGGTTCATCAAAATCACTCTCACTGCATTCAGCAAGGCTAATGTCCAGGTCCACGACACTATTTTCAAGAAGTTCCCAAAGCCGATTAAATATGCCCAAAGATAAGTGCAAGCCAGGTATGCACACCTACACAATTTTCAATTAATATTGCATTTTATAAACACTGTTGAATACTTACATTTTCTAGTGGAATGTCAAAGAAATACTCCCCTATAATGTTGTTAAAATGCTTGGCCTTTTTCAGATCTCCTCCAGCTTTAGAAATGAAGTTGCTATGATCACTTCTAAGAGTTCCCAATGTCCGCTCTTGGCACCTCCCTCTCTCTGCTAAAGGCTGTATCAAACTGCTGCTGGTGATATGGCACCACAAACAGTTGTGCCGTCCTATGGTAATTAAACAATAGAGGTGTGGATACCAATGTGATGTATATGCATACCACTAGCTCCACTGAGACCATATAGCCGACATAGGAACTCATAATCTCCAGACATGAAGACCCGAATTGTACGTCCACTATATAACGGGTAATGTATTGATTAAAATAAATTAAAATTAATTTTAATTACTTGACTGGCATTCCCATCATTTCAGAGATGTGATTCCTATACATGTCCAAAGCTGTATGGAGATTGGCAATGCTATCACCGGCCTTAAACACTGAAAATCAGCGCTGTATTTTTTGTGGAGTTCGGATGTGCTGTGTTCATGAGTTGCAAGTTAAACTTGAAACTCCCACGCCCTTTATCACCTCCAAACTTAATCCACAGCTCATCTTCAGGGATAGCCCCATCATGATGTACAAGACCACTGGGAGACCTAAAGGTATGTTCTCTGTTCACTATAAATCATATTGTTCATTAAAATGCTTACGCCTCATGTTGGTTAATTATGTCTGCCACTTTTGCTATGAGGTTAGGGACATAAACAAAAGGAGCAGCTCTAATCTCCTCTCCTCCATTGTCCCGTGTAAAAGAGAATGCTCCCCTCTCAGCAATCAGATTCTCCCCTACAATGCTGCTAGCCATTGTTCTCTGCTGCTTCTCACCAGGTATTGTTATGTTCAGGGATTTGAACCATCTATATTGTACATATTTTATTATTTTTATTATGTATACAAACATACATATACCTCCTCAAAATTCTCAGCTTATTCCATGGCAACGCCAGATCAGCTTTCATAGCAAGCACATGCTCTGTGGGGATAACTACTGGAAGCTGAGCTTGGTGAAGAAGTTCATCCCTCTCCTCTTTGGTGAGTGCCTTGACCTCAGTTTCCAACTGTATGTGGTTGTCTCCTCCACTGGCTATAGAGCGTATTCTGCCAATCTCCATGCAGCGACGCTTCCGTGTTCTCTGACACGCCTCACCACTTCGAACACGGCATCCAGTGACTGGTATCAAGGTGATGGGCTAAATATTGTATTTCATTGATTTATATGTTTGTGCTTTATGTCTAAAAGTAAAAAGTTACCTGACCACGAGTTGGAACTTTGACCACAGCTTTATTTCTACTGCACCCAGAATTCTGTTCCATAATTCTACGGACAAGATGCCCTGTAGCTTTAATTTCTGCTGGTGTGGTGGGGGATGTGATTGGCTTTGCTAGTACATCCTCAATGGTGACACTGGATGCAGAGTCAAGCACTTGATGGAAATGCTCCTTACAATTACTGGAAAGGTGAGCTCTGTAGTGGGAAGCATGTACAATTTTCTTACAATCTCTCTTGCACTTGATTAGAAGGTCATCTAGTAAAGATATTATCAACGGTGATGGAGAGTTGAGTGTAGACCTTCCCAGAGAATGGTTGTGGCAACAAGGGCAAGAAAGAGACGAAGAATATCGAATCCACTTGCAACAGCAGTCTAAGCATACAACTGCTCCACATGAAATTTGGAGTGGTTGGTTTAAAAAGTATGTGCAAATAGGGCAGCAAAGTTTATCCATGGCTGAACCAGATGTGTGGTATTGTGGTGTAGGATCCTCCTCAAGAATATGGGATGGAGGTGCTATACTCCGCAAATACTCCAGCAATGCCTTGGGTGTCTCTCCAGATGGTCTACCTCTGTTTTTTGTTCCTTTGCGGTTCTGGCCACCACCCTTAGCAACAGTCTCAAAGTGGACACAAGTCTAAAATGTAAATTTTGGTTACATTATTATTATTTTTGTTATTATTAAAATTATTAATAATTACTTGGCAGTTGTCTGTGTGTGTAGACCATATCATTGGAGTGACTGTGTGAGTGTAAGGTGTTCCCTCATTCGCAGCCTTCACTGCACGGCTCATAACAGCATGGCAAGGCTTGCAGAACTTCAAGGGACAGACTTGGATATCGTCCAAATTCACATCAACCCCAAAGGTCATCAACAGATTATCCCTGAAATTACTGCAATCGAACACAGAAGTTCTACACTTAGCTTTAGACAACCGCTTTCCACATATCCTGCAGTGTATCAGGAGCTGTTGCAAGTGGAACTCCATTATATCTGATGCTACAGCTGTCATTTATTGCTACATTTAATTGGATTTTTTGTTTAAAAAAAAAATAGTGCCATTCAATTTCTAACATACTTGTCTAAATCTATCTGTGGTGTCCCAATTCACTGTGGTTTCCTGTCCTGAAGCACTTCCTGGAGGCGCCTAGTCTGGGTGAAAGGAGAGGTACCCCCTGGAGAGTACAATCTGAAAACCGCTTCACACGAGGAAGTGGTTGCGTGGTGGTGTACTAGCCACTCTTATTCATGCGCAGAGATAGCCAAAAGGTCACCCTAGACTTGTCTGGAACTGGAATGTAATATTGTCAACTATTTCTAGTGGGTTGTTGTGGAATTGGAGAGCAGGTTTGGAATGGATTTTGGGCTCATCAGCCATTGAGCTAATTAAATATTCATAGCTCTACCGGAAATAGCACCTTGAATTTTATTAAACGCTAAGTGTCAGCTAAAAAACACCCGTGCATATTGTACGCTTGTTATTGAACGGTCCAAGTAGCACGCGCGTAGCGAGTAAAATCAATGAAAATTGTATTGTAACCGGTTGAGAAAAAATATCAAGGCAGCAATAAATCACTTATCACACTCGTCGTACATTATGGGAATGATATTTTACTCTCACGCCACACTAAAACTAAAATATATATAGCTATATTGCTACCACACACAAAGTGGACAAACAAACGTAACTCAACTCACCGAGCTTTTGCCTCTGCTGCAACCAACAGGAAACAGTATTTCTGGTCAAGAAAGCGTAAGCTAGTGGCTCCGTCCGCGTCCACAGAGAGCAACACCCTTGTTATTATTTTGATTTCACATCACACAGTTGTTCCGCAACAGCCACGGTCACGTGAATTTGATTTTTATATGACGTAATGTAGAAGCCTGAGTTCCACATTTGTTGTTGACATATCGATCCAGCGAAGCTTTAGCTAAAGCTTTTTCTGTTTAATTGCTCCTCAAAGCGCGGTGTGGCCAGCGGAGACTGTTGGAAGGGGACTGAGGTTACAAAATATGTGGTGTTTACGCGTCTACCGTGTTAGCACGTTACTCTACGAGAGTAGTTATGTCTTCTGTTCAAGTTCAAGACTCTGAACTCTGTCTGTGTGATCAAGAATATCTCCTGGAATAAACTGGTACACAATATAATAATTTATTTAGTTAAGGGCTAATACTAGGTGATTATTATTATTGCTTTACTTTAAAACCAGTGTCTGAAAATAAAATGTCACACAAAATACTGTACAATATAATATTGTGATTTGTATGTCCAATGACTATTAACAATTAGTAAGTTAGTAATCACTGTCAGTGCCTGCACTGTCAATTTCTTCAACTTCTTCATTACCATCACTGTATTCACTCTCCTCATTCTCACTTCCTTGATTCAGGTCTGTCTCATAATGGTCGTCCCCTCCAAATACGCTGGTCATGATGTTGTCCAGGTCATCGTCCAGGTCATCACGGTCATCAGAAGGTAATTCAGTGGTGAGGGTTGTAGTTGTAGAGGTGCTGGAGTGGGTGTTAGTACAATGAGTACACTCGCATCCAGCAGAACATAATTGGTTTTTCTTCATGCATCCACACCTTTTAGTATGACAGCCTTAAAGGCATTTGCAACCCCTAGTAAGTTTCGTCACTCTCTCTCTAATGGCCTTGAGATTGTCTTCAGTGTCCCACTTGATTTTTAGTTGACTATCTTTTAATGTCCATCCATACTCTGTGATGGGTTCAAGGATCATGTAATTTGAATCGGCTTTTTTCCACATATGTACTACCCAACAAGATCTCTTCCAATGAAAAGTAAGGGCCTGGTTGGACGCTAGCATTTCATTATCAAATTTAGTCTGGTACCAGATTGTTTGTCTGATATTCTCTAACCAATTGAAATGTTGCTCTTCAGTGTAAATAGATGGATTGCAAAACTGGGTGAAATATTTCACCGGAGACTGCACGTCGAAAGCTGATGAATGTTTTTTTTAAATAAACAGTACCAATTAGCCTAAGAAAGGAGAGTAATCCATGTTTCCATTCATCATTGGTTATATTAGTAGTATGCATTAATGAGCCAGGAGTATGTGGGTTCTCTTGGTCAATTATAAATGAAGCACACAAAGCTTTGGCTAGGTTCTCTGTCAGGTCTGTCTGGGGCCTGTAGAGTAGTGTGCCATACTTTCTTGTCTTGCAACAATATGTAATATGGTGTTCTAATGTAGCGACTAGATTGCTGAGAATATTAGATGATGTAGTCAGTTTCAATGTATCAACATCTTTCAAGTGGTGTGACTGCTCATTGGTAAAAGGGCAGAAGCAGTCATATACATCAGGAAGCAGCAAGGCATTTCTTTCCAGTAATTCTCTGCCAACAGCAGCTATCACTCTATCCATACTTGCCTCAATCAGATCTTTAATAGAGTGAATAGTATGCTTTATCTTGTCTATCATAGAAATGCACTCTCTTAGATCTCTGTCTGTACTAACAGTTTTGCACTGTCTCAAAATGAACAAATGTGATCGATAGTAAGTGTAACATACCATGTCATTTTCTGCAATGCAACCCTGAAAGCCAGTATTGGTTTTTAAATAGTTTTCGATTGTTGATGGTTGAGGGCATGGTTTGGAACTAGAATGTCTTAGTGATACCTTGCACGTGCTGCGAGCACTTTGTCAAGATCTTCTGTAGTGGTTTTATGTAGTGACACAAATACTATATTTTTGCACTCTTTTATGCAGCACTCTCTTTTGTGACACGTTTTGGACCAACGAGGAACATGATTGCTGTCAACACGCATTCCTACATGCCTGACATACTACTGCCTCTTGTGGGATGTGATATGACAAGGCAAATGTCCGTGCAGTTTCTTTCTTCCACTGCATTCTTCCACTGCATGGGACTGCTCATGTTATGATGGGAGCCATTACAGAAAAAGCAAACTACCTGGGAACTGCTGTCATCTGAAGACGCTGTGGAGAGACTTCTACCACTCCGTGATTCAGTCATTACACTGCAAAGGATTGATTTATAGTGTTATTTCATAATGATTTTTTTTATTGTTTCAATGTCATCTTACCTGATATACCACCAACAACCAGATAGAGGGTCAATTTGAATATATTTTCTGATGGATTTAATGTATTGTATTAATTGTTTTAAGTGGAAGCCATAGATACTTTAGTCTTACCATGAAATCTGGTTACTTGGCTTTATCGAATAACCACAAACTTGGGTAAAAGTTTATGACTTTTTCAGCTGGCTGCACAAGGTAATACTTGTTCTGGTCATTCAAGCATGTTATGCAATTTTAGTAAGGTGGGTGTGGTAGCTGGGGTGTGTCCGAAATTTTTCTTTCACCAATTTTGTGAGGATGTCAAATATTCAGGGCATGTAATAGAGTTGCTAGATTTGAGTTATACTTTAGATAAACGAATGTTTTCTGTTCTCAGTACAAGCCTAGAATATGCAGAAAATAATACGACTCTAACCAGCAGTGCTGTACGCTCATTCGCTAGTTTGTATAGAATTGAAATTGACCAAAATCTAGGCGAGATTTCGCGGGGTTTTGGCGGTAAGGAATGGTCAAAAAATAAAATCGTACGTACACAAAACGTCTGGCTTCCGGTTTGGTTGCGGAATGACTGCACAGTAGTCTCGCGGGCCATACCCTTTACCTAACGCTCACTAGCGGCCGGCCCGCGAGACTAACATCACAGAGGGGGCAGGAGTGATTTCAGCGGGAGGGAGGGAAAGGCGTGGCTAAGCCGTTGACGTTTTCATTGGGCGGGGTTTGATTAATTTCGCCATAGATCTTTCTATCATTTTTTTTTTTTAACATTAGCTAGAAAATAACAAACAACAACAAACAAGCAACCAAAGTCTATTATAATGCCATCCAGGGAAGGGGAAGGGTTGGAAACCTGTGGAGCCACAGGCAAGCATTCCCTCTCCACAGGGCCATGGAAAGTCTCCAACTGCTTGGTGATGGAGGAAGAGTCTGTGGGGGCAATTCTGGTATATATAAGATATTTTTTTAAACTTCAAACTATAGGGCATCAAAATAATGCTCATGAGTTTATCTACCATTACTTGAAAGCCATTCAGAGAAAATGGATATGGAGTATGAGAACTTGAGGGCTTATGCACTACATGATAAATGTAAGCTTCACTTTGATTCAATGCTAGGGGCCAACAGATAGTACAGGCAATGTTTTTTGCTGGTGTAGTGACCAAGAGTGAATTTCTTTCCTACGTATACATGTATGTACACTATATTGCACCAGTACAAGGCATTTTTCAGATCACTGAAGGGCCGTACCAAATGGTTTCATGCTAATGACAGTCATGTAATTGCCAGAAATGGTCTTCCATAATTTTTTTTTTAATTTTCCAATAATTTTACTACTAGAGAAATACTTGGTATTTAATGGTTACTTTTGAACTATTTACACGTGAATTTTCGGCTCTACCAACTCAATACAAATCAGTAAGCTAAGAAACCCAATCAGGACTGTATTTTTAACTGTATAATATACAGAAATATGTGACGGAAAAAGGCTTGTTGCTGCTTATTATTAATGATGGAGGACATCACTGGACACTTCTGGTAACCAGAATATATGATACAGTACACTGCATTTAGTAACAACTTCACTATGGAGACAATGGATATGGTAACAAAGGAAGCACAGTATTATTATGATTCTTTAATGAACGGTGAACAAAAGACAAAACTACATTTTAACATAGGATTTAGTTGTTGTTTTTGTTCGTTTTTATCACCAAAGAAAGAGTAGTTTTTCAGAAAATATAGGATTGGCCCCAATGTTTTTAATGAGAAGATAATATATCGAAATTTCACTATCACTTGAACTGTATCTATGATCTTTGCAGATTCTGCAGCTGTCTGTGCAATAAATACAACAGCATCACCATCTGAGTGAAATGTTCGGCAGTTGCTTTTCACAAGAGCATCACCTTTTGCTTTTCATGATTTGCAAAAAAAAACTCTGTTTACTTCATAACAAGCACATCCAAGTCAAATTTTATTGTTGGTCCAATCTTCGCTGATGTTCTTTTATGATGAGTTGTATCCTTTGTTGAAATATTACTGTTTTGCTTTTCAATACTATTTACTACATGCTTTGTGTAGAGAAGGCAAAGGGCAATGTATGTTATTGGACTATGTGGCCATGAAATTCTATGCAGTAATGATCCACCATCTAAAACAAACTACACTTCCCATTAGGTGTTGACTTACAGGTATCTGTTTCAAGGCTGTCCCATATGACAATTGCAAGTGATGGTTTATTGGCTTCTCTGAAAAGCTGTGAGGAATCAAACAGAGCTAGTGGATGGATAGCTGCATAACTCATACTTGAACAATGATTCAAAATGGTTGGATTGCTAGCAATGGTCAGGAACAATAGAGGGTCCTCGTGTATTAACTCATTATCTATCTTCACAGATGATTTCGTGACAGCGTGGGATCTATCTATGAATGAATAGCGATATACTTTATCCAATCATTGATTGCAAAATCTTTTGTCCAACATCCTTTGATATATCTGCATTCACATTCGCTCCAGCAATGACACCATTGTCAATATTCCTTAGGCTGTAATTGTTCAATCAAAATGGAACTCTGGCCTTGAGATAAGTGTGTAGACTGACGATGTCTTTCATTTAGACATGTCTTTGTTTTGCGCTCCAGAATTGCAGGAAATTGCTGTCAATTCCTGCATGACTTGATTGACTTGTGCACAGACGGACATGGAGAATAACCAGATTAAGTAATAGTTAACCCATAGATTATCGTTGATAACTGGTGTTATTGAATGATAATCCCGACGTTGCCATGGGTTAACTATTTTATATCATAGTTTCAACTACTCAATGACAAGCAAGCTTTTTGTGAGGAATTAATACAACTCGCTCACACATATTTTACTATCTGCTTGGTTTCCCTATAACTTCGTAAGCGTTTGGCAGTAAGGAGCCTAGGGTGTGGTCAAGTGAAAGCCCCGCCCTCTCTGTAGGCTACCCTTGCATTTGGGCCCTGGACAAGCCAAGGCTTAGTCTTACTCCTTGGCCTTCTAGGAGGGCAAGGGGTTCCTGCCCAACCACACCCCAAGCTCCAGTCCATCCCCATGGACGGAGGAGATTACTGACATTCAGCCAGCCTGCATCAGATCTTTCTGGAATGTCCCTTTGCCCCATCATCCTAATTAAAGTGGGGGGGGGGGGGGGGGGGGAAGGGACCAAAATTGCTTAGGATTCCAGCTGATTAACTTGCAGAGAAATGCAGGCTGTTGTTGTGAGCATGAGGCATGAAGATCTACTGAGTATGCTCACAAATTTTCAATCCTTTACCCAACGAGTGCCTACCAATGTTGACCACTTACCGCCTGCTTGCCCCTTGCTCTTCTGTTAACTTAGTTTAATGCAGGCATTAAACTTTACTTAACATAATTCGCTCACACATATTTTACTATCTGCTTGGTTTTCCGATAACTTCGTAAGTGTTTGGCAGTATGGAGCCTAGGGTGTGGTCAAGTGAGAGCCCCCGCCCTCTCTGTAGGCTACCCTTGCATTTGGGCCCTGGACAAGACAAGGCTTAGTCTTACTCCTTGGCCTTTTAGGAGGGCAAGGGGTTCCTGCCCAAAATTCCGCCCAAATGCCACTCTTATTATTCTAACTTCCCTTTCCTTAGCAATAACCGAATAATGTGGTCAACAATCAGCGGTAAATACATTAAGATATAACATGCATTGTTTATTGGAACTTCTTATGGCAAGGAAAGACAGTTCGGGCTCAGTGTGATAACATAGCCGTGGTGAGAATACTCATTCCAGGTCAAGCAGGGGGTCAGAGGCCATGCACCTGTTGTGATGCTTGGCCTTTCCAGAGGCCAAGTATTGTTTGCCACTCATATTCAGGGCTCTCGTAACAGTCTAACTGATGCAATTTCTCGTGACAAGGTTGAGTTATTTCTCCCTATACCCACAGGCTCTCTACCGAAACCAGTGACAGCAGTATTGGCTTACTTGATATAGGAGGGGCACAGGTCAGGGGCCACTGTTCCGCTTTAGTGATGGCAGACCATTAACTCGATCTCGTTTTGTGTTGGAAGTCAAAGGAGCTCCGGATAAAGCTGGTGTGGACCGCTCCAACTACTCTGGCCATAGCTTCGGACAAAATTTGCTTGCACAATTGGTGGCTATCCATTTTGCTCGGCTGTAAGAAGAGGCATAGGAGATGCCACAATTCAAATTCTCGGCTGCTGGAAAAGTGAAGCATATAAAGCATATGTCAAGACGCCGAGAGACCAGCTAGCCAATGTGTCAAAAATTCTGGCATGGTCTCCCCACACAGCTGCCGCCAGAATGATGGGGAGGAGCTCCTTGACCGTGATTGTCTGCTGTCCAGGCCCTTCCACTGAAGCTGAAACCACTTCACCCGAAAGATTGCGCCACACCCCCAAGAGCCAGAGGCGTCCAAATGGAAATGTCAAATTCTGGGTTTGACTTGTTGGCTGTAAACATCATGGAAGTGCCATTCCAAGAGGTACAATACTGGTACCACCGTTCGATGTCTGATCGTGCTGGGGCTCTAAGGCTTATGAAATGGCCTAGCTGCTTAGCTGTGGTTGATAAGTCAATTAGCCTACGCAGGAAGGAACGGCCTGCCCTCACAGCCTTGCAAGCAGGATACCCCTCTATATTTCATGGCCCATTGTAGGGCATCTGCCACTTCTGTAAAGAAAAGTGGGTCCGACCTAAGACCGAAGGGCAGCACCATATCCACAAATACTTCCCCCATCCCAGTTTATGCCCAGAAGGTGACGGTCCTCTGGATTAACTAGGATATTCCGATAGGCCTGTTTCACGTCCATCTTAGCCATTCAAGACCCTTGGCCCCTCTTGCTACCACATCATCCACTGAGACATATGACAATGATGCCAAGGCCTTCTGGATGCCATCATTGACACTGCAGCCGTCAGGCGAGGATAAATCTAGGTTCAAGCGCCACTGGTTTTCTCTCTTCCGCTTAGGTATCACACCAAAGAAGCTGCAGTGAACCTTCAAGTCCTTGGCCTGATCAGCCCAGCATACTTTCACAACTCTGCCCTGTCTCTGCTCTTCCTCCAAGTAGCTAGCCACCACAGTGGGTTGCTCTGAGGCAGACACCGTGTTAGTCATCCTAGAGTTCAACTCTGCTTCCTTTCCAATTCGGAAGCCCTGCTCGATCCCTCGAAAAGAATGAAGTCGGTGAACCATTTGTCAGGGTGCCCCACAAGCAGCTGCCACCATGCTTCCACTTTCAGAAGCGTCTTTATTACCCCTGCTTCAGGTGGGAGTTTAAGGTGGTGGCTATACCCATAATCTGTCAGACACAAAATTGATACCCTTATTTGTCAACCATGCCAAGGGAAAAAACTATTATATGTAATAAACAACAATTAGATACCAAGATAAATAATCATTCATAGCCTCGAACCGTCCTGGAATGTCCAGGACAGTCCTGGATTTTTTTACATTGTCCTGTGTCCTGGATTTACCTGCCATTTGTCCTGGATGCTGGAGTTGAAGTAGGGTTTTATCTACTGTACTATGTCTACAGGTACTGACTTTGGTAGCTATGAACACAACTAGATTTTCTTAAGAAGTGCTAAAAGACGACCCTACTGTCACTGAACCAAGAGTGACTATTGATTGAAGATCTGTTATACTCTATGTAAAAGACAAGTGTATATCGTATGTACAATACATGTGATATGCATATAATATACACAAGTGTAATACTATATGCATTTCACATCTTTTGCATAGTGGCTTCACATTAATTTGATGGGTGTGGTTTAGGCATATCATGGGCGTGGATGGTAGGTGTGGCCAGTGTCCTGATACTGGTTTTCAAAAAAAGGAGGCTATGATCATTAGATTGAATGATTGCAAAGTGATTGCTAGCTTGATTCATGCTTCAACTGTTCTTCTCTCCAGGTTCTCTCACTTGTCCTTCTCGCCCCTTGCGGCCGATCTGCATTGCTGAACTGGATGGGCTCCCCCACAGTAGTCTGGTGTCATCCCTATACCTCACTTGTTCTCAAGTCAAGATTTGGGAATGACCAATGAAATCGCTAGAAGCAGATCACATGACCAATTCACGTTTTTAAACGCCCATGCAATCCAAACACAATGTATTTTATTTTTTGCGAGCTATACGTTTTACACTAAGAAATTGCAGCGCAGATTTAATCCCAACACTTACAGTAATCTACCACGGATCGTGAATATCATTAAAATATTCAATAATTGCATTCCATGGGTACAAGTGAGCATATAGGGCTGACACCAGACTACCCCCACAGGTGCTGCACACGTGGTCAAATCGGCACTTGGCCCCAAACTTGCAGTCACCATTATATCTGTTATACTTGAGGCAAGTCCCTCCTGTGCCTGTGTTGGAGGTTGACCTCACTGGCTGTTAAAAGGCTGTGGCCCAGGACCGCTTTTGGACTTTCGTAGTCGCCAACTTTTCGAAATCGATTTGCGGGACATTAAAAATCATGCCCACTTTATTGTTATATAATATATTGAGTGTTAATACGTTGAAATAATAATTTGCTTTATGAGAGAAGTTTAGCTTTCTTCAATACAGCATGAAAGTTATGCAGATTGGATCACTGATCCCTGTGTATTTTCTTAATATTGAAATTACCATAACCTCTTCTGCAGTTATAGATCCTGCCATCAACTGGTCAAAGAGCAAACACAGATTCAACGGTGAGAGGTAGACTTTCTTACAAGGTATCTTCCATTTCATTGTCATTGGCGATTTCAGCATCACAATCATCTTCCAAGTATGTTTCATAATGAAACTGAGCATGCAAGCAAAGTATTAGTGCAGCATCAACGAACATGGGCACGGCACGTACTGCACGAACTATGGCTCTGCCTGAAAGGATATGGTCTACTGCATTGTTTGCATCTTCATGAAGTCCTGACCCTGCCATTAAATGTCCAATGGCTCCCACAAAGCTCATATGCACGAGGCCTCCTAGCCGCAACACGATTTTGTGCAAATCACCATCGTGTGTTGCAAGATCATTAAAGCTTTCCACCACAGAGGCTGATCAAAGGTAATCACTGGAGTCGCACCATGGCGTTTTGCATGCCGCAACACAATTTTATGCAAATCACTATCGTGTGGTTCATCACTTTGCAAGATCACAGAGGCTGATTAAAGGTAATCACTGGTGTCGCACCATGGCGTTTTGCATTTCATTAATAAATGACGTTGTCGAATAGATACATGTAGTACCACTTGGATTCATGTCAAATATTGGTAACCCACTGGTTCTATTTCCCCGACTAATTTCTCCATTCCACCATCTTTTCCCAAACCTGGTACTGAGTCCTCGAGAGAAGTCACCTCGTTTCCATGGGCCACAGCTCCGCCTGCACCCACAGGATCCCCTCTTTCTCCTGAAGATTCCTTCCTCAACTCCTCTTCCTTCCTGCTCAACTCTTGCTCCGAAGTGTCTAACTAGGCGCCGGCCTCCGTCATCTCATCAACCTCGACCGTAGACCATAAAGGCTCATCTTTCAACTCCCCGTCCTCTGCACAATTTCCTCTATTACGTACATGTTCAGTCACAGCACTAATTCTTTGACTTTCACTATCCCGCAAACCACTGTTGCTTACTTCCATTGACTCACTACCCACCATATCCCTATTAATATTTTCCACGATATCCAAACCCTTTGCCACGACATCCTCGTCGTCTGCTAAGGCAGCCTTAGCCTTACTCTGGCTCCTAGTCATAAACATTGACATTTCCCTCTCTCAAAGCCTTGGTATAGGCCTGTACTTCCCCCTTGTTTCCCAAGTCGAGTGGGAGTATACACCAGGGTGAACCATTTTCCCTCTCATCTACTATCACCTCCTTTTCCAACTGTATCCCTGCCAACTCAAATTTAGCCCTCGTTAGTCTGCACAGGACCAGTCCTTCATTCACCCCTGAGATGTAGCACTCTCCCCCATCAAACGAATTCTCTGGGACTACACATTTGGGCACTAAACCAAAGTCCGCGCCCGTATCTATAAGCACATCCATCTCCAACCCATTGACTCTGGCCTTGATCACGTTTTTCTTTCCCTGGGAGCCTGGCAATCCCTCTATCACGGGACTTATTTGCCCAGTTGTTGTTTCTCTCTTCACTGGGACAGTGCCCGTTCCACCTCTACCTCGAGTTGGGCAGTAGGGGCCCCTATTTACCATAACTATAGCAGGTGGGCGTTCCGGTTCGGCCAGCAGGACCAGTTACTCTGTCTATTGGGACTTCCAGCCCTACGGGACCTACACTCAGAGGCCCTATGCCCTTGCTTACCGCAGTTAAAGCAAGTAGGTCGGGTATCACTCACTACCCCATCCCGGGACAATTTACCACTCCTACCACCTTCTGATATTCCGTTTCCAGTGGCCCCCAGTGCTTTGTAGAAATTTCCTTTCACTCTCCCTGACATCCAGTCATTCCATCCTTCTCTCAACTCCCCCAAATTCCTAATAGTTCTATTCTCAAAGAACATCTTTCCCCCACTAGGGATAATTTGCCTCGTTATACTAATGTAAAAACACAATCCTCCACGCACCTTGCGTCTTGAAATAACCCTCTACAATTCCTCACTATCTGGTCAACAATCTCATCCCCTGTCTGAGTCTTAACTGACTCCCCTGTCATCCCAAAGATTCTGTTGCCATAAGTAGTGGTTGTCTCCTCCACAGCCTTCATCAATGCACTCCTGACGGTGTCATAGTCTGCCCCATCATCCTTCAAAGCACTAACCCTTGAACACAACCTCTCACTCAACCTAGAAAACAACTTATCTAGCCAATCGCCTTCTCCTACCTTACATTCTCTCATAACCCTTTCGAACTTCTCTAAATATTATACCAAATCTCCCGAATCCCTATACGTTCCTTATCCATCTCTGAGTTCGTCCTTCTTCTCTCGTTTCAGTTCCTCTTCAGCCCTTCTGTCAGCCTGCCGTCTCTCTTCATCACCTCTCCTGTCAGCATCCTCAGCTCTCAGCCTGTTACTTCTGCTTTCCTCTCGTTCACCCACTTGCTGGAACATCTCCCTCATCTCCTTCCTCCTTGCTTCGGCTTCCGCGGCTCTCATCATCTCTTGTTCCTTGGCCATCTCTATTCTGAAGACCTGCTCTCTCTTGGCTGCTTCCACTGATTCTCGGTCCAGCTCCTCCTGCCTCCTCTGGTCCTTCTCAGCCATTGCTTTCAGAAAGGTCACCAAATCTGAAGACATCTCGTCCTTTTCCGTGCACTCACTCTCTTTGATTAGTTCTTCCTCTTCTTCACTATGGTCTCTCTCTTCGGCTATTTCGCCCACGGGTTGTTGAATGTTCCCTCTCACTTCTGACTGCACTCGCTCTGGCTCCGGTTCTACCTCGGCACCGTTGAGCTGCCTGGTGGCGTATGGCGATGACCTGGGCGCTATCTTGGGCTCTCCTTTGGGCCTGTATGGCAAGTCTTTGTTCTGACTCTGTGCTTCCTTGTGGTCCCTGCCTCCTCCGTCCTGTCTCCCGGCATGGAGCAAGGAACACTCTAACCTTCCGGTGGAAGCCTACGAAAATACAACACAATACTTTTAAAAAATTGAGACGCAGTAAAAAAACTAATAAATAAATACACGCACGCAATAAAAATAATGAATAAATACACGCACGCAATAAAAATAATAAATGAATACACTATAATACACAGTACAACACAGTATGACTCTCGAAGTCACAGTTGGTAGTCTTTCCGATGTATTGGGAAACGTGGTTCGAAGATCTTCTCTGATGCCGTAGTCTGTCGGGAAGATCCCACTGCTGCCACCAGTTTGTGGGCGTTCAGTAGAAAACCTGAGTCTTCGCTTAAGGTGCGCACACTGGAGACAGCTAATATTGTAGAGCTACCACCAGAATCAAGGCTCACAAGGTCCCTTTGGCTTATCCTACTCGGCTGGTCGCTCTCTCCCTGAGGACGAGAATAAGATGGGTTAAGTGTAATTAGACCTCAACGGATTGACGTGAAGCACAAGACTGAAAGCCACGCACGTGGAGAGCCATAATATAGAAAACTACTCCACGGGCGTAGTTGACACAAAAGAAAAATGTATTGGTGATCCAACATACTAAAATCACATACATGAATACATACTAATTAACTATTTACAAAAACCAAAAAACAACTGTTAAACATTAATTCTAAGTATGTCCATTAAGTCTGAAGGCATGAATGCATCTGTACATGTTCTCTCACACAATTCCCTAAATGATCTTGCTTGTCCTTCATGTGGGCCTCCTGCCCACAATGTCCATCTTCTCAACTCTTTCTTTGGTCTGACTCCCAAATAGTGCTCTGTTGGCTCAAGAAATCACCTTCATCAATGAACACCTTCGTTTCCAACCGAGTCTCTATCATCCAGAAGACTGTTCCGGATTCGACCTGGCGTTATGTACCCTCCAAGGACAACCCAGCTGACCTACTTTCTCGTGGCGTCCGACCCTCAACTCTTCCACACACCGACCTTTAGTGGAATGGTCCACCTTGGCTCCAATCTTCTCCCTCAGAATGGCCAAGTCAACCACAACTAACACCTAAGTCTCTTCCAGAACTCCGAGCACAAGTTCTTTTAATTTTTTCTACACGTCCCGACAAGTTTTGGGATCGCTACTCGTCGTTCACCTATCACGTTGGTGTCGTCGCATGGATACGACGCTTCTTTCATAATGTTAAACATTCACATTCTGAACGGATCTCTGAAACTGTGCTCACCTCAGCGGAAACGCTCTCATCCAAGCTCCAATTATTCCGTCTTTCACAGCGTGAAGTCTACCCAGAAGTCTTTGATGCTTTGGTTGTGGGAAAAAAGCTACCCAAGTCACATTCTCTCTCAGCATATGACGTTTCCTTGGATGCTGATTGTCTTCTCAGAGTCAGTGGCCGAGTACGCCAGCAAGAGAACAAGCATCAACCACAATCTCTAATCCCCCTTTCCCTTAAATCTTATCTTACCTGTCTCTTCATTACTTCCTTCCATTCTATTAACTCTCATCCTGGTGTTTCTTCCATGTTGTGTCTACTTACAGGTGAATTCCATATTCCAGGACTGAAACGTTTCCTTAAACATCTCAGTCGCCGATGTGTCATCTGCCAGAAAGCATATGCATGCCCCCTCTCCCAGCTTATAGGAATGCTTCCAGCTGTTCGCATCACTCCAGCTTCTCCATTCACCTCGACAGGTCTCGACTTTGCTGGCCCAGTACAAATACGTCAAGGCTACACGCGACGACCTGTATTGTTGAAAGCCTATGTATTGTCGTCTGCATGTCAACGAAGGCAGTACATCTGGAGTTGTGTGCAGACCTGACAACGCCCGAGTTCATGGCTGCTCTCCATCGTTTTTGCAACCGGCGTGGTAAACCTGCTGACATATACTCAGACAATGGTACCAACTTTCAAGGTGCTAACCACAAACTGGAAGAAGTACGCCAACAGATCGTCAAAGTCTACTTCCACTGCAATATCACACTTTGCGACAACCACATCAGTCCAATAGCACTTTACGCCACCACGGACCCCACACTTTGGCGGTCTGTGGGAGGCAGGAGTCAAAAGTATGAAGACTGTGCTTCGAAAAATTGTAAATCCTCATCCATTAATGTTTCAAGAAAACTAACCACAATTCTGACAGAAGTTGAAGCTGTCCTCAACTCCAGACCTCTCACATCAGTTCACTCCACAGACATTGATGCTCCTCCAGTGCTCACCGCAGGACATTTCCTAATCGATCGTCCCCTCAAGGCACTACCAGTACGTGAAGCAAAGGACTCTGTTAATATTCCTGTTTGCTGTCGCTGGAATCTAGTGTAACGTATCCGTGAAGATTTGTGGAGTGCATGGAGCTCCAGCTATCTCCAGTCACTTCATGCCCAATCAAAGTGGCAACGCCCCACTAATGACTTCCAAGTTGGTGATATTGTCATCATCAAAGATGAAATGCTGAAACAGCGAAGCTGGCCTCTTGCTCGTATCACCCAAGTTTACCTTGGAAGTAGGACACATTCGAGCCGTGGACTTGCGCTGCCAAGGCAAGGTCTATAGACGCTCAGCCCACCGACTGATCCTAGTAGTAGAGGACCAGCATGCCTGCCCTCCAGTATGTCCGGGGTTCGCCGCCAGCAACCCGAACAACAATAAGAAGAAGAAGCAGAAGAGATCAAGAAGGTCACGCCCACCTGTCACGCCCTCATCCTCTGCATGAACTCGTTAGAACATTAATCATTAATCTTTCTGTCCTACTTTGTCATCCCTTTCCAATCCCCCCTAAACATCGAATTCGACCTTTACCAACTTCCTGTTTCAAAAACCATTGATCATTTTGTGTTGTCACCCCCTATATAAGAGCTGTATCTTGCATGCATTAGGGAAGATCAAATTTTGTCTAAGTTCATTGCTGACTGTGCGCGGCTCACCCACTCCTATCTCCGGCCAGACCTGCAACGATGGCAAGGTATCAGTCTCACTGAGCCCGAGGTAGTTGCGCGTTGCGCACGACTTGCACTGACGTGACGAGTTGAGATTCCTGGTCCTTTGACCCTTTACCACGCTCATGAATTTACGACCCCCGTTCAATATCTAAACATGAAAATACATTAGCCTGCTCAGTGAAATATTCTACTATATCACACTCTGGCTCATGTAGTAAGTAATGTATATATATATAAACATTCACCATTCCCTGTACGACTTCAGATTAGTGTAATTATAAATAAGGTTTTAAGTAATTTCTGCAATTCACACATCACTAATCTACAAAATTATTTGGCAATATTCATAAAAGCATATAATTCTTCACTCGCCATTTTGTGCGAGGGACATACCCTATATACAGATAGAGAAAGAGAGAGAGAGAGTGTGTGTGTGTGTGTTGGATGAGGATACTCCACTAAGCATCACACTTAGCCATAATATATAGGGGCAAGTAATGTCATGAACCAAGTTAATCTGGAGTCTTACAACTATAATAATAATTTGTTTTGATTAGCTACTCTTCTCACTAACTAGCTATCATTTTCAATGATTAACATGGATATGGGACTGTCATCAAAAGTGAAACCCCAATTTTAACTATTACACTTGCAGCTCAAATAGTGATGTCATTTGTCATGTCAGTGCCTAGTAATTTATATTTCAATGAAATACATGAAATTATGGTAGCAGTGCCAGTAATTTCTGAATCATATCTCCCAGAAAGGTACTAGGAAGAGAGCATCACACATAAACTAACGTAGTTCGCAATTGCTGAACCTAGACAATTTCCTGTTGAGTGGTATTGAAGGGATCTCTTTGACTCAACCAGACCATCTGCAACTTTAGTAGATGAGTGGTTGAGAACTCAGTTGATAAACAGCAGAAATGATGCATTAAGAACCTGGAAAGAGGGCAATGTGTATTAGTGAGGAGTGCTTATGGGGGACCCAAGTGGTGACAAGATCTTGTGACAATAATTATGATGGCACCAGTGCTGTACAATGAATGCAAGTGAAAGAACAAGTTATAACAACATCTGGACAAGTCATCAACACTTCTGGGCCAGGAAAGGCCTCAGAAACGTTATGATGGAGTTGAAACTGCCTGCTGACCTTAAGCGACTGCCTCAGTGTGAGACATTGAAAGATTAAGAAATGACAAATTGACAAACAACTTGCTCCTATAGCTAGACATGATTCCAGACATCACCTTTCTAGCAATTAAGTGGACATTGCCCAAGAAGATGTGTGTTGTGTAAATGTTGGCCTTACCTTTCATTCTATTGTGATCACTTACACAATTACTACACTCACTTCGGATTATTATTCACTTCTGGTATACTTCCAATTGCATTGTATTTAAAAAGATAATGCTTTCATATTTTGGTGGCATAATGTTCAATTGTTTACTAGCTAGCTGTATGACAGGTACATGCATGCCAGCTGTTCAAAAACTATATAATAGAGCATACTTCAAGAGGGTGTTTGGTTTACTTATCTAAAGTATGTGAATATTTTGATTCTTAAAATAACAAAAACAAAAGGGAATTTACGCATTCATGAGATTATGTTGTAAACATTTGGAAATCACATGTTTACTCTCAGGTAGGCCCTGCCAGATTATGCTAGCATTTTTTCTGGAATAATAGACATGAAATTGCACAGTGGAATAATTCTAGAATAATATTAGCATTTAAAAGAATAATAAAGGGAAAATGAGAATAATTAGTCAAAATAATCCATGAGTAAAAAGAAATCAACAGTGTTATTTTACAACAAAAGGATATTATACATTTAGATATGTGGTTGGTTATAAGGTAAATCTTCATTACTCGATGAAAGCAACTGTGTTTGTGTTGGCCACTTTTGGTGTCATACTTCCAAAATGAGAAAAAGTTTGAATTACTGGAAGCTCTATCATCTCAGGATTGTGCTAGCCTGGTTTCTCTTCTCGAGCAACTCACTATCATAGTGCATCAGAATTGACGAAAAATGTAAATTATTACCAACCACTTACGAATTTAACCCTTTCGTTCCTAAATTGTTTGGACGCGCGCGGAAAAATCTAATCTTCTACTGCGGAATAGAGCATTATTGTTTAATTTTTTTAACTCGATGCTGGCTGGGAAAACCCTATAGCAACCATATATCACTAAATAGACCAAGAGTTTGGGATTCCCCTCATTTTTTGATTGAGAAAATTGAATAATATTTAATAATAGGCCCTCTACTAATACTTTTTAAAAAATTCCACTTTTAACATCAATAAAAATAAAATAAAAAATAGAAATAATGTTTGATGTATTGTATACCAATATTATATTAGTTCAACAATAAAATATGTTGTTTGTTGTGTTTGGTGCTGATTGTGATCATGTAGGAGACATCTATGAGTGTCCACAAGGAACATATGCCATCGGACATCGAGCTCCACTACAAAACAATTTCATATACACAAAAACACAAACAACAAAGATATTTGTAATACAAACAACTAATTATTCATGATCCTATATAATTGCAACTTTATGATGTATTGTATGCGGTTTCATAGAGGATTATTGTTTGGGGTAGGGGGGTGGGGCTCCGAGTGTACTTTGCCACACCCATTTTTTGGAACCTAAACTACTTTGATGCACATATTTGCATAAGAGTCTATACTTCACACTGATGATCAGTGTTCGGTCCTATGCACTAAATGGCTCAGTTATGATAGGAACATAATGGGATACAATATCAGACTAAAAATAAATGCTTCCAAAATGTCCATTTCTATTCAACTCCCAAAATTCTAGGATGGAACCCAGGGCTAGCCTCCCACTGTATGAACCCCTGGTATGTATACTCCACACTGTACATGAGAGAAACAAATCGTTGTATTGAGAAAGTGTAATTTGAAAATGAAAAGCAGTACAAGCACACACGTGGAATTCAACTTATCCGGCATGGATGGTGTCACAGACTGAACGATCCCTCCCAGGTTAGGATCCGGAACCTCCCATACAATACCAAAAAAACACAGACAACAATAATATTTGTAACATAACAACTGGCCTCGCGCCCCCCTCCCCCGTCATTACTTTTCACTGACAACCCCCCCCCCAACCCCAGCCCTAGCTGGACACCCAAATATCAGTAAGTTGAAATGAAATTCAACTTACCCGGCATGGATGATGTCACAGACCGAAAAAGACACCCCGGTTCGTTCATGGTTGCTCTCTCTCTCTTTCCACAAATGCACGCACACACATACACACACTCACACACAAGAAAAAAGAAGCTACAGGTGAATACAGATCATAAAAATAAATGAATAATTTATTACACATAAATTGACTGGTGTACACACACACACACACACACACACACACACACACACACACACACACATGAAATTCAACTTACATGGGCATAATAGTCACGATCCAAAAAGATCCAGAGTTCCCTCCCAGGTTGTATACGGAAGCGCCACATACTGTTTGTCCACGGTTGCTCTCTCTCATTCCACAAATGCACACACACACATACACACACACACACACTAGAAAAAAGAAGATACAGGTGAATACAGATCATAAAAATAAATGTATAATATAAATTGACTGGTGTACACACACACACATACATGAAATTCAACTTACATGGGCATAGTAGCCCCGATTGGAAAAGACCCCCCCCCCCCGAGTTCGTTCCCTCCCCGGTTAGATCTGGAAGCGCCAGAATAACATTTCAACTCCACGCACACACATATACATCGAGTGTGAAGCTCCACTACAACACCACAAAAACACAGACAACGACAACAACAATAACAATCCATATTACAACTTTTGGGATGTTCAGGGGGGGGGGGGGAGCAGCCACAAATATCAAAGTCTGTGGTCCTTCACACAAAAGATTATGGAATCAACGGGTGTGTTGTCATCTTTCTTCCACTCTCCCCCTACCTCATCCACCCGACTCTTGTTCTTCGGTTCACGCCTTCTCCGACCGCGAGGACGTCCAGAACTCGGAGCAGGAGGAGCCACTTCCTCTTCTTCATCACTGGAACCTGCTGCCTATTCGTGTTTCATCATTGGAAGATGAATGCAGCCAAACTTTGATAGATAGTTGTCCAGTTGACTGTATAGTAGCTATAGCTAGCTGCACTCACAATGGTTAGGTAAATGTTGGTTGATATAATAGTAACTGAATGATAAAAGACACAAAAACAAAACTGAAAAATGACTGGTTGAACATTGCTTTTATAGGCATAAACTAGGTGGGGTGGTGGAAGTTAAGTACATAGGAAAAAGGAAAAAGTATAGCATGCTGGTAGACTACCATAAGTGTGTATAAATAAGTGGTGTTAAGGTTATGAATGAGGTGTTAATTAAAGTTTTGTAAACAAAGTCGTACACAGTTCACTCTTGGACTCCAACATCCTGCCCGCCAAGACATCCCTAGGTGTCTTCAACTCTCAGCAGACGAACAAGCTTCACTATAGGCCTTTTGTAAGTCCCAGTAGCAGTCTTCACACTGGCTACTCTAACCAGCTTGTCATTTCCAGGATACACGGCCTCAACTCGGCCCATGGTCAGTTTCTTGTCTAGTCCTTCATCCTTGATAGCCACTAAGTCACCTACTTGAATGTTGGCATGAGTCTTGGACCATTTATTCATGCGATTGAGAGACTGCAGATACTCATTCTGAAATCGAGTCCAGAAGGAACGATGCATGGTTTGTACTAAAGTCCAGTACTTGGGCAAACTGGGCGGCCTTGGTCCATCGTATCTATCAGGTACTGTTTTCATCGGGCGTCCAGTGAGAAAGTGGGCAGGTGTGAGGGGCTCTATTCCATCAGCATCAGCTTGAGCAGCTGGAATGAGTGGGCGACTATTTATACTAGCCTCCACCTTGCATAGGAGTGTTGTATACTGAGGGTGAGTAAGTTTCTGTTCTCCAATACTTTTAATAATATGTTTCTTGGTGATACGCACAACAGACTCCCACAATCCTCCGAAGTGGGGGCAACGCTCCGGCGTCATGTGCCACACAATTCCTTCTTGTGTTGAGTAGTGGGAGATACGATCTGTAACTTCCTTCTTTTCAAAAAACTCTTTCAATTGCTGAAGTTGATTTTTAGCGCCAACAAAGTTAGTGCCATGGTCAGAATAGATGTGGGCAGGGACATTTCTTCTTGCGACAAATCGGTCTAGACAAGCTAGAAATGCATTTGAGGTTAGGTCGTCCACTAATTCCAAATGTATAGCCTTGGTAGCCATGCAAACAAATGCTGCGATGTATGCTTTGACTAATGTTGGTTTGCGCCGGTTGCCTTGCTTTAGTGAAACGGGACCAGCGTAGTCCACACCAGTATGGTAAAAAGGTGGAGAAGGATTGACCCTTGCTGGAGGCAGTTGGCCCATCAACTGTTCTGCTGTCTTTGCTCGGTGTTTGGTGCAGATGACACACTGGTGCCAAATCTTTCTGATAGCTTGTTTGCATGATATCAGTAAAAAATCTCTGGCCAAGCGTGCACTCATAGCCTTGGGTTCTCCATGGTGTAGGTCTGCATGAACCTTCCTTATAAGTAGTGCTCCATAACTACTGCTTGCATGTAATAGGATAGGATGGCGCCTAGAGTAAGCTAGGTGACTGTGTTCCAACCTGCCACCAACTCGAAGTATTCCAAAATCATCTATAAATGGATGGTATTTCTGTAAAGAACTCTTGTGGGGTAAGGTTGAATTCCTTGCAAGTGTGTCCAGCTCAGCTGGAAATGATCTCTTCTGTGACTGACGTATAAGTACTTGGTCTGCTTCTTCATATTCTTGCCTGGTCAGCTTTTCCTTCCTCTTTTCCATGTTGCGATGGTTGTGTATCCATCTTCGAATGAGAGCTGTGATTCGAATGCATGATGTTAAACAAGAGAACCTGTTGACAATGTCAAATGATGAATCAGCGATTTCCACATGAATGTTGGCTCTCCTCTCTGGGATTGTCTCTAATTCTGGAAGCTTTATGGCAGGCCAATCATTGGGTGATTGGGAAAGCCAGCTTGGTCCTTTCCACCATAGTTCATGGCCCTTCAGCTGTGATGGTAGAAGTCCTCTGGTCGCACAATCTGCTGGATTTGATGTGGACGGGACATAACGCCAAGCAGTGTGGTTCGTTAACTCGAGAACTTGTCGAATTCTGTTTCCAGCATAAGTCTTGAGGTGCTTTGGATCACCCCTCAGCCAATGAAGAACTATTGTGGAGTCACTCCAAAGGAAGATATTAGAATCTCTCACGTTCATTATGGTCTTGATATGGCTCATCAGCCTGGCTACTAGCACAGCTCCACACAATTCAAGCCGTGGTATAGTATCTCCATGGACGGGAGCAACTTTCGTCTTCGCCATAATGATAGAAACATCAACTGAGGCATCCTGGTACAATGTGCGCATATAAACAACTCCCGCGAATGCCTTCTCTGAGGCATCACTAAACCCGTGCAGTTGTTGACTTTGTATTGGCTTATCTTGAGTGTAGCAACGCTGTATAGGTATGGTAGAAAGTTGAGAGAGTTCAGCTTCCCACTGCATCCAATCATCCAGAATTTCTTTAGGAGTTTCTTCATCCCAGTCGATGCCACTCCGCCACAGTCGCTGAAGAAGTACTTTCCCTACTACAGTGCAGGGACTTAGCCAACCCATGACATCATAAATGCGAGCAATGATGCTGGTAAGTTGACGTTTAGTCTTGATAATCTCACTGCTCAAGTGAGGAGTAACCACATAAAGACAGTCCGTTTGAGTGTCCCAACTGATTCCTAAGGTGCGGTGATGGTCAGCAGGTTCTGCTAACGCTAGTTCAGGCTCAGTCTCCTTAAGATGGTCTGGTATGATCTGAAGCAGCTCACGTGAGTTACTGCGCCACTTTCGCAGTTGGAATTGCCCTCGATTCATTAGCTCTTCCATTCCACAATACAGTTCCTTTGCTTCATTGAGTGTTTCTGCCCCTGATAAATAGTCATCCACGTAGAATGCGGAGGCCACTTCCTCTGCAGCTTTGGGATATAGATGCTTGTAGTCTAGGGCCACTTGGTTTAGAACCATGTTAGCAAGAAAAGGTGATGATGAGACGCCAAATGATACTCTTGTCATCCGGTAGTCTGTAACTTCATTTTCCTTGCTGTCTCTCCAAACAAATCTGTGGAAATCTCGATCAGGTCTCGCTAGCTCTACACATCGAAACATTTTGGCTATATCAGCAGTAAATGCCAATTTGTGCTTTCTAAACTTGACAACTAAATCAGTGATTGGTGGTAGCAGGGAAGGGCCTGGTAACGGCAGGTCATTTAGAGACACTCCATTTGCTGAGCGTCCCGAAGCGTCCCACACTACTCTGCATTTGGTAGTGGTACTCCGTTCTTTCAACACAGGATGCATTGCCATGTAATACACTTGATCAGGTGGTTTAGATAGTTCATCTGAAGGTACTTTCTCAGCATGCCTAAGCGTCAGGTATTCTTTAACTCCAGCAGAGAAATCATCCCAAACTCCTCGCTGAATAGTAGACTTCTCTGTGCGGTAAAATCGCTTCACTGCTATACTTCGTGATTCTGACAGTTGCAGAGTGGTGTCTTTCCATGGAAGTCTCACTTGGTATCGTCCTTCACCTGTTTGAATGCAAGTGTTATTGAAACATTCTACTGCTCTTTCCTCATCCTTAGTAAAAGGTTCTTTAGACGGTGGAGGTTGTTCAGCTTCCCAAAACTTCTTGAGAATCTGGTTAGTGTCTTCCTCAGCACTGATTGCCGTGTATACTTTAGCTGTAGTTGTCGGTTCTTCACGACATCCTCCTATAGTCCATCCAAAGATCGTGCCATATGCTACAGGTTGATTCTTGCCACCACGCTTCACACAGTCAGTGTAGATATGAGACAGCACATCACTGCCAAGGAGAAGATCAATTGCACCCGGCTGTGCGAAGTCAGGATCGGCAAGCTGGAGCCCTTTCAAGTGGTTAGCTTCTGAAATGCTTGATTGTGGAAGATTGGACGTCACTTTATTGGCCACTACAGCATCGACACTGATTTTCTGATCCCTGCCATGTATGTCATGAAGCTCCACAAGTGCACGGTAAGTGCATTCTTCACCTTGAAGGTCATGTAATCCACGTAGCGCTATTCTGTCCTTGGTCTTTGGTAATTTTAACATCTTGGTAACTCGGTTAGACACGATACTGACACTGGCTCCATAGTCTAGTAAAGCTCTGATACGGGAGCAGTCGCCATTGGGTCCATGTGCCTCCACTTGACATGTCTGCAGCAAAGCGGTTTTCTTTGGTTGAACAGGTGTAGTACAAACTGCAGCATTTTCAGTCTGGGCACTACTACTAGGTGCCTTTGTAATAGGTGTCTTTGTACTAGGTGTCTTTGCAGGCTTAGATTCAAGATGAAGCATTGTGTGATGTAGCTTCCCACATATTTTGCATCTACTTTGACAGCGACATTCCCTGGCATAGTGACCCATTGCAAGACAATTTGAACAAGCTTTAGCTCGTCTGATCACTTCATTGCGCTTTTCCACTGACATACTCCGGAATTGTGCACAGGTATAGGTAGGGTGATCCTTAGAAGAGCAAGCACTACATAGCCTTTCCTCATGTCCGTGGTGCACTACATGTTTTGAGGCATTTCCCCTTGACTTCTCCAATGGTCGCATTGATTGCTTAACTGTTGTGGCTGACGTATCCTCTGGAGCTGCAGCTTCAGCAAGTGTGAGAAAATCCAAGAAATCCTTCATTCCTGGAGGATTGGTTGACTTGACAGTTGCTTTATCCCATTCAATTTTGTAACTCTCAGGTAAGTTGTTGACCAGAATCGCAGTTGCTAAGTGATCTCCATCAAACAAGCTAATGTCACGAAGGTAAGAGAGAATAAATTGTAGTTCTTGCTCCACTCGCTGTACCTCAGACTTCTTCCAGGCTTTAGGAGCTAATTTGGTAAGATTCTGAACATGTCTCCTGTAAACAATCCTCTTTTTATCATAGGTAGTCTTGAGACGAGCGACTATGTCTTCGTAGGCAGCCACACTGCCACTGCTGCTCATTGCGATCTTTCTGGCCTCTGGTACTTCTTCAATTGCCTCTCGCAGTAAACTCAATTTATCTTCATCGTCGAGGTGTGGTCGTTGACTAAGCATGCGATTGAATCTTTGCCAAAATGAAGGCCATGTCAGGATGTCTCCATCGAACTTTGGGATACTGGCTTTGGGAAACTTGATGATATCCCTGGCTGAGGTCGGCTTGGTTTTGTCAGCGCTCCCTGTCCTGGTCTTGAGTTTCTTGAGAGCGCTTACTCTTTCGTATCGAGAGCGACAGGACTCCAAGAAATCTGCATCACTCTTAAGTGGCTCCTTTTCGCTTAGCAGGTAGGCTTTCTCCATGAGATCGCTGACCTCAGAGATTTCGGCATCAACCATTCCATTCTTGACCGATTCTATATTGGCTTCCAGCGGTCGTAGCTTGATCTCAACTCTCGTCATGATGGCGTGACCTTCTACCGCTCGCTTAACAGCGTAGACTTCAGAGCTGTAGTCAGGCGCATCCCCTTCAATTGCTTCCAAGTTTTGTTCCTCTGCCTTCGTCGCAGTTTCATCCAGGTGGTCCATAATCTCGTACGTGCAATTAGTGTTGTACTCTTTGGTTGCTTTCTCGTAAGTATCAACCGCCGCATTCAATTGAGATATATCTACATCGACGGGATTCTTCCTCACAATTGTAGCAATAACATTGCTAGCTTTTGTAATTTGATACTTGAGTGCTCTCTGTGTTCTTCGCAACGTTGCAACTTCTGCCATCACGGTGCTTGAGTTCAGGGTTGGTACGTCTGACAAGATTCAAAATCAATTGGTAATTGGTATGAAGTGAAATGCAAGACTAAGGTTTTAGTAAGGTGAGTAGTTCCTTGAACCGTTCCACTCCATAGGCTTCCACAAGGTTTCTACTTGCAAATAGTAGACAACGATGGTGAGATTGGTAATGGTTGTGATCCCTGGTTAGCCGTGTTCTCCTATCCGGCTCGAAGGACCAAATGAATGCAGCCAAACTTTGATAGATAGTTGTCCAGTTGACTGTATAGTAGCTATAGCTAGCTGCACTCACAATGGTTAGGTAAATGTTGGTTGATATAATAGTAACTGAATGATAAAAGACACAAAAACAAAACTGAAAAATGACTGGTTGAACATTGCTTTTATAGGCATAAACTAGGTGGGGTGGTGGAAGTTAAGTACATAGGAAAAAGGAAAAAGTATAGCATGCTGGTAGACTACCATAAGTGTGTATAAATAAGTGGTGTTAAGGTTATGAATGAGGTGTTAATTAAAGTTTTGTAAACAAAGTCGTACACAGTTCACTCTTGGACTCCAACAGAAGACTCAGGTCCAGTATCCTCTATCACTGGAAGATTCTGCTCCTGTCGCCTCATCTGCGTAATCGGGGTCGGTGACTGCATTCACATCTGGTCCTAGTAGTATATGTGGTAAAAATAATTTTTAATTTTTTGAAAATTTGAATTTGTTCAAAAAACCACAAGCCACTTTCAAATCTCAAAACTCAATGAAATATATATATATATATATTATAGCTAAACAGCTTACTCTATCTCAATATAGCTATAAATAAGTCCTTTCCACAACAGAAGCTTGCTATTTTTCGAGAGAAAGACAAGAGAAAGACAAGCTTACCTCGATCATCTTCTTGACTCCCATTTTCAGTATCAGAGTTGACGGGGTCTGGTCCACCAACCCTGATACAGGGCCTCCTATAGCCCTAGATGTCGTCTCCCTTCTCTCCGCTTGATCCTGAGTCGCTAGAGTCAGCCTCAAGCAAGTCTAAAACTTGCACCGCATGGTAATTTGTAGACGCCATCTTCCAAAAAATGACTTCGAAAATTTTTTTTTTTTGCATAGTTACCGGGGTCACACGACACATCTGCGTAATCGTTTTTTTTTAATTCACTAATCCACATTCCCCCCTCCCCCAATGTCTGGTAAGGTTTCTCACAATTGAACTTTTTTCAGTTGCAGCAGAGTATGCTTTCACCATTCATTGAACTTTTTTTTTTACAATGTCTGGTAAGGTTTCTCACAATTGAAATTTTTTCAGTTGCAGCAGAGTATGCTTTCACCATTCATTGAACTTTTTTTTTACAGAGACATTCAAGGTTTTCACTGAAAGATTAGCTAGCTATATTGAATCCTCTATATTGAGCAATTCGATTAGTATAACAGTAAAAGAGACTGGTTCTTTTACTCAACTCATTCATTTCATAACATACCAATTCTAGCCCGCAAAGTCCCCTCCCTTTGTGTATGCCACTGATATACGGCTGAAACAAATGCCATGTGGCAGCATCAAAACTCTGCGAGTATCAAAAATGTTAGTTTCAATATATATTCAGAGGTTGGCACATTTCAGGTATTGCAGCATTCAAGGAATTTTGGTATGGTTTCACACATTAATTTTTTTTAAATCCAACTTAATTTTGCAGACTTAATTGAAGTCAATATGCAGGCACTATTTCAGTCATGGTAACGTTTAATAAATAGAGGTGATATGTCATTAGAGAGTTTAACTATTTGACATTTAACTATTATCAAACGTTCTAGTAAGGAAACTTCAAAAATTGAATGGATTGAAAGATTAGCTAGCTATATTGAATCCTCTATATTGAGCAATTCGATCAGTATAACAGAGCTTTTACTAGGGACAGGAAGTTAGCATTGGTAAGAATCGTCACCAGCACCTATCAGCAGCGCGCAGCGCGCGCAAAGCGGTTGATTCAGTAAGTGATCATCATCCGATCGTGGTCAAGGTGGTTAGACAAACGTCAGCTATGGTGCTGTTTCCCCCAGGGATTCAAAACTGTGGGAACCTGTGTTTTGCCAGTAGCATTTTTCAATGCCTCCTCAACCAGAAGTTTTTCAAGGACATTTTAAAGGAGTTATGGGAGTGTCACTCAGGTCACTGTGAAAAGTGTTCATGTGGTAATGGGTAGTTACATAGTAATTAACTTTATACAGCTATATCTATGTATTTATGTTCATTTTAGGTCATACAGCATTATGTGGTATTGGTGCAATGTGCAAGTTGGCTGAGAATTATGCTTACAGTTCCAGAAAGAAAGTGCTAGACAGTACACATTTACAGTCATCACTTCACCGTAATAATTGTTACTAAATTGAACATGCTGAAGATGAAATTTTATTCTGTAGTGATTCATACAGCCCTAACTTCTGGACAAGAATTTGATGCTCATGAGTTTTTTACATTTTTATTGAATTATCTACTGAAATCCATGCCTTCATCGTAAGTGTGTTTAAAAATACTTGTATTATGATTTACAAATCAAAACTTGTAGTTTAACGACACGGTTTGAAGACAATATTATGGTGTCAATAGGAACGGAATGTAAGTGTACAGGATAAGTTCTCAAAATTATACCTCAAAGTCTCTCTTTTGACATAGTAACATGTGATACATGCAAGAATGTCAGGGATACTTCTAGCGTAAAGGAATTATGTATAGAGCTACAAGCCCGATCTTTGACTAAGGTCAGTTGTAGCTAATTTCTTTTATGAAGTATTGAATTTAATCGTGCATTGAATAGGTTGAAAGTGTTAGTGAACTCTTCATGGAGGAATGTCAGGAAGAACACATACCAGATGGGATATGTTTAAGGTAATATACCTTGTTAGTTATGGCATTGCACGTTTTTAGCAATGTAAAGTAGTTAGCCAGCTAAATTGTTGTAAAAAAAGGCTCTTTTTGATTTAAATAATTCACGAACAGCCATGTTCTGAAATGTTTGAGTATAAATTTCGTACTTTGATGGATATTTCCCCCTATGTTATTATTATTATTTATGGATATCTATTATAGATAATTTATATTTGTCATTGTAGCTGTAATAACATGGGAGTTACTTCAAAGGTGCAGTTAACTACACTGCCTTCCCTGATGTTCATACATTTAACTAAATCTTCTAGTTTGTAAGTTAAATTTTGGTACATTTAAATAAATTTTCTAGTTTGTAAGTTAAATTTTGGTACGTTTCCACCTTTTTGTACTCTGCTTTGTAATCAACAGGATGAGAACTAAAATAGAGGTAAGTACATTTTCTGTAAATGCATACAATATTTATATTCCAATTATCTTAATGCAGAACTCTTTCCTTCGAATCAAGGCTGGAGTTCTGTATAGATTAGTAGGATGTGTCATGTATTGCTCTTTTTCTCGTACTTCTGGCCACTACACCAGCTATATTTGGGATCGACAGCAAAATGAGTGGTTTTTGACTAATGATGACAAGGTACATAAAACAAAAATGAGGTAAAGCTGTAACCCTTATGCCAAGTTTACATTGAACATTCAAATTAAGGTGTCTAAAGTTGAATATGAAGAAGTGCTTTCACTAGACCCTTTTCTGCTACTATATCATAAGTGTGGTAAGACTTGATCATAAACTTTAATGAAATACTTTAACATTTTTAAATTGCAATTTGTAGATGAATACAGCGATTCACTGTCTCTCAGTCAATGTCATCGCATTTTTCACAATCAATGGTTATCGGATGAGGTTTGAATTGCATTGACTTAACATATTCATGCTTGTGAATGGCTTTGCTGGTATACAGATCATTCAGTGCTATTTAAATCTAGTATCTGCTGAGTCACTGGAGGTAAATTTATTTTATGAAAGTCCCCTTCATTTTATTTTACCTTATAAATCAAGGCAGGAAATAGTGCATTTGTTTTGGGGTCTCAATTTATGAAGAAACTGCAAGAGACAGGGTATAATGGAGTGAAACGTTGGTACAGAAAGGTTATTAACAATTTTAATAAACCATAAAGTCTTATATTACTATACTTTGTTCATTCCATATAGATGGACATATTAAGCAACAAGTATATATTGGCTTTTATTAATCATGGAGGGTGTCATTGGACTCTTCTCGTAAGTTTGGTTAAAGTATCAGTTACTACAATTATATTGTTGATTTTATGATAGATTGTAGAGACTGAGAAGAAATGTGCAGAATACTATGATTCTTATCACAATGATGATCCGGTATATTGGAATATATTTAAGTAAATTTATTTTTATATATTGATATATGCCTATGTACATATTCGTTATACACTGATTCTAGGGGCTTCATTGATTTCAGATGTCAGCAAAATGGACAACCCAAACCTGATTGGCACATGTGGTCTTATAAAGCAATGAAGGTTTAGACAGAATGTAGTAATGTAGTAAATTAGACTTGACTTATGTGATTTTAATTTTTTTTTGCCAGAATATTCCACGCCAAACAAATTCAGTGGACTGCGGAGTGTTTGTCACCCAGGTAACTGAAAGACATAGATATTTTACTCTGTTTTAGTGAATATTTTATTATTACGGTAGTTTGCTCTATACCGAATTCGAAATGAGAGAATGGATTTTCATCAAGTAAGTGAATTTTTTTTTGTGTATCCTAGCTATGAAGTCAATAATATTATGACTTGTTAAATGTAAATTGTAGGATCAAATGTCCATAACCAGAAATATTATTGCGAAGGAATTGCTCAGTGGAACATTAATGTAATGTAGCTAATGTTTGTTTCGATTAAAGTACAACTGATTTGTTTTTGCAGGATTACTGACAAAAGAAGACAGTTGCTGAAAAGGAAATGTGAACAGAAGCCCTTATCCATGGAGACCTCATCTATAAAACCAGTGAATATTGAAGGTAAAAAATAATTACTTATTTGTTAAGTTGAAAGTCCATCTTCTATAGTTACAATTAACAACCTTTAAAGTGGATATAATAGCTATTATATATAAAGAGGGAATAAGCTAATGATTTTTTGTTGTTTTTTTAGACCTGAAGTGTCCTAATCCAAAGCCAGTGCAGCTCTTTCATTCAGGGAATTTAGTAGAGGACAGAAAGATGGAACTCAGTCCAAAGTCATCAATAGAAGGTTGTTACATATGGTTATACAGAAGTGTAGTAAATTTGCTTGTGATGATTATTAGATTGTCAGAAGTCTTCAAACTGCTTGCCAGTTTTAGGGCTTGCTGCAACTATAAAGTCTAGTGTTGAACAAACAGTTTCAAGCAATTTAGCATTAGAGAAAGGTACTAGCAAAAATGTTACAGTAAACAAATTTATATAAATTCTGTTTTTTCCATTGATAGAACCTTTAAAATCATCTTCTGTGTCGTCACTGACTTCTAGACAAGATGATATTAAAACAGATGATGATCTACATACACATGCTGGAAGTTTTATGAATCAAGCTGCTAGGAAAGAAGCCTTGGAGGTGTCATCATTTCAAAATCAAGTTCCAAATAAATCTTTACAATGTAAATTTTGCAACCAACAATATGCGCATAAGAGCAGTTTATCAAGGCATGTTAATACTGTGCACTCTGACAGAGCAGGAATGATTAGTTGTGAATTGTGTACAGAAAGGTAATATAATAATATAATCAACAATTTTATTATATTATAGTATTATAAAAAAAAATTTTTCATAGGGTTACTAATGTTACAGAGTTAAACCGTCATATAAAAGCAAAGCATAATATTTCTGTGAATGTTATCAACAGAACATTCAGCTGTTTTTCTGATTTTAATCAGTGGAAGGAAGAAGAGGAACGAGTGACACATTCATGGTATGTTATGCATAATTCTCCTAAGATTATTGGTTCCTTTCAACACTATTACTACTATTGTAATCATACTGGTGTATACAAGCCACGAGGTGAGAAAAAACGTGCCATTAAGAGCCAAGGTACAAGTAAAACAGATTCTTTTTGTTCTGCATTTATGAAGGCAGTAAAGTGCTTACAATCAGGCACTGTCGTAGTTATGTATGCTTCAACTCACTACAATCACCAGAAGCAATTGGGGCACTTGCATTTAAGTGATACTGCAAGGACAACAGTGGCAGAATAATTAAAGAAGGGAATTACTCCAGATCGTATTATTGATGACATTAGAGGAACTAATATAGTTGATGGAATCTGTAGAGAACATTTGATTTCAAAAAAAGATGTAACAAATATAAAGAACGAGTTCAATGTAGATAATATCAAGAAACACAACAATGATTTTGTTAGTGTGGCAACTATAGTGCAGGAAATGGAATCATTGGATTACAATGCTATTCTTCTATTTAAACAGCAAGGTGACAAACCAAATCAAACATGTTCATTGTTAGAAGTACAGGACTTTTTGCTTGTTTTACAAACAGAATTTCAAAGGGACATGTTTATAAAACATAGCCAAAATGGAGTTTGTATAGATGCCACTTACAAAATTAATGACTATGATTTCATCTTAATTACATTGTTAGTATTGGATGACTATCAAGAGGGAATTCCTGTGGCTTGGGCTATATCTAACCATGAAGATAAAATAGTATTGAAGTATTTTTTTCAAGCTATAAAGGAAAAATGTGGAAATGTCACTTCCACTTGGTTTATGTCAGACATGGCATCGCAGTACTTCAATGCTTGGAAAGAAGTTTTTTATTCTAATAACACAAAGTATCTTTGGTGTGCTTGGCATGTGGACCGTGCATGGAGAAAAACCATAAAGAAGTGCTTTAGTTCTTTGGATGAACAACGAAATATATATCACCAACTGCGTGTCCTTATGATGGAGACAAGCACGATTTCTTTTCAAATAATGCTGCCCAAATTTTTATCTGTTATCAAGTCTTCCCCATTCTTTGAATATTTTCAAACTTATTGCAAAACATTCTGAGCAGTGGGCACTTTGTTTTAGAATTGGGACTCCCATGAACACCAACATGTACTCTGAATCTTTTCACAGAGTACTCAAGATTTGTTATTTAAACCATAAATATAATAGACGCCTTGACAGCCTACTTTATATTCTAAAAAAATTGCTAGTGATAAAGTTTTTCAGCAATTGCAGAAAAAGGAAAAGGGAAAACACAGCCACAGAGTATGTGATATAAACAAAAGACATAAACATGCTGAGTCCTTTCGCCATTCTGCAATTATCCTGAGTGATGATCGTAATACTTATGCTGTTTCATCTGAAAGCCGACCAGATGTTTTTTATACGGTCAAGAAACAAAAAAGTACGTGTGATTGCAAAATGAAATGTCAATTTTGTTCCGCATGCTGTCATCTGTATTCTTGTACCTGTCTTGATTCCTGTACAAACAATAGTGTCTGCAAACACATTCATTTAGTTTCAATGAAAAACTTCAGAGATGGAACAGATGACATTGACATTAGTACTGTTGCCAAAAGTCATAGTGAAGTTGGTGATTTAGTGTATTTTCAGCGAATAACATCCATGGAAGTTAATTCTGCACCAGCAAATTCGACAAAAGAAGATTTGATAAAGAAGATTAACAGCAGATTAGCAAGTATTTCAACCATAACAAACAACACAGATAGCATAAAATGTTTACAAAGTATGTACAATTCTTTAGGAAACATTTTGGCTCAGGCAATTCCTCCTACAGTTGCCACAAACAAAAGAAAGCCAAATGAAAATAGTGAGATACAAGGGCGCTATTTTTCAACTAGAAAAAAACGAAAAATGGACACAAAACTAATAGAGAAGCCATCAAATAAGGAAGCACAATCTTGGGAACATGTTTTGCAATTGATAGACACCGATATTTGTGCTATATGCTTCAACGAAGACGATAACACAATCACTGAACGAGTCAATTGGGTATCATGTATTATTTGTTCTGTTTGGGTGCACAAAAGTTGTGCTAATATTCAGGACCAAAGTGACTTTATCTGTTGTTATTGCATCTAAATTCTCATCATTACACTAACATCATGTGTATTAATAACCTTTCTTATCAAAGTAAAGAACTGTTCAATAAAGGCTAGCTACTTCATATTCAGGCATTGTGTTACAGAAATAAAAAAAATGTTGGCTTTGCTGTATCAGGTGATAGCAACGGAGCCTGGCTCCTAGGCTAAAACTGACTGTAGATCTGACAAAACTAAACCAGCACTTGTTGTAATACAATATATATATAATACATAAGTGTGCCATATAATAATGTTATGAACTATAGTCCATAGTATTAGTTGAGATCTTTTATAGCTCTAGATCTACAGTCAGTGTTTGCCTACGAGCATGTATAAGTACAAAGTATCATAATAATGAAGATGATAAAATGGTTACACTGCTTGTCAGGCCTTGTTTTACTGATCTGCACTGTAAATTTACTACATAGTTTACACTACAGTATACTCTTGTTCTGGAACAAAAAATGTACCACTTGAACAAGTTGTGGTCATTTACTTATGTTTTACTTATGTTTTACCAAGGCAGTGATATTTTTGTTCAAGAATAATATATTACTTCACAGTTTCCTGTCTAGTACACTACACATATTATTATGGTACACCACAGTAAAGCATAGGCCTGTCAAGCAGCGTATAGTGTCCTTGAGGATTCTCCACTTAAACTAATATTTGGATAACTTATGTGGACGATTCTTTAGTGTGGCATCATACAAAATGCAAATATTGACATTCACTATTCACCTGAACAGAAGAAAAATAAAGGTAGCTACATACAGTTTACCATTAAAAAAAACTGTAGAGTATTTGTTGCATTTTCTCGATGCATTGATACAGAAATATGGTACCACATGCACTGAAGACAAAATAAAGAGAAGAAAAACACGTACTAACAGGTAGCTATATAACCTATATAATTCTCACCATCATTACATTCTCTTAATGGAACCAAAATATGCTTAAAAATACAATAACTAAAGATATAGTACACCCAGAGTTCTCAAATAATGTATAAATGAATACCTCAAATTGATCTAGCTATAAGATAATTGTCCAAAACCAAAATATTATTCGAAAATGATAACTACAGAGATATGCTAATTGGGTAAAGGGTCTGGCTACGCCAGTCTAGGACATGTTGAAGTAATAGACATAAAAAATATGAATAAAAAATAGGTCTAGCATGCACTTAGTTCTCCCACTTACAAAAAGTGTGTGAGTCTCAAAAGTTGTGGGTTGTCATAGCTCGAGGCTAGTGATGGCTAAAGACAAGGGCTCAGGGTTCAATTCACGGCAAGGACTGAGATTTTTCTCACAATTTTTCTTTGCTGTTCCTCCAAACAATTTGAAAGAGTTTTCCATTCTAGTTCATATCTTACCTTATTTAATTCCTCTTTAAAATTCAATAGTAATCTTATTTAAACTCCGCTGTGTGGTCAACAAACGAATTAAGATAAACAATTTTTTTTTAATTTTTCCAATGTGGAGGCAAGCACCGTGAATACAAATGACATAGGATATATACTAACAGAATGACAAAAATTGATTTTTCTTTTTTGTTCTTAATTATTTATTGTTATTTAATTCATTATTAAACTAGCTATTTGTTGGTATTTATTTAATTGTTAAACTATTTATTGTTATTTACTTCCTGAATCGGTTCATTTTATTGCTGTCTTTCTCTGGTTGAACAAAAAAAACAACAATGTACTGAAATACACTTTATATTTTTTTAAAAAGTGAGGGGGCTTAGCCTCCCTTATCTACATTGCTCTGCGTTATGATATAGCTACACATTGCAACTCTTCTAAACTGTCACGCGATGTACACGGGCTACGCGTCTGACGATTCTTACCGATGCTAACTTCCTCTCCCTAGCCGCATGTGTTATGTCTTCTGTTCAAGTTCAAGACTCTGAACTCTGTCTGTGTGATCAAGAATATCTCCTGGAATAAACTGGTACACGATATAATAGTTAAGGGCTAATACTAGGTGATTATTATTATTGCTTTACTTTATAGAAATCAGTGTCTGAAAATAAAATGTCACACAAAATACTGTACAATATAATATTGTGATTTGTATGTCCAATGACTATTAACAATTATTAGTAAGTTAGTAATCACTGTCAGTGCCTGCACTGTCAATTTCTTCAACTTCTTCATTACCATCACTGTATTCACTCTCCTCATTCTCACTTCCTTGATTCAGGTCTGTCTCATAATGGTCGTCCCCTCCAAATACGCTGGTCATGATGTTGTCCAGGTCATCGTCTAGGTCATCACGGTCATCAGAAGGTAATTCAGTGGTGAGGGTTGTAGTTGTAGAGGTGCTGGAGTGGGTGTTAGTACAATTAGTACACTCGCATCCAGCAGAACATAATTGGTTTTTCTTCATGCATCCACACCTTTTAGTATGACAGCCTGAAAGGCATTTGCAACCCCTAGTAAGTGTCGTCACTCTCTCTAATGGCCTTGAGATTGTCTTCAGTGTCCCACTTGATTTTTAGTTGACTATCTTTTAATGTCCATCCATACTCTATGATGGGTTCAAGGATCATGTAATTTGAATCGGCTTGTTTCCACATATGTACTACCCAACAAGATCTCTTCCAATGAAAAGTAAGGGCCTGGTTGGACGCTAGCATTTCATTATCAAATTTAGTCTGGTACCAGATTGTTTGTCTGATATTCTCTAACCAATTGAATTGTTGCTCTTCAGTGGAAATAGATGGATTGCAAAACTGGGTGAAATGTGTCACCGGAGACTGCACGTCGAAAGCTGATGAATGTTTTTTTAAAATAAACAGTACCAATTAGCCTAAGAAAGGAGAGTAATCCATGTTTCCATTCATCATTGGTTATATTAGTATGCATTAATGAGCCAGGAGTATGTGGGTTCTCTTGGTCAATTATAAATGAAGCATACTGAAAGAAATATTTTTAAAAAGTGGCCTTTCCTACTTGACTAAAGAAGGAAATATAGTCACACCTGGTCGTAACATAAATAGTTTGGAGCAGCTGGGGTAGATCTGATTTGTTTAATCTTCCTAAATCTGGGTCAAACTAAGAAAAGCAGTTTCTCTTGCATTCTGTTTGCTGATGCGTACCATGACGTCTTTCAGTTGTGCACACTGTAAAGATATGCCAATTACGTAGATGTCAGTGTCAGGAGACAATACAAGAATTTTTGTATTCCTTGTCTTTCTTGCATGTAGCCATATTCTGGTGTCAGTTTCCTCAGCATTGCTAATGAATGTGGGATCTGGTTGGATGCTGTTGTTCTCTGTGACAAACCATGCGGTGTCTTGAATTTCTCCATCAAAAGCGCCTGCTACATACAGCTTTTGATGTTCTTTGAGGTATGTGCTAGAATTTTTAAGGAAGTAATCACCAAGGAATACCACTAATTTTTTTTTTGCATTTTCTGCAATTGAGGTAGTTTTCCCTCCATTTCTTTCCAGATATCAAGGTACTTCCTGTGAGCTCTGTGCATTTATGATCAGTTGCTATGGTAGCTTTTGAGTCTCGGTATTTCTGCTCAAAGTATTTTGGTGTATTTTCTAGTCGACCTGGGGAATCAAAGATAACATGAACTCTGCACATCCTTTCTTACAATAGGAAAAATTATCAAGATTTTTACATTTTTGAATGTGTCCAGTGGTATTACCTGAGGGTATGCAAAAGTGTTCATGCTGATCTAAAGTTTGAGGGCTATACTGCTCGGTTCCTGTACGTGGCTTTCTTTCTTTTTTTTTTTGGAGGGTGGGAGACACATGGGTGGTGGTTTTTCTCCAGTTCTCTTTGAGCCGGGTGTACCCACAGCAAGTATATTAGTATCACACACTTCACCACATATACTGAGTTCTGAAAGAGAAGGTTGGGGTTGAACCACTTGTATAGAAGTTGCATGTGTACTGCTTTTACTTCCTTTTGAAACCCGAGCATAACTATGCAAGAAGTCAATATTGTCTGCTGAGACAATCGTGAAACTATCTGTGCCAAGGTAATCACAAATAGCATCAGTTCGGTTACTATTTTTGTGCTGAATGTAACGAGACAGAGTATCAGCAGATGCACAGGCACCTAGCCGGTTGAGTATTTTTATTAGCATGGCTGAACCACCCTGACCATCAATGATATCAGTGACCAAAGTATGCAATGGTATTGTGTAATCGTCATTGATACAAAACATCATAGCACAAAAAATGAAAAATTTTCGCACTTTTTTAGTGTGTTTAGAAAGTGAAGAAGTCGTAACTCCAAATTTTTCAGACGTAGATCTTGTTAAGATCTGTATTGCCTCCCATAGCATTGGGTCAATTTTGTCTATTTGTTCATCTATTATAAGAGTTGATAGCTCAAACTTGTCTTTTTTGTATTGTCTTAGATAGGTGTTGATATGCGAGCATGCTAATGAATTCAAATTATTTAACACTTGTGTGTTGTCTTTGGTTTGGGAGCTGTGAGTAGTATTGAATGCATCAGAGGTAGTCGCACAGTTCTTGTCCTTTTGACGAAGCTTCCACAAAGCTTTGGCTAGGTTCTCTGTCAGGTCTGTCTGGGGCCTGTAGAGTAGTGTGCCATACTTTCTTGTCTTGCAACAATATGTAATATGGTGTTCTTATGTAGCGACTAGATTGCTGAGAATATTAGATGATGTAGTCAGTTTCAATGTATCAACATCTTTCAAGTGGTGTGACTGCTCATTGGCAAAAAGGCAGAACCAGTCATATACATCAGGAAGCAGCAAGGCATTTCTTTCCAGTAATTCTCTGCCAACAGCAGCTATCACTCTATCCATACTTGCCTCAATCAGATCTTTAATAGAGTGAATAGTATGCTTTTTCTTGTCTATCATAGAAATGCACTCTCTTAGATCTCTGTCTGTACTAACAGTTTTGCACTGTCTCAAAATGAACAAATGTGATCGATAGCAAGTGTAACATACCATATCATTTTCTGCAATGCAACCCTGAAAGCCAGTATTGGTTTTTAAATAGTTTTCGATTGTTGATGGTTGAGGGCATGGTTTGGGACTAGAAAGTTTTAGTGATACCTTGCATGTGCTGCAGTGGGTTTGAGTGGGGTGTAGTTGATTGTACACTGTATGATAATGCTGTTTGCACAGTGGCATGGGTAGAGTAGAAATTGAACTCTCTAAAGCCAAAGCTTGGAGCACTTTGTCAAGATCTTCTGTAATGGTTTTATGTAGTGACACAAATACAATATTTTTGCACTCTTTTATGCAGCACTCTCTTTTGTGACACGTTTTGGACCAACGAGGAACACGATTGCTGTCAACAAGCACTCGTGTTATGTCCTTCCTACATGCCTGACATACTACACCCTCTTGTGGGATGTGATATGACAAGGCAAATGTCCGTGCTGTTTCTTTCTTCCACTGCATGGGACTGCTCATGTTATGATGGGAGCCATTACAGAAAAAGCAAACTACCTGGGAACTGCTGTCATCTGAAGACGCTATGGCGAGACTTTTACCACTCCGTGATTCAGTCATTACACTGCAAAGGATTGATTTATTGTGTTATTTCATAATGATTTTTTTTTTATTGTTTCAATGTCATCTTACCTGATAAACCACCAACAACCAGATAGAGGGTCAATTTGAATATATTTCCTGAGGGATTTAATGTATTGTATTAATTGTTTTAAGTGGAAGCCATAGATACTTTAGTCTCACCATGAAATCTGGTTACTTGGCTTTATCGAATAACCACAAACTTGAGTAAAAGTTTATGACTTTTCCAGCTGGCTGCACAAGGTAATACTTGTTCTGGTCATTCAAGCATGTTATGCAATTTTAGTAAGGTGGGTGTGGTAGCTGGGGCTGTGTCCGAAAAATTTCTTTCACCAATTTTGTGAGGATGTCAAATATTCAGGGCATGTAATAGAGTTGCTAGATTTTGAGTTATACTTTAGATAAACGAATGTTTTCTGTTCTCAGTACAAGCCTAGAATATGCAGAAAATAATACGACTCAAACCAGCAGTGCTGTACGTTCATTCGCTAGTTTGTATAGAATTGAAATTGACCAAAATCTAGGCGAGATTTCGCGGGGTTTTGGCGGTAAAGAATGGTCAAAAAATAAAATCGTACACAAAACGTCTGGCTTCCGGTTTGGTTGCGGAATGACTGATGTGTGCATCTGAAATATATCAAGGACTGTTATTTATTTTAAAGGAGTTCTTATCTTACAGTTATAGTTATTAGTAACACTTGTTGCTATTATACTTATAACAGAAAAATGAAATTCAAAGTCTGGTTAATTGTCCCATGCCCACTCCAAGACTGCTGCTGCATACCAGGCACAAGATTTAGGAGAAGATACTGGGTAGATGGCTTTCAGTGGTGGTAAACGACACTTCTTAGGATTAACTGCACCTGACAGTTTAATGACGATTAACTGGTTGAATTAAGATGGTGGGTATCTCAACAACTATTGATGACCCACTTCTGCGCTCGAGTTTCCACTCTGACCAGCTTTTCACTGTAGCATGTACTCACTAGGCAAATAAATGTCTCAGCACTTGCCCTATGTTCCATGGAACCAGCATCCCATCAGATCTCAACAGACAAGATGATACTGTACTTGTGACTGTATAAGTCTGATAATTTTAGTGCTATTTTCATCATTCACCTATTTATGTATGGCAGAAGAAATGCCTATTTTAGCGGAACGCATGTATAATGGCATATACGTCTTAAATTTTAATAACAAATAATATATTAACATATATCATAAAATGAACACAATGAAACAATTCAGTATTGATAATAGTAGCTATGAACTTGACAGGACACTATACCACAGAACTAATGGTACTGTTAGCTCCTGCAGCCAACGATTCCAAAGAGCCATTTTCAAGTTGCTAAAAAAGAAAAAAGATATACAGTGAATTCTCTCAACAACGGGCTCCCGAAGAACGGTCAGCCTCTCCACAGCGGTAGTTTTTAGTGGAACGAAACGTTTACAGTACAGTTCCAATAGTTTTATAGCCTCCGATGAACGGCCACCCCCGAATTCTTAACAACGGCCAGGGTTAATTATCCTAGAGCGGTCAAAATAGTAAAAAATTATAGCTACATAATGTATATATAATAATTGTTCTTCAGTGGTTTAAAAGTATCTTTCAATCTTTGTATATACCGTGGCCGACTGTTATAAACGATAAACACAGGGTATTTCCAGTCCATAGCCGCCACCTCGGTTCACTTTTTCACCCTTAACTTCAACAAAAGCCTTGTTGACTTCTCTTCTTAAAAACTGGTACAGAATTGGAGCCATGTTAATGGGGACATGTCCAACAATCGATCCGTCTTTGAAGACTGCTACAGCACTCTTGTCTCTGACATTGGAAGGTTCAGGTTTGGCGAGCAAAATCTGCAAGAAAATCACTAACACAGAGATCATTATTTGACTATTTGTCACCTCAATAAATCATTCATTGGTCTATTTCTATTATATTATGGATTATCATTGTTGCTTGGCATAATACTCTGGGTGAAGAAGTCTGGATCAGAAACTCAAATTGGTGAGGTTTTTCTCTGACAAAAATGCACTGGAAGTGCAGTAGCAAAGGGTTAACAGGCCATGGGGTAGGGAGCATGTGTAGTAGAGAACGTGTGGGCCATGGGTTGGGCAGCTCCAATAAAAGCACAGTGCAGCCCGCGTCACACAGCAAAGGGAGTTAGACAGCGGACAGCTAGTGGCAAAGAACCCCACCCACCCATACCACAGTAGTTTCAATAAGACTAGGACATAAATAGGAAGGAGTTGGTGCAGTACACATCACTGGAGGAAAAATAAAAGTCAAAGTGGTAGGACGAGGACCACTTCTCAGGGTGCCGCCAAGCAGGGGTATAATGGAGCGCCAAGTAGTAAGTGGTACGACTGAGGTTAGTTAGGAGGACTTATTGACAGTTCATTCAATTTATCATTCAAATCAACTCTAACAACACGACCCTCACATGACCCCATATTGAGCATGACTCAGCAAGTAATTAGGCGTGGGTGACATAAAAATAAAATAAACGAATGAGATGAGTGTACAAATGACATAATTGATTAACTTTTATAGTCTGCAGCTCATAGAAGTGTGCATGTGTGTGAGTCTGTGTAGTGTCCACTTGAGTATTGCATGTGTGTATGTGTATGTGTGTATATGCATGTGTGTGTGCGTGTGTATATGCGTGTGTATGTGTGTATGCATGTGCGTGCGTGTGTGTATGTGTGTATGCGTGTGCATGTGTGTGTAGTGTCCGTGTGTTGTGTGTGTGTGTGTTGGTGGGAGAGGGGGAGGGGGTTTGGAGGGTTAGACTTCAGAGTGTTTCGCAGGAGTAATGAACACTCACCATCATTGGGTGGACCAGTCATGTGGCTACAAAATAACTATTAAATTACACAGAGGAATTACCAGCTGAAGCTACTTCAAAAATAAAATAATAAAATTACATAAGTGAGTCACTTCACGGAATATTTTAAAGCCACCATGTGGTAGAGTAGCCACTCCCTACATTATTATAAACCACTCCCCTTAGACACTCCTACATTAACACTATCATTAGAACTATTATATCATCAGCATGCATTATTATTATTATTTCTGCTTAGCTAATTACATACATTCCATTTAACCCTCACCATTCATTACATCACTTCCTGTATCACATGATCACTTTGCACATGCTCAGTGGGTTCACTATATATTGGCCTGCTGGACATGTGCACCTGGCAGTGTCATTTTTCGGAAACATACACACTTAACCTGAAGCAATCCTCTGATCTGCCTTGACAAGCAGCAAGCTGATAGCTAAGGGCCCGATAATAAGGGTTGTGTGGCTCTGTCTGACATTCTGGTGGCAGTCCTACTCCTCAGTCTCCTGCTGCTCCCACCACACCTGGTGTTCAGCGGTGGTCCCAGTTGACTTCTTCTGGGATTTGGAGACGTTCCCTACCTCATCGAATCTACCTACAGTTTATCTGATTTGTTCACTTCTTGATTTTCATGAGCATTGTCTCCCTCATTTCTTATTGTAGTTATCCAGTTCCAGTGTATTCCAGTCTTCCTGATTTAGTCAGATTCCAGTTCCAGTTGGCATTCTGTTTCTACTCCAGCTTGTCTTTCACTCTGGCAGTCTTCCCTGCATTGTATCCTACTGAAGTTACTATTTATTATCAATTATTGCATTATTGTTATTTCATTCTGTTGTCCCGAACGTTGTAAATTGTATCCTTATTATTTAATCAGTGTGTCACTTTTTCTTCAGCAATGAATAACAGACCTAATACAAGGTCAAGAGCTCAGCCCTCTGAACAGCCACTGCTCAATAACGACTCTTCTTCACCTTCTGGCCTCTCATCAACTTCCGAATCTACCTCTTCCTCTTCGGATTCTGGTTCTGCTTCTTATGCCTCCACTCTTGTGGAATTCTCACACTTCGGTCTTTCTGAGCAAGCGCAGCAGCCTGAAACACTGCAGCAGCAACAGCCCAACTCACCACAACTGGAAGCCACACCCACTCAAGATATGACTAGCATTGATTGTGTCAAGCAACTTGCCGAACAAGCCTGTTCCAGTGGCATTGACCCCAGCCTTCTGTTTATGGCTAAGCTTTTCTCCCAGAAAGCTCCAGTTACCACTCCTGTTCAGCAGCCACAGACCTTTACCAGGTTTGAAACCCTGACTAAGCAAATTGGCAGCATCAAGGAAGGTGAGGACATTTTTGTGTTTTTACACCGTTTTGAGTTCCAGATGAAGTCTAACTCTGTCCCCCAAACCTCTTGGCTTTCTTTCTTATCTTCCGTCCTTTCTGGTATTTATAGTGAGGCTTACTATAACAATATTACTGTTTGTGCTAGTTATTCTGACATGAGAATTGTTTTGTTGACTACTGGAGGATATTCTTTGGCAGAGTGCCTTAACTCTTTTCCACTTAAGTACAGAAATATTGGCAGTAAATCTATGTTACAATGGTTTAACCACTGGTCATACAAGTTTGGTGTCATTCTCAACAGTTTTTCCTTTCTCTCTGGTCAATCTGATAAGTCAATTGAGTGTATTTCCCAGATTTTTGCTTCCGTTGGTATTTTAGCTGGATTGTCCAGTGATGCCAGAGAATCTGTCCTATCCAGAAAGCATGCTTCAGTTCAAGCCTTTTTGCAAGATTGTAACTCAGTTCGCCAGTTTGCAGAGCCTTCCCATAAGCCCAATTCTCATTCTTTCCAACCTCAGCACAGGTCATTCCCTGCTAACAATCACCATGGTAACCATGACAGCTACAGAAATCAAAGAACTTATTCCAATCCCAACTCTTTTCATTCCAACAGGCAACACTCTTATTCCCATTCTCATTCCACCCACCATTCTAATTCCCATTCTCAGCAGCCTAATCATCATCATCAATTTCTACCTAGAAGAGATCTCAGTACTGTAACTTGCTACAAGTGCAATGCTATATAGGCCATTACGCTAACAACTGTCCTGCTGTTCCAATTGAGTCTCATTTTCAGTCCATTCAACCCAATCAGTCTAATCAGCCCAATCAGTCCACTCCAGCTACTGTTCAGCAATCAAGTTCCAATTCACAGCCTACAGCCCCTGTTCCGGTTCCCAGAAACATACCAAGATCTGTGAGAAAGATTGATTATAGTAATCCAGATTGTGTGCTTAATCACTGTGATTCTGTTTTTGATTCTGACTCAACTGCAGAAGCCACCCACTTGAACTGCTTTGGTGATGAATTCATTACACATGGTTCAGTCAATGGTATTCCCACCTCACTAGTTGTTGATTCCGGAGCTAAGATTTCTATTATGTCCACTGATTTTGTAAATGACACTATGACACCTGTATGTCATTAAAATATTTTTGGCATTTCTCAAGTTTCCATTTCGGCCCCTGTTTATGAAGTTCCAGTTGTCTTACCCACTCTCAATGGCTTGTGTAGACTAGCCGTTGACTCAAGACTCCCAGCCAAAACCGTACTCATTGGCATTGACTTTGGCAAAGAAAATGTTTTGAGCCTACTCCATCACGTCAAGTCTGATCCCTTGCCTGTGATGACCACTACCAGAGCTATGAGTGCTGACAATGCATTAGCCACACAAATTGCAGAAGCATTGCATTCATCTGAAGGTGCCACTCCCTTGTCACTCAGTGACATTCCTGACACAATTGAACCTGAGCTTGAAGAATCAACTGATCCTACCCCTGCAGCAGCTGAACTCAGTTCCAGCAGCAGAGACTCTTGTTCTCTTGTTCCCATTACTATGCCCACTTTGTCTTTTGACGGCATCACCAAAGATAAGTTTAAGGAGTTGCAAAGCACTGACCCTTCCCTTGCTCCTCTGTGGGAGTTAGCAAAGAAACATGAAAAATTCTTCTTTATTGTCAATGGTTTGCTTATGTGTTTAACGTCCACTCAGAATCATTTTTCTCATGCCATCATAGTACCACAGTCTCTACGTAAGAAAGTTTTAGTTGCAGCCCACGAAGGCTTAGGCCATGGCGGCTTAAACACCACAAGGTCACTTATCAATAGGCATTTCTCTTGGCCTAACATGGCAGCAGACATTAAGGCTCATGTTCTCTCTTGTCCCAAGTGTGTGAAATTTAACAAGTCAGGCGCTCCCAAGGTCCCAATGTTGGAACCAGAAATTGTCTCTGAAAGATGTGAGAAATTAGCCATGGACATTGTAGGTCCACTTCCAAAGTCCAAGAATAACCTCAGATTTATTTTTACTTGCATGGAATTAGCCTCAGGTTTTCCATTTGCCATTGCATTGAAGACCTATACAGCTGACGAGACAGCAAAAGCTTTACTTTCTGTTATTTCCATTCTTGGTGCCCCTCTTCATGTTCTGTCTGACCAAGGCTCAAACTTCTTATCTGTTACACTGACAAAGCTTGAGGAAAAGTTTGGTATTGGTGGAATTAAAACGTCCCCTTACCATCCCCAGAGTAATGGAAGGCTTGAACGTTTCCATTCTACTCGGAAGAACATGTTATCCAAATGCATTGACAACAAACAAGATTGGCCTGTTGCCCTTGAATTGGTGTTGTATTTCGCAAGGAATTTTCCACATTCTAGACATGGTTTCACTCCCCATGAACTCCTGTTTCTAAAACCTTCTCCTTACATTTTATCCACTTTGAAATCGTTATGGTCATCTGATTCACAGTCCAGTATCAACCTGCCACAGTTTATTCATGACATTGACTCTATGTTCGCTTGTCAGAATCATTTTGTTAAGAAATCCCTGAGTTCCAAACATGCTTCATCCAGAGTTTCAAAAGAATCTAAGTTAGTTGTCGACTTTAAAGTCGGAGATGTTGTGTACAAACGTTGTCCTGGTATCAACAAGTGTTTAGAAGCATCCTGGGATGGCCCCTTTACCATTGCAAAAGTTGTTCCCCCTGTCAACTGCTCTATTGTGCCACAAGGCAAGAAGACAAAGCCCAAAGTTGTACATCTTTCTATGCTCAAGAAAGCAACTCCAGTTATGAGAACTTTGATTGTCCCTGAAGAGGTTGACAACGAATTTGTCCCTTTACCCAACAACTCAACTGTGAAAATTGCTCTTACTATGCAGCAGCAACAGCAGCTTAATTATATTTTGTCATCATTTCCTTCTGTTTTCAGTGATACTCCAGGACTTACTTCATTGGTTTCCCATTCCATCACTGTAACTTCCACTACTCCAGTTTGGTCACCCTCTTACTCAGTCCCACTTGCTTACCAAGAAGCCTTTAGAGAAGAAATTGAGAATCTGTTAGCCTTAGGAATCATTGAGCCTTCGTCCTCTGCATGGACAAGTTCACCTATGCCAGTCAAAAAGAAGGACGGTGAAATCCGGTTAGTCGTGGATTACAGAAAGCTGAATTCCATCACTGTTCACGATCCTTTTTCCATGCCATCCATTGATGATATCTTGGCACACCTTGGCAGTGCTACATTCCTTTCCAAGTTGGACCTTTTGAAAGGCTTTCATCAGGTGCCCTTGAGTGAATCATCCAAACACCTCACTGCATTTACCTGTCTACAAGGCAAATTTCAGTATTGTGTTATGCCTTTCGGTCTTACCAATGCCCCTGCAACTTTCCAGTTGCTGATGCAATCTGTTCTTCTTGGCTTAGAAATTTTTTCTCTCCCTTATATTGATGATGTTATCATTTTTTCTACTTCATTCGACGACCACCTCAGCCACATCACTTCTGTCTTGTCTAGACTTTCAACGGCTGGATTGACTGTGAAACAATCTAAATGTTCTTGGTGTTTTGAGAGCTTTGACTTTCTAGGATTTCATGTGGGAAATGGACGTCTCTCTATCCCTGAAGCCAAAGTTGCTCACATTAGTAACTTCATTCTTCCAACTACCAAGTCTGCTTTGAGATCATTTTTGGGTTTAGTCACTTTTTATGCGAGATTTGTACCATCACTAGCAAAATTCACGTCTGTTTTATCTTATCATCTGACCGACAAATGCCCAGACAAAATACAATGTAACCAAGACTTTATCGACAATTTTAATTTTATTATTGACTCTATTGTCCATCACTCATCACTAATTCTTCCTGTATCTAACGATGCATGGTGTTTGTACACCGATGCCTCCACAAGAGGCATAGGTGGTGTGTTGTGTGTCTATAGAAACAATTCCTGGACCCCTGTTTCATTTTACTCCAGGCAGCTCCTCCCAAGGGAAGCTAACTATGCCGTCACGGATTTGGAAGCACTCGCACTGTTAGCCTCTGTCCAGCACTTCAGATTCTACCTGGCTGGAAGATATTTCAAAGTTTTCATGCACCATAAGGCCTTACTTGGAATAATTAATGGCTGTCCGCCCTCAGCAAGGTTATGCAGATGGAAAGAAAAGCTTGCAGACTACCACTTCGACGTTTTCCACGTGAAAGATGAAAGCAACTTAGCAGCAGATGCCCTCTCTAGGCAAGATTGGCCTCCACCACAGCAGCCAGTCACAACAGCCACTCCTACTCCGGAGCAGCAAGCCCTGCCTCTAGCCACTCCTTCTCTGCAATTTCAACAGCAGCCTTCTTGCACCAGTGACTCTACCTTCCAAGGAGGGGGAGATGTGGTAGAGTAGCCACTCCCCACATTATTATAAACCACTCCCCTTAGACACTCCTACATTAACACTATCATTAGAACTATTATATCATCAGCATGCATTATTATTATTTCTGCTTAGCTAATTACATACATTCCATTTAACCCTCACCATTCATTACATCACTTCCTGTATCACATGATCACTTTGCACATGCTCAGTGGGTTCACTATATATTGGCCTGCTGGACATGTGCACCTGGCAGTGTCATTTTTCGGAAACATACACACTTAACCTGAAGCAATCCTCTGATCTGCCTTGACAAGTAGCAAGCTGATAGCTAAGGGCCTGATAATAAGGGTTGTGTGGCTCTGTCTGACATTCTGGTGGCAGCCCTACTCCTCAGTCTCCTGCTGCTCCCACCACACACCACAAGTTCTACAATGCAGTAGACAGGGATTTTTAGCCAATTGTAAGGGGTTTAGGCTCCTGCCTCCTCCCTTCCAAAGTTGTTATAATCTTAGTGGAGAAATTTACTCCAAATATTCATCAATTTCCTGAAAATGACAAACCCCTTTCAGGGCTTCATACAGGATTTTTTTCTGGGGGGGGGGAGGAGGTAATGCTAATATTAGCTGCTTTATCCACTGTTAAAATTCAGAGGTATACGGGGATTTTTTCAGAAACATTTAAACTTTTGAACACACTCCTCGTCCTTCCTTGGAACAGCATCAGTTGAAAGATCTTCCAGCTACATATGAAGCTCATTAAGACCCGTATACGCAGCAGTATCACTGACTAAAACCTTCGTCAGCTCATAAGAATTGCCATTGAGGCCCTGAACTTTTGGCTGTAAACTTTGATGAAGTTCTAGAGATTTTCAAACAAAAAAGTAGAAGAATTGTGCTTTGGTTTACATTTTTTAATAATGAAAAAGAATTTTGCTCTGAGTTACCATTTATAATTATAATTAAAAATTCAGATTTCTTGGGGGGGGAGGGGGGAATTCCAGGGCCACCCCCCTCTGTATGAAGCCCTGCCTTTAAAATGTTGACTTTGCCTACCTAAAATTTCATTTGGCAACACTCCAACACATTGCCACACCCACCATAGCAAAACACCTGCATATGACCATGCCCACCATGGCAATACTCCCACACATGACAACAATCATTAATGACCTTAGCAATGACCACACCTACAATTCTACTAGGCAATAATCTAAAACATTGCCACACTCCCCCTCCCCCCCCATGACCGCACCTACCACAGTAGTACACCCACACAGACCACACCTATAATTTGACCATGTCAATGACCACACCCACACAACAATGATTACACCCCTCCCACACATAGCCAACCATCTTGGTGATAATTCCACTCCTCCAATCTGCAGTACAAGCAAAAGAATGGCTACAGCTGGCACAACTTTATAATAAGATTAATATGATGTTGCCCAGGGATTAATTATGGGAAGAGGAGGGGGGAGGGGTGGAACTTGGGCAGTAGCAAAACAATTATTAATTGCTATAAAATTGCCTCAATAGCACACTACAAAGTTGGGAAAAACTATTCCTCCCCTCCCCCCACCTCTCCCCCCACTAGTGAACCCTACTTGGTCCCAATTACAAGAGTTCTGTTGTACACAACACACACACACACACACACACACACACACAGTACATGGGAAAACATAAGAGTACTAACACACATACATTAAATGTCTCACCCACTTACCAACATCTGCTACAACAAGAATTGTCTTCTTCTAGAAGTTGAATGGAAAAACTGCAACTGTTGATTATTAATACAATAAGCTTCTTCACAGACATCAAGACCTCTACCATTCCTT